>Ga0172370_10000001_pt1 | contig 615684 bp, 507 predicted proteins | sample LakKiv5m_FD_114538 | JGI IMG/M metagenome (GOLD analysis project Ga0172370, IMG submission 114538) | Freshwater microbial communities from Kabuno Bay, South-Kivu, Congo - kab_022012_11.5m | ecosystem: Environmental > Aquatic > Freshwater > Lake | place: Democratic Republic of the Congo...
ATCGGAATGGCGGCTTCGAAAACCTGGCCAATTTTAAGACCCAGATAAGCCGCCGCCATTGAGAACAGGACGGCATAGAAAAGTCCCCATGCGAGCGAATATAAAGTGACTTCCGGTACGATTTTTTCATCGGGAACAACCGGAATATACTCCTCGCCGGGTTTGAGAGTGCGATAGGCGTTTTCAGGTAATCTTATGAAGCCGGAATCCTTTGGGTCCATTATTCCTCCGCAGGTTTGGATTGTTGGCGAGTAATTGTAATGACCGCTGAGAGCATATCAATCGGTTAATGCGCTTTTTCCAGAATATAATTTTTAATCCGCTCGGAAAGGGTGGTAAAAAGTCGGTCGATCTCCTCATCTGATAAGGATTCCAGCCATTCGCGCACTTTCCGGCCATATTTTTGGGTCCACTCGAAGTAAGCCATTCTTCCGACATCGTGACCTTGATCCTGACTGCAGATCCATTTGTACTTTTCCATCTCGGCAATCTGGATACCCATCTCTTTTTCATGGCGGGACAAAACCTTACAATGATCTAGCGAAGATATTGGGGATGATTTAAGATCGTTTGAATTACTATAATCAAGCATAATTAACCGGCAAATATAGAACAACCGGACATCAATTGCAAACATCCGCAAAGGGTATTTTACAGACTTTTTTCAGGAGCTGATTATTACCGGCCATTATACCCTTCGGAATAGTCGTATTTTGGCGATTATAAGTAATTGGCTGACCGTCCCGATCGCGCAATTCGGCACCAGCCTCATTGAGCAGACAATGCGCCGCGCAGATATCCCATTCGTTTTTGGGTTTAAGACTGATATGCAGGTCGGCGGCTCCAGCTGCGACTTTGGCTAGTTTATAGGCGACACTGCCGCATGGTTGCAGGTCTTTGAAAAAGTGACGCCAGGGTTGCCAGAGATGATCGGCTGCTTCGGTGCGACTGATGACCACTAACGCATCTTTAAGAGCAGAAGTCCGGGTGCTATAAATCCGCTGTCCGTTCCGAAAAGCGCCCTGTCCTTTGTGAGCGCAAAAGAGTTCTTCAGTGAGCGGATTATATAGTACTCCCAGAACCGACTGGCCATTTTCCGCCAGCCCGATTGAGACCATAAATTCCGGTCGTTCGGCAATAAATTCCTTAGTTCCATCCAGCGGATCGACAATCCAGATAAGTTGTTTGGTTAAACGCGCAGTGGAATCAGCGCTTTCTTCGGAAAGCCAGCCAAAATCCGGACAGACTCCGAGCAATTTTTCCTTCAATAGGATATTGGCTTCAAGGTCGGCCATCGTAACCGGGTTATCGGGGCCTTTGCTGGAAATTGTATATTTCTTTTTATAGTATTTCCGTAATAGAGCGCCGGCGGTTTGGGCGGCCGATACGGCTAAACTGATGAGTTCATCCATATCGCAAGAGAATTTGTCAATTATAGTTTGGCTTTGTAGATCAGGATGTCCTTTAACTGGTCAGGTGTCAGAACATTGCCTGATCGGTCGAGGTTATTGATCTGGCTGTTGGCAATATAGTAGAAATACCGACCGTCCAGTACCCCGCACGAAGGCACATCGAAGTCCGGATTATTGGATTCGATGATTTTGTAATTGGTAATGCTACTATTGTCCGGACTTAATTCGAAGCGCACAATCCGGTTAAGGAAAGTCTGTACAGCCAATAAAGAGTTTTTATAATAATACAGACAATCACAGGCTACCAGTAAAATGTGATCGGGACTGGTAAGAGGTGCAATCTTGCCGGTCGCGATTTCGATCTTCAGGATCCCGTTGCCGTGCGCCACGAACAGGCATTTCGTGTCGGGTGAAATAGTCAGACCGGTCAATTGCGGATAGGTGCGCAAGTCGATGTATTTTTCCAGAGTATCTTTTTGGGCATCGAGATGGAAAATAATCCGCAAGCCGGCATCGATGATATAGAGATTTCCGGTCTGATCATCTACCAGCTCTGTTAAAAAATGACCGCGCGGTCTGAGTAAATCATATTTTTTAATGAGTTTACCATCACTCAGGCTATATTTATATATGCAGGCTGTTCCAGCTAGATCGCGGGGCGTTTTTGCGTTGGGAGCTCCAAAGGAACTCAGAGCCCACAGAATCCGGCGACCGCTATCTATGCGAATCGCAGTTACCGGACCGAGCCCGTCCTGTTTTTCGGGTATGAAATCCGCGACCTTACCCTTGCTGTCAATCCGGATGATTTTTGATTTGTACAGACTGCTTACGTATAGATTTTTAGTTTCCGGATCGTAAGCGATGCCGCGCGGGAAGAGGTCTTTTTCAGCAATAGTGAGGGTTTTTTTGCTTCCTTTAACAGGTGTTTTTACCTTTTGAATTTTCTTGACTAGGGCGTGAAATTCAGGCATGTTGTGCAAGTCGGAAAAATCCGGGTCGTTCTCGGCCACCAGTCCCAAGCCTTTATCTATCAATGATTTCAGGGTCTGGATGGCGTTTAAAGTGTCTTTATTAAGGGCATAGGCGCTGGCCAGATTATATTGCAAGGTGTAGTTATCTGGATATATCTGGAGGATTTTGAGGGTATAATCGAGGTACCGATCATATTGCTGTTCACTGTAAGCTTGAATACTCATTTTGTAATAAATCCCCACGCTGTCCGGACGCATTGTGGATGGATTGGATTGGGCAAAAACTACTGTTACCAAAGTTGACAGAATCAAGAGTATTTTGAACATAATCGGACTACTTTCCTTTATTTAATATGACAGCCTTACAATGAGCTAAACGCACAAACTTTTCAGCATCGGCACGGGTGCCACAAACTGTACCCCAGTGGATTGGTACGGCGACTTGGGGACGAATTTCTTGGGCGGCCTGAGCCGCTTCGGCGGCATCCATCGTAAAAGTACCACCGACTGGAAGGAAAATCACGTCGGCCTGAATCTTTTTTATTTCCGGAATAAGATCGGTATCACCGGCATGATAATATGTCAGCTGGTTGGTTTCTATAATGTAACCCACGTTCTGATTCTCGCGTGGGTGGTATCTTTTTCCAATATTATAGGAAGGCACTGCCCGGATAATTATGCTGTCAATAATAATTTGCTCGCCAGGTTTGATTAATCGGGTAGCACCGGATAGTTGTCGAATGATGTTGAGGGGCGCAATGACAATGGTTTCGGGTGTGCGGATTTTAGAGATAGAACCGGGATCAAAGTGATCGTAGTGTTCGTGAGTAATCAGAATGATGTCAGCCGGTGGACCGGATTCTATCCGGAAAGGATCGATATAAAGCGTTTTTACACCGATAATGCGAATGGACGAATGTCCTAACCAAGTTACGTTGTTTAGTAAATCCAAGGAAATCTCCGTAAAGGTTACCAGTTCGGTACCGGTTCAAATGACCAGACGAAACTCAGGCAGAGTACTTCGCCGGGTGTTTTGGCTTTTTCGAAAAGTCGCAGAGTATCGCGCAAAATAGCGGTGTGCAGAGTAATGTGATTAGCTTTGCCAAAAGGGCGGCCGAAAGGAAAATTGATAAAGGCACTCCGGGGTGGCGCAAGCGTCAGAGCCTGCTCATAGAAGATCGTCAGCATAACCGTTGGTATCCCCTTTTTTTCCAGAAAGATTGCCACCTGGCAGGCCGCGGCAGAAGTTTGCGCCGAGCAGGGCAGGATTAAAACGCCATCGACCTCGACTTTTTGCAGGGTGTCGAAGGTTTTATCTAAGAATTTTCCAAACATTTTCGGACTCTTGGTAAATCCGGCAATGCTGATAACCGTCTCGTGAATTTTACCGATCATGCCTTCTTTTTGTAATAAGACCAGTCGGTCGATCGGAAGAATGACGTTGAAATCTTCTTGCGCCTCACTGGGTTCCCAGTCGGTGGCAAAGAAGCGCAAATCTTCGCGATTGAAACTGAGGGGAATTTCTCGACAGCGATAGTCGTTCTCGGTTTCACGGTTGGTGAATGGTTTTTGATCCTTAAGATAGGCGCCGGCGATTGAAATGATGGCAATTTTGCTTTCAATAAGCCGCTTTTCGAAAGGAGTCCAGGCATTATTCTTCTGGCGTTCGCGAGTGCGATAACTGCGAGCCATCTGTTCGTAGAGTAATTGCTTGCGTTCAGGTAAAGCGGAAAAGTTTGTTTTTCTCATGGTGGTAATATAAGAAATTTTAGGATAATCTCAAGTTGGTATTTCTCGGTTTCAGGACGTGAAACAGGTCGGTGGCGCGGCGAGTTTAAGGTTCTGGATCGTTTCGAAACTGAGGTTGCGCAAAGCATCCGGTGAGAGATGCTGATATTCATCATAATAGATGGGGGATCCGAAGGTCAGACTTACATTGGTCGAGCGCAAATGCCAATCACCACGGGTTTTGGCGCGCCAGAGTCCGTTAATTGCGAGGGGCAGAATATCCGCCTGAGCTTGATGGGCTAGATAAAAAGCGCCTTTCTTGAACGATTGCAATTTGCCGTCGGTAGTGCGACTTCCTTCCGGGAATATTAAGATCGGGGTTCCATTTTTGAGGAGGGCAGCGGCTTTGTTAAGATTGTCGAGAGAAGCCTCGAGATGGCCTCGACTGAGTGGAATGTGTCCCCATTTGCGGATCATCCATCCCCAGACCGGCCAATTAAAATGATCCGCCAGCTCCAGAGTCGTGAAATACATCGGAATATAGGCCGGACAAATAAAAGCATCTAGCAGACTTTCATGGTTACAGATAATTAAATATGGCCGATTATGCGCGAAGTTTTTCAGACCACTGATTCTGATCCGGACGCCGATGGCTCGCAGGGCGCCCCGGCAGATCGGTTGTATCAGAACATAAATCTGCGACGGTTTCCAAAATAGCAATCCTATTAGAATGGTAGCCGCCAGCAAGCAGAAGAATACAATGCCGACGATCCAGCGCCCAATATATACCAGATTCTTCATTTTTTTAGAAATTGATTAATGACAACTTCACGAAGCTAATCTGGTGATTTTTGCCACTTTTTACAAAGTATTTTTACGGATGTTAATCGGTAGATTAAACAACCGGAACTTGCATCCTATTTAGAAAAAGAGTAAAATATTCAGCAAGATGATTAATCAGGAAATATTTAGAATGCCAATCAGGAGCAGATTTTGAAAATCCGTAATATAATTGCCGTTCTGGGCAATCTTTTCTTCATAGTGGGGCTGATTCTGCTCTTACCGCTGGCGCTCAGCCTGGTCAAACACGATACGGCCACCCCGGCCTTTCTTATTAGTATTGCCGTCGCTACGGGAGTCGGTCTGTTAATGCAGTTTCGCAAGCCGCGTAATTTCAATATACAGCGCTGGGAAGCCATGGTGATCGTGGTCATCGGCTGGGTTGGAACCTCCTTGCTCGGCGCCCTGCCGTACTACTTTTCGGGCTATTTCCAAGGTTTTATTGACGCCCTTTTTGAATCAGTATCCGGCTTTACGACGACCGGGGCTTCGATTCTGGATAATATAGAAGGCCTGCCGGTCAGCCTGCTGGTCTGGCGCAGTATGACGCACTGGATCGGCGGCATGGGGGTAATAATCCTGGCGCTGGTGGTTTTGCCAGCGATTAATGTCAGCGGACGCAATCTCTACACCTTTGAGTCATCCTCACTCGCCAACGAGCAGATCACGCCCAAAATCAAAGACACCGCCCGCTTACTATGGTCGGTTTATTTTCTCTTAACCGCGATCGAAACCGGTCTTTTAATGATCCTGGGATTGCCGTTTTTTGACGCCTCCCTGACTGCTATAGCAACTGTAGCGACCGGCGGATTTTCACCCAAGAATGCCAGCATCGCCGCCTACAATAATGTTTATGTCGAAATCGTCATCGCAATTTTTATGTTGCTGGCGGGCATCAACTTTACGCTTTATCCGAAAATGATTAATCCCCGTAAAAGCTGGCGCCAATATTCCGAGGTAATCTACATCTATTTTCTGATTATTGCCGTCGCCAGCTTGATCGTGGTTATTAATTTGCGTACGCATCTTTACGGTACCTGGATTGAGGCGATCCGATATGGAGTTTTTCAGGTAATCTCGATCAATACGACGACCGGCTTTGTTACGGCCGACTATGATCGCTGGGCGCCGGTAACGCATATTGTTTTGCTGATTTTAATGTTGATTGGCGCCTGCCCGGGTTCGACGGCCGGTGGCATTAAGAATGCACGGATCATTCTGCTTTTTAAAGGAATCTATCGGGAACTCATTCAACTGATCCATCCGCGGGTGGTGACGTCGATTCAACTCAATAAACGGACGATGGATGAGAAAACGATCCAGAATGCTATTATTTATATCGGGATGTATCTAAGCTTCTGGCTGATCGCCAGCCTGATCGTAGCCATGGGCGGAGTATCGGTAAAGTCAGCCCTCATGGCAGTAGCCACAACTCTTGGTGGAGTCGGTCCGGGAATAGGTCTCTTTGGGCCAATCGAGAGCTATGCCGCCCTATCCATGATCAATAAATTAGTCCTGATTGTCAGCATGTTATTCGGTCGCCTGGAATTCTACTCTATTTTAATCGGCTTTATTCCAACTTTTTGGCGTCGCGCCCGCTGAGTCGCCATGGTCGGAAGACTTACTCCTTAATGTGCGGCTTTTACCTTGTTTTTTAGAGTAGGTGGGATTTAAATTTGCAGTGCTTTTTAATAATGTTATAAAATCCGAAATATATTGAAAATACAGAAATTAGTCAGATTCGTATGCCAAAAATAATTACGATTGCCAATCAAAAGGGTGGAGTCGGAAAAACCACTACGGCGGTCAATATTGCCGCCGGACTGGCGGTCTCCGAAGTACCGACTTTATTGATCGATATGGATCCCCAGTCAAACGCCACCATCGGATGCGGTCTGGATTATCGGAATCTTGAAAATACGGTATACGAAGTTCTGATCGAGAGTACCGATATAAATACAGCCATCACGGCATCGGAAATTCCGTTCCTGGATATTCTGCCAGCCTCGACGCGCCTGGTTGGGGCCGAAATTGAAATGGTTTCATTGATTGGGCGGGAACTGGTCTTGAAGAAAGCTCTTGAATCAATGACCCATAATTATAAGTATGTAATAATTGATTGTCCGCCATCCCTCGGTTTGTTGACGATCAACAGCCTGGCGGCTTCGCATTCGGTGCTGATTCCGATTCAATGTGAATATTATGCGATGGAAGGGCTCGGGCAATTATTGCATACTATTCGCCTGATCCAGCGTAGTTTAAACCGCAATTTACAGATCGAAGGCGTATTGATTACGATGTATGATGGGCGCCTGCGGCTTTCGCAGGAAGTCACGGAGCAGGTACGCAGTCATTTCAAAGGAAAAGTCTATCAAACTATGGTACGGCGTAATGTTCGCCTGGGTGAATCGCCCAGTTTCGGCAAGCCGATTATCCTCTATGATGCTACTTCGGCCGGTGCCCAAGACTATATGAATTTGGTTGGAGAATTATTGAATGACGACGAGCAAACGCTTGGGTAAGGGCATTAGCGCGCTTATTCCGGAATTTCCGGAAGGAGTAGAACAAATCTATGCCACGGCCGAGATTGAGATCGCTAAGATTAGGTTCAATCCCCACCAGCCGCGCAAGGAATTTGGGGTTCAGGCCATGACGGAATTGATTATGTCGATTCGTGAGAAAGGAGTAATTCAACCAATTACGGTGCGTCAGATTGATAACGGTTTCGAATTGATCGCCGGCGAACGGCGTCTGCGAGCCTGCCAGGAGCTTGGTAAAACTACTGTTCCGGCCTATATCATACCGGTTTCAGAGGAGGCCGACATGCTCGAACTGTCCCTGATAGAAAATGTCCAGCGCGAGGACCTTAATCCGGTCGATGAAGCCCAAGCCTATCAGATCCTCGCCAGCACCTTCGATCTCTCTCACGAAGAAATTGCCCGCAAGGTTGGCAAGGAACGTCCGACAATTTCCAATTCCCTGCGACTGCTTAATCTACCGAATGTAATATTAGCCGACTTAAGGGCTGGTGAGCTCAGTGCCGGTCATGCCCGACCGCTCCTGACACTCGGTAATTCACAACAGCAAATTAATCTCTGGCAGAAGATCAAACACGATGGACTGAGTGTCCGCGAAGTTGAAAGACTGGCCAAGAAAATACAGGAGACTCCATCAATCCCCAAGCCGGTAACTCCCGGCAAAACCGCCGCCGTGCGGAAAGTCGAAGAAAAATTGATGCAGATTCTGGGTACCAAGGTGAGAATCAAGGGTAGCAAAACCAAAGGGCAAATCACAGTTGAATTTTATTCGCATGACGACCTGGCCCGTCTGCTGGAACTGTTTGAAAGCATCGAGGAAAAATCGTGAAAAATAAGAAATATACCTTGCATTTGCTTTCTGAGAGTCGGGAAAAACCCCTGATTTTAACCTTCAGTAATGTTACTGCCAGAGCGATCATCATCGGTACGGCGGCTTTTCTGGCCCTTTTGATCATTACGATCCTGATCAGCTTGCCCAAGGCGATTAAATACCGTCAGATCACGCTTGAAAATGCCCAGCTGGTGCAGGATCGCCTGAAAGTATCCCAGATTCTCAGCGATTATAACCAAATCCGGCAAATGGACCAATATATTCGCTCGGTACTGGGAACGGACCTGATTCTACCATCCGGTGATTCAACCAGCCACGGAGCCAGCGGATTTCTGAAAAGTAATCCCGATCGCAGTCGTTTCGTCCAGATCAGTTTTTTGGAAAACATACCAATCTCTCCACCGTTGACCGGTTACATCACGCGTGGTTTTATTGATGATAAAGTCATGACCAGCGAGAATCACTACGGTGTGGATGTCGCTGCGCCGGAAGGGACTCCGATCAAAGCCGCGGCGGCAGGTGTGGTGGTTTTTTCCAACTGGACCAACGATCTGGGCTATACTGTCATCCTTTACCATTCCAATGGATACTTCAGTATTTATGGCCATAATCAGCGAAATAGTGTAATCGAACATCAATATGTACTCCGTGGTGAGGTCATTGCCTATTTGGGTAATACCGGTAAAAGCGAGGGCCCGCATCTGCATTTGGAAATCTGGCGGGAGGGCAATCCCATTGATCCCCAGGATCTGATTTATTCCTATAAAAAAGCCGATATTTCCCTGAAGAATGAAGGAGGCAACTGAAATGTCTACCATTATTAAGAAAAAAGAGTCATCAATCAATACTATTATCGGTGAGAAAACCGTCATCACCGGTAATCTGCGACTCGAAGGCGATATCATTATTTATGGGAAAATCGCCGGTGACATCGAAACTGATGGAACCATCACAATTTTCCCTGGTTCCTCGATTAAGGGCAACCTCCAGGGTGCGCACCTGAATATTGGCGGACATGTGGAAGGCAATATCAAGGCCGCCGGTAAAGTCGCTCTGGGTGACCGAGCTTTTCTGCGCGGGGATATCAAAGCCACTCAGATTGTCATCGAGGATGGTGCGGTTTTCGAAGGGCGCTGTGAGATGCAATTTACCCAACCAACCGAAGTTCAGTCGGAGGTTGCGACTGACTCTTTACCTGATCGCCAGCTACCTTTTCGGGAATAGAATCGCCATAAATTAGATAACCAAAAATAAACAGATCTGTTTTACAAATCATTTTTTACAATAGTAGATGCAGTTTTCTACTGGCGAAAACTGAGTTGAATCATTAATTTACGCCGGTTGTAAGTGTTGATCTAATAATGGAAAAATGAATGATACTAAAACGCACTCTTACCTGCGGTGACTTGCGCCCGGAGCATGTCCAACAAACTGTTATTCTGAACGGCTGGGTCAATCGTCGACGAGATCATGGTGGGCTAATTTTCGTCGATCTGCGTGACCGCTATGGACTGACTCAGGTAGTATTCGATCCCCAGTCGGGAGAAGCAATAATGGCTGTTGCCCGTAAACTCGGTCTGGAAGATGTGATTGCCGTACGTGGTCGGGTGCGCCAGCGACCGGAGAATGCCATTAATAGAGAAATGGCTACCGGTGCAGTTGAGTTACTGGCAACAGAGTTGGAGGTCCTGAACGAATCCCGTCCGCAACCATTTCTGGTGACCGATCGCGCAACTGGTCTGGAGGATTTGCGTCTGAAGTATCGTTATCTCGACCTGCGCACACGCGAGCTCCAGCGCAATCTGGCCATTCGGCATAAAGCTTACCTGAGTGTACGCAGGTTTTATACCGAGCATAATTTTTATGAAATCGAAACTCCTTTCCTAATGCGTAGCACACCCGAAGGCGCGCGTGATTTCTTGGTGCCGAGTCGCCTCAGTCCGGGTTACTTTTATGCCCTGCCGCAATCGCCCCAGCAATACAAGCAGATTCTGATGCTAGCTGGCTTCGACCGCTATTTCCAGATTGTGCGTTGTTTCCGGGATGAAGATTTGCGGGCGGATCGTCAGCCGGAATTTACCCAGATTGACGTTGAGATGTCATTTATTGAAGAAGAAGACGTCATGCAATCGACGGAAGAAATGCTCAGATGCGTTTTTCGGGAAGTGAATGGCATTGAACTCGATAAACCCTTTGTACGCCTCGAATATGATGAAGCCATGCGACGCTTCGGCAGTGATAAACCCGATATGCGCTTTGGTTATGAAATCCATACCCTGAACGAAATTGGCCGTCGTACCGAGTTTGAGGTCTTCAAGAAAGTATTATCGTCCGGAGGAATTGTAACCGGAATTTGCGTTCCGCAGGCAGGGCAGTTTTCTCGCAAAATAATCGATGAATTGACGGAAATGGTAAGAAAATGGGGCGTGCAGGGATTGGCCTTTGCCAGAGTGACAACCGCCGGACTGGAAGGCGGAATCGCCCGATTTTTGGAATCGGTTACCGATGAAATTATCAAAGAATTTGACGCCTGTGACGGCGATATGCTGTTTTTCGTAGCCGATACTCAAGATAAAGCCTGTCTGGCACTCGGTAATTTAAGACTGGAAGTCGTCCGGCGCCTGCAACTGATACCGAAGGATATCTTTAAACCCGTCTGGGTAACCCGCTTTCCGTTACTTGAATGGAGCGATGAGGAAAAGCGTCTGGTTGCCAAGCATCATCCGTTCACCGCGGCCGATCCGGAGGAGACTCATTTACTGACCAGCGAACCGGCCAAAGTCCACGCTCGCGCCTATGATATCGTAATTAATGGGCACGAAATTGGCGGTGGCAGTATCCGTAATCATACCGTAGAAATGCAGAACCGCATGTTCGATGTCCTGCAGATCAGTCGGGATGTGGCAAAGGAAAAATTTGGATTTTTACTGGATGCCCTGAGCTATGGCGCCCCGCCTCATGGCGGCATTGCTCTGGGCTTCGATCGCCTGGTTATGATTTTGGCCGGCGCCGATAACCTGCGGGAGGTGATTGCTTTTCCGAAAACTACCAGCGGTGCCTCTCTGATGGATGGTTGCCCGACACCCGTAGATGAACAACAGTTAAAGGATCTCGGACTGAAACTGACCAGGGATAAATCTGCCTGAAATTTTGACTGATTATTCTTCTATATTTCATGGATTAAAAACTGATTCAGGAAAGTTTTTCTGTTACAAATTACGCTCCCGGGTAAGGATTGAGAAAATTCGGTTTTATAGAATTTGCCTGTTGCTATTTATCCCCGTTTTAATTTTACTGCCGCAAAAAACCGCCTCGTCCGAGACGATTTTCAGTCTCAAGATTATCGGGATAACCGGACATCTGAAAAAAAACCAGAATCCACACTTGTATCGGATTAAAGTTAATAAAAGAGGACGATTAGTTGCCCACCTGGGGATAATTCTCTCGGCCGAACATTTTATTTATCAGGAAATGGTATCGGTCAAATTAGCTCAGGCGTTCATGCTGGATTGTGCTTTTTTACCGGCCGGTTTTACGTATCTAGGATTACGATTATGTGGTCGAAGCGGGCCACATACATTTGCAATCGGTAATGGCCCGACTCTCTTTTATCGGCGCAGTTGGTTAGATTTGCCCGGTTATAATGACGAAGGTCTACTGCGCCAATCCAAAAATATTCAGTACCGTTTCTTCTGGTATGCCGGTGAAGTGGAATACGATTATGCTCTGACAGGCAAACCGGACTTCTCGCTGGGTTTGATTCCGGGCCCGCCGGTGTTTTTTACAATCGCACCGGGAGTACGGTTCAAATAAATTCCCCGTTTTAGAAATAACTAAAGGCTATTTCAGTTCTCCTGCGCGTTGCAGGAATAAGTAGCCGTACAGTGCTCAAAGATAGAAAATTCACTAACAGTTATTTGATAAAAGTAAAAAGCGAATTTGACCACTCTTTAATTGCTTCCCAGTTGCGATAATCTCCCGGCCCGGCTCCCAGAGCCAGTCTCAGAATAGGATTGCCTAATCCGTAGGAAGGGATTTTTCCGGCAAACACGATTTTGGAAACTGGATTGAGTCCATATGCTACACTGTCAATATAGCCCGAGGCTTCAGCTCTTTTTTTAGTACTTTTGGCGGCCTTTTTCCCGCACACGGCGAAAACGGCCACTTTTTTCCGGAGTAATTCGGCCCTGTTACTGTCAATGAAGGCCTTAATAACCAGATGTGGAACGCCACCATAAATACCTGATCCGATTACTATCAGGTGGTAGAATCTGAGGTCGATTTTAACCGGCGTGGCACTCAGGGTGTCAACCATAAAGCCGGCCGATTCCAGATGTTCTTTTATTTTCGCTCCGATTTGAGTTGTCGAACCATTTTTTGAAGCGGTAACGATAAGAATGTCGGCCACCTTTGCCTCTTGGGCACTCAATAATTGCACGAATAGAATTGATAAACCCAGAAACAGATGAATAACACTGTTTTTCATCTTATTTACCGCTTCTCAGGATTTCTAAAATATCCTGAGAGGGTTTATTGGGAATGGTAGCGATGACCTCACCGTTATATTCGAATACTTCCTGCCCGTCGTCGCTGATTTCGCCAATGACGGCGACATGTTCGGTCTTGGTGCGTATGGCTTGCACCACCTCATCGACTGCTTCCGGTGCGACCTGTACGACATAGCGTGCCTGGGTTTCACAGATCAGAATTTCCTGGGGGGAAATGTTTTTTACTGAAACCGGGACTCTGCAAAGATCCACTTTAGCGCCCCGCTTACCATATCGGGCCGATTCGCAGACTGCGGCTCCGATACCCGCCGCACCCAGATCGGAACAAGCCTTGATCTTGCCTGTGTCAAAAGCCGCCAAGGCCGCTTCCAAAGATTCTTTTTCTTCTTTAAAAAGGGCAATCGCCGGGCGCATTTCTTTTACCAGTCCGGCCCGGAAGAGAGTATCATTGCCGTCGTTACCGGTCACGCCGATGATAATGATTTTGTCTCCAACGTTTTTAGCCGGTTTGGTAAGTGGCTTATCAGTCACTAGTTTACCGATGACCGCAACTACGACGGCCGGTACGATGTCGGAAAAGGAGGTCGAGAATCCACCACCAACGATAAACACATCCATTGTCTTGCACATATCTCCCAGACCCTTGACCATAATGTTCACTCTTTCCTGGCTGGTCACGACTTGACACTTGCCACAGGTACAACGTCCGGAAAAACCACATGGCCCGATAATGACTTCCTGATCGAGTGGACGGGTACCGATAAAATCCATCAGGAAAATCGGACGAGCGCCCATGGCAACCACATCGCGCATTGCTCCGCCGGCTCCGGTAGCTGCGGCATCATAAGGTCGGGGCACACACGGTGAACAGTGGCTTTCCATTTTACCGACTACATAACCCGGCATACCGGGAATTTGGAAGACGGCCGCGTCGTCATTGGCTTCTGGTCCGATCGCCAAGGCTCCCGGCCAGACTTTACTGACCTGTTGGTTCAGTTCCTGAAAGCTTTTAAAGTCGATTACCTTGTCGATATTATGATGCAGATGGACAAATAATCCGTGCATCAAGGCTCTTTCGATTGTGTTCATGCTCTTCCCCTTTTTTAGTGTGAATATTGATTAATTACCGTTTTACCGGAAAATTAATTTATTTCGAATCAGTTATCAATGCCAATCTGTTAGATAGTAAGAAAGCATTGCCAAAAAAGTAGAACGTTAGATCACTTTATTCTTCGGCTTTTCGAATGACCGCCAGAATCTCATCCGGGGTGGTGGCGGTCAGGATGTTTTGACGAAAGTCAGCCTGCTGGTTAAGACGCGCGATCAGAGCCAGAACCTGAACATAGGTTCCCGTCAATGCATCCGAGGCCAAAAGCAGGAAGAAAAGATGCGTAGGATGCCCGTCAGCCGCCTGAAAGTCGATGCCCTCGGGTGCGATGCCCAGGGCCATAACAATACCATCGGCGGCGTTGGAGCGGGCGTGTGGGATCGCCAGCCCTTTCTCCAAGCCGGTACTACCCAGGCTCTCGCGGTTTAAAAGCGCCTGAAAAGCTTTGGCTCTGTCCAGGATCTGACCGGTTGCCACGGCGGCATCCAACAGCTCTTCGAGCACCAATTGTTTTTCGGTATTCTGAATCGGCACGATGATCGCCTCGCGCCTCAGCAGGGTTGAAAGTTTCATTTTAGACAACTCCTTATCACAGTAAGACTAACTCAGGTTAAAGTATCAAACAGCTCATCAATACGTTCGGTATCTTTAGCTACCAGAACAGAACAGCGGGCTTTTCGGAAAATCAATCCAGTTTCATCATGAAAGGTATCTTGGCGGGTAAGACCCGGTTCGAGTTCACCCATGATGAGCAGGTCAGCCTCCCATTCCTCAACTTTTTGAATGGCGATTTTATGAACGGTGCCTTTCAGCAGTTCGGTTTCAAGATGCAATCCTTTGGATGCGGCCAGTTCAGTAATATCATGCAGGTAATTCAGTCCATCTTCTTCCATATCTCGCTCATAGTCGAGCTCCTCGACTTTTACGAATATGCGCGCCCGCTCGAGATGTCTTAGCAGATCGATGTTAACGACGTAGATAGCCTTTAAAACCGCGCCGGTGATTTTCGAGAGAACGATACCGTACTTGGCGGCCGACATACACCCTTCCGAACCATCGGCGAACAGGAGAATTTTAGATATGAGTCGGTTAGACTGCATCTTGGTTTTCCTTTCGTTTTTCAAGGTGTTCTTTGATGAACTTGAGAGAGGTAAGGGCTCCGCGCTCGCTTTCTTCTAAAGAATCCGTTATAAATTTAATAGTTTCTTGGTAATCAGGAATGGCAATTTTTTCCAAGGCGTTGACCCGACGCTGGGTCTTGCGAACTTCCTGAGCTAGTCGCAGAAGCGAAACGCGCAATTCGGCGAAGCGCCCCAGGGCCGCCAGGATTTGTTTGAAGCGTAAGATACTTTCATCGAGCCAGAAGGATGAATTACCAACACTGTAATAAGGGGCATCGTCTCGGATTGTGACTTCGATTTTCGGGATTGTTACACCCATTACCCGCAGAGTATGAATCTGGATATCCGATTCGATCGGGACGGCGCGTGCCATGGATTTAACTGTGCTTTTGCCATTGGAAATAATAGCATTTTGGAGAGCCATATAGGCTTCCTGCAGGGCGCTGTCCATTCTGTCGTGAGCCGCTATCGTTTCGTTAACCGAGGGCATTAAGTGCGCGACCAAAACCTGACGTTTCTGCTCCAGTAGTTCATACCCCTCCTGGGCAAAAATCAGATCTCGTTTTAATTTTAGCAAATTGCTTTTAGTCGAGACAACTTTCAGGCGGGTAGCCATGGTGCTAAAGATTTATTCGTTTTCGTTGTTGTAAAGGTGATACTGGTTGGCTTCTTCATCCGTGACGCGTTGTAATTCTTCACGCGGCAGAAGTGATAGCATTTTCCAGCCCAGATCGAGGGTTTCGTTGATGGGGCGATCCTCGGTTTCGGCCTGAGAAAGGAATTGATTTTCCAAGGCTAGGCCGAACTTCAGGTAATTGTGGTCCATGGGACTGAGCTCTTCTTCGCCGATGACAGAGGCCAGGGCGCGTACTTCCTTGACTTTAGCGTAAGCCGCAAACAGCTGGCTGGCCAGATGGGCATGATCGGCGCGAGTCAGACCTTCGCCAATTCCGTCTTTCATTAGACGTGAGAGTGATGGCAGGAGTGCAATCGGCGGGTAAATTCCTTTCTGAAAGAGTTCGCGGTCCAGAACGATCTGGCCTTCGGTAATATAGCCGGTCAGATCGGGAATAGGATGGGAAATGTCGTCATTTGGCATGGATAAAATAGGAACCTGAGTAATCGAGCCGCTGGAATTATCCACCATCCCGGCGCGTTCATAAAGGGAAGCCAGATCGGAATACAAATAACCCGGATAGCTTTTGCGGGAAGGAATTTCGCCACGGGCGATCGAGATTTCGCGCAAGGCCTCGCAATAGTTGGTCATATCGGTCATGACTACCAGAACGTGCATATTTTCATGGAAGGCTAGATATTCGGCCATGGTCAGAGCCGAGCGAGGCGTGACCAAGCGTTCAACGGATGGCGCATCGGCTAGCGACAGAAACAGGACTACTTTTTCCATTACGCCGGTATCGCGGAAATTGTCTATAAAGTATTGGGCAATGTCATGTTTAATACCCATGGCCGCGAAAACAATTGCGAAAGATACATCGCGACCGACAATTTTAGCCTGGCGAACAATCTGAGCCGTCAGGCGGTTATGCGAAAGTCCCGGACCGGAAAAGATTGGTAGTTTCTGGCCATTAACCAAGGTATTCATTCCATCAATGGCGGAGATGCCGGTCTGGATAAAGGTCGTGGGATAAGTGCGGGCGGTCGGGTTGATTGCCGAACCGTTCACATCCTGAAATTCTTGCGCCAGCGGAAATGGACCACCATCGATCGGACGGCCTAAACCATCGAATATCCGCCCTAACATTTCCATGCTAACCGGGATGCGCAGAGGGGTGCCCTGAAAGCGTACCGCTGTACCGGCCAGCGACAGACCGGTAGTACCTTCGAAAACCTGGACGATGGCGGCGCCCTGATCGGCTTCCAGTACCTGACCGATGCGGGATTCGCCTTGTTCGTCGCGGATTTCGACTAATTCGTTATAGCCCACATTATGGATATTATCGAGGGCAATGAGCGGACCGTTGACCTGTTGAATTCCAAGGTACTCGCGGAATTTTAAGAGTTCGGCCGGATCATATTTATTCATTACAATGAGTTCTTTCGTGTTATATATCCCATTAATCGATTAGAAATTCAGGCGACCGAGGCCGGCTAATTCCTGATTCAGTTCATTTAAAATTTTATCGAGTTTTTCAGTTTCTTCATTAGAAATGTTATGTTTCATATTCATGATAGCACGGATGGTCTTGGTGCGTTTGATCTTGTAAAGGGTCGCGCCGTGCTTGAGAGCTTCAGCGGATTGTCGGTAAAAAGTGACGATAATGCGCAACATTTTGACCTGTTTCTGGATCGTTGAATAAGTGTCGATCTTATCGAAGGCAGACTGCTGAAGGAATATATTTTTAAACAGATTACAGACTTCCAGAATGATCCGCTGGGAATCCGGCAAGACCTCGGCGCCGACGAGTTTGACGACTTGTTGAAGCTTGGCTTCTTTTTGCAGAAGATCGAGAATTTCCTGGCGGAGTTCAGCCCAATCCGGGTCAGCCTTTTCCTGCCACCAGGCGGCTACCGACTCGACGTATTCTGAATAGGAATCCAGCCAGGAAATAGATGGATAATGCCGGGCATTAGCCAGATCGCGATCGAGAGCCAGAAAAACGCGCACAAAGCGTTTGGTGTGTTGGGTAACCGGTTCGGAGAAATCACCACCCGGCGGCGAAATGGCGCCCACGATGGTGACCGAACCACTCTCACGGTTGAGAGTCTCGAACAAACCGGCTCTTTCATAAAATTCGGCCAGGCGAGTTGGTAGATAGGCCGGGAAGCCCTCTTCAGCTGGCATTTCTTCCATCCGGCCGGACAATTCACGTAAGGCTTCCGCCCAGCGCGAAGTCGAATCGGCCATGATGGCAACATGATATCCCATATCACGGAAGTATTCCGCAATCGTGATGCCGGTGTAAATTGAAGCCTCACGGGCGGCAACCGGCATATTGGAAGTATTGGCGATCAGGACGGTGCGTTCCATCAGAGGCCGATTGGTACGCGGGTCGATCAATTTGGGAAATTCATTCAATACATCTGTCATTTCGTTACCGCGTTCACCGCACCCAATGTATACGACGATGTCGGCATCCGACCATTTGGCAATTTGATGTTCGACCATCGTCTTGCCGGTGCCGAAACCACCCGGAATAGCTACTGTGCCACCTTTGGCAATCGGAAAGAGTGTGTCGATCACGCGTTGGCCTGTGATCATCGGAAAATTGGCCGTTCGCCGGTTGTTCACGGGACGTGGCTGACGCACCGGCCAGCGCTGAAAGAGCGTCAGCACATGACGATTGGCTTCATTTTCGATGACACAGATTTCATCCTCGATGCGGTATTCTCCGGCCGGTACGATCTTGATGACTTGGCCTGAAATATTCGGAGGAACGAGTATTTTCTGGGTGATGCGAGCGGTTTCCGGAACGGTGCCGATTACCTGACCAGCGGTGACCGTGGTTCCCGCACGCACGGCGGGTTCGAAAGTCCATTTTTTCTGGCGGTCAAGGGCGGGCATTTTGGTGCCGCGATGAATATACTGATCGGACACCTTCTTGATTTCGGCAAGCGGACGCTGGACTCCATCGTAAATAGTACCAATTAATCCGGGGCCGAGTTCGACTGAGAGTGGCATACCGGAACCATAAACTTCTACGCCCGGCGTCAAACCGGTCGTATCTTCATAAACTTGGATGATGATCTGGTCACCTTGCAGGCGTACGATTTCGCCGATCAGATGATCAGGCCCAACCTCGACGAATTCGAGCATCTGAGCTTTTTCAAATGCGGCGGCATGTACGACCGGCCCCAGAACTCGGGTGACTTTTCCGATTACTGTTGCCACCGTTTAACCTTTGGAATTATTTTCTGAAAATTTTTGCATGATCTGCCATTGCTGTTTTTCAAATAAACGCTGAGCGTAGCGAGTCAGACGGTTATCGAAACGCCGGCGTTTGTCGGCTGAATAGAGTATAATGCCAGGCTCTCCAAGGACTTTGGATTCCAGGCTGAGATGTACGTGCGAGTTAAAGGCGGTTTCAATTTCCTTTTGCAAATTATCATTCAATACGGTCTGTTCCCGATCACCTGCACTAAGCAGGATATTATCCGTTCCCAGACCGACGATGCCTTCGGCAATCAGTTCTCTGAGTAATTGAGCATATTCCGGCGACTGGCGCAATTCAAGCAGTTTTTTCTCAAATTGTCTTCGGATTTCGGCACTGATCAACAAGTGCGATTGTAAATTCAGTTTTTTAATTTCGAGATTGGCCTGGGCGGCTGATCGTTTGCGGATCTGTTCGGAGTTTTGGCGGGCTTTATTAATAATACCGCTTCGGATTTTTTCGGCTTCGCTACGGGCTCGTTGTTCAATCTGGACCTGTTCGCGGGTGGCAGCTTGCCGGATGGACTCGATCTCGGTATCAGATTGCTGGCGAATCTCGGTGATGATGGCTTCCAGTGAGGCGGTTTTATCTGGCATATTTCCTCATTCTATCCGAATACCAACTGCGGTTTGAATCACTTCTTTAATGGAAATGCGGTCTGCAATCGGCCCCAACCGATCGGGTATTTCGACGATTAACGGACAGGCTTTATGATAAAAATAGGCATTGACTGCCGGTCGGATCAGCGCGGCAATACGTTCCGTAATGATGATGATGCCGATATCATCATGGTCCATGGTTTCGTCCAGGGCTCGCTGAGCCGAATCGGCATCGCGAACGACGATTCCATCGGTTCCAGCAAGACTGAAACCCAGAACCGTATCTTCATCCCCAATTACGAAAAATTTCACGGCATCTTTACCGGGTTATATCTTACCAAGAACCATAATAGCGATGATCAAGCCGTAAATAGCAATGCCTTCGGCGAGGCCGACAAAAATAAGAGCACTGCCAATTAATTCCGGTTTTTCACCAATTGTACCCATTGCGGCGGTCCCGATATTACCCACCGCGATAGCGGCTCCGATGGAACCTAATCCGACAGCCAGAGCCGCGGCGATGAAGCCGAACTTTGCCATGCTGACCCGATCGCTTGAGGTCGCTACAGCTGATTCAGAGGTGGGCGCTCCGGTATTCTCGGCGGCCGCTATAGTGGCATTTTGCGGAGTTTGCGCAATAGCCTTCAGAATCAGCAGTGAAGTCCCACCCATTGCCACAAAGCCCAGTATTATTATGAGCGCCAGCATTTTCTTAAAAGTTTTGGATTTTAACATGTCTGTATTACCTCCACAAAGATGGGTTATAAATTTGGAATCTCTCATTCAATAGTAGGATTTTCCCGAATTGGCTTATAACTTTTATTAGTCGTGCGGAAAAAACGACTGAAAAATTCATAAAACTCCAGACGAATAGCCTGAATCGTTACCACCAGACCTTCGAGGGCGATGATGAATATATTGCCGATAATTAAAATAATGAGCGCCGGTACTCCACTGAATTTTCCACTCACCATATCCGAGAGAGCGAAGATTGCAATGAATAGGCCAGCGTGCGCCAGTCCGAAAGCGCCCACACGAATGAAGGAAACCGTATTAGCCAGGAAACCGAGTACAATTTCAAGCATTTCCACAATCGAATGCATCATACCGGTCATGATCCCTTCCTGGTAGATGCGCTGATTTTTCCGAATCAGATTTAAGATTGGTTCCCGGAAGAAAAGGAGTAAGGCGCTGGCTACAAAAAGGTAGATGACGATCAGACCGACCCCCTCACCGGTTTTAGAGAGCACCAAGCGGCTGACCAATATGATGCCGCACCAGTATAGAATGAGGCTTAGCAAACCGGCTTTATCGAATATATAATTGAGAAATTTACCACTGCGCAAGCCATTGATCAGATTGAGACCGATCGATAACGTAATCAGCCCAATGCCAGTATAAATTACGACTTTAAATAGCTCATTGATATTGTCTATCGGTTTCATCCAGATGGTAGGCAACCAGTGTTCGATCCCGAAGAAACTGCCGAACAGGAAACCGAACAACATACTGGCGCACCCGGCGTAAAGCACCAGACGACCGGCTGATTTTAGAGTATTCTTATGATTTCCGAATGCCAGGAATAATCCCATCAAGGCCAGTACTAGACCATGACCCACATCCCCGAACATCAATCCGAACATCAGGAGAAAGCTAAGCCCGAGTATTGGCGTTGGATCGATAGTCTGATAACGGGGTAAACCGTAGGTTGCCGTCAGCATTTCAAAGGGTTTGAAGAAGGCCGGATTGTGAAGCTTGATCGGAACTTCGAGCGAGCCATCCCTTACTAACTCAAGTGACTCGGCGGGGATGAGGTCAATAATGGCACGGTCCTGAGTGGCTTCCTGTAAATCTTTAACGAAAGTAGTCTGACGACTGTCTGGCAACCATCCCGAAAAGAGACAGGTTTGCTCGGTGCGGCGGAAAAAATGCAACATGCGATTGTAAAGTTGTTCCTGACGGATACGTAGGAAAGCACTGATTAGAAGCTCGCGATGTCGTTCGGCGATCCCGCCAAGCTTTTCATCCGCGTTATGAAATTGTTGTTCGATATCGATTAGATTTTTCTCAATCTGCTCGATTGATCCGGTCGCCAGCTCGGACAATTCTTTTTCAATTTTAGAGGGCTGAAAAGCCACGGCCTTGAGAGCGATCTGAAGAATATCGGCGTCGCGTTTTAGCACTATTACGGCCAGAGAAGTCAGCCCTTTCTGAGAACCGATGGGCAATATTACATGCAAAGTTGTGGATAATTGTTCTTCTAAAAGCGGCAAGTTGTTATCGGGAATTTGACCGGTCTCGATCGCCAGGTACGAATATCCGCCGGGCATCTGGAGTGTCTTACCCAGTCCGGGAAGACGATCGTAGCGGTTTTTAAGTTCATTTAAACGCTGTAGTTCTTTATTCAGAGTATCGCGCTTCTGTATGTGGGTGTCGATTTCGGATATCGCCGTTTCGAGACGCCGATCGATTTCCGGCCAGGTACCACTCAGTGGCTGAAATTCATGAAGTTGTTCGGTCAGTTTGAGGGTTTTGATCAGATTTTCAACTTTCTCACGGCGGATCTGAGACTCAGTTGATTCCTCACCGGAAAAGGAGTTGGACAAATCTCTGATCCAGGGATTAGTCTGGGCGGCATCGGCAACCTGCAGATCGCCTTGGCGGATAATCATGCTAACGACTCGTTCGGCATACTGGCCTGGGAAAAGGGCATTTATTAAGAGCATTTTTTCCGGGAAGAACATCAATATCCTCAATAAACTAATTTAGTCAGAACAATCTGCTGAGGCAGTTTATAATATTTAGAGTTAATTAAGGTGCGGATGTTGCGGCTTTCTATCCGGATCAGATAATAGTAACCGATTGTAGAAGCAATAGATAAAGGAAATTCCAAAAACAGGCGATTGGCCTCATGAAAGAGGGCCTGATTAAGAAATTGTTCAAGACGTTCGAGAGATGTTATTTGATCGCTCTCTGTAGTCGATGCAGGTGTCAATCCTGGCAGGATCTTTTCCAGCCCGTCTTCCAATGAACCTGTCGAGATCATTTTCTGCAAAGTGGTGTATGGCAGACGGTAACCATTGGGAATTAAGCTGTTTTCGGTCAATTTAATTTGAGACAGGTAATATTTGCGTATACGGGCGACCCAATCCAGGTTTTTCAAGTCAATTTCAATACCAACCATTCGTCTGACAATATGCTGGTCGGTCTTATTCAATTCGCTGGTCAGATCCCAGATGGCCCCGTAGATACTTTTGTCAATTGCGACTTCGATTTCAAATAGGCTCTTGCGTCGTTCGAAGCCCTCAGCGGCTTTCAGGAAAGCATCATGGAAAGGCAGATTGGCTAAATATTCGGCGAATTTTACCAAGTTGGGAGCCACTAGCATTTTAGCGATCGGCAGAACCGCCAGCCCGGGACATTCGATGATATTGCCGACGCTCTGATCATGTTTCTGCCAGGCGCGTAAAATGGTTTTGACATTTTCGGCGTCAATTCGGTTAAGCATCAGCGCCATAATATCACGCGCCGGTCCGCGGCTGGAGTTAGTGATGGCCAGAATGCGACGTACTTTTTCTTTTATCAGAAGGCGCTCTATGGATTCAATGGAATGATCGTGCACCCGATCGAAGCTGAGTTGATAGTTATAACGGGACAACAAATCTAAAGCGTCCGACAGCTCACTGGCAGTGGCTAAAGCTTTATAAGCATTGGCTGTAAGTAAGCTGGAGCGTTTGGTCCGGACACGGGCGTTGACCAATCCATAAGTGCTGACGGCGTTCACGGTGATACTTTTTCTCCAGTCGGCACAGCCCGGAATAGAATCTCGACCGCTTCGGCAATTTCGTTGCGGTAGTTATCAAGGACAGCATCTTGTGCTTCATGGGCTTTGCCAATCTGTTCGGTTTGTTCATGAGCCGCTTCGGCTTTAGCAGTGGCCAGAATTTGTTCGACTTCTTGCAAAGCCGCCTGGCGGGCATCTTCAATCAACTGTTGAGATTTGGCCTGAGCTTTTTCTGTCGCCTGCCGGGCCAGCAGGCGGGCTTTCTCGATTTTTTCGCGGGCTAGTTTCTCTTCGTCCAATATTTCCTGAATAACTTCTTTCACAAGAACCTCAGATACAGATATGCAATCAAATTACAGAATCGGCGCCAGTCATGATAAATTGACTTGATTCAAAACTCTTCAAAATAACAGGCATGTAAAAAACCATAGTGCCTAATTTATACCATCTCAGGTAATTTTTAAAATAAACGTTTTAAAGGTTGGTAGCCGGCCAATCCGAACAGATTTGGTGCTTGTAGGTAGGGGAGAAAGGTTTTATTTTGCAATTAAATTTGCGAAATTTGCGTAAGATGCAAAAAAATACGGAGTAAAATGGCAACTAAAATCATCGAATTGAAGGGAGTCGATCCCGCTCTGGTTTTTGGAGTGCGGGATGCTTTTATCAATAAAATAGAGGATAGCTTTGGAGTGCGCCTGGTCGCGCGTGGGACGAAAATCCGTGTTGAGGGTGATGAAACCACTCTGGCTCAGATCGAACGCGTAATCGGCGAAATGCTGGTGACTATCACCCGGAAAGGCTTTGTCGATGAACGCGATGTGACAACGCTGATTAATCTGGAACTGGGTGGCCAACCGTTACCCGGCGAGATTACCGCCGATACCGTTATTCTTTTCAAAAAAACCGGCGTAGTCAAACCGCGCTCCGTAAATCAGGAACACTATTTTCGGGCAACGACCAAGAATGATCTGGTAGTCGGAATCGGTCCAGCCGGAACGGGTAAGACTTATCTGGCGGTTGCGATTGCCGTGGCGGCTTTGCGCAATCACGACGTTCAGCGCCTGATATTGACGCGGCCGGCGGTTGAAGCCGGCGAGAGTCTCGGATTTCTGCCGGGCGATCTGACCGAGAAGATCGAACCCTACCTGGCGCCCCTGTACGACGCGCTTTATGATATGTTGCCGCCCGAAAAGGTCAAGGTGTACGAGGAGCAACATATAATTGAAGTTCTGCCGCTGGCCTATATGCGTGGGCGAACTTTGAATAATGCTTACGTGATTCTGGACGAAGCCCAAAACACTACCCCGATGCAGATGAAAATGTTCCTGACCCGCCTGGGTGCCAATTCCAAGGCTATAATCACCGGCGATATTACTCAGATCGATTTACCCGATCGGCAGAAATCCGGCCTGATTGATGCGGTCGAAATTTTGAAAGGTATCGACGGAATTGAGTTTATCTATTTCGATGCGACCGATGTCGTACGGCATCGTCTGGTTAAGGAAATTATCAAAGCCTATAACGGTGAAAATCTGAAAAAGACCGAATTATAAAAATTATCCCGATTCGAGCCTTTTAATCTTTAATCATTTACTCAGAATGGTACTGATCCGATCGACGTCTTTATGATGCGCGATCACAAACAGGACATCCTCCTTTTTCAAAACGGTGTGTCCCTTGGGTGGAATGATCTGATTATCGCGGATAATTGCAATAATCAGAGTGTCGCTCGGCAAAGGCAAATCACTGATTTGCCAACCGTCGATCCTGGAAGTCTCCGACAACCGGATCTCGAAAACATCCACCTCGGTCTTGCGCATCGTGATCAGCTCGATCGAATGGATCGCCTTCGGACGCGCCGGCAGACAGAGTCGCAATTTCTTGGCCACCCAGCTGAGCGTAGTCCCTTGTAATAAACACGATAAAAACACCGCAAAGAAAACGATATTGAAAATAAAATGATTCTCGTCGATACCATGGACGGCGGGATAGGTCGCCAACACAATCGGAACGGCGCCCTTGATACCGCCCCACATCAGGAAAAGTTTTTCGCGGAATTTATATTTAAACGGCAGGGTGCAGATTAAAACAGTCAGCGGACGAGCGATCGCAATCATTAGCAAGGTGATCAGTAAACCTTCGCGCCAAACGGGTATCAGGCTTTTGGGAAACACCAGAATGCCCAGCAGTAAAAAGATAGCGATATTGCTGAAAGTCGAAATTCCTTCGATAAAATGGGCAACCCCTCGGCGATAAACAAAGTCGGTATTGCCCAGCCAGTAGCCTGCAAAAAAGACCGCCAGAATGCCGTTGGAATAAATTATCTCGGCGCCCCCAAAGGCCAGCAAGCCCACCGCGATACTTAATACGTGATAGTAACCGCGGTTCTCGAGCCTGAGCCGATCAAACAGAAGCGCTCCCAGTTTTCCGACGATCCAGCCGACCGCAATGCCGCCACCGAATTGCCATGTCAGACCGAGCAGGAACGAACCAATATTTCTCGGTTGTCCCGAAATGATTTGAATAAAAACGATGGTCAGCATGATAGCCATCGGATCGTTGGCGGCCGATTCAACCTCCAGAGTCGTAGAAATATGCTTCTTGATCGTGCGCTGTCGCAAAATCATGAATACCGCCGCGGCGTCCGTTGAGGAAATGATCGAACCGATCAAGAAGGAATACAGCAAATTGAGATCTGTGACCAGATAAATCAGGAGTCCAAGAATCGCGGCCATCAGTACGATGCCGAAAGTCGCCAGCGACAGGGCCGGACCAAAAACGGATTTTACCGTCTCCCGACGAGTATGGAAACCGCCTTCGAATAGTATGAAAATTAAAAAGACGTTGGCTACTTCCTGAGCTATAACGGCATTATCAAAGTAAATCAGATTCAAAACATCACTGCCGAAAAGCATTCCGATTCCCAGAAACAGTAAAAGCACCGGAACGCCTAACTTTGCGGTGATTTTAGTGGAGTAGATTGCGGCGATCAGCAGGACGGCAACCAAGAAATACATAGCTTCTCCGAGTTAAATTTTGAATGTAGCCGGTTACTTGCCCAGGTAAATTTTTTCGAACTCATCAATAAGTGCTCTGATCTGAATGCAATAGTCCAAATTAAGCGTTTGTTTAGTGTTCATCGCAAGCACCAGCATTTGATGCAGGAGAGTAATCTGTTTGATATATTTGGCATACTCGATCTTATTATCAGTGGCGGTCGGTTTGATCCGCTGAGTCATAAAATAGTACGTAATGATCTCTGCCAGCTTGTCGGCGTGGGCGTCTTTGTTCATGACCCATCTAACCAGCTGATTATTATTGGGAGTCTTCTCCTGGCTGAGATGTTCAATTTCGCGCATTGATTTCTCAATTGTGGCTACATGTTCGCGCATTAAAGTGAAGCGAGTTTCGTCGTCGTATATTCCGCAGGGAATCTGGCAATGCGCACCGGCGAGGGCTATTGAACCGGCAATAATAAGAATCACACCCAAAAGTTTGTTTGGCATATACATGGTTTTATTCCTTTCTTTATTATGATTGGATAGAAACAATATTTCATTACAAAACAATATATAATGAAAATAATTATAAAGTCAAAAGGAATAAAATCTCGATAAATTCACTGAAAATTACCGGTAATAAAATAAAATTTAGAAAACTATGAACGACCATGTTCCAACATTGGCTCGACGATCTTTTTTATTTGCGAATTCAGCGGTGCAAAAGCTATTGCCGCGGGGCGCGGCTGAGAGAATAATAGGCGTTATTCTCAATATCGAACCAGCGGGCGACGATGGTGACATCTTTTAGGGTCAGATCGTATGTTTGTTTGAGGATTACCGATTCGATTGTAGTACGGTTATCACGCCGGGATGCCTGAACTGATTCAGCCTTGATCTGAAGATTCTTGCCTAGATCGAAGCGGGCATATTCATCAGCATCATACCAGGCTCTGATCCAACTGCGGTATCTGGCCACCATGCCGACTCCAAATACGTAGCCCTTGTCGTTCGGCAGGTTTTCGATCCAATCCGGGCGGATACCCCAGGTTTTATCGCCGGCGCCGGGAATTAGCTGATATTCGCCCGCCGGATAGGCCAGCAGAACGAAATAGTCGTCCTCGGTTATTGCTGAATCAATGACCACGGAATTATTAGCAACGGTCTGCAGAATTCCACCCGAAATAAATTCCTTGAACGATGGATTCAGCAGACACAGTCGTCCATCTGACAGCTCCTCTAGGTCAAATACAAGGCGAACGGAAATTTGCTTGGTCATGTTTTTCCGGGCGAGTTCGAGTGCGGCGGCTTTGGCTTGATTATAATTGACATATTTTCCGGAATAGCCGACTGCCAGACGGGCACCGGGAATTTCCGGTAATTGCTCGAACCACGACGGAGTGAATTCCTGCGCCGAAGTCAGGTTGATCATAGCGAGGAATAAGATGGATTTAAAAATTCGGACGATCATGTTGGAAAAAGAAAAAGCCCGTCCCGAGAGGAATCAGAACGGGCTTAAATGCAAAATTATTCGCCGACCTGTTTCAGTTTATCAATCTCGCGCTCCAGCTCTTCGAAGCTCAGATTAGCTTTAGCCTCATTATAAAGTGCTTTTTGCTTGCGAGCCTCGTTAAGAGTTTCCTGAACGAGTGAATTCAGATTGTACTCGGCGAGTGAATAACCGTGGTAGTTGGCGCCTTCAGTTTTCATCTCTCGTTTGACGATCTGGCAACCCCTCAGGACGGTACTGGCGACCTGTTTGCTGACGTTGGATGTAAATTCGAGGGCTTCCGAGTCCTCTCCCAGACCACTCTGTTGCATGAAATCCTTCATCATATTGGTCACTTTGAGTTCGAGGGTCCGGGCAATCGCGTCACGGGCGCGGGCATCGGCCGCATCTTTGGCAAGTGCCATACTCGTCTTGACCGCATCGCCGGCCTGATAAATGGCGTCTTCCGCCTGAGGTGGATTCAGATACCATTCCGGAATATCTTCCATCTTGGCTTTAGGCTTTTTACCACCACAGTTGACCGTGAACAGGGCTACGGTAATTAACAACACAAATAAGAGTAACTTCTTCATTTTTTTCTCCTTTCGTTACTTTCTAATTAAGGCATATTTCTATCTATTGTTAGGGGTTTGCAGAAAAGCGGCAAATTTATTTGCGGGAATTTTCAAATTGCGGGCGGCTTTAGCGACGGCTCCTGCGACCGTCTGCAGGTCGAGCCCTTTGGCATTGATGTCCAGCGCCGCTAAAACCGTTCCATTTGATTTTTCCAGGAGTCGTAATTGTAACTGGGTTTCCACCAGATACTGAATTCCGGCCGGTGAGGGAATTTCTTTCTGAGAAGTAAGAACGAGAGTGCCCTGCACTAAAAGCGGCGCCTCGGCTGAATGCGTATAACCGTTCGCGGCGATCAGTCGCACCAGTTCGTCTTCAATTGGAGCTTGCCTTTGGCCACTCTGGTCGTGTACTTCGACCGTAAAGACCAGATTGCCGGACATCAGATTATAATTGATCTGGACTTCCGAACGGGTCAGAGCATCCTGAAACTGTTCCGGAATTTTTATCAAGTCCAGGGCGATTTTAACGGTACCGGCCTTACCGATATTATCGGTTGGAGTAGCTACGCAGATGAATTCAGCTGTGCCGTCCGCCGCGGTTTCTTTTTTGGCTATTGGATCACCGCTGGCATATTTAGCCGTGACGGGAAAACCGGTCACCCCGATACTTTCTCTGTCATGGACATAAGCTACCCGGATTTTGATTGCGGCCGGTAGATTCTGGCCGGTAACGGCGGTTTGATCATTCCCGGCTAAGACCTGCAATTCGATCCGGGCCAGGATTGCACGCACTTCCGCCATTATTCCCGGTCCGGTGAACTGGTTGAAGTTAGGATATTTCTGACTGCTAAGGGCAGTATAGAGAGAGCTTTTGGTATAAAAGTCCGGAATCGTGTTTTGGGCATCGATAAAATTATTCAGTGCGTTTAAGATCCGGCCGTCCGTAACCATGGCTCGAGCCGTCGATACTAGTTGGTCGCTTTTGGTAAGAATTTCGTCCATCTGGACTTCCAGTCCGGAGAGATATTTTTCTTTATTAAGCACTGCCAGTACGTAGGTCTTACCCTTGACGGCCTTAACCTCAGCGATTTCGATGCCGGCGACGGTTTCGGTGACAGCCGATTTGGTACGGCTGGTTGTTTCGGCTTTGAGGATATTTTTATCGCCTTCCTTGAATTCGCTTTCGACGGTTTCCAGTTCGGATTCGATCCGTACCTGGATCTGTTTGGCGACATCGGCGCGGGCCAATTCGATGGCTTCGGTTTTATCATTAGCTACGGCAACACCCAGTAAGTAACGACTGACCGGATATTTTTTGTGCTGGTTAGTTTTATACCAGTCGGGAACCTGGGCGGTGGTAAAAGAGAATAAACAACCCATCAAAATCACTATTATTTTAGATAAAAATTGTCTTTGCACAATGACCTCTTATTCTTCAGCGATGTTTAAAAGGATCAGTTTGCGATTCAGACTGACGCGTTTCAAAACACCCCGACCTTTATAGTTCTGTTTAAAAAAGCGGTACAGGTCGGAGGATGACTGATAGATTGCTGGATCGCACCATAGCAATACGTCGTAAGTGAAATCAGCGACAATATTTTCCTTGTAGGTTTGGGCGATTTTCTTGACCTGATCCGCGAAGGCGTAGAGCATATCTTCAGCTTCTGATTTGCTGAAAGAATCGCTGATGTTCAGGATGATTTTGTACTGCACGCCCTGACGCATATCTTCTTTCCAATAGGCCGTGACCCGACTGAGGACTTTATCGATTGCGTCATGCATGGCCTCTTCAATCAGAACGGCATCAGGTGCGGTTCTTTCCGGACTATAACCGGTCTCCGTGCCCAGCAGGCGCCCGGTCGTGGTTTCGTAAGCGCGACATCCCACTATACCTTTTTTCACGGTCGACGAACCCAGTTTGCGGGATTCGATCGCCACATTATATGAGATATAAATATCACTGCCGATGGAAAGCGCCAGCAGGTAACTGTAATCTTCGCTGGTGCCCTGCAGGGCGTACTGGGCGGAAGTCAGTTCCTGTAAAACCTGCTGTTGTTCGGGCACAATGATGTCGAATTTGCGAGCTGTCAGATAAGCTTCGATGACTTCCGCCCCCTTTTTCAGATTTGGATTAGTTTTCAGTAATTCGATCGGCGATGGCTGGCCGGTGGTTTCCGGAATGACCATAATGGTCGGCTGGCCGAGTGTACCGGCGACCTGCGCGGTTGGGGAGAGAATGCCTTTTTTTACCAGGTCTTCCTGTAGCAAGGTTTTATTGATTTTAAATGATTTTTCGATTTTCAATTTTTTGCCGCCGTCGATTTTCAGGCGTGAGTCATAGTAATCGGCTTCCCAGACTACGAATTGTTTCAGATTGACAGAGGTAAAAAATTCCTCCTGGATTTTGGCAAAGCTTACCTTTTCAGATTCAGTTTGGAGTAATGGATCGGAACCACCCAACAGGATTAACCAGACCGCGGCTTTGCGGGCCTCGTTTTCGGCTTCTTTGTCCATCTCAACGGCTTTGCCACTCCCGGTGCTGTAACCGATAGCGCGCACCATTACTTCAGCCGGCGAACTGCTTTCCAAAATGACCGCTTCGTGGGATTGCGGTAAATTGGATTTCGTTGGCGCTTTTTTAGATTTGGCCGTAGCCAGATTAAAAACACTTAAAATAATAATCGCCAAAAAAAGATTTTTTTTCATTAGAGACCTCATTTGATCTGATCCATACCGGCCTGGAGAAGCGATGCCGGATTGAATGATAACGTCGGTGGTGAGTAATGCAGATAAATACCAAAAGTCGGTGAAAAACTGGAAATACGCGGCGCCGCGAAACTAGCCCAGTTCTTAACGTCTTCTTCCTTATCGCCATACTTGATCGTCCACCAGTCTATTGGTGGAAAGGCCTGGAATCCGGCAAAGAGCCCGACATTGCAGTCAATATTCACTGCATATTCCAGCGCCAGATTAAGCCGCACACCAAGGCTGTTATTCGAAATGGTGACATTTTCGTCGTCGTATTTATCGGTCAAAAACAAATGTTGCAGGCATAGCAGAGCTTCGCCATGCACTGCCAATCGTCCAAGGTAGAACCGCCGCAGATAGCCTGTATAACCGTAAACCAACCCGGCAGCTAAATTGCCATCTGGAATAAGCAAATCCAAAATTGTATCCGTACTATACAAATCGCTTTTTACCGGTACCAATCCTGCCGTCCCACCCAGAACGACGAACGATTGTCGCCTCTTGGTTAGTTGCGCAATATTGACATGCAAATCGAGGTCAATGCCATATGCAATGCCGTCATAATCATCAAAGACTATTAAGAAATCCTTGCTGGCAAAAACACCTTCTTCAATGGTCATATCGAACCAGCGCGGTTTTATGGCTACGTCGATTCCCAGTCTTGGATGTTCCATCATCGTCATTCCTTTTACCCAATCGCCCTTTTGAATGGCATAGGCGGCGGAAAGTTGTCGCAGATTTTGGCGGTTGTCGGAAACTGTGCTCACGCGCACAAATCCGGACTTCTGGAAGCGGATTTTGCCGCTCCCGGTCTGGATATATTCGCCGACGTAGAACGGTTCGTCGAGTTTGATTCCTTCGGCGCGACCGAGTGGAAATCTGACCGTCCGCCGTTCCACGGAAGCGATGGAAGTGCGCAGGCGGAACATTTTAATATCACGGGTCAGGACCTGCAGATTCATGGCCATGGTTTGAGCCGCTTCCCGGAAGGCCTTGGATGCGGCGTTGGAATCGTCTTTTTCGGCTGAACCGGTGGCTTCGGTATGCAGAGTGACGATACTTTCCAGACGTGATTCAGCGTCGGGCACAATATGGTACCAGAGCAAACCACCTTTGATCGTGACGGTCAGATTTTTATCGTCTTTGGGTTTGCTGATCCGGTAGCTGGATAGAAATGGCAGGTAGAGATAGGAAGCGTTCATCACCTGTTCAATTTGTTCAGCAGTGACGCCCATTTCTTTAGCCTTGATCACGATGAATGAATTGCGCTGGGTTTCGTCAACCAGGTTTTGGGCCCGGATTTCCTTTTCGATATCGAGGATTTTGACAATTTCCGGTACTATAGTAGCCTCGATCAGTTCAGCCAGTTCAGATTCTGTGACGGTCCCTTTAGCCTGTAACCGTTCTTTAAAAGCGTACCGAATTGTATCCGGCAGAGGATTATAATCGAAACGACTGATACTGATACTATTTTGGATCGTCGATAAAAAGTATCTTTCGTCAGCCGGATTGACGTGGATGTTGTGGTCCGTGATCAGCAGGGCGTCCACATAAGCCACCGATTTACGGGTATAACGTTCACCCTGGGCGAAGAGGACGTTTGGCAAAAATTGACCAAACAGACTAAGTACCAGTAAGAGCGCAAACGCCTTTCTGAGAATCGCCGCAGTTTTTGATGATATTTTCAAAGTCTCCCCTCATTGGTTAATAAATTTAAAAAAATCAGTCGGTCTTAATTTCCGGCAAAATAAGGCTGAATGTCAACCCTTTTCTATAACACCCAGATTTAATGAATTTATCGTTGACTTTCTGTGATTTATGACATAATATTCAGTGAAAAATTAACGGGTGATTGGATGAAAAACCTTAGAATTGCAGTACTGGCTTTTATTTTTATATTATTTGTCGAAGATCGATTGTTCGCTCAGGCGATTACGATCAATGAAGTCATGGCCGATCCGGCCGGGGCAGATTATTATGACGAATTCATAGAATTGTACAATTACGGCGACTCGGTGCAGACTCTGAGGGGTTATTATCTGGAAATTAACGGTTATGTGGACACGTTGGATTTTGTGACCGACTACGGCGATATTATTCCACCAAAGGGTTTTGCCCTTATCATGGATCGTGGCTATTTGGTAGAGCATAAATCCTCTGCTTATGAAGATATAATTCCCGATGATGCCCTTTTAATTAGTATTCAGGATAATTCTTTGGCTCGCACTGGTCTAGTGAATTCGGAGGCCAGTCAGATTTATCTTTTTAATCCTCCGGGCGATACGATTTCAGCTGTACTGACTACGGCGACTCCTGTGTCCGGTTACAGCTGGGAGAAAATCGAGCCATCCGGCACCAATCAAATTTCTAACTGGGGATATTGCTTAAATCTACGCGGTACGCCCGGTTTTTGGAACAGCATTGCGCCGCGTGACCAGGATGTGGCGATCAGCGGATTTAGTGTTTTTACTCCGCTTGATCAAATTATACCATATCAGCCGGTAAATTTAAAGTTTACTGTTAAAAATGTTGGTCTGAAAGCCGCCAGCTCGATCCTGATCAAATGTGGTACCGATCGAAATGCTGACAGGCAGATCGATGAGCTCTTGTTGAGTGAGACGATATCTCTCCCGACCGCAGATTCAGTCGTTAAAAATGTAATCGTACCGGGTCTTCCATCCGGCAGTCATACAATTTTGGCGGAAGCCATTTTCGTCACTGACGAACGACCGGACAACAACCGGGATTCCGTAATAATCAGAATTCCTTTCCCGGAAAATTGTCTGATCGTCAACGAATTTATGTATTACCCTGCGACCGATGGCGGCGGCGAATGGGTGGAATTGTTCAATATTTTTTCTGATACAATTAATTTGAAAGAATGGACGATAAGCGACAATAGTACTTCCGTTCAATTGACTGATCAGGATTTTTATCTACCTCCCCAAAGATATTTAGTAATCGTAAATGACTCCACGACGTTCATCAGTTTTTGGGGACGACCGGCTCTTATGCTGGATTGTTCGACGACTATGCCGGCGTTGAATAATACAAAGGATTCAATCATTATCAGAGATCACTGTAGGAATTTAATCGAGGCCATGGAGTATTCGAGCGTCTGGGGCTATCGCCAGGGCACCTCACTCGAAAGAAAAAATCCATTTGAGACCGGCAATCGGGCTGGCAACTGGTCGCTTTCAATGGATCCGGATAAAGCCACTCCCGGTCGTGAAAATTCGATAGCTTTGCGGGACTGCGATCTGGCAATCGATTCAATTAATGTCGTCCAAACAGGTGTTCCACTGTGCCACAACTCGCCGGTGTCGGCGCAAATTTTCATCCGGAATAATGGCATCGAATCAAGTCAGTCGTGTACAATCAGGATCAGGATAACCAATCCGCTCTTTGGACAAATTGCCGATACTAGCACGGTAATCGCGAATTCTCTGGCGACTGGAGAAACCCTGGCACTCGGAATTAATTTCTGTGCCATTCCGGGTGGTGTGAACAATCTTATCGCTACTATTATTTGGCTGGCAGATGAAAATACCAATAATAATCAGTTAAAAATTGAGTTGCCGGTTGGCTATTTGCCGGGTATGCTGGTTATCAATGAGATTATGTTTGCCCCGCTTACCGGTCAGTGCGAATGGTTTGAAATTTATAATAATTCGGGAATCAGGCTTGATCTCGATGGTTGGGGTTTTCGGGATGCGTTTGGCAAACGAACGACGCTGATCGATTCATGTGTAGCTATTAATGCCAGTGAATACGCGATTGTTGCGGCACGATCCGATTTTGGGCTGGATTATCCGGATTTTTTGGGGACCCTGATGATACCAGCCTCCTTTCCGACCCTGAATAACACGATCGATTCGCTTTTTCTGTTTGATGCCGTGGATCAGATTATCGATAATGTCTGTTATCGGGACAGTTGGGGTGGTGAAGTTGGAATTTCTCTGGAACGACTCGATCCGACCCAACCAGGTTTGGATGCCGGTAATTGGGGGGCTTCGTTATGGACGGCAACTCCCGGAGAAGCTAATTCTATAGTTAAATTAAATGATAACTTGGCTATTTTTCCCGGGTCATTTCAATTCACCGATACTTTGGATGATGTGGATATGAACGCTCATTTTTTGTTGAAGGTTAAGAATATCGGGCGGAATCCGGCTAAGTATTTTACCATTAATATTTACAATGATCGCAATCGGGACGATTCCGGAGCTTCAGATGAACTTTGCTGGAGTCAAACCATTTCCGGGCCACTTGCACCGGACTCGACCCTTCTGGTTACCGGCCGGATAACCGGTGAAAAATCCGGGCTGAATGTCTGTCTGTCAGAGATTGAATATTACTCTGATCAAAGTACTGACGATAACTATGCCACCGCCAATATACTGGTAGCTTATTCTGATGGCTGTCTGACAATTAATGAGTTTTTAGCGTATCCGTTAAGTAATCAGATCGAATTTGTCGAATGTATCAATATCGGTGATGGGGCTATCGATCTGGCGGGCTGGATACTGGGTAATCACAACTCAGGCGTGGCAATACCGACAAAAGAAATTACGGCCGGGCAGTATGTTGTCTTCGCTGAAGACAGTACTTACTTCAATTATTTTAAACCGACTGGTGCGAAAGTCATTATTCCTGAAAAATGGCCAGGGTTGAACAATTCGGCTGATCAGATTTGGTTGAAAGACCTGACCGGAAAAACGATTGATGCGCTGTTTTATGAGGCCATCTGGCCGGTAAAGTCCGGCTATTCCACCGAAAAAATTCTACCGCCGCTGATCAGTAATAGTATGGAGTCATGGAATTTGGCGGTCAATGCCGAGCATCAGACTGCCGGATATTTGAACAGTGTTACCAGGCCGGAGAACGATTTAAGTCTCGATTCTCTTCAATTGTCATCTGTTACCGGAGATACAAACACTATTTTCTGGGGACGTTACTTCATTTCGAACAAGGGGCGAAATCAGGCCTGCGGCGCAAATCTGTCGATGATAATTATAAGTAATCTGACAGAAGATAAATCACAAATTGAACTAGATTGTCTTAAAGCCGAGCAAGCCGACAGCGGTGCTTTTCAGATTGGTCCTCTAGCCTCCGGTACTTATGATCTGATTATCCGAATTAATTGGTCTTCTGATCAGGTGGCCGTAAATGACACTCTTTTCGGTTCGGTTAAAATTGCCTGGCCGGCGGGGCGTTTATTATTATCCGAATTTATGCCATTTCCTCTGGATATTCGTGCGATGAATAATTCAGTCGCCGAATATCTCGAATTCTACAATCCCGGTCAATGTACAATTGACCTCACCGATTGGATGATTTCAGACCAGAATACTGCTATTTGTCGGAGGATCCCGCCGGATTATATTTTGCCGGCTGATGAATATTTTGTGATAGCAGGTGATTCATCGGTACTGACCTTTCCGGATTTAGTGCCGCATCAGGTTTGGATAAGTGACAATTTTCCTTCCCTGAATAACACTGAAGATGCTGTATACCTGTATGATCCTACTGGCAAGCCGATCGACAGTCTATTTTATAGTTCGGTTTGGAATATTACACAGGGCTTCGCTATGGAAAGGATTTCATTTGAAAATTCCAATCGGGCATTGAACTGGCGCGCCTGCGTTGCCACGGCCGGTGGAACGCCCGGTCAGCCTAATAGTGTGGCCTTACAGGGGTCGCTAAAAAAGGTCGGAATTAAAACCACGGCGGATATTTTTTCACCGGATGATGACGGGATTAATGATGAAATTGGGATCGAATATTTACTGCCCTTTCCGTCAGCTCGCCTCACGCTGGAGATTTACGATCTGATCGGTCGCCTTGTTTTTCGCCCGGCTAAAAACCTGGCGACGCCGGCGAAAGGTGTGATTTACTGGGATGGTACCAGTGTTTTTGGCGGTAAAGCGCGGGTGGGGATTTACCTTGTTCGGTGTCTGGCAAATGACATCGGAAGTGCCAAATCTGTGGAGTACATCACGACTTTAGTCCTGGCGCGGTAACTTTCTTCTTGCATTTTTCTTCTGCAGGCTATAAGCTAAACGTCGAATGTATAAATGGAGGAAAATATGGTAAAAATACTAAGTAGGATTACTCTGGTGGCAGTTTTCTTAGCTGTTACGGTCATGGCGCAGGAATTCTCGATGGATCAGTTGAAAGAACTAGTCGCATCAAACGGGAAATCCTATCTGCAACCGTTGGCTACCGGTTTCGGAACTGCAATGAATACCGGCTTGTACAACACCGCCAAAACCCACAAGACTCTAGGTTTTGACATCCAGCTAAAAGTCGGTATGGGTATGGCCCCGGCTGATAAACCCAGCAAAACGACTTATCAGTTTGATCTTTCGGCCTTGAATGACATTACATTTAGTGTCGAGGGATATTCAATTGTAATGGATCCCGAGCAAGTATTCAGTGATCGGACCACCCCAAATATATTGGGTGGAAATGCAGAGCCTTTTACGGTGGACAGAGATTATGCGCAGGGTGAAATTGAAACCCAGCTCTCTACTCAGATAAAAGCCGCTTATCCATTATTGACAGATGATCAGGTCAATGCAATGATTAACGATATGGGCACTGAAATAAGTAATGCTATTGATAATATTCAAGTCAATTCCATTCCGGGATTAAAGTCAATCGGAGGCCTGGAAGACTTTAAGACAATTCCATTTCCGTTCCCGATTCTACAGGCCAGCATCGGCTTGCCAATGGGCATCGAACCATCAATTCGCTTGATCCCAAAATTTGAAGTTCCTGGTGATCTCGGAAAAGCAATCGGCGAAATTTCAGCGTTCGGAGCTGGCGTGAAGTTGGATATAGATCGCTGGATTCCAGTACCACTCTTTCCAGTTGATCTGGCCGCGCAGTTTTACTTCCAGAAAATGAATATTGGTGAGCTACTCAGTGCGAATAGCACTGCCATGAATTTAATGGTCAGCAAGAAGCTCCTTTTCCTGACACCCTACCTCGGTATCGGTAAAGAATCCAGCACCTTTACAGCCTCTTATAAAATGGAAGGTGATACTGAAAAAACCGACTTTGAAATCAAAGGTAAGAATAACATGCGTTTTACCGCTGGTCTGAATATTAAGATTCTAGTCCTACAAGTAAACGCTGAATATAGTATGGGTGAATACCCCGCCGCTGGTTTGGGAGTCGGCTTCGCCCTAAGATAAACAATCTTTAAAATTTTTTCTAAATCCCTCCGCCTGATTGGGACGGAGGGATTTTCTTTTATATGGATTTTTTATTATCTTTCGGTCTTGCAACATCATTTTGAAAGCAATTAAATGGGTAAATTAGCCGGTACGATAATCGGGGGTGGAATTGGTTGGGCTCTTCTGGGACCGCTGGGAGCCTTGATTGGTGCTTATATTGGCAATTTGGTCGGTTCGGAATCCGGTGCGCATCCGGGACGCGATCGATCAGATGCAACCACCGCATTTGCTACCTTTGGCGATACACGGGCCGGCGATTTTGCGGTAGCAATGCTCTCACTGTTTGCGTATGTCAGTAAAGCCGATCACAGTCTCAAGTCTGCGGAAGTTCAATACGTAAAAAAGTATCTGGTTGATAAGTTCGGGCACCAGAACGCCCAGGATTTGCTCTATCTTTACAAGAAGATTCTGAGTAAAAATTATAACGTTCGCGAAATCGCTGAACAGATCCGTAATTCTATGGATTACTACTCCCGCATGGAATTAGTCCATGTCTTATTCGGTATCGCGACCGCAGATGGTTACCTGCATTTAACCGAGCTGGAGGCTATTCAAGAAATTGCCAATCAAATGGGTGTTTCAGGTGGCGATTTTGAAAGTATCAGGTCAATTTTTAGCCGCAATACCAGCCAAGCTTACGATATCTTAGGAGTCAAACCTGAAGACGATGTCGAGACTATCAAGAAAACTTTTCGTGATTTAGCCGTGAAATATCATCCCGATAAAGTGGCTAATCTCGGGCCGGAAATTCAGCAATTAGCCGAAGAGAAATTTAAAGCCATTAACGACGCCTACCAGACAATTCGTAAAGAGCGTAGTTTTTAATTACGATCCAAACCTGAGAAGGACGAAATGATTAGATTAAAACGGATTATTTTTCTAACAATTTGCCTGCTGACAATGAACCAGATACTTTCGGCCGCCGAAGGTATGTACCCACCAGACCAGATACCAGCCAAGATCAAGGACTTGAAAATTGAATCCAGCGACCTGTATAAACCAGACGGCAGTGGAATAGCCGGAGCGGTACTACTGTTCGGAGGTGGTACCGGATCCTTTGTTTCGCCACAGGGGTTGGTGTTAACCAATCATCATGTCGCCTTTAGTGCTATTCAAAGAAATTCGGTCCGCGAAAAAAATTTTCTGGAAAATGGTTTCTACGCCCGTACACTTGCCGAAGAATTGCGAGCCCCCGGCTATGAAGCTGCGCTTCTGATCGGCTATGAAGATATTACGGATGAAGTATTATCAGCTATTACTCCCCAGATGACACCTGCCGGACGCACTAAAGCCGTCAATCACAAAATGGCTGAGATCGAAGCTCAGAGTGAGGACATAAATAATGGTCTTGAGGGACGGGTGGTGGCTATGTTTAACGGGGCGAGTTATTATCTTTACAAGTATATGAAGTTTAAAGATATTCGTCTGGTTTACGCCCCGCCTCAGGCGATTGGCAATTTCGGTGGCGAAACCGATAACTGGATGTGGCCGCGTCACACCGGCGACTTTTCCTTCATGCGAGTTTACTGTGCGCCGGATGGCAAACCGGCTGAGTATAGTGAGAAAAACGTACCCTATAAACCTAAAGTATTTTTACCGATTTCCACCACAGGACTTAATCCCGGCGAGATGGTCTTTATATTCGGCTTTCCGGGACGGACTTACCGCAATGTTACCAGCTTTTCAATTGCCAATAACCAGAATTTGTACTATCCGGTACGTATCCGGATATTTGAAGATATTATCCGGGAACTCGAGGACGAAGGAAGCCAGGATCCGGCCGTTGAACTGCTTCTGGCCTCGCGACTCAAAGGTTTTTACAACAGTCTGAAAAATAATCGTGGTCTCATAGCCGGTTTAAAAAGCGGAAATCTGCTGGCTCGCAAACAGGCTCAGGAATCGGATTTGCAGAAGCAAATTTCCAGAAGACCGGAGTGGCAAGAAAAATACGATGCAATTTTACCCGCGATTCAAAGGATTTATGATGAGTATTATGCTGGATACGAGCGGGATATTTACGTAGACTACCTGCGTTACATCACCGTCTTAGCAGACGCCTTGACGATTGAAAAGTGGAGTCGTGAGAAAGTGAAACCAGCGCGCGCGCGCGAATCCGGTTTTTACGACTATCAGATTGCACGTACAAAACGCAATTTTAAAATTAAACGCATTGGCTATTACGCACCGGCAGATGCCCGTATTCTAAAAATGATGCTGACTCGTTTGGCCGCTTTTCCTCTTGACGACCGCCCGGCTTTCCTGCACGCTATAATTAAGGATAAGACGGCTGAAGAAACTGTTGCGTCAATCACGGCTTACGTTGATAATATATTCTTAAATACCCGGCTCACTAATGCCGACGAATGTCTGAAAATGTTCGACCTGAGTGCCGTGCAAATTGCGGATTTAAAAGATCCCCTGCTTGAATTGGCCGACGCCGTGAATCAGGAGAAAGAGCGCCTTAAACAGAAAAGGGAAAAATTTGATGGTGAGATGTTGATCCTGGAACCGCAATACTTTGCGGCCATGAAAGAGGTCAAAGGTCATCCAATCTTACCGGATGCCAATCGCAGTCTGCGCTTCACTTACGGTCGTGTGACAGGCTATCGGTCGCGCGATGCGGTGAATTACCAGCCGCAGACAACTCTGACGGGTGTGTTGGAGAAGAACACGGGTGCGGAACCTTTTAATGTGCCGCAAAAGCTGATTGATCTGGCGAACCGGCAGGATTACGGTCGCTGGATCGATCAGGAATTGCGTGATGTACCGGTTGCTTTTCTCAGCACCTGTGATATAACGGGGGGCAATTCGGGTAGTCCGGTTTTGAATGCCCGGGGTGAAATCGTCGGTAGCGCCTTCGACGGCAACTGGGAAGCTCTGGCCAACGATTGGCAATACAATCCGGCTCTGACCCGTACGATCAGCGTTGATATTCTCTATGTTCTTTTTATTCTGGATAAATTCAGCGATGCGGACGAATTAATCGGAGAACTCGATCTGCGCTGATGTCATGAATTCCTTTCGACTCATCGACCTGCCGATTAAATCTGAAATCCTCAGAGTGCCGGTTATTCATTTTGAAGAGCTGGATTCGACCAATGCCTATCTGCTTAGTCGTCACCACCACCCCGCTGGCTCCATTGTCTGGGCGGATTTCCAGAGTGCTGGACGCGGGCGCCTGGGGCGCAGTTGGGTTTCACCGCGCGATGAAGCCTTACTCTTTTCAATTTTTTTAAAAAATAATAACCAGGTCATACCGCTTTTCATCTATCCATTTTTAACGGCAATCGGAGTGCTGGAAGCGCTTCAAAACCTGGTGCCGCCGACCTGGCTGGCGCTGAAATGGCCGAATGATGTTCTGTTGAAAAATCTAAAAGTCTGTGGTATATTGGTGCAAAGCAAGACCCGCGCGTCTAACAATTCCGACATTGTAATTGGGATCGGTGTGAACATCAACCAAAAGGCCGAATTTTTCAGTACCAATCTGCCTTTTGCCGGATCACTCTATTCGATTACCGGCAAAAATTTCGAACGCCTTACGGTACTGACTGAAGTAGTCAGTGCACTTGACCGTAATCTGGTAAAACTCCAGGCAGAAGGTTCGCAGTCTATTCTAAGGAAATGGCGGAATTACTGCCCATATTTTGGTCAGGAAATCAAAGTCGATGACGGCCGGCAAATTCACATTGGCCGGTTTTACGATATAACTGCCGACGGCGGTTTGATCCTGCAAGATGGCCAGACCAACCGGATTTTTCACGCCGCCGATGTGACGGTGGTTAAGGAGAAACAATGATGTTGCTGGCAATTGATATCGGTAATACTAATGTGACCTGCGGATTGTTTAAGGGCAATATTCTGCTGACGGATTTGCGGATTAACAGCCGACCGATTCGGCCAGCCGATTTTTATAGTCATAAAATTGAATCCTGGCTAAAAGGACCGTCGTTAACTTCTGCGGCTGTTGATGGAGTTGTGATCGGATCAGTGGTGCCCAGCTTAACCGAACCGTTCCAACAAATGGCTAAGAACTTCTACGGATGTGAGGCAATGATCGTTACTTCTAATCTTCATCTCGGCCGGCGCTTCTTGGTCGATAATCCCGCCGAAGTCGGTGCCGACCGGATTTGCAATGCCGTAGCCGCCGCGATAAATTATCGCTGTCCGTGCATCGTTGTAGATCTGGGCACGGCTACGACTTTTGATGTACTCGATCAGGAAGGAAATTACATTGGCGGAGCGATTGCGCCCGGATTGGTGACCGGCGCATCCGACCTTTTCCGGAAAGCCGCCCGGCTGTATCGCGTCAGTTTGGATTTCCCTCTGAAAGTTATTGGTAAAAATACAACCACTCACATGCAGAGTGGCATTTTATTCGGTCACCTGGCTATGATCGAAGGAATGATAAAGCGCATCAAAGTCGAGATGGATCGGACTGATATTTACGTGATCGCAACCGGTGGTTTCACCCAGGTCATCGCCAGTCACTCTACCCTCATTAATGCTACCGATCCGAATTTGACTCTTAACGGATTGAGATTGATTTATGATCTGAACAGGAATATGACCGAGACCGGATCGACTACTTGAAAAATCGCCGCAATGATTTCAATACAGGAAAAAATTAAGATGAAAAAAAATCCCGCATCAAAAGTTACTAACGAACACCACCAGTCATTGTTGAAGCGCTTATGGCACGACCTAATCAGATTTTTAAGGCGGTATTATAAATTATTAATCACCTGGTTAATAATTATCATTGCGATCGTGTTTGGTATTCATTTTAAGATCGATAAGGGTATCATAGTCGTACTGGTGATGATTTTCGGAACCTTCGCCCAGGCTTTTTCAGGACTGGTGGCATTAATTGCGACCATCCCTCTGTTGGGCCCTTTATTAGCTAAGGTACTTACACTCCCGATTTTTTGGATTTTGAATGCTCTGGGCTATTTCGTTTCCGCCGTTGCCATCAAGCGTGGATATAAAAAAGAAGTAATCAACTATCGCTTTATGACACTGGTTTTTTTAATCGGTTTTGCGGTTGGTTTTATTATTGCCAAATTGATTTAAGAACAGCATTCCTTTTGGTTGGGGCTAAACCTCGCTACGGGCTTGTAGTCCGTAGCGTTCGACTGTTCCGGACGACACGCCCGGAACAAGGTAATAGAGGACGGAACACCCGGAACAAGGATAGAAATATTCCTTGCAGTTCTCTGTAAAACAACGCAAAATAAATCATGGCCAGAGACCGTTATAGAATTTATGAGAATGCGTATCCGGTATTTGCAACCTGTACTATTGTGAACTGGTATGATTTACTAAAACCACCTGAGGTAAAACAGTTGGTATTAGATTCGTTGCAATTCCTGCGAAAAGAAGATACGATCAAACTCTTTTGTTATGTCATTATGCACAATCATTTGCACATGATTATTTCATCGTCAGATATTTCTGCCAGTATTTGCCGGTTTAAATCTTATACGGCGAAGCGAATCATCCAATACTATAAGGAGCAAGGCAATTGTGAGATAATCGGTTTATTGGAAAAATATAAAAAGGAATCTCATAAACATTGCGAATACCAGGTTTGGCAGGAAGGATATCATCCGAAGCAAATAATAAATATGAAAATGTTCCAACAGAAAATCGATTATATCTGCCTTAATCCTGTCAGAAAAGGGTATGTCGATTCACTTGAGAAATGGAAATGGTCAAGTGCTTATTCTGGTGGAGATGTTGATATAGTAATGGATTGGTAGGTGTGAAAACAATTCAGACGTTGTAACTCCTGGTTGGTGTAGTATAGGTGGGTAAAATCTCGCTACGGGCTTGTAGTCCGTAGCGTTCGCTGTTAAAACCTTACTTTAGAACCGTAATAGCTAAGATACGATCCCCTTTTTCAATTTGAGCGGCGATGTCTAATCCCTCCACCACTTCTCCAAAGCGGGTATATTTATAATTCAAATGCGGCTGGTCCGTCAGAGTAATAAAGAATTGGGAGCTTTCCGTATCGAAATCTGATCGCGCCATTCCGACTGCGCCGGGAGTATATCCCAGCGGAGAACACTCGGTTAAAAGGGTATAGCCCGGACCGCCCCAGCCGTCGCCCCGCGGATCACCGCCCTGCACAACAAAATTGGGGACCACCCGGTGAAAAGTCAAACCGTTATAAAAACCGTTTTCGACAGTAGACAGAAAAGCATCGACCGTAAAAGGAGCATAATAGCCGTCCAGGCGAATGATAATTCGGCCGCGCTCGGTGTCCAGTAAAACCGTCGGACGCAGACCGTATTTCTTCAGCATGGCCAGATTGGAATAGCGACCGGAACCGCGATAATCATCTACTATTTCCGGTCTATTGGTTTTGTAGACATCCTGCATTATCTGCTGTGCCAAATCGCGTATTCGAAAATTACGACTGTTGGATAGCGGTTGAATGAACGGCAAGGCGTCCGGCGGCTGAAGAATGGCTATCGTCTTTAAAATTTCGACGATCGCATCGGTATATTCGGTATTTTTATATTTTTTCAAAGGAGGATAAAGCCGAAAAATTAAGCGTTGATAATTTCCGTTGGACTCACACATGACTGAAGCGGCGATGGCAATTTTTACGGGATCGTCGCTTTCCAGACCGGCGATGATAAAATTACTGAGTTGATCGAAATCTATTGAATGTTGCTGATGTAACTGCTCAGCCACACTCATCAAACCGAAGTAGGCCGGTGTGGATATTGCCCGGTTATTGTGCCGTGAAAGACTGTCCAGAAGCTTTAATCCAACCGGTTGTCCCCAGGTCGTCAGCCCTTCGGCGACCGCCGCTAATAAATTATCGCTCAGCGGCCACAGATCGAAATCTTTTAGATTATCCAATCCGCCGCGCCGACTCAGATATTTCACCAGAGCGTACTTAATGGCAAATGATGGATGCCTCGCTAATCTCTTGAAATCGTACTTTATTTTTTCGGTCAGTTTCAATGAATCCGGCAGATTATCGAGAGCAGTGACAACGACCAGTGAAACAGAATCATTGAGTACCTGTGATAAGATTGAGGCATTTTCTGGGATGTGGTTAAGGCCTCGCGCGGCTTCGATTCGAATCCTCGAATCGTTGTCGGTCAGTAACTGCGACCAGAGTTCGGTTTTACCGGAGAAATTCAGGGGCACCAGACAGGCAACAATCTTAATACGGGTATCTATATCCGCATAAGATAAGGCGTCTTGCAGATCGTTAGCCAGTTCCCGCATGACATTCTGCACGCGGATTCGGCTTAATGCTATGGCCGCCCAGCGCGCCTCGGATCGATTTCCATTCCGCAGTTTAGAGACTGCAAAATGCAGGCTGGCAGAATTATAAATCTGACGCTGAAAGTAGTAGACCAGCGTCTGAACCGAGTAGGCTTGCGTTTCAGCTCCGGTCATTTCTAATAATCGATTTAAACTGGACAGACTGCCGACCTGAGCCAGCGCCACTGCCGTTTGCTGACACACTTCAAGATCGGATTCGGATTCCAGGTGCCTCAACAGCAGATTTTCAATCCTCTGACCAGCCATCTGACCGAGTGCCAAAATCGCCGCTTCGCGTACAACCGGCGAAGAATCTTTTAGTAAAATTTCAAGCTCGGGAATCAGTAAAGTATCGCGGCTACTGGCAATCGCCAGGCCGAGTCGTGAGCGGATTTCAACTTTAGGCGATTGCCGGTATTGCTCGATAACTTTTCCCAGTGTGCGGCGGTTCTGATGAGCGAGAACATCCTTAACCTCGGGCGGAAATGGATTTTTTGCACAGGATTGAAAAAATCCCCAATATAGGTAGAAAATTATCGGGATGAGAATTTTAAGATTTTTCATTGATTCCAGAAATTAATTACATAGGCCCCGGCGCCCAGACCGCAACGTGGCACGATGCCAAGATAATCGGCATTGCGAATGTTATAATATTGCGGAAGCAACCCAAAATTATTGAGTGATTGCCGGGTAAGCCAGGCCTGGAGGTCAGCGGCATCCTCGAAACGAGTGGCTTTTCGGATGGCTGAAATGATTCGCAAATCACCAAAAACCCATTCCTGACTATTGGAAATAAAATCTTTTCTGGTTCGGCAATAACCGCGCCGGGCATTTTTCAAGAACAAATAATCCTTGAAGATTTTAAGAGTACCGCGGGTAATCTGATCCTGTGGATTAAAAATCCAATTCAAGGCTTCTACTGCCGAGACGTCAACGTATAAATTGGGATCAGAATCCTCAAGAGTCCCTTTCAAGGCGTTGAAGAGAGGATCAGATAATTTTTTTTCAATACTGATTTGCAAATTAACAGCAGTTTCTTCGTACTGACGAGCACGGAGTTCGTCATCCATCTGGCGCGCCAGGCGGGTGGCGTCCAGCAGACCCCGATAGGTACAAGCCGCTGAATAGGTATAATGTTTGTAAGGCAGAGTCTTTTCCCAGGGACCCGGTTCAGCCCGTACCAGCCCCGTTCCATCGATCAAAGTTGGCAGTACATCCGCTATGCCGCGGGAGATTTTGGGCCAGTAATATTGCAGAAATTTAGTGTCTTCCGTGATCTCGACATAGCGATAGATATTCCAGAGTGTCAAACCAAAATTATCAAGATGAATAGTCAGTCCGTTATTATCAATGATGGATTCTTCGATACCATTTCCCAGATAGCGGAAAACCGAGACCGCATAATCGACGCCGAGTCCCCAGTTTTCACTGTTTCTCTGATAAATTTTATAGCGGCCGCATCTTCCGTTCATGATGAATTGCAAAGCCTGACGAGCCTCTTCGGTATGACCGGAGCTCAGGAGTGCCTCGACCGCAAAAGCCTGATCACGCGGCCAGCAGAAATTGGTCGTTGCGGGCGGCAAGCTGGCGACAATTTGACCGCCGGCCGGAAAGGCTTCCCGGCACTGTGCCATTTTCAGGATCGCGAGCGATTGTAAGTAGACTTTTTTCTCATCTGACGTGATATTGGCCGGGATAAGGGTTTGCGACTGCCAGTTTTGCCACCAATCGATTTCTTCAATCAAGGCTTGCCAGCCGGGATGTTCGTCTTTATATTTTTTCAGAAAAAGATAATTACTGTCAGTGGCTTTGGGATTATAGAAAATGTATACTATCAGCCATTTACGATTGTTTTGACGATAAGCCCATTTACCAATATCGAGATAAACATCACCGGAACTGAGATCGAAATTCAGGTTTAGATCGTCAATTTTTTTGCCTTCCAGCAGAGCATAAAATACCCAAAAGGGTTTCTCCAATCGGAAAGGACAGAATCCGTACAATGTTAATCTAAATCCGAGCCCGTGCATGACATGCCTGACAATTCCGGTGCCCTCGATATAGCCGATTTCGGCCGTTTTTAAATCGGTTAATGGAATTTCCTGCTGATTGCGATAGATTACGACTTTAGCCTGGTCAATCAGATTAGGAGATTCGGTTTTCTCGTCGATTTTACGATAAATATGAGGATAAAAATTCGAGAATGAGCGGGTCTTCAGATTGTAACAACAGGTGGAAATCCCATTCGTAAATGGTAGTGTAAAAATCGAGTTTTGCAATCCTTTAGCCGCCAGTGATGGATCTGTCGGATCTTCATCGGCGACGATTTTTAACGGTCCGTTGTATATGCCGCCCTTGCCACCGTCATCGTATACCCGTACCGCCAGCACATTGACAACTTTTAATAGGCTGGCTGGGAAAAAGTAGCGCCGTACGCTGTTCTTGGAGGACACCGGATCCGGCGGAAAAATCCCGCTTTTTCCCAGGCGAACACCATTCAGATAGGCTTCGTCGGCCGCGTCGATTTTTCCCAGATAGAAAACCAGCGAATCGTAATTCAACCAGACAGAATCGACCTGAAAATGGTAACGATACCAGGCGAAGCCGTCATAATTGTCGTAATGCTGGTTTTCCCAATAATCCGGAACCCGAATCGGAAACCAGTCCGAATCGTTCAACGCCGGATTAGCCCAGGTCGAATCATTGCCCAGTTTGAAAAGCCAGTCGCCTTGCAATAATAATTCCTCAGCTTTTACCGGCGATAATATCAGGCTCAGTCCGACACTGTAAAGTAGGACCCGGCTAAGGAATTTCTTTATAGGAGAGGATAATCTGAGCATAAAGTCAAATAGCCTGAATCAATCTGCTGGTTCGGGAATTATCAAGGTGCCGATCTCAAACAGATGGATAACTGCCTTCAAGTTCAAGTAACTTCCGTTTCATCTCTAATCCACCTCCGAATCCTACCAGGTTTCCTCCGGCACCGATGATGCGATGACAGGGAATTACGATTGATAACGGATTGGCATGTAAGGCGCCACCCACCCCTCGTGCCGCAGTCGGGCGTCCCATCCAATTGGCAATCTGGCCGTAAGTCGCCGTTTTCCCAAACGGCACCAGACCAGTCCAGGTTAAAACCTGTCGCGCAAATTCGGTACGGATGAGGTAAAAATTAAGCGCTGTAACGTGAAAGGGCTTACCGGTTTCCATGAAATCACGCAGGATTGTAGCGGTTTCTTCCATGAAATCTGAGGTGGGTGACTGAACTATCGTAAAACCCTGTCGGTTCAAATATTCCGCATATTGCATCGATTCAGTATCGGAGAAAGTCAGTGCTATCAGACTATCATTCGTGCCGATTATCCAGAACGGCCAGCGCGCCTCGATGCGTTTATTGCAAATTTGAGTGTCGGTCATGAGGTTATGCAACCAAGGCGCCTGATGTTTAAGTGTCGATTGCATTCTGATCAGACAGGTCTGGCAGAGACTCCAATGTTCAAAAGTGACAGTCTCCTCTGCTAATCCCAGGTTGTGAGACAGAAGGTTAATAATAATGTCGTTTGTCAGATGTTTCATGGTCTACATTTTCAATATATTAATGTCAGTCAAATTTAATATGACGGACCAAATCGGCAAGCCAAATTGTCGCGCCGTTCCCAAAAATATTGGTAGTAATTTTTAATAGTAATATTAAATTTGACTTGTGGCGAATGAAATGACAGTAAAGATACGAGCCTGATTGGTATCCCCATGACACCCTTACTCGAATACGATAAGAAAATTTTTCGTCTGATCTCGCAAGGTCGCTATGAAGAAGCACTCTGGATTTCCGAAGAGGAATTATGTTACGCTGAAAGCACCTATGGTCACGAACATCTGGAAACCGCCAAGGTTTTCAATAATCTGGGCTGGATTTGCGATATCCTAGATAGAAAACAAGCCGCTGAAGATTATTACTTTAAGGCTATTGAGATCAAACTCGCCGTATGCGGAGGCGCATCGCCTGAACTGATCCCGACGCTTGAAAATCTGGTCGGATTTCTGGTTAACCTAGGCCAGTTAAAAAGAGCCCGCGATTTTCTGGTGAAATTGCTGGAAGTGGCTGAGGTGCAGAACAAATTATGGCGTCTCCGTAAAAGTATCTATCTCTGCCAGTTAGCCGATATCGAAGAAGAACTCGGTTTTATCGAGAAAGCCGAAGGTCTGCTCTGGGAAAGTCTGGCGTTTATGCAAGCCAATTACGGTCACGAACACCCCAACACCGCCCGCGTATTCGCCAAGTTGGGTAATTTCTTTGAAAACCATGGTAATCTGGCGCGCGCCGAGTATTGCTATAATCGTTCCCTGAAACTGCTCCGTAAACACTTGCCAGCCAGTCACCCTGATGTAAAATACATCCGCGACGGACTATATAATATTTATTCCGCCTTGGGGATTAACGCCCGAATACCATAAGCCGCGTTTTCTTTTTTAAATGAATATTCGACTACTGCTCGTATTTCCCGGATTGAGAGTGAAATGAAAATTGCTGTCTATCAGTTTGCCCCGGTTTGGGGCAACATTTCGGCTAATTTGGATCATATCAGCCGGATTATGGCCAGCCGGAAAGCAGACCTTTGGATTCTACCCGAATTATGTACCACCGGCTATGTTTTCAGCGAAATGCAAGAAGTTCAAAAACTGGCAGAAGATGTCAAGAAAGGTCTTACGGCCGAAACTTTACAGGAGCTTACCGATCAATATCAAACTGCGATAGTGCTGGGGATAGCCGAAAAATGCGGCGAGCGGATTTACAACAGTGCGGTGATTTTTAACCGGGGTGAACTGTGTGCCGTTTATCGCAAAGTACATCTCTTTCACGAGGAAAAGAAATGGTTTTCAGCGGGTACGGAGCCTCCGCCAGTAGTCAATATTCAGGGGGTAAAAGTGGGCGTTATGATTTGTTACGACTGGTTTTTCCCTGAAATGGCCCGCACGCTGGCGCTTCAAGGTACCCAGATCATTGCTCATCCGGCCAATCTGGTTTTGCCGTACTGCCAGAATGCCATGCTGACTCGCAGTCTGGAAAATCGTGTCTTTACCGCGACGGCCAATCGCATCGGCAGTGAGGGTTTTGGCCAAAGGAGATTGATCTTCACCGGGCAGAGTCAGATAACGGCGCCGGATGGTAAACGTCTCGGCCGGTTGTCGGCCGATCGGCCTGGTATTTTGATCAGAACTATTGAACCGGCAGAAGCTCTTGATAAATCATTTACACCGGTAAACGATATTTTTACAGATCGTCGTCCGGAGGTTTATCGATTAGGAAAATTCTGCAAGTGAAATCGTCGATCCCGGATTCAAATGCTTTGCGGTTAGAAAACCAACGCCTGCTCTGGCTAAGAGTCTATACTAATCGGGTAGTCCGACGACTGCAGACTATGACACTGGACGAGAAGGAGGTAGTCGGCCTGCTGGAAGAAACCCGACAAGAAATCCTGCAACGTTTTCCCGACAAGGAAAGCGTCTACCGCCTGATCTATGAACGCCGTTTTAAAAGAGTTCTGCAAAGGCGCGGACTATATTTAGCATTGATGGATGATAATATCTCGGAAATAAATTAACTCAAGAGAGAAAAGATGAACTATTCCCAAGCCTATGAACTGCTCTGCCGGTACACCAAGACCGAAAGCCTGCGCAAACATGCTCTGGCAGTTTCAGCCGCGATGCGCCATTATGCCCACATTTTCAAAGAGGATGAAGAATACTGGGCCATCACCGGCATTCTGCATGATTTCGATTATGAAATGTATCCCGATGAAGAAAATCATCCTTATCGTGGCAATGAAATATTAGCTAAAGAAGGTTACCCGGAAATAATGCGCACGGCTATTATGGGACATGCGTCTTATACCGGGATTAAGCGCGAATCTCTGCTGGCAAAAACGCTCTTTGCGGTCGATGAACTGAGTGGATTCGTAATTGCGGTAGCTCTGGTGCGGCCTTCCAAAAGTATTTTTGAGGTCGAGCCGCGCTCGGTGCAGAAGAAATTCAAGGACAAAGCCTTCGCCGCCAAGGTTAACCGCGAGGAAATCAAACAAGGCATCGCCGAGCTGGGCGTGGATGAGACCGAGCATATTCAGCGCGTTATCGACGCTCTGAAAAGCATCGCCGGCGAACTGGGATTGGCAGGACAATAAGCATTTGCATTAAAACGTCATCGATATAAAATAATTCTTACACTAAAATCTTTAATTACTATCTGTAATTGTAAGGTGTTTATACCTGTCGTAATATTCCTATAGCTTGAGTGTTGGACAGGCGTGATGAGAAGAAAAACAAAAATCTTGATTTATTAAAAATTACTTAATAAGATACTGGGTAGAGTAGAGGAAGTTAATGTCAAGCCCCAAGCTCAAACTGCTCAGGTTGTTTTTGCTTGCCAGATGCGAATTTAAATAATTGGGAAGTTTGAGAAGCGAAGGAGGAAAAAATGCAAATCAAAAAACCAATCAATACCAGCGCCTGACTGTGACAGCAGTCCGGGTGCAGGATTTGTCCGCCAGTGGCGGAATCACAACGGTTGAAATTACGGCGAAATGAGCGTACTTTCAACAATAGTAAAAAAAAGGAAAAAACGATGCTCTCTGATAACAACTCAAAAGCCAAAACTGCAATGACAATCATCTTACTGTTAATTGCCATGATCTTTGCTATGTCCTGCCGGGAATGTCCGACTGAACCGGATGTCCCTGATTTATCTCTGACAGCACCATATGTGGAAACCTCCATCGTCTGGTTAAAGATATCTTCATCCGACTCTACTACCTGTAAATCGTTTATCGTTCAACGCGATGCGCTCGTGGTTTTGGAATCGTCCTTTCACGGCAAGGATACATTAATAGTCGACAAGACCGTCCAGCCCAATACTTCCTATACTTACACGCTGAACTATGTGAATAATCGAAAGATACAGGATGAAACTGAATCGGTTACGGTTACAACTCTGGATATATCAAATAGAGACTTTCAATGGAATGTATATTATTTTGGCGGATGCAGGCTTTCTGCCATTGAAGGAGTATCAATTATTGATAAAGACAATATATGGGCGGTTGGTGAGATCGCCGTTCCTGATCCGGACTCTTCATACAATGGTACTGGCTGTAGACTTTATAATGCAGTTCACTGGGATGGCAGAGAATGGGAGCCCAATGAAATTAAACCACCTCCATTTGTATATAGTTCTTTAAGCTCAGTGTATGCAATAAGCGATTCATTTGTTTGGGCAGGAATAACATCTCCAGTACTGCTGAAAAACAATATATGGTCAGCTTGCACAGATTTCCCCTCTGCAGGATGGATGAATGATATTTGGAGTAATTCAATTGAAAATTCGTACTTTATTTTTCACACCGGAATCATTGTTCATTACGATGGCGTTAGTTATCAAATAATGGATAATGAGCAGCAATTGAACTTAAAAATAATTGATGGCAATGACGAAGTGGTGTTTACCACTGGATACAGTTCATCGACCGAAGAGAGTCGCATTCTAAGATTTTCTGGTAATTCCTGGAAAACGCTTTTTAAGTCATTTAACGTTAATGGAGACCTAGAATCTGATGATTATGGACGATTCAAATCGGTGCGTGTGTTAGACGGCATAGCAATTATTAATACTTCTGCACTCGCGATTTTAAAGTATTTCTATAGGGATAATATCATAGATTATATTCTCAAGTCAGCCACACCGTTAAAGAATTGTTCGTCGGTAATTCATATTGATGGAAATAATTTCAATGATTTGTGTTTATTCACGGTTGCCGGAGAAATAATCCATTATAATGGCGTTGATTTTAATATTTGTTATGATTTCGGAGATACTGACTGTATGTTTTTCTATGGTGATTTCAAAGATGATACCATATGTCTTGTGGGAGAAGCACATGGTTACGCTACAATAATAGTAGGTCAACGATAAAGGAGGATTAGAATGAAGATAAAATGCTTTGCTATTTTTTACGGACTGTTGTTTTTCATCCCGAATTTTCTTTTTTCAATTACTCCGGGATATTCAATTGTAGATTGGTCAAAAGCAGGGATGGATATTTCATCAATAACTATTGATCAGACATATAATGTTAATTCTGTGTCGAGCTTATTGGATAGATTAAATAATAGAAATCTTAATGAAGTGACTAAAATTGTCCTAAATCCTGGCGATTATGACTTTGGGATGTCAACATTGAGTTTGGATAAGAATGTAATAATAGCCGGAGAAGAGGACAGAGACCCCTCTGAGACACGCCTGTTATTCAATGTCGATACAAATACTGCTTGTATTTCAGTATGCGGAACTGAGAATTCGACAGCAATCCCAATAAATCCAAATTTTCCGGGATGTATTGGATTCAATTCAGTATATCTGGAATTAAACGACGCCTCAACAATAAATGTGGGTGATTATCTTCATTTCCGCGTGGATAATTACGATACATGGGGAAGAGATGTTGAAACATCTAATAACACCTTTATTGGTCAGATAGTTCAAGTTGCTTCAAAATCGGGTAATCGGGTTTATCTGACTGATAGATTACACCTGGATTTTCGGAACTATCCTAATCAGAATGCAAATTGGAATACCCTAAATCCAAGAGTCTACAAAATGACTCCAGCATATAGGGTCGGGATAGAGAATTTGTACATTGGCCACTCAACATCAGAACTTTCAAATGATCGCAATATAGTATTTGATAAGGCCGCCAGATGCTGGGTATCCAATATTGAGAGCGCCCATGCTTTTGAAGACCATATATTAATAATGAATAGTATGAACATTAAAATATACGGTTCTTATTTTCATCATGGATATAAAGACTATGGACCTGGAAATGCCTACGGTGTTCATCTATCATGGACTTGTACGAATTGTCTTGTCGAGAATAATAATTTTTTCTACTTAAGACACGCTATGGTTCTATCGGCAGGAGCAAATGGTAATGTATTTGGGTATAATTTTTCAATTAGACATGTTAGTGACGATCTGGAAGATGGTATCTATGAAGAGTTCACCGATGTTGCTTCAGCAGATATGATTTTTCATGGTCACTATCCATTCGCAAACTTGTTTGAAGGGAACATAGGGCATTTTATTTATATGGACGATGTTTGGGGTAGCAACGGACCTTTTAATATGATTTATAAAAATAGGACACTCTATCATGATGAATCTTTCGGCCTGCAGATTAATGATGGTAATCCAAAGCAAAATGTTATTGGTAATTTTATTTTCTATCGTTTTTCATGGGTAGCAGAAATAGCTCAGCGTTTAAATTATTATGGTGCACTCGCCACTCAAGTATATGAAATATTTGAGGATGAGGTATATGAATATCACAATTATGACGATGGACAAATTTGGAATGGAATTCAACCGTTTAAGGGAGACTGGAATTTCATTGAAAGAAGAAACAGATGGTTTCCCACTCAGGGATCTGATGCGGAAATTCAGAATTCATACTATCTATCAGGCAAACCGTTTTTCTGGCCAACTGATGGAACCTGGCCTTACACAGCCAGGGGTAACTTAATAGATGATCAACCTGCTGCTCGTCGTAACGATAGTGATAATATTGAAACATACGATTACAAAGATGTCGCCCTGAGAAATGCCGATCTTGTAACAAGCCAGATTTTTTATCAAGGGTATCTATCTTTACATCGGAATACTTACTCAGCATGGTATGATAGTGTAGCTTCAAGTAAACAGGTAAGATTGCTTACGAATGAAAATTATGTGGACGCTAAAGTTCTTCAGGCATCAATTAATGATAAAAAACATATCAATTGGAACTATGAACGAACACGTTATTTACTGGAAACTGACGATATTCAGGATGCATCCAATACAATTTCAGCCTATTACACAGAACAAGAACAGGTTTCGGTAACTTGGACAGAACCGGCTAGTGTATTTATGTACGATCCGTGGTTTGTTTCGGATACAGTTACCTTAGAACAACCGGATTGTTTCATTGAAATTAACACTGGTCAGTATAAAGTATTCCTTAATCAAGGGGGCTCTGATCCAAATAATCTGCAAAAACCATACTATTCAGTTCGAGCTCAGGCGTGCTGTGCGACACAGGACTCTATTTATGTTTTTGATCATTGGAGTTCGCCAAATAGTAAGGCGTCTTTTGATCCGGATAACGTCAATAATCCAGATACTTGCGGTGTGTTATTTACTGCATCCGGCGCAATAATAAAACCAATCTATAAGGCAGTCAATCGTATCTCGAATTATGTACTTACTCTTAGCCCAGAGTGCTATACCCATAATCTGAAAATTCCGGCCGGTACAGATATTAAATGTGCTAATGGTTTCAAGATCGTTATTGACGCCGTCGATGGTGAATATAACAGAGGCAATCTTGACCTGTCTGCGGCAACCGAATCCAATCCAATAACGTTTAGATCGATAAATTCCAATCCATCGGCCGGAGCCTGGAAAGGCATTGAGTTTAAAAAGAAATCGCTCGGAACGTTCAATTTAAAATACATCAATGTGTACGATGCGGAAGTGGGATTCTGTTTCACCGGCGATCCGGCAACCGAAACCAACACATATCCGAAAATTGAGCATTGTAAGTTCGAAAACAATATTGTCGGAGTAAAATACATGAATCAGGATCACACTTCAGGAGCGGGAGGTGATCTTTATTTGTATGTCGACAATTGTTCTTTTAAAAATAATACGATCGGGTTAGCGCTTGATAACACGGGTCGAATGGTAAAACGAATTCGCTGGAATCAATTTGTTGACAATGAATATGGAATTTATATAGAAGGGTATGCCAATAGTTACAGCTCATATTATAATGACACCTATTTTGATATAAGTGACAATACTGTGACTGCCGATGAAGCCGAGATTGGAATCGCTGCTATTGGCATGTTTTACGTTACTATTGATCATAATGTGGTCGACATCGGGGAATCGGGGACAGGCATACTTGTTGGTAAAGCATATACTAACTACAATTATTTTCGTCCATCCGTTTTAGGAACAGCACCAGGCACCTATCTATGTGAAAGCTATCCATCACCATCATCTTCAAGCGTTTTGGTTTACCGTATATATAACAACACCGTTGTCGGAGGATATTATGGTATTCATTGCCATACTCCTCATTTGTACGGTAATTTTTCTGTAAGAAATAATATAGTTATTAATCAAAACAGAGATCCGGAAAGTCCTTCTACGACTGGTGGTGGAATTGTATATCTAAATGAAGGCTATGTTCCGGGATATACTGGGTATAATTTGGTATATGGGCAAGAGACCTATGCTGGTGATGACAGTACCAGTGAATACATGTGGGCTTCCCGGATGATAGGTGAATTTGAGTTTTTCTCAATAGGGAGATGCTTTACTACGGATAAATATCAATCGGCCCATTTGACTACGAATTATTACCCGGCTTCCATTTCTCCGGCAATAGATTCTGGGGATCCGGATTTTGACAGGGATGGAATTTCATGGTCGTCAGATACAGATGACCGTGATCCTGATGGCACACGTTCCGATATGGGCGCATATTATTGTGACTATCCACCAGCTACCCCGACTGGTTTTGATGGGGTCTGGTACAACAATCACCCCAAAGTTTTTTGGAATGCTGTTACTGATCCGGACTTGAAGGTTTACCAGATCTGGAAGAAAAAGAATAGCGGTCAGTGGTCATTAAAAGATACAACGTCGAATTTAACCTATGTCGATAATTCGGAGTTAAAGTGGACCAAACCACTGATCAGTGCGACTATCTATTATAAGATTCGTGCTGTCGATGAAGGAGAAAATGTTTCTGGGTTTACTCCTGAAGAATCATTTAAGTGTAATAATACCGAGAGTGATAAAAAAGAGATATTCCCAGTCGTAGAGCTTAATCCTATCCCGACTGAATATGCCTTGCATCCAACCTATCCGAATCCCTTCAATCTGATAACTCAAATTCGGTTTGATATTCCTTCCGCTTCAGTAGTTCATATTGAAATTTATGATGTTATGGGACGTCTGGTCCGAATCCTTGCAAGCGGTGAATATGCCCCCAATTACTATTCGCTAGAATGGAATGGTCGCAATGATTTTGGACAGTCAGTCGGTACCGGTATCTACCTTATTAAAATAAGAACCTCAGAGTATCAGCATCTTGAAAAGTGCACTTTGATTAAATAAACGATTAAGATCAGAAGCATATTATCGAGTCGGTGGAATAATTACTACCGGCCTGATTTTTGAGGACAGTAAAAATATGTGATTTAGATATATCTATTATATCCTCAACTCGTAGAAACAATAAACAAAAGGGCTGACTCTTCGATCAGCCCTTTTTAGTTATTAAAAATTACTTACTTCCCCAGCTTGACACGCCCCAGCCAGATCGAGGCATCTTTGGCATCCCGGCTGAAGAATACGATTTTGGTGCCGTCATCGATTAGAGTAGTCGGGTACATATCGTCTAAGAAATACTCGCCTTTCTTGCCCAAACCATAAGTTTCCAAATCGGATACCGAAGCATTGCCAACATCGATTGTCGCCATGCGCGGATATTTGAGTTGGCGCCCTTTATCAATGCCGGTCAATTCGGCGAGATAAACGGTCACGGTCTGTTTATCCGGATTCTCGAAAAGCGTGTAATCGATCGGGGTTTCCTTGACCTGTTTTTCGGTATTGAAGACATACTGTCCCTTGAATTCACCATCGGCGCCAAATTGGAATACATGAATCGCCGAATGATCTGCCGTCTGTCCGGAAAAAAGGAAATCACCGGACGTCGTTTGAGTGCAGGAACTGCTCATGGTAAAATCTTTTCCGGCATAGGATTCGGCTTTTTTCTGATTGCCGGGTTTCGTCATCTTGCCCCCTAAATCCTTGAGATTAACGCTGGTCAGATAACTGACGGTGCCGTTGGCAATTTTCATAATCTGGATATTATCATAAGCCGTCTGGGCAACGCCGCCCGCCATGTTGAAATATTTATCCTTTTTCTTTTCGACGGCGGCGCCGTAGAGGATGACATCATTATTATTATTGAGCACGGCATTCTGAACGACCCACAATCCGCCCTTGCTCTCAAAAGGAATTTTTTCCATCAAGGTGGCGTCTTTGCCGATCCGAACGTAAAAATAGGCCGATGGATTGGGCGATTTACCCTTCAAACCGGGTGCGCCAATCGGGGCAAAAACCAGCACCATGGAGCCATCCGGAAGAACCTGTTTGTATAGAACATCCTGCTGAAATTCCAATTCGAAGGTCTCATAATGTTTTCGAGATAAATCTTCAGCGGAATATTGCAACAGGACAAATACCTGTTTAGGCACCTTGGTTTTATAATCCATCTGGTCTGAACGCCCGACAATTAAAATGTCTCCGCTGGCGCCGGCGTAATCCCGGGTGCGCGACCAGAGACTGGGGTAGACGAAATTCTGGCGACCGGTAGTAACTTCGGCGGTCGGTTCGTCGGTCGAAACAGCTAGTTGTACAATTTTCTCTCCCGCCTTTTGAGCCATTTTGATTACAAGGGCCGGGGCGCCTTCGGGCAAAGGTACAATACCCTCAAATTTGGGGGTCACGCGCTGTTGCTCCTCGAAATTGTACTTCCAGTAATGGGTCGTGTAACGATAGTTGCCCTTATCTTCGACCATTTTAGCCCATTCTCTGGTCAGGATGCCCTGGGCTAAAACGATTTGGCCGGTAATGGCCGGGTCGGTTCGTACGACCTTGGGATTATTCCAGGTTCCGGACGGAGCGGTTTCAACTACAACCGCATCCGGAAACTTATCCCGGACTACTGATTGCTCCAGAGTCTCCTGGTTAATTAATTTCAAATCGTAATCGAACTGATAGACCTCGTTGATTACATTTTTTCCTTTTTCTCTGGCGAAGATCAGGACAAAATTGTGGGCTTCAGGACTATACCAGAAATTCACCAATTCACCCTTACGGGCATCTTTGGAAAGCTCCTGCACATTTTCAGCCTCCAGCGTCTGCGCCTGAATGAACGTTGATGCCAGCATCAAAATTCCAAACAATAAGCAAAATACCTTCTTCATAAGTCCTCCATGTCTATTTGAATGTAGATCCGTAACTATACGATGAAACCATAACCGCCGGCCAATTTATTTGTAATTTTTTCAAATTGGAAGAAATATTCTTTTCCGGTTGATGACCTTTTCCAGAAATGCGATATTCGATTTCAGTTTCTTGCTTATGAGTGCTTAAGCGTGCTTACAAATACCTGAAGGCACTTATCCTAAGGCCTTAAAAACAAAATCCTTGTCTATCCCTGTCCGCGTGCTTATCTTCCGCACGGTACTGACTATCGAAATGTTTTGAAAATTGAATATTACCCCTAACTCCGACGATCTGCAGGGCACCCTCCTGTTACAGGTCCAGAAACCCGGTCGTTACGCCGGCAACGAATTCAACGTCATTCGCAAGAATCGCCTCCAAATTGCGGCGACGATTGCCTTGGCTTTTCCGGATTTGTATGATATTGGCATGTCGTATTATGGTTTCCAGATTTTATATCATATTCTGAATCGTGAGAACGATATCGCCGCAGAGCGGGTCTATACACCCTGGCCCGATATGGTTACACAGATCCGAACCCATGGAAAAAGACTGGCCAGTCTTGAAACCCGGACAGAACTCGGCCAGTTCGATATTATCGGATTCACGCTACCATACGAATTGACCTATACTAATATTCTGACTATGCTCGATCTGGCTGGCCTTCCCCTCAAATCCAGCGATAGGAGATCAACCGATCCTTTCATCATCGGGGGTGGAAGCGGGGCTTTCAATCCTGAACCACTCGTGCCGTTTTTCGATTTATTTGTGGTAGGTGATGCCGAGGAAATTGTGGTTCCGTTAGTTCGCTTCCTGGCAGAAGGTCGACGGGCAGGTAAAGCACGGTCAGAGGTTTTAGAAGAAGCACTCAAGCACTTTGAGGGAATTTATGTGCCGGTTTTTTATAGTACGGAAAGCGGACGACCGGAACCAATCACAGCTTTTGCTCCGTCGCTAATAAAAGCCATTAAGGTGCCCACTCTGAAAACCGCTTACTATCCAACGACTCCGCTGATACCCTTGATCGATGTTGCCCAGGATCGCTTGACGATAGAATTAATGCGCGGCTGTACCGAAGGATGTCGTTTTTGCCAGGCCGGTATGCTTTATCGTCCGATAAGAGAACGCGCCCCGGCTGAAATTACCCGGCAAATTTCCGATTCACTGCCTCAGACCGGCTATGACGAAGTGTCGTTGTTGTCACTTTCAGCTTCCGATTATAGTCAGATTGTGCCGCTCCTGCTCAACCTGGAACCGGCTCTCGAATCTCGAAAAATTGGGCTTTCCTATCCCTCCCTGAGAATCGATAGTTTTGGTGAAACCGTTGCCCGAATTGGTAAAACCACCCGACATTCCGGGCTGACCTTTGCCCCGGAAGCCGGTTCGGAGCGATTACGGCGGGTAATAAATAAACAGATTACTGAAGAAAACCTGCTTAATGCTGTAGAAATTGCCCGACGTCATGGCTGGCGTCTGTTGAAATTCTATTTCATGCTCGGCTTGCCGACTGAAACAGACGCCGACCTGGATGCGATTGTCAATCTCGTGCACAAGGTTCTGACAATTGGCGAAAAGCGCCTGGAATTGAATATTACACTTTCGACCTTTATTCCCAAAACCCACACTCCTTTTCAGTGGGAGGCAATGGATGAACCGAGGCAAATTCAGCGCAAACTCGATTACCTGAAACCGCGTCTGCGAGCCTTAAAAAATGTCAAAGTCATGGCGCGCGATCCGCGGGCTTCGGAGCTGGAAGGTGTTTTCGCCCGCGGCGACCGGCGCGTGGCCGATGTCATGGAAACAGCCTGGAAAACTGGCGCCGGATTCGATGCCTGGCAGGAATATTTCAATCCCCAGCGTTGGGAAGCCGCCTTTCTGGAACGTGGACTTAACCAGCGGTTGTTTACTGCAGAATTCAGCCCGGTGGCACCACTAACCTGGGAACACATTGATTGCGGTGTCACGCGCGAATACCTGCTGGCAGAGCGTCAAAAAGCCAAGCAGGGTATTGATACACCGGATTGTCGAACTGTCTGTAACCTGTGCGGAGTTTGTTCGAAGAATGGATCGAAGATGATTTATGCGGATGGTATGCCGGCGCCGATTAAATTGGCAGAGAACAAAAAAAATCAGATGGAATTAAATCCAGTGCGTTACCGCCTGCATTATCGTAAATTTGGCCATGCTATGGTCACTTCACATCTGGACACCCTGCGTATGATGCCGCGTATTTTACGACGCGCCTGTCTGGACCCGGTTTTTACCCAGGGTTTTAATCCGCATCCGAAAGTTTCCGCCGGTTTTCCTTTACCTTTCGGTTACGCTTCCCAGGATGAGGTGCTGGATATTTATCTGAAGGGTAAAGAGGAAAATATAATCGGAAAATTAAACCAGGCTCTACCGGAAGGCTTTGAAGTGACCGCGTCTCAAGAAATTTCCTGTGACCAACCGTCGGTTTTTGCAGCTACTTCTGGTTTTATTTATACTGTCGCAATTGATGGGGGCATTCCGCCGGATTTGAACCCAAAAATCGCCGGATTTCTGGGAGCCTCAGAAATAATACAACGGCGGGAGTCGGCCAAATCTAATCAAATTCTTAATCTGCGCCCGTTTGTGGAAGATCTTCGTATCGAAGCTGATCGACTGTTAATAATTATTAAAGTACTTGGCGGTCGTACCGTCAAAGTCAAAGAAATCTTACAGGCTTTACAGATAGATGCCAACACTTACCGGATTACCCGGCTAAAAACCGGCCTGTGAAATAAAATTTTAGGATACCGTAAATGGAGAAAACAATTTTAATCAGCGAGATGGCCAAAGAAACCCGTATCGCTATTCTGGAGAACAACGAACTCGTCGAATTTTTCGTTGAGAAACCCGAAAAGAATCGCCTGGTTGGATCGATTTTTAAAGGTAAAGTGGAAAATGTCATCGAGGGCATTCAGGCCGCTTTCGTGGATATCGGTTATGAAACCAATGCCTTCCTGCCATTTTCCGAAATCGAAGATTCATCTTCACTGGCCTATATTGAAAATATCAGTCGGGACGAGGAGGAAGATGAGCAGGATGCCGAGATGGACCTCAAACCATCCCGAAAAATCCATCTACCGAGCGGCGATGTCGATTTGAAGAAAAATCAGGAAATTCTGGTACAGGTTATCAAGGAACCGTTTGCCAAAAAGGGGGCGCGGGTTACGACCAATATTTCTCTGCCGGGACGTTTTTTAGTGCTGGTGCCGAATGCCGATTATATCGGAATTTCCAAGAAAATCTACCAGATTAGTGAAAAAAGGCGCCTGCGCCAGATAGCTAAATCAATCAAACCGCGCAAATTCGGGATTATTATCCGTACCGTCGCTCAGGATAAGGACGCCCAGTCTTTACGCGCCGATCTGAATGCCATGATGCGGAAATGGAAACAACTCGAAGCGAATGTTAAAAACAGCCAGGCTCCGGCCTGTGTCTACGCTGATATGGAACTAACCTCGACCATAATCCGCGATCTTCTTACTCCGGACGTCGATAAAATAATCGTCGATACCAAGGATCTGTACCGGAATATCCTGGCTTATATCAAAAGCACCTCGCCCGAATTTGTCCGGAAACTGGAGTACTACCATTCTAAAAATCCGCTTTTCGAACAATATAAAATCGAGAAGGAAGTCGAAAAGACCCTGACTAAAAAAATCTGGCTGAAGAGTGGCGGCTTCATCGTAATAGAGCATACCGAAGCCATGGCTACCATCGATGTCAACAGTGGTAAGTTTATCGGAAAGAATGATCAGGAGGCCAATACTCTAAAAATCAATTTGCAGGCCGCTAAGGAAATCGCCCGGCAATTGCGGCTCCGCGATGTCGGGGGCTTAATCGTCATTGACTTTATTGATATGGAATTCGAGGAAAATAAACGCAAGGTCGTGCAGGAAATGAAACGCGAGCTTCAGAAAGACCGTGCCAAGGTGTCGGTGGCCAATATCTCGGATTTTGGGATACTCGAAATGACCCGTCAGCGCACGCGCCTGAATCTTTTACATTCTGTCAGCGAAGAATGTCCAACCTGCCACGGTTCCGGACGGGTTACCTCCAAAGGTTCGGTTGTGACCAAGATTGAAAGCTGGTTTCGACGCTTCAGGGTCAAATCCCGCGAAAGACGGTTAGATCTGCACGTTCATTCCGATTTTGCCTCCTATCTGAGGGAATCGACCAACAGAATCCTCTGGAAAATACAGTTGCGTAACTTAATCCGTATCAAATTGGTCGAGGATAGTTCCGTTAATATCGATGAATTCAGGGTCTATCTGCGGAAGTCGGGTCGGGATGTGACCGAGGAATACTGAAAATTATTCCGGTAGATCGAATTTTTAGTAAGGGTAGCAGGATCTACTGACGCACCTTGCTTTATTCATATCTTATACCTAAATTTCCGCGCTTTTTTACAGTATCAACAGAGAGAAATATGAATAATCAAAAATATGCAATTGCTGAAATCGCCGGAGATCAGGTCATTTTGGAACCGGGCAAAAACGTTTCCGTTCCTAAAATGGACCTTGAAGTCGGGGCCCAATTCCGGGCTGGTAAAATTTTGTTTCTGCATTCCGGTGATGAGATAAAAGTTGGTCAACCCTATCTGAGTGATCTGACCATCGAGACCACGGTCGTCGAACACAAACGCACCGATAAGGTCATGGTTTTCAAGAAGAAAAGACGGAAGGGTTACCAAGTCAAGAAGGGTCATCGTCAACCGTATACGATTCTTAAAGTTGCCGAGTTCGGTGAAGACAGCACCCAAACGACTCGTGCCGCATCGGTCCGAAAAAGCCGGGCGAAAACGAAGACCGCGGCGAAATCGGCGGAAACCGCAACAAAGGAAAAGAAGGAGTAATTAATCATGGCTCATAAAAAAGGGGTCGGAAGTTCCCGTAATGGTCGCGACAGCCGTGGACAAAGACTAGGTATCAAACGCTTCGGCGGTCAGCAGGTTTCGGCCGGTTCAATTATCGTGCGTCAACATGGTACGAATATTAATCCCGGTGAAAACGTTGGCATTGGCAGTGATCATACCCTATTTGCATTAATCGACGGCAAAGTAAAATTCGACCGGAAAGGGCGCGATAAGAAAATCGTCAGTATCGTAACCTGATCATAACCGGTAAAATGATTTGAAAAAGTCCTCCCGTGTGAGGACTTTTTTATTGGAATGCATTATTAACGGGAATGAATCCAAAACAAAAATTTACTCAGCTCGGCACTATTACGAAGGAAAAAGTGGGCCTGAGTAGTTCGTGGTAAGCGATTATGAATGATCACAGAAAAGCCCAGCTTGTTGACGAACCGAAAAGCCGGTTCATCTTTTTCTTCCAGTCCAAAATAGATAATTATCGGTGTCTGGTGACCGGGATTGGGTAAAAGATTCAGAATCTTCCCAACGGCTTGCCCGCGATCCCAGGGATTGCGAGGTGCTACGGTTATCTGCTGGTTTAAAACTGAAAGGCGCAGTCGCGATGGATTCTGATGCCTGAATTGAGTAATTAGAACGTCGCGAACTACTTCATTACCCGCCGAAGCCTTCAACCATAATTCGCTTTGCGAAAAACTTAAATACTCCGGTCGAAGGTCTGATCCCAGCGAATCGCGGACGGCCAGGAAGAGTTCGGTCAGCTCCTGACGAATAAGGTTTAGATCCGGAAGAATCCAGGTAAAATTGGCAGAGTAAATTTCGGCACCATTGTTGGGAGCCAGGATAATTCGGTGACTGTCAAAAAGCGTCTCTAACTCATCCAGAGGACCATCGCTTATCACGGCTTGATAAATGTCCGGTAAATCAGCAATCCAGTGAATGTGGCGCTGAATGCTGTTGAGGTTTGGACCGGTCTTCGAGCGGTGGGAAGAATCAATACATTCAAGATTAAATATAAGACCCAGATTCTTACCGGTATCGAGATCTTTCGTCAATTCAGGGATGTTTTTAATAAGTGAGACCGGGGCAGAATACATCAGTAAGGTCGAAAATAACTTTGGTGAATATAATATATAAGTGACGTTTATTTAACGTCGAACGATTCGGTCCGTCATTAACTGGATAATAAATTATTCCGGTTTGATCGCTTCGACCGGACAGACGTCGGCGCAGGTACCGCAATCGGTACAGATATCGGGATTAATCTTGTAGATATCGCCTTCACTGATAGCCCCCGCCGGACATTCGCTTATGCAGGTACCGCAGGCGGTACAATCATCGGAAATTAAATAAGCCATTATAGAAACTCCATATTTATTATTTCAGAAATCGGGCTGAATTTAAGTAACCCCGATATTTCAGACAACACTCCGGATAGTTTCCTTTGTAATAAAAGAGGGTGTGCTTAGATTAACGACCGCTCGACTACCGCCCCGGTTTTTGGAATTTACAGACGAAAGAAGGTCAATGGAAAAAACGATTTATGCTTCAGAATTAAAATCACCCAGCAGTTGGTACCGCTGGCTGGTATTCTTTTTTATCAGTATGGCGATGTTCGGGAATTACTATATTTACGATAGCATCAGTCCGCTGGCGGATGTTCTTAAAGCCCAGCTGGACTTTAGCGACGCCAATATCGGTTTATTGCAGGCTATTTACAGTTTCCCGAATATCATTATGGTTCTGGTCGGGGGATTGATTATCGACCGGATCGGCACGCGTAAGGCGGTTTTCATATTCACGATACTGGTGATGTTAGGGGCGGTAATAACATCTTTAAAAGGCAATCTGGTAATAATGGTAGCGGGTCGCCTGATTTTCGGTTTGGGGGCAGAGTCGATGATCGTAGCTATTACGACGATACTGGCGCGTTGGTTCAGAGGCAAGGAATTATCGTTCGCCTTTGGCCTGAACCTGACTTTTGCCCGATTGGGTTCGTTTTTGGCTCTCAATTCGCCAACCTGGGGTCGCAGTCTTTACACGAGTTGGCAAAAACCACTCTTGATTACGTCAGCGGCGGGAATCGTAGCGGTGGTGTTTATCGGAATTTATTATTTACTGGATACAGTGGCCTCCCGTCGCTTCATGCTTCCCGAAGAAGGCAAGCAGGGCAAAATCGAAATCCGCGAAATTTTCCGTTTTGGAGCCGGATTCTGGTATATCACAGCCCTGTGTGTTACATTTTATTCGGCGATGTTCCCCTTTCAGACCTTTGCTATCAAGTACTTTCAGGAAGCTCATGGAACTACCCGGGAAGTAGGTGGCAATCTGTCCAGTATGTTAACTCTGGCCTCTATGGTTTTTACACCGATCTTTGGGTTGGTAGCCGATCGCACCCGACGCAAGTCCTGGCTAATGGCTTTTGGTTCGCTGTTGATTATCCCGGTTTATCTAATTATGGCTTATCATATCGATCTGGCGACGCCGCTGGGCATTCACGGCCCACTCCATTTGAAACTTGATTTCTTCGATATCAAATCCAGTATTCCGGCTTACCTGATAATTCCCATGGCGATGATGGGCATCGCATTCTCTCTGGTGCCGGCGGTCATGTGGCCGACAGTTGCTCTGATAGTGGATAATAGCCGGCTGGGTACGGCTTACGGTTTAATGACCATGATCCAGAATATCGGACTTTTCAGTTTTAATATTATAATCGGACTGACAAATGATTTCGCTAAAGCCGGAGCAGACAATCCGGGTGGTTACAACCTCGGGATGTGGATTTTTTCAGTCCTGGGTTTGGGCGGATTGATTTTTGCTTTCCTATTAGGTCGGGTAGAAAACTCAACCTGGCGCCCGAATACTGAGAAAATGGTCTGAGACAATCAACGGAACGAGATTGTCAGCTATTCAGGAAAAAGATTGGAATTCTCTGCCAATCGATTTTGACAATCAGTCGGAATTTTGTAGTTTTGCGCTGTTAAAAATTTAAGGATAAAAACGAGCCGTTACTTAAAAAAACCCTTCAAGGTAATCAGAAAGCGTCGCCGGGATGAAAAAAGGCTGGGCGCACTTTTTACCGCCACAGCTGGTCTGTTGATTGTTCTGGTGGTATATTTTCTGCCGAAATCCGCTCCTTCCCACAGTATGTTATTTTATGAAGGCAAGAATCGTTTGATAGAAAATACTCGATCGTACCTGCAGCAATTGGGCTATCATGAGCTTAAAGGGACTGTGATCGCGGCCGATCGTGTATCACTGGTGTTCGAACTACCTTCTGCTGAAGATAAAAACCGGCTGGCCTCAAAAATTATCGATTATTTCAAAAGACAGGGATTTACCGTAGAAAAGATCGACAATCTCGCTGAAGAAGCCGGATTTACGATATTCATCGATTTTCAAACCGTTCCCATTGGGACCCTGGCATTTATCCGAACGCCGAAGCTAGCCGGATATAGAGAGCCAATCTCGGCGCCAAAACCGAAACTGGTGATTATCATAGACGACTTTGGTTATAGTAATCAGGAAGTAATCAAGAATTTCTTGAGATTGCCTGGCAAGTTGACGGTCTCAGTCATTCCAGGACATCAGTATTCGAAATGGGTGGCCAGTAATGCCAAACTGTCCGGTAAAGAGGTCATCATTCATATGCCGATGGAACCGGAAGAGAATGATAGCAAGGGAGGGGAAGACCAGTATATGTTATTGGCCAGTATGGAGCCGGATGAAATAACCCGGCGACTCGAAATGGCATATGCCGAATTGCCTGAGGCGGTTGGCCTGAATAATCATATGGGATCACTTTTTACGACCGATCCGGAATTGATGAAGGTTGTCATAGCCAGTCTCAAGGCCAAAGGACTTTATTTCATCGATAGCCTGACTTCACCCCGCAGTGTGGCTTATGAAATTGCCTCCCGCAATAAAATACCGGCGGCTCTGCGTTCGGTATTTCTTGATAATGTTAGAGATAAAAGCGAAATTCAGGCGCAATTTGAAAAAGCGATTGAAATTGCCCGGCGCAGTGGACGGGCGGTGGCTATTGGCCATGTTTATCCGGAGACTTTAACGACCTTAACTGCTTTACTGCAGTCAAACTTGATAAATGAGGTCGAGCTGGCCTTCGCTTCCGAATTAGTTTTTTAAGGTTGTGGTATGCGCTACTTAGAAATAAATATTGATCCCTTTCTGGCGCTCGGCCAAGTGGCTGATACTCCGTTTTGTAATCCGTTGAATTTGCTGGGATTTATCGAGGCGGTCGGGGTGGCTGGTATCAGTTATACCAATCGGCCGGAATATGAGAGCATGATCAATCTGCTGGCGATGCGTTCTATGAGTAAATGTCGCTTCAACGTCCGCACCAATATTGAGAATCAGGCCGTTCAGCGGGCTATGTCCGTCAAACCCGATTTTATTACACTGGTAAATTTGGCTGAAACCGACTTAACCGTGGATCCAAAAGATGCCATCGTGCGCAATCTGGTCGAAACTATCCAAAGCGCGGAGGATTTCAACTTGGTTTTACGCATCAAACCTGAAGTGCGGACACTGAAAGCCGTGTATCGTTTAAAGGTTGATGAGATAGAGCTGGCTACTGACGCCCTGGCTGTACAGGAATTACAGGCTGACTATATCGCCGAACTGGAAAAAATCATTTTGGCCGTCCGTTTGGCGACCCGAAATCATCTGCGGGTTTCACTCGGTGGATTGTTGCACAAGCGCCTGATTCTGGCCTTACTGGAAGTACTGGACGTGGAATTTATTTCAGTCGGTCGGGCTTTGTTGGGTCAGGCCTTGCTCACCGGACTCGAGCCAGCCTTAAGAGAATTACTCGCAATCATTGAAAATAGATAAAGGAGATGTTTTTTGTATGTTACTGGTAAGCAAGTTTATTAGAGGAAATGCTGTCGAAAGTTTTCATATCGGTTATGCCGTAATTGTCGATGAAAATGGCGGAGTTATCTTTTCGGCCGGGGATCCCGAATATCCGATATTCATTGATGCGACCGCCAAACCTTTCCAGACGATCGCCATGTTGGAATCCGGTGCAATGGAGAAATTCAATTTCAGCGATGAAGAAATGGCTTTGATGTGTGCAACTCATAACGGGGAACACTACCATCTCGATTTGGTGAATTCTATTCTGAAAAAACTCGATCTCAGTATCGATAATTTATTGTGCGGAATACATCCGCCCCTGGATCGCCAGACCTATGAACAATTAGCCATTCAGGGTCGTCGGCCGACCGCGCTTCACAATGCCCATTCCGGAGCCCATGCTGGAATGCTGGCGATTGCCAAAATCCTGAAACATGATTTATCAAATTATACCGAAGTCAATCACCCGGTCCAGCAATTAATTTTTGAGAAAATAAAATTATATTCCGGTAAAGATCGCATTCCGGTTGCCGTTGATAACAGCAATGCCCCGACCTATTTTATGCCGATCTATAATCTCGCGATGATGTATAAAAAATTGGTAGAAGGTAGCGATGATTATTTGAGACGTGTTTTCCATAGTATGTCACTGCATCCAAAACTGATCGGCGGACGCAGCCGTTTTGATACTGATTTCGGAGTGCTGATGAGTGGTCGGGGAGTTTCCAAGATTGGCCTGGAAGGTGTGCGCGGCATCGGTTTGAGAAATGATGAAAATAATCCCATCGGCGTTGCCATTAAGGTTTTAAGCGGGAGCTGGGAAGCCTGTGATTCAATGGCCGTCGCGGTGTTGAAACATATGCATCTGATCGATGACGAGACTGCCAAAAAACTCGATAATTATCTGAATGCAGTTGTGAAGAGCTATACCGATGTGGAAATTGGTAAACTTGTAACCGAGGTAATCGTCGAGTAGCCGATAATTAACAAACTAATGTCGGGAAAGACCGGTCCTATCCGAGTGGTTTTTTTTGACCTGGGAAATGTCTTGGTCAAGGTGAACTATAAGGCTATTATTGCAAAGATAGCGGATATATTTCGGATACCGGAAGAGTTGGTCTTGCAACCATCTCTGTTGGCTGTCGAAAAGCAATTCGAAAAAGGCCAACTGACGATCGCAGAACACCTCGAAGCAGTCAAGAAGATTTTTAAATCGGGTGATCAAATTACGATTGATGATCTGGAAAAGATCTGGGAAGTTGCTTTTGAGTTGAATGTCGACGTCTGGCAGATTGCCCAAAAACTTCGCCAACAGGTACCCCTCTTCCTGCTGTCGAATACCAACGCCTTGCATATCGGAGTTATTCGCCGGAAATATGATATTCTGGATTATCTGGATGGGCTGATTTTATCCTACGAGGCGGGGGTTCTCAAACCGGAACCCCAAATCTTCGAATACGCCTTGCAGAAAGCCGGTGTGACCGACCGACAGGCTCTCTTTATTGATGATTTAGCGGAAAATGTTGCCGGTGCCGAAAGATGCGGAATTTCCGCGCACCTGTTCTCTACTCCCACCAAGTTGCAGGAATTTATTCGGAAATATGGTTTTGACATCTGAAAAAGCCATCATTTAAAAAAAAACGTATTAAACTAACAACGGATCTTGCGTTTTTATATTAAAACCGATACCTTTAAAATATTTTGAAAGCAAGAGGCTAGATATGAAAAACGCACCGGATTTAATTCTAAAGATTTCAACCCGCTTTATCAGCATTTCCGGAGAGGAAATGGGTTATTGGATTGATATGACTTTGCGAGATTTGGGTAAGTTCTATCAGTTTGACCGCTGTGGTGTTTTTCTCTTCTCACAGGATAGAAAGTTTTTATCGAATACCAATGAATGGTGTCGTGAAGGAATCGAGCCTCAGATAAACCGCTTGAAAAAAATTCCCCTGACAAAATTTCCCTGGTTAAAAACCCATGTACAGCACAAATCACCTATCGTGATTAATAATCTCGCGGAGTTGCCCGATAGGGCTAAAATCGAGAAGTCGGAATTCCAATCTCGGGAAATCCAGTCCTTATTAATCATACCAATGATCTATAATAAAACTAGTATTGGATTACTGGGATTTGAGGTGGTGAAATCACTCCGGCAATGGCAAGATCATGAAATTGCTACAATGAAAATGGTCGCCGATATTTTTACCAGCGCTCTTGAGCGTAAAAGAACTGAAGAAAACCTGGCTGATACCGAATCGCTGTACCGGTTGTTTATGAATACCGTTAATGAGGGGATTGCCATTCATCAAAACGACCGTTTTATTTTTATTAATAATAACTTGGCAGAAATACTCGGTTATACAGTTGATGAACTAATCGGAAAAGATTATAGTAGTGTCTATACTAAACACGGCCGCGACCTGCTCAAAGAACGCCAGTGCATGCAACGACTTGGCAAAATTCCTCCCCAACGCTATGAAACATCATTCAAAGGTAAAGACGGTCGTATAATTGATGTAACAGTTAATTCGGTAGTGACAGATTACAAGGGGTCTCTGGCAACTTTCAGTGTAATCAGCGACATTACCGAGTATAAGCGTCTTAGTCTGGCTCAGCAAACTATGGAAGTAAAATTATTGAAACAACAACGGCTGATGTCGTTGACGCTGATGATGAGTGGGATCATACATAATATCAAAAATACTCTCACGGTGATCATGGGGCGAGCCCAAATGCTTAAAATCCGCCTGCCGGAATTGAAAGAATCCGATATTATCGTTCATAATGTCAAAAAAATCGAATCCCTGCTGACCAGCTTCATGGAAAAGATTGCCCTTGAGCAGGAAAATAAAAAAATACCAATCAACTTAAGCGATTTAATGAAAAATGAATTGATGTTCCTAGAGACCGAATCATTTTTCAAGGCCCAGATAGTGAAAGAGTTGATTTTACAGCGTGATCTGCCCTTAATCATCGGCTATTATAGCGATTTTTCACAGGGTTTGATGAATATTATTCACTGCTGTGTTGAGTCGATGCGAGATACCCCCCAAAAGAAACTAACTATCGAAACCGGCTCCACTAGCGACGCTATATATGTGGAAATCGTTACCACCGGTGAGTCCATTATTCCGGAAAACATCGAAGAGTTTTTCGTACCCGGTTATTATCGGCTGACTCCGGAGACCGAAGAATCTTCTGACAAGGTCGCCCTGACCAAATTCAATTTGTATAATGCCTATATGTTGTTAAATAGTTATGGCGTAAAAATTAACGCCGCAAATAATCCCGAAGGTGGAACAACCTTCCGGATTCAATTTCCTATTGATAAGAATTAACAAGTCGGGTAGAAAATACAGATGATTTCAGAACGACCACACCCGGTACGATGGCTGATTGTCAATAATATTAAACGAGCGGCAATCCTTCTCACTGTAGATTAAAATATGGAAACAACCGGCTGGTTATCCGTCGTACCGCCACTGATGGCAATCGTTTTGGCGATTCTGACGCGCCAGGTTTTCATCTCGCTTGGGCTGGGAATCTGGGCCGGATGGATAATTATATCACATGGTAATCCGTTTAGAGGCCTGGCCGCCACCCTGGAAGCGTTCGTGGGGGTATTTCAGAGTGCTGATAATACCCGTATTATTATTTTCAGTGCCCTGATAGGCAGTCTGATTGCTCTAACCCAACGTTCGGGAGGTGTCAGTGGTTTCGTGAACTTAATTCTAGAGCGCAATTGGATAAAAAGCCGGCGCGGGGCGGGCCTTTTAGCCTGGATAATAGGCATCGTCATTTTCATCGAATCGAGCATAAAAATCCTGATAGTTGGGACGATCTGTCGCCCACTTTTCGATAAAATGCAGATCTCGCGCGAGAAGTTGTCCTATATTGCCGATTCTACGTCAGCGCCGATTTGCATGCTGATACCCTTGAATGCCTGGGGCGCTTTAGTAATTGGTCTGCTGACCACGCAGGGAGTGGAGAGGCCAACCAGCGTACTGATAAAATCCATTCCATTAAATTTTTATGCGATCATTACGGTGTTGATGGTAGTGGTTATTGTTTTAAGTGAATTGGATTTCGGCCCGATGCGCCGGGCGGAGCGGCGCGTTATGACGGAAGGTAAATTATTGCGCGATGACGCCGTGCCTCTCATCGACGAGAACATTATTGAAATGAAGCCTGTCGACGGGCATTCTCATTCTGCCTATAATATGCTTATCCCGGTTTTGGTCATGAGCCTGGCCATGCCGTTATTTCTTTTGATTACTGGTGAGGGTGATGTGACCCGCGGTTCCGGTTCGACCGCCGTATTCTGGTCAGTCATATTGGCGATTGGGGTGGCCGGAATTTTATACCGCATCCAGAAACTTATGTCGGTTAAGGAGATTATGGATTTAATAATAAAGGGCGCCGGTGGTATGATTTCGCTGGCCATTTTAATGATTCTGGCTTTCGCACTTGGACAGACCTGTAAATTACTGGGCACCGGTAGTTACATTGCCGCGCTTACGGCATCAGTAATAGGTACTAAACTCGTTCCGGCCTTGATTTTTATGGTTTCAGCTCTGGTGGCATTTGCGACCGGCACGAGTTTTGGCACTTTTTCGTTACTGATTCCACTGGCGGTGCCGTTGGCAAGCGCCACCCACGGTTATCTACCGTTGGTTGTGGCGGCGGTGCTGGCTGGCGGTGTTTTTGGTGATCATTGCTCACCAATATCTGACACCACGATCGTAGCTTCCATGGCCGCGGCATGCGACCATATCGATCATGTTAACACTCAGCTGCCCTATGCCCTGCTCAGTGCCGGTTTGACTTTATTATTTTTTCTAATAGCCGGTTATTTAATTTGATTGGGAAAAAGTATGGCTATAAAGGCGATAATTTTTGACTTTGACGGTGTAGTTATTGACTCCGAACCGATTTATGTAGCCGCTGAGCGACGGATTTTGGCTCAATACGGTGTGCAAGTGACAGAAGAAGATTGGAAATATTTTAAGGGAACGACCGAGAAAGGATTCTATCAACTAATCATCAATAAATATAATGTTAAGGCCGATTTGGAGCAATTGATCCGGGACAGTCGCCAGTACTTGCAAGAAGAATTTCGCAAGGGCGTTGACTATATCCCCGGATTTAAGGATTTCTGGCACGGGATTGCCGGTCGATATCGAACGGCACTTGTGACCTCAACTTCGGCGGATTTTCTGCAATGGATATTTAGCCATACGACGGTTCGAAATTACTTTAATCTGACCATCACTGCCGATGATATTAAGCATGCCAAGCCACATCCCGAGCCTTATCTGAAGGCCATGCGGCAATTGGAAGTAATGCCGGCGGAAAGTCTGATCATTGAAGATTCCCTGAATGGAATTCAGGCCGCGCTCGCCTCGGGAGCTGTAACCGTAGGATTTCTGAGTAGCCTGGGTCATATCGATATGCCGAACGCCCATTTTCATGCCCGCGATTATGCCGAAATTACCCAGATTCTTAAAAGACTCGGCTAATCTGAAAGACAAGAGAGTGATTATCCATCAACGGGATTGAATCAAATATTTCTTGCATTTCAAGTCAATAAAAAGGATATTAATACGCTTTTTAATTGGTTTTTTCGATATTTAAAATGAGAATCGGACTCATCTGTCATACAGAATTCGTTTTAAAAAGGGCAATTTTGCCACAATTGCCGCGCCCATTAAATCCATAGAATTTTAAATCCATTGAATCCAAGGTTAAATACCAATCAGGAAGATTAACGATCATTATTTGAATAAATTATTTAAAAGGCAATGATTTAAAAATGAAAAAATACGGATTAAAAACAATAAAAATTGATCTCATCCCAGTACTCATAGAACAAGCGCCCCTGCCGGTTCAGTATCTAACAGTCGAGCGCTTATTGTCGCATGAAAAAGAGCTACTCAATCGCCTGCGCCAGGAAGTGCAACATTTCAGACCGCGCGAGCGCCTGCTGGAGTCTCAAAGGGAAGATGGTCTCTGGAATCTGAAGAAAAACTACAAAATCGAAGAGCAACAGAAATCAATGCAGTTTTTCCTGCAATTACAGAACATGATGCAGTTGCTAGACTTCGGTTGTACCAAAGAACTACCGGCTATTCAAAAGGGGTTAATAGCAATTCTAAAAAATCAAAAATCAGACGGAAAATTTCCACTCCTTCAGCATCATCAGGGATTGGCTTTGTGGCTTTTGGTAAAGTACGGCCTGGCGGGTAATCCTTTCGTCGAAAAGGGTTTTCGCTGGCTGACCAAACGTCAACGGGATGACGGCGGCTGGTTGTCACCTACTATGCTGGCGGAAGGAGTACCTATAAAAACCGCCTCGAGTGGCATTTGGACGACCTTGATAATTACTCAGGCGTTTAGCTCCCATTCCCGATTACGAAACACGGAAGCCTGTCAAAAAGGAGCCGCTTTTCTGCTGGATATGTTTCTGAAAAATAATCATACTACCCTTTTCCCCGAACCGGATGCCTGGAATCATCTGTACATTGAATATACTGAGAATGGTTTGTTCCGCGGTGGAACCTTGCGGTTTCTGGAAGCTCTGGCCCCTCTGCCTAATTGCCATGGGCATCCTAATTTCAAAAAAGCCCTGAACTGGTTAATCGATCAACAAATGCCTTCGGGATTGTGGCCGAGTATCGCCGGACGTTCAATTGAAGGCGATTTTCGAGTAACTTATCGGGTTTTAGCGGTTCTAAGTGAAATAGACCGGGTCGGTTGAAAAGCGGATCGATTTTAAAGGTGAATGAAAAATGAATGAAATAGAAAAAAACAATGATATCAAAATAGACACAGGACTAAGCGTTCCAGAAATTTTACCGATAATGGCCCTGCGTAACACGGTGCTCTTTCCCCAGCAGGTCATTCCGATTTATATCGGTCGGGAACGTTCCCTGCGTTTGATTGAAGAATTGCCGGAATCTAAAAAGCGCATCGTGGTAGTAGCCCAGAAAGAGGGTTCGCTTGAAAATCCCGAAAAGGAAGATCTGTTCGAGTGGGGGACAATCGCTCAGGTATTGAAAATATTCAACATGCCGGACGGTAGTAAAAGCGCCATTGTGCAGGGTTTGGAACGCGCTAAGATTCAATCTTTTATCCAGATTGAGCCCTATTTTAAAGGAGCGATTCTCAAAGCTCAGGAAATTTATCAGCCGGGTATTGAAATCGATGCTATGTTGGCCAATATCCGTCAGCTTTATCAAAAATTAAGCAAGATTGCTTCCTATCTGAGTGAAGAGCAGGCTTCGATTTTTTCATCATTTCAGCATCCCGGACGACTGATTGACCGGGTGATTCATTTACTTAATGTACCGGTAACCGAGAAGCAGGAAATCTTGGAAGAACTGGAGGTGCGTAAACGCCTCGAAAAAGCGACTGTCATTATTAATCGCGAAATCCAGCGGATTCAGCTCGGCGACCAGATTCAATCGGAAGTACAGGATGAAATTTCCAAGACTCAGCGCGAGTATTTTCTGCGTGAGCAACTGAAGGCTATCCGCAAGGAGCTGGGTGAAGATGAAGGGACCTTAGAATTAAAGGAACTGGAAGAGAAAATCGCCCAGTCAAAAATGACTGAGGAAGCCCGTAAAATAGCCGATAAAGAGCTCGACCGACTCAGGAAAATTCCGGCCGCCTCGCCTGAGTATACGGTATCACGAACCTATTTAGACTGGCTGGTCGATCTGCCCTGGGGTGTCTATACCACGGATAATGTGGATATTTCGGACGCCCAGAAAATTTTAGACGATGATCATTACGGGTTGGAGAAAGTCAAGGATCGCATTGTCGAGTATCTGGCGATCCGTAAGTTGAAGCAGGAACAGGATCCCAATGCCAGTGTCAAGGGCCCGATCCTCTGTTTCGTCGGTCCGCCCGGAGTTGGTAAAACCTCGATGGGCAAATCGATCGCGTGGGCTATGGGACGCAAGTTTGTGCGTATTTCGCTGGGCGGCGTGCGGGACGAAGCTGAGATTCGTGGCCACCGCCGAACCTATATCGGCGCTTTACCCGGCCGCATCCTGCAAAGTATTCGCAGATCCGAATCGAGCAATCCGATCTTTATGCTGGATGAGATCGATAAAGTCGGCGCCGATTTCCGCGGCGACCCGAGCTCGGCCTTACTGGAAGTCCTCGATCCTGAACAAAATTCGGCCTTCAGTGATCATTATCTTGAAGTTACCTACGATCTCTCCAAAACTATGTTCATTGCCACCGCGAATATGATTGATACGATCTTACCCGCTCTGCGAGATCGCATGGAAATGCTCGAATTCAGCGGTTACATCGAGGAAGAAAAACTTAACATTGCCAAGACCTTCCTGATTCCCAAGCAGATTAAGGAACACGGTTTGACCAAACTAAAAGTTGAGTTTACCGATAAAGCTATTCGTTTTATCATCAATAGTTATACCCGTGAAGCCGGGGTTCGCAATCTCGAACGGGAAATCGCCAATGTATGTCGAAAAGTCGCGCGTGAGGTAGCCACCAACAAACGCAAAAAAAACTTTGTTATCGATGATAAAGCCGTCAAGAATTATTTAGGGCCCCAACGCTTTTTTGTCGATATTGCCGAAAGATTATCCAAGCCCGGGGTTGCGATCGGGTTGGCCTGGACTTCGGTGGGTGGCGATATTCTTTTTGTTGAAGCTACCAGTATGCGTGGTACCGGCAAGTTGAATCTGACCGGACAGCTCGGTGACGTGATGAAAGAATCCGCCGAAGCCGCACTGAGTTATATTCGCTCCAATGCGGCGGAACTCGGGCTGGATGACGAGGCCTTCGCTAAAACCGACATTCATATTCACGTTCCGGCCGGGGCAATTCCAAAAGACGGCCCCTCAGCAGGAGTTACCATTCTGACGGCGATGTATTCGCTATTGAAGAAACGTAAGGTCAAAGACAATCTGGCTATGACCGGCGAAATTACCTTGCGTGGTGCGGTTTTACCGATCGGTGGAATCAAGGAGAAGGTCCTGGCCGCCCATCGGGCCGGACTGCGGCGGGTCATTTTGCCGGAACAGAACCGCAAGGATCTAATTGAAATTCCCCGCCAAATAAAGAACGAGATGCGCTTCGATTTTGCGAAGGAAATGGCAGAAGTGCTGGACCTGGCAGTCAGAAAATAAATGCCGTTTTGCTTTTATTTATGTAAATTTGCCCGCTTTTTATTCTTTCAGGACGCTTAGCTCAGCTGGTTAGAGCATCGCCCTTACAAGGCGGGGGTCGTAAGTTCGAATCTTACAGCGTCCACCATTCCCAGGTGTGAAAAATTATAGTGTAGCTGGTTAGAGCATCGCCTTTACAAGGCGGGGGTCGTAAGTTCCCTGCCCGACTAAGAGTCATTCAGGCGGGCCTGCCCGACTAAGAGTCATTCAGGCGGGGAATCTTACAGCGTCCACAAAATCATTCGAAATATTGTGAAAGAGATTGATATAAAAATAAACAGCCCCGAAAGGCTGTTCAACAGTTATATTTATGCTCTCTCAGAACCACCAAGAAAGGCTCTTTATCGAAGCGGCCATGAAAAGAATTGAAACTGCTTATCAGGCGAAGTCAATGCGCTGGGCGAAACTTTTGGCACCCTCTACAAAAGGTACAAGGGGTGGAACCTCTTCCGGGTCGACAAAACAATCAATTACGACCACCTTACCGGAATTAATAGCCTGTGGCAGAACGGTCTTAAGTTCACCCGGATGGTCAGCCTTACAGGCTTCCGCACCCAGACCTTCGGCGACTTTGGCGGCGTCAATTGGTTTGAAACGGGTGGCGACGGTATTTTTGCCAAGCACGAAGGTTTGCAGATCGTTTACCAATCCGAGTTTATTATTTCTGACAATCACATATACCAATGGAATGTTATTGCTGACGGCCGTGGCGATTTCCATGCCGTTCATCAGAAAACAACCATCGCCGGCGACACAAACAACCGGTCGTGATCCCGCGGCTAATTTACCGCCGATAGAGGCGGCTATCCCGTAGCCCATACTCAGCATGCCAAACGGAGTAATCAAAGAACCGGGGGTTTTGATTTGCAGATAATGCGTGGTCCAGGTTATTGAGTTACCAACATCTACGAAGAGAATGGCATCACTCGGCAGGCTTTCCTGCAGGTCGTTAAACAAACGTTGTGGTTTAAGGGGTATAGCATCCGAGTGAAGTTTTTCGGGATCGGTATACATACCAGTCTGACTGCGGAAACGCCGAAGGATTTTTTCACGTTCCTTCCAGAAGTTTTCATGGTCATTGATGTATCGTAAAATGCGGAAATTCATTTCGCTTACAATAGTGCGGGCATCGCCAACCAGAGGTAATTGAGTCTCATATGATTTTCCCAGCTCGGTCGGATCTATATTGACGTGTATCAGACATTTCTGGGGTGCGAGACGCGGATCCCAGGTTAGAGTCGTAATCTGATTCAGACTGGCGCCGATAACTAATAGGACATCCACCTCATCGGATTTTAGAAAGGATTCGGCCAGGGGTGAACCACACAGACCCAGAACCCCTAACGCCAGCGGATGATCTTCCGGAAAAGCACCTTTGGCTTTGGGAGTTGTTGCTACCGGAATCTTTAACATTTCAGCTAATTCGAGAATTTCGGTACAGGCGCCGGAGGTCACTGCTCCCGAGCCGACTAGAATCGCCGGACATTTGGCTTTTACTAACTCTTCTACGGCATTAATTACTAAACGGCGGTCAAAATATTCCGGTACAAATCGATAACTGGATGATACGACCTGATTGAATTCGACTTCAGCGCCTTGGATGTCTTTCGGGATTGTCAGATGCACCGGCCCCTTTTTACCCGTCAGGGCTCGTCGTAAAGCCGACTGCAGGTCTTCAATAGCTTTATGAGGATTAATAATCATGGAAGAGGATTTCGTGACCGGTTCGAACATTTTCACCGAATCGATACCGCCTTTTGAAGAATCCTGAAAAGCACCCTTACCCTGCATGGTGGTCTCGACCTGGCCGGTTATTACCAGCATCGGGACATTGTCCAGATAGGCATTCGCCACGCCGGTAACTAGGTTAGTGGCACCCGGGCCGGAAGTAGAAAAGCAGGCGCCAATCGTGTTTTTTACCCGGGCATAACCGTCAGCCATAAAAGCCGCGCCCTCTTCGTGTTTGGCCAGAATCGGCCGGACAGTCTGGGTACGATTGAAAGCTGCCAGGAATGGCACGACAGTGGTACCCGGGACGCCGAAAACATATTCCACCCCTTCGGCTTCCAGATATTTTAATAAGACATCCGAAAATTTGAGTTTCATGGATTAATCCTTTCTTTCAAGCGCTTAATTTTTCAACGGCAGTTGGATGATTATCAACAATAGTCAGAATGCGCGTAAAGCCCGCCAGCTCAAAAATCTCCATAATATATGCTGATAAATTACAAAGTACCAGTTGACCACCGTTTTTCTGCATGGTCTTGGCGACATTCAGTACCGCCCTTAGAGCCATACTCGAGATATATTCGCACTGTTTGCAATCGCATATCATCTTACGAACGCCGTTACTGATTGAAGTCAGCATCGCCTTCTCAACCGCCGGCGCGGTCACGGTGTCAAATTTGCGATCGACCATAACGGTCTGAATTCCGACTCCATTATCCGTAATTTCCATAGCTATTCTCCTTGTTAATGATTGAAAAGTAAATACAATTTATTTTAATGACGAATTTCGGAAATATCAACACAACTTTTAAAGCCGGCATTAATTAGTCTTAACCTGATTCCAATAATGAGACCGTCTCAATGTGGGGCGTATGCGGGAATAAATCAATCGGCTGAATCCGGGTAATTTGATAGCGATTATTGGCGGTCAGTAATCGCAGATCGCGCACCTGACTGGCTGGATTGCAGGAGACATAGACAATGCGTGCCGGGCGAATCTCACCCACAACGTCAATTAACTGCGGAGTCAATCCGCCCCGCGGCGGATCGACAATGATAGTATCCGGCGTCGGCAGTGATTTTAAAAAATAGGGTTGCCGGCAATCTTTTTCGAGATTCGCAATTTGGAATTGAACATTAGCGATATTGTTCAAATGGGCATTTTCCCGGGCGTCGGCGATGGCATCAGGCACGATTTCAAAGCCGAGCACCTGGTGACAATGCCGGGCCAGAAAGAGACTGATACTGCCGGTACCGCAAAACAAATCCCAAATTGTCTGGTGCGGTTCCGGCCGGGCAAATTCCCGCACGACTTCATAAAGTTTGGTCGCCATCCGGGTATTGGTCTGGAAAAAGGACATGGGTGAGATTTTATAAGTGAGATCGCCAATCCGATCGGTAATGGATGATTCTCCGGCCAGTAAATGGATTATCTCGCCGGTAGTCTTGCCGCTGACATTTTGAGTAACGGTATTGACGATTGAACTAACATTCTGTAGTTCTAGCATTAATATGTTAATCAGAGGTTTGAGCAGATCCGGAGTATCGGCATTTGTCACTAAATTAAGCATGATCTGATTGGTCAGTATCCCTTTGCGTATGACCAGATGTCTCAGGTAACCACTGTGTTTGTGATAGTTATACGGCACAAGATGATTACGAATTGCAAAATCGCGCACCAGCGGAATAATCACTGCAGTTTCTTCAGGCGCGATCAGGCAATCGTCAATATCAATAGCCTTGTAATAATTATTGGGTGTACGCAAACCCAGGGCAAAATCGGTGGGCCGTTCAAGCTTATCGTTTTCCAGTAACCAGCGCTGATCGGAAAACGCAAATTCCATTTTATTGCGATAACGATAGATTGCAGGGGATGGGATAATCGGACTTATCGAAATATCCTGAAAATTGCCTAGATGAAGGTATAATTCCCCGACTTGTCTTGCGAGAAATTTGACCTGCTCTTCGTAAGGTAAGTTCTGGAAGCGACACCCGCCGCAATAACGAAAGTAGGGACAAGGCGGCTTGATTTCAAGGGGACTTTCTTCTAAAACCGATTCGATGCGGGCTTCGGCGTAATTCTCTTTTACCCGTTTTAGACGGGCTTTGACGCGTTCGCCGGGTATACCATGATTCGGAAAGAAGATAATGAAATTATCCACACGAGACAATCCTTGACCTCCAAATGCCAGATCATCGATGGTCAGTTCAATTTCCTGATTACGTTTAAGGGGGATTGTCAAAAAGGAAAATCCTTGCTTTACTTGGGCGCCGAAAAATCGAGGTTCACTTCATCAATCTGAGAAGGATCCATGTGTTTTTCAGCGTATTCAAGATAGATTTTCTCCTTGACGAAAATTTGGAATAACTCCGGATCAATATGTCGATCGCGGGCCATGAAGTTCATAATTTTCATGGCCTCGGAAAGCGTTTTGCCTTTTTTATAGGGGCGATCCCGGGCAGTCAGGGCTTCGAAAATGTCGGCCAGTGCCATGATCTTAGCCTGAACTGAAAGCTGCTCGTCCGTCAGATGATTGGGATAACCGGTACCGTCCAATTTTTCATGGTGACCGCCGGCGAATTCCGGTACCCGACGCAATTTTTTAGGATAGGGCAATTTTTCCAGCATTTTGATCGTAACGACTACGTGATTATTAATTACCTGACGCTCGGTGTCACTCAGGGTTCCGCGCGGGATACACAGATTTTCGATTTCCTCTTCGGTTAAAAGCGGATATTTTTGGCCATCGATCTCAAATACGTTTTTACCAATCTGGCGGATGTGCTCCTGTTTGTCAGGAGCCATGAACTCACCACCAATATTGGCCGTCTGAATAAAATTAAATTCGTCCTGCAGGTTTTTAATACATTGAGCATATTCTTTTAAAAAACTGTCGTCATGCTTAACCGGTCGGTCATTCGGCCGGCAATATTTTTCGAGCAGGTTGATTTTAATATCGCGTTTCAGAATTTCAAAGCGGGCTTGCACGATACTCAGGCGATCGTAAATAGTTTCCAGCTTGGTCGATTTATCAACCACATATTCCGGAGTGGTAATCTTACCGATGTCGTGCATCCAGGCCGCGATGCGCAATTCCTTTAAATTATCCTCATCCATAAAAAAATCGGCATATTTACCGTAACTGATTTCGTTGACTTTATGAGCAATTTGCATGGTGAGTTCGGCGACCCGCTCGATATGACCGCCAGTGTAGGGCGATTTTTCGTCGATCGCGGAGGCGATAACCTGAATGAAGGATTCGAATAAATTTTCCAAATCATGAATCAACCGCGTGTTGGTTATCGCCACCGCGGCCTGGGAAGCCAATGAAATGATTAATCTCTGGTCGGTGGCGGAGAAGGAAGTGACCTCACCGGTAAGCGGATCCTGGGCGTTGAGAATTTGCAGGACGCCGATGATTTCGTCTTCGTGATTGCGCATCGGGACCACCAGCATGGATTTGGAGCGGTAGCCGGTTTTATTATCGAACGCCCGCGTGCCCGTAAAATCGAAGCCTTCGACGTCGTAGACATCCGGAATATTGACAATTTCTCCGGTCAGGCCGACGTGGGCTGAAACCATGGCATGATTGGGTTGGCCATCCGCCAGATAGAGACGTACCGGGTACCAGTTGATCGGATTACCGGAAGTACCGCCCATCTTAATATTCAGCGAACCGGTCTGCACGATCTCAAAATTAAGTGATTTACCGTCGTCACTCGTCATATAAAGGGTACCGCCGTCAGCGTTAGTAAAGCGGCGGGCTTCATCCAGGATCATCTGAAGTAAGACGGGCAAATTATGTTCGGCAGAAAGGGCGGCCCCGATCTTGGAGAGATTATCGATTTTATTGCATAAATCTGCGATATAATGTTGAACTGCCGCCGAAGCGGTCCTGATCTCAGCCTCTAAAACCGGATCATCTTCGAATCCGCAAGGTAAAGCAGGATTTTTAGTATCGGCCGGTGCATTTATCATTATCGATCCTTTGTAGATTTTATTTCAAATAGTGTCTAACCAAGTATCTTAGATTTAATTCTTTCTTTTCTGTGACAAGTTTTAGAATAATTAGTAAGCCGACAATGATCAGCAGAACTGCTGTAAACCGCCCGTTCGGAGAATTGCCCTTCAACAGGTTGATTATTTGAATAACCATACAATATCCGACAGTAGTATAAAGATAGGCGGAAGGATTCAGACCGACGAAATATTTTAGACTCAGGAAAAGCCAGAATAAAGGTAAAATAAATCGTAAATAGACGGCCAGATATCCGGATAACATAAGGTAATTGTCAGGTAGAAAAACAGCAGTCAGAATGATGAGCACCAGGATACGCAGAATATCTCGTTTAAGTAAGCTTCTCAGTATAAATCCGATTATGGCAAGGGCGCCAATGATGAGCACCGACTTGAAAATAATATCTTGGACTGCATCGAAGAACGGAAAGGCTGATTCTTCCAGTCCGGAAAATGTGAAATAGCGCGCGAAAATAGCAGGATCGATCAGACTGATGAAGGAACTGGAAAGTCGGTTGCAGGCTAAAAGTCCGCTGATAATTAATATCGCTGCGATCAGAGCGTCACGGGTATATTGTGGTCGGACCGCTTTACGGAAGGCCTGATTGACTTCCGGATATAAAAACCCGACCGCGGAAAGTAATAGGGCACTCAACAAGCCGATCCCAATGGCTTTAAGTATGCTTAGCAGAATCCACAGGAAATTCCAGTTAGTCAGTGACCAGCTGGTGTCATATCCCATCAATGCTCCGGAGTGATTCAACCCGCTGACGATCAGGGTCAAGATAGCTATGAACGCCGCAATCGCGATTATCGGACGCCACCCGCCCAAAACCGCGCGACGCCTCTTGAGTAAGAAAACGACCGACCAAAAAACTGTTATGATAAGTATTACAATTTGTACCCCGGTCATTACTGATTGAAGGGTAGTATGGCGGGTTTGGGACAGAAGCCACTCTTCAGGAATTTTATAGTCGGTCGCAAAACTTGCGACTTCGGTACCTTTGATATTTATTTTCAGGCGTAGGCGCGCCTCGGCGATGCTGGCGGGGTGGTCATCCCGGGATTCCCAGATGAAATTGTAATCGGTTCGATTAGGTAAAGTCTGCGAATTGGATTCGACTAGTGTAAAATCGGACAGATTGAGATTTCGACTGAATAAAAACTCTTCAACCTGCTTGCGCGCCTCTGATTTCGACAGCTGAGCCCCGACGGCAGTTTCATCCAGGATATGGTTAAAAGCAACCACTGCGTTACTCATCGGATTAACCTGAATGCGGTACTCTTCGCGCTCATCAGGCCGGAAAAAACGCACTTCCCAAGTGACCAAATCGGGCAGATATTGTGCCATAATCAGATTGAGCTGTCGGAGGGAAGAATACTCAATGATATATTGGCCCATTAATGGATCGTAGTAGTGATTTATTCCCATAGCCGTTTTAAAATTTTGCGGATTGACTCCACGCTTGGAGAGAAATTCTACCGCGGTTCGCCTTATTTCATTTTTGGGAATGGGGTAATCGTAAAATTCGCCCACTCTCTGGGAAGGAATTAACAAAAATGACAAAAATACAGCGCTCATTATCAAACCGAGGCGGACTTTACGGGGAGAATAACTCATGTAGAGCGGAGCTTCCGGTTCTATCGCTGGTTCAGCTTTCGCCACTATATCAGGCGTTGAATCTGGAAACGGCTCACCATTCAGTAAACCGGATGAAGCCGCGAACCGGCGGTTGCGCAGGTAGTAGAAAATATTATAAATGATCGGTAATAACATCAACCCGGCGGCCAGACTGGCGGTCACGATTAAATACGGCTGTCCGGTTTTAATTAAAAATACGGCCGAATAGATAGCATCGACTGTATAATGCCAGACCAGCACAGTCAAAATTCCAAATCGTACGAAAATCATTCCGACAAAAATGGCAAATAGACTGACTTCCGCGCCTCGGATCCAGAATGGTTGATTCGGATAATTAGCGTGCGCAAATCCCCAGATTAGGGCCGGGATCAGAATGGCAAGCGGCTTCGAACGAAAGATTTTGCCGATAAAAGGAATAGCGAACAAACGGAAAGAAAATTCTTCGGTAACCGCTGGTATGAATCCTATCAATAGGACGAAAATCCAGGGGAAATAGGTGTTCAGCACATTCGAGTAAGTGACCTCGATGGGGGACCAGGCTCCGAAACGATTGGCGACCATATAAAAACAGGTCTGATAAGCGATAAAAACTACCGCCAGAGTCAAACCCAAAATCGATTTTGTCAAAAATGATTTGCTTCGCAGGCCAGTCGGGCTAAAAACCTTGGCAAGTGCCAAATGGTCAGGATGAGCCCGACGGTAGAGGGCTTCACCGGCTGCGGTGATCACGGTGACCAGCAAGCCATAAAGCAGAGCGACCAGAAAGGTCTGTATGAAATAGTCACCATAATAATTACCAAGCGACTGATTGGTATCAAAAGCATATATTTTGATCGGTAACTCATTCAACTGACTGGCGATTTGCAAAATAAAGGTGATGATCCCAAACCAAATAGCGGTCTTAAAGTGGACATTTTTACGGTTCAGGTTTATGATAAAAACGATTAATGCGGATACAAGGATCAGAAAAAATAAAAGATCGGCGGTCAGGGCGGTGGTCGAATTTAATGAGCGCAGGTGCTGGTAATTGCGTAGCCATTGTTCGGGCAATTTCCAGTACTCGCGATATTTGCCGACCTGATCGCCCTGGACTCCGATCTCTAGCCGATAGGTCGCATTGAAAACTTCGATGCCTTTCTTTTTATAGGTAAAGAGATAATCGGTGCGATTGGGCTTAATATCGGTTTTTTCTTCCAGAAATTCCCATTCGCCCGGATTCGCCCGCAACGCGCTCATTAAAAAATCCTGGCATATTTCACGAGCCTCCGAAATAGCAACGCTGGGAGCGGCGGCTTCCTCCGGCATCACGTGTTCGAAATAAGTGACTTTACCATCCGGCGTAAGATTGACTTTGAACTCCTCACGGGAAAGAGGCCGAAACCAGCGATTTGACCAGCGCCAGATCGGGAAGTCCTCACTCAGCAGGCGACTGCCTTCCTCCGGACCGACTTCTTTCTCAATGAAAATCTTGGATAGTTCATCATAGTCGAAAATCACGGCATGGTGGTAACCGTTCAGATCGATATTCTGACGACTGAGAAATTTCTCGGCGATGATACGCGACTCGGCGCGGTTCACGTTGAATTTCAGGTCGTAAGCCGGAAAAGCTTTGCGGTAATTTTGATGCAGATATAGAATGGAAATCAGCAACAGCACTCCGCATATTGTTAGCAGATTCCAGTCTTTTCGGGTCAGTTTAAGGTCTGTCATCATATTACTGCAAAAAACCTCCCCTAAAATAAGTCTATTTTAAATAAAACAAAAGACTCCGTTTGGCAACGGAGTCTTTTTAAAATCCATAAAAGCAGGAATACTGCTTCGTTTTACTTTCTACCGCGAGCCATTTTGGCGCGAGAGACGTCTCCATTCTTATCAATAAAATAGAGATAACCTTCTACTCGTTTAACGCCGCATCTTTGAACAACCTGTGCGCCGCCGCCTTTATTTCCGCCGCGAGCCATTTTTGAACGGGCAACATTACCAGCTTTGTCGAGGTAATAAAGGTACCCCTTTTCCTTTTTAACACCACATTTTACGACTTTTTCTGCCATAGTAATTTCCTCCTAAAGTTTGTTAACTACATTTTTATGGGTAAATGTTAAGAGACAAAAGTTAAAATGTCAAGAAAATCTTCCGTCGGAAAGTAAAAATATTGCCTTTACTACGTAAAAAACCATCCAAAAAGCGATTTTAAAGGCCATTTTTGATGATTCTTTCGGTTTCCAAAGCGATGACCAGCTCTTCATTGGTTGGAATTACCATCACCTTGATTTTTGATTTTGAACGGCTGATCAGGCTTTCCACCCCGCGCACCTTATTGTTTAGTTCGGGATCGATTTGAATCCCCAATTTATCGAGGTCGGCTAAAGATTTTTCGCGAACGAGGATGGAGTTTTCACCAATTCCACCGGTAAATATAATCAGATTGGCGCCGTTTAAGACTCCCAGATAGGCGGTGATATATTTTTTAACTCTATAGCAGAAAACATCCAATGCCAGCCGGGCGCGGGGATGGCCGCTGGCGGCCGCACTTTCGATTTCGCGCATATCACTGGAAAGTCCGGACAATCCCTTCATTCCGCATTGCTTATTGAAAAAGGCATTGGCCTGATCAATTGAAAAGTTTTCACGGTCAGCAATCGTAAAGATCAGACCGGGATCGATATCGCCGCAACGCGTGCCCATTACCAAGCCTTCCAGCGGGGTAAAGCCCATCGAAGTATCGACGGAAATCCCGCCCCGAACGGCGGTAATACTACTGCCGTTGCCAAGATGACAAGTTATTATTTTCAATTGTTCGATTGGAACCCCGACAATTTCGGCCGCTCTATTGGCGACGTAATAATGAGAAGTGCCATGAAATCCATAGCGCCGGATGCCATATTTTTCGTAATAGCTGTAAGGGATTCCATAGGTGTAGGCATAGTCCGGCATGTTGACATGGAAAGTTGTATCGAATACTCCTACATTGGGCGTGGCTGGCAATCTATTCAGGCTGGCTTCGATGCCTTTGATGTTGGGCGGATTATGCAGGGGGGCAAATTCGATACATTCATTTAGTTTGGAACGAACGGCCGCGTTGATCAGGACGGATTGTTTGAAAGCGGCGCCGGCATGCACTAAGCGATGACCGACCGCCTCGATTTCCGAAAGATGTTTCGCAACACCATGTTTGGGATCGATCAAAATATCCAGAATACAGCTGATGGCAGTTTGGTGATCGGTGATATTGTCGGTTACTACTACCTGATGACCATCGTGACGTTTATGGGTCAAACTAGTGCCACTAATCCCGATCCGGTCCACCAGACCTTTACAAAGTACGGTACGGGTACTGGTATCGATGAACTGGTATTTAACCGATGAACTGCCAGAATTAAGCGTCAAAACTTTCATGCTTTATGATTTCCATTCTTTTGACATTAATATTGACTGCAGATTGTGGACAGGATAATTGGTGAAACCACTTTATTCTCATAATTTGTTATGAATTTTAGTGATTCTTCCTCTATTTTCAAACTACTTTTAGAGTAGACTACGCATCTTTTTCCCTAAAAGAGGGATCTATAATGAAATGTTTGACGATCTTTTTGAAGGTCAGGCGCTTTAACGGAAAAAGACTAGATCGGGTGGTTGGGCAATCGATAAATACTAGATTTAGTTGTAAAACGCTTTTAAGCTGTCAAATCAAATTTTAACTTATGCTTTAAATGGGTCGTATAAATTGCATTATTTCAAAAAGATTTAGGGCTTAATGGAAATCAACGGTTGTACTTTTTTGCTTGATTTTTTCTCGGGACACGAATATATTCCTGTTTAATGATAAAACATTTTAATTAATGAAATACCTGGAAAACAAAGATGAAGTCTAAGATTACTTTCGTTTTTGTGGTGTGTATAACGATTTTAGGAATCGTGAGCGCCTTATCGGGTCAACCCCGCGAGCCGGAAATTTTTCCGTTTAAGCAGAGTCACACAGTTCTGGTTAAAATTGCCGGCGGATTGAACTGCGACAACGACGAAAATCTGGATGTCATTGGTATTGCCGGTCTGGTCGATGGAAGTGGTCAGTTGATACCGCGTAGTACTTATCTGGTTCATCTGGAGGAATCCGCCGCGGGTGATTTTGCGATTCATTGGCGATACGATCTACCCCAGGATATTAAAGGTGATTTTACAGATGTGGTCGTGACCGGTTGGAATAATGAAAGCAGGCCGGTGCTTAATGCCGTATTAAATATAACGGAAACGGGAGTCGATCCCAAGCCGGGATGGTTGCTGTCATTTGATTATTCAGATGGTTTTAGCTCCGAACCGGCGGCTCGCCTGAGTAGCGATTCGGTCTTTATGGTCAGGCCGCGCCCCCACTATTTGAGTGTCGGCGATATCAATGGCGACGGGCAGAAAGAATTGATTGTTTCGTCGGCCGGACCGAGCCGGAATGTAAGTATCATTGCCCGGACCGGAGAGGCGGTTGCACCGCAGTTAAAAGTCTTGAATTACTCCAGTGATCTGCGGGTCTTGCATGGTTTACAACCTTTTCGGGCTATAGCCGCCGATATTGATGTCGCGCCGGGGGATGAAATCGTCATTTTTGGCGGCAGTCAGGAACTGGAGGTTGAAATCTATCGCTCTGACCTGAGAAGTCCACTTTATACGCATGTTTTTTCCGGTGTAAAGCGGAATGACTTTGATCTGTCGCAGATCGCCGCTGGTGACCTGGATGGTGATGGCCGAACAGAATTTGTCCTCCCGATGCGGAGCGGTGGAGCTCAGCTCTTGTGGAGAGATGGCGCGAGATTGAACTCAACCCTCTTGATTCCGCGGAATATAAAGATAGCCGCGCTTACCCTGGCCGATATCAACGGTAATAATCTGGCGGAAATACTGTATGCCAAACAAAATAGCGCGGATATTTCTCGTTATGAATATGGTTTGAATGGAAATTTACCTGATCTCACGGCCTATGTATCCCATCTCTATTCTAATCCCGTTTTGAATAACATTAAATATTTATCCATTGCGCAGGTAGTATCCTATAGCGGGAAAGCTACCGGCTCGATCATAGCGCCATTCCTTCATCAGAATTTTGATCAGCACGGCTTATGTTATTGGTCTCTGGAAGAGACCGGTCCAATAGCTGAAGAAGGTTTGGTGGAAACGGTATTGGGAGCGGTCGATTCTATGCTCGCCATACAGGATATAAAGCCGGCGGATAAATCTGTATTATCGGAGATGGAGCGACTGAAAGAGCAATTAGGTCAGTTGGAAGGCGAGGAAATCGAACTGTCTCACTTACCTGAAGGCGAAGCGGTTCAGGCCGGCGTTAAACGTAAGATTTATAAGCCTGACGTTCTGGTGCATCCCGGAGAGTTGATGCGCTATATTTTGGACATTCCGGGCCTGAGTCTCGATGATACCAAAAACCTGAATGTTAACGTTGAAACGCCTCCGGGAATGAAATTTGATCTGGCTAATAAACTATTTTCTTGGATGCCGGCTGATTCGCAGCTCGGATTATATAGAATTTCCGCAACGATTTCATGGGCTGGCAAACGCGAAATACGTACCTTTACAGTCTATGTGAATTACATTCCGGAGATTACTTCGGCTATTTCTGCGCGGGATATTATTCAGATAGGAGAAACTTTTCGCTTCCCCCTGGAAGTACATGATGAAAATAACGATGCCATAATTTCATATAAATTGGTGGACTATCCGGCAGGAGCGGATATTAACCAAACCGGTGAAATTCTTTGGAAGCCCTCTTTCGATCAGGCAGACTGGTACGATTTCATAGTAGAGGTTAGCGATGGCTATGACACCGACCAGATAGCTTTTGGACTTTTTGTTAATCATCCGGTCAGTATTCAATCCACGGCCCCCAATAAGACCGCTATTGGTAAAAGATATACCTATCAGCCGATCCTCAGCGATAACAATAAAGGCGTTTTTCTTGGCTGTTATGCTCTTTCACCGCGTATTGAGAACTGGCAACAGACCGGTATTCTCGAGACCCGCATTCTGGATAACGCCATTCGTAGAAATCTGGGTAATTATATCGATCGTTACCATAAATCTTTTCCCTTATCGGTAACACCCGCCGGATTGGGAAGTGTGCCGAAAAATCTTTTCCAGGATATTTTTGAGGATAGTGAAAAAATCATATTGGTCTATAATCTGCAAACCGCCAAAGGCATGGACCCAGAGCAGATTGTTGAATCATTTTTCAGCAACCTGAATATTAGTACTCCCAAGTTGTCACCTCCTGCACGACGCTATCTTTATCCATTTAATCTGAAGGACGCGATTGAGGGTTTAACTATGACCGGCGAAGGCTTTATAACCTGGACTCCGAAAACCAGTCAGTTTGATTATCAATCAATTTCGTACACTGTTACTGACGGATACTTTTCGGCTGAGGAACATGCCCAGGTCTATGTGAATTATCCACCGAGCATCATCTCCACTCCCGATACTACCGCCTATGTTAATACCCTATGGCAATATGAAGTCCAAGTAAAGGATCTGAATACCGACAGTCAGTTGACCTATGAACTGTTGAAAGCTCCCGAAGGCATGGTCATTTCACCGCAGGGAGTAATTTCATGGCGGCCGACCGATTTACAAATCAACGCCCATTCCTTCATGGTAAAAGTCAGTGACGGTATGGCACAGGATGTCCAGAAAAAGAACGTTTTTGTGAATGTCAGACCAAAAATCCTTTCAGTACCAAAACCCGTGGCGCTTACCAATTTAAAATATGAATACAAGATCGAAGCCGAAGATGCCAATGGCGACAAACTGGTATATAAGGCTGTACGTTTGCCTAAATACGCTGACTTTGATCCGGAATCCGGCATGATTGTATGGACCCCGCGTAAGAATCAAAAAGGCGTTAATGACGTGATACTCGAAATAGTAGATTCGCACGGCTGGTCTACTCTCCAGGAATTTCAAATTCACGTCTTTGCGAATCCCGCTACCCGAAGGCTCTCTTTTCTGCGGGATACAATCTCACTTCTGGCGTTGTTGGGAGTAATCTATCTGGTTGTTGCTAATCAGCAGTGATTAGACTCTGAAATTTGATCGGGGTGGTACATTTTGTAAAACGGCCGCCTTTAATTTTTCATCCAACTTCAATTCTATTATTAGGATTAGGATCTTAACCGGAAATGCCCCTGATTCCGGGAAATTGACCGCGTCTTTTTCGGTAGTGAGCAGATAATCACAGTCATTGGATTGGGCCGCGCTGATCAGTTGATATAATTCGGTAGTGGTATATTTATGATGATCCGGGAAGCGGTGAAAAGCGATCCTGGCGGGCGCCAACTTTCGGATAGTTGCTTCAAATTGGGCGGGATTACCCAGACCACTGAATGCCAGAACGTTTTTCCCGGAAAGGGTGGCAGGAGATATTTTTTCACCGGAAAGAGTCTCCAGCCGGGTAATTATCAACGGTGCCGAAAAACATGTTAGCCGGGGATTATATTTTTTAAAAGAGGCGACTTTTTTTTCATCGATTTCATCTGTTTTGGTAAAAATAAGATAATCGGCCCGCCTTAATCCGCGCAGAGATTCTCTTAAACGACCAACCGGTAGTAAAGAGCACTCCCGGGACGGCATGTGGGGATCCCAGAGCAGGATATTCAGATCGCGGGCAAGACGCCGGTGTTGGAATGCATCATCGGCGACAATAACATCGCAGTTGTACTTTTCGAGGGCGGTGCGGGCCGCGATAATCCGATCGGCATTGGCGATTACCACGCCCTGCGGTAATTTTCGTGCAATAAGATAGGGTTCGTCACCAGCCCGGTAAGCCTGTGTCAGAACCTGCCGGCTGTCGGAAACGATCACCTGCCCGCGGGATTGACGCCGGTAGCCGCGTGCAATGACGGCCACCCGGAAACCGTGACCCAATAAAAATTCGGAGAGCGCGATTACGAAGGGCGTTTTGCCGGTACCGCCGGCTGTGATATTACCCACCGCAATGACCGGGACGGGGATTTCAATAGTTTTTAAAATGTTTAAATCGTAGAGTAAATTTCGTAAAGATGTGACCAGACCATAGATAACGGCTATCGGAAATAAAAGCCATCTAAAATAATTCTTGAGCATTTTAAAGACTCAGACCGTTCTCGGCAGATAATTGGCAATAATGCGGGCGGCCCGTTGTGATGCCCCAGGCTCGCCTAACTGGTGTTTAACATTCTGCAAAAATATGCGCATTTCAGCGGCATATTTCCGATCCGTGAGAATCCGGCGCACCTCGGCGGCGATATTTGAGACGCTGGCATCCTTCTGGATCAGTTCAAGAATGCCTCTTTTTCCGGCGATCAGATTGGCCATTGCAATGAACGGGACCTTTATTACTCGCTTTCCGAACCAGTAAGTCAGGGGGGCTACACGATAGATTACGACGAATGGTTTGCACTCGAGAGTGGCTTCGAGGGTAGCCGTGCCCGAGGCCATAATTAGTACATCGGCAGTTTTTATCAGAACTTGCGCGCTATCGGAATGCCAGGCCAGCCAGTTAAACTGGAACAAACTTCGATGCTTTTCCAAATCGATACTGGTCGCACCCGCCACAGCCGCCTGCAGATCCGGAAAATCCTGACGCAGAGCCTGAACGGCGGAAATCATCAGAGGCAGGTGTTTGTCGACTTCCTGCTGACGACTACCCGGGAATATTCCGAGGCGGGGTGTGCCGTCTTTAAAATGGTGAGTGCCGGTTTCATTTGTCCCTTCTTCTTTCCGGTCTAATAGAGGATTACCGACGTAAGTAGTCCGGACTCTGCGTTCATTGAACCAGGAAGCCTCAAAAGGCAGGATACACAGAGCTTCGCGTATATAACGACGGATCTTTTTTACCCGCGCTTGATGCCAGGCCCAGACCTGCGGCATGATGTAGTAGATTACCGGGATATTTCGTCGATGGAGCACTTTAGCTAAACGGAGATTGAAGCCGGGATAGTCGATCAATACCACGACGTCCGGTTTAAACTCGTCAATGAACTGTAAGGTCCGGTGAAAAATCCGGGCGATTAAGGGCAGGCGCTTAACGACTTCGACAAAGCCCATGAAGGCAGTTTCGCGGATGTGAAAAAGTAATTGCGCTCCGGCCGCGGCCATATGATCGCCGCCGATCGCCTTGATTTCTACCGTCGGAGTGACTGTTTTCAGTGATTCGATTAATTTGCCGCCGTGTAAATCGCCGGACAATTCGCCGGCGGAGATGAATAATTTACCAGCTGACATTCAGAAGCTCTTTAATAATTACTGCCAGAATAAAAACTATAAATACCATCAAGGTCGTCTTCTCGGTACGGATTACTTTTGACCAGGTCAGAAATTTGGGTGTCGCACCGGTTTTCCAGGGTTTCAGACGCGGCCACAGGCGCGGGACATTGGTCCGGTATTTTTCATAGTCGGCCCTGAAAAGGTTGCTCAGAGTTTCTTCTTCCAGTGAAATGATCAGGCCGTACTGAAATATCAGATAGGCAAAGGCCAGAATAATCAGGGGTATCAGCCAGCGACCGCCGGCAATAAGGAGCATTCCGAAATAGATCAGGGCATTACCGATATATAGCGGATTTCTGACGTGCGCAAAATATCCCCAGGTGCATAATTCTTTAGCGCCGACCTTGCGGGTACGGGTGCGTCCGCCGGCCGCCCGTACGCCATTCAGCCGAATCCATTCTCCCACTAAAGCCAGAATAATACCGATGATCGCCAGTTCCCATTTCATATCGGATTGATAAATCAGGATCAATACCAGAGGAATGGGGGTGTATCCGCGCATTTTGAAAAATAGGCGTCTGATATCCATATTAGCTAATCCTCAGCCAATCAGCCTGGATGGAATTTACTATTTGTACGGCTATTTCCAGAGCTCGCTTACCGTCTTCGCCGCTGACGCGAGGCGGCTGGCTGGTCAGGATTGAATTGACAAATGAATCCAGTTCATTATAAAGGGCGTTACCTTGTTCGGTCTGCTCAGTGTGGTAGAGAATCCTTTTCGATGTGCCGTCCGGCTCAGGCATTTCAGTGATTAGAACTGTATCGGCTGGAAGTGGACCGTTATCACGCGCCAGTGCATAAACCTCAGTAAGACCGGTCAGCATGTCGATTGAAAAATAAGCGTCACGTTGAAAAATCCGCAGTTTGCGCATTTGTTTATTCGAAATACGACTGGCGGTAACATTCGCCACGCAGCCATTTTCAAAACGTAAACGGGCATTGGCAATATCGATATTATCTGTCAGCACCGGCGCCCCGGAGGCTTCCACCTTAACGATCGGCGCGCTGACCAGCGCCAGTACCAGATCGATGTCGTGAATCATCAATTCCAGTACAACTGCCACATCTGTACCGCGGCCGCGAAAGGGTGCAATCCGGTGCGATTCGATGAACAATGGGTCGATCCGGTACCGTTCCAATCCCGCCAAAGCGGGATTAAAACGCTCAACATGACCAACTTGCAGGATGAGGTTTTTAGCCTTTGCCAGTTGAATGATTTCCTCGGCTTCGGCGATATTTTCCATGAAAGGTTTTTCGCAAAGCAGATGTCGTCCACGAGCGATCACCGCTTTGGCAACGCTGTAATGCGAATGGGTTGGCACTACAATCGAAACCGCGTCGCAATCGTCCAGTAGTTTTTCCAGGGAGGAATAGGCCTTGACCTGAAATTCCCTCCCGATATAATTGGCCCGCTCGGGATTGATATCATAGAAACCGACTAAATTGGCAGTTGGTAAATCCTTCAGATTTTTTATGTGCCAGCGCCCGAAATTGCCAGCTCCTACTACCCCGATTTTAATCATAATAAAATTTACTTTCTTGAACTTTTCTGAGTTGGAACAAATTTAAAAAACTTGATTTTGCCCGTCAATATAAGGAAATTCTGCCACTTATGGAAAAGGTATATTAAGTCAAAGGAATCTGCGCATGAGAAAGTATCTGACGAGTTTTTTGGTGATGATAATGATTATAGCGGCAACGCTGAGAGCCGAGACGACTACCAACCTTCCCAAGGTAGTTATACTGCATTGGAACGATATGCACAGCACCAATTTGCCTTACAAACCCGGACAAGCGGATTACTATGTAGGTGGTTACTCCAATCTGGCTGGTTATATCGACTCACTCCGTAACCTTTATCCGCATGCCATTGTTCTGAATGCCGGTGACGATTTTCAGGGTTCGCCCGTTTCTAATCTGACACACGGCCTTTCTCAGATATTAATCCTGAATCAAATTAAACCGACCGGATTTACGCTGGGAAACCATGAGTTTGATTACGGCATGCCATATCTCAGGGATGCCATAGCCCGCGCTAATTTTCCTGTCATAAACGCGAATCTATACGATTCCACCAGGAACGATTTACTGGTCAGACCTTTTGTTATAATCGAATCCGGTGCGGTGAGAGTCGCTGTTATCGGTGCCATTACCGGCGATTTACGAACTCTGGTTCTGCCGCAGAATTTTAAGGATATCGGCCTTCTCGATCCGGTGAACCAGATCCGTAAATACATATCTGAAGTCGATCCGCTGAGCGATCTGATTGTTGTGCTTAGCCATAACGGTTACGAAGAGGATTCGGTTTTGGCTACCCAGCTCAGCGGGGTGGATGTCATTATCGGTGGTCATTCGCATACCTATCTCCGTCAGCCGAAGAAGGTTAACAATATCTTGATTTGCCAGGCTGGTTCGAATGGCCGCAATCTGGGCTTTTTGAAGACTGAAGTCGATAAGCATCTGAAAATCATCACTTCTTATAGTTATGAATCGATTGAAACCCGTCTCGGTAAGGTGGAACCGTCTGCGCAAGTCGCTAAAATCGTCGATTCACTCGAAAACGTGATTGCCCCGGAAATGGATCGGGTGGTCGGTCAACTGCAGACTGACTGGCGGCGCAACAGTCACGGCGAATCAAATATTGGCAACTGGATTTGCGATGTAACCCGTGCGTATTTCAAAACCGACCTGGCTTTTATGAACAGTGGTGGCATCCGCAAAGACCTGAAAGCCGGACCGATCCGCGTGCGTGATATGTGGGAAATCGCGCCTTTCGACAACACTATCGAGAAAGTCGAAGTGACCGGCAGACAATTAATTGACATGATGCAATATCGCATCGCCAATCCCCGCGATCTGTTGCAGGTTTCCGGGCTGTCTTATGAATATGATCATGCCAATCTAAAATTGGTAAAACTTTCTGTGGCTGGTCAGGCCGTTGACGAAAATAGAGTCTATACCTTGGTAACCAATAATTTTGTGATCGGTCAGTTCGAACGTTTTTTCGGTTTGTCACCATCCGTTGTAAAAATTACTCCAACTAACATCGTCGGTCGCGATATTCTGGTCGAAGCCGTCATGGCTCAGAAGGTGATCGACAGCCGTACCGAAAAACGCATAGTTGAAGTGACATCTAAAAACCTGAGGTAAAAATGAAGTCAAATGATCGGGTGCTCTACAGTTATATAATTTTAGGCCTCGCTTTGCTGGCCTTCGCTGTCACTATTGTGCTGGGCTATTTTTATACGGGGTTAATCTGTCTGCTGAGTGGAATGATAATCTGGTTAATTGTTGTTGTCACCAGCAATAACGACGGGCATAGCGGTCTGATTGGGATTGTCATGATTATTGCCGGATTCGTTGGTGGTCTGGTGGTTTTTATCGGTATTGGAATCCGTCCGAATATTTTCGGTGGACAAGAATTGCAAACCGAAGGAGTGGCCTTGGCATTGGCAGTATTATTAATTTTGCTGGCGATCGGCCTGGTTTTTCTCGGTCTGGCCAGTCTCGAAAAGAAAATGACCTTTTTCAACAAGGAATTAAAGAAGTTTTACAAACTCTACATGAAGGAAGATAATGAATAAAAGACATTATGCGATTTTAGTCATGCTTATGCCGTTGGCACTAATAGCCCAGAATATCCAACTGCATTATGATATCGGGCGTGAACACCTGACCTCGACTTTTGAGGTTTACAAAACTGATAAACTCGGCGCGACTTTCGCTTTTATCGATTTCGATTATAATAATAAAGGTTCATCCGGATTGAGAAATGCCTCGCTGGCTTATGGTGAAATCGCCCGCTATTTTCAGGTACCCAGAGTCAATAATCTCTCGGCTACAATCCAGTACAATGATGGAATGACTAACGGAGGTTCCTTCAATCCGATCTGGCTGGGCGGTGTGCAGTACGTTTTCCGCATCGGCCAACAAACTTTTCCGATTGACTTCTTAATACGCAAAGAGCTCAATACCAATGGGTTGACTTTTCAGTTGACGTATGTCTGGAATTACCACTGGCGTAAACTGGAAATTACCGGTTTCGTGGATATCTGGAGCTCCGGCGCAGACGGTTTTCCGGCTCGAGAAATCGTGATTCTCTCCGAACCACAGTTTTGGTACAAAATTACCCCGCTAATCCAGGTTGGCGGTGAAATCGAAATCAGCCGCAACTTTTCCGGCGCCTGGAGCAAAGACAGGGATTTTGCGGGGAATGAATTATTCGTTCTGCCGACTGTTGGTCTGAGATGGATACTCTGATTTGTCATTCGTTCTTATATAGAATTTCGATCTCCCGGAGTATTTGTTTTAACCGGTCAAAGCCAGTAAATTTTCGGGTCATTTATTTGGTATAAATTGAAATTTTGATATACAGGAGTTTTTTATGGATGTCAAATTGGACGGTTTAATAGAAAAAATAAAGCAGGAGGGTATTGCAGAAGCTCAACGCAAGGCCGATGAAATTCTAGAAAAAGCTCACGTTGAAGAGCAGCAAATTCTTGCCAAAGCGCGGGAGACAGCCGCACAGACCGAAGCCGAAGGTCGGCAAAATGCCGCCAAAATGCGCACCAACGCCGAAGCCGCGATTCGTCAGGCCGCGCGCGATACGATCCTGGTAACCAAAGAAACTCTTCAGAGACTATTCGACCGGGTCTTTAAAGCTAAAATCGCCCAGGAACTTACCCCGGAATTCCTGAAAGAATTAATTCTTACAATGGTGAAATCTTCCTCAGCTGAGACGCCTCTGGAATTCACGGTGGCGGAAAAAGATGTCAATGAACTGAAAAATCTCATTCTGAAGGCCACCCGTGACAGTTTAAAGGAACCGGTAACTTTTCGGGTGGAGCGCGGCATTGCCCGGGGCTTCCGGGTTTCCCGGAAAGGTGAAGAAGTGTACTATGACTTCACCGATCAAAGTATCGCTGAAGTCCTGCAGGAATTTCTTAATCCGGCTCTCCGCAGTTTGTTAGATCAGAATGGATAAATATTATTACCTGATTGCACAGCTCCCCGTTTTGTACTTCGGACGGGAATCGGGGCTGACGATTGACCAATTTTTAGATGAAGCCCAAAAATGGCTTTCGCAGGCTGACTATTATCGCCTGGAAAAAGTTGATTTGGAGGCTACTGAAATTCTAAAAGGAGATCTGCCTATCATCCGCCAGATCAAGAACTTTGAATTGATAATGCGACGGGAATTGGCCGATTGGCGTAGCGCCCGGAAAAAGAACGCGGTCAAAGACCCAGCCTCTGTCGGGCAGGATTATAAAATCAGGGCTTTCCCAGTCAATCTGGTACAGGAAAGTAATCCGCTGTCTGTCGAAAAAAACCTTCTGCTCTGGCGTTGGCAATTTCTGGAATTGCTGGAGCTCGGGCATCACTTCGATCTAGAATTTTTGATCCTCTATTATCTGCGCCTTCAGATTTTAAAAAAGCTATTTACCTTCGACAAGAAGGTCGGTCGTGAAAAATATCAACAATATTATGAAATGAGCTTATGAAAAAACATGGGAAAATAGTCGGTATTAATGGCAATATGATCACGGTGGTCTGCGAGAATGATATCATTCAGAATGAAGTCGGCTTAGCCATTGTCGGCGAAGAGTCGCTGAAAGCCGAGGTAATCCGCATTCGCGGCAATCTGGCATATATGCAGGTGTTCGAAAGTACCAAGGGCCTGAAAGTTGGCGATAATATCGAATTCACCGGAGAAATGCTTTCGGTGCAACTTGGTCCCGGTCTGCTTGGCATGGTGTACGATGGTTTGCAGAATCCTCTGAACGATCTGGCCGAAAAGTACGGCTTCTTTCTTAAACGGGGAGCCGTAATTAAAGCCCTGGATTCGAAAAAGCAGTGGGCTTTCGAGCCGCACATCAAAGTCGGTGACAATGTGCGCGCCGGAATCAGTCTCGGTAGTGTTCCGGAAGGGATTTTCGAGCATCAGATTTTTGTGCCATTTGACCTGCCTGGCGAATATATTGTTAAAAAGATAGCTCCACGCGGCAATTATAAAATTAGTGATGAGATCGCGGTGATAGTCGATGAAAAAAATGTCGAATCCAGTCTGACCATGCACTTTAACTGGCCGGTGAAAATCCCGATCATGGCTTATCGTGATAAATTTGTACCAACCGAATCGCTGATTACCCAGACTCGCATTATCGATACCTTTTTTCCGATTGCCAAGGGTGGCACTTATTGTATTCCAGGACCGTTCGGGGCCGGCAAGACCGTTTTGCAGCAGGTGACCAGTCGGTTTGCCGAAGCCGATGTAGTCATTATCGCGGCTTGCGGTGAACGGGCCGGTGAAGTCGTCGAAACTCTGCGCGAGTTTCCGGAACTGACCGATCCCCGTACCGGCAAATCGTTGATGGATCGTACGATCATCATCTGTAATACCAGTTCGATGCCGGTTGCGGCACGCGAAGCCTCGGTTTATACTGCCGCCACACTCGGAGAATATTATCGTCAAATGGGATTGAATGTCCTTCTACTGGCCGATTCGACTTCGCGCTGGGCACAGGCCATGCGTGAACTTTCCGGTCGTCTGGAGGAAATCCCGGGTGAAGAAGCCTTCCCGGCTTACCTTGAATCGCGTATTGCTCAGTTTTACGAACGGGCCGGAATCGTGGAATTGCTCGATGGTCGCACCGGCAGTCTCACGATTGGAGGCACGGTCAGCCCGGCCGGCGGAAATTTCGAGGAACCCGTGACCCAGTCGACACTGAAAGTTGTCGGCGCTTTTCATGGTCTCTCCCGCGATCGCTCGAATGCCCGACGCTTTCCGGCGATTCACCCGTTGGAAAGCTGGTCGAAGTACACTAGTTTTATCCCGTCGAATCTGATTGAGGATGCCCGCCGGATTCTTTATAAGGGAAATGAAGTCCATCAGATGATGCTGGTGGTCGGTGAAGAAGGCACTTCCCTGGATGATTTCGAAGTTTATCTGAAATCCGAATTTCTGGATGCCGTCTATCTCCAGCAGAATTCCTTCGATCAGGTCGATGGCGCCAGCAGTCCCGAACGGCAGAAATATGTTTTTAAGAAAGTTCATGACGTTTTAGTGACTAAGTTTGACCTTACTGGTAAAGACGAAGCCCGTAATTTTTTCAATCAATTGCGACAAGTCTTCATTGACTGGAACTATCTCGATTTTAAAGACGACAAATTCAAACAGCAAGAGCAAATGATCAATGAATTGATTAAGGAAAAAGCCCGCCATGCAAAAAGTGTATAATAAAATATTAAGTGTAACCGGAAATGTTATTACGGTACGCGCCAGCGGCGTCGCATACGAAGAACTAGCTGAAATCTCCACCAGGCGTGGTAAATCGCTAGCTCAGGTCATTAAACTGGATGAAGACATCGTTTCGCTTCAGGTATTTGCCGGTAGTCAGGGCATTGCCACCAATGACGAAATCAGATTTCTAGGGCATCCAATGCAGGTGACTTTTTCGGATAATATGCTTGGCCGCATTTTTAACGGCAGTGGCGTGCCCCGCGATAAAGGCCCACAATTGACCGAGAACCTGATTCAGATTGCCGGCCCGTCGGTCAATCCGGCGAAACGCATTATCCCCCGGCGGATGGTGCGTACCAATATTCCAATGATTGACATTTTTAACTCCTTAGTGATATCACAGAAATTGCCGATCTTTTCCGTTTCCGGAGAACCGTACAATGAATTGCTGGCGCGCATTGCCATGCAGGCCGAAGTCGATATGATTATTCTGGGGGGGATCGGATTGAAATATGACCAGTATATGTTTTTCAAAAATACCTTGGAAGAGGGCGGTGCTCTCAGCCGTTCGATCTTTTTTATTCATACGGCTTCCGATCCGATTGTGGAAGGTCTAATGGTTCCCGATTTGAGTCTGGCGGTAGCGGAAGGTTTTGCACTCAAGGGGCGGAACGTGCTGGTTCTATTAACCGATATGACCAACTTTGCCGATGCTCTGAAGGAGATCGCGATTACAATGGAACAGGTGCCCTCCAACCGGGGTTATCCGGGGGACCTGTACAGCCAGTTAGCCGCGCGTTATGAGAAGGCGGTTGATTTCGAAGGCGCCGGTTCGGTTACCGTATTGGCGGTTACAACGATGCCGGGCGACGACGTCACCCATCCCGTACCGGACAATACCGGCTACATTACCGAAGGTCAATTTTATCTGCGTAACGGTCGCATCGAACCGTTTGGTTCACTCAGTCGTCTGAAACAGCAGGTCAATAAGAATACGCGGGAAGATCACCGGGCTATTATGGATGGCATGATCCAGCTCTACGCCCAGTTCAAGGAAACTGAGGAAAAACGTGCTATGGGTTTCCGCATGACCGATTGGGACCAAAAACTACTCAAATACGGTGAGCATTTTGAAAATGATCTCATGGATTTGAAAGTCAACATTCCTCTCGAGGAAGCCCTCGATCGCGGCTGGCAGATCCTGGCGAATTGTTTTAAACCGCAAGAGACCGGAATGAAATCGGAACTGGTACAAAAATTCTGGCCGAAGACAGAGACAACCGCCGCAATAAAAGAGAGAACTTGAGAGAAGAAGATGCCTAAAGAAGAAGCCTCCGAAAAGGCCGAAGCGGTTGACAGAAAAACGCATTGATTTGATTGTATGGCCAAGATCAAACATACCAAGAATGAATTAAAAACCCAACGCGAAGCCTTGATGCGCTATCAACGCTTTCTGCCGACTCTGGAATTGAAGAAGAGCCAGCTGGTGACGGAAATCCGCCGTCGTATGCGTGAAATCGATCTACTTGAGGAAAATGTCCAACAGGTCGCCGCGGAAATATTCGAATGGGTCGATGTCATGGCCGAAGAGGTGGACCTGAAAGCATTATTGAAAATCCGTGCTATCCAGACTGAAGAGGGCAACATCGCCGGCATTGACATCATGGTGTTCAAGAATGTCGAATTTGAAGATATACCCTATGATTATTTCACAACGCCCCTCTGGGTCGATCGGGCTCTGGAGATTCTCAGGGAACAAATTTCCCGTCGTATTAAAATCGAGATTTTACAGAAGCAGGTTGATATTCTGCTGGAAGAAATGCGGATCACGATCCAGCGGATTAATTTATTTGAAAAAGTGAAAATTCCCGAAGCGCGGGAAAACATCCGTGTAATTCAGATTTTCCTGGGCGATGCTCAGACGGCCGAGGTGGTGCGGGGAAAAATCGCCAAAGCTAAGATTCAAAGCAAACAGGAATTGGCGGGCGTATGATCGTTCCGATGAAGAAATTAGTGGTTTTCGTCAGTACTGCCGCCCGTGACTCCGCTTTGAAAAAACTGCGCCGCCTGGGCATTTTGCACATTAAGCCGACCGTCGCCCCGGTCTCCGAAGACTTGTCACAAATCGAAAGAAAGATTAATCAGACCGATAAAGCTCTGGAAATTATCGGAAATGGCACCGGCCAACCGAACAGTACCTATGAGGCCGAAAAAGCCTTTGAAACAGTTATTGAGATTCTCGATCTGAGCCTCGAGCGACCGAAAATCAGTGGTGATCTCGAGTTACTAAAAGAACGTTTGCACTGGTATTCCACCTGGGGTAAAATCACCCGGAACGATCTGGTTACTTTACGGGAAAAAGGTATTTACCTGCATTTATATGTCGTTGATAAAAATCAGGTCAAACAACTGCCGAAGGATAAACTGGTTCAAATAGTCGGCCAGGATAAAAGTCGTCTTTATCTGGCGCTGATCACCGAATCGACTGAAGAACAGCTTGAATTTAAAGAAGAATTTATTCCCGAGGCGGATTACGATACGACTATTGACGAATTAAAGGCGGCGGAAGAGCATCTGACTACAATTGACGAACGCCTCGCCGCCCTGGAAGCCGAACGTGAAAATCTCAAGACCCTGCGAGCAGAACTGGAAAAGCGTCAGCGGTGGACCGGTGTTCGAGACGGTATGGGAGTGGCCGAAGCCATTGTCTATCTCGAAGGATATTGCCCTACAGATAGTTTGCAGTCGGTTACCGAACTGGCCGAAAAGGAAGGTTGGGGTTACATTGTTGACGATCCGGATGATCCGGCGGAGGTCCCTACCCTGATTCGCAAAGGGCGCTGGCTAAAAATGATCGATCCGATTTTTAATTTTATGGGTACGATACCCGGTTACCGGGAATTCGACATCAGTTTTTGGTTTCTGGCATTTTTCAGTCTGTTTTTTGCGATTCTGGTCGGAGATGCTGGCTATGGTATGCTGTTTTTAATACTGGCAATTTATTTTCGGCACAAGTATAAAAATGCGCCCAGGGAACCATTCTGGCTGGTATATGTTCTTAGCAGTGCTCTGATAATCTGGGGCTCAATTACCGGTACTTGGTTCGGATTTGAAACAGTAGCGCGCCTGCCATTTTTCAGTTCTTTGGTAATTGACAATATTGCTACTTTCAGTAAGGATGCGGCCCAGGTCACCAGTTTTATGATGTATTTTACCTTTTTGATTGGAGCGATCCACCTTTCGATCGGGCATATTCTGAATGGATTGAAGAAAGTCAATTCGTTCCAAGCCCTAGGACAGTTGGGCTGGGTCGGGGTAGTCTGGGGTATGTTTTTCCTAGCCGGGCAGTTAGTACTGTCTAAACCGATGCCGGATTATGCCCTCTATCTGCTTTTTGGCGGGGCGATACTGATCGCCTGCTTTGATAATTACCTTAAAGGTCATTTCTGGAAGGGACTGGGCACCACAATCGGTAACCTGCCGCTCAGCATCATAAGTTCCTTCGGCGACGTGGTCTCCTACCTGCGTCTGTTTGCGGTCGGCATGGCCGGTGCGGTTGTTGAAGTCAGTTTTAATAATATGGCAGTCGGTGGTGGGGTTGACAATCTATTGAAGGGCATTACGGCGGTACTGATCATAATATTCGGACATAGCTTGAATATTGTTCTTTGTATGATGTCGGTAATCGTGCATGGCATCCGCTTGAATATGCTGGAATTTTCCGGTCATCTCGGGATGCAGTGGACCGGTCAGAAGTACGAGCCGTTTCGGGAATAGGTATACGAATAATAGAAAATAATAAAGGAGATGAAATATGATTAGTTTAGGTGATTTCAATTTATCGTTAGTATTATCCGCGGTCGGTTCGGCGCTGGGAGCCGGGGTGGCCGGAATGACGGCCATCGGCGCCTGGAAAAAGGCCTACTCCTTAAATAAAGCCGCTCCGTTTATTCTGGTGGCTTTTGTGGGGGCGCCCCTGTCACAGACGATTTACGGTATGATATTGAGAAATGCCATACAGACGGCGGCCTTTACATCCGGCAATTTATCCCAGGTTTTAATTGGCGCTTTCGCTGGTTTTGCTATGGGACTTTCGGCCTTTATGCAAGGTAAAGCGTCGGCCAAAGCCTGCGATGCGTTGGCCGAAACCAGCAAGGGTTTTGGTAATTATATTATGGTGATAGGTATTATCGAAACCGTGGCTTTGTTCATCATGGTATTCTGCCTAACTGCTTTGCCCAAGGCCATTTAATCCGGAATTATTTTCAGATTTAGAAATAAATTTATCTTTCAATTGAATCGACTTGTCTAAGTCCGGGCGTATTTGAGAAAATTCTGGAAGTTGGAGAGTTGAAATTTGCATGGGACTTAGTATTGGTGATTAAGGAAAATGGAATTGGTTCGGTGAGTATGTGGAACAGATTGATCGTTAAAATTGGTTTGAGGGGATTATTTTTTATATTGATAAGTGGCATTAGCCTGAATATTCTCACGGCCTATCCGCCTAGTCCAACCTTAGCGACTGTCCCGGGCAATTACCAGTCCAATGTGCCGTCCTATATGAACTTACTGCGCAATTTCGATTACAATAGCCAGGCTCCGCTGGAGGTCCGCGAAAAATTGATCGCGTCTTCCGATAGCCTAGTTCATTTTGAAATCTCGTATATGAATCCCCGCCGTTGGCGGGTAGTGGCGGAATTAGTCAAACCGGCTGGTACGGGGCCCTACGCCGGTCTGATTTATCTGTGTAATAATTCGGAAGATCGTCAGACATTTTTAAATGAAGCCCGAACTCTGGTACATACCGGGATCGTAGCTTTGATAGTCGACACTTCGATGCGCTTGGCCGATAGCAACGCCGTCGCAATAGACCTTGATAGTCAAACGATTCAATCCGTATTGGATATTCGTCGCGCGGTCGACTATTTGTTAGCCCGACCTGAAATCGATCCGCGACGGATTGGTTTTGTCGGAAATGCCGAGGGCGCCAACTTGGGTGGGATTATCGCCGGTGTCGAAAAGCGTATCCGGGCTTTAATCCTGATTTCCGCCAACGTCTGTCCCTCGGAAAGTGCCGATCAGGCTCCGAGCGCATTCCTGGATGGTCTACATTACATAGGTTATGCGGCCCCGGCCAACCTTCTCTTACAATATAACGTGCTGGATAACAACATATCGCGCGATATGGCTCAGTTATGCTTTCAAGCGGCCAGTCAACCCAAGACTTTAAACTGGTATTCGACCGATCCTTTGCGTGATCCTCAAGCCCACACCGACCGACTGGACTGGATATGTAAGCAGCTCATTAATCATGCTACTCTGGGAGTATCCGCTGGAGAATTATTGGAAACATCTCAATAGTTCGATATATTCCCGATAATGGTCATTTTATCGATTAAAAAACATGGGATCGTTTGCGATCCGGACATGATATTATGGAGGAGAAAATGCCAAATCTGACATTTTTGGGAGCCACCGGCACAGTGACCGGTTCACGATATTTACTAAAAACGGATCACAAGCAATATCTGATTGACTGCGGATTATTCCAGGGAATAAAGGAATTACGTTTACGCAACTGGGAACCATTTCCAATTGCACCGGATACTATCGATGCCGTCATCTTAACGCATGCTCATATTGACCACACCGGATATTTACCTTGTTTAGTCAAAAATGGTTTTCACGGGCCGGTATATGCCACAACGGCCACAACCGATTTGTGCCAGATAATGTTACCCGATTCGGCTCACCTGCAGGAAGAGGACGCCGAATATGCCAATAAAAAACACTTTACCAAGCATAGCCCGGCTTTACCATTATATACCAGTGAGGATGTTCAGAACGCGCTAGGTTTGTTCAGGCCAATTCCCTACGGCAGAGTTCTGAATCTTGACGATGGAATTACACTGACCTTTCGGGATGCCGGCCATATTTTGGGCTCCGCTTTTATCGACATCCGTTTGCAAACTGACGGGGATGAGCGCCGTCTACTTTTTTCGGGCGATTTGGGGCGACCCAATCAGCCGATTTTACGTGATCCCCACACGGTTTTTGGCACTAATTATTTAGTTATTGAATCGACCTACGGTAATCGCCTGCATGGCAACGTTGATAATAAAATGGAAGTCGCCCGGGTCATCAATGAAAGTATCGAACGTGGAGGCGTATTGATAATTCCGTCTTTCGCGATCGGTCGCACCCAAGAATTGCTTTTTACGATTCGGGAATTAGAGGAAGTCGATCTGATCCCACGTTTGCCGATTTATGTAGATAGTCCAATGGCCATCAACGCCACCCAGATTTTTATTAAAAACAAACAGGATTACGATCTGGAATCCAAAGTGCTTGAACTGGAAGGTAAGGACATTTTACAAACCGCCAATCTGCATTTTGCCCAGTCTCAACAACAATCTAAGGCTATCAATGATATCAAAAGCCGGGCGGTTATTATTTCCGCCAGCGGAATGGTGACGGGAGGGCGCATTTTGCACCATCTAGCTAATCGCCTACCCAGTCCGAAAAACACAGTTTTATTCATCGGCTATCAAGCCTTAGGGACGCGTGGGCGCGCGATTCTGGAAGGTGCCAACAGTGTCAAAATTCATGGTCAGTTCGTTCCAATTCGGGCGCATATCGAGAATATTTCCGGTTTTTCCGCCCACGCCGATTATAATGAGATGTTAGCCTGGCTGTCGAGTTTCAACTATGCTCCCCGCCGGGTTTTTATCGTACATGGCGAACCTGAACAATCCAGCAGTCTGAGTGAAAAAATCGACCATCGTTTCAACTGGCCGACAACAGTACCGGAATACCTGAATAGTTTTGATCTTAATTGAGGTATGTTCTATTTTTCAGGCGAGGGATCTTAATTGACGGATTTATTCACTGATTATCCGGAACCGGCGGATCTGTTACCGCCTTTAGCAGAGCGGATACGTCCGCAATACCTCGAGGATTTTATCGGCCAGGAAGAGATCGTTGCCGAAGGTAAAATATTACGAAAGGCGCTGACAGCACGTAAAATCTTTTCGATGATTCTTTGGGGGCCGCCCGGTACCGGAAAAACTACTCTGGCTAAAATTATCGCTAATTATATTACGGCTGATTTTTATCAGATAAGTGCCGTGTCGGCCGGCGTCAAAGATGTCCGGTCCATTATTGATAAAGCCATTTATAACCGCCGACAAAATCGCACCACAATCCTCTTTATCGACGAAATTCATCGTTTCAATAAAGCCCAGCAGGATGCCCTCTTACATGCGGTCGAGGACGGCTCCCTGATCCTGATCGGTGCCACGACCGAAAATCCGTCGTTTGAGATAATCGCCCCGCTGATATCCCGCTGTCGGGTGCTGAAACTGAACGGACTATCCGATGAGAATCTGGGTCGCATTATCGATTTAGCGATCGCTAAGGATATTATTCTGCTGAAATATGATATCGAATTCGAACCCGGCGCCAGGGATTTTTTAATTAAAAACGTCAATGGTGATGCCCGCAAGCTTCTGAATGCAATTGAAATTTGCCAGCAATTGGCGGCTCCTGCCGAAGGCGCCAAGTTTTCTATTACGATCGATTTAATTAAAGAGGCGCTTCAGCAGAGACGCCAGTTGTATGACAAAGCCGGCGATTATCACTACGATATCATTTCAGCTTTCATAAAAAGTGTCCGCGGTAGCGATCCGGACGCGGCCGTCTATTGGATGACCCTGATGCTGGAAAGTGGTGAGGATCCGCTTTTTATCGCCCGTCGCCTGGTCATTCTGGCCAGTGAGGATATCGGGAATGCCGATCCATCTGCACTGCCGCTGGCAACAGCCGGATTCCAGGCCGTGCATGCTATCGGGATGCCGGAAGCTGCAATTATTCTTTCTCAGGTCACGACCTATTTAGCCGCGACGGTCAAAAGTAATGCGGCTTATATGGCACTGGAAAATGCCCGCCGGGAAATTCAAGAGGGTGTTGCGCCAAATGTTCCCCTGCACCTTCGGAATGCGCCAACTCCACTAATGAAATCCCAGGGCTACCATAAGGGCTATCGTTATCCGCATAATTATGAAAATCACTTCCTGAAGGAAAATTATTTCCCTGATGACAAGCCAGCCTCGATCTTTTATTTCCCCACAAATCTCGGTCGAGAGAAATTTATCCGTGAACGCTTGGAGCAGCTCTGGCCGGAGCGTTATCGCAAAACAAAAAAATCCTGATTATCTGGGAATTGTCGGATTCCTGAAAATTATCGGGAGTATTAAATTATTATCAAAACCGAATAGATTATTAAATAAGACAACATTTTCACCCGCCCGGATAGAAATATTACCCGGTTTAAACACTTTGGTCCTCAGCTTGTCGGGAGACTGAACGGTGTGATAGCATAATAAGATATTGACGACTGAAAAAAGAGCTTGGTTTTTTTTAATAGTTAATTTATCTTGAAGCGTTAAAAATAACCGCTATAGGGGCGTTGCGATGAGAAGGAAAATTGTTAGAGTTGGTGCTAGCCTGTGTATTTTGTTACCCAAAGAAGTAATAAAAGTAATGGAATGGGATTTCGAGGATGAAATTAACCTGATCCTGGATGAGGAAAATGAGGTGGTAATTCTACGCAATCCGAAAGTCCAGAGGGTCGAAAAGACAATGATGATGGATCGATTCGACAAATTTCTGGGGACTTATGGTGAAAATTTAGATTCTCTGGTAGCCGATCCTGAATCCAAAGTTATTCTGTAAGGAGTCAAAGAGCGATGCGAAGAAAAATAATTCGCGTGGGTTCGAGTAAAGGAGTGCTCCTACCCCGTGAGGTGACCAAGGCCATGAATTGGGAATTCGGTACCGAAATCGAGCTTACGATTGATGAAGAGAAACGGGATATTTTACTTAAAACTCTGAAAGTCAGTGTACCGATGGAGTATGAGATCGAGCATTTACGTCAGATCGAAGAAGTGATGGAAGATTATGCGGATTTGCTGGGAGGTATCGATGATTGAGGAACAGATTCGCCAGGTTAAATTAATCACTTATGTCAACTGGTTGGTAACCGAAAGATTATCCGGCGACCAGGGCATCAGGGATATAGAGGCTTTGAAAACCGTCGTTTCTCTGCCGGGAAACGGGACCCTTTCCTGTATTTTGGGTGAACGCCTGTCAAACCGCAAGGATTTGTACGCCCAGTTAGGTTGGTTCGTATATTATACCATCGAAGGAGAGCCGTTCAATTGTAAGAATCGAACAACCGTGCTACTAATGTTATTATGGGTGTTGAAGTATTATCGGTTGGAATTCGATGCCGATGAAATCACTGGATATGTAAAGGCACTCGATCCCCTGAAAGATGGTAATTCTGATATAGCGCTTTGGTTCTCTGGCCATTGTCGCTAAGGCTTACTATTGGCGGCCTTTTGACCGGAAATTCTATTACCGCGAATAATCTTTTGTTAAAATTAGCTTACTCAGAATAAAATAATGGTCTCAGAAGATTTGGTCCGGGTAGCTCGCGGAGATAAACCGGCCGATTTATTGATTACCAATATAAAATTGGTTAACCTTTTTTCGGCCGAAGTATATCCCACTGCACTGGCTATATACGCCGGTAAAATTGCCGGTTTTGGTGAATACGAGGCTCGGGAAGTTATCGATGGTCAGGGCAATTACCTGACAGCCGGTCTGATCGAAGGACATGTTCACATTGAGAGTTCAATGCTGACGCCGCGCGAGTTTGCCAGGGCGGTAGTTCCGCACGGTACCACGACTATAATTGCTGATCCGCATGAAGTTGTCAACGTTATGGGGCTGGCCGGATTACAATATATGCTGGCGGCCAGCGCGAATTTACCAGTCGATATATATTACATGCTGTCGTCCTGCGTTCCGGCCACGCATTTGGAAGATTCCGGTGCGATCGTCACGGCGCAGGCGATGCGGAAATGGATCAATCACCCTCGCATACTCGGAACGGCTGAGATGATGAATTTTCCGGGAGTCATCAGGTGTGATCCGCAGGTTTTGCGGAAAATAGAAAATTCGGCCGGCAAGGTGATCGACGGGCATGCTCCGTTATTAAGCGGGAAAGATTTGTCGGCTTACATTGCGGCCGGAATTTCCAGCGATCATGAAAGCACCGGATTTAAGGAAGCCTTGGAAAAACTGCGCCAGGGATTATTCGTGATGATTCGGGAATGTACGGCCGCCCGCAATCTGGAAGCTATATTGCCAATCGTGAAAAAACTTAATGCGGTTAATTGTGGATTTGTCACTGATGATCCGCATCCCGATTTTCTGATGGATCACGGGCATATTGACAGCATCGTTCGCCAGGCTCTTCGACGAGGTTGCGATCCGATTATGGCGTTGCAAATGGCATCAATCAATACGGCCCGTCATTTCGGTCTGCGCCGGATCGGAGCGGTTGCACCGGGCTACAATGCCGATTTGATCCTTTTTGATGATTTTGAAAATTTTCGGGTGCGTCAGGTTTTTAAAGCCGGTCGCAGAGTCGCTGAAGATGGCCAGATGTTAGTCACTCCGGCTGATATTACCGAAATACCTGAGAACTCCATGCATCCGGCGCCTCTGTCAGACGATGCCTTTTGCGTTCCATCTCGCGGATATGAGGTGTGGACCATTGAAATTATTCCGCAACAGATCCTCACGAAAAAAGTGCGAACTAACGTTAAAATAGTTGATGGATTTGCCGTTAGTGATCCCGACCGGGATATATTGAAAATTGCGGTCATCGAGCGTCATCACGCTACCGGTCGCATCGGTCTCGGATTCGTCAGGGGTTTAGGTCTGCAACGCGGGGCAATGGCCTCAACCGTAGCGCATGATTCACACAATATTGTCGTAGTCGGAACCAATGATGCCGATATGCTGATGGCTTGTAGGGAATTGGTTAAAATACGCGGTGGTCAGATTATAGTGGCGGATAATAAGCTGCTGGCGGCCTTGCCACTGCCGATCGCTGGATTACTGAGTGCTCAACCTCTGGGGCAAGTGCGGACGGCGATCGATCATTTGACTCAAACCGCCCATACCCTGGGTTGCATCCCGGAAAATCCATTTATGACCTTATCTTTTCTATCGTTACCGGTGATTCCGGATCTGAAACTGACCAACAGGGGATTAGTAGATGTAATCAAATTTGGCTTTATCGATCTGTTCGCCGATTAATCTCCTCCTCTTTGCGATTACTATTTTGTTTAGCCTCATAAAAGCCGTAACTTTTTATGGTTGAAAAATTTGAAAATCGAATGTTAGGGATTATCTGAGTAATAAAACCACAGTTTTATTTTTGGTAAAACATCCTGGACAAGTCCAATCTTATATTGATTAATTAATCAGGAATAGTTTTGATTATCGATTTTGGCCTGGCCTGGAACTGGGAATACGATTATGATTTAGCGACTCTTCTGGAGGAACAATGCCACCTCCAGGGACTTTCGTTTTTATCGATTACGCCGGATAATATTGCTTCCATAACTGAAACAATCGAAAAAGGCGCGCTTCGTCTACGGGTGCTATGGGACCGAGCGGTAGATACTGACAGCCGATTTGTGGCATTAAACGAGTGGGCCCGGATGAATATGGTCAAGCGCATTAATCCCTATGAATTAGCCCGGCATGCCTGGAACAAAGCCACCATGCACCTGGAATTCATCAGCGTCGGTGTTTACACACCGTATACGATTATACTCGATCCTTATCACATTCAGCCGATTTTGCGCGAAATTGACCTGAGTGTTCTGGGCAATCGATTTATCATTAAACCAGCCCACGGCGGCGGTGGCGTCGGCGTGATTCTGGACGCGACCAGCCTGGAGCGGGTTCTGGCCGCCCGTCAAGAACATCCGGATGATTATTATCTTCTCCAGGCCGCCATCGAACCGGTACTATTAAACGGTCGCCAGGCCTGGTTTCGGGTAATTTACAGTTTCAATGAGATCCATTTCTGCTGGTGGAATGTTCAGACCCATGTTTACACTCCTTTTTCACCTGCTGATCAAGGGTCTCTGCCGATGCCGTTATTAAATGGGATCATGGCTAAAATTGCCACCCTGACCGGACTGGACGTATTTTCTTCCGAAATTGCGCTGACGAACGATAGCAATTTTGTGGTGGTTGATTACATCAACGATCCGCTCGACCTGCGTTTACAATCGAAGGCGGCGGATGGAGTACCGGATCAAATAGTCCGAGCGGTTACAGATACGGGCATTACGACCGTGAAAAGAGTTTTAGCAACAGAAATAACCGGCCCAAATGTGGAAAATCAAGAAAGCGGATAAGAAGTGTTTTTTATTAAATCTGCAAGAAAAACAAGGATGAATTCAGGACGATTTTTAACAGTCGGGTTGATCTTGGTCAATACACTGGTATTCCTGGAATCGGTGGCAACCGAACCGGAAAAGACCCGGATTCAGGATGATCCAGTCGAGGTTCCGGCTGTTGCGGTTTCGCCGGTCTTCGATGGGATCGGCGATGATACCTGCTGGGCTGAAGCTGCTTGGCAGACGATTGATCAAGTATGGATCCCATATAATGGAACTGTTAGCCCTGAAGATTATTCCGGACGCTATAAAGTGGCCTGGTCATTGGATGAAAATTTGCTGTATTTTCTGGTAGAGATTCACGATGATGTTTTTATAGATGGATACCGGGAGGGTCAAACCGCAGGTGTTCACAATTTCGATGTCGTGGAAGTCTTTATCGATGAGGATAAATCAGGGGGACTGCATGTATTTGACGCAACCGGAAGCGATAGCCTGCAGTGGGGTTCCAATGCCGAGAATGCTTTTGCTTATCATATTTATGCGGATTTTCCGGAGGATGGCAAAAGCACCTCAGTCTTTCGGGTCAACGATAACGACGGAACCGGTTGGTATAATTCGATTACTAGAAATTACGTCAGTCATTTTCCTCAATTTGCCCTGCGTAAAAACGGTCAGCAGGCAGTCTGGGAATTTGCCTTAATCGTATATAATGATACATATGAAATTGATAACGAACAGGCCTCTGCCGCCCGGGTCCGGCTGACAGCCGGAAAAGAGCTGGGTTTTTCGATGGCTTATTGTGAAAATGACGCGGCCGATGGTTGGCGCGATAATTTTTTCGGTTCGGTTTATGTCGAACATGCTGATTCCAATAACCACTGGATCAATGCCGATGGCTTCGGCCGGCTGAAACTACGCGCGCCGGTGCAGGCCGTCAAGGCTGTTAAAACTTCCTGCGGGTCATTTGACTTTCAGGTGTTTCCTAATCCGGCCAAAGATTTTTTCCAGATTTCAATGGACGATTTTCTAACCGGAAAAGTCGAAGTAAAACTGTACAATCTTCTCGGTCAGGAGGTTTTCCATAGTTCCGGAATGAACCTAGACCTGCAATCCGGTGCATTGTTTGATACGCAAAACCTGGGAATCGGTCTGTACTTTATCGAGATAAGTTCTGCCCAGCAACACTCGATCCGGAAGGTTTTGATTAAAAGATAAGACTTCGGATTATTAAGGAAGGATTGGATTGATTTTTACCGTGACATTGATAAATTTTCTATAGCGATAAATGTTTTTGTTTTATTAAGGTAATCATCTAAATTTGAGCAATTAAAAAAGGAGCCTTTAAAACCAAACCGTGAGTTGGGAAAGGCAAAAAAAGAAACCAGCAATCCACCCGATGCGGTGGTTTTTTCATTTCAGGAGTCAAACATGGAATTTAGAATAAAAGCCCGTCTGGCTGACGAACAGGGATTAATCCGTACAATTACCCGTCTGGCGCATGAAATTCTTGAAAAATGCAAAGGCACTGAAAATATCGGTATCATCGGAATCCGTACTCGCGGTGATTATCTGGCGAAGCGTTTGGTGCATAAGATTGAAGAAATCGAGCAGGTAACTATACCGGTTGGGGTGCTCGATGTTGTCATGTATCGCGATGATGTTCGGATGACAACCAAACTGCCGAGTGTTGAAGTCACTAATATTCCATTCAATGTAGACGGAAAAATTTTAATTCTGGTGGATGACGTAATTTATACCGGTCGAACAATCCGGGCCGCTCTGGATGCGTTAATGGATTTCGGTCGGCCGTCGATGATACAGCTGGCCGTACTGGTCGACCGTGGTCATCGCGAACTGCCGATTAAGCCTGATTACGTTGGTAAAAACATACCGACTTCGATTGGCGAAGAAGTCCGGGTACTGATGAAGGAAATTGACGGTAAAGATGAAATCCTGTTGGTAGAGGAGCAGAAATGAATCTAAGCATCAAACACTTGCTGGGCTTGGAAGGCGTTCCACGCGATGATATTAGCGCCATTCTGGATACTGCGTTTTCATTTCGCGAAGTGCTGGAACGTCCCATCAAGCGCGTCCCGACCCTGCAAGGAAAGACAATTGTTAACCTTTTCTTTGAAAACTCAACCCGTACACGCATTTCCTTCGAGCTGGCCGAGAAGCGCCTCTCGGCCGATACGGTCAATTTTTCATCTACCGGCAGTAGTCTGGCTAAGGGCGAAAGCCTGAAAGATACTGTCCGGAATCTTTTCGCTATGAAAATGGATGCAGTCGTAATGCGACATGGATCTCCCGGGTCGGTAAAATTACTTTCACAATTTGTCGATGCAGTGGTGATCAATGCCGGCGACGGTACTCACGAACATCCGACCCAGGCTTTACTGGATATGATGTCATTACAGGAAAAAGTTGGTTCATTGGAAGGATTGAACGTCGCCATAATCGGCGATATTTGTCATAGCCGGGTAGCCCGCTCGAATATTTTCGGTTTGTTGACGATGGGCGCCAATGTCGCCCTCTGCGGGCCGCCTACTTTCATGCCGGTCGGGATCGAATCGCTGGGAGTCAAGGTTATTTATGATTTGGATGAAGTACTCACTTTTGCGGATGCTATCAATGTTCTGCGGATTCAGCGCGAACGACAGGGCAAGGGTATGATTCCATCTCTGCGCGAATACCGGGCGGTCTTTGGTATTACCCGTGAACGCCTGGATAAATTGCATAAAACGATCACGATCATGCATCCCGGCCCGATCAATCGCGGAGTAGAAATTGATTCCGAGGTAGCCGATAGCGAACATTCAATTATTCTGCATCAGGTGTTGAACGGAGTCGCCGTACGGATGGCAGTGCTCTTTCTGCTGTTAGGCGGCAAATAAATGCTGGTGATGAGGAGAAAACATGCAAATTAGAGCCATAAAAGAGACATTACTTTTAAAAAATGTTAACGTCGTCGATCCTTTTAAAGATGAAACCTACGAGACCGATATACTGATCGAAAAGGGTAAGATCAAAAACATTGGCCAGTCAGTCGCGGCGGAAAAAGTTAAAATTAAAGAAGACCTCAAAGGTTTATATGTAGCACCGGGATTTATCGATCTGCATACCCATCTGCGCGAGCCGGGCAATGAAGACGAAGAAACTATTGCAACCGGTGCTCGGGCGGCCCTCGCCGGCGGCTTTACTAAGGTCTGCTGTATGCCGAATACCGATCCGGCTATCGATACCCAGGAAGCGGTGCGTTTTATCTATCGGCAGGCCGAGAACCTGCTGGTGGAGGTTTATCCGATTGCGGCGATTACCAAAGGGCGGCAGGGAGCCGAATTGACCGAGATGGTTGAACTCGCACAGGCGGGAGCGGTGGCTTTTTCCGACGATGGAACACCTCTCCGGAATGCCCAAATTATGCGCTATGCCCTCGAATATTCCAAACTAACCGGTAGACCGATCATCAACCATGCCGAGGATATCGATCTGAAAGCCGACGGATTGATGAATGAAGGAACCGTATCGACTCAATTAGGACTGCCGGGTAATCCCGCCTTGGCCGAGGAATTAATGATTAATCGCGATCTGCGGTTGGCTAAATTTACCAGTGCCCGTTTTCATGTTCCGCACGTTTCAACCGCCGGTTCGGTGGAATTGATCCGGAAGGCCAAGACGGAGGGCGTCCGAGTCACCGCTGAGGCGACCCCACACCACTTTTCACTCACCGATGAATATCTGCGCAATTTCGATGCCAATGGTAAAGTTGCCCCGCCTCTGCGCACGGAAACTGACCGTCAGGCGTTAATTGCCGGCCTGAAGGACGGCACGATTGACGCCATTGCTACCGACCATGCGCCGCATACGATCGACACCAAGGAAACCTCATTCGATCTGGCTTCGTACGGGATGATCGGATTGGAAACGGCTTTCGCCCTGGCGATGACGCATCTGGTGCATCCCGGGCATCTGACTCTCCTGCAATTGATTAAATTGCTGACGGTCAATCCGGCTACGATCATGAATTTACCCTTACCAAAATTGGAAAACGGAGCCGAAACCAACCTGACCTTATTCGATCCTAATCAGTGGTGGATTTTCAACCGAAAGCACATCTATTCTCGTTCCCAGAATACGCCATTCCTGGGCGCGGAACTGACTGGCCGCATCAAAGCCGTGATCACAAAATCACATTACGTTTCGCTATAATCCCCGAATAGGTATAAGTAAAATTAATAGAGTATTTTGGAAGTTGAGGATCGCTCAATTCTTTTTTAAATTATCTGTCGAATAATGTCAATTACTAAAATAAATAAAAAACAATCTGCAAAACCGACTCGCCAAACAGTTGTTACCTTTAACAAAGACATTAAAAAACATTTTCGCGGCAATTATCTACTCTATCTGCCACCAGGCTATTCTGAATCCAGAGCGAAATGGCCGACGATTTTCTTTCTGCATGGTGCCGGTGAACGCGGTCACAATCCTCAGATCGTAAGACGTCATGGTATCCCCAAAATGATCGATAAGATGCCCGATTTTCCATTTATCGTGATCTCGCCCCAGTGTCCGGCTAATCGCTGGTGGTCGCTGGAATGGTTAGACATGCTATTCGAGGAAATCGTGGCCCGTTACCGAATCGATTTGAAACGCATTTATTTGACCGGACTTAGCATGGGTGGGTATGCAACCTGGACCTGGGCAATTGAGCATCCGGAACGTTTTGCGGCTCTGGCGCCGGTCTGCGGAGCTGGTAATCCGCTCGAAGCCTGTAAAGTAAAAAATGTCCCAACCTGGATTTTTCATGGCGCCAAAGATAATATCGTGCCGCTTCATAAATCCGAGGAGATGGTGGCCGCGCTGAAGGCCTGCGGCGGAAAGGTGAAATTTACCGTTTATCCGGATGCCGGGCACGATTCCTGGACAGCGACCTATAACAATTCCAAATTATATGAATGGTTTCTTAAGCACAAAAGATCATGACCGACTGGATCGAAATAAAGAAAGACGACAAGCATATTACCCGTGAAAAAGCTCGCGCCAAAGAATTGCGTAAATCCGGCTGGTGGAAGCAAAAAATCGCGGCTGGTATTTGCCATTACTGCGGACAGCAATTCGCGCCGGAAGAACTGACAATGGACCATATTGTACCGATCGTGCGCGGCGGTAAAAGTACTAAACGCAACATTGTCCCGGCTTGTAAGGAATGTAACAACAAGAAAAAATATCTCACTCCGGTCGAAATGCTGATGGACCGGGAAAAAGCGCCGAAAATATAAATCTCTTATAAATAATCAGGGAAATTCGTATAAATTGTTGGCAAAAGAAATTTTATTGATAGCAGTCCTGAGGTGTTTTCAGCAGAAGGCTAATATCAATCCCCTTAAGGCGGCATTGTTCAACTAAATCATCGTACAATTTTGCCTCTATCTGCGGCGTACGGCTCAGAATCCAGCAGGTCGAACCTTTGGCGTTACTGACGATTACCCATTGGTAATCTGAATCGAGAGCCATGATCCAGTAATCACCCCAGAACGGTCGGAAGAAGCTGACTCTGAGCTTGGCGTTATTAGTACCGGACACCACTTTTGCCCGGCCGATGACCTGCTTGAAGTTCCCGTCCTTGCGGCAGGAATTGACGACTTTAATTGTGCCGTTGGGATTCAGGCTGTATTCGGCTGTAACGCATGTGCAACCAATCTGAAATCGCTGGGGAATCGTGGCGATCTCGTACCATTTGCCAAGATAACGCTGGAGATCGACCGATTCAACGACCTGCATTTCGCCAGCCAATCCCTTACTAAAGACTAATAAAACGACTGAATAAAACGAAGCAATGGTGAAAATTTTCATAATTAATTCCTTTGTTAAGATTGATTTGAATGGTATTAAGACCATTTGAAAGAATAGCACCTGATTTAGTTTAACCAATTTCAAAACTCGTCATTCCAAAAAATCCGGCCGATGTTAATAGTCTCTGCTATCTCTGCTCCGGAAGAGAGCCTTTGGCCCGAACTCAGCGGTTTGGTAATATTATTTCTTGACAATCGACTCAATTAAATCTTCTTCCGCCTCGAATGGCATAGTAATGTATCCTTCGCCGGCATGTTCGCGATTCCATTTTTCAGCGGTCGCGATCGCATTTGGATTGCGCCTAATTGCGTCGGGCACTCATTTCCTGGATCGAGTTCGGCGCGGATCATATTACGTATGGTGATTGGTTTAGTCATTTATTACTTTTTAAAATATTTTGTGCTACCTATTGACAAAGATATAAACTTTAAGTAAAATTAGCCATCACGATGAGGGGCTATACCCAGGGCAAGTCCGAAGGTTAATGCCCCTTTATTTTTGCCCCAGTTTTGTTTTCAGATCATTCATAAAAGTAATATATGGCATAAATTTTTTTAGTAAAGATGAATATTGATTACGATCTGGTATTATCAGTTTTTCCAGTTTATTTTGTTTGTGGAGGTATTCTATCAAACAATAAAAATCTCCATCACCGCTTACTATGACAGCTCGATCGTATTTGGGTAGCTCAATCATCGTATGTAAGACAAGTTCAGCATCTACATTTCCTTTTACTTTCCCGTCGGGTAGTATTAAAGTTGGTTTGAAAATTAAAATATATCCATCATCCTGAAGGGATGTATAAAGACTTTGGTTGGTAGGAATGTACCCAATGAATAAATATGCTTTACCGATGTGATATTTATCGTGTAAATAACGTCTGAACCGTCGGAAATCCAATATCCATCCTTGTTGGCGAATCGCCAGATTCAGATTTTGGCTATCAATAAAAGCGTAATTCATTGTGTCAACTTTTCCCAACAATATCTTCGATAGAACCATCTTCTATTTCGAACGGCAAAGTGATTTGTCCTTCGCCGGCATGATCGCGATTCCATTTTTCAGCGGTCGCGATCGCATTTGGATTGCGCGCCCAACTGCGTCGGGCGACCCCGCCCATGACATCCCAGGAAAGAGCGCTTTTTATAATCTGATCGGTTTCCGGTTTGCCGTCCAGCAACAGTCCGAAGCCGCCGTTGATGGCGCGCCCGATGCCAACACCCCCGCCATTGGAAAGAACCACTAACGTCATTCCACGGGCGGCATTTCCGGCGAAGCATTGGGTTGCCATGTCAGCCGTGAAGCGACTGCCGTCGTAGATATTGGCGGTCTCGCGGTACGGCGAGTCCGTGCCGGAAACGTCGTGATGATCGCGTCCGAGTAAAACCTGACCGATTTCGCCCTTGCGCACCATTGCGTTGAATTTAAGAGCGATTTTCAGGCGCCCCTCTTCATCGGCATAGAGGATGCGGCATTGCGTGCCGACCACAAGTTTATTCTTTTCGGCAGTTTCAATCCAGTGATAATTATCACGATGGAGGGAACTCAAATTCGGATCGATGCATTTTAGCGCGGCCTGGTCGGTTTTATGCAAATCCTCGTCTTTACGGCTCAGGCAAACCCAGCGGAAGGGACCGAAACCGCGGTCGAAACACAGAGGTCCCATAATATCCTCGACATAAGATGGGAAAATGAATCCATCTGAAGTGTCGAGACCGTTCCGGGCAATGGATTTTTCGCCGGCGTTGAATACTGACGCCATGAAAGAATTGCCGTAATCCCAGAAACGCGCCCCCCGAGTGGTCAATCGTTGAATGACCTTGAAATGTCGACGCAGAGATTGGTCCACCAACTCACGGAATTTTTCCGGTGAGGATTTTAGCAATTCACGTCCATCTGCGAAGGTCACGCCGGCGGGCGTATAGCCGCCCTCATAAACGGCGTGACAGGAAGTTTGATCGGAGAGCAACTCAACGGTCAGATTCTGTTTGTCGAAGAATTCCAGCAGATCGACGATGTTACCATAATAAGCAATAGAAACTGCCTGGCGCTTCTTGCGATACTCATTTATCCAGACGACAATTTCGTTCAGATTGTCTGAAACTTTACTGACCCAACTTTGCTCATGCCGGGTTCTGATCCGGCTGTAATCGACTTCGGCAATAACGCCGATGCCCCCGGCAATTTCGATAGCCTTGGCCTGGGCGCCGGACATGCCGCCCAGCCCGGAGCTGACGTAAACAATACCGGACAAGTCTTTGTCTTCGGAGATTCCGAGATATTTACGACCGGCATTCAGGAGGGTGATATAAGTGCCGTGAACGATGCCCTGCGGGCCGATGTACATCCAGCCACCGGCTGTCATCTGGCCATAATTTGAGACTCCCAGCGCGGCTAATTTGCGGAAATCATGCGGATTGTCCCATTCGCCAACCAACAGACCGTTGGTAGATATGACGCGCGGCGCCTTTGGATGGGATGGAAACAATCCCACCGGATGACCGGAAGTGACGACCAGAGTCTGGTTTTCAGTCATGATTTCGAGATACTTTTTAATCAACAGGTATTGCATCCAATTCTGGCAGACCTGACCGGTTTCACCATAGGTCACTAGTTCATAAGGATAGAGAGCCACATCGAAATCGAGATTGTTGTCGATATTGACCTGTAAAGCCCGCGCGGCCAGAATGCCTTTATATTCAGCGACCGGCTTTCCCCAGATACGACCTGCCGGGCGGAAACGATAACCGTAAATGCGCCCCATTATGCACAATTCATCCAGAAATTCAGGCGCCAAAGCCGCATGCCATTGTGGTGGAACGTAACGCAGAGCATTTTTAAGAGCCAGAACCGTTTCTGATTTAGACAGGAAATAGCCGCGGTTTGGTGCCCGGCGGATACCAGGCTGAAAATCCTTACGCGGCGGGAGCTCGGTGAGTTGAATGGTTTGAGAAGGATTCATCTGTTGACCTTTAGGTAAATTGGATTGTCATTCAACCCTAAGCTAACCTGAAAAATGATAAAGTGGTAAAAAAATTTAAGAACTTGAGTTAAGCCGTGGCTTTTCAATTTATTTTAATTATTCGAAAATTTAAAAACGACTCAAGTTCTGTTCTCCTGCTCAACTTGTGTCAAGCCAAGGCCTGGGATTTTCAATAGAGACAAAGGGCGAAGCTAGCTTAGCTTAACACAAGTTTCGGTCAGTCTTCTTCGAAATAAAAAGCCCGCAGGTTTTTAATATCGAAATGAGGATAGTCAGATTCAGTATAGAGGCTTGAAGAAAAATCCAATTTCCAGCTGGCTGTGACTCCAGGTTCCAGCGGAAAGGTCATCTTGTAATTATCACCGCCCAATTTTACTTGAAATGTAGAATCGGCATAGAATTCACCTTCGACATACCAATCCGGATAAATAGTTTTAGAACCATTATTCTTTACGGTACCGATCACGGTTAGTTGATTCGATGTGAAAGATTTACTCGTTATGGCAAATCCCATATTATTAATGACTTCAACATCGGTCGAACCGGTGGTTAGCGGTCCCTCTTCACAATTCATGCAAAAGAAAACAATTACGAGTACGAACATACTTAGATGAATCTTGTTCATATTGACCTCCTTCTGATATTTTAAAAAGTCGTTTTTCAAATACAGACTCAAAGTCCAAGTTCACTGCTAAATTTCTGCACTAATGCGTCACTGACCCGCTTAATCGCCTTGGCGCCGGCATTTTCCGGCGAGTTACCGGCGTTTTTATCCTCGATCAGATAATTGCCGACGATAGTTTGTTTTGAAAGGTTATAAACTTTTAATACACCGCGCGACCGGGCAAAATAAAATCCATCCTGAACACGATTAGGTTGATCGGAAGAGACGCTCGCCAGCAGGATCAGATCGGCGCCGCTATTGATAGCGGCTTGTTGAAAGTCAGTTGGATTAAGTTTCTCGATCTGCGCAATAGTCAGTTCTCCAAAAGGATTTTCTTCGAGAATTTGGAATCCGACTCCCGTTAACTTTTCCAGGAGAAGGTTACCGAGAGCTGATATGGCAACCGGGTTGCCAAGATTGGTTTCGGTCACCAGCACAATGGCCTTGTTATCGGGTAGAAGGGTAAAGCGCGTACGGGTTTGTGGCACCGGAAAGTTTTCAGGAAAAGTAACCACGGCTTCGAATTCAACTTGGGTGGCTGTGTTAATTTGTTTAACCGCACATACCGCCTGACCGTTGGCATCGGTCTGACTGTGGGGATTGAAAAGCGCCTTTCCGGTTAGTAATTTAAATTCGACCGGCAATCCTGGAATTGGATAGCGCACGTCATTCTCTTGCCAAGAAATATGCACTTGCAACGGTTCGGGTAATTCGACTCCCCACTTAGTGGTCTGTTTGTCGCCCAGTTTTTCGATCATGATGCTGTTTTGGATAGAAGCGACCTGATTAAGCATTTTTTCATTTAATTGTTTTATGGTCGATAGGTCGTTCGGTGACATACCGGTAATTTCGATCAGCGGTTGCAGATGCCGGGTAGCTGTTTTGATTTGGTCAATCGCCAGGAAAATGTGACCTTGTTTGGCGAGCGCCAAGGCCGAATCGAGTTGATTTTCACCTAATTGGCAGGTCTCATCCAGTAACTGTCGCATGAACTCCCGATGCGCGGTTTGGTCGAAATAGACCGCGACGTAAGCCTGAAAATAAATCTTTTTCTTGCGTCCCCGGCCTTCCTGCCACTGCTCGATAAAAGTCTTTTCCGGTTTAACGGCGATAATGTTTTTTGAAATGACCTTGATGCGCGAATCGGTAAAGGCGTCCTGAGTTTCGATCTGACCGCTGGCTTCGATTATGCGATCAATGAACTCACTCTCGATAATCCCGCCCAGTGATTCGATAATCTGGCGCTTGGCGTTATTCAGAGCATCTGCCCGGCTATCGGCTTCGGAAAGAAAACGATGCGACACACCGATATAGTAGTCCGGCAGGGGATTATCAATCCAGCCCGGACGCTTTTCTTCAGTCAAACGAATCTGACTGAAAGCTGAGGTCAGATTCAAAATAGTCAGCAGACATATTCCAAAGTATAGTCGATAAACTGATTTACGCATTTTCATCTCCCAACGGTCAATATTTCCGGATAAATGTATCAATAAAGAATCAGAATTTCAAACTGAACTTTGATTTGAAATCAGCAGTTTTAACTTTGCGGTGAAATTATTATATTCAATGCGTTGAACCATGCCAATCCTGAGTGCAGAGTATTGTTAGCGCGATTTTTGAACGAATAATTCTGAGGTAAAATCCTTATGAAAAAGACCAAATCCTTCCTATTGATAATAATTCTGTTGTTAGCGAGTGGACTATCCGCCCAGTTTGTGGACATGCAAGTCGAGATTTCGGTTGACCGGATGCCGGAAAAAGAGCGTGCGGATCTGGAAACTCTAAGACAGGCACTACCGGCCTACTTTGAGAATTATGAATGGATTGAAAATAGCTACGATATCCAAATACCTCTGAAAATTAATCTCTACCCACAAAGTTTCAATACAACCGGTTCCGAACGGATTTTTACATCTCAGATGTTTATTTCCAATGAATCGGTTGATATGCGTTTTTTCGAAAAAAACTTCAAATTTGTTTACAATACCAATGATCCGATCGTGCATACCGAAATGATCCAGACTCTAACCGGCACCCTGGATTTTTATGCCTGGATGATGATTGCGAGTGAATTGGATACTTATGAACCGCTGGGCGGCAATGCCATTTATGAGAAAGCTCGGGACGTTGCGACCCGCGGTCAGATGTCCGAACGACCGATCGGTTGGAAAAATCGTTTACAGGACCTGGATGAAATTTTACGTCTGCGCAATTATCGTATGATGAAATATTATTTCTGGTCTGCAATGGATCTGGCGGATCAGGGCAAGAAGGAGGCCGTGGCGCCGGAAATCGATAAGGCTTTACAGGCTCTGGAGGCCATGTTTACCGTAAATGCCCGGGAACGTTATTCGCACATTTTTCTGGATGCCCATGCCCGTGATCTGATGACCGTCATTAAGGAGATGGGTACCGAGGCGCAGGCTAATAAGCTAATAGTGCTCGATCCGGATAATAAAGCTGTCTACGAAAAAATTCTTTATCCTGTTAAGCCTTAATGCTTTAAAGCAGGATAAGTCTGCCTTCTCAGCAGGTAATAACTTAGCGCCACAGAATTGCGATAGAGTCTGGCCAATATCTCAGTATCCGCAATTTGACGCAGATTCCTGACTAATTTGCGACGCTGAAAAATTATTCGGGGGTGAATTAACATCCAGCTATGAGCTTTTATTATTGCGCCGACGCGACCACTATCCAATTTTAAAAGTGAAAAAATCAGTGCCATCCAATCCAGCAGAATTCTGACGGGCAGAAGATAAGCGGTCAATAATGATTTATAGTTTGTCATGAACATCAGCAGGCTGTTGCGATGATTGAGATATTTTTTAAGTGGCGCTTCAGCATCCAGTGTAAAACCGCTCCGGTGCCAGATCACGGCGCGGGACTCAACGGCAATGGTGTATCCCATCAGTTGCAGGCGCCATTGCAGATCGATTTCTTCCATGTGAGCGAAAAAGGTCTCATCAAATAAGCCGGCGGCCAGCAAAAGTTCCCGTCGTGCCAGAAAAGCTGTACCTGAGGCCCAGAAAATTCGATCCGGAAAAGAATCATATTGTCCGTGATCGATTTCAATTTTATCGAAAATCCGGCCGCGAGCGAATGGAAAACCAAAAATGTCCATTTCGCCGCCAGCCGCCCCGGAATAGTCGAACTGATTGTGATCTTGCCAGGAAAGAATCTTGGGTTGAACGGCGGCCAGATTGGGCTGAGATTTGATTTTATCTAAAAGTAATTCCAGCCAGCCGGGCTGATGAACCGTATCATTATTCAGGATCAGGATAAAGGGCGCCCGGGTGACCCGGATACCGGCATTACATCCACCGGCGAAGCCCAGATTGCGAGATTGGAGTAGAATGTGTACGTGGGGAAATTCCGTTCTGACCATTTTAACGCTGTCATCGCAGGAGGCGTTATCGACCAATATTACTTCCAAGGGGAATTGGGTCGAATTGTATAACGAGCGCAAGCAGTCGCGCAGGATTTCCCTCCCGTTATAGTGGGGAATGACGACCGCAATTTCGGGTACAGGCGTCATGCGAAATTTATCTGGGCACGGATGTCACCAGCGAATCATAACGCGCCTTTTGGGCTGGAGTCATTTTTTTGTGATAGACATCGCGCATTTCGGCCGCACTCTGATCCTCGGGATGAAGCGCCAGCCATCTATCCAGGATCATTAAGGCTTTATCAGGTTGTCCGGACTCTTCATAGACTTTTACCAGATAGCCGGCGATTTCGGGATCGTTCGGTCGCTGGTTGTTCAGTTCTTCCAGAATCTGCAAAGCTTTAGTATAATTCTTGAGTTGCTGAACATAGACGCTGGCCCACCTGATTTTGTCGCGGTAATTCGCATTCGGTTTTTTCAGAAGGGTTTCGAGGCGGTTTTCGAGGTCGCTGGGTTGACCCGGTTCACCTCGGCGGCCGCCTTCGTAATAAAGCAGACCGATCTGCAGGTAAATTTCGTCATTGCCAATGGGAAAAACCTTTTCCGGCATTACCTCCATCATAGTGTCCAGAGTCTTTAACATGCGTTCATTATTGCCGCTGTAAAGATCGTCGATGGCGAGTTGCAAGAAAGCGGTCCGGTAATTACCGATTAGGCGGGTAACGTTTTCGTCGTAATAAACCTTAGGATTGTTCAGGTTACGATAGCGGAAGACGTTGAAGACATTATTGCGTAATTTTTCGGGATCGATGCGTTTTACTTTTTGTGGATAGATTCGGAAAGCCAAACCTTCCATTGTCATATAATCGTCCATTTCGAGTTTATTATCCGGTGAAACCGTAGTAGCAAAGTAGATTGGTCTTCTCCAGCGATTAGCTTCCAGAATCTGCAGAACCATTATGTCCTGAACGCGCAGAAAACCCTGTTTGTTGAATGTCAAAGTCGGTGCGACTTCCCATTCCATCGGCGGAAGATTTTTGGGATTGTTGCCGAATTGCCGCAGTTCGGGATGTTCCGGCGAGGTATAGAAACTATCCGGGGGAGGACTAATTTTTACTTTACGTTTTTGCCAAGACATCAGACCGATGTTGTCGATGGTTTCGTCCGAAATATTGCCGATATCTATTTTGGGATCAATATTACGGAGTTGCTTAATATACCAGGGGGTATTCAAAAGACTGAGGTTGACGACTTTGACATCCCGGCGAACGTGTTCGACTTCCTGTAGATACCATAAAGGAAAAGTATCGTTATCTCCGTTGGTGAAGATAATACCGTTCGGTTCGCAGGATTGCAGAATATTATAGGAATAATCGGAGGCAACGTAATTACCGGTGCGGTTATGTTCATGGTAATTGGCGATTAGGACATTAATTGGCAGGGCTAATAATAAGATAGCGCCGGCAATATAGGTCAGCGGGCGCTGCCACTTTTCATTTTTCAGTTTGGAAACCTTGTCGAGTAAAGCCGCGGCGCCAATCCCGATCCAGATGGCAAAAGCGAAAAATGAACCGACGTATGAGTAATCCCGCTCGCGGGGTTGGGGATCGTCCTGATTAAGGTACAATACGATCATAAGACCGGTGAAGAGGAAAAGAGCCAGAACGGCTAAGGCTTTATGCTTATCTTCATTGAAATGCACAAATAGGCCGAACAACCCGATAATAAACGGGAATGGCAGGAGAAACTGGAAGAAATCGACATTAGCTTCATCGCGGCCGATGAATTGCCAATTGAAGTAGCGAATGTACATATACTTAATTTGATAATTCCAGAAATAATCTAGGGCACCGGAATATTTATGGGCGGCTTCCGGTTTCCAGGTAGCACGATTAAAAATATCCGTAAAACTGCGCTGGCCATATTGTTCACGCTCTAAATAGGCGACGGCCTGGTGGGTGGTTTCGGGATCGTTTTCATCGATGTTAGGATCCTGGATACTGCGAATAAAAATGGTCGTGTAAGTGGAATACCCGACAACAATCAGAACGAGGGACATCAATACCAGAGCGACCAGGTTATGTTTTTTAGTAATGGCCCAGATCGTTACTACGAATAACAGGATGATTGCCAGAACCATAGCCCAGAGTCCGACCGAATCGGCGATGATTGGTAAGCCCCGGATTACACCGACATTGATAACCAGAAAGGCAGTTGAGGCGGCAAAGGCCATCAGAACGTTCTGAGCGTGTTCGTGGAGACGTGTCTTCTGGGATTTGCGATATAATTGATAGTATATAATGGTGAAAATTATGAGAGTCGTCAAGACCTGGATAGTGCTTGAGAGTTTAAATTGCAACATGATTAAAAACAATAACCCCGCTACCGCTACCCCGATGATAAGATCCAGAACCAACCAGCCGGTTGAGGCAATTTTCTGACGCTTGAAATAAATAATCAGAGCTATGAAGAAAATCGCCAGCAGATTCAACAGGTGGATGCCTATGGCCAGACCGACGAGATAGGCAATAATCAGCAAGTAGCGTTCGTGTCCGGGCTGGTCGGCTTTTTCTTCCCAGGCCAAGATTAGCCAGACGACGATGGCGGTCAGGAAAGTCGAGAAGGCGTAGACTTCGGCTTCGACGGCGTTGAACCAGTGACTGTCGGTGAAAGCGAAAGTCAGGGCGCCGATAAAAGCGCCAGCATAAACTGCAAATTTATGTAGTTTGGTTTCTGGTTTGCCCCGGAATTGCATTAACTGCACGATAATTAAAAAAAGAAACATGACCGCCAGGGCACTGACGATCGGCGAAATTAAATTGACCCGGAAAGCAATATCGGAACTGGTCGGGATCATTGAGAAGATTCGTCCGATAAGTATAAACAGTGGACTGCCCGGCGGATGCGGCACACCGAGAGTATAGGCCGTTGCAATAAATTCGCCACAATCCCAGAATGGGACAGTTGTGGCCGCCGTAGCTAAATAAACTACAAAACTTAGTAGGAGCGCCAGCAAGGCCAGAATTTTCTTTTCGGTATCGGTTTGTAGCCAGTTCATATCGTTTCCTTTATGGTCTTATGTTAGGTTGTCGATTGAGATTGTTGGTCAGTTGATTTTTCAGTGGCGGGAGTTTTTAATTTAACTTCCACGAAATTCATTTTCAAATCACTGAGTGAGCGTTCCAGATAGCGTTTCTCATCGTCCGAAAGATTGCCTTGAGTTTTATTAAGCAACATTTCCAGCATATCAATTGTTACGGAAGCCTCGTCTAATTTTACGGTAGTCGATTCGGTACCGGGATTTTTTATTTTACCCAGATGGATCCAGGCACTGCTGACCAGCGATTGCACTAAGCTCAGGAATAAAATCTGCTGGCGATCGGGTTGATTATCGGTCATGTTTTCCTCTATAATATATTACTGAAGTCAATTTGATGGGCATATTGTTGCATCAGATGAGCACGAATCGTCAGATTCTCCGAGCGGCGCAGGTGCGGATCGTTTTTCAACAATGAGAAAGCCCGATCACGGGCACTTTTTAACAGTTCGATATCAGTCAACGGGTCGGCAATTTTCATCTTAAGATAACCATGCTGTTTGGTGCCATAAAATTCTCCAGGGCCACGTAATTTAAGGTCAGCCTCGGAGATTTCAAAGCCGTCGGTCGTCGAGAGAATTGTGGCAATGCGTTGATGCCCCAGCTCGGTCACTTTGCGTTCCATCAGGATACACAGGCCGTTTTTATGACCGCGTCCGATGCGCCCGCGCAATTGATGAATCTGGGTCAAGCCAAACCTCTCAGCATTTTCGACCAACATTATAGTGGCATTCGGATTATCAACACCCACTTCGATGACGGTTGTACTCACCAGAAGGTTGACTGTTCCCTGATTAAAATTTTGCATGATGATATCTTTTTCAGCTGTAGGCATACCGCCATGCAGAAGGGCCAGTTTGAATTGCGGAAAAACCTTCGCGCTGAGGTATTCGAAACCCTGGATGGCGGCCTGCAGATCACTCTTTGCCGATTCCTCGATCAACGGATAGACTACGTAAGCCTGATTGCCTTTCGATAATTGTTCGGCAATGTAGCTATACACCTTCCCAATCTGATCGGCGGTTACGGCCCGGGTGAAAATTTTGCCTTTGCCGGCCGGCATTTCATCCAATATCGAAATATCCATATCGCCGTAAAGAGTCATACTAAGGGTACGCGGGATGGGCGTGGCAGTCATGATTAATACATCGGGATTGTAGCCTTTCCCGATCAGAGTACTGCGCTGAACGACGCCGAAGCGATGCTGTTCATCGATAATCACTAATGCCAGATTCTTGAAATTGACATTTTCCTGAATTAAGGCGTGTGTTCCCACAACCAGTTCGGCCTGACCGCCTTCAATTTCAGACAATATCTCCTGGCGTTCGCGTTTTTTCTGGCCGCCAATCAGGAGACGGACGGTAATACCGGCGACCTGGCCCAGCTGACGTAGAACGCGGAAATGCTGTTCCGCCAGAATTTCGGTCGGGGCCATGACAGCCGCCTGAAAACCATTGCCGATGGCGATACTGGCGCACAGCAAGGCCACGACGGTTTTTCCGCTACCGACGTCACCCTGCAGGAGACGATTCATTAAATTAGGCGAATGCAGATCGTCCCAGACTTCACGAATAACCTTTTTCTGGGCGGTAGTCAATTCGAATGGCAACTTCGCGTAGATTTGTTTCAAAAGCGGTCCGGCTGAGGAATAACGCAAAGGTTTCTGGATAGCTTTAATCCCGGCGCGTCGTACCGCCAGCAATAATTGCAGGAAAAAGAGTTCTTCGAATTTGAAGCGGGTTTGAGCGGCCAAGAGGCTTTCCGGATTGTCCGGAAAATGAATTTGCTGAAGAGCGGTGTTAATCGGCAGAAGTTTCAGTTCGGCCAGTGTATCGCGCGGCAGGATTTCATCGAAATAGGGCTTGAATTTTTCAAAAACCGGACGCAGGAGTCTGCGAAAACCGCGGCTGTCGAGCCCGACGGTCTTGAGTTCGGCGCTGGAGGGATACAGGGCGATGATGCGCGCCGTATGCAGGGTCAATTCCCACTCTTCCGTTTCAAATTTATCGTAATCGGGATGAATGAAACGCAAGCCGTTATAGAATTCAACCTTGCCGCTCATGGCAACTGTTTCGCCGATTTCGAAGGTATTCCGGACGTAATTGATACCGTTGAACCAAACCGCAGTTAGTGTGCCACTGCTGTCACCGATTACGACCTGGAAGAATTGCTTCCGGTAACGCCGCACCAGATTCTGCGAGATAATTTTTCCAACGACAGTAGCTTCCTGACCGATTTTTAAGTTGGCGATTTCGGTGATAGTGCTCCGGTCAAGATAACGGCGCGGGAAATGATACAGTAAGTCCTGTAAAGTAGTAATGCCGACATTGGCCAAAACCTCGGCGCGCTTAGGCCCGACGCCTTTAACATAGGTAACCGGCGTTTCAGGGGTAAGAGTGACGTTTTTGCGGACGGTTGGCCGGGTGCTCACCATTTTCTCTGGAAGGTGTAATTGACGGTCACGCTCTTATCAGCCGCAACGGATAACGGGAAGACCAGCAGACTGTTGCTTTTCTTTTGGTAGGAATGCGAAGAATTTTTAACGAACCAATCGCCGCTCATGATCTCACATACTTCGATATTAACCGATTCGCTGCGCTTGTTGGTTAGGTCAATTTTCACCGAGATCGTTTCCGAACGGTCACTGATTTTTTGACGGTTGGTAATAACCTTGCGACCTTTAACATCAAAGGCTTTGCCGACGGTCAGATCGAGCGTATCGTCCTTAGCGGTGTGCCCGATCCGATCTTCACCGACGAGTTGCAGGGTATTATCTAGATCCTTTTTAAAAATGCGGAATATGCCTTCGGGAAGCGGAATGCCGAGATGATTAGCTCCAGAATTGGCGAATTTCAAATGTACCTCAAGAGGATCATCAGCTTCACTTAGAACAGAATTTTGAAATAAATATAATTTTTCGGCGCGGGCATTTACTTCATCGAACAGCGTGATCTGTTTGATTTCGCGATCTTTGATTGTGACCGGGCGCTGGAGTTCGTAGAGGTGATAATCGAACAGGCCTCGCTCCTCGAAAGGTGCGGCACTGGCGGTTTCGTAAGCGGCTAAGACTTTTTCAGGACGGCCTGGAGTCCGTTTCGGGGCCCGGTGAATATCTCCGGCGACCAGCTTCATGATGGCGTTTTCGTAGGTGGCGCCGGACTGATTGTCGAGCGATACCCAGGAGTTTAACGTGAAATCCTGATCATTTTTCTCCAGTAGCAACAGGTACTCGGCGTGCCAGCTCATTCCGGCAGTCAGGTAGCTAATCTCCGATTCGACCGCGCCGCCGATCTTCGCTGACAGCAACCATTGCAGAGTTGGCTTCAGGATCAGGCCGGACGGCAGGGACGGGAAATCGTAATCGGCGATGTTTTCGGCCGAGGCGATCTTAATGCCATTATTCGCCAGTTGCAGGACAAGGTTACTGCCGTCGAACTGGAGCAGTTTGCCGTTGGTTTGCTCGCCGGATTTGGTTTTATACGAGATCGACTCACCGATATATTTTTCGAAAATTTTAGCCGAATTTACCAAATCATACAGAAAATTCTGTTCGAGTACTTCGATAGCTTCAGTTTTACCTGGAAAGGCAATTCGCACCGAAGTTGGATCAATCCTGGCCGGAACGCCCTCAATGCGGATCTCCGATTGACCTTTATTAACATCAAGTGAACGGTTCTGAGAAACCAGCCCGAGGTTATTGTTGTAAACCGTGACCTGAGTGGATTTAACCGCCGATGCGGCCAAGATAGTCACCGTCAGACTGGCTACTATCAGCAAAGGAATTGATAATCGTTTAAGCATTTGCATGCGATCCTCCCTGATTGAAGTTTAAAAAAATAATCAATTACCGATCAATCACTCAGCACTTTGAGATTGGCTTTAAGTTTCTGTAGTTGTTCGTTCAGGATCTGTTCCTTTTCGCGCTCTCTGGCGACGATTTCGCTGGGTGCGCGGGCGATGAATTCCGGATTATTCAGTTTAGCGCTGATGCCTTTCAGCAAACCGGTCAGGTGGTTGGCCTCTTTTTCGAGGCGGGCAATCTCAGCCTGGACGTCAATAATGCCTTCCAGCGGAATGAAGAACTCGGTTCCCCGCACCACCACGGTGGAAGAATGCACCGGCTTGCGGTCTTTTTCAACGAACGAGATATGGGTGGCCTTGACCAGGTTTTTAATGTAATTTTGGATTTCTGCGTTGTGAATAAACTCGGTCGCCACAGCGTCTTCTCTGGAGCGTACGACCAATTCGACCTGAGTCGCCGGTGGGATGTTCATTTCACTGCGGGCGGTGCGTAAAGATGTAACGATTTCCTGAAGGAGTTCAAATCGGGCAGTCAGTGACTTATCCTTCGGATGATATTCGACTTTCGGCCAGGCCGAGACGATGATGTCCGGTTCGGTGGGCAATTTAATGTGCTGATAGATTTCTTCGGTGATGAATGGCGCGTACGGATGCAGAAGTTTTAATAAATTTTTCAGGACGTAAACGGCCACCTGCAAAGCGGTCTGTTTTTCGGCCGGCGATTTTTTATACAAACGATCCTTGATGAGTTCGATATACCAATCGCAGTAATCGCTCCAGACGAAATCATAAATATTGCGCGCGACCTCGTCGAAGCGGTACTTTTTCAGATTTTTATCGACGGCATGAATGGTGGCGTTCAGACGACTCAGAATCCATTCGTCAGCCAGTTCTATTTTAAGTTTCGCCGGCGCAAAATTTTCGCCGGGCAGAGCGTTTTCATCCAGATTCATCAGGATGAAGCGCGCGGCGTTCCAGACTTTATTCATGAAATTGCGACCGATCTCAAGGCGTTCTTCTGTAAAAAGAATGTCCTGACCCTGCGGCGCGATCAGCATAATGCCGAATCGCAAAGCATCGGCGCCGTATTTGTCGATCAGCGCCAGCGGATCCGGTGAATTGCCGAGCGATTTGCTCATTTTGCGGCGCTGAGCGTCGCGGATAATGCCGGTGAAATAGACATTGCGGAATGGAATTTCTTGGCAGAATTCGAGGCTGGCCATGATCATGCGCGCCACCCAGAAAAAGATAATGTCCGGGCCGGTGATGAGGTCGTCGGTTGGGAAAAATTTGCCCAGGTCGGCGGTGTCGTCCGGCCAGCCCATCGTCGAAAAGGGCCACAACCAGGAACTGAACCAGGTGTCGAGCACGTCTTCATCCTGTCGCACAGCCGCGCCGCATTTCGGACAGCGAGAGGGATCGTCAATCAGCGCATTGCTCCAGTCACAGTCATTGCAATAAAAGACCGGAATGCGATGACCCCACCATAACTGCCTTGAAATGCACCAGTCGCGAATATTGGTCATCCAGTGATAATAAACCTTGACCCAGCGTTCCGGGTAAAAACGAATTTGCTTTTCTTCAACAATCTTTAAGGCTGGTTCCGCCAATGGTTGCATCCGCACAAACCATTGTTCGGAAAGATACGGCTCGATCATCACGTCGGCGCGTTGACTATAACCGACCGAATGCGAATAATCTTCGATTTTTTCAAGTAAGCCGAGGTGCTCCATTTCAGCCACAACCAGCTTGCGGGCCGTGAAACGGTCTTTGCCGGCGACCAGCGGTCCGGCAGTCTCGTTCATTGTGGCCTCGGGATTCAGAATATTGATTTTGGGTAAATTGTGGCGCTCGGCAATCTCGAAATCATTTGGATCGTGCGCCGGAGTGACTTTAACAGCGCCGGTGCCGAATTCGCGATCCACGAATTTATCAGCCACAATGGGAATGATGCGGTCGACGATCGGCAGTCTGACTTGCTTGCCGATGAATTGCTTATAGCGCGCATCCTCGGGATTGACCGCGACCGCCGTATCGCCCAGCATAGTTTCCGGGCGGGTGGTTGCGACTGTAATAAAGCCGGAATTGTCCGCCAGCGGATAACGAAAATACCAGAGATGACCTTTTGTATCGCGATGAACGACCTCTTCATCGGAAAGAGCGGTTTGCGAAGCTGGACACCAGTTGATAATGCGGCGTCCGCGATAGATCAGCCCTTTTTTATAAAGCTCGACAAAGACCCGGCGCACCGCCCGATTGAGTCCTTCGTCGAGAGTAAAACGTTCCCGTTCCCAGTCCGCCGAACAGCCCAGTTTGCGCAATTGGGTCAGGATAATGCCTTTATGCTTGAGCGCCCAGTCCCAGACGATTTTGGTGAACGCTTCGCGACCGTAATCGAAACGGGTTTTGCCTTCCTTGCGAATGTTTTTTTCGACGACATTCTGAGTGGCGATTCCGGCATGATCGGTGCCCGGCAACCAGAGTGTCTCAAAACCCTGCATGCGGGCGTGCCGGATTAAAATATCCTGCATGGTATTATTCAACACGTGCCCGATCGTCAGAATGCCAGTGACGTTCGGCGGCGGGATAACGATTACGAAGGGCTTTTTATTCGAATCGGCGTTGGCGTGAAAATAATTTTTGGTAAGCCAGTACTCGTACCACTTGGTCTCAGCCTGGCGCGGATCGTAGACTTTATCTAACTGGATGGACACAAAAACCTCATTTACTTTAGCTAAGCGGACAGTTTTAAAAATTTCATATCAATCACAAGATCAACTTTTATCGAGGGAATATAATCTAAATCAGCCCTTAAAGTCAATCACGGATTTAGACGGACAGGCAGATTTTACCACTTTGGTTTATAACACATCTCTAACTAGAGGGAAATATTTTTTTGTAATTCGATCTAATTTATTTCCGGGAATGACTGATCACTAAAGTCGTCAAAATGGGACGAACAGCGAATATCTGGCGAATTACAGAAGTAATAAAGTCTGCGAAGCGACTAGAGAATCTAAATCGTAAAAAATCAGAACTCTATCATCGGCTGAAGAATCAGAGTTTTGAGAACCTGGTTGTCGGTCGTAAATCCATTAACCGGACCACGGTATTCCGGACGCTTTTCATAGGCAAATCCAATCTTCAGCCCGATCAAGTATTTTCGAAACGGGACAAATTTACCATACGCAAACGTCAGCCGGGAAATGCCCGCCTGGATTTTGGCCGGAGGAATCTGCAATTCAAATTCAGAACAACTATTCCGGCGAAGATTCCATGAGCAGGTTGTCTTTTCGGTTTTTTGCCGGGAATAAGCCACATTGATGGTATTGGCGATTTCGGGTAAGCCGTACCAGCGATAACCGATTTTAATATCCCAGGCATGGGTTTTATCCTGATCTTGGCCGGTTCCTTTTATCTTCCATTCACAACGCAACCAATTAGCCTTTAAGATATATCCGTCAAAAATCTCCTGCCAGCCGGTAGTCAGCACAAATCCACTGGCCCCGGTAGCCGGGACGATTAGTTCTCCATCATCATTCAGGCTTACATAGTTCGCCAACTGACCAATAAATAAACTGACCGACCAAGGTTCCTGATAATTGCCGGCTAAGGAACTCCAGATATTTAATCCTGCCGTCAGATCGAATCTGCGGTAAAAGGACAAATGTTCAGTTTTCAACCAACCGGACAAAGCCGAGGTCGGATATAGGGTCAGCTCTGTCAGGAAATGGGTTGGCTTAAACGATTTCCGGAATAAACCAGTATAAAGTTTCAATTCATTTTCGTCATAGACAGAAATCTGCTCATCCTTGCGTAGACCTATGAAAGCACTGCTGTAACTGCTGTAAATTCCCGGCGAAAACGCATATCCGGCGGAATGCTCACGCACCTTAACGGGCCAGCTGAATTGGGCGGAAACCGGGACAGACGGGAATAAACTCACCACTAAAGTAATTATCGATGCGATTATACGATAAATATCGCAATGGTTAATTTTATTCATCGCCCGGTCTGATGATTTTGATAAATATTATTGATGATAATTATAGGCAATAGCAGTTTTAACCCGCTCGAGAATTTCGGTATCCGCCTTGTCGATTAATTCAGAACTGGGAATCGGATCGCTAACAACGGCTTCCAGCCGGACGCGCGGATCGATGATGAAACGGGTTTTGGGTTTCAGGCGGAACATGCCGTTCAGAGTTACCGGCAGAATATCGAGCTTGGTAGCTTTCATAATATGGATAAATCCCTTTTTAAAAGGCCCCAGTTCACCGGTCAGGGTGCGGGTACCTTCGGGGAAAAGAGCAACCGTCAGCGTATCAGCTTTGGCGATGGACTGATTGATTGATTCCCTGGTTTTTTCGTGATTGCCGGGATCGATCGGAATGTAATCGGTCCTACGAATGAAATAACCAAAAACCGGGATGCGCGTCAGATAGGAACGCCCCAGCCAGGAGACGCGCGGAAAAACTGCAATGATTGCCGGAATATCATATATACTGGCGTGATTAATCAGCATAATGTACTTTTTACCGTTCTCAATCTTCTTGCTTCCATAAACGTGTATATGGGTGCCCATCAACCAAAAAAGCCCGCGCGCCCAGAAGATATGTCCAATGTTCAAAAGATTTTGGGCATTGAAAAAAACCAGGATCACACCTAAAAGAATCATGATGGCTGTAAACAGATACTGCAAACCGTAACTGAATAAAGAGGTTACGGTAAGTAAATAACGTATAGCCCAGGGAAAATTTTTATCTTCTTCGCTCAGTAGCATCTCATTAATTCTAATAAAGCGATTTAAAAATTAAAAGAAATATTTATTAGGCGGTCAAAATCGCTTGAACTTAAGACTAAAAAAGAATAGTAATGCTTAGCCTTTGTACACCTGATTGCGGAACCAGGTAGAGATTCCCCAGAAAAAGATTACTCCGCCGGTTGTCAGAGTCAGCAAGTTAAATCCGCATAGGACCCGCATACAATTAACTGAAAATAATTTGGAATGTGTACTGGCAAGTTCAGCCATCCAGAATAGGAAAATAAACGAAATCACAAGCATGATTGCACCAATGATAATTAGATTTCGCGCGCGGCGGTCAGGACGCCTGGAAAATAATTTCATACTCAACAAATCCTGTGATACAATTTTTCAGTCGACCCAAGAATATATATGATTTTTGTAAAAGATGGTAGGAAATAAAACAGCAATTTCTGGCATGCTCAATGTAATCTGGGTGACCTAACCGGCTTTGACTCTTAACCAGAGCAAAACCCCCCCGGTCAGAATGAAAAATCCGACGCAACACCACAAAACTATAATCAGTGTCAGGCCTCTCAAAATCCAGAGATTAACTAATTTTAGTAAAAACTTATGAGCCAGCGCAATTATTAGTACTAACAGATCGGGAATGAAAAAATTGAACAGACCGATTTTCAGGACTCTTTTGACCCTTTTCTTGGTATCCCGATGATCAGAACGGTGTCTCACCCGATAAAATTTTCTCATGGACTATATCCCCACCCCGAATTTTATGATTAGATGAACTATATAGTCAAGATAAAAATTGGCGATTATTTCTGCCAGATAAATGTTGTGGTAATAGCGCACAAAAACATTGATGACCGCTAAACCGATTTAGCCGAATTCGCGATTAAAACATTAGATTGCTTTGCTGAACTTAGTTTCCGAAATTTGCTTCTAGTGGCAATAACTAACAGATAGAGAAAGAGACATGCGGACGAATATTAGCGAATGGTTTCGACCGAAAAATATCACCGAGGCGGTTGAAATTATTAAAAGTGGCCATGCTATTCCCTATGCCGGTGGTACCGGTTTGCGAAATGGTCAGGTCCATGGATTAATTGATCTGCGCGGATTGAATCTGGATTATATCCGGGAAAAGAAAAACAGTGTCGCTATCGGCGCCTGTACGCGATTTAATGATATATCTCATTTTCACTGGTCGGACGAACGCCGAATTCTGTCCCAGGCAGTTGGACAGGCGGCTTCCAATCCGTTGCGGAATCTAATCACGCTGGGAGGGTCGCTGGCCTATCGCCCGGTCTGGTCAAATATTCCAACCGCATTACTGGCTCTGAATGCCTCGATAATAGTCACCGGAACCGATCCTTCCGAATATTCAGTTGCCGATTTTCTGAAGGTGAAACACAGTCGTCAGTTTTTGATTACGGAAATTGTTTTGCCGCCGGCGCCCGGATATGGTTTTTATTATCGTTTTGCCCGCACCCGCTTCGATTATTCCGCACTCGATCTGGCAATCTACGTTGAGATCAAATCGGGCATGATAGACCTTTGTCGAGTCGCAGTTGGCAATGCGCTTCCAGTTGCCAGCCGCTTGACAAACATTGAAAATCAGCTGATTGGAATGCAATTATCCAATCCGAAGATAAATGAAATTGTCAGTTCAGCCGAGATAAAACCACTCAAAAATCCGAATTTCAGCCGCGAATTTATACTCAATATACTTAAAACCGAACTGGTGCGCGCTTTTACCAAAATCAGGGAGCAGGATTATGCAAATTGAACTAACTGTCAATGGAAAGTTAAAAACCCTGGAGATTCACGCGGGCGAAAATTTGCTGGAAACTCTGCGTAACAACGGCTACACTGGTGTGAAATACGGTTGCGGTACGGGCGACTGCGGGGCCTGTGTCGTTCTGCTGAACGATCGGCCGGTAAATTCCTGTCAGGTGCTGACGGCGGCGATTGAAGGTGAGTCGGTTACGACCATTGAAGGTATCGGCACAATCGATAAGCCGCATCCAATCCAGGAAGAACTGGTCAAAGCCGGCGCTGTGCAATGTGGTTATTGTACTCCCGGAATCGTTCTATCCGCCTATGCCCTACTCCGCTCTAATCCCTATCCAACGGAAGACGAAATCAAGACCGCCCTCGACGGACATCTCTGCCGCTGTACCGGCTATGTGAAGATCCTCGAAGGGGTGAAGAATGCAGCGGAAAGAGTTCATTAGTTACGAGTTACGAGTTCTGAGCTGAACTTTGGTTATAATAGAAATAATGAAGATTGAGCACTTTTAAGACATATCAGGATATCGAAGCCTGGCAAAGAGCCAGGGAAATGACAAACAAAATATATTCGCTAACCCGGCAAGGCGAATTCCATAAAGATTACGCCCTGATCGATCAAATTCGTCGGTCATGTATTTCAGTAATGAGTAATATCGCCGAGGGATTTGAGCGTGACCGTACTAAAGAATTTGTAAATTTTTTACTTTACGCAAAAGGTTCGGTTGGAGAAATCTCCACTCAACTAATTATTGCGTTCGATCAAAAATATATTGATGATAATCAGTTTAAAGAATTATCTGATTTGGCGATAGAGATCGGCAGAATGATTGGCGGCCTTATCGCATATTTGAAAAAAGAAAAACGTCAGGATTTTCGATGAATAATAAAATTCGTAACCCGCAACCTGTAACTCGTAACTCGGAACTCGCAACTCGTAACCCGCAACTCGCAACTCACAACCCGCAACTCATAACCGTCAACAAATCGGTGAAGAAAATCGACGGTCTGTCGCTGGCCACAGGGCGGGCCTTGTTTACGGATGATTTTCGGATGGCGAATACAGCCTATGTGAAATTCCTTTATTCGCCGCATGCACACGCCAGGATAGTCTCAATATATACAACCAAAACGCAAAAAATTCCGGGTGTCATCGACGTCGCTCATTATGGTAATGTCCCGGCGATATTGCATACTACCGCCGGTCAGGGTTACCCGGAACCGTCGCCGTACGATACGGTCATGTTCGATTCGAAGATGCGTTTCGTAGGTGATAAAGTCGCGGCTGTGCTGGCCGAGACGCCCGAGATAGCCGCTGAAGGTGTTGCGCAAATTAAAGTCGAATACGAAATACTGCCGGCACTTTTCGATTTTGAACAAGCCATGGAGCCGGGCGTGCCGGTCTTGCATCCCGAACCGGGCAAAGGCTATCCAGCCGGCATGCCGTATGACGCCGCCCGCAACATTTGTGCGGCCGTCGATATCAATGTTGGTGATATGGAACAGGGGTTGTCTGAAAGTGATTTCACTTTTGAAGAAACCTATTACTCGCATTACGCTTCGCACGCCATGCTCGAGCCGCATGCCGTTTTAAGCTATTTAGACGAGAAGGATCGACTTGTAATAATTACCACGACGCAGGTTCCATTTCATGCCCGGCGCATCTGCGCCATGCTTTTACAGATCCCGGAGAGACGCATTCGCGTCATAAAGCCACGCATCGGCGGCGGATTCGGTTGTAAGCAGGAAGTATTTCTGGAATATTATGCCGGATTATTCACCTTGAGGACCGGACGGCCGGTTAATATTGCTCTGACCCGCGCCGAGGTTTTGCGGGCTTCGCGCTATCGTCACCCGATGCGAATCAGAATGCAGACCGGCGTGAAAAAAGACGGTGCGATCCACGCCATCTGGCTGGATGCGCTGATGAACAATGGCGCCTACGGAGCTCACGCCCTGACAGTGCTCTCCAATGCCGGCTCCAAGGTTTTACCATTAATTAACAAAGCCCCGCACCAGCGTTTTACCGGAAAAACCGTCTATACCAATCTGCCGGTCGCCGGCGCCTACCGCGGTTACGGCGCGACGCAGGGCTATTTTGCCCTGAACCAGATGATGGACGTCATCGCCCACCGCTTGAATATAGACGTTGTCGAGCTTTTCCGGAAAAATTGTATCCGGTTCGGCGAAACCTCCCCGATTTTTGAGAAACTCGGCGAAGGCAAGGAAGGCGTGGCCATGAGCATCGAGTCCTGCGGCCTGGAAAAATGTATCGAGGTCGGCCTGAAAGAGATCGACTGGTATGCCAAACGTGGCAAGCAAATTCGCAACGGTTCGAAAGTCCACGGCGTCGGCATGGCCGTTATGATGCAGGGCAGTGGTATTCCGCGGGTTGATATGGGCGCGGCTTATATTAAAATGAATGACGACGGTTCGTTCAATTTGCAAATCGGGGCGACCGACCTCGGCACTGGTTCCGATACCGTTCTGGCGCAAATTGCGGCCGAGACGCTCGGCGTACCGGTGGAAGATATTCTGATATATTCTTCCGATACGGATTTTACTCCATTTGACGTCGGTGCCTACGCCAGCTCGACGACCTATATTTCCGGTGAAGCCGTGCGCAAATGCGCTGAAAAAGTCGCTGAACAAATTCTGCAAGTTGCCGCGGAAATGTCCGGTCAGCCGCTTGAAAACCTGAAGATTTCTGACAAACAGGTGGTATGGACGGATGGCGCGCTGACCTTCCGCGACATTTGTCAGTATGCGCTTTATACCGAGAATCAATTCCAGATTCAGGCGGTCGCTTCCAATATTTCGAATGTCTCGCCGCCGCCGTTTGCCGCCCATTTTGTCGAGGTTGAAGTTGATACGGCTACGGGAGTTGTTCAGGTCATTAAATACGTGTCGGCGGTCGATTGCGGCACGGCAATCAATCCAAAATTAACCGAAGGCCAGGTCGAAGGCGCGATCGTCAATGGCATTTCCTGGGCCTTGACCGAGGAGTTCCGTTTCAGTGATTCCGGCGCCCAGTTGAATACCGATTTCGGACGCTATAAGATTTTCACCGCGGCCGACATTCCCGCAATCAAAACGATCATCATTCCGACCTACGAGCCGAATGGCCCGTATGGTGCCAAGTCCGTCAGTGAAATCGCCATCAACGGCCCGGCGCCGGCGATTGCCAACGCGATTTACGATGCGATCGGAATTCGTTTCCGGGAACTGCCGATAACCGCCGAGAAGATTTTCCGGGTGCTGAAGAATTCCTAGACAAGATTAACAAGATATATTTTTATTAATATCACATTCTGAACGAGAGGCGTCCCTCTGAAGGACAATATGTGAAGAATCGCTAAAGTTCCAGAGTCGAAAAATATACTATGAAAATGTAAAAACTACAGTGGTAAACTGCCCATAATATAAAACAAATATCCACCTCCCAGACCTGCAGCATAACCGGTACAGGCTTCCGTTGAAGCCCCTTTTTCAGTCATTACTGTAATTTCACCATCTTTCATATTTGTAATTTTATGCCGCCAGGTAGAGACCGGCGTGCCGCCCTTGAAGTATATTTGTCCCAGGATACCAACGCTTACCGGGATTTTCGGCAAATCATATTTTAGATCAAACTGAACGGATTCGCCCCATTTGTGAAAGAAATACACATCACGTTTTTCATAACTGTCGAGAATTTTATCACTGCCATCATCGGGTATTACCCATTTTTCGGTCAGCATATGCCAGGTCGTTTTATCCGTGTAACCAAGACCACAGCCAATTCCCAACGAGGTTCGCCCCAGGTCTGATTCAAATAATGGTAAATAATAAGCGAAACGAAAAAAATACCAGGTATCTTCATAGCTGGAAAAACCTTTAAAATAGGCATTTCCAAGATTGACATAGTACAACGTCTTACTTCGACTGGTTAAGATATTCGGTTTGCGGTCGATTAATCCGAATGCAAACATAAAGCGGTGATTTCGGGTAAAAAAATGAAAGAAAGCTTCAGTCGGAATACTCCCGATTGGGACAATATTACTATTACCACCACTTTGGATTCTCCAAGCACTTAAAAAATCACCGGAAATATCGGCTGCATCATAGCCCGCATCATAACGATTTTGCTCCTTGCCGTGCGATACTGTGATTCCGATGCCCATTTTATTCCACCAGTAATCACTAGCCTGAAGCGGGTTTAGAAAATATAGAAAGGTAACCAGCGATAAAGACAACTGCAAAAACAGACGCATAAAACCTCCCCTTTTTTAATGTTACCCGGATTTCACCGCATTGTCAAGTTTATCTATTTGGATCAATTTTAAAGATAAAAATTACTTTATTACAAGGGAAAATAATTTAGGACATCACTTTGGGGATTAGTAAAAGAAATTGCTCCTATATTGTTGGAGTGCACCAGAAATCCACATCAAATTATTTTCAAATACCTATAAGTACTTTAAAATACCAACGCGATTCTTCCCCCGCCAACGACGGGATCAGAATGACATTATCCTGTAAATCCTTTCGAAAAAATCCGCGTCTATCCGCGGCAATGACTACAGCGCCAGCTTCTCGCGCAGGACTTTGACGATATTATCTTTTGGCAGGCGGATTTGTTCAAGAGTGTCGCGGTCGCGCAGGGTCACACTGCCATCCTGCAGAGTCTGCGAGTCGATCGTGATTCCAAACGGCGTACCGGCTTCGTCCTGGCGGCGATAACGCCGACCGATTGAACCGGCCTGGTCGTAGAAAGCCGCAAAATGTTTTTTTACATCATGAAAAATGGCTTCGGCGATTTCCGGCATGCCATCGCGATTGACAAGCGGCAAGATGGCGACTTTAGTCGGGGCAAGTTTCGGGTTGAGACGCAGGACAACCCGGTCATGTTCGGTATCTTCCCAATATGCGTCACAAAGTACGGTCAGGATGGTGCGATCGACGCCAGCCGAACTTTCCACGACGGCCGGAACGATATGGGTGTTAGTTTCAGTTTCGAAGAAAGCCAGTTTCTTGCCGCTGGCCTGGATGTGCTGGTCTAGATCGAAGGTCTGCCGGTCGGCGATGCCCTCCAGTTCCGACCAGCCGAACGGAAATTTGTATTCAACGTCGGTGCAAGCTTTGGCGTAATGCGCCAGTTCGTCCTTCTCGTGCGGGCGCAGGCGCAGATTTTTGGATCGAATGCCGAGTTTTTTATACCAGTTAAAACGCTCGTCGACCCAGTATTCGTACCAGCGTTCGCTGTCTTCCTTTTTAACGAAAAATTCCAACTCCATCTGTTCGAACTCACGCGAGCGGAAAATGAAGTTACCGGTCGTGATTTCATTGCGGAACGCCTTGCCGATCTGGCCGATGCCGAAAGGCAATTTGACGCGCGTGGTGGAGATGACGTTGTCGAAATTGACGAAAATGCCTTGGGCGGTTTCCGGGCGCAGATAAACTTCCGCGGCAGAATCTTCGGATGGCCCGAAGTGGGTTTTGAACATCAGGTTAAATTGGCGGGCGGGCGAAAGCTCGGCACTGCCGCAGTTCGGGCAGGCGATTTTATCGAATTTAACGGTTTTTTGACCATGGCAATGTGGACAGTCGGAATCGCGATAGTACGCCATTTCCCGGGCGTATAAATCCGGGAAATGCGGGGCGAATTCTTTTTTAACTTCAATAAGCCCGTCATTAACGCGGAAATTGAAATCGCATTTGGAACATTTAAAGTAAAATACTGCCTTGTCTTCCCTGAAACGGAATTTGCATTTTTTACAACCGATCAGCGGGTCATGAAAATTGGCAACGTCCCGGAGGCTTCCCAGACTTTCGGATGCATCAGGATGGCGGCGTCCATTCCGACAATATTTTCGCGACTGGTAATCATATCGTGCCACCAAATATCTTTTACGTGGCGTTTGAGTTCGACGCCGAGCGGGCCGTAATCCCAGGTACTGCTCAGTCCGCCGTAGATATCGCTGGACTGAAAAATGATACCGCGCCGTTTGCACAGCGAGACCAATTTATCCATCATTTCGTTACTGACTTGTTTTCCCATATTCTTCTATTCTTCCAAATTTTCAATATTCAATCTGCAACCTATCCTGTGGAGACTCCTTCGGTGCAAGTTGCATTTTGTCCCATAGGGACTCCTACGGAGCAATTTTATCATTCATCCGCGCTTTCCGTCTTGCATTTCGGACAGATTAACACGACGCTACCATCGCGTTTAGTCTTACGCTCCAGAAATTGACTGTCGCAATTCTGGCAGGCACGCGCGACCGGTTCGTTCCAGGTAGCGTACTGGCAATTGGGGTAGCGGTTACAACCATAGAAGATTTTACCTTTTTTAGTTCGTTTCTGGACGATTTGACCGTCGCAATCCGGTTCCGGACAATTGATATTAAGAGTGAACGGCGCGGTTGTTTTACATTTCGGATATTTCGTGCAGGCCCAGAATTTACCATAGCGGCCCTCTTTGACCGCCATCGGACTGCCACAATTCGGACAGGTTTTTTCGGTGGTTTGCGCAATCGGTTCGGCATTCAGCGGTCGCGTATTTTTACATTCCGGGAAAGCCGAGCAGGCCAGGAAACGCCCGTTACGACTCCATTTGATTACCATCGGGGCGCCGCATAATTCGCATTTTTCGGCGGTTTTTTCCTGCAGACCGGTCTTGATTTCGCGGCGTTGAGCCTGCAGTTCTTCGAGCGATTTATGAAAAGGCTGGTAGAATTCATAGAGGACTTTTTGCCATTCTTTACGATTGCCTTCAACGTCATCCAGTTCGGCTTCCATCTGTGCCGTGAATTTGACATTGAATATTTTAGGCATACCTTCAACCAGTAGTTTATTGACGGTCTTACCGAGGTCGGTGGGTTTCAGATAACCACCTTTACGTTCGATGTATTTACGGGTAATGATAGTGGAAACGATGGTGGCGTAAGTACTTGGACGACCGATGCCGAGACTATCCAGTTCCTTGATCAAAGTCCCTTCGGTGAAGTGAATCGGTGGCTCGGTGAATTTCTGTTCCGGCCGGAGTTCGATTAAGGTCAGCGGATCATTTTTTTGGATCTTTAATGGCAGAGTGATTTTCTTTTCATCCTCGGTTTTTTCATCGCGCCAGGCGCGTAAGTAGCCATCGAAGATCAGATCATTGCCAATGGCGCGGAATAGGTACTTTTCCGCTGTAACGTCGATAGTTTTCTGTTTATAGATTGCATTCGCCATCTGGCAGGCGGCAAAACGGTTCCAGATTAAGTTATAGATTTTTTTCTGTTCAGGGGTAAGGTATTTGGCGACGGCTTCCGGGCTGTGCTCGAAATGAGTCGGGCGAATACCTTCGTGAGCGTCCTGAACGTTCCGTTTGGTAGTCTTGAAGTAGCGGGGATTCGGGGGCAGAAATTCGGAGCCGAATTGATTTTCGATATAATTGCGAACGCCGGTGATAGCTTCCTTGGAAATGCGAACGGAATCGGTGCGCATATAAGTGATCAGACCGACCGGTTCGCCGCCGATTTCGATGCCTTCGTACAGATTCTGGGCAATGCGCATGGTTTTTTCCGGTGAGAAACGCAGACGCCGCGTGGCTTCCTGTTGCAAGGTGCTGGTGGTAAAGGGAGGCGCCGGTGATTTGGCGACCTTTTTTTCTTCGACGGCACTGACCTGATAGGCGGCATTTTTTAAGACTAACAAGTGCTTTTGGGCATCGGTTTGGTTACTAAGCTCGACTTTTTTACCGTCGATTTTGATCAGTTTGGCAGTCAGGTTCTCAACCTCTGGGGTCTGCAGGATGGCGAAGATTTCCCAGTATTCGCGGGGAATGAACTGCTCTATTTCGACTTCGCGTTCGCAGATGATACGCACGGCGACGGATTGCACCCGACCGGCGCTCAGTCCGCGGTACAGGGTACGCCAGAGAAAAGGGCTGACCTGATAGCCAACCAGTCGGTCAAGAATCCGCCGGGCTTGCTGAGCATTGACTAGGCTCATGTCGATCTGGCGGGGATGACCGAGTCCGTAATGAATACCACTGGTTGTTATTTCATTGAATAAGACACGCTGAATACATTCCGGCGGTACGTCGATAGCGGAAGCGATATGCCAGGCAATAGCTTCGCCTTCGCGATCGGGATCGGGCGCCAGCAGAACCCGCTGAGCTGAGCGGGCGGCTTCTTTCAGATTATTAATAATTTTAGATTTACCCTTAATTGTAATGTATTTAGGTCTAAAATTATGCTCGACGTCAATCCCCAGTTCTTTCTCAGGCAGATCTTTAATATGACCAACTGAGGCCATAACCCGGAAATTGCCGCCCAGGTATTTCTTGATGGTGCGGGCTTTTGAGGGCGATTCGACAATTAATAAGTTCATGGTCGCAAATTATCCTTAAGGCGCGGTAAATTACAAACGTTAACCAGAAATTCAAGCATTTTTAAAATCTGTCGTTCAATTTATCGGTTAATATTAAATAATCTTTAATCGGCATTTCGGAAATGTTTAAATTCCCGGCGCGATTTTTGAATAGTTCAGGAAAACCTTGCTGACCAAGATCATACAAGCCTTTCGGCAAAAATCAAACCTTCAGATATTAGCGATAGTATTTTTTCTTTTTATACTGATCGATACTGTGGCCTGGTTTACGATTCGGCCCTATGCCAAAAAATCGCCCTGTGCAATCTGCGGCAGGATCAACACCAAACCGGTCAAAACTCTCTATCAGTACCGATTTGAAGTTGTGCCTTACGTGAAAGAGATCCAGGTCTGGTATTGTGAAAAACACGTCCGCACCGCGCCGGAAATTGTGACGAAATTGCCAGCGACTAAGGACACTGTCGCCAGTCGTTTTCGGATATCAGTCATCACCGGTCTGATCACATTGGTATCATTGCTGTTTATTATAATCTTGCTGGAAATGAATTTTTACTGGTTATTTCTGCATGCCGGATTAATTAGTACAACTTTTATAATATTTGGGGTCACCTCCAATATAACTATGACCATTTTCCTACTCTCCACCGTAGCGGTCGCAGTGCTGATTTTCTATTTTTGGTATCGCCGGTACAACCGCGTCTGAAAATAACGAGGCTGTGATACCAGATTTACTTAGAATCGTCCACCATTTTTAAAACCGCCAGATCTGTCAGATCCAGATAGGTCGTAACCAAATCCGGCCCGAATTTATCGAGACTCAGGCTAATCCATTTCATTATGGCATCGATCGGACTGGCTTTTATTTTGGTCGGGCAACCGATTTCGGGTTTTAAAGAAGCGCTCCAGATCAGTCCGGGTCTATCGGCACTAAATATGTCAATATTGATTCCCGGGGCGCCTTTGACTTTCAGGCCGTAGCCCAATTTAGCCTGGCCCGTGAAATTCCATTGCAATGCCGCGTTGTTATCCACCAGAACGACGGCATCGACGCCCAACGCTTTGGCCAGCGATTGCATTTGAGTCACTTTGGTGATGACGGCATCTACGGTGCCTTCTTTACCGATCGCAAACGGGATTTTCGTAACCTTGACAGCTTCAATGCTCTTCAGATTGTTGGCTTCGATCGAACCTTTCCACCAGCCGGCCGCCGCGCCCTTGACTTTCTTTTCCTCTTCCTTGTATTCGAGGTTTTTATAAGCATTGCTGGCAGCTATTTTTTCAACGGGAAGAACAGTGTAGCCGTGATTCTCAAAGCTTTTCTGCAATCCGGCGTACATTTGATTGACGAAATCCTGAAGCGGCAACATTTCCTTCCTGACCCGGGCCTGTTCGGCAAAGGCATCGGCTACAGCCACAATTCCACTGACAATACCGGTCCCGGCTTCGCGTTTTTCACCTTTGCGATAGACGGTAACATCGAAAGCGACGATGGCAACTTTTTTAACTTTTTTGAGACCGACAGCGTCATTCTTCGGTTTCGCCATGGCCTTGACAGTTTTGCCGCCGCCTTCTTCAATCGTAGCCCATTGTTTATGAGCGATGGTATACGTGAAATTCTGTTGGGCAAAAGTGATCTTCTCTTTGTCCGGCGATTTGACGACTTCGGTTACGGTCGGTAAAGTGGCACAGCCGAAGAATAAAAGACAACCTAAGAAAATGATTGAGTACAATACTGTTTTCATAAATTCCTCCGTGGCGTTTAAAAGCGGTTTAGAAGATAAGAAATCCGAGTGTTAGTTTTTAGCGCAGACGGAGGTTAACCATCCTTAAGATGGGGTGGATTGACCAGATTACGAATAATCTGATTCGGATGGCTTACTAAAATAAAAAAGATTATCACCGCACTTCAATTTACTATTCAAAATAGCGATTTTCAATTAATTAATTACCGGATTAAAAATCCTGAAAATTCTGACTGGTATCATTAATTCAGGGCTGGGATTAGAGAATAATTTTGGATAATTTCCGCTGAAAAAAGTAAGGGTAGTATTATGGAACAAGTTGAAATCGTAATTATCGGAGCAGGAATTGTCGGGCTGGCAATTGCCCGGGAAATATCGGTTAAAATAAGTTCGCCGATTGTTTTACTGGAACAGCATCCGTATTTTGGCGCCGAGACTTCTTCCCGCAACAGTGAAGTCGTCCATGCCGGAATGTATTATCCGACCAATACCCTGAAAGCACGTTTCTGTGTACGCGGCAATCGCCTTCTCTATGAACTCTGTGAAAGCAACCGGATCCCATACCGAAAGACCGGCAAACTGATCGTGGCTCTGACGGCCGAAGAGATCGCCGAAGTCGAAGCACTTTATCAACAGGGGATTGCCAATGGTGTTCCCGGTCTGTCCATGTTGAATGCTCGCCAGATTAATGGTCTAGAGCCGAATGTAAGGGCCAAATGCGCCCTGCTGAGTCTGGAAACGGGTTTGATTGACACGCACCAATTGATGCAATTTTATGAGACCCAGGCTACGGCGAATGGAGTCCTGACCGCCTATCAGAATAAGGTTGTCAGTCTCCGGAAACGATCCGATGGCTACCAGGTTACGGTGGCTGACGAAGCCGGCCGAACATTTGATTTAATTAGTCAGATTGTGATAAATTCGGCCGGCCTGAACTCGGATAAAATCGCGGCTTTAGTCGGCCTGGATATCGATCGGTATCAGTATCGTATCTATTATTGCAAAGGGGAATATTTCAATGTTACCAATCGGCATACCGGGAAGATTAAGCACCTGATTTATCCGGTACCCACCAGTTATAGTCTGGGAATTCATACCCGTTTGCGATTGGATGGCACTCTCGCGCTCGGTCCGAACGCCATTTATATTGATGAAGTCAACTATGAAGTCGATCCCGGAAACCGGGAAATGTTTTATGATAGTGTCAAGGATTTTTTACCTTTTATTGAATATGAAGACCTGACTCCGGAAATGGTCGGAATCCGATCGAAACTGCAAGGCCCCGGTCAAGATTTCCGTGATTTTGTGATTAATGAAGAGAGTGATAAAGGATTTCCGGGTTTAATAGATTTAATTGGTATCGATTCCCCGGGACTTACCTCGGCCCCGGCCATCGCAGAATATATAGCCGGATTAGTCTGATCCGCGGCAATTTATTCTGTCATTATTTCGTAAAAATCAATCTATGAATCCAGCCGGTCGTCTGGTTTGGCAGGCGTACTAGATACCAGTCAGCCAGACTGTCGAGAACGATCACGGCAGTCTGGGCTGGAACCACGGTAATGATGGGGCTTTTCAAGGTGGGAGTTTGCCGCAGATTACCATTACGTTGCAGGGCTTTTGTTAAAAGTGATACCCTAGAAGAATATCCGGTCTCTGTTTCGAATAAAATACGGTTAAGCCACCCAATCTGATTATCGTCAGTTGCGATTTTATACCAGTTGGCAATACTGTCCAGGATAGTGACAGTGGTTCCATTGGCGATCGTCCCGATAATAGGGGCTTTGAGATTAGGATTTTTGCGGAAGTTGCCATTTTTATTCAGGGTAAGTCGAAGCTCCGGAGGAGTGTAGGGGAGGGCTTCCCAGGATGCCGAAAAGAGACCTCGGTCAGCCCAGCCGATCAAGCCATCTGGCAACTGGATTTTGTACCACTCAGCGTGGGATGTAATTTTTTTAACGCTGAGTCCGCTGATCAGATTGGCGATTATTGTTTCAATATTGGATGGACCGGTTCTCAGAAAACCGTTAGCAATGACCTCTATTTCGTTAGTCGATTCAGGCTCCGTCGCGGTGGATTTATTTTCAGATTCAGTCAGGGCCGTAACGTCTTCAGCGCTGATCCAGCCGATCCGTCCTAAGGGTGTTTTCACCAAATACCAGTCGCCGGATTTATCTAGGGATTGGATAATGGTCGCAGAAGCCAGGTTTTCGGAAATTTTGTAATAAGGTGCCGGACCTTCGCGGAGCACGCTTTCTTTCGTCACTTTTAGACTGCCAGTACCGGTTGCCGTGGAGTCCGCGGCTAATCCATCTAATGGATTTAATAACTCTATCGCGAATACCAGCCCAACAATAATCCGAATTAGTTTTAATGAAGCAATCATATCTTAAAATGCGAGATAATTTACAAAAGTGATTAATTACCAGAAAGCGGATTGCAATTTTTACAACGAAGATTATTTTACAGACCGCAAATGATTGAGAACTTGTCAACCAAATTTGGAAATTGCTGGTTAGTAACAGGCCGTTTGTTATTTTACGTGAATACTGACTGAAAAACATCCGCGGAGGAAAATGAATCGCAAACAGAGTTGTGGAGTCAGTGGCTTGTATGGCATCGGCAATAAGCGCATTAAACCAGCTTTCGATCCGAATCATATTTTGAATCCCGGAAAAATATTCGAATTGAATCTACCGCATAAGCTGTAAGTAACCATGTTATTTCCTTGATTCACTGTGCCACTGGTTTGTATATTTTGATAAATGCACGCGCAATTTTGTATTATTCGCGAATAGATGGATCACAACCGGGTCTATACATTTGATGTTGTTAAGGGTATCGCCATCTTTTTGATAATCCCCCTGCATGCCTTGATTTACCAAATTGGCAATAACGATCCGGCTCTTTTCGAGCCGTTGATAACGGCGATGCCGGAGAGGGTAATTTATCTTTTATTTCCGGCTATGGTATTATCGATGTGGGGACCGATTTTTACCCTGATTACGGGGGCTAACATCGCCTACGGATTTTTACGGGTATTTAATCGCAATCCGGAGCAGAGCTCAGCCTATATCCTGCGACGGATTCTGGCAGCTTTCTTATTATTGTTCGTCAGCCGGACAGCCGTCTTCATTTTTGAAGGTGGCATGTTTACGAATGGTTTTTTCAACATTTTCAATTATAAGATTCGCTATTATTCCGACACTTTGGATTCCATTGCGCTGACCGGTATTATCGTTCCGGTATTCATTTTATTACTATTAGACAAGTCGCACGCCATAAAACAGAAAAACGAGCATGGTCAGGCTGTAACTAAGACTGAAATCCGGCGTATCTATATCGGCATGACCATAATTACGCTGATCTGGTTCATATTTACACCGCTTGTGCATGCCCTAACACCCCATATTCGTAATTTTGCAACTAAAAATAACCTGCGAATGATATTATTAATTTGGAGCAAATTGACGGCCGGCCGTTTTCGCCTTTTTCCGATTTTGGGTTTTGGTTATGCGGGAGCCGTCATAGGGGCGGCGATCCACGTTAGAAGTCGTTATAAAAACATTCGCAAGAGCGCCTCAATTTTTTTCCTGGTAACCCTGGCGATGTTTTTGATCTGGCTGATGTTGACAGAAAATCCGATTATTAATGTAGCCTCGGATGATATTCCCATCATGATGCAGGTCATGAATCTGGGCGCTTTAACATTCGCAACGGTGCTGATGCTGGGGCGCTTCGATTATTGCAAACCGGAGCGACGCCAGCGCCGGATTGAACGTACGCTTTGGTTAAGGCGGTTCAGTATTGTTTCGTTGACGATTTATGTCATGGAGTTCTTTTTAGCCCGGGGTGTATACTGGTTTTTTGAGCAATACTGGAATGCCGCCGTCGGATTAGTGAACCAGGTACCGGTATTAGTGTGGAATGTGGCTCAGATTTTCGTGTTTATTATCGTCATATGCCTAATCTGGCTGTTAATTGTTCCTCTCTGGAAAAAGGTTGATTTTATTTTTTCGCTGGAATGGTTCATGATCAAGGCCGATGCGTTGTTACGCCATAACAAGGGAGCCCGGATTAACTCTGATAAAATTTTATACGGATAAAAAGACATGTCAAATACAGTTCGGATTGGAGTCGTTGGAACCAGTTGGTGGGCTGACGGAATGTACCTGCCGGCTTTGAAAAGCCATCCACGGGCGGAGATCTCCGCGATCTGCGGACGTAACCGGGAGCGCGCCGAGGAAATGGCTGAAAAGTACGCCATTTCCAGGGTTTATACCGATTACAGGGAAATGATCGATAAAGGTAATCTGGAGGCTATCATCATCGGTACTCCTGACGATTTGCATTACGATATCACGATGCAAAGCCTTGACGCTGGTCTGCATGTACTCTGTGATAAACCGTTAGCGCTGGAAATTCGACAGGCGTTCGAAATGTGGCAAAAGGCTGAAGCGGTCAGAGTCCATCATATGATTTTGTTTACCTATCGCTGGATGCCGTTTTTGCGCTATATGCGCGATTTGATCGACCAAAATTATATCGGTCGACTTTATCATGCCGAGTTTAGCTTTCTGGTCGGTCACGGTCGTACACCGGGTTATCAGTGGCGGCTGGATGGGCGACGCTCCAATGGCGCACTAGGCGATCTGGGTTCGCATATGATCGATATGGCGCGTTGGCTGATTGGTGATATTACTCAGGTCGAAGCGCATTTGCAGAGTTTCATTAACCATCCGGGAGCTGCAGGCGGACAAATCAGTTCGGCGAATGATTCCACCTTTCTGCTGGTGGAATTCGCCGCCGGCGGGCATGCGGTGATACAAGCCAGTTTCGTAGCACATTTGGCGGAGCAAGACATGCGGATGCAGGTCAAGTTGTACGGCGAGAACGGAAGTCTGGAAATTACATTTCCGGCGCCGGGGCAGAATGGCGCGGCGAGCGTGCGGGGCGCGCGCGACCGAAATAAAGCCTTTCGGGAATTACCAATCCCGCCTAAGTACTGGGCTGACGCCAAACCTAATAAACCGTTTGGGATTTTCACCCGGCAGGCGGTCGGTTGCCGATTATTCATCGACGCTATTCTTGAAAATCGCCCAGTCGCGCCGAATTTTTACGATGGTTATAAGGTTCAACAGATCATGGCGGCCGCCCAGGAATCCAACCGCTCGGGTTGCCGGATTGCGATCGATAATTCGATTTAGATCAAAAAAATCGTTTAATTGATTATAGTCTGAAATCGGGCTCCGAATGTCCGAACTTGATTCTTATAGAAAAATGTTGACAAAATCCGCCGCGGCCACCTGATTCCGGTTTTTGATCGTTCGCTGGCCGTCGGAATAATTGGTAATGGTACATTCGCGAAAAACCGTACAGTCGCCACATTTATCGGGTGAATAGCCCTGGCAAACCCGCAGTACGTCGGGTGAGATTTCGTCGATAATTACGATTTTACCGTCGCCGGATTGCAGGCGACCGAGTTCGAATTTGCCATCAATGACATGCAGATGATGGGCGGTAAATTCGTCCGCAACGATTTCAGCAATCTTCTCAACCAAAGCCACACTTTGGGAAATTTCAGCCTGGGTCATTGCGCCGGTAGCCTGCAAAGCTTCCGTTGTAATGAGGATATCGCGGTCCCCTTTAGTCCATACTTCTACTACCTTATTAAGGTTTTTACAGGGTCTCACGAACGGATACCTTCTCCAGAAACTGCCGGTGGCATTATTGCGCCAGGTGAATTCCAGATTCGCAAGAGGTGCGGAACCGGGGAACTCCGGTGATTCTGCTGGCATACTTAATGGAATAGCCGGCTCCACGATCATTTCATTTTCATTGATTGTATCAATATAATGAGACGGAATACCACGGGCTTTCAGCAGTTTGAAGAAGTGGGTGGCGAATCGGCAGGCAATCGCGCCTTTGCCGGGAATTTCGCCGACGACCGTATCATATCCGGGATCAAATACCGGTTTTCCGTTTTCCAGATAGCCGGTCGCGCGATCGGTATACACCATTCGGTATTTGCCGGCGTGTGGACCGGCGGTTATTTGAATTACATCCTTGGATTTGCCGCGATAGACGAGATTGTTTTCTGACATGCCTGAATACTCCTGTGAAATTTTAAGTACAAAAAGCGGGTATAATATACATAATCGGGATTTTATGCAGAAGACTGGAAATTTTTAAATCGCTAAGATGCGAAGGTCAGAAGTGTTTTTAATAAAAAGTATTCGTTTTAAGAACGATGTCCGATTTTGCGATATTATTTATCAACGGAATTTGGTATCCGGCGCAGAAACGGGATGAGTGGGATAGAGCTATCCTTATAAGTTTCATAACTCCAATCGCTGGCTGAATTGACGTGCACTACGATAGTTCCGACTTCGACTGTCGGTAAATTTGCGACGATTTTGCCGCGCTTTTCCCGCAACCATTTCACCGTATTTTTCAGATAAGTGGTGGTATAAGTACTGCGGGCGTAGATAGTCTGTTCGGCCTGAATCAGGACCGCCTCGGGATTCAATTTCCGTAAATATTCGGTATCAGAAGAGCCATGAAAGTGGTGATTGGCGAAGTAGACCTGGGCGACGCTGTCGGCCGGAAATTTCTGCATGATTGCCTGTTGATTGAAAGCATAGATGTCGGCATCGTGCCGGTAGATGAAATCATGGTATTTTAATTGAAATGCCAGAGAGCGGGAATTTTCATCATTTCCATCTATAAAAGCGTTCAGTATTTTCAATTGCACACCGCCAATTTCCAGACTATCGCCGGCTTTAAAAGACTGATAATCGTAGAAGTTATCGACCTTGAATTTTTCGCAAATCGTTTGGCCTTTATCTCCGCTGTCGTGATCTTCATGATAATGGGTGATAACCAGATAATCTAAGTGGGAAATGCCATTTTTCTCCAGTAGCGGAATAATCACACTATCGCGAATAAAGGCCTGTCCACAGTCTACCAGCATCGTTTTACCATCGGGCAATAAAAACAGCACCGAGTTGCCGTGACTAACATCCGGAGCGATGATTGTCAGATCGGCCGGTTTCCGTTTGGCCATTACCTGCAGTTGCAGGATCGCCGACTCACCGGATTCGAAATTGAGCGCGACATGATGTTGACCGGCAGTCAATTTTGCCAGGGATTCAGCGACGATTCTGATCTGCCAGACATCTTCTTCATAGGGATAGCGTTCTTTTTGAAAGGAAGTTACCTGACCATCAACCGTCACCGATTCAATCGCCCGGCCAAAAGCATTGACTTTAATAAAAAGGTCGCGTGGATAAGAAGTATAAAAGATATTTTTATGGGGAGTAATTTTTGGCGCTAACGATATTTTTTCGATCATTAGACAGTCAATATCAATTCCCCCCCAGTTGGCTTCCAATTCGAGGATATTGAGACCGGATTTCAGAACAATTGACCGGGCCGTTTCCGACCAATCGGGGGCCCAGCCGAATCCGGCGCGCCATTTGACCTGGTTAATTATGAGGGCGTTTTCCTTCTCACCCTGCGGCGCGCGATAGCGGATTTTCAGATTGTACCAGCCGCTATCCGGTATCTGGACTTCCCAGACCACCCTGCCGTTAGATTGCATTTCCAAGTATTCGCCGCCGGAAGCCTGATCATTGTGTAAAACGGTTAGGTCGACATATTTACCGGCTTCGGCTTCGATCCGAGGCCATTTATCTTTTGCCCGGGTAAAAGCAATGACCAAGAATGTTGATAATAACAGAAGGGTTAATTTGGAGATGCGATTAAAGGACATTTGGTGAATATTTCTCTTCATTCCCATAACAGCATTTCGCTGAACATAACATTATTGCAGTAGCTATTCCCCTTGAAGCTCCGCGCCAGGAAGAGATCATTGTTTGATAAACAGGAAATCCGGTATGAAAGAACAAGGCAATTATAGGAATAATTTTTTAAAATCAATATAAGGAGGTGAATTTTATTGTTTTTCTACTCAATACTCATGTATGCGCTTATAAATTATAAATAATATAATGTAAAGTGTCCGGGGTCATTATTAGTTAAACCCTTACCGCTTAAACGGCTTCAATGGTTGACGGCGGTTTGGAGGTGATATTGTAGGTAACGCTGACGACTCCGGGCACAGCCTGAATTATCTTCTGCGCCAGTTGCTCCAGGACTTCGAACGGAAGTCTGGTAGGAGTCGCCGTTCTCGCATCGGTACTGTCCCAGCAACGCACTTCAATTTGCTGACCGAAATCACGTCGGTTATTGCACATTCCGGTTACACGGTCTTCATGTAATATCGCCAGGTATTGAAAGGCGCCCTGATTCGCCAGCAACTGCTCGACGATCTGGGTGGCCTGGCGAACTGTCTCGATGCGTTCCGGGGTTGCCTCACCGATCACTCTGGCCGCCAAAGCCGGACCAGGGAAGGGGATACGCTGGAACATTTCACTTGGCAGTCCGAGGGCTTTTCCGAGCTTTCTCACGCCATCTTTACGCAACTGAATGAGCGGTTCGATGATCCGATACCCAAACTCGACCTGTGGGTCGATTCCCAACTGCTCGAAGACATTATGCTGGCGCTTGATGCCAGCCACGGTTTCATCTACATCGGTCAGGATCGTGCCCTGCAGTAGATATTTCGCGCCGCTGGCCCGCACCAGACGGCTGAAAACATCCTGATAAAATGTCCGGGTAATCGCTTCCCGTTTAGCCTCCGGATCGGTAATCCCCTTTAGGGCTGAATAGAATTCGGCTTTGGCGTCGATGATCTCAACTCTGATACCGTGGGCCTGGAAAAAACGAGCTATCTGTTCTGCTTCACCCACTCGCATCAGACCATTCTCAATAAAAACAGTTTTAAGACGCTCGCCCAAGGCCCGATGACCCAGCAAGGTGACTGTAGAAGAATCGACGCCGCCCGAGAGCGCATTGATGGCCTGACCGTTACCTACTGCACGCCGGATTGCGGCAATCTGCGTACTGATAAAACTCTCTGGATTAAGCTCTTGGGCGGTAATTTCATTGATCATATAATATTCTCCTTATTGGTCGATATTTTAATGGATTTTAATGAGTAATTAAAGACTTTAACCAAATCCCAAAAATTAATTTTTTAAATTGTTTTGGACCATTATCATAAAAATTTGGATTATGAAATAGAAATCGTAGAGAGATTGGAATAGCAATGCCAATCAGATTTGTTTGGACTTTTCTTGTATATACAGGAATCAAAACCGTATGCCTGGTATTAGTACTGTTACTTGATATAAGGACATACAGAAAAGCATAGGACTTTTAGTCACGTTTCTTCCAACGAGAATAACAAACCATTTTTGCCAGTACCGGCATCGAGCTTCAAAAAGAATGTTTTATTTTTTTGCGTGATAGTGTGACAGGAATAAATTTTTCTTAATACAGTTAATATTACAGGAGGATTAAAAATAAGCGGGAGAATTAATGTAATCTATATTAAAGACCTATACTATGTTATTTAAAACATTAGATTTCGATTGACTTTATAGGGATTATTATTTAATATATCGCAAATTATTTCTACTCGCGACGGGGTTATTTTCGGTAGTTGAAGACGGGTATTACGGGTGATATTTATACACTCTATATTTATTTACCTGAATCTATGGAAGTGACGAATGTCAATAGCAACGCTGAAGGAATTAACCATTTAGTGACAAATGACCGAATTCTTCAGATCAGTTTTAAGGGAAATGAAAAACCCATTACCTGGGAAGTTACATTTGCTAAGATATAGAATTAATTCCAAGTTCAAAAACGAAAAAGAATCTTTAAGTCCAAAGACAATATCAATGCTTAATAAGTACTATAGTAAAATAATTTATATTTCATTTTGTATTGTGGTAATTCTAATCTTATTTAATTGTCAGAATGATCATTCATATAACAAAAGTAATAAAAGTGCCCTAATACGACTGGAAAAGAAGGAAGGCATCCAGACCGATAGCCTGCCAGAAATCATAGTAAGTGATGGCATAAGTAAAGACATTGGTGAAGTTAAAGAAGGAGTTAAAATCAATGTATTTTTTACTATAAAAAATATCGGTAACGCTCCGGCAAAGGATATCTCTATCCATGATTTATCTAGAGGCGGGTGTACATCTGTATCCAAGATTTCTGAATTAGCAAGAGGAGATTCGGCTAAATTAGAATTTATTTTTGAAACACTCGGTTACGGAGGAAAAGAGCAACTTCGCCAAGTTCAAGTCAGATATAATAATCCTGAAAATAGTCCCATTACTCTCAGTGTTAGGGCTAAGGTGATTCCGACAGAACCTTACCAGGTACCTATAGGTGAACTCTTTTACAATTTTTTCGTGTTAGTAGATGTTCGTAATACGAGTAAATTCCGGGCCGGTCATATTATAGGGGCTATTAATATACCGGTCGAAGATTTAATTGTTTGGACATCCCAGCTTCCTGAAACATTTATGATATATATATACTCTGATGATGGAAACCTTAGTGATCAGTGTGCAAAGATGCTCAGGGAGAAGGGATATTCACGGGCTTTGAGTATTGTTGGTGGCCTTACAGAATGGAAAAAGCAGTACGGTGAGCGATTTATCATTACCGGTGAAAAATAATCCGGCTGCAGGAATTCATGGGGCGTAAATGAATTTTAAATCATTTTACGCTCTGCCAATATTCCTATTTGTCACAATTTTCAATTCTTTGATTGCCCAGGATACTATTTCGGCAAAGATGCTTTTTTTCTATGAAGAAGGTTGTCCACATTGTGCTAAAGTAAATAAATTTCTTCAGGAAAGAATCAAGCCTAATTATCCAGTTGAAATTTCATACTATGAAATTCACAATCCTAAGAATGCAGTACTCTTAAACCGTCTAGCGGATTTATTCAATACTGAAATAAAAACTCCAGTTGTTTTTGTCGGTGATACCCTCATCAGAGGTGACATGAGAGAATCATTACAGGACATTGAACAGGCTGTTCGCAAGGCACTTCGTGAAAATACATTCTCGCCGCTATCCAGGCTCAATGCCGCTGATGATTTGAAATATAATGTTACCATTCCGGCAGTAATAGTCGCCGCCGCGGTTGACGCGGTAAATCCCTGTGCTTTTGCTGTATTGACTCTTCTACTCGGCACGATCCTAGTAGTAAAAAGAAATAAAAAACAGGTTATTCATGCAGGGGTAGCCTTTACATGTTCAACCTTTATCTCTTACTTGCTTATGGGATTAGGACTTTTTATTACGATCCGTATCACGGGTCTTGAATTTTACATTTATATAGGAGTTGCAGTTTTAGCGATATTAATTGGATTGGTGAATATTAAAGATTATTTTTGTTACGGGAAATGGTTCAGCATGGAAGTCCCAGAAGCTTGGCGTCCCAAAATTAAAAGAATCACTGCTGGTGTTACTTCTGTACCGGGAGCATTCGGAGTTGGATTTGTAGTCAGTGTTTTTCTGCTACCTTGTTCATCAGGACCTTATATTGTCATTATCGGAATGTTAAGTAATTCAACAACCCGCCTACAATCAGTATTTCTGCTTATTTTGTACAATCTGATCTTTATTCTGCCCTTTCTATTAATCACTGGGGCGGTAGGTTACGGTCTGACGACAACCGCTAAATTAGAGAAAATACGACAAAGGAAAATTCAATGGATACATCTATTGACCGGAGTAATTATGCTTATTATTGGTATTGCTTTAATTACGCTGGTATTAATTGGTTATATTTAAATAACCGCTGGTAAGATGACAATAAAAATATTAACATTATAAGCATTGAAAAAAATGGGAGTTAAAAAATGACCAGAAGAATTGATTTTAAAAAGTTCTCCATCAACATGACATCTTTAGCTATTGTCGCATTATTTGATGTTTTTGCTTTAATCAATCTGAAATGTGACTTGAATTGTAATAGTACTAAAGAGAAAGATGCTGTAACTGACAAAAGACCCTCAGCTATTGATAACAGTACACTTAAATACTTCCCTCCCATAGGGCAACAAAAAGTTGGTGACTGTACATGTTGGTCATCATGTTACTATTATAACACATACACTCAGGCGCGCGATCACGACCTGGATGCATCTACCGGTAATCCTGAAGTGATATGTAGCCCAAGATTTTTATTTTCACTTATTTCTCAGGGAACAGCAGGAGCGGAATGTACTGAACATGCTATGGAATTTCTTTCGGAAGTAGGATGTGCAACTGTTTCATATTATTCTATGGATGCACATTGGGCAGAATGGCCAGGCGAAGAAGCACGGGTAGCAGCACTTAGAAATCGGACAGGCCGACTCCACAAGGTTCGAGTGGATAACGTTGAGGGACTTGATACAATAAAACAACATATAGCTAATGGTGGTTGTGCAGTCACTAGAGGTTTATTTCGTGCAAACTACCCTGCTTACGGAGAAAAGGCGTCTGGGCCAGGGATAGACAACGGAGTCATGTATGCAAAAGTGGGTGAAAACTACCTTCGACATTCGTTATGCATTTGTGGCTATGATGATAAACGAACATATACAGATAACCGAGATGGACAGGTTTATTCAGGCGCATTTATCATTGCAAATAGTGAAGGACAAGAATGGGGCACATACAATAGTACTGGAACTGGTACTAAAGGATTTATTTGGGTTGCATATAATATGTTTCTTGAAGGTGAATTCGGATTATACGACCATGACGATAATCCTTACACTGATCCCTGTTTTGATAACCCACCTTACCCAACAATTTATTATCACGATGATAGACCAGATTATATACCATCACTATATGCTGTTGTAGGGGTAAATCATAATAAAAGAAATATACTCAATTTAACCGGTGGTATTGGTGAGTGCGATTTTCCTGAATTTATAGGACCAACTGTAATCGAGCAAACCAACGCGGGGGCCATCCCGATAGATGATATGCATCGAGTAGTCGTTGATCTATCGGATGGTATTCACCTAATTAGGACGGGAAAACAAAAGCAGGTTTTCGTAAAATTATCTGTTCATTCTTCTGCAGGAAGCAGTGCTACGATTACAAGCGCAGACTTTTATTACGATTCTGAGGGTAACGGAATTTATACTAAATTTTCATCGACAGATCCAACCGTGACTATTTTACCTGGTGGGATAGGTTATGCCATTACTGAAATAAATAATCCGTAAATATAATTTGAATTTTATAGGTGTAAAAAGAAAAATATGGTTGCTATTGAGACAAGATTTCATTGATAGACCTGATTTTTCTTTTGGAATAAGACCGGTATGATTTATTAGTTTAGTTTTCCGGTAGGAGAATACAACTTCTATATGGCCGATTTTGAGTAGGCGAAAGAGCTAATTTTGAATATAAAAGATAGTACCTATGATCACTATTTACAGGGTATTAGCTAATTGTGGCGAGGGACGGAATCGAACCGCCGACACAGGGATTTTCAGTCCCCTGCTCTACCGACTGAGCTACCTCGCCACGATTTCAAAGTGCGCTCCCCCTCCTTTTGAGGTAGCGAAGGAGAAGACTGCCTGTCCCACCATCTTAGACGGGAAGCTACCTCGCCACTGCAAAAAAGCGGCTTAATTTAGGAACTCAACCGCAATTACAAAAACTATTTTTCATTCAGATCCACCTAACTGAAAATATAATTTGCCATTCAGCTAAATAACGCTTATATTTAGCCGTATGGCTAACAATGAGAATGGCGATTTATGAAAGGATTGGTGCGCAAATGAATGCCGTCTATCGGGCGCTGTCAGACCCAACCCGTCGCCAGATTCTGAAACTTTTACGCGAAAGAGACTTGACAGCCGGCGAAATTGCGGAGTACTTCACGATTACCAAGCCGTCCATTTCGAAGCATTTTAACATCTTGCGCGAAGCCGGACTGATACAGGGTGATAAATCGGGTGTCACTATTACGTATCACCTGAATGTCAGTGTGCTTGAAGAGGCCATTATGGCTCTGATGAACGTCTTTAAACTCAAGGAAGCAGACAATGGAAAATGATCGAAATAAATTAGAAATATTAAAGCCGGCTATTACAGTTGCGATTTTAACGATTTTTTTAATGTTAATTACCTCGATTTTCGTCTGGCAGAAGATACCCGGCGACACCCGCGTGGCGGTGCATTGGAATATCGCCGGTCAGCCCGACCGCTACGGCAGTAAATTTCAGGGATTAATGTTGATGCCGCTGGTCACTATCATCATGGTCATCGCCATGGTCGTTGTCCCGATGATCGAACCGCGTTACCGACACATTAAATCATCTATGAAAGCTTACAACATAGTCCTGTCGGCGATCGTTTTGTTGATGGCATTTCTGCATTTCGTATTGCTAATGGTCGCGCTCGGCGAACCAATAAATATTATGAAAAGTGTCTGTCTCGGAATCGGTTTGATATTTATTCTGATCGGTAATTACAGTGGCAAGATTCGCAGTAACTATTTCTTCGGCATAAAAACACCCTGGACACTTTCCAGCGAATTTTCCTGGTATAAAACCCATCGCCTGGCCAGTCGGCTTTTTATAATAGTCGGAATGGCGATCGGACTGAGTGGGTTGACACTTCCGGGAATGGCGGTTTTCATAATAATGTTAGGTAGCATAGTGGGAATACTCGTGACAGTCACGCTGTATTCGTATTTCGTCTGGAAAAAAGATTTGCAGAAAAAGAATTTATAATCTGCCGAGTTCGAGCCGAAGGTTCTCTTACGAAGCAAAAAACGCCGCGATATTCAATTGAATATCGTCAATTTTAGATTGAAAAATGGATGTTTGAAGAGTAGACGAAGCTCTAAAAGATAACTAAATGAGGATCCTGCTAATCCTATCAAAAAAATAAACATTAAATTTTAGAATTGGTTAAGATTCTGCGAATGTTCGTTTCGGTTTCATCTAACTCGGATCCAGAGACTTTCTTTGTAATTAATAAACCGTTGCGAATGAAATATAAAGCCTGTTCCCTGACTTTCTGCCCGGAACATCTTTCGAGTATAAATGCATAAAAATCCAGCTGAGATGTATATTTTTTCAGTAAAATTCCATCCGGCTCGGCCGCGATCCGGTCGGATTTAAAATCGATGATAGTAAAAGTGTTGTCATTGTTTTCAATCAACAGATCGATTTTTCCTTCGAGGATCGTTTCATTGAAAAGCCCGATAATCTCGACTTCCCGCCGCATATTTCGAGCGGAATTTAGCCGTTCCAGTAAATGATTGTTGGACACCAGCAGTTGTTTAGCCCAGATGGCAAGCTCATTCAGTACTTCCTGAGACTCTTTTGGCGTAAGTCGATATGGACGCAGTATATCCTTTAACATTACTAAGAAAGAATCCAGTGACCTGAAATCCCACCAGCTGAAGGCTTTGTGAATCAGGGTTCCGCGTTCCAGAGGTGAAAGCGCCTGGCTGGATTCCGGCTCGGTTGTATTGTAAAATACTTCTTCCGCGCCGACAATCCGTTCCGAAAAAGCCGTAGCAGTCAATTTCTGAACAGATGGTTTGAGACTGACCGGTTGGATTTGGGTTCGGATTTGCTGAATTTCACTGTCACTTAATCGTAGCGGTTCTGGCACGGTGATCATCGATTGGATCGTCAACTGCCCGATTGCGGTTTTATTGAATCGCTCGATGCGACAGAGTTTTTTTTCAGTGGATTGGTTGAAAATTTCAGCACTTAAATCCCACAGAGATTTATCGGAATTATCAGGATTGCCGGAAGTCGTCGCCGAACAGACTAAATAGGAGCGCGCGCGGGTCATGGCGACGTACAGCAGACGTTTTTCTTCCGCCAATGTCCGTCGCCGTTCGAGTCTTTTGAGTTGGTGGTAGTAAAAGGAATAGGATTTATTTTCTTCAGTTTTAACGGCCGCCGCGGCGCCAATTTGCGGATGAAAAAGAAGGCGGTCGACCTGGTAATTGATACGACCGGCCAGAAGAGGCAGAAAAACGATCTGACTGTCGAGACCCTTGGCCGAGTGGATCGTCATGATCGTCACGGCATCGCCCTTGGCGGCAGACAGATTGGCTTCGCCTTCGCGCACTGCCTGGGTACGATAGATGCGGATGCGCCGGATAAAATCGATCGGCGAGAGATTTTCGCTCATTTCCCATGCCAGAGTCTGATCAATCAGCTTTTTAACATTGGCAATTTTCTGAGCGCCATCCGGCAAACCAGCCAATAAAGCCAGAAAGTGGGTGCGGGCAACGATCTCGTTAATCAGTTCAGCCGTTGACAATTGCGAAATCTGTTCGACCAATTCCGAATAATTACGATAGAAATCCTGCAGGCGAGAGACTTCTTCGGCTTCAAGCGTGACCTCTTTGCCATTTTTCAGGTATTGATTTATACCCTCCCAAAGGCTATCTTCTCCGGCCAGTTCGGTCAGGCTAGTATCATTCATTCCAACCAGCGGTGATCGCAGGGTACCAACCAACGCCACCTCATCGTGCCAGTTCAATAAGACGCGCAGGTAATTCGTCAGGTCGACAATTTCAGGCTGATCGTAAAATCCAATCCCGGTCACGACGTAAAAGGGAATTCCAGCCTGGCGCAGAGCTTCTTCGAATTTGGCCTGATGCGTGCGTGATCGCAGGAGGATCGTCATATCGCCATATTCTGCCGCTCGGAGTATTCCGTTTTCCCGAACGATTTCTCGCTTGTGCAATTTCTGAATACGGGCCGCGATTGCCCGGGCTTCCAGCCATTCATCGGTCGGTTTTTCAGTCCGCGAACGGGTGGCGAATTGCTCATCTTCGGCAATTAAAATCAATTCAACCAGTGAATCCGTTGCGGTTGATTTATCATTTGCGCCTATTGGTACCGGGTAATGCGCGGCATAGCGTTCATTGGGTCGCTCTGTGCCGAGAAATTGCGTAAAGAAGAAATTGTAAAAATCCATCAGAGTCTGAGCGCTCCGGTAATTAGTCATTAGTGGCCGAACGACCGACTTTTCACGCAATATATTGAAAATCTCAACTTCCGCTCCGCGAAAACGATAAATGGATTGCTTTTCATCGCCAACGAAAAAGGTGATCAGTTCGGGATTGAGTTCCTGAAATAGCTTTATAATGCGATATTGGATTGGATTGATATCCTGAAATTCATCGACGAGCAGATGTTTAAAATGGCGAACATAGCGCACGATTTCCGGCGACTGGCGCGTCAGCAGACTTTCGGTTTCGGTCTCGATCCCGCTGAAATCCAGGAGAGCGTTGCGCCGCATTTCCAACCGGTATTCTTGCTGAAAGTTTAATGCCAGATTAGCCAGACTTCGCATGAATGCGAGCTGGATTTTTTCGGTTTCCGGATCGAAGGTGGTTAAATCTTCCTTGATTGATTCGAATTCGGCCGCAAGTCGGCGATGCAATTCGCGCACTCGCTCCAGATCGGCGCCCCAGACCGAAGCACTACCTTTTCTACCGCCTCCCAGAGCCTTGCTGAAAGAACCATCCCACAATGATTCCGGTATTCGATGCCGGTCGAGCACTTCAATCGCGGCGTTCGTTATTATATTGAAATCTCTTTGCAGAACATCGTCCGGTTTGGATGAGCTGAGGGTTGCAATTTGATTCAAAATTGTGCTAATGTTGCTGTCGCTAAAATATTTATTAAGAACATTAAAATTATAATCACGGCAGGCTTTTTCGGTCTCGGTGAGATAATTGGTTGCAGTGATATTTTTGTAACGTTCAAGGATCGGCACACATTCCGCCTGCTTTTCGTAAACCAGATTCAGCAGGTCGGCCAATTCGTTAAGATTTATATTCTGGATTAGGGCGGTCAGATCAGGATCACGTTCGGCGATTTTGTTTTCCAGGAATTTCTGCCTGTAGCGTTCACGGAAAATAGCCTCGGCGGTTTCATCGCAAATTTTGAAGAGCGGATCGAAAGGCAATTCAGCAATATTGTCGCGCAAGATACGCGAACAAAAACTGTGCACGGTCGATATCGGCGCGACATTCAGCTGATCGAGATAACCGGCGATTTTCTGCAGATCGAAATTGGTGGAATTTTCATTAAGCCTGGTGCGCACGCGTTGCTTCATTTCATTGGCGGCTTTGTCGGTAAAAGTAATGGCGATGATCTGGTCGCAATCGGCATTTCCCGAAAACAGGATTTCCAGATAGCGCCTGACCAGAACGGTAGTCTTGCCGGTGCCGGCCGCGGCACACACGAATTGGTGTTCGGCAATATTTTTAATGAAATGGTCGCGTTCGCTATGGGAGTCAGCCATGGAAACTAATTTAAGCTTCAAAGCGTTTGGAAATAAATTATAAAAGGTATAAAATTCTGATGTTTTAATGGAGACTAAGAGTTAAATGCCAATCATCGTACCGTTTTCTTCGGAATGGATCACTTTTGCCTTTTTTCTTTTTTTGATACTGGGACTGGTCGGATTAAGTGAAATCTTGCGCCGGCGTAGTCACCTGACCGGCGAACAAACCCGCCAGTTTGTGCACATCGGGGTTGGGCTTTTTGTTATTTTCAGTCCGCTGTTTTTCAGATCCGCACTCCAGCCGGCGGTGCTGGCCGGTGTTTTCATCGTTCTGAATGCCGTGGCTTTGAAAGCCGGTCAGTTGAAAGGCATGCACACGACTAAGCGGCATTCCTACGGGACGGTTTTCTTCCCGCTGACGTTTTTAATTCTGATCGCGGTTTACTGGTATTCCGATCCGGTGATTCTGATGCTCGGGATGATGGTGATGACCCTGGCCGATCCTTTCGGCTCCATGGTCGGAGCGGCGGCAAAAAAACCGCGCAAATTTACTTTCTGGAAAGACTCGAAATCGGTACAGGGTTCTGTCGTCGTATTTATAACCACTTTTGTAATTGTTATGGCATTTCTGCCGCTCTTTCGCTGGCTGGATGGCACGCCGATCCCGCGCCTGATCAGTTTGATTATGATGGCGGTGGCCGTCGGAGTTATCGCAACCCTGGGCGAAGCCATCTCGCATGCCGGTTCGGATAACCTGAGTTTGCCGCTGAGTGCCGCGCTGATGATCGACGTTATGCAAGGGCTGACTTTCAATAGTCAGATCGCCGTTCTCGGCTGGGTGCTGTTTTCGTTTTTCCTGGCTTATACGGCTTATCGCCTGAAAGCTCTGACTCCGGGCGGCACCGCCGGGGCCATGTTTCTCGGTTCGATTGTATTTTCAATCGGCGGTCTGTACTGGGTGATCCCGATGGCGACTTTTTTCGTACTCTCTTCGATTTTGTCAAAAGTCGGTAAAATCCGCAAGAGTCAATTGACGACCATGCAGGAGAAAGGCAGTAACCGCGATTTGATGCAGGTTTATGCCAATGGCGGGATTTCACTGGTGATGGCCATTCTGTATTTTTATACTGAAATGGATATTTTTTATTTGATGTTTCTCGGCTCGCTAGCGGCCGCCACGGCCGATACCTGGGGTACCGAAATCGGCACTTTTTCACGCCGTCAGCCGATTCATATTCTGACCGGTAAATCGGTTCCGGCCGGGACTTCCGGCGGCATCACCGCTCTGGGCACTTCCGGAGTGTTCGTAGGCGCTGGCGTCCTGACTCTGAGTGGAATATATCCGATCGAACAATCGCTGATGAAGCTTTCCCTGATCATTATCGTCAGTGGAATTCTGGGGGCGCTGATCGATTCGGTCATTGGCGGAACCATTCAGGCGCAGTATCGCTGTCCGGTTTGCCAGAAAACCACCGAAAAAGTCAAGCATTGCGACGGCCAAACGACCGAGCTGATTTCCGGCTACCGCTGGATCAACAACGATGTCGTCAATCTGGTGTGTACGCTGTCGGGGGCGCTTCTGGTGGGAGTGATGTATTTGTTTTTTTAATTTCACTATTTACAAATACACACTATAATAGGAAAAGAATTATGGAGGGAATAAATTTGACTTTCTGGTATATGCCCCTTATATTTGAACACTATAATTAGCAGGTATTATGCTAAATCAAAAAATGATAATACACTCTCAGACAATAAAAGAAACAGGAGCAACATTTACCCCTCCAGATCTATCAAATTTTTTAGCTAAGAAACTATTTTTATATAGTAATAAACATGATCAGTTAATACTAGATCCAGCTTGTGGAGATGGTGCTTTATTACTTGCGATTGGCCAGGTATTTAAAGAGAACTTCCGTAATTTCGAATTAATTGGATATGATTCGAATAATGAATATCTAAAATTTGCAAAGGAGAAATTAGCCAAAAATTCCTTTACTAAGAATGTTAATCTATTTCAGAAAAACTTCTTAGAGACGGTAAATATAGTACCAGGGCAAAGATCACTTTTTGAAAGAGATGAAAATGCGATAAACGAATACTCAGATATAATAATAGCTAATCCACCTTATGTACGAACTCAAATCTTAGGAGCAGAACAATCCCAAAAATTTGCCAAAAAGTACAATCTTAAAGGTCGTGTTGATTTATATTATCCGTTTCTTATTGCTATGACTCATGCGTTAAAAGAAAATGGATTAATCGGAGTAATCACATCAAACCGATATTTGAGTACGAGAAGTGGCTCATGTATCCGTAAATTTTTAAATGCAAATTATGAAATATTAGAAATTATTGATCTTGGCGATACGAAGCTTTTTAATGCCGCAGTTTTACCTGCAATTTTTATTGGAAAGAAAAAGTGTAATTATAAAAATACATCAGCAAAATTTTTCAAAATCTATGAGAACCTAGATTATTCACAAAAAATAACTGATAAACTTAATAGTATTTATGATGTTTTAGATACTAATTTAGACGGTAATTTTGGGGTCGGGAATAAACATTACATAAAATCATCTGGTATAACAATTTTTAAAAGTAAGAATAGTGATCTGTGGACAATGTTGTCTAAAAATGAAGCAAGATTTGTAACAGAAATACAAAATAATATTGAGTACAAAATTTCAGATTATTTTAAAGTAAAGGTTGGTGTAAAGACAACTGCTGACAAGGTATTCATACGAGATAATTGGGATTCATTAGGGGATGAAAAACCTGAAGATATTTTACTGAAAGATTTAATATCTCAGGAGAATATTGAAGAGTGGGGAATAAATAATAATAAAAAGTTAAAGATACTTTATCCCTATTTTGCAAATAATAACAAAAAAGAATTAGTAAATATTTCGAATTATCCTAAAGCATTTCGATATTTAAAAAGTCATGAAGAATTGTTGAAAAGAAGAGAATATTTGATTAAAGCAGGAAGGAAATGGTATGAAATTTGGGTGCCTCAAAATCCAGTACTTTGGTCTCTACCGAAAGTAATTTTTCCTGATATTAGTCCAACTCCTCGGTTTTATTATGATAATTCAGGAAGAATTGTAAATGGAAATTGCTATTGGATAGTAGCTCAGAAAAATACTGATGTTGATTTACTTCTATTAATACAAGGTATTGGCAATTCAAAATTGATTACAAAATACCACGATTTGGTGTTTAATAATAAACTTTATTCTGGACGAAGGCGCTATTTTTCACAGTATGTTGAAAACTATCCCGTACCAAATGTTAATTCTAAATACTCACAAAAAATTATCGAAATAGTAAAAGTGTTAAATAGCGGATCATATAATTCTAAGTTTAGTTTACTTAGAGAGCTTGAAGGAAATGTTGCTAAATCATTTAATGTAAATCCGGTTAATATTCTGGATTAAAAACAGATTGACCAGAAAATTTTTCAAAAAATGACATTGGTATTGATCGTTGACATTTATAGCTTTGATCGCTTACAAATGAAAAAATATCTCCTAGCTTTTCGCCTGGGGTAAGAATGATACCTTCGATTATTTCTGTACTTGGATTTGTTAAAGCAATTAGATATCGTATGTCTTTTGTAGTTATCTGAAATTCTTTATTAATTACTATTTCAAATTCGGGAGAGTATTTACCAAGATCGACAGTAGGAGAGTCTTGTACTTTAACCTCGAGCATTTGATTTTTAATGTCAGGAAATGCTCCAAAAAGTACACTATTATTTTTAATATCATAACCAAGTAGAGATAGAACTTTACGTTCAAGAGCTTGACCTCTGTTTTTCGTTGCTCCAGATTCAAGTTTTGTTCCAATAAGTTTTTTAGCTACTAAATCCTTTATAACTGTTAGTGTAAAAATACTTTTATTTACAGGTTCACTTATCATACTTTCTTTAGGTTTTACATAATCGTTACGAATTAAATATGACATTTTTACCGTATCCTCGGCAAAATATATTTTTTCATCGCTTTTCAGAATTTTATTTCGTTCTGTAGATGAAATTAGTAGTTGGTGTTTTATAGTAGGCTTACCAAATTTCCCAAAATTCTCTTCGATATAATTAGGAGTTAGAACTAGTATTGAGTCAATACAGTTTATTTTAACATTTATCCTTACTAGTATGAATCGTACAGTATTGCATTTAAAACTGTCCCCATTTTCTAGCTTTATTAAAAGTGTATTACTTGTAGGAATTCTATTCCAAACCTGTAAATTGTAAGAATTACCACTTGTTACAATATATGTATCAACGAACTCTCTAGTAATTTTGGGTATACCTTTTCTCTTGGGTACTACGATTTCATATTTACCTTCTTGAGCAGGTTCAGGCAATGTGTATTTCTCCAGTGTACTGGCGACAAGCTTTCTCAAATTAGATCCATCAGTTCTTGTTTTACCAGTAATGAAAAATTTTTCTCTGACTAACTCTGATAAGCGATCAGCAAGTAAAACTGGTGTCGTAAGTTTATCAATTGAAGTAGGTGGAATTTTAAAAAGACTATTCATTTTTTATATTCTAACAGTTTTTCAATTGGTACATTAAGTGCGTTTGCAATTACATTAATATTTATCAATGTGATATTTTTTTCGGCACGTTCAATCATACCTATATAAGTTCTATGTAGGTCGCATTTGAATGCTAGTTCCTCTTGAGATAAATTCATTTGTTTGCGATATTTTTTTAAATTATTCGCAAAAATAGATAATATTTCATTACTTCTGTTCTTCATGTTAAAAAGTTATATGAATGAATACTATAAATCTACATACTATAGTTGGCGTAATATCGTTCTATTTTTATTTCTTATTCTGATGAATCCTTAGATCTGATGATGTACCTCTGCGTCAGACGTGAGCATCTGACGTAGTGGCTATAAAAATCTACGAAGAACTCACGTTATTTAGATCTTTAAACTACTTGCTTTCACCCGACATAGATCATAGAAATCGCATTGATTGCCCTGACAGCGATTTTCGTTCCGGGGCGCAAGTCTGAAATTGCCATGGTAAATCTGTTCCAGGGTGGCCGCCACACGCTGGCGGGTTTCGGCCAGTAAATTGTCGAGTTCGCTCCGGGTCAACGTTTTGGTACGTTCAAATTTTGTATCAACTAAGAAACCACGCGTCCTCGTACCATCTTTAAAGGAAAAATAGAACGCGCCGCCGACCTGCCTGGACAAATTCTCTTTCCAAAACATCAGCAAATAGAGCGGAATCTGAAACTGACGGCCGCTTTGGGCGCCTTCGATAATGTTCGTAATATTGCTACCGGAACGTTTATAGTCGATTACGATAAAACGATCGCCGTTTGGATTGAGATCGATCCGGTCAATTTTTCCGGAGATCGTAATCGCAATTTTCGGATTGTTGCCGAACTGCCAGGCCTCATCCTGTAAGTAATATTGCTCTTCGGTTTGAAACGGTGCAAAGCTCATTGCCGAAAAGCGGCGTTCGGTATCGATGAAACGTTTTAATCCGACCTTTAAATCACTCAGAGTATTTTCCCACAATAATCCCGGCACGAAGTACAACTTCGGTCGGAAAAATGAGTCGAGCCGATGGATAAGGTCGTTGATATAGTCATCGTTAGCCGATTCAAGAAAATCCGGCCAGTTACGGGATTTGCCAGATAGGAAATCCTTTACAAATTGCTCGAGGGTTTTATGGATCAGCAGTCCTTCGGTCATCGCATCCAGCCCGATTTGCGGTTCGCCGGGAATCTCGATATTCCAGATATGCGCGCAGAGATAAGCGAACGGGCAATCAACATAATTCTGGATTTTAGTGACCGAAAGAGGTTCGGAGAGAAATCGGGCATAAGATCGATCATTGGGTAAAACGCCATTTCGAAGACCTTCACCGGCTAACCGTCCACGTTCATTATTCAGGCGGATCAAGATTAGTTTTAATGTTTTGTCGTCACATAAGACGGCGAGTTTTGCGAAATTTCTCCCGGTGCTATTTTCAGCCAGAACATTTTGGAGCAGATCATCCTCTGACCCGCAGGTCAATGGCTCGGGCAGAATGCGCGAAGCAGGAATCATTTCCCGGCTTATTATGTTCTGAGAAACATTCGCTGATTGACAGGCCAATAATTCAGTCACAAACGGTGAAACCGGTAAAGCACGACCGCCGTTATCTGATTCCGGATAAGTAATTAACAACCGCTGACCGGCGCGGCTCGTCATCAGGTAAAATAAAAATTTTTCTTCGGCCAGATTAAAACCCGTTGGGGCAAAAAGAGATTGATTGGACTGCTGATTTAGTCGCATCCGTATATCGTTTCTGAAAATTGGATTTTCAGGATGAACAGCCGGAAATTCGCCCTCGACCAATCCCAGCAGGATCAGGCAATCCTTTTCCCAACCGCGCGCATCCATCAGCTTGTCATACTGAATCCCCGGTGTTTGAGTTTGTGCATCGTTGATTTCGGTTTCCAAGAAGCGCGGCAGAATTCCGGCTAGTTCCTCCAGACTGGTCTTAGCCCGCCCATCTCTGAGGCGCATAAGCCGGTATAAAAGCGATTTGATCGGTTTAATTGTCTTGTGATCTGTCTGATCTTTTTCGCGTCGATCTTTCGGGTAATAACGCTCTAGAATTTTCAAGAGTGAATGCATAAAGTCAGCCCAATCGGTGTTTTCCGGCAGACTGAGATCCTCGACCAATTTGGTCAGCATCGGCTGAATAACCTGAAGGCGTTTGATCTGCAACCGGGCGTTGCGGCGTTCTCTCTCATTTTCATTTGAATCAGTGACCAGGATAAATTGCACATATTCAAAGTGCCGGCGGCAGAGCGATATCCAATCGGATTTGGAGGTGGGCAAGCCCCATCCAGCTGAGTGAATTTCGAATTCCTGTAACAGATCAGCGCCGTAATAGCGGCGTATTGGCGGCAGGCGCAACAGATCGAGCAAAAGCAGTCGACTGAAATTTTCAAGATTGACCTGAATGATCCGGTTTAGTAATTGTCCCGGTTCGCTGAGCGCCAGGGGCGGATTGGTGGGGCTGACCGGCAGACCAAAACCGGGGAAAATCAAATTGATCAAGCCGCCGTAATCATAACTGCCGCGAAAAACGATCCCGATTTTATCCGGATTCATTCCTTCAGTCAGCCAACACTTGATCGTGCGCGCCGCCGTCTCGACTTCCGCACGCCGGGTCGGACATTGCACGACTTTAAGCGGAATGCCCCCGGCGTTTTGCCAATCGGATTGAACCCTGGATTCGGATTGATCTCCGATTAAAATTTCTCTGAAAAGATTGGTACGAATAACTTCTGACCATTCAACTCCGGTTGGTTTGGCTGAAAGGGTAAGCGTCCCTCCGGCACCCAGCAGATCGGGTCGATTCTGGCAATAATCGTAAACCGGATGCGAGGGATCAGTCAGACTGGTACAGATGGTTCTGGTATGGAATGCTGTCAGACCCTTTAATATTTTATGTTGGATCGGCGTGAATTCATAAAAACCGTCAATTACCAGCATTTCACCCCAATTCGCGGTCGGTTGATTTTGAAGTAGTTCGAGTGCCAGAACGAGTAGTTCCCCGGCCGGACCGGTTGCATTTTGCCGATAATTGTGGCGCAGTTTATTGAAAAGTCCAATCCATTTGCGTATCTGGACTTCACCGCAGGTATCGCCTAATTTTTCCAATTCGTCGGACATCAGACCGCTGTTGCGAAAATCATCGAATATTTTATTTAAAAGCTGGAGATAACCATTAAAAAAATGGTCATCGGTGGAGGTGGTTTTTATTAGTAAATCGTGAATGTTTAGCCATTCTTCGGCTATTTGAATGGTATGAAAGACCTGACGGGCCGAGTCTAAAATTCGTTCTGACCAGGCGTAAAAGGTTCCGAGAAATAATTGACCGGGAACCAGAGACGGTTGGCGACGCAGAATTTCCTTGTTCACATAATTTATATGTTCGATGGAAGGTAAAATGCCGGCTACTGTTTGTCCGCTTTTTAAAACATTTACGACCTCGTCAATGACGACGGACGTTTTTCCGGATTTCAGCGGGCCGGTGATGTATTTAATTTGCGCCATGCCTGATCTGGATTTTATCTCAAGACGAAATGTAAGTCATATGCAGCTTTTTAACCAGAGCAACCTTGGATAAATAACGATGAAACCAGTACCACCCGATAAACGAGTCTATCAATGCAGTTTTATGGAAACTCGCGTCTATCCGGTTGCATTTTCCAGTCGCTTCATAATTGAAAAAATGAAGGCCGCTGAGAGTAAACAGCAGACTACGAAAATCGCCCACAGTTGCCAAAGATCGAGAATGCCCCAGAAAGTACTACCGACGAATAGCAGTTTGTTACCGACGGCCGTAGCCAGTAGCCAGCCACCCTGCATCATACCCTGGAAACGCTCCGGAGCTACCTTGGAAACGAAAGAAAGTCCCATCGGACTCAGGAACAATTCTGCGATGGTAAGAATCAGGTAAGATGAAATCAGCCAGTACGGCATGACCCGCGAAGAATCTGGGACTGGACTGTATTTAATGACACCGGATGCATCGACGAACTTCAATTCATGTGGTGAAATCAGGTTGAGTGATCCGACCAGAAGTACCAGAAAGGCGACTGCGGCGATAATCATTCCAATACCAATTTTGCGCGGAGTAGAGGGCTCTTTACCTTTTTTACTAAACCAGGTGAATACTCCCATTACCACGAAAGTCAATGACACGATGAATAACGGATTGAACGACTGAAAAACCTCCGGAGAAATCGGATTCTCAGCCTGGCCTTGATTGAAGAGATAATATCCGACGAGTCCACTGATAATGAGTAAAGTGGCTCCAATCCAACGCGTCCGATAAGCCCGATGGCGCCCCAGGACGATTACCAGACCGGCGATGAAGGCAATCACCGTGAGAATGTTCGGAAGAGTGAAAAACATGTATGTAAAAGGATCGACGGTCTTGACGGTATAGTCGCGTGCAAAAAAAGTCTGTGTCAGACCATTTTGATGAAAAGACATCCAGAAAAATATTACGACGAAGAAGACCAGCAAAAGAGCTGTAACACGCGGTTTTTCTTCCTTTTTCGAAATCATTATGATCCAGGTGACGAAGGCCACGAAAAGCCCGATAGCGGCTCCGGTGCCGATATCTTTTAACATACTAATTAGAAATGCTACCACGGCGCCGGCCAGGAGTGCGACGATGATCGCGATCGGCCGGCTGGTAAAAGCGATTTTAGAAGACGGATCGCTACCGGCTTGTTCTTTATTGGGTAAATGTCGGTTGAAAATAATGTATACCAGTAATGAAATGATCATGGCAATAGCCGCGATACCGAAGGCATAGTTATAACCCTTAGAGAAGATTTCCAGATACTGATGGGCAAAGGCGGTCAAATCCATTACCGGTCCGGACAGATTGACATGGTTGGCCAACGATACGAATTCAGATGGATCTTTCAGAGTTCCATTGATGTACTGATGGCAGAGAGCTGGTAAACTGCCGTCGTGTAGCAGGGCATTGGTCTTCAGCCACCAGTTGCGAATGCCGGTGGCGGCAAAAGGGGCAAAAAAAGCACCTACATTTATGCCCATATAGAACAACATGAAAGCCGAATCGCGGACTTTAGTATATTTATCGTTATCGTACATTTGCCCGACCACGGCCTGCAAATTACCCTTGAATAGTCCGTTGCCGAAAGCGATGGTGAACAGACCGATAATGGTTACCGTAAGCGACAGGCCGGGAATCGCTACCAGAGCATAGCCGATAAACATGATGATCTGCCCTAACAGGATTACCGTTTTATATTTTTTGGTAGCGTCTGCCAAAATCCCGCCGACCAATGCCAGGGCATAGATGCTGAAATAAAACCAGCTGTAAATACCGCCGGCCGAATTTTCATCGAGACCATACTTGGCCTGGAGAAACAACACCAGAATGGCCATCATGGTATAAAAACCGAATCGTTCTCCCATATTGGCGAAAAATGCCACAACCAGACCTTTTGGATGATTCTTGAACATACCGGAAACCTCCTGTCAATTGAAAAAATTTTTCGGGAAATTAATCATAAACAGCGTCGAAAATATAGGTGCAAAGTAAGAAAAATAAAATGAAAAATCTCCAAGCGGAGATCAAGACGGATAGAATTCAAACCTAATCGCGCTAAATATTCCTATAAAAAAGCGTTTGACGATTGGATTGTCCTTCGTGGATTATCGACGGGTCATTCGCTTTTTTTTAAATTAAATCCGGTTTTTTGTCAGATTTTCTTTGAATTGCCGGATATTTGTCATTAAAATATTGCGTTATTTGGAAATCTGGACATAAACAATAATTTATACCAAGTTAGATCTTCATCTTTCCAGAGGGAGATAGGCATAGGTGTTAAATAATGTAACCTTGTTGGGGTTAGCGGTGGAATCTCACTTCGACCTCCGAACTATCTACATTATATCTAACACGGGAATTTACTTAGGAGGTTTGAATGGAAAGCAGTAAAATGTATGTTGGCAACCTGAAATATGCCGTTACCGACGAGCAGTTAACCGAACTTTTTGCGGAGTTTGGTGAAGTTAAAAGTGCCAATGTAATTAAAGGCAAAGGCTTCGGATTTGTCGAAATGGGTTCGGTTGAAGAAGCTAATAAAGCGCATGATGCTTTGAATGGGAAAGAGTTCGAAGGTCGGGTTTTACGCATTGCCGATGCACGTCCGCCACGGACTGAAAAAAAAGAATCATCCGAAAAATCAGAATAGTTTAGTACTCATTAATTGGATTTATACCACCTTACTTACCGGGATTTACCGGAAGAGTGAGATATTTGTGTTGATTCGAAATAACATCTTTCAGCGAATTAACCCTATTTTTTATTTACAAAATTGTGTTTAACCTTTCAACGTTGTTCTTTGTCTAAAGCAACGTGAAAAGGAATCGAATAATTTGGCCGAGCAGTCTTTTAAACATCCGGTATATGATGAGCAGGCGTTTAACAATTTGGTGCATGAAAATCATCAGCGAATTTACGGATTATTCCGGCGCATGGTCGGCAGTCATGCCGAGGCGGACGATTTGACCCAGGAAACATTTATCAAGGTTTATCAGAGTTTGCCCACCTTCCGGCATGAGTCCTCAGTGGAGACCTGGATTTATCGGATCGCTATTAATAAGGGCCTGAACTACTTAAGACGGATGAAAATCCGCCATACACTCGGGCTTGAATTAGCCGATACCGCGACCGAATTAGGCGAATTCAAAATTGACAAGTCCGGTCATAACCTTTTACGCCAGGCGATTACCAAACTACCACCACGTCAGCAAATGGTGGTCATTCTGCGCTCCTTTCAGGAACTATCCTTTAAGGAAATTGCGGCCGTCTTGAACATGACCGAAAATGCCGCCAAGGTAAATTTTTCACATGCCGTCAGGAATCTGCGACAGGTATTCCTTAAAATGGGAGTAACCTATGAGAATATGTAAACGCTTCGAAAATTTAATGCCGCTGTATTTTTCAAACGGTCTGAGTGCGTCCGAGAGAAAACTGGTCGCAAATCATCTGGCCGAGTGTCCAGCTTGTTTGCAATACAGTCATGGTATACAAAACCTGTTGAATGATTTAAAACCGGGTGCCATTTCTGTCGATCCCAACTATGGTGCGGAACTGGTTGTGAATATCCAGAATCGACTCCAGAAAAAGCGCCGTCAGCAAAAATTAATGTACTACCTGGTTCCGGCTTTCAGTTCGATAATATTAATGATAATTGTAGGCTTGAACCTGTTGAGTCGTAATTCTCTCTCAAGTCAATGGTTGAAGAACAGCACCAGCGTAGACCTCTATGTCGATTTAACCCACTCAGGCTATTTTGCCGAGACACCTGAAATCGCTTTTGACCAGATTAATACCAGCGAAAACGATCAGATTACCGAAGAGTTGTGGCAGAGAATCAGAACCGAAATGATCGAAAACAGCGGTCCCGTTCCAGTGGATGATTATATCGAGGCTACCACACACCTGACCGATCAGGAATTCGATTCTTTTCTAAGAGAAATAGAAAATTACACTTTATAGAGATTAGGAGGCAATAAGGTGAAAAGGAATTGGCTGTCGTTGATATTTTTAATTATGCTAAATCTTAGTATTCAGACATTCGCCCAGATGGATCCGGATGATGAAATGCACGCGGATATGGCGGCCAGACGCGAGAAAATGGAGACTCTGCGAATCTACAAGATGACTGAATTTTTGGAACTTTCTTCGGAACAGGCCGCACAGCTTTTTCCGAAATTAAAAGCATATGAAGATTCGGTTCGTAAAAAGCAACATGCTCAAATGGAATTAATCCGTGTAATCGACCTGGAAACTCAGCAAGCTGACAGTACGGGTATTAATTTCAGTGCCGCTGAGGTGCAGAAATATTTAAGTACTATCGCCCGGATCGAAAAAGAGATTATTTCCGAAAAGGAGCAGTTTATAAATAGTCTGAGTTCCATCTTGTCGCCCAATCAGCAATTAAAATACTTGGTATTCGACAGCCGGTTCCGGCGCCGTATGTTGAGAACCCTCAATCCGCCCCCGCCTGAAATGAAAAAACAAAATAAATAGGAGGTAAAATGAAAAAGAATATCTTATTTGGATTAATCCTGTTTGTCGTACCGGCTCTGATTCTGGCACAACCGGCAGGAAAAGGAAAAGCCGAAGCCGGTTGCCAGCAAATGAAAGGACCGGAAATGCAGTGTATGGGTGAATGTAAAACCCAAATGCCTGACCTACTCAAACTGACTGATCAGCAGAAAGCCGATCATAAAAAGATCAACCTCAAATATCAGCGCCTGAGCATTCAACTGCGGGCTGATTTGAAATTGGCTCATCTTGATCTACAAGAAGCTCTTGAAAACCTCGATCAGAAGAAAATCGACGAGAGTGTCAAAAAGATCAATGACATAAAAGCCAAGCTTTATAAAAATAGGATCGATCAGAAAGTCGAATTTCTGAAACTCCTGACTGAAGACCAGAGAAAAATCCTAAAGGATCAGCCCTGCGGGATGCGTAAAGTCAAAAAAATCCATAGAATGGAAGGTCCCGGAGGAATGGGCCTGATGAAGCCCGAAACTGGTTTTTCCTATGGTTTCGATGTCGATATGCCTGATGTGGAAATCGATCCTGCCATGGATTTAGAAGATTGATTGAATGGTTGAGCAGATCCTCAACTGGATGAAGCAAATTGAAATAGGAGAGGGCGACCTCACTACTGAGAGTGTCGCCCCCTATCCTTTACATTCATCCGGGCAATTAGTGCTCCTGAATGAAGCCCTATTTTCCGGACGCGCAGTGATTGAAAAATTACTGGCAGGAGCCGGAGAACAGGTGCAGATCAATTGGCATTGCGAAGAAGGCAATGAGTTGTCGGCGGAGGCGACGATTTTCAGTTTTAATGGTAATGGAGCCGAAATTTTGAAAATTCGACGCCTCCTCGAATGGTTGGCCGGTAATCTCTCAGGATTAGCAACCGCAACGCGCGCATCAGTTAAAATTCTTGGTAATTACGGTAAAAAGTTAGTCGCCGGGAACAGCCTTTCTCCGATATTCGAGGAAATCGAGCGATTGGCTTTCACCACGGGCGGTGGTGAAATGTTCTTTACCGGAATTTCTGAACGCGTATATTTGACCCGTAATCACTTCGCCTATGCCGGCAAACCCGCCCAAGTCATTACCGCTCTTTCCACCGAATTAGGCAGTGCCCGCAAAAAAATAAAAATCGAGGTCGAGGTCAATAATCCTGCTCAGTTCGAAGAAGTTAACCAACTCGATTGTGATGTCATCCATCTGGTCAATTTTGATCATGACCAACTGTGTGAGGTTTTTGAAAAACTGCATCCCAATCGCAAACCGATTGTGCACTTAGAAAAAATCGACGATTTTCTCCCCGAATACGCCGATTATTTTTTTCGCTATGTCGCAATTGAAGAATTGCACCGAAATCGTCATTACCTGCCCGTCAAATTAATCGTTACCCAATCAATTTAAGACTTGGTCCCGTTTTTTAATTAATTTAAAAAATAAGCTGGCCGTCAAGATCATTATGGTTGATGCCTCCCGGTCATGCAATAATACGCCGATTCAATTGGTGCGTACAAGTACGCTCGGAACGCTAATGAATCTCTCTAGATCGTCGGACGTCTGGTCGCAGACGTCGCTTGACGATTGTTCTTAAAACTCCCGTCCGGCTGGAGACCGGACATTTTTTGGGAGCCGGATAATCCAAATTCTTTAGAGTGATTCAATCATTGTACGGGTAATTAATTCACCACCGTGAACGATCCGCGAATTATGACAATTAACCCTTGTACAAAGGCCCACGCAATCGCGGAAGTCATTGGCTTTCGTCAGAAAAATTGCTACCAGACTAGCGCCGCAATCGCACGGAGAAATGACCGGAAACTCGACCTCACAAATCGGGCACATAAGAGTTAATAATTTCCGGTCAATCAAATCAATATCCAGAGAAAAACGGGAATGTTCACCGTAAAATGGACTGAGTGCCACGAGGCCGGTGGAATCATCCTGCCGGACTTTAATCAGTAATCCCGGATAGCCGTTGAAAATGATGCGTTGATTGATGAGATTATGTCCGTTCGGGCAAAAAACTTGATCAACGACGAGTATTTTGGGTTTGCCAGCGATTTCACCCCGCATCGGATTCGGGATAATCAACATGCCTTTGTTATTAAATCTTTCCATTATTCACTCCTCTCTTTGGTGCTCTAAAGGTAATGATTAAAAATATCCAAATCAATCGTTAAAGCGATGTTTATGGCAACATTTCCTTGAAATCCTGCTATGACAATTGTAATATCGAGTCGGTATTTTTATCTCGAATGAATATTACGAAGCATTTTTTGATTACCATATTAAACAGGATATTTTATGAAAAATGATCTAAAATTTAATTCGGCTTGCCAGACTGGAGAACTAATCGCCTTCGACGGGACGCGGCTTTTTAGGCGTTCTTACAAACCGGCTGGATCAGCCCGAGCCGTGATTTTAAGCATTCATGGGTTGGCGGAACATTCTGGTCGGTACGAACATGTCGCCGAATTCCTGACTGGGGCCGGCTACATCTTTGAAATTTTCGATCTGCGCGGCCACGGTTACTCCGCCGGCGCCCGAGCTTATATTAATTCGTTCGAAGATTACGTGCGTGATCTTGATTCAATGCTGGCCGTAGTGCAACACGATTATGCGAATCAGCCGATTTTTCTGTTCGGCCACAGCTTAGGTGGAACAATTGCAGTGCTTTATGTTCTGGTTCGCCGGCCGCAATTAGCCGGATTGATTCTGAGTGCACCGGAGCTGAAAATCAGCGCCTCGATCTCGCCATTTTTGTTAAAATTGGCCCCGCTAATCGGAAAACTGTTTCCGAAGTTACCGACGGTCGTACTGGATAAAAATGCTATTTCACGTGATCTGACTGTCGTACAGAAATATGATGAAGATCCACTCAATTACCGCAAAGGTATACCGGCCCGCACCGGCGCCGAACTAAATCGGATCATTGCAGAAATTCAATCACAAATGGAAAAGCTGGATCTGCCGCTATTGATTTTACATGGAATGGTCGATAATCTCGCTGATATCCGCGGTAGTCAGATGCTTTTCGAGCAAGCCCGGTCAGTCGATAAGACTTTCAGGAAGTACCCGGAATTTTATCACGAGATTCTGAATGATCCCGAAAAGTTACGAGTGCTGACCGATATTCGTGACTGGTTGAATGATCATTGTAAGTAATCCGACATCGCGGCAAAAATTACAGGGAATAGAAATGTACATTTTAGTTATCGATCAGGGTACAACCGGTACCAGAGCCGTGCTGATCAACCAAAACATCCAAATCGTCGATAAATCCTATCGCGAATTCCGTCAACTCTATCCTCAACCCGGTTGGGTCGAACATGATCCGCTCGAAATCTGGCAGACTGTTATCGAAACAGTCAATGAGGTTGTCTCCCGCCATCGTGGTGAAATCCAAGCCATTGGCATCGCGAACCAACGCGAAACAACGGTCATCTGGAATCGTAAGACCGGTCAACCGGTCTATAATGCGATTGTCTGGCAATGTCGCCGGACAACTGCAATTTGTCAGGACTTGAAAAAATATGAACCGCTTTTTCGCGAAAAGACTGGTCTGCCGCTCGATGCCTATTTCAGCGGTACGAAAATCAAATGGATTCTCGAAAATATTGCGGATGATCCGGCGGATTTATTGTTTGGAACAATCGACTCCTGGCTCATTTGGAAATTGACGAACGGCCGGGTACATGCCACCGATTTCACCAATGCCTCACGAACCCTGCTCTACAATATTCACGAAAAACGCTGGGACACTGAACTCTGCCAACTGCTATCAATTCCGCCGAATATATTGCCGACCGTGAAAAACGCGATTGACGATTTTGGATACGTCGCATCGATTCCGGCTATAGCCGGGATCCCGATTGCCGGTGTCGCCGGCGATCAGCAGGCGGCTCTCTTCGGGCAATTATGTATCAATGATGGTCAAGTGAAAAATACTTACGGTACCGGTTGTTTCGTAATGATGAATACCGGCGCCCGTTATGTAGCGTCTCAAAAGGGTTTACTCACAACGCTGGCGATCGGAGAATCCGGCCAGTCTTGTTATGCCCTGGAAGGCTCAATTTTCATCGGTGGAGCGGCGATTCAGTGGTTGCGGGATGAATTGCATCTGCTTGAAAAAGCTTGCGACAGTGAAGCCGCGGCCCTGGCGGTTTCGGATAATGGTGGCGTCTATCTGGTTCCGGCCTTTGTCGGGTTAGGGGCACCGCACTGGGATATGGAAGCGCGCGGCGTGCTGGTCGGGCTGACCCGCGGCGCCAGCCGCAATCATATTATTCGGGCCGCGTTGGAATCTATGGCCTATCAGACCAATGATGTGTTGAAAACCATGCAGATAGAATCTGGAAAAACAATCCGCGAGCTATTGGTCGATGGTGGCGCCGTGGCCAATGATTTTCTGATGCAGTTTCAGGCTGATATCAGTGATTGTCAAGTACGCCGTCCGGCGAATAGCGAATCGACTTCCCTGGGTGCGGCTTTCCTGGCCGGAATTAAAACCGGTTTCTGGACGAGTAGCGCCGATCTGATTAAACACCGCCAATATGACCGCACTTTTGAGCCCAAAATGAACCAAATTCAGCGCGTCCAATTGTTAATCGGCTGGCAAAAAGCACTGAGACAGGCAAAGACCCGATAATAAGATCCTGACACTAATGGGTGCAATCTTGAATGATTGATAACTTGGAGAGCCAGAATGAAAAATATGCCCAAACAATATAAAGCAGTGTTTCCCGGAAAATACATTCAGGGCGAAAACGCCTTGAAACAATTGCCCCCCTTTATCAATGATTTCGGAAAAAAAGGTTTGATATTGACTTCGCGCAGTGTGCGGGAGAAAATCCTTCCCCAGTATGCCTGCGACTATAATCCCGAATCGATTCTAATCGAATGTTTCGGGGGCGAATGTTGTGTCAATGAATTGGATCGTTTAGCCCATATTATCGATCAAAACAAAGTAGAAGTGCTCGTCGGCATGGGCGGCGGCAAGGTGATCGACACGGTAAAAATCGCGGCGGACCGCGCCTCGATTCCAGCGATCATAGTCCCGACCATCGCCTCAACCGATGCGCCCTGCAGTGGATGCGCAGTGCTCTATACCGAAGACCACATTTTCATTTCGGTTCATTATCAAAAAATGAATCCGCAGGTGGTGTTGGTTGACACGACGGTTATCGCTCAGGCTCCGGTGCGCTTTCTGGTGGCGGGAATGGGGGATGCGTTAGCGACCTGGTTCGAAGCCCGCGCCTGCGCCCGGACCGAATCGCAAAATGAATGCGGCGGCTATAGTACTTTAACCGGACTCAACCTTGCGAGACTCAGCTATGACACATTGATGGCGGACGGAATTGCGGCGAAATTTGACTGCGAACAACATACCGTCACACCGGCGCTCAATCATATTATCGAGGCCAATATCCTGCTGAGCGGCATCGGTTTTGAAAGTTCCGGCCTGGCCGCCGCGCATTCCATTCATAACGGATTGACGGCTTTGGAAGAGACGCACCAATTTTATCATGGCGAAAAGGTCGCCTTTGGCGTCCTGGCGGGATTGCATCTCAGTGACGCCACAATGCAAGAGATGGAAGAGGTTTATTCGTTTTGCGAACGAATCGGTTTGCCGACGACTCTGGCGGATATCGGTTTGCATAAAATCGAGCGGGACAAATTATATAAAGTAGCCCAAAAGTCCTGTGCTCCCACCGAGGCGATCCATCACGAAGGAAGTGGCATTACTGCCGAAAAAGTCATTGAAGCTTTATTGAAGGCAGATAGTATGGGCAATGCCAGAAAAAACAGCCCGAAAAATAGATAAATCCTAAAACTTTTATCCGTTTATCGCCCGGAACATCGCCACTATGTTTGCCGGAGGCATGTCCGGCAGGAGATTGTGCGGCGGCTGGAAAATAAAACCGCTGTTTTGGCGCATAACAGAGACCATTTGACGCACGTGGCACGTTACTGCCGGCGGGTTTGGCGGTGCAAGAACATAACGCAGATCGCAACCGCCGCCCCAGAAACAAAGCCGTGTGCCGTACCGGGCTTTTAGCATCGTTGGATTCATACCTGCGCTGGAAATCTGGACCGGATTGATGGCATCTATTCCAGCGTCTATCAGATCATCGAGTAATGGTTCGATGGCACCGCACGAGTGCAACATAATTTTCACATCCGCTAATTCCCTGACACGCCGAAAAAGCAGGCGCTGGAACGGCTTGAAAAATTTGCGATACATTTCTTTGGAAATGAGCAGTCCGGTCTGTGTGCCGAAGTCGTCGCCGAACTGGATAATGTCAATATACGATCCAACCGCTTTCAGCCATTTTTCCAGATTATGCAGATAAATTTCGCAAAGTCTTTCATTTAATCGCAGGACGGCTTGCGGGTATTGCGCCAGATAGGTCAGGTATTTTTCCATACCAAACAGATGCAGAGGCGTTTCGAATAAACTGCCGTTGAAAATTCCGATTATGGCGCGGTCGGTTGAGGCTCGCAGATTTTTCGCGCCGGCGGCAAGATCGCGGAGACCGTTTTCGTCACATGCCAGATTTTCGCCGGGCGTCGGGACGCCGGTCCAGAATGAATAATCGAGCTGTTCTTCAAGATCATCGAAGGTTTCATCCTGAAAGTCGCGCCCGGCCATTGGGAAGTGGATCTGCTCCATAAATAGATGGCCGCGTTTGCGAACCGCCAGATCGCGGCCATCTTTGGCCAGAAGATACCAATCGCCGGCTCGTTCTTCGACACGAATGTAATTGGGGATTTTGCAAGGCGTTCCGTCCGGCAGAATCCAATCTTTCCAATCGCGATCGTCAGTCAGAAAGCCGCGTCCCATTTCGATTACATCCACTCCGAATTCATCCAGTACAGTCGGTTCGATAATAGCTAATTGCTGGGGTAGGTCATAGACGTAAATAATACCTGAGTAAATACCGAGATATTTTTTCAACTGGGAGTAAGCCATCGCCAGGATACCCGATGAGCGATGTGCGCCAAAATCGATCGGGATGTGATCTACCGGTTCATGATTGAGGGCTGCTAAAATCCGTTCTCTCGAAGTCATTTTTTCACCGCTTAAATTTTCTCATTAGGGTTATTTTTCGCAAACTTTTTATTACGCAGGTTGGGATTAATAATAAATCGCTGGTACGATAATTTTTGATTGCTTCTATATAATTATTTTTATAAGAAATTAACAATGAATTCAGTGGTTTGGAATTTGAAATATATCTCGTTTTTTTGAATCTGTATCTTAAATTAGGGTTGATTTAGGGTAGAAGCGACGGAGATAAATTGAGAGTAAAAAAACCATTGACAACCAGCTGGCGCAAACTGGCAATAGGCACTTATGCGGCGCCCAAGGACAGCCGGATATATGGTACCTTTGATGTCGACGTGACCGAAGTGTTAAAATATATCGAAACGCGCCGCAAAGCCGGAATCAGGATGACCATAACCCATTTTATGGCGGCCGCCCTGGCTCGAACGCTTTATGAAGACATACCAGAGATAAATTGCTTCGTACGGCGAGGCCATGTCGTTGCCCGCCAGGATGCCAATGTTTTCATTACAATTAATGTGGGTGGTGGCGGAATGACGGGTATGATATTGAAAAAATGCCAGGAATTATCAGCTTCTGAAATCGGTGAACTGGTCCGTAAAAAAAGCACCGAAAAGCGAGCCGGGGTCGAAGAGGGCGCATTTGCCGCGAGAGACTCGGTTGCCAATATTCCCTGGCCGTTCCGCCGGCCGATTTTTTTATTCATTAAGTGGTGGATTTTCGATATGGGATTGCCGTTTCCTTTTTTAAAAATTCCACCGGATCCGTTTGGTAGCATAATGCTGACAAATATCGGCACATTTGGATTGCAATATGGTTTTCCGGCCTTATTTCCGATCGGCAGACTGCCCTGTGTGATCGCGATGGGCACTCTGACCAAAAAGCCGGTCGTGATTGATAACGAGATTCAGATCAGAGATATTTTACCGGTAGGTGGAACGTTTGATCATCGTATCATGGATGGTTATCAGGGTGGAGTTTTAGCTTCCGGTGCGATGCGGCGTTTACAACACCCGGAAGATCTGGATCGACCTAATTTACCATCAATGGATGTCGAAGAATCAAATAATGATATTGAGTAAAAGTAGGAGGTAAATATGTCTGGTATAGAAACGAAGGTACTATCAGCGATAAAGAAAGCCGGAAAACCCGTCAAGGCCGGTGAAATAGCCGAAATTACCGGTATTTCCAAAGATGAAGTTGCCAGGGCGATTGCCAAATTGAAAAAACTAGACCAGATCAAATCACCTAAAGCCTGCTTTTATATTCCGGCGGATCAATAAATTTCTGTTACGGTAAAGTGGTTTGCCAGATCTTTACCGGTTTGAAAACTTTCCAGGTAGGCACATCATTTCAATTTAAAATCAAAAAGGGGAATGTATGAATCTATGGAACTTCACATTAAGTTTTAAGGACATGGTGCTGGATTTTTCGTTTATGAGTGTGTTTTTAATTGTTGGGACTATCTTTCGCCGATACGGTCTGTTTTTCCAGAAATATTTGGTACCTAATAACCTGATTGCTGGTTTTCTCGGACTGATTCTGGGAACTCAGGTATTAGGCTGGATCCCGATTTCAGGGGAGAGAATGGGATTGTACGTTTATCATCTGCTGGCCCTGACATTTGTATCTATTGGTTTACGCGGTGAAAAAACTTCCTGGGGCAAGGGACCGCTGAGTTTCAGTCTAAGTATGCTATCGACTTACATAATTCAGGGATTGATCGGTGTTCTGGTATGTTTCATTTTCGTGTATACCATCAAGCCGGATCTTTTTCCCGGATTGGGTTTACTCCTGCCGATGGGGTTCGGAATGGGACCCGGTCAGGCTTTTACGATTGGTACCGGCTGGGAAAAATTCGGTTTCGAAGGCGGCGGCATGGCCGGTCTGACAATAGCCGCCATCGGTTACCTGGTTGCCTACTTTGCCGGAATGGTAATTATCAACAAAGGGATCAGGCGTGGCGAAACGGCACTGATCGAAGGATTGGATTCCATCACTAGTGATATGCGCACTGGCGTGATTAAAAATGGCGAAAAACAAGTGGCCGGTTTTCTGACCTTGTCATTGGAAGCAATTGAACCACTGGCTTTTCAGGTGGGAGTAATCGGAGTAGTTTATCTGATTTCATTTTGGGTAGCTAAGGCCGTAGCTTTTTTATTAGTTAGCATCAATGCCGAAGGATTCGTATCGACGGTTTGGGCCTTTCATTTTGTGATTGCATTACTGATCGCTTTGGTGATGCGTAAAGTTCTGGATAAAACCAAAAAAAGTTATCTGATCGATAAAGGCCTGATGACCCGGACAGCCGGACTTTTCGTCGATTATCTGATTGTTGGCTCGATTTGCGGCATCAGCCTGAAAGTAGTCTGGATGTACTGGGCGCCGATTCTGATCATGTCAATTCTAGGTGGCATAGCAACTTATTACCTGCTGAAATATGTCTGCTATCGGGCTTTCGATGACTATCATTTTGAACGTTTTGCGGCCTGTTTTGCCGAAATGACCGGGACTCTGAACTCCGGTCTAGTGATGATCCGGGTAACCGATCCGGAATTCAAGACCCCGGTAGCCGAGGACCTGGTCTATTCCAGCGGAATTGCACTTTTCCTGGGGATGCCATTATTGGTCCTCTTAAATGTCCCGATGAATTTTTTCAATAACAGCCTGAAGGGTTACTGGATCACTTTACTTTTATTAGTAGTTTATGGTATGGTTCTTTGGGCATTCTGGCGATTGATCGGCTTTATCCATTTTAAGAAATTACCAAAATCTAAAGACAAACTGTCTTAGGCATAAAATTTTAAGGGTGAGATTGAATTTTTGAGGATTTTTAATTAATATTAGGGCGTTTTTTGGGGTTAAATTTAAAGGAGTATTAATTGAAAAAGAGAATCGGAATCCTGACGGGGGGCGGGGATGTCCCAGGATTGAATCCGGCCATTCGTGGAGTTACCTTACGGGCTTTAAAAGAAGGTTTTGATGTAATCGGTATTCGCCGTGGTTGGGGAGGGTTGATCAGCATTGTTCGTGATAAAGAAACCGACAATGCTCAGAATTTTATAGCCCTGACGCCAGAAATTGTCAATAAAATCGGGCGCACGGGCGGCACCTTTTTACATTCTTCTCGTACCCGTCCAAGTCATGTGAAGCTGGATACCATTCCGGATCACCTGAAAGATAAATACACCGCGGAGGTCAATGATCTGACGCCGGAAGTGCTGAAGAACCTGGAATTTCTGGGGATTGATTATCTGATTCCGATCGGCGGTGATGATACTCTGAGCTATGGCGTGACTTTACATAAAGCCGGTATTAAGGTAGTGGGTATTCCGAAGACTATGGACAATGATGTTCCCGGCACCGATTATTGCATTGGTTTCAGTACCTGTGTGACCCGCACGCTGGAACTGACGCACAGTCTGCGCACTTCCGCCGGCTCGCACGAGCGCTTCCTGGTGATTGAGGTTTTCGGCCGCTATGCCGGTTTCTCGGCTCTGCTTCCGACTTTAGCCGGGGCCGCCAATCGCTGTGTCATTCCCGAATATAAGTTCAGTATGGATCGACTGGCTGAATTGCTGGTTCAGGATCGGTTCACCAATCCCAGTCATTATTCGGTAGTTCTGGTTTCGGAAGGCGCCATGATGCAGGAACAGTCTCAGATGATGTTCCAAGGCAATGAAACCGATGCCTACGGACACAAGAAACTTGGCGGGATTGGCGATGCGGTCTCCAGCCGGCTGAAGGAACTGTCCGGTAAGTATAATAATGGTCGCAAAATCAATGTGATCGGTCAGAAACTTGGTTATTTAGTCCGATGCGGCGATCCGGATGCTTTCGATTCGATTGTGCCGATGGCCTATGGTAATATAGCCTTCGAGCTGATCATGAAAGGGAAATCCGGTCTGCTGGTTAACATGCGGAACGGCATCTACGGTCACACTAACCTAGAAGTAGTCATGAGCACCAAAAAAATTGTGAATGTTGAGAAATTTTATGAAACCGATCGCCTGCGTCCCCAGTATAAGAGTTTTGAAAATAAACCATTTTTTATCATGACCAGCGATAAGTAAACAATAATTCCCTCCTCCCTCCTCTCTATGAGGACACCGCAAAAGGGTAATCGCACGATTACCCTTTTTGCGTTTTGAATAGTAACGACAGAATATTTAACATTGCCAGCGGGCTTTAGTCGAAGATAAAGAAGCATATTCGATTCTTCATTCGTCCCCAAAAATCATTAGTAATTTGGAATGATAAAATAGAAAAAATCCTGTTTATCCGGGCTACGGAATATTCGGGTCTGTTCGCGGTTATTTCGAATAGATAGCAGTTGCTTTTCTGGGGGTTTCGGTCGTAACTTTATCTCAATTTGAAAGTGACGGATTTCCATATTCAGACTCATACCAGCTGGAAACCAATAATTCAATAAACATTAAATATTAAACGGAGATTACCATGGCTAAGACAATGAAAACAATGGATGGCAATACCGCCGCAACGCATATTGCCTATGCCCTCAGTGAAGTGGCGGCCATTTATCCCATCACGCCCTCTTCCGTAATGGGTGAACTGGCTGATGAATGGTCAGCGCAAGGTCATAAGAACGTATTTGGACAACCGCTCAGAGTAGTTGAAATGCAAAGTGAGGCCGGTGCGTCCGGCGCCGTGCACGGCAGTCTTTCGGTGGGAGCCTTGACGACGACTTTTACGGCCTCGCAAGGACTACTTCTGATGATCCCGAATATGTTTAAAATTTCCGGTGAACTGATGCCAGCCGTTTTTCATGTTTCGGCGCGCGCCGTAGCTGGGCAAGCGTTGTCAATTTACGGTGACCATTCGGATGTTATGGCAACCCGAACCACCGGCTTCGGCCTGATGGCATCCGGTTCGGTACAGGAAGTCATGGACCTATCTTTGATCACCCATCTGGCTTCGCTGAAGGCCAGTTTGCCGTTTGTCAGTTTCTTTGATGGTTTCCGTACCAGTCATGAAGTGCAGAAAATAGAGGTCATCGATTATAATACAATCAAATCCTTGGTCGATCCGGCTGATATCGAAAAATTCCGTGCCCGTAGTCTGAATCCCGAACATCCGCAATTACGCGGTACAGCCCAAAATCCGGACATTTTCTTCCAGGTAGCCGAACTGGCCAATAAATATTATGATGCCCTTCCCGGTATCGTAGATGAGATAATGAAAAAAGTGGGGAAAGTCATTGGTCGTAGGTATAACCTATTCGATTATGTGGGCGATCCGCAGGCTGAACGCGTCGTTGTTATTATGGGTTCGGGAGCCGATACTGCCCAGGGCGTTGCTGAGTATCTAAACCGCAAAGGTGAGAAAGTCGGAGTGCTGAAAGTTCGTCTGTACCGCCCGTTCTCGGCCAAGCATTTCATGGCCGCCCTGCCCAAGACTGCCAATCGCTTAGCGGTGCTGGATCGTACCAAAGAATCTGGCGCTTTTGGCGAACCACTTTATACCGATGTCTGTGCCGTTTTGCATCAGATGCAGGATAATCGCCTGGTCGTCGGCGGACGCTACGGCGTCGGTCAGAAGGAATTCAATCCCGCCATGGCCAAGGCAGTTTTTGACAATCTGAAACTACCGGAGCCTAAGAATGGCTTTACGGTGGGCATTGAGGATGATGTGACTTTTCGTTCCCTCCCGGTTGGCGAAGACATTGACATTATCCCTGCCGGTACCGTCCAATCCATTTTCTGGGGTTTCGGTTCGGATGGAACGGTGGGCGCCAATAAGGACGCGATTAAAATTATCGGTGACAATACCGATTTATATGCCCAGGGTTATTTTGCCTACGATTCCAAGAAATCCGGCGGTCTGACCGTTAGTTACCTGCGATTCGGGCCTCAAAAACTATGCGCTCCGTTTCGTATCAATCAGGCTGATTACATCGGCTGTCATAAACAAAGCTATGTCAGTAATTATGATATGATTGTCAATCTCAAATCGAATGGCATTTTTGTATTAAATACACTATGGAGTGATGATGAACTCGAAAAGAATCTGCCGGCGACGCTGAAACGTGCCATTGCAACTAAAAAGGCGCGTTTCTATACCGTCGATGCCAATAAGATCGCCGGTGATGTTGGTCTGGGCGGTCGCATTAATATGGTCATGCAAACAGCTTTCTTTGCGCTATCCAAAGTACTGCCTTTCGAAGAAGCCATCCAGCACCTGAAGAATGCTATCAAAAAAACCTACGGTGCCAAAGGCGAAAAGATCGTGCAAATGAACTGGAAAGCCGTAGATGCCGCTATCAGCGCCATCCATGAAGTCAAATATCCGGCCAATTGGGCAGATGCTAAAAATGCCGTGACTACTACCACGCCAGTTCCGGATTTTATCAGGAATGTGTTACGACCCATAAACGCCTATAATGGCGATAATCTGCCAAACAGTGTCTTTACTCCGGCCGGAATTTTCCCGACTGCTACTACCCAATATGAAAAGCGCGGCATTGCGATTGAGGTTCCGCAGTGGATCAGGGAAAATTGTATCCAGTGCAATCAATGCAGTTTTGCCTGTCCGCACGCCGTAATTCGTCCGGTTCTGGTGACCCCGGAAGAAAAGGCTCAAGCGCCTAAGACTTTTGAGACTATCAAAGCCATCGGTAAAGGCCTGGAAAATTACGAGTATCGCATGCAGGTCTCGGTACTTGATTGTACCGGTTGTGGTAATTGCGCCGATGTTTGCCCGGGACGCAAAGATCAAAAGGCTCTGGTGATGAAGCCGTTTGAATCTCAGATGGAGCAGAAAGAGAACTGGGAATATTTCGAGACTATTCCGGTCAAGACCAAAGCGATGCGTAAGGATACCATTAAGGGCAGTCAGTTCCAGCAACCGCTGTTTGAATTTTCCGGGGCCTGTGGTGGCTGTGGTGAAACGCCTTATATCAAAGTCATTACGCAGTTATTCGGTGATCGTATGATCGTTGCTAATGCCACGGGTTGTTCATCGATTTATGGTGGCAGTGTAGTCTGTCCTTATTCTGTCAACGAAAAAGGACATGGACCAGCCTGGGCCAACTCACTTTTCGAAGATAATGCGGAGTATGGTTTCGGAATGGCTTTAGCCACTATTCAACGTCGCGAGCAATTAGCGGAGAAAATTAGCGAGGCGGTTAAAAATGCCAAAGGTGAACTGCTCGAAGCCTTCAATGCCTGGCTATCCGGTAAAGACGATGCCGATTTATCTCATGAAGCGGGCGATCGCATCAAAACGGCACTGGCCGATAAGTGGGAAGGCGATGAACTGCTGACCGAGATCTGGAAGAGTCGCGATATGCTGACCAAGAAATCAATCTGGATCATCGGCGGTGACGGCTGGGCCTATGATATCGGCTATGGTGGTCTCGATCACGTGGTCGCAATGGGTTACGATGTCAATATTCTGGTGCTCGACACCGAAGTTTATTCCAATACCGGCGGTCAGTCATCCAAAGCAACTCCTACCGGTTCGGTGGCTAAATTCGCGTATTCCGGTAAAAAGACCGCCAAGAAAGACCTTGGAATGTTGGCGATTAATTATAAAAATGTTTATGTCGCCTCGGTTGCGATGGGCGCCAGTCAGAACCAGTTTCTGAAGGCCGTTCTGGAAGCCGAGAAATATCCGGGACCTTCTCTGATAGTTGCTTATTGCCCGTGTATTAATCATGGAATTTACAAGGGAATGCTCTCTCAGGAAGAGTCCAAGCAGGCTGTCGAATGTGGTTACTGGCCGCTCTATCGTTACAACCCGCTCTTAAAAGCCGAGGGCAAGAATCCCTTTCAGCTCGAGAACAAGGAGCCAAACGGCAAATTGATGGAATTCCTGGATGGCGAAGTACGCTATGCGACTCTCAAAAAATCGTTCCCGGGCGAATCCGAAAGATTGCGGAAAATCCTGGCCGAGGATTTGACCGAACGCTATCAGAAATATAAAAGAATGGCTGAAGAAAGCTAATTAGCCTGAATCAGTGAATATAAAAAAGGGGCGTCGCGACGCCCCTTTGAGTTTTAAATGTGGCAGATAATTTTTACCTATCTTTTTTCGAATTATTGTCAATTTTACCCTTTTTAATCAAGCTTTCGTACTGCTCCGGATAGAGTTTGCGCATGCAATCCGGACAGATTCCGTGACTGAATTCCACTTCTGAATGTTCGTGGATATAAGCCTCGACCTCATTCCAATAGCCGTTATCATCGCGGATTTTTTTACAGGATGAGCAAATCGGGAGCAAACCACTCAGGGTCTTGACTTTGGTGAGGGCTTTGCGCAACTCCACAACGGTTTTTTCCAATTGCATTTCAGTCATGCGTTTATCAGTAACGTCACGAAAATGGAATAACCGGCCTTGCAATTTCTTTTTCTGATTGAAAAGTGGTCGAATGCGCAAATCATAAATTTTGGTTTCTTTACCAAAAGTCAGAGTGATTTCTTCATCGACATTTTTTATTTCATTAATAAGTTCGGGGCGGATTAAAAAAGGACGCAGTACATCCTCCACTGGTTGAGCAATGATGATTTTATCGATTTGCAACATAGTGCGACAGGCTGGATTGTAATCGGCGACTCGGTTGTGGCTGTCAAGTACCAGAATAGCATCACTGATATCTTCTAGAATATAATCGCGAGCAATAGGGATAATTTCCATCAATTGAAAACGAAACAAACCGAAAGCCATCACAGTTCCCGAAATTGCCAGGAAGGTTCCGGTCAGATCGATCCGCATCCAGGGTTCGGGTAAAACTTTAAAGACAAACAGAAAATTACCCAGCCAGGGAAAGACGGCGCAAATCATCAATGAAATAATCTGTGATTTACGCAGCATAGGCGGACGGGTCAGGCGTTGGATTAACATAACTGAACTAAGAATCATCAACAAATTGCTATAACTAAAAGTAATCCAGAACCAGATCCCGTAAGTCTTTTTTATAACCGAGAAGGGGCCATTTATATCGAGGTGAACATTGTATCGCATGAGACCGTGATAACGATTAGTCATAATCAGTATGACTGTTATAATAGGAATAATAACCAGCAATCCCAGCGAACGCCGGCTTACCCATTTGGTTTGTCCGGTAAAATTAGCAATGACGCAGAACCAGGCTACAATAACGGTCTCAATGCCTATGTATTCGATAGCGACCCAGAATTTTTTCAATTCAAGGGCGTTGAAACCGTATTCCATTATATTGCAAAAGGTCCACCAGATTCCCCCGGCAGCCAGGAAGAAAAAGGCGCGACCATGGCTTTCACTCCGATAACGCCAGGCATAAACCATAACGATCGAAGACAGTATTATTGCAAAAATCAGGGGAAAGTAATAAATACTGAAAGTAAAACCCATAGTTACCCCTTAATATTGTTAGTATTAACGGTTCTGATCATTGTGCGATTTAATTTTACCTTTTTTTACCAGATTCGCATAAATATCAGGGTAGAGATTTTTGGTACATTCCGGGCAAATGCCATGGCTGAACTCGGCCTCTGAATGTTGTCCGATATAAGCTTCGACCTCATTCCAGAAACCTTCATCGTCGCGGATTTTTTTGCACGAGGCGCAGATCGGAATTAAACCTTTTAATTGCTTGATATTGGCTAAGGCTTCTTTTAATTCGGTGATCAGTCTTTCCTTTTCCCGTTCGGCCCGCTCGTGTTCCAATATTTCAGATTTTAATTTCTCGTTAAGTGTTTGCAGCTGTTTGGTACGTTCGCGTACCAAATCTTCCAAATGGTCGCGGTAGTTGGTTAGTTCGGCTTCGGTTTGTTTGCGTAGTTCGATCTCTTCACGCAGGAGTTCATTGCTGGCTTTAAGTTTCTCGATCAAATCTTCGAGACGCATTTCACGAGCTTCGACTTTGATAATCATCATTCCGAAAGATTCGGCCAACTCGCTGATTTTGTCGGGGAAAGCATAGGTGTTAGTTAGCTTAAATATCTCTTCCTGGTCGCCGTATTTTTTCCGGGAGACCTCATGCGCGGCCCGAATCAGGAGATCGTACAGGGCCTCGATATGTTCCGAGTTATTGGTTTTTTTCTGCATTATTTTCTGATGTGGTTGTTCTTTCAAACCAGATGGGATTGGTGAGTGCGAATTTAGAGCTCTTAGTTTCCATTTCTGCTCGTAAATAGCCGCGGTCAGGCAAATTTGGCAGGTTTAAATTAAGCATTTTTCTAAAAATCCCAGCGCTGATTTTAAAAGTCTTAATTTCTTCTGCTTGTCGGTCAAGATTACCTAAAAATAATCTGATCAGGCGGATTGTACCGTAATAATCACTGGAATGCGCCGTGACTGTCAGATTGATAGGTTGGCTCGGTAACGACTGGCCGATACCATAGCGACGCATTCGGGAATCAATAGCCGTCAAATTGATAAAAGGTCCATTCGAAACGATAACCGAACCGCTTTTCAGATTGGCGACCAGGGCCTTTCGACCGGCCGCGCGGTCGATTTTTACTCCCGTTCGGAATTCACCGAATACCTGACGGTCATGCTCATGCATATTTAAAAGTGGTATTTTTACCTGCCGGAAGCGGTTGAAATTGCCGTGCGCATCGTTACCGGCATAAATAAAAGCTCGCTGACCGCTTAGTAATTGCTGAATCCAGATTTTGCGACCAGTGGAAAATTCCTGACCGGCTTGACCGTTTAAAATCTGCCAGCCATCCAATCTCTTGAGATGGTCGTGAATATTCCAGGTGCCGCGTCGCGCGATGATCCGCTGGGAAAGCGGCGGTTGAGTAAAAGGATGAGCCGCGAAAACCAAGGCTTGCGGGTCGGTTTTTTCAAGTACGCGCAGATAAGTAAGTTCAGAGGCGTATCCGGCCGAATGTTCTAAACCATCGCCTGTACCAGGGAAAAATTCCGGATTGTCCAGTACTGCCAAGTGGACATTGCGCCCCAGACCATTATCGACGGATACTTCTTCACCGGGAATCAGGGTGAAATCAGGACGGCTGGCGTTAATGGCCTGAACGGCTCGTCGGTAACCTGACCATTTTCGGACTTCCGGATCGTTTTGGGTCCAGGAATTCGGCTGATCGTCCAGATCGTAGGAATGTTCTACCAACCCGCAATAGGACAAACCCATTGCTCCGGCCAGAGCTGGCAGTGAAACCAGCGGCAATCCGAATTCGACCTGGTCGGAAGTCCATTCCGAATGACAATGTAAATCGCCCCATAACCAGCCGGATTCGGCCGGTAAAGGTTCGGGATCAACAAAGACGCTCAGATGAGATTGACTTAAACCGGCGTAATTATCATTTCGGATAACTAAGGAGTGCTTGGCACATTCCACGATTGCTAAGCAATCTATATTCAGGATATGACCCCGAAATTTGGATACATCAAGATAATATTCACGGGAAAACCACTGCTGGCCGATTGCGAGATTTTCCGTAAAAATGTATTCTCCGCGGAGATCGCTATCAAATGGTGAACTGATATTGAGACGTACTTCTTTCAGGGTGATCGGGAACCAATGCGCATCCTTGATGATCAGGACGACTGGCAAGTCTGCGGACTGAATACGTCGCGGAGTATCAAAAATGATTTCAGGTTGTTTTTTATAAAGCCGCCCTTTTAGAAATTTCAAGCGGTAATGCATTTCAGCGTAGAGTAATACCGGGCCCAGCCAGTACCCGATATCCGGCGTTTGCAGGATTGTAAAAGCCGAAACGGGATTGATGAACATGGTACCCGAATCTATCATTTATTAGTCATTTACGGAAGTAATTTTACAACGGATAATCGGGGATAATCGAGGCTAAAAGGTAAAAACCGTTGAAAATAAGCCAGCGCGCCTGTAAATTTCCAGTCACTTTAAGCTTTTTATTGAAAGGGAATATATTTGGCTACAACCGCCGACATCAAGAATGGATTGGTAATAAATTTTAATGGTGATCTTGTCAAGATCATTGAATTTCAACACATTAAACTCGGCCGGGGCGGAGCCCGGGTCTGGACCAGATTCAGAAAGATCCGTACCGGACAAGTGAATGAAAATACTTTTCGTTCGGGTGAGAAGATCGACATCGTTCGCCTCGATGCGGTCGAAATGCAGTTTTTATATCGTGACGGGGAAAATTACGTCCTAATGAACACCGAGACTTTTGAACAAATTACGGTGCCCGGCGAAATATTTAAGGACGCCGCCCGCTTCATTAAAGAAAATGAGATCGTCAAGGTGACTTTTCAGAAGGAAACTCCTATCGATGTGGAAATCCCAATTTTTATCAATCTGGAGATCCGGAAGACTGAGCCGGGAATGAAGGGCGATACGGTCACGGGTGCGACCAAACCGGCGGTTCTTGAAACAGGCTTTACGGTACAAGTACCGTTGTTTATCAATGACGGCGATGTCATCCGGATCGATACTCGCACAGGTCAATACTGTGAGCGTGTCAACTAATAACCCGGAGGGGGTAAATGAGACCAGAAAAAATACTTGAATTGGTTAAGATACTCGAATCCCATGAAATTAGTGAGATTGAAATTTCACGTTGGGGACAGAAAGTCCGCATTTCTAAAAATAGTGAAAGCGGGGCGACTGCCGCAGTTGAAATCACACCCCCAGCTCGAAAAACCAAGAAAGTTCACCAACCCCAACAGCAGCTAGCCGAAACGGTCGCCTTTGAATCCCAGCCGGCGGTCACAGAGGAGTTCAATCATAAAGGGGTCGAGGTCAAATCGCCCATCGTTGGAACCTTTTACCGGGCACCGGCGCCGGATGCCGAACCATATGTTAAAATCGGCGATTCCATAACAGTCGGTCAGCCGCTTTGTATAATCGAAGCCATGAAGATCATGAATGTCATCGAAGCCGAAGTCCCGGGAAAGCTGGTTAAGATATTGGTCGATAACGCTCAGCCCGTCGAATACAACCAGACCCTCTTTATTATCGAAAAAGAATAAAATAGATCTTACGGTAGATTATTTTAGTGATTAATAAACTCCTGATTGCCAATCGTGGCGAAATTGCTTTGAGAATAATTCGGGCTTGCAAGGAGCTCGATATTCCGACCGTGGCGGTTTATTCGGTGGCCGACACCCTTTCTCTGCATGTCCGATTTGCCGACGAAGCCGTCTGTATCGGACCGGCCGATAGTAAAAATAGTTACCTGAAAATGGCTCAGATCATCAGTGCGGCGGAGGTGACCAACGCCGATGCTATCCATCCTGGCTACGGTTTTCTGGCCGAGAACGCCGATTTTGCCCAGATGTGTGAAGATAACGAGATTCTCTTTGTCGGACCGCGGCCGATGGCGATCCGAACTATGGGAGATAAGGCCCAGGCGCGTGCAACGGTCAAGAAGGCCGGCGTTCCGGTTATCCCGGGTAGTGAGACCACTGTCAAGAACGTTGAAGAAATAAAACGCTTCGCTGAAACCCAGAGTTATCCGATTATCTTGAAGGCCAGTGCCGGCGGCGGAGGGCGCGGAATGCGCATCGTGAGTCAGATTTCCGAACTCGAAAATGCTTACAACAATGCCCGTGAAGAAGCCCAAAAAGCGTTCGGAAATCCGGATCTGTATGTCGAAAAATTAATCGAGGAAGCCCGCCACATCGAGATTCAGGTTATCGGCGACAACTATGGCAATGTTATTCATCTGGGCGAAAGGGAGTGTTCAATCCAGCGTCGTCATCAGAAACTGATCGAGGAATCGCCTTCACCGGTGGTGGATGAGGAATTACGTGAAAAACTGGGCAAGATTGCCGTACGTGCCGCTAAAGCCGTTAATTACAGCAGTGCCGGTACGATCGAGTTTCTGATGGATAAAAAGCGCAATTTCTATTTTATGGAAATGAATACGCGTATCCAGGTCGAGCATCCCGTCACTGAAATGGTAACCGGGATCGATCTAGTGAAAGAACAAATTCGTTTGGCGCGCGGTGAGAAAATTCCCAAATGGATGAAGAAATTCAAACTTCGCGGGCATGCTCTCGAATGCCGCATTAATGCCGAAAATCCGGCTAAAAATTTTCTGCCGTCGCCGGGAAAAATCCAGGCTTTTCATGCCCCCGGTGGTCCGGGTACCCGCATGGATACCCATGTTTATGCCGGTTACGAAATTCCTTCTCATTATGACTCACTTTTAGGTAAATTAATCACGCATGGAAAAGATCGGACGGAAGCGATTATAAGAATGGAGCGCGCTCTGGACGAGACGATTGTGGAAGGGGTACCGACTACGATTCCTTTCCATAAGGCGATTCTGAAGAATGAAGCTTTCCGGACCGGAAATTTTGATATCGCTTTTCTGAATAACTTTAAATTTCATTTAAATTAGGAGAATATTTTTATGACTGTACCTGACAATTTAAAATATACTAAAGATCATGAATGGGCTCGGCTCGAAGGCAATGAGGCGATAGTAGGAATTACTGAGTACGCACAGAGTCAGCTGGGCGATGTGGTTTATATCGAATTGCCGAAAATTGGCGATGTGGTTTCGCGCGGCGATGTGATCGGCACCATTGAGGCTGTCAAGACCGTCGCCGATATTTATTCACCTGTTAGTGGTGAAATCGTAGCTGTCAATTCAGCCCTCAAGGATGCCTCCGAACTGGTCAATAAAGATCCCTACGGTGAAGGCTGGATTGCCACTCTAAAACTGTCTGATGCGACCGAATTGAGTACTCTGTTGGAATCCGCGGATTACCAGAAATTAATTAGTTAGATTATGCATTTTATTCCTAATACAGGCGATACGGAACGCGAAATTCTGACGGCCCTTGGGGTTGACAATTTCAGTGCTTTGATCGCTAATATTCCGGAACAGTTTAAGAAACAATGTCTTATCGATTTACCACCTGCTCTCTCGGAAATCGAGATTTCCCGGACGGTCGCAAAACTAGCCGCCAAAAATGCCAACAGCGATACTCAGATATCCTTTTTAGGAGGCGGTTCGTACGATCATTTTATTCCGGCGGCGGTCGACTTTTTAATTTCCCGTTCGGAATTTTATACAGCCTATACACCCTATCAACCGGAAGTCAGTCAGGGCACTCTTCAGGCAATTTACGAATACCAATCGCAGATTTGTCAATTGACGGATCTGGAAGTCGCTAATGCTTCGCTTTATGACGGCACTACGGCTCTGGCGGAGGCAGCCCTCATGGCCTGCTCCATTACCCGTCGGAATAAGTTATTGGTTTCACCATTGGTCAATCCCCTGGCGCGTCAGGTTTTGGTGACTTATCTAAAGGCCCGCAATCTTGATATTGTAGACCTACCCGAAAAAAATGGTCGCACAGATTTTACCGCTTTAAATACCCAGATCGATGATCAAACAGCGGCAGTCCTAGTCCAGTCACCTAACTTTTTAGGTATAATTGAAGATTTAAACGGTATCGCCGAAGGCGTACATGCTAAAAATGCTCTTTTAGTCATGTCGGTCGATCCGATTTCATTGGCGATTTTGAAGACACCGGGCGAACTCGGGGCCGATATTGCGGTAGCAGAAGGCCAGCCACTCGGGATTCATCAGGCGTTTGGTGGACCGTATCTGGGAATATTTACGACACGGCGGCAATTTATTCGCAATATGCCCGGACGGATTGTCGGCCAGACGGTCGATGTCGATAGCCAGCGCGGCTATGTGCTGGTTTTACAGACCCGTGAGCAACATATCCGGCGGGAGAAAGCCACCTCGAATATTTGTACTAACGAAGGATTAATGGCGCTGGCTGCCACGATTTATCTGGCTCTGATGGGAAAAACTGGTCTGCGGAAAGTAGCCGATCTGTGTCTGCAGAATAGTCATTATCTGGCCCGCAAGATTGCCGGCCTGCCCGGTTTTGTATTACCCTTTGCCAATCAACCGTTTTTTAAAGAATTTGTAGTCAAGACCCCTCGTCCGATTAAGGAGATCTCGGCGGCGGCTCTGGAGGCTAACTTTTTTGCCGGTATTGACCTGGGTGATTATCATCCCGAATGGGAAAAATATTTGTTGATCGCAGTCACAGAAAAACGCAGTTTGCAAGAAATGGATGCTTTTTTAAAAATTTTGGCTAAATTTTAGGTGCAATGGGAGTATTTAACAAATTACTGCAAAGGGCCCGCCTTAAAGGAGGCGGCTATTTCGTTCTGATTGATCCGGATACTCGTACAGAAGCAGAATTAAGAGCATTTGTGCGGGAAATCTGTTCCTCTGGCGTCGATGCTATTTTAGTCGGCGGCAGTTTGATCATCGGGGCTGGTTTTCACGAGACCCTCGAGATTGTCAAGGCTGAAAGCAATGTTCCGGTAATAATTTTTCCCGGTTCAGTAGCTCAGGTTTCTTACCGTGCCGATGCGGTTTTATATCTTTCGCTGATCAGCGGACGGAATCCCAATGCTTTGTTCGGTGAGCATGTCATCGCCGCGCCGACAATCCGCAAATTAGGCATCGAGCCGATTTCAACCGGGTATATGTTATTTGAATCCGGTCGGACTACCACCGCCGAATTCATGAGTAATACCCGGCCATTGCCAATCGGTAAACCGGAAATCGCCATGGCACATGCCCTGGCCGCTCAATATATGGGCATGAGCACTGTTTATCTGGAAGCCGGGAGTGGCGCCGAACGCCCGATTCCCGATCAAATTGTTAAAGCCGTCAGCGATTACATCGACATTCCGGTCATCGTCGGCGGTGGTATTCGCACCCCGCAGGAAGCCCGCGCCAAAGTCGAAGCCGGGGCAACTTTTATCGTTACCGGTAATGTCTACGATGATGACTCCAATATTGGCTTGGTAAAGGAATTCGTGCAGGCCGTGCATCTTAGAGAGCATTTTTAAGCAGAAGCTAAATTGCGCCACCAAATTATCACTCAATTAGAAGAAAGCGCAGACATTAAGCGGCAAACGATTACCGCGGCGCTTGATACAATTGAAACTGCCGCGCAGATGCTAATCGATTGTTATCAAGCCGGCGGTAAGGTCTTGTTATGCGGTAATGGTGGCAGTGCCGCAGATGCTCAGCATTTGGCCGCCGAATTGGTTATGCGTCTCAAACTTGAACGGCCGGCGATCCCGGCTCTGGCCTTGACTACCAACACTTCTCTGCTTACTGCAATCGGGAACGACTATAAATATGAACTGGTTTTCGTGCGACAGGTTGAAGCCTTCGGCCGACCGGGCGATGTCTTGATTGCCATCAGTACCAGTGGTGACTCGGAAAATGTGATTAAAGCGGTCGAATTTGCCCGAGTGGAAGGCATCAAATCCTTAGCTCTGACTGGTGAGAAAGGCGGACGCCTGGCGGAGAAAGTTGACCTGGCCATCAAAATTCCTTCCACTAACGTCCAGCGAATTCAGGAATGTCATATTACAGTCGGTCATATTTTATGTGAATTAATCGAATCAGCTCTGTTCGGAACCAAATGAACTGTCCGATTTTAAATGCAAGCCGAAATCCAAGATTTTATCAACTATCTCAAAGTCGAACGTAATCTTGCCCCCAATACGATTCAGGCCTATAGCACTGACCTGGAACGTTATAGTCAATTTTTAGAAGAACAGCAAATCAGCGATCTAAGTAAAGTCTGTTTTACCGATATCCAGAATTATATCAATTTACTGGCTGAATTGGGATTGGCGGCCAGTAGTTTATCACGTAATTATAGCACCGTTCGGGCTTTTCACCGGTTTTTATTCGGTGAAAAAATCAGTACTCAGGATCCAACTGAATTGCTACAGTCACCGCGCCTGCCACGACGCCTGCCGAAGGTTCTGGAAATCGCAGAGATCGACGCCATCCTGAATGTAATAGACTGCACAGTCAATAAAGGTATCCGGGATCGGGCTTTGATCGAGACCCTTTATTCCACCGGTATGCGGGTTTCAGAATTAATCGGACTCAGAATGGGTGATGTGTTTTTACATCAGAACGTCATGCGTGTCATCGGTAAGGGCTCCAAGGAGCGGATCGTACCGTTTGGAGCCCGCGCCACTCATGATATTAAAAATTATATCACGGCGGTGCGCTCTCTTCTGGTCAGGTACGGCAAGAGTCGCGATTATTTATTCCTGAGTATGCGCGGGGCCCAGCTGACCCGTATGGCAATCTGGAAAATCATTCAGGAATATGTATATTTGGCTGACATTCGCAAGCCGGTCAGCCCGCACGTATTCCGACATTCATTTGCGACCCACCTGCTGGAAGGCGGAGCTAACTTGCGGGCGGTACAGGAAATGTTAGGACATGCCGATATTTCAACTACTCAAATTTACACCCATCTTGATCGGGAATTTCTAATCGAACAGCACCGCACCTTTCACCCGAGGTATTAATGAATATTCAAATTATAATTTTACTCATTCCGCCGATTTTACTTGCGCTGACTTTTCACGAGTTCATGCATGGCTGGGCGGCTTATAAGCTAGGCGATCCGACGGCCAAATATGCCGGCCGGCTAACCATGAATCCGCTCTCGCATCTTGATCCGATCGGGACTCTGATGTTATTTCTGGTACACTTTGGCTGGGCTCGGCCGGTGCCGGTCGATCCCCGTAATTTCCAGAATCCGAAGCGTGATATGCTGATCGTATCAGTAGCCGGGCCGCTGGCTAACATGATCCTGGCCTTGTTAAGTGGTTTACTGGTACGCCTTTTTCGGAGCGGACAGCTTAACAGCCTGCCATTAAATTTATTACAACCGCTTTATACGATGGTAATTCTAAGTTTGCAAATCAATCTGGCACTGGCGATTTTCAATCTTTTACCAGTTCCACCACTGGACGGTTCGAAGATACTGATGGGTCTGATTCCATATCGCTATGAGTCGTATTTTGGATGGTTGGAAAGATACGGTGGATTTATTCTGATGGCGATCATCGTTGTCGGGATGGTGACCAATGTTTCCATTCTAGGAACTTTTATTAATCCGTTTGTGAGTTTTTTCTCACGACTTTTTGGAGGTTTATGATGGTTACCTGGAGAACACGCAAATTCGACATTTCCAGTAAATTGGAGGAAAAACGCGACGGTCGGTTTCACTTTGACCGATTGAATCACTCGCGCAAACCGCCTCGTCCACTCTGGTGGACTCTCGCGTTGCTGATAATTATCCTGATACTGTTAATGTATTTAAGGAAAATGATATAATCCGGATAGAATAATTGATAGGCGTTGCAGGAGTATATTTTTTATGACTGAAATAATCGAATGTATCCCCAATTTCAGTGAAGGCCGCGACCAGAATTTGGTTCGGGCGATTACCGCGGCAATTGAGAGTGTTGAGGGCATAAAACTGCTGGACGTTGATCCGGGGGCCGATACTAATCGCACCGTAGTGACATTTATCGGTAATCGAAAGAGTGTCATCGAAGGTGCTCTGGCCGGGATTGCCAAGGCCGCCGAGCTGATTGACATGCGCCGTCACAGCGGAGCTCATCCGCGTCTCGGAGCCACCGATGTCTGCCCCCTGGTACCGGTTTCCGGGATCAGCGTCGAAGAATGCATCGCCCTATCCCATCAATTGGCTAAAAGAGTCGCTGAAGAACTTCGCATCCCGGTTTATCTTTATGAAAAATCAGCCCGGAGATTGGAACGCGTGGATCTGGCCAATATCCGCGCCGGAGAGTATGAAGGTCTGGAACAAAAACTCCGCGATCCGAACTGGCAACCGGATTACGGGCAACCGGTTTTCAATCCAAAATCCGGGGCAACGGTCATTGGCGTGCGTGAATTTCTGATTGCTTATAATGTGAATCTGAATACCCGTGACCGTAAACTGGCCAGCGACCTGGCCCTGACTATTCGTGAGAAAGGTCGCCTCAAACGTGACCGGAACGGGGAAATCATGCACGATTCCAACGGTGAGCCGCTCTATGAACCGGGTTTGCTGAAAAATATTAAAGCAGTCGGCTGGTATATTGATGAATATAAAATGGCGCAGGTCTCGATCAATCTGACCGACTATAAAGTGACCCCGCCGCACGTTGTTTTTGAAGAAATCCGCCGTCTGGCCACAGCAAAAGGTCTGCGCGTCACCGGTTCGGAGTTGGTTGGTCTGATTCCAAAGGAAGCACTTCTCATGGCCGGACGCTATTATCTTAAAAAACAAGGGCGTTCGCAAGGCGTCCCGGAAAGTGAACTCATCCGGCTGGCAGTGCACTCTTTGGGTTTAAATGAAATCGCGCCGTTCGATCCGGCTAAAAAAATCATTGAATATCGTTTTCCGGAATTTGAAAAGCCCCTGATTGCACAGACTATTCGCCAATTTTGCGATGTGCTCTCGACTGATTCACCGGCACCGGGTGGCGGTAGTGTCTCAGCCTTATGTGGCGCTCTGGCGGCCAGTCTCACGGCCATGGTTGCCAACCTTACTTATGGTAAAAAGGGCTACGAGAAATATTTTCGTCGCATGAATGACTTGGCGGTGAAAGCTCAGGCACTAAAGGATGAACTGCTTGCTCTGGTCGATCGTGATACCGCCGCTTTCAACATCGTGATGGATTGTTACCGTATGCCGAAGAAAACCGAGACCGAACAGGCCGCACGCGCCGAAGCGATAAAAACAGCAATGAAGACCGCAACGGCAATACCATTGACTGTAATGCGAACGACTATGCAAGTACTCGAATTGACGAAAGTCGTTGCCCGGTTTGGAAATGTCAATTCACTCAGCGACGCCGGTGTTGCGGCCCTGGCGGCATTAGCCGCCATCGACGGAGCGCACCTGAATGTGCTGATCAATCTTCCCGGCACCGGCGATGAACAATATGTGATCGCGAAGCGTCGGGATGCCGATGAAATCAGTCAGCGCGCCCACCGCATGGTTCCGGCGATCATCAGACGCATTAAAAAGCAAATCACTTATTAGAATAGCGCAATAACCGGAAAATTAATGTCTAAAATTAAAATATTATCGGAAACTCTAACTAATAAAATTGCTGCCGGAGAAGTCGTCCAACGTCCGGCTTCGATTATCAAGGAACTGGTCGAAAACAGTATTGATGCCGACGCCGACGAAATTATCGTCATCGTTCGCAACGGGGGGAAAACGCTCTGCGAAGTCGTCGATAACGGCGAAGGCATGAATCGGGATGATCTGCTTCTGGCTTTTGAACGCTACGCCACCAGTAAAATTGCCAACGTCGAGGACCTGGTCAATATCCACACCCTCGGTTTCCGCGGCGAAGCCCTGGCCAGTATCACCGCCGTGGCGATCGTGAATGCAATTTCGACTTTACGCGGCGCCGCCGAAGGTTATGAACTGCGCATTGAAGGCGGCACATTCCGCGATATTAAACCTGCCAGTCCCAAGCCGGGTACGACGATTTCGGTGCGTAACCTGTTTTACAATATTCCCGCCCGGCGCAAATTTCTGAAAAGCGCCGAGGTCGAGTTTCGCCATGTTGTCGATATCATGCAGAAATTCGCCCTCATCCGCCATGACCTACATTTTATTTTCATTCATAATGATAAAGAAATTTTCAACCTGCCGGTTAACAGTCTGGCAGAGCGCATTGCTAATCTCTTTGCGTCTGAATATGGGCAGAGTCTGTTGCCGGTCGAGGCCGACGATAATGAGCTAAAAGTGACCGGCTATGTCGGTAACCTGAATCTGGTACGGGCCCGGCGCGGCGAACAATTTCTGTATGTCAATCGTCGCTTCATAAACGATCGCCTGATGAATCATGCCATTACCAGCGGTTATGGCAGTCTTCTGGCGCGCAGTGAATTCCCGTTCTATTGTCTGAATCTGGAACTGCCGCCGGAACAGATCGATGTCAATGTCCATCCGACCAAAATGGAAGTGAAATTTCGCGAGCAGGAGCACGTTTATCAGTTCTTAAAGCAGGCGGTCGAAAGCAGTCTGAAATCGATCACTGACGTCATACCCGATCTGGCCACCTTTGCGCCGCGTCATTATTATACTACAACTCCTCCCCCGCAAGGCGGTCAAATTCAGATCCCTACCCGAACCCATCCGGCGCCTGAACCACTGAGATTTGGGCAGGCGGGAAAAGAACTCGTCGTCCCGGAAGTCGGGACTCCGGCGATACCTTTCGCGGCTGGCGATAGCGCCAAATGGCAGGAACGCGCCCGGCGCTTTGTCGAGCAGGGTGGAACGACTGCGTCCGATGATTTTCGTCCGACTGTCGCCGTTTATCAGGTGCATAATAAATATATAATCAGTCAGGTTAAATCCGGGCTTGTGATCATCGATCAGCATGTCGCCCACGAACGCATACTATACGAGGAAGCGCTGGAATCCATGCACGGCGAAAACTGGAAAGCCCAGCAGTTGTTGTTTCCGGTGGTCGTGGAACTGACCGTGAGCGATTATTCCACTCTGCTGGAGATATTACCGTTTTTAGAAAAACTCGGTTTTCGTATCCGGGAATTTGGTAAACAAACCGTCGCCGTAGAGGCAGTCCCGGCCGGACTGCGCTGGGGCAATGAGAATGTCATCATTCGCGAAATTCTGGATCATTATCAGGAATTCGGTACGAAAGATACCAGTATTCAGGATAAAATTGCCGCCGTCTATGCCTGCAAAGCCGCCATCAAATCCGGCGATTTACTGACTACGGAAGAAATGCAAAACTTGATCGATCGCCTGTTTGCAACTCGCAATCCCTATTTTTGTCCGCACGGCCGGCCAATCATCGTCAATCTATCGCTGAAAGAACTGGATAAACGCTTCGAACGTACCTGATTTATTTAAAGTAAAATGCCAGCTAAAAAGGTCAAATCGCAAAAAGTTACCAGCGATTTAGTCATTTTTATACTCGGACCGACGGCCGTCGGCAAGACTAGCACTGCGATCGACCTGGCAAAGAAAATAGATGGTGAGATCATTTCAATCGATTCGCGCCAGATCTATCGCGGTTTGGACGTCGGCACAGCCAAACCAACTCTCCGTCAGCAAGCCTCTGTCGTGCACCATCTGATTGATATTTTTGATGTAACTGAAAATATAAGTGCCGGCGCTTACCGCGAACTCGCTCTCGAAACCGTCGCGGAAATTCAATCTCGCCAAAATATCCCCATTTTCGTCGGCGGTTCCGGACTGTATATCAATGCCGTATTGAAAGGAATTTTCGACGAGAGTACCACCGATCCGAAAATTCGCCGCGAAATCCGACGGGAATTGAATGAGAAGGGAATTGCGGCCCTCTACAACCAGCTCCTAGAAATCGATCCGGATACGGCTCTGAAAATTCATATTAATGATATTAAACGGGTGACGCGCGCGCTGGAAATTTACCGCATCACCGGTCAGCCGCCCAGCCGCCATTTCCAAAAGCAGGATCGCCGGTCGCCATTCGCTTATCGTATTTTTATCCTGAATGCTGACAGGGATGAATTATACCGGCGCATTAATGATCGGGTCGATCAGATGCTGACTGACGGATTGGTGGCAGAAGTCCAAAAATTGATCGCGGCCGGTTATCGCGGAGAACTCGAAGAACTGCGCACCCTTGGCTATCAGGAAGTGCTGGTCTATCTCGACGGAAATTGCAGTTTCGAAGAAATGCGGGAAAATATCAAACAAAACACCCGCCGCTATGCCAAACGCCAATTGACCTGGTTTCGCAATCAGTACCCGTCTGCGGTTTGGATTGATGTCACCAAACATTCTGATCCGGGTGCAATTGTCGGACTAATTCAGCAGAATCTCATATCGTCAACCACTCAGTCGCCTGGCTAATATCCTCGAAAAAGCGCAGTTGGTTGCCGCGATTGCACTCGCCGATCAACTCGCGAAAATGCTGACTGACATTCGTAAAATCACCAATGATAGCGGCCGTGATCTGGTAATTCGAGAATTTTTGCAGAATCGTGCCTGCCAAACCACTTTTCAGGTCGTAAAATTCCGGGGCGAAATTACCTGCATGGAAAAGCATCAGATTTGTATCGTTTTCGCCAGCCAAGCCGATCAGGTCCAGAATATCCTGTTCGTTTTCAATCAGTAAAACATCCGGTTGACAAAAAATATACTTCTTACGATTGGCTTCCCGCACTTTAACATTTTTCATTTTTACTCTCATTAATTTGGCCGAGAAGAACTTCGCATGTTTAAACTTTTGAATGACCATCGAACGAATTGATGACTACCGCGATTTCTCGTCATTCCTCCTCGAAATGACTATTATACCCGAAATGACATTGCATCATAGGATATTGTCAAATTAACAGATACTATCTACTTAGGCATCGCGCAACCATACATTCATTGACTCAATGCCTTAATTACCATCAATGACTATCAATGACTATACGTGACTATACATGACTATCAGTGACAACCAATGACCATGAATTCCGGCCCGCGAAACACGCGAAAGAACACGAAAATTGCAAAATTCAAATTTCAAATCTCAAATATCAAAATGAATGATCCAGTGCCTCGGTGTCTTAATAACAATAAATGACTATTAATGACCGTAAATGACAATCAATGATCCGTTAAGAGCCGACCTTCACTTCGCCTCAGCAATTGAGTGACTATTGTATGACTATCGAGTGACAATTGAATGACCACCGTATGACGACTTATACTTCTCATTTCCAAAGCACCTCGACTTGCTGATACAGACATTCGACTTCCAGCGGTGTAATACCAAGCACTTCGCCGTCGGGCGTCAGGGTTTTGGGGGTATCGGTGATAATTTTTAGATGTCGAGCCTGATAGGTTTCGACTTCCTTCATGTGAACGTGTTCGCCGGTAAAGATTTTGGGAAAAGATTGCAGTAGTTTGATCCGGGAAAGACCTTTCAGGATTGTCACATCCAGCCGCCCGTCGTCGATTGCGGCTTGCGGTGCCATCAGAAAATTGGACGTATAGCGGGTATTTGACATTTCGATGAAAATGCAATCGCGTTCGAGTATTTGGTCGTCAACCTCCAGCCGGGCGCCGAATGTGTGCAGAAAAATGGTTTGCTGAAAGACTCCCACGGTGTAGGCGAAATTGCCGATGGCCTTGATCTTATGCGCCGTGGCGGTCACATCCGAGACAAAACCCAGTCCGAGAATATTCAGAAAATAATAGACTTGGCCGTGCGTCACAAACTTTCCGACGTCAACCTTGCGGGGTTTATTCAGGCAAATGATATCAATGGCTTCCTTCCAGCGATTCGAATCGAGAGCAAGGTCGCGGGCGAAAGCATTACCGGTGCCGATCGGTAAGACGCCGAGTGGGATTCGACGCGTGGCGGGATTCTGGAAATAGCCGTTGATGACTTCGAATAACGTGCCGTCGCCGCCGGCCGCCACGATAGCGTCATATTTCTCGAAATCGACCTCTTTGACGAGTGTAATACCGTGTTCGTGGTAATCGGTGGTTTTCAAATCGAATTTCACTCCCTTGTTATAGAAATAAGATTCGACTTCCGGCAGAATTTTTTTGGCCCGCTCATGGGCCGCAAAAGGATTATAGATCAGGCAAATTTTCATGATTATTCCTTAATATCGGATTATCGACAGTGTTCATATAACCAGGTGCAGTAGTTCCGGGAGAATGGTATAGCGGCAGGGCGGGAAGCCGACGATTTCGCCGTCGGTTTCAACCAGCACATGTTGTCCGGGGACGTTAAAGCTCAGGCTTTGCACGCGATGGTACTCGGCCTGCGGTATTTTCAGGATTGTGCCGGAGTAAAGCCGCGGAATCATCTGGAAAGTATGGACGACATCCATGGCATCGATCGTGGCGACGTGCAGGAGATGATCGTTGTACCCGGTCGGCACACCGTAATTCATCCCGCCGCCAAAATAGGGACATTTGAAAACCGTGATGTTTTTTAATTTTTTGGGAATGAAGGGTTGATTTTCATACGAAATGCGGCTGTCCAGATTCTGGAATTGGAGAATGGTTTTAATTCCGGCACTGACCGCGGCCAGATCAATATTGATCCGTTTCAGCAGATTCATCACCGGTCGGTTCTGATTGAATTTTTCGATACTGCGGCTGATTACTCCGATGCTGGAATTAGCCAGAAAATAGCGGACCACTTTTTCAGCCCGGGCATTCAAGCATTCGACCTTGGCGACGTCGACCAGATAGTCCTTGTTTTCGCTAAGGCGTTGCAGAAGGGTTTGCGGATTTGGAAATATTTTAGCCACGTCGCAACTACTACCGGCCGTCAGGTAAACCAGCCGCAGATCTGGATTGACCAGGCGATCTTTTTCGATCATACCGTTGAGGGCTTCGTTTAAAGTGCCGTCGCCGCCGAAAACGATGATGCGGTCGGCGCCTTTAGCGAGGCGTTCGCGGGTTAAAACCGTCGCGTGTCCGTGATATTCCGTGATGTGGAAATCGATGCTGAATCCGGCCTGAGTCGCCAGATCCAGGAAATCCAGCCAGCGCCGACGAGCTTTCCCACCGCAGGCCTGGAGATTACAAATGATGGAAATACTTTTTTTCTTTTTCAATGTAATGACAGATCCTCCCAGATTTGACCTTGACACAGGGCAGAAATAATAGCTGAGGTATTTTGGTCGGGATTCTTAAAAGCGAGGTAACAATTGAGGGGGACTTTCAAATGCGGATATCCGGAAAGAAGGGTACCCAGCCGGGAGTTTTGATGAAAGCCGAACCGGAAAAGGCGGTACTGTTGTCTTTTTTCATTAATTAAAAAACGAATTAAATCGCGCGCCGCCAGGGATTTACCATCCTCATAAACGAGGTGTCGCAGGTTTAATTCGTTGAACGGCTCGCCCTCCGCCGGCAGAAATTTGAAGGATTTTAGTAAACTGGCGACCGTCTTGAGCCAGCCGCCGTATTGGGCGACGATCGTTTGCTTGAAAGCCAACTGGTCCCAGAATGAAAGCGCCGCGACCGGGCGACCGTCCTCTTCGGCAATCAGGATATTTCCCGGCCCGAAGTTGGGCTGTTTTAGAAGGGCTGAAAGGCGCGCCGGCGTCCATTCGACCGTCAGCGCATAATTTTGAAAAAAACCGGTGAATAAATGCGCCAGTGGTTCAAGATCGTCCTCCCGTAACGGCCGAATAAGATAGTGCGCGCTGACGCGCGGTTTGAAAAGTGGCCAGATATAATTCAGATTGAATTGGCCCAGCAAATGGAAGGGCGGCATGCCGAGGCGTCCGGCCAGGATCGGCGCCATAGCGGCGTTGTTTTCCATGGTGATAACGATGGCGACCTCGATCGGAGTGGTCCGCAGATGATCGGCGACGGCATTCATCAAACGAAAGCTGGTCAAACCCTTACGCGCCTCAGCTGCGACTTTGATGCCGCCGATGTAACCGATCAGCGTCCTGCGACCTAACAACACGACTTCCCGCAGGCAACAACCGACGGCTCCTTTGATAACTCCGTCCTGTTCGGCAACGAATACGCGGGCGTCGTCGCCCTGCAGGTTTGCCAGTTGAAAATAATCGGGCGCGCGCTCAACATTCACCGCCAGATTACTTTCCATCGGCGCCGAACGCGACAGAGCGAGCAGATTTTGATTGTCAGCGATGTTTGCCAGACGAACTTTCATGCCTATCTGAATTAACAAAAGATTTTCTTGAATGGAAAGCTGAAAATCGCGGTTGGTAAGCCAGCGCCCGATCTGATTTTGGAATCAGAACGGAAATGTTTAAAATTGACCGCAAAATGGAGACTTAGCTATGAATATTCCGACTGGCACTTCGACCGGATTTATCGTTTTTCTAACTCTGTTGACGCTTTCAGTGGTCTGGTTTTTATGGCTGATGTACCGGCGGATTGCGGTGATCGCCAGCGGCCAGATGCAAAATCGCTGGAACCGGATAGGGCAACGCATCAAGGCTTTTTTCACGCTGGGAATCGCGCAGACCAAAATCCGCGATCGACGTTTTCGTTCGGCCGGTTTAATGCACGCTTTTATATTCTGGGGTTTCCTGGTAGTAGCGGTCAATACGATTCAAATGATCGGCCAGGGTTTCAATCCCAATTTTGTCCTGCCGGGTTTACACTCCGGACAAATTCCCGCAAGCATTTATCTCTGGCTTAAAGATATTTTCGAAGTACTGGTAATATTGAGTGTACTTTACGCCCTCGTGCGTCGCCTGATCATCCATCCAGCTCGCCTGACTTTATCGGCTTCCGCCAACCTGATTCTGGTGATGATCGGAATCCTGATGGTGACTGATTTACTGATGACCGGAGTCGTGACGGCAATTGAAGGTGGAGCCGATCGAACCTGGATTGGTATACAAATGGCGAGCATGTTTATCAATTCCACGCCGGAATTTGCCGGAAATTTCTTTCGCATCAACTGGTGGATTCATCTGGCAACCTTGTTATTTTTCCTGCCGTATCTGCCGCTTTCCAAACATTTTCATATCGTGACTTCCCTGCCGGCGGTTTTTTTCAAGCGTTTGGATAGCGGTTATCTGCGCTTTCTGGATGTGGAAACCGGCGAACGTTTCGGCGCCTCGCAGGTCGAAAATTTTGGCTGGAAGGATTTGCTGGACGTCTATTCCTGTACGGAATGCGGGCGCTGTCAGTCGGTTTGTCCGGCTTATGAATCCGGCAAACCGCTCAGTCCGAAGGAAATCAACATTAATTTGCGCCACCATCTGATTAAATACACAACGGATATCATTCGTCATAGAAAATCACAATCAAATGCCGATGAACGCGACAAAATGGTCGGCGAAGTGATTGCCGAAGATACGCTCTGGGCGTGCACCACTTGCCGGGCTTGCGAGGAAGTCTGCCCGTTGAGTATCGAATTTATCGATCGGATCGTCGATATGCGGCGCCATCTGGTGCTGGAAGAGAGCCGTTTCCCATCCGCGGCTGAATTGGCCTTTCGCAATCTGGAAAGTCACGGCAATCAATGGGGTATTTCCGACCGCCAGAAATGGATGGAGGGTCTGACAGTGCCGCGCGCCGCGGAAAAAACGGACTTCGAATATCTCTTCTGGATTGGCTGTGCCGGAGCCTTTGACGAACACGCTCAGAAGACTTCCCGGGCGATGATCAAGTTGCTGAACGCCGCCGGTGTTAATTATGCCGTAATGGGCGAAGCCGAAACCTGCACCGGCGATGCGGCGCGCCGACTCGGCAACGAATACCTTTTCCAGATGTTAGCCCGTCAGAATATTGAAAATTTCGGGCGTCTCGGCGTGCGTAAAATCATTACCCAGTGTGCGCATTGTTACAATACTTTGAAAAACGAATATCCACAGATCGGCGGTAACTATGAAGTCGTCAGCCACATCGAATTTATCGCTGAATTGCTGGCGCAGAAACGCCTTAAAATTAACAAACCGATGAATGAAAAACTGGCTTTGCATGACGCCTGTTACCTTGGACGGCATAATGGAATTTATCAGGCGCCACGCCAAATCATTCAGGCTCTGCAAGCCAATTTTAAGGAAACCACTCGCCATGCGGAAAACGCTTTGTGTTGCGGCGCCGGTGGCGGACGAATGTGGCTGGAAGAGGCGCCGAATCAGCGTGTCAATTCCCTGCGAACCGCCGAACTTCTTGAACTAAATCCGCAGGTAATCGCGACCGCCTGTCCGTTCTGTACCACCATGCTTTCCGACGGTCTGAAGGAGAAAAACGCCACCGCCCTGTGCACCGACCTCGCCATTCTCGTCGCCGATCATCTGGAGTAAAACCACACTCTGTCGCGTGTTTATTAATCTAAAATATTCAATATGTACTTTTCAACCTCCAGTTTCAATATGAATCCTTTTCCCACGGAAGAACGTTACTATCGCTACAGTCGTTACTTGCGCGAACGCTTTCAGGCGCGTGTCTATCGGATTGCACTCGACGCCGGCTTTACCTGTCCGACGCGCGACGGCACAAAAGGCTCCAATGGCTGTCTGTACTGCAATAACGAGAGTTTCGCGTCTAAAAGGGCGGAGAGTCTGCCGACAATTGGCGAGCAGATCCAAAAGGGCATCGCACTGATGTGGCGTTTTCATAAAGCCGAAAAGTTTTTGGCATATTTCCAACCGTTCACCAACACCTATGCGCCGGTCGAGAAACTGGAAAAGCTTTACCAGGAAGCGCTTGCATTTCCGGAAATTGTCGGAATTTGCATCGGTACCCGCCCGGATTGCGTTTCGGAAGAAATATTTCAATTGCTCGAACAACTGAATCGTGAGACTTATATCTCGGTCGAGCTTGGCATCGAATCGGTTCATGATAAAACATTGGAATGGGCGCGGCGCGGACATGATTTTGCGCAAACCCAGAAGGCAATTACGGCGGCGAAAGTCCACGATCTGCACGTCGCCGGGCATCTGATCCTCGGTTTTCCAACTGAGACGCGCGCTGAAATTCTGGCTACGCCCGCAATGCTGAATGATCTTGGAATCGACGCTTTGAAAATTCATAATCTCCATATTGTCAGAAATTCGCCGCTGGCTGAATATTACACGCAAAATCCCTTTCCGCTCTTTACTGAACAGGAGTGGATTATTCTGATGGCCGATTTTCTGGAACGCCTGCGCCCGGAGATCGTCATTCAGCGTCTGTGCGGCGAAGCCAAACCCGGCACGCTGATCGCGCCGCAATGGAATATTTCAAAAAACGAGATTATCAACGACATCCGCGCTGAACTGGCACGGCGCGGCACGCATCAGGGATTTTTAGTCGGGCGTAAAGCGTCGCAGAATGACTGAAATTAATTGCAAAAAAGCGCTTGATTGCTGTACTCGAATAAGGCAAATTAGAGGGTTGAAAAAGGTGAATTGAAATTGAGTGAAATGGAAACACTATTTAAAAACCAAGATAATATTCTTTCTATTAAAGATGCCAGTCGGTGGGCAAGTAAATATCTAAAGAAAAATGTTACTGAATCTAATATTGCTTATTTAGTTAATTACGGAAGAATCAATAAAGCTAAAAATAATGGCTCCTTATCCGTGGATATTTCTGAGTTAAAAAACTACTATGATTCGTTTTTGGGCAAGCGTGAGATTCACTGGAAAAATCAACTCGGTGAAGACTTAAATTGGCATCTGAGTTTTGACTTCCTGAAAGAAGCCGATACAACGAAACACGTTCACCGACTTCATCCGTATAAAGGGAAATTCATTCCGCAGTTAGTTGAGTACTTTCTGGATAATCAAACCGATGAATTTAAAAGAGAGGTTTTTTTCGAGAAAGGTGATGTAATTTTAGATCCATTTTGCGGAAGTGGAACGTTATTAGTTCAAGCAAACGAACTCGGAATGCACGCCGTGGGAATTGATATTTCTGCCTTTAATGCTCTAATAAGTAATGTCAAAATTAAAAAGTATGATCTGTTCGCTCTACAAGAAGAAATCTCAAAAATAACAGTATCGCTTCGTGCCTTTAATTCAAAGAGAAACATCCTTCAGTTCGATGCTGATTTAACAGAAAAGCTTACTACTTTTGATAATCAATTTTTCCCTTCGCCTGAATACAAGCAAAAGGTTAGACAAAAAGAAATTGATGAAAGCAATTATGGACATACTAAATCGAATCAATTTTTACCGACTTATTGGGACTTGGTCAAAAAGTTTAACATTAAATTAAAACAAGGTACAGAAAATAACTTTATTGATAAGTGGTATCTGCAACCCGTTCGGGAAGAAATGGATTTTGTTTTTGATTTAATAAAAACCATTAACAATCCCGATATAAAAAAAGTAATTAGTATTATTTTTAGTAGAACAATCCGATCCTGTCGTGCTACGACTCATGCAGATTTGGCTACCCTAATAGAACCTATAACAACGACTTATTACTGTTCCAAGCATGGAAAAATTTGTAAACCACTTTTTACGATTCTTAATTGGTGGGAGCGATATAGTAAAGATACCTTGATCAGACTTTCAGTTTTTAATAAACTAAGAACCGATACTATTCAATATTGTCTCGTTGGTGATTCCAGGAATATTGATATAACCGAAAAGCTAGAAAACAAAAATAAAGATTTATCAGAACTTATAAAAAAGAACAAAATAGATGGAATTTTCTCAAGTCCACCTTACGTTGGTCTTATCGACTATCATGAACAACATGCATATGCTTATGACTTGTTTGGTTTTGAGAGAAATGACGAATTAGAAATAGGTCCTCTTAATAAAGGAAATGGAAAAGAAGCGCGAGAATCTTATATCAAAGGTATTTCCGATGTTTTAACCAACTGTAAAAAATTCCTGAAACCCGACTATAAAGTTTTCCTTGTCGCAAATGATAAGTACGGTCTTTATCCTATAATTGCAGAAAAAGCAGGAATGGAGATCGTCAATCGCTTTCGACGGCCAGTCTTAAATCGTTCAGAAAAAGATAAGGGAGCATATTCCGAAATCATTTTTCAAATGAAGGAGAGAAATAATGACATTTCCGAAAGAACTACGTAGTCAAATATTCGCTCTTATTGAACAAGTTATATCAGAGTATCTTAATAAAGCCGAAGGTGCCCCAATAGCAAATTCTGGTAATCCATTTGTTATGGCATTGTTGAAAGATTTTGAACCTTTAGTCCATCGAATACATGGGCTAAAAGGCTCAATGGGCAATAAGATGGAAAAAGTCGCAGAGTTAATTGCAATAAATGCTTGGGGACAAGGAAATGTTCGGAGGAAGATTAAAGAAAATGTTGTATTACCTATAAACGTTTTTCAACTCATTGATAGCATTATTAATAATCTGAGTAATGCGAAGACATTAAGTGATTATTATAAAGAGAAAAAAGAGATAATATTAGCTTGTAATAAACCTTCAAAAATAACCGAACAACATTCTTATGAATTCGATTTGTATATCAACAATCCCGAAACGAATCATTTTTATACATTGGAGATGAAAGGTCCCGATCCAAATACAACTGAGGTATCAGGCGCAAAGAAAAGATTACTTGTGTCACTTGCTTGGAATTATTTTAAAAATAATCCATCAGAAATAGATGCCAAATTGGCGATTTATTACAATAATAAATTTCCGCGAGTATATAAAAATCCAAAAGTACATTATTACTTTAATCCTGATGGCGGTATAATAGTCCAAGATACATTTTGGAACTTTTTAGGTAAGGATGAAAATACCTTTTCCGATTTGGTGAAATTATTTGAAGATTACGGAAAAGAAAATAAGAGAAGAATATGGGATGGTTTTTCAAAATTAATAATTTAAAGGACTAAGATGGCATTAACAGAAAATCAGGTAGTAAGAATTGAAAATGTGCTAAGAAATAGTTTAAGACATAAATTTCAGAATTATAATCCTGAACCAGCATCAATGCCATTTCACACAAGATTACTTGGTAAAGACAGGTTGGCGTTATATTCTTTTATACATTCCCTAAACACAAATTTTGGGACTAGTATATTTGAACCTGTCGCATTGGCACTTGCATCGACAAATTTCGCAAGTGCTACTTCACAACAAACGGCGGGATCACAAATTTCGTCAGAATCACAAAAAGTAATCCAGGATATCATGGACGGTTTATCTACGGCTAATTTAGCCCCAAATAAAACTAATGAAATTAATGCAATCAGAGCGGTTAGTAGACAAGGGGAAATGAAAACCGTTAAATCCACTAAAGTTGATATTAAACTTGTTGGTTATAATGGAACCATTTATTTATTTGATTTAAAGACCGCCAAACCAAACGCTGGTGGTTTTAAGGAATTTAAAAGAACACTTTTAGAATGGATCGCAACGACACTTGCATCAAACCCAGAAGCAGATGTTCAATCATTTATAGCCATTCCATACAATCCATATGAGCCTCAACCATATAACCGTTGGACAATGAGAGGAATGCTTGATCTCCAGGAAGAATTAAAAGTAGCGAATGAATTTTGGGATTTTCTTGGTGGTGAAGGATCAAATAATCAATTGCTAGATTGTTTTGAACGTATCGGCATTGAATTACGTCCAGAAATAGATCAGTATTTCAATAGATATCTTCAATAATCGATGTTCACCAGCAACGCAACCGAAATTTTCTCCCGCCTTTCCTCCGCTTATCCGGCGGCACACTGCGCCCTGAGGCACTCCAATCCGCGCGAACTCCTGATAGCGACAATCCTTTCCGCGCAATGCACCGATAAGCGCGTTAATATGGTCACGCCGGGATTGTTCCGGAAATATTCGAGCGCCCAGGCTTTCGCAGACGCCGACCTCGAGGAACTGAAAAACGATATTCGTTCGACCGGCTTTTTCAATAACAAGGCTAAAGCCATCAAAGCCGCGATGCATTCGGTGGTGGAAAAGTTCGGCGGCAAGGTGCCCGGAACAATGGACGAACTCCTGCAACTTGAGGGCGTCGGACGCAAGACCGCCAACGTCGTTCTCGGCGATGCCTTCGGCGTGCCGGGCGTGGTGGTCGATACGCATGTCAAACGTTTGGCAAATCTGCTCGGACTGACGAAAAACAGCGATCCGGAGAAAATCGAGCAGGACCTGATGCGTCAATTTCCGCAAGAACAATGGACCATGCTCGGACACCTGCTGATCGAACACGGTCGGCAGGTCTGCATTGCCCGCCGTCCGCAATGCGGGAAATGCGTCTTGAATGATATTTGTCCTTCGGCAAAATTGTGACAAGTGACGAGTGACGTGTAAAAATCGTGAAGCGTGAATCGTTCCGGAGGAACTCCCACGGAGTAAGGCGTGATGAGAACTCAAAACTGTAAACTGCAAACTTATAAACTCGAAACCCGTAACTCGAAACCCGTAACTCGAAATAAAAGTTGAGGTAAAATGCAAACTGAAGAAATCATCCGCAATCTACTCGCCAATATCGGCGAAAATCCCGACCGACCGGAACTATTGAAAACGCCGACGCGCGTCGCCAAATTCTGGCAACATGTTTCGCAGGGATACAAAGTCGATGTGCCTACCATACTCAAAGATTCGCTCGTTTATGAAGAATATAACCAGATGATTGTCGTCAAAGACATCGATTTCTTCAGTCTGTGTGAGCATCATCTCGTACCGTTTTTCGGCAAAGCCCATGTCGCCTATATTCCTGATGGAAAGATCATCGGCTTCAGTAAAATTCCGCGCGTCGTAACGGCTTTTTCTCAGCGATTGCAGATTCAGGAACGCCTGACTCAGCAGATCGCCAAGGCCCTCAATGATGTTCTTCAGCCGAAAGGCATTGGCGTGATTATCGAAGCCCGTCATCTCTGTATGCAGATGCGCGGCGTCGAAAAACAAAACTCCAACATCACGACCAGTGTCATGCTCGGCGAACTGCACGACGAACCGCAGGCGCGGGACGAGTTTCTGAAGCTGATTGGCCGACAATAAATAGTGACAGGTGAAGACGTAAGGCGTAAGTCGTAAGACGTGATGAAAAACTGCAAACTCGCATCCCGCAATTCGCAACTTAAAACTCGTAACTCTTAACTGAAATGCCTTTCCTTGGTTGTCATATCTCGATAGAAAGCGGTCTGGAAAAAGCCCCTGTGCGCGGGCGTGAGATTGGTTGTGACGCCGTCCAGATTTTTACGTCCAATCAGATGCAATGGAAAGGCGTCCCGGTTTCGCTTGAGACAGCCGAAAAATTCCTTACCCGGCAAGCTGAAAATGAGATTAAAATAGTGGTATCCCATGACTCATATCTGGTTAATCTGGCCAGTCCGGAGCCGGTTAAGCTGGCGCTGTCGCGCAAAGCCTTTATTGAGGAAATTCAGCGCTCACAGGCTTTGCGGATTCCGTTTATCGTTTTTCATCCCGGCTCGCATATGGGCAAAGGTGTCGATTTTGCATTACATCAAATTGCCGAGAGTCTCGATTACGCCATCGAACAAACTCCGGATTGTCATTCAACGCTCCTGTTGGAGACGACCGCCGGGCAGGGCACAAACGTCGGCAACACTTTTGAGGAATTAATCCAGATTATCAAGCATTCCGCGCATTCCGACCGGCTGGGGGTTTGTTTCGATACCTGTCATGCCTTTGCCGCGGGATATGATCTGGTTAGCCAGGAAAAGTACAATGCGACTTTTACCAGATTCGACGCTATCATCGGTCTTCACCGACTGAAATGCTTTCACCTGAATGATTGTAAAAAACCGCTCGGCTCACGCATTGACCGGCACGCCAATCTCGGCGAGGGATTTATCGGCTGGGAAGTCTTTTATCGGATCGCAGGAGACGACCGGTTTGCCGGATTGCCGATGATTCTCGAAACGCCCGGCGGCGATGAGAACTATACCAAAGAAATCGCCGCGCTAAAGAAGGCGCTCGTAAATAATGAGGTTTAAAGATGGAGAATTATGATTTAATCGTGATTGGTTCCGGTCCGGGCGGGTACGTCGCCGCTATCCGGGCCGTGCAACTCGGAATGAATGTGGCCGTTGTCGAAAAGGCCGAACTCGGCGGCATTTGCCTGAACTGGGGCTGTATTCCGACCAAAGCCCTGATCAAGAACGCCGAGGTCTGGCAGAATCTGCGCTCGCTCGGTGAATTCGGGATTACGATTTCGCAACCGGAACTCGATTTCGAAAAAGTCGTCCGACGCAGTCGCAACGTTGCCGCGCGCTTGTCGAAAGGTATTGATTTTATCTTCCGCAAGAATAAAATCACGGTTGTTAAAGGCTCAGGAAAATTTATCAGCGCCGACGTAGTTGAAGTCACGAATCCGGCTGACAATTCAACACTACGACTAAATGCAAAAAATATCATCATTGCCACCGGCGCGCGTCCGCGCTCGATTCCAGGCGTGAAGATTGACGGCGAGCGGATCATCGGCAGTCGCGAAGCCCTGATAATGCCGCGGATTCCGAAATCCATCATCGTGATCGGATCCGGAGCCATCGGAGTTGAGTTTGCCTATATTTTCAATGCTTTTGGAGCGGAAGTGAATCTGGTGGAAATGTTACCGCAGATTCTGCCGATTGAGGACGAAGAAATCGCGAAAGAATTGACCCGCGCATTTCGCAAGCAACAGATCGGCATCCACACCGCTGCGAAAGTTGAAAGCGTTCAGGTCAAAGACGATTCTGTGGCGGCGATTATCGACGTCAACGGTAAGAAAATGACGTTAACCGCCGAATATGCGCTGATGGCGATCGGCGTTCAACCGAACTCGGAAAATCTCAGACTCGAGGAATTAGGCGTCACCACACAAAAAGGCTGGATTAGAGTTGACGAACATTTTCGGACAAACGTGCCAGGAGTTTTTGCGATCGGCGATGTTATCGGTAATCCCTGCCTGGCGCATGTTGCCTCGGCCGAGGGTGTCCACGCCGTCGAATTTATTGCCGGAAAGAATCCCGAACCGGTCGATTATACTGCAATTCCTGGTTGTACTTATTGCCAGCCGCAGGTCGCCAGCGTCGGTCTGACCGAAAAAAAGGCGCTCGAGCAGAGTCGCGAAATCAAAACCGGCCGGTTCATGTTTCGGGCTAACGGCAAGGCGATCGCCGCTGGTGAAATTGACGGCTTCGTCAAGGTCATTTTCGATGCCAAAACGCAGGCTTTGATCGGAGCCCATATCATCGGCGCCGAAGCGACCGAATTATTGCCGGAGTTGGTCCTGGCTGTTACCCGTAAAATAAAATTCGATGATTTTAAGCATTCCGTTCACGCTCACCCGACGCTTTCCGAAGCGATCATCGAAGCCGTACACGATGCTTTCGGCGAAGCAGTTCATCAGTAACATTGTTAAGATAAATAGAAAGAAAATTAATCCTCTTTGTGCTCCGTGTCCTCTGTGGCGAAAGATTTAAATGTTCTTGACCTCGGATTGTGTCCCTACGGCAAGGCCTGGGAAATCCAAAAACAATTGCATACCGAGCGGCTAACCGGGAAAATTCCGGACACGCTGATTCTCGTCGAACATCCGCACGTTTATACGCTTGGTAAAAATGCCGATGCGCGGCACTTGATTGCTACGCAGGAGTATCTTAAAAATCGCGGTATTGAGCTATTTCACGTCGATCGCGGTGGTGATATTACCTATCACGGACCAGGACAGTTGGTCGGTTATCCGATTTTCGACCTGCGCGACCACCGGCAAAGCATTGCCTGGTATGTCAACGCCGTCGAAGAAGTGCTGATTAAAGCACTGGCTGGATTTAATATTCAGGCGAAGCGCATCAAAGGTCTGACCGGAATTTGGATTGACGACAAAAAGATTGCGGCGATCGGTATGCGCGTCGCACGTTGGGTGACGATGCACGGATTCGCCTTAAACGTCGCGACTGATTTATCATTATATAATGGAATCGTGCCCTGCGGTTTGGCAACCAAAGGCATTACGCGTATGCTCGACCTCAATCCGTCAGTCACAGTGACTGCGGTTAAGTCAGCCGTCATCCAAAAGTTCATCGCCCAATTCGGTTTTGAAGAACCACGAATGAACACTAATATTTATGGTTTAAAAAATAGATAATATTTAAAAAAAGAAACTTTGACAATGCCCTGTGTTATCAAATTTCTGGAATAAAATGTATAGTGAAAATATTAGTGCGAATTTGCGTTCATTAGCGGTTAAATTAATTCGTGGTTAGAAATGAAACCTGATTGGCTTAAAGTCAAATTTACCGTCAATGATGATTTCCGGGATCTGCAAAAAATCATTCGGAATAATCATCTGCATACCGTCTGCCAGTCGGCGCGTTGTCCGAATCAGAGCGATTGCTGGCAAAGACGCACGGCGACGTTGATGATCCTCGGCGATACCTGTACGCGCAATTGTCGTTTTTGCGCCGTAAAAAGCGGAAAGCCCCAACCGGTCGATATGAATGAACCGCGAAAAGTCGGTCGGGCGGTAAAATTGATGGGCTTGAAATACGCCGTGGTTACGTCAGTTACCCGCGATGATTTGCCAGATGGCGGTGCTGAGATTTGGGCGGCAACAATCCGCGAAATTCGGCGGCAGAATCCCGATACTAAAATCGAGGTGCTAATACCAGATTTCCGAGGAAATATAAATTCTCTCGAGACTGTGCTAAATGCTAACCCTGATGTACTCGGCCATAATCTTGAAACCGTTCGGGCGTTTTATCCGGTTGCCCGGCCCCAAGCTGATTACGAGCAATCTCTGCGGATTATTTATGAGTCAAAAAAACGCGGCGCCGTCACTAAAACCGGCATTATGGTCGGATTGGGAGAAACGATCGCACAGGTCAACGAACTGATGAAAGATGCCCTGGCCGCCGGCTGTGAAATACTCACGATTGGACAATATCTACAACCGACCAAGGTTCATCTGCCGGTTGCGCGTTATGTTACACCTCAGGAGTTCAAATCTTATCAGGAAACCGGACGAGCACTCGGATTTCAGGCGGTTTTTTCCGGACCGTTGGTGCGCAGTTCTTTTCATGCCGCCGAAATTGCCCGATTTCAGGATTGATTACGGATTTGCATCCGATTAAAACCAATTTATAGAAACAATTTGTCTTCGCTAAGCATTTGTGATTGACTGCCTGTGTTGGTAAATTGACGGCAATTGATAACTGATGTCATGACGTATCTTAGTACTATATTTGCTTTAAACGACCCGCTGTCCCCAATTTTGACTAAAATATCGGCAGTGGCCGGGCGTAATCATAAGCGCGTATTTCTGGTGGGTGGGATCATACGTGACCGTTTGCTAGGAGCCGAAACCAAAGACATCGATATTACCGTGATTGGTAATGGGATCGAATTTGCTCACAAACTGGCGAAAAGTCTGAAGGTTGATAATGTTATCGAATATCCGCGCTTCGGTACCGCCATGATACCGTATCACGATAAGTTAATCGAGGTCGCCACGGCTCGCGTAGAGCAGTATGAAAATTCATCCCGCAAGCCGCAGGTTGTCGAAAGTGACTTGCGCGACGATCTGGCGCGCCGCGATTTTACAATCAACGCTCTGGCGTTATCGCTTAATCGTGACGATTATCTGGTGTTAACCGATTATTACGACGGCCTGAAAGATCTTAACGCTGGGATCATTCGCACTCCCCTGGATCCGATCACGACCTTTTCCGAAGATCCGCTGAGAATGCTGAGAGCCATTCGCTTCGCCACCCAGCTGAATTTTCGGATCGAGCCGAATACGTTCCGGTCGATAAAACGGGTTTGCGACCGGATCAGGATCATTTCACAGGAACGCATTACCGATGAGCTGACCAAAATTCTGAAAGTACCGGATAAGCCTGCGCGCGGTTTTGAATTACTGAAGGAATCCACCTTGCTGGAGCTGATCCTGCCTGAAATTGCGGCCCTTGACGGTGTCGATCAGCGCAACGGTCATCATCATAAAGATGTTTTCAAACATACTTTACAGGTGCTGGACAACGTAGCCAAGGTAAGTTCAAAGTTCGAGTTGCGCCTCGCGGCTCTGTTACATGATGTGGCCAAACCGCTGACCAAACAATATTTCCCCGATAAGGGTTGGACTTTCTATGGTCATGAAGAATTAGGAGTACGGATGGTTACCGAGGTCGGAAAGCGTCTCCGTTTATCGAACCGGATCATCGAATACGTTGGAAAATTGACCCGTTTGCATCTGCGGCCGATCGCCATTGCCTCGGAAGGTGTGACTGATAGCGCGGTGCGGCGGCTGATCGTCGAAGCCGGCGAAGAACTTGACGATCTGATCCTGTTGTGCCAGGCGGATATAACCTCAAAAAATATCCGGAAAGTCGAAACCTATCGGGCCAACTTCGACCGCGTTGTCGCTTTGATAGAAACCGTGCGCGAAAAAGATCGTCTGCGTGCCTTTCAATCGCCGGTACGGGGTGATGAAATTATGCGCTTCTGTCGTCTAGAACCCGGGCCCGCGGTCGGTTTCATCAAGTCCGCGATTGAGGAGGCGATTTTGCAGGGCGAAATTGACAATAATTATGACGCGGCGCACACATTTCTGGAGCAAAACCGGGATGAATTACTCAAAAAGTTCACCGAAAGTCAAGAAGCCTGACAACCTTTAAGCCGGTTATTTATCTAAAACACGAGTTTTTTATCACAAAAGGGGAAAAATAAAAAATGAATGACGAAGTAAAAAAGTCGATTATCGGAAAAATGGTCGCGATTTTCTGGGAACCTTCCGCCGCCTTCCGGGCTCTGGTAACCAGAACCGGTTGGTTGGATATTGTCGTACCTCTTTTACTCGTCATTCTGGTATCACTGGCTTCGATGCCATATATCACACCGCTAGCGATCGAAGAACAGAAAGATCGTATTGCCCGGAGTGAACGTCTTTCGGATGAACAAAAAAATCTCGCTTATGATAGGATTGACCAGCGAACCAATTCGATTTCGCCATACTTATCCGGCGCAGTATTTCTGATAGTAAGAGCCGCGGTTGTCGCGGCCGTCCTGATGCTGGTAGGTAATTTTATTTTTGGTGGCGAAATCAAGTATAAAAATATGCTGGCCATGAGCGCCTATGTGAGTTTAATCGATATTATCATGAACGCGGTGAAAATTCCGCTTATGGTGTCACAGCAGACCGTCCGGATTTATACCGGTCCGGCTCTATTTCTGCAGGATGACTCCACTTTTTTATTTAGGTTTTTTGCCAATCTCGACCTTTTTGTTCTCTGGAAGGTGATTTTACTGGGAATTGGTGTAGCGACCTTTACCAAGGTGAAAACCGGTAAGGCTTTCGGAGCTATTTTCACCTGTTGGATAATATATTGCCTCGCAGTCGCCGGACTGGGAGGTCTGGTTAAAATATAAAATAGGAATATGGTAATGAGAAAAGTACTTTTAATCATGTTAATCGGGCAAATTCTGGCCTACGGCGCTGAGAAATTATCGTTGGAGGATTGTCTGAATCTTGCTCGTCAGAAAAATCCGGATCTGCGGCTTAGTGAAAAACAAATGCAATCTGCCCAGGAAGCTGTTCGAGGCTCATATAGTTCGATTTTACCAAATGTAAGCATGCGTTCATATGCGAACCGTTCAACACAAGGGCCAAGTGAATATATTTGGAATAATATGTCTTTCTTAAAAGGAGATACGACTACTGCCTATTATAGTGCCACTTTTTCAATTCAGCAAAATTTGTATGATGGCGGCAAATGGTGGAATCAAATCAAACTGGCGAAAGGAACCGTTCAGAGCACCCAGTGGGAAGTTAATCGAACACAACAGGGCATCATCGAGAATGTCACCGAGAAATTTTATGCGGTTCTGAAAGCCCAGGAATTATTAAAAGTATACGAAATGACTTTAAAAAACAGCCAGGAGCAATTGAAAAAAACCGAGGAGATGTTCAAAATCGGGCAGGTTGCTAAAAAAGACCTATTCAAAGCTCAGGTTCGTGAAGGAAATGATCGGCTTAATGTTATTCAGCAGAAATCGAGATTGGAAATTGCGTTGACCAATCTGAAAGTCGCGATTGGTATAGAGCCAAGTTATAAGATGGAAGTTTATGAAGAATCTTATATAAAACCAGAAGTATATGACAAAGCTGTGGCTGAGCAAAAAGCCCTTGAAAACAATCCCGAAATGAAGTCTCTGATGATAGGAAAAACCAACTCTCAATTGAGTTATAAAATTGCTAAAGGTGATCTTTTTCCATCTGTAAACGGTTCATTTGCTTATACGCGGGGTGGTTCAGAGTTATCACGGATTTATGAGTTAGATAAATGGTGGAACACCTCGCTAAATCTAAATATCAGCTACCCACTTTTTGAGGGATTTGGACGTAAGGCCAATATACAACGGAAAAAAATCGATTATCAATCTTATGATGATCAGATTGAGAAGAAGAAATTGGAAATTACCAGCCAGGTCGAGAGTTTAATCCTGGCGATCAATACCTATATGGAAATGATTGCGGTCAATGAGATCAATCTTCTTTCAGCTCAGGAAGATTTACGTCTGGCGCAGGAAATGTATCGTTTGAACTCGGCTACGATCCTGGATGTGCTGGACGCGCAAGTTGCCCTAACAAAGGCCCAGAGTGATCTGGTAACAACGAAATATGATGCCAAAATATATGAAGTTCAACTAGCATATTTAATGGGAATTTTAAAATAACAAGGATGATTGATGAAAAAAGGTGGAAGGAAAATTTTAATCCTGCTGATAATTGTAATCGTGATTGGTGCGATTATCATTCTGAATATGAACAAGAAAAAGGAAAAACCCCTGGCAGTACAGACTGAAAAAGTCAGTCGTCAAACGATTGTCCAGACCGTCAATGCATCCGGTTCGCTTCAGCCGGTTTCGGAGGTCAAAATCAGTGCGAATGTCAGTGCTCGAATTATTAATATCACGGTTAAAGAGGGGCAGGAAGTTAAAAAAGGCGACTTGCTGGTAGATCTGGATCGAACCCAATACGAAGCCGCTTATGAGAAAGCGGTTTCCACGGTACAGTCCAGTAAGGCGAATCGCAAAAAAGTTGCCAGCGAGCTGAAACGCACCAAGGCTTTATATAAAGGTAATCTGGCCTCGGAAGCCGATCTGGAGGCCGCCCAAGCCCAGATGGAATTGGCCGAGAGTCAGGTGGTCCAGGCCGAAGCGGCTTTGAAACAAGCCCAGGATGATTTAGACAAAACCCGCATTACAGCTCCCATGGACGGGATCGTTACCAGTGTAAAAAAGGAAGTGGGCGAAATAGCGCTCGGTTCGGTTTTCCAGGAGGACGTAATCCTGGTTATTTCCGATATGTCGAATGTTCAGGTGGAAGTCGATGTCGATGAGACTGACGTAGTGAATGTGGAAATCGGCGATACCGCCCGGATCGATTTGGATGCCATTCCCAACACCAAATATATTGGCACCGTCTCGGAAATTGCACATTCGGCCACCACGACCGGAGCAGGTACTCAGGAACAGGTGACCAACTTCCTGGTAAAGATCGCCGTAATCGGCCAGGATAGCCGCTTCCGGCCCGGAATGTCGGCCACTGTGGATATAATTACCGATACGCAAAAGGATGCAGTCGCGGTGCCGATTCAGGCCCTAACAGCCCGGCCGCCGATTGTTAAACCGATAGAAGGCGATTCAACCCAAACCGATAATCCTCAAAATCCGGGCGGTTTTACTCCTTCCGCAGTACCATTTGGGCAAATTAAAACTGTCGAAGTAGTCTTTGTAGTGAAAACGCCTGAGATCAACGATACGACTAAAACCAGAGGTCTTTTTAAGACATCGGCTAGTCCGGTCGCGGAACAGCGTACAGTGAAAATCGGAATCAGTTCCGACACCCATTTTGAAATCCTCGAAGGTCTCAAGGAAGGCGAGGAAATTGTGATCGGTCCTTACAAAGTCATCAGCAAGGATATCAAGGACGGTTCAACACTAAAAATCACAAACAAGAAAGAAGAAAAAGGAGTAAAGCAATGAAAAAGGTATTAATTCTATCATTTGTGCTATTATTTGCTATGTTTTTAAGCGCGGCTGATTCGATGAGCAGTGAAGATCCCTTTGAGGAACTGAAATCTGTGGCTACTCAGGATACTCTGAGCAAGAAACTTACCCCGGAAGAAGAGAAGTCTCTGGACGAGATCGTCGAGGATGAAAACTGGAAAAAACGTTTGCCGCTGACCGATTGGGACTGGAACTGGAACGAAGATGAGAAATTACCCAGCAAAAAAGGGCAGAAACGCGGTTACTTCCGCGGTGGAGCCGGTGGTTGGGATGTATATTACCTGCCATTGAATATCGATCTGAGTATGGAACAAGCCCTTTCACAGATGGGAGTCAGCAATTTTGAAAATTACATGATCATGAACGGCGGCGGTGGCTGGGGTTATATTGGAAAAAGCATCCGGGTCGGCGGACTCGGGGCCAGCGGCCGGGTGGTTGCTCACGGTAAGCCCTTTGAAATACAGAAAGAGGTCACTCTTTCGATAGGTTTCGGCGGTTTTACAATTGATAAGGTTTGTCATCCCTTCAGCCGGACTGAGTTATATCTTGGCTTGATGACCGGCGGTGGAAACGCCACGCTTGATTTTGTCCAGCACGGTTCGAATGTCGACTGGAATAAAATCATCAGCGGTTACACTCCCGATACTATGGCCACATCCCAAGCCTTTCATGACTACCGGACTACGATTTCGACCGATTTCTTTACGATCATGCCGACGGTTGGTTTCCGGTATAATGTTTTCCGCTGGTTTGCGGTCGGCGCCAATGTCGGGTACGTTTATACCTACATGAATCAGGATGGCTGGAGAATGGCGCATCAGCGGGTTGAGGATGTTCCTGATCTGGACATCAACAATGTTATTTACCGGATTAACTTCTATTTCGGTGGTTAATGGAATCTCTGATTGAACTGCAAGACATTGTCAAAACTTATCAGGTCGGCACGGTTGAGGTTCATGCCCTGCGCGGCGTGAACCTCACAATCCGGCCCAATGAGTATATTTCGATTATGGGACCATCCGGTTCGGGGAAATCCACCTTAATGAACATTATCGGTTGTTTGGATACCCCCACGTCAGGATTTTACAACCTCGAAGAAATGCCAGTCCATGAAATGGATGATAATCAGTTAGCCGAAATTCGTAATCGCAAGATCGGTTTTGTCTTTCAGACCTTTAATCTCCTGCCACGAGCTAATGCCTTACACAATGTAGAATTGCCGTTGATCTACAGCGGCATACCCGCCACCCGCCGCAAAGTCCTGGCCGAAGCCGCAATTGAAAAAGTCGGTCTCTCCGACCGGAAAAATCATAGACCTAATGAGCTCTCCGGCGGTCAGCGTCAACGCGTCGCCATTGCCCGGGCTCTGGTCAATAATCCATCTCTGATTCTGGCGGACGAACCGACCGGCAACCTGGATTCCGCAACTGGTGAAGAAATCATGCAGATCTTTAAGAACTTACATGCGGCCGGCAATACTTTGGTACTCATTACCCATGAAAAAGAAGTAGCTGAACAGGCTAACCGGATTGTTCATATCAGGGATGGAAATATCGCCGATGATGTCAGGATTTGAGTCATGACACCGTTTCTGATTAAGCTATGGGAAAATATTAAAATCGCCTTACGAGCACTCCTGCAAAGCAAGATGCGTACGATATTGACCACGATTGGTATCGTGATCGGTGTATTGACGGTGGTTTCGGTGGCTTCGATCATTGAAGGACTAAATCGCGGATTTGCCAACCAGATCGCCAATCTGGGCAGTAATGCCCTTTATATTCAAAAATATCCCTGGGCATCTATGGAGGATTTCTTCAAATTTCGTAATCGTCCTAATGTAACGGTCAGAGAAGCTGATTTTATTCGCGAGCGTATGCAATTAGCCGAAGCTGTATCGCCTTCGACCTCTACTCATCAGGATATACGCTATCGCAGCAAAACCTTAAATGGTATTTCTGTCAACGGAGTCTCGGATCGCTATGATGTGGTTACCGGACTTATTATTGAGGAAGGGCGGTTCTTTTCTTTTTCGGAAATTGAACGGGATAAGAATAATGTCGTGATAGGCTGGAAATCAAGGATAAATTATTTGAAAACCGGAATGCGATGGGTGAGAAGATTAAAATCGGAAGGACTAATTATACCGTAATTGGTGTAACTGAAAAACGCGGCAATTTTCTGGGTCAGAGCCTCGATGCGGAAGTCTATGTCCCGCTTGGTACCGTTTTTAAGAATTTCGGCTGGCATCGCAGTATCTCAGTAGCCGTCAAAATAAGCGATCCGACCCGTGTCGATGAAGCCAAAGATGAGTTGCGCTTTCTGATGCGCTTAGTGAGAAAGCTAACGCCAACCGAAGAGGATAATTTTTCCATCAATCAGCAGGAGATGCTGACGGATATGTACAATAAACTAACCGGCGGACTTTATACCGCCGCTATCGGGATCGGAACCCTTTCGCTTCTCGTGGGTGGGATTGGTATTATGAATATCATGCTGGTTTCGGTCACCGAACGCCGCAAAGAGATCGGTATTCGCATGGCTTTAGGTGCTAAGCGCAAGGTCATTACTTTCCAGTTTATCGTGGAATCGATAATAATCTGTGGAGTTGGCGGTCTCATTGCCATCACGCTCAGTTTCTTTGTTTCGATTATTATTAGCAAGATTACACCCTTTCCGTCATCCGTACCAATCTGGTCGGTATTTATGGGATTGGGATTTTCGGCGATGATTGGTCTGTTTTTTGGAATATATCCGGCGAGTAAAGCCGCGCGCCTCAATCCGATTGAATGTCTCAGATATGAATGAGAAGGCAGTTGTAGGTTGGAGATTTTAGATTGCAAATTGCAAATGTCAAATTTAGAAATTCAAATTGAATAATCCCGACAAGCAGAAACATCGCCGCGCTCAGCAACAGAATGACTATTGAATGACCATAAATGACAAATTAATTGGTTTATATTCGTGTTCTCATTTGTGGTTGACAAAGATGAATCAGTATGAACTTTGACGAAGGCCTAAGACTCGCTTTTCAGACTGTCAAGTCCAACAAAATGCGCACGTTCCTGACGACGCTGGGGATCGTTATTGGTGTCATGTCAGTGATCGGTATGATGGCGATCATTAATGCCCTGGATCGCTACATGACTAAAACGCTGAGTGCTATCGGTGGGAATGTTTTTTGGATTCAGAAGTATCCGGCCGTGCAGATGGGGCATCTCGATCATAAATATCGCCTGCGCAAAGACTTGAAATACGAGCACGCCGAGGCAATAAAGCGTAATGCCACACTTATTTCCGCCGTCTCAGCCGAATTCTATCGCTGGGGCAGGACAATCAAGTACAAAGATTTGGCTACCAATCCGAATATTATGGTTTACGGTGGCGATGAATTCTGGGCGGATGTCAACGGACGTAACATCAGCGAGGGTCGGGCGCTCAGCCGGATGGATGTCCAACATCGACGCTCGGTGGCGGTAATCGGCGCTGATATCGTTGATAAATTATTTCCGTTTACCTATCCGATCGGAGAAAGTGTAAAAATTGACGGAATCCGCTATGAAGTTATCGGTGTGATTGAGAAAAAGGGGCAATTTCTGGGCGGTAGCCAAGATAATATGGTGACAATTCCCCATTCGACGTTTACCAAGATATACGGAGATCACGGCTCGATTGGAATAGCGGTCAAAGCCAAAAGCCCCGAACTAATTATGGAATCTATGGATCAGGTCACCGCCATCCTGCGCATCGCCCGCAAAGTTCCACCCGGGGCTGAAAATGACTTCGAGGTCGTAACGGCTGACTCAATCATGGATACACTCCGCAATCTGACCGGTTTCGTATTCATCGCGGCCGTAATTATCTGCGCGATTTCTTTATTGGTCGGCGGGATCGGTATCATGAATATTATGCTGGTGTCGGTCACGGAACGCACCCGCGAAATTGGCATTCGGAAGACAGTCGGCGCCAAGAAGCGTCATATCCTGGCTCAGTTCATGACTGAGGCTGTGGGCATTTGTCTTTTCGGAGGTCTGATCGGAATTTTGCTGGGGGTCGTGGTAGGATTATTGATTGCCCAGGCGCTGAAACTGCCGCCGGTGATCCCGGTTTGGTCGATTTTCGTCGGAATGGGCTTTTCACTTTTCGTGGGAGTGGTATTTGGAACCTATCCGGCTATGAAAGCCGCTAAACTCGACCCGATCGAAGCTCTCAGGTACGAATAATTTTTAACCGCTGATCGATGCAGGTTTTTTATCCCAGATATGGATTGAAATAACCGTGCCGCAGGCGCGGGAATTTGGCTATGTAGTATTCGATCAATCGTCTGATGCCGATGCCGGTTTCTTCCGGCGGATTGAGTTCGTCCCAGTACCATTCCGGATCAATATTCAGGTTGCGCCATTGAATCAGGTCGATGTCAAAATCGGCGAGTAATTTCTCAAAAGCCGCGATTTCCGACGGTTGGTCACTGAATCCGGCAAAGACGAAGTAATTGACCGAGACAAACCGTCCGGCGTCTTTCATGATGCGGATCGATTCCAGCACATTGTCGAACGAATAATTTTTAGGGCGAAAATAGCGCGTGTAGAATTCCGGGCGGGCGGAGTTCATGGAAACCCGCAGGGAATCGAGACCGGCTGAGGCTAATTGGGCGACGACGTCCGGCCTGCTGGCGTTGCTGTTGAGATTGATCGTGCCTTTGGTAGTTTGCTGACGAATGCCTTTGATGGCGTCGTAAAGCAGTTGCGGATTGGTTAGCGGCTCGCCTTCACAGCCCTGACCGAAGCTGGCGACCGGATTGGGCGCGCTTTCGAGGTGCGGCCCGGCAATTTCGATGATTTCCTCGGCCGTCGGCGTGAAGGTTATGCGATGCTGGGCACTGCAAACGTCGGAATCTTTCTGCAGCGACAGACAACCAATGCAGGCTGAATTACAGGTACGGGCCGTCGGTAACGGCATTTCCCAGCGGTTCAATAGGTAATTCAAAGCTGCCGGACAACCATAAGTCAGGGCGCAATTGTTGACCAAATGAGCCGCAAGGCGATTATGCGGATAACGTTTTAAAATCCGCCGGGCCGAACGGCTGATTTCACTCCGGTTGAAGTTCGGTGGATCCTGACGAATATCCGGGTCGATTCGCATAGCAGGCACATAGAAGCGCCCTTCATGCCAGCCAACCGCCGCATAGGCGTACAGCGAAAGTCGTCGGGCGCGCGGCTGTTTTTCCCAGGCGGCGTGATAATAGACCGTATAAGCCGGCGCCACGAAAGCCGAGACCGCCAGCACTTTTTCATCACCGGTTTCCGTCAGGGTTACGACTTCACTGGTCTGGCGATCCTTAGCAACCGGCAGACGATCGGGCAATTCCATCAGACGACTGCCTTCCGGCAGAGCAATCCATTCGTCGGAAGGAATCTCGACAATATTTTCGCCGGAGATGCCCAGAGCCTGATATTCTTGGAGTTCGAAAACATGGCCATTGCCGTCCGAAACTACGAGGGCGGGAAGCAATTCTGTCAATTACTTGATCACCATCATTTTTTTATTAAGAACCTTGTCCCCTAATATAGCCTGCATAAAATAGGTACCGCTGGCGACCGGGATTCCGGCCGAATTGCGGGCATCCCACATGATCGTATATTGGCCGGGCAGTTTCGGTTCGTTCACCAGAGTCCGAACTTCCTGTCCAAGGAGGTTGTATATTTTTATCGAGGTTCGCACTGGCTGGAGCTGGATAACGGCTTCATCGTAACTATTGAAGCTTTTAGCTCCGACGATAAAATTAATAACGGTATTGGAATTAAACGGGTTGGGATAGTTTTGCGCGATCGAATACTGATCGGGTAAGACAATAACCGGGTGTTCGGTCGAAATCCAGACCTGGTATTTACCCTTGTGTCGTGAATAAGCCCAATAAGTGCCGGTCTCCAAACTGGTATAAGTTGGCAGATGTTGCCATTTTCCACTTTCATAATGATAAAGGCCAAGATAGGCCGCGGATTCCTGATCGATGGGTAATTTTTCAAGATCGAACAGGATCCGCATATCGGAAGAGAGCAGATCGACGGTTGCCAGGAATTCCACTTCCGGCGTGACCGGTTGCGTCATTGCTTTTAGCAGGAAATTGCTTTTCGACAGAATCCGTGTCGTGTCATTATCCTGATCCGGTAAGAGTAACATGCAAAGATCACGTTCAACGGCCTTTTCCGGTACGAGAAATGTCATGATCCCATCCGGATCATCTAAAACACCACCCGTATTAACGGTAATTATCGCCACCTTAAACCTGTATTCCTGCCGGCCGCTATTGCCCGCTAGATCGTTACCTGCGGTTTGCATCGTCACGATACAGGTTGAATCAATCCGATAAGTACTATTGTAATAAGTCAAAGTGTCCGAAGCAATTAGAGAAACGGCGCCGGTATCCCCATTAAAGGTCATGATCGGTAGACCGGCCAGCGGTTCGGAAGTAAACAGATTTACGCCGAGCAATTTGCTATTCTGCTGATTCTGGAAAAATTTAAAGGAAAAAGATGGTCGGGTTGTATCGATGACCGTAACGATAATTTCTTTAGAATCGAATAAGGACAGCGGGTCACTTACGCTGACCCCGATGGTATCCTGCCCGAACCAATTGTAATCAGCCCACAGCTGTAAAATTTGAAGCGAATCGTTATAAGTGCTGAATACCTTATTGCCGAAATTGAAAACCCAGCGTAAAGAATCACTCGAATTGTCCGGATCGTATACAAAATTATCGAGATTTAAAGTCAGTGTGTCGTTCTGGTAAATATTTAATGCGAGTAGACTGCTGTCAATGACCGGCGGATCGTTTCTCGGCTGGACCGTAACACTCACCCGAGCGGTGTCGGAAGTTTTATCCCGGTCAAAAACGATGGCCGTCAGGGTGGACATTCCGATCCAATCGGGTGTATTGGTTAAAGTTAGTTGTCTTAGGGTTGAATCGTAGTTCACTACGATATTGGACTCGGCTGAAAAATGCCATTCCAGAGAATCATCGACGGTCTCGACATCTTCGACCAGATCATTCCAGGTGGACAGTTCAATCTGGTAAAGAGAGTCTTCCTGAAAAGTAATTGCCGGGATCGAATCTAAGACAGGTGGATCATTGACGGAGATGATGGTGATAGCAACTAAAGTGCTGTCATAGGCCAGACTATCGTCGGTTACATAGAAAGCAAAAGTGGTTGAATCGCAGAAATAATTCTGGGTGCCGAAAATTTTAGCAATGTGCGTTTCAGAATTGATTATTATTGAAATGCTGTCCGTACTTGTTATTAAGGGAGAAATCCGGCGAACGGATAGGATCAATTCGGTGGTATTGTTTTCGACATCGTGAATGTACGGATTGAGAGCCAGGGACAAGGTGTCATCTTCATCGAAACTCGTATCGCCGATGGCGCTGAAAACCGGCCAGTCATTGACCGAAAGATATTTGATTGCCAGATCGGTTGTATCACTTTTTTGATTGTCGGAAGCGATTATTTGCAAGGTATCACCCCCAAACCAATCAGTGGGCGGAGTGAGGATAAAGCCGGTTTCGGTTGAACTGATTTGAGTCAGGGTTTGTCCCTTGAGAATAGTCCAGGATAGCGAACTGTCCGGATTGTCAACATCATTGACATAACCGTACCAATCGGCGAATTCGATCTGCAGAACCGTGTCTTCCGCGATGCTGTAAACAGGCATTGTGCTCATTACCGGGGCATCATTGACCGGCGCCACTTTGATGCCGGTTATGATGCTGTCGGATAGAAACGCGGCCGGCGCCGCACCATCCGCCACAATAAACCGGAAGGCCAGGCCATCCGTGAAGAAATTTGGCCGGGCGTAAAATTTAGCGACATTGGTGGTGGTATTAATTTCGATATAGAGGCTGTCGCCGGACGAATTTAGCAGGTATTGAACTTTTACTGCACGTTGGGGTGATTTTCTGGATGTGACTGATTTAAGTCCTAAAGGTTTTACTTCCCGTGAGACTTTTTCGCCAGATCCAGCCGAAGCTATTGCTTCCACCGACCAGACCAATTCGGTCGTGTCATTATCCACATCGGCAACGAATTGATTCAGATATAGTCGGGTGGTATCGTCCTCCGCGAACTCAATCGTATCGGGAAAAGCGGCATTGATGACCGGCGCATCATTGACCGGCATAACGTGAATTACGAGTTCACTTGTATCGCTTAATGTTCCGTCATTGACGACGACTTTACCAGTATCGTTGCCGAACCAATCCGCCGGTCCGGAAAAAGTAACCTCCGTACCACCCAAACCGTAACTGGCAATGACGTTTTTCAAATCGATAATTTCCCAATTTAACAGCGAATCGGGATTGTCAACATCCGTGACTCGATCGTACCAGTTGGTAAATGGTTGTTGCCAGGTTGAATCTTCATTGAAGGTAATGTCAGACAGCGCGGAAAGGACCGGAGCGTCATTAACATTATTAACATGGACGAAGAAGGTATCGCGGTCCATCGCTCCGGCTAAATCGTTGATCCTGATGATAATTTCGAAAGTGCTGTCGCGATCGTTATTTGTGGGAGTCCAGGCTATAACTCCGGTCAGCGAATCAATAGTCATCGCATCCGGTCCGAACAGTAGGGAACAAGTCACCGTGTCACCCTGGTCGACTTCAATATAACCGACTGTAAAATTGAAAGCGGTGTCTTCATAAATGGACGTGTCATTAGCCGCGGTCAGAATCGGTGCATCGTTGACATTGATGACAGTCAGGGTGAAATGCAGGTTGTCGCGGGTGCCGTCCAAATCCTCGACGGTGATGTAAAACTGATTATCGCCGACGAAATTATTATCCGGTATCCAGTTAGCTTGACCCGTGAGAGCATTTATAATCATACCGGCAGGCGCTTCGGCCAGGAGGAAATCGAATGAATCGCCATGTACCAAATCGCTGTCGCTGGCCGTAAAAGTCATAGTCCACAGCTGGTCTTCCGCGATAGAACTGCTGTCCATCACAGTGGTAATATAAGGGGCGTCATTGGCGTTCTTGACGATTAAATGGAAACTCTGGTCGATCTGTCCGCCATTGCCGTCCTCGAATCGGATTGTGATAAGCGTGGTATCGACTTGGTCGTTGTCGGGAGTACCGGAAAGTATACCGGAGAAATCGTCTAGGGTTACCCACTCCGGGGCTGAACCGATCAGTGAATATGTCACTGAGCCCTGGTTTTCATCGCTTGTCGTGGCATCATAGGTGAAGAGTTGATTTTCGGTAGCTACGCTGTCATCCGGTGTGGTTATAAAGACTGGTGGATTATTGTCCACCTCGATGAAGAAAGTAAGTGAAGCCGTACCGCCGTTGCCATCATTGAATCCGACCTGGACGGATTGCGATTCGGCCACGTGGTTATTAAGCGGGATTCCCGATAAAAGACCGCTCAGGCTGTCAATTTCCAACCACGTCAGAGGATTGACGATAAATTGATAGCGCGTGGTCGAACCCTGATTTTCGTCATTAGCTGTCAGGTCGTACGTAAAATAACTATCCTCGGTCAATATCGTATCAAAAGACATATTGACAAATGAAGGCGCAGTATTAATAACAGAAAGGTTGTAAGCTAGTGTATCATAACCGCTATGACCGTCATCGACTTTGATCTCGATCGCGGTCGCCGGTGTGACGTTATTGTTTTTCGGGGTGCCGGATAAAACGCCGGTGGCCTGATTAAGCGACAACCAGCTCGGTTTTTGAAGAGTTGTATAAGACATGGTGCCGTAATTATCATCGGTACAATTAATATCGAGCGCGTAGGCTATATCTTCCTGAGCGGTAGTGACCGGAGAAGACGTAATGACCGGTGCGACATTACTGACCGTGATAATGAAGTCAAATGATTGGGTGCCGCCATGTCCGTCTTCAACAATTACGCGAACGATATTGTCACCGACGTGATTATTGCGCGGTGTGCCAGACAGTACGCCGCTGGAAACATTAATCGATAACCAGCCGGGATTAATGTCGAGCGAAAAGGTATTCGTTCCGGTTTCGTCGGTCAGATGGAAAGTGTAACTATAAAGATTATCCTCGGCGATACTGGCAGTTGGAGTGCCTAAAATCGTTGGTGCTACGTTGTCGACACTCAGGTCAAAGTTTAAATCGGCATAACCGCCGTGGCCGTCATGCACCCGTATGGAAATGGCTTTGGTGGTTACGTCCTCATTGAAAGACGTGCCGCTCAAAACGCCGGTCGAGTCGTTCAGTGACAACCAGCCCGGTAAAGCGCTGGTCGCGTTATAGGTCATTTTTCCCTGGCCCTCATCACTGCAGTTTAAGTCTAATGTAAAAGCTTCGCCTTCGGTGGCGGCAGTATCAGCCTGAACGGAAAATACCGGTGCAATATTATTGACTGCTACCAGGGTAGTCAAGGTATCTTGACCTCCATTGCCATCCGCGAATTCGATGACGAGCGAATCGCCGGTCGTAACCTCGGAATTATCGGGTATACCGGAAATTTCGCCGCTGGAGGCATTACTCAATGAGAGCCAGGCCGGATGATCGAGCAGACGATATTGAGTAATTCCCTGTCCCTCATCATCGGCTTCGACATTAAAATTAAACCCGGCATCTTCAGTTGCATACAGTACGGCATCGGTAGTCGTTATGATGGGAATCCGGTTGGAAGTTGTGATGGTCCAGTTTTGATCGGCGGTAGCACCGTTACCGTCGCTGACCCGGGCCTGGATGCTGACTGCCTGGCTGACGTGAGAATTATTGGGCGTCCAGATAATCAGACCGGTGCCACTATTAATGGTCATGCCGGTTGGGTAATTAATTAAACTGTAGGTCAAAACATCATCATCCGGATCACTGGCGCTCAGATCGTATTGATATTGCGAATCTTCAATAACGGTCGTGATGGCAGTGGAGGTAAAAGATGGGGCATCGTTGGTGTTTATTATGTGCAGGTTAAAAGATTGCGTGGCAGTGCCGCCTTTACCGTCACTTACTTTCAGTGTGACGAGCGTATCGCCGACCTGATTATTCTGGGGTGTACCGGAAAGCACTCCGGTCGCACTTTGGAGTGTCAGCCAACTCGGTAAAATAGTGGCCGAATAGGTGATGGTGCCCTGATTGTCATCCGAGCAGTTAGCATCGTATGAGTAAAGTTGGTCTTCATCGGCAGTGGTGTCGGCTTCCGTCGTGAAAACCGGGGGCACATTGACAACGGAGTAATCCCAGGTCAGGCTGACATTGCCGGTGCCGTCATTGACGGTAATTGTCTGAGAATGACTGCCAACATAGAGATTATTGGGCGTACCGCTGAGTAAACCGGTCAAAGGATTGATAGTGAGCCAGACCGGGGAATCGGTCAGCGAGTAGGTGACCGTGCCCTGATTTTCGTCGGAACAATTGACATTATAACTGAACACGGCATCTTCGGTAAGACTATTGACGCTAATGGCATCAATGGTCGGAAGAATATTGCTGACCGTTATGGTAAACGCTTCCGTGGCGAATGCTCCGGCACTATCCTCAATCCGGACTAAAACGGACTGCTCGCCGACATGACTATTATTCGGCGTCCAGGTAATTATACCGCTAGCGGAATGGATTGTCATGCCGGGCGGAAAGGTCGACAAAATATAGGTCAGTTCATCGCCGACATCCTGGTCGGAAGCACTGACCGAGTAAGTAAACGGTACATCTTCATTAATGGTTGTGTCGGCGATCGCCGTAATAGTTGGGGCATCATTGACATTTGCGACCGTCATAGAATAAGCCCGGCTGGCGGTGCCACCGTTGCCGTCGTTAACCATAACCGTAAAATCGCTGGTGCCGACATCGTTGTTGCTGGGTGTACCAGTCAAAAGGCCGGTTTCGGCTACGATGTTTAACCAGGCCGGGTGACCGTCAAAAAAGCTGAAAGTCATTGTGCCATTACCTTCATCCGAACAGGTAAGGTTATACTCGAAGGCGACATCTTCCGTGGCATTGAAAGGTCCGGCGGTGGTCAAAGTGGGTGGCGTATTCACGATCCGGAGATAAATCTGAAGAGTGTCGAATGAGGTGGGTTGATCAGTAAAAGCGACCTTAATCAATTGGAGTCCGACGTCGCTATTTTCCGGCTTCAACCGCATGAGGCCATTGTCTTCATCCGTGATAGATAGCCAATTCGGATTGCCTAAGCCAGTAATGAAATAATGGCTATCATCTCCAACTCCTTCATCGGGGGTAGAGAGGTCAAGAGTATAAACCGTGTCTTCGTAAATATAGAAGGTGTCGGCCGTGGCAATAACAGCATCTGACGGTGAAAAATCAGTCCTTGCGACCGCGTTTATGGACGAGGTAACGTTGGTCACACTTACCGTCCAGGAGCGACTGACATAAGCCCCGGCGACGTCCGTCGCGCGGGCCGTGATACTATGATCGCCGACTTGGCTGTTATCTGGAGACCAGGTTAATGCGCCGGAGGAAGAATTGATAGTCATTCCGGTCGGTTTGGAGATCAGTGTATAAGTGATCACATCGCCCGCATCGGCATCGGTAGCACTTAAAGTTGTGGAGTAAACTGCATCTTCGGCAATTGTTTCTATCCCGCTTGGAGCACTACTCCAGACCGGAGCGTCGTTAGCGTTCGCAACCGAATAGTTGAAGGATTTGGTGGCTATTCCACCATTACCATCATCGGCTTGCACAGTAAAAGATGAATTGGCCGTGACGTGCGCATTGGTTGGTGTCCCGCTGATAATGCCCGCCGAGGCGTCAATTGACATCCAGGCCGGTTTTCCGGAGACGAAGCTGTAGGTAATAGTACCGTCGTCATGGTCACTGCAACGAATTGAGTCCCGGAAAAACTGGTCTTCAGTAGCCGTGAAAGGGCCGGTAGTGGTAATCACCGGTGCGACGTTTTGTACCCGGAGAAAAACTTTAGCCGTGTCGGCCGAACCGGGCTGGTCGGTAAAGAAAATTTTGAAATGATCCAAACCAACGTCGCTGTTGGACGGTGTCAACCTGACATTGCCGGTAGTGGCGCTACTCAGAGTTATCCAATCCGGATTCGGAAATTCGTCGAAGCTATATTTAACAGTTTCGGACGGCCCGATTCCTTCATCCGGTGCCGAAAAATTGAGTGTATATGTGGTATCTTCGTAGATGTAAAAGGTATCGATGACAGCACTGACTGCCGCGGTTGGAGAAAAATTCGCAGTGGTCGGTGCATTGATAGGCGAATCGGCATTGGTGACCCGTATCGTCCAACTCCCGGTGATACTGGCCTCTGAGTCATCGGCGGCTTTCACTGTGACCGTGAAATCAGCGACCTGGCTGTTATCCGGCGTCCAGTCAATTTGCCCGTTTGAGGGATTAATTGTCATTCCGTCCGGATTCTCCAAAAAAGTAAAAGTGATATGGTCGCCGACATCTACATCGTTGACCGATAGACTGACACTGTAAGCCGCATCTTCAGCCGTCGTAACAATTCCGCTGGGAATGGAGGACCAGGTTGGTAGATCGTTAATATTATGAATGACGAAGACAATCGTCAGAGTATCACTGCCTCCGTTACCGTCGGTGACTTTAAATTCCACGACATCGCCATCGGAAACATCGTTGTTATCCGGGCGGTCGGTCAGGCTCGAAATCAATCCGGTCGAAGCATTCAATGCCAACCAGCCTGGATTACCGGAGAGAATTGAATAAGTGATGGTGCCCTGGTCATCATCAGTACTATTCAAGTCGAGCGAATAGGACTGATCTTCATAAACATCCTCAATGTCACCCGCTGTCGTGAACTGGACGGCAACATTGGCAACCCGGATATAATATTTTTTCGTAGCTGTGCCGCCGTTACCATCGCTGAAAGTGGCTTCGAGCGAATCCAGACTGACGTGCAGATTGGTAGGTGTACCAGTCAATTTACCGGTTATCAAACTGTTGACGGTTAGCCAGGCCGGTTTATGAGTAAATGTATATTTAGCCGCAGGACCATCGCTTTCATCACTGGCGGTCAGGTCGAATTGGTAGGGTTTGTCTTCTGTCATTATCAACGTATCTACATTTTGAGTATAGCCCGAAACAGTCACCGCTAAGCCGCTAATGACCGGAGCCACGTTGGGGATGGTGAGTACGAATTCGAGAGTGTCTTTGCCACCGTTTTTATCGGTAGCGATGACGCCGATATTGTGCACTCCGACATCGATATTTTTCAGATTTCCGCTTAGTAAGCCATCGGTCGCCAAGGTCAGATTGGTCGGTAAAGTGTAAAGTGAAGAATAAGTGACAGCGCCCCAGGGATCGTCATCACTTTCGAACTGATAGGAAGCGTACGCCTGGTCTTCGGTGCCGGTCGTCGGCGGGTCGGTTGTCGTAATGACAGGGTCGACATTAGAAATAACGATATTTGTATTTAGCGTCGCCGAACCGGTATTACCGTCCCGGTAGCGAACCTGAATGGCACTTATCCCTACATCGGTATCGCGCGGGGTTCCGGAAAGCACTCCGCTATTGGCATCGATACTTAGCCAGGCAGGATAAGATATCAAGGTATAGCCATTTGCGCCACTCCCTTCATCGCCCTCGTCATTGGTATTTAAATCGACGGATAAATCACTATCCTCCGCGATGTAAATGACGTCCGTCGTGGTAAAAATCGGAACGACATTAACGATATCCAAAATCAATTCCTGTTCGACGTAAGCACCGTGGCCATCCGTAACGCGCACCGTAATCGTGTTCCGACCGACATCCGAATTGATCGGAGTGCCGGAGAGTGTGCCGTTAGAAGCATTGATTGAAAGCCAGTCCGGCTTGTCACCGGTAAAGGTGAAGGTGTATTCGCCGGGATTTTCCGGTTCGACCGAAATTGGATTGGAATAAGCGGCATCTTCGGTAGCTGATCCGATAGTCGTTGTGATGATTTCAGGAGCCAGATTAGTTACCGTAATGGTCCAGGAATAGGTAGTGATTCCACCATTACCGTCGTTAGCCTGGACGGTCACATTGTTGGTACCGACGTATTCGTCGCTCGGAGTACCGGTCAGAAGACCATTGTTGACATCAATGCTTAGCCAGCCGGGATTGGTGGTCAGTGAATAAGTCGTGTTTCCAACACCTTCGTCGCTACAATCGACATCAAACTCGTAAGGTGAATTTTCCTGAATGGTAGTCGGAGGTGAAATCGATAGATTCGGCGCGACATTGGTAACCGTCAGATCGAAGGTTTCGGTGGTTGAGCCACCATTATTGTCGATAGCGGTCACACCGATTGTGTATGAGCCGACTGAGCTGTTATCGGGCGTCCAGGAAAGCGCACCGGTCGAAGAATTAATAGTCATGCCATCCGGCGCATTATTCAAAGAATAGGTGACACTCGGATCGCCCTCATCATCGCAATTTACATTATAAGAAAGGGTTGCGTCTTCCAGGATAGTTGTGTCACTGATCGCTGTGAAAAACGGTGCCCGGTTATGGATCGTAATACTAAATTCATGATAAACGACTCCACCGAAACCATCATCGACTTTAACGCTGACAGCCGGACTGCCAACGTCGGAGTTGGTGGGAGTGCCGGTCAATAGTCCGGTGCTGGCATCGATGCCGAGCCAGCCGGGATTGACTGTAATTGAATAAGTAGCGCCGTGATTTTCATCGTCATAATCGATATTATAGGAGTAGAGATTATCTTCTGTAACGGCGGTCAGCGCTGTCGATTCGAGTTGCGGATTACGATTACTGACGGTGAGGTCGTAGGTCACAGTATCATGGCCGCCGACATTGCCGTCCGATACATAAACCTCTATTTGACGGGTACCGTTATGTTCATTATGCGGAGTTCCTTTCAGTACTCCAGTGGAGGCATTCATCGTCAACCAGGACGGCAGATTGGTCCCAAAATAGGTTATCGCGCCTTGTCCGTCATCGGAGCAGTTAAAATCCATCGAATATTCAGTATCTTCGGTAATAGCACTGCGAATGTCAGATCTGTCAATCAATGGAGCCAGATTTATGACCGGAATCGCCAGCTGGCTGGTGTCCTTGCCACCGTGGCCGTCATCGAATTCGATCGTAAAGGTGTTGGAACCAACGTTTGAATTATCCGGTGTGCCTGAAACCGTACCGGTCTCGGTATCCAAACTCAACCAGCCGGGAGGAGTTTCCAAGGCGGTTAGAAACTGGTAGGAAGTATTTCCTAATCCTTCATCATCGGCTTCGATATCGAAGGAATAGGCTACATCCTCCGTCGCATCAGCCAGCAGAGCCGTAGTGATCGTAGGTTTATTGTTGATAATATCAATTTTAAAGGCTAATGTGGTCGTGCTACCGTTACCATCTGACACCTCTATTTTGACCGAATCGGAACCGATATCCAGATTGTCGGGAGTACCGCTCAACACACCGGTCGTGGCATTCAATGTCAGCCAGGTGGGAATATATCCGGTGACGAAGGAGTAGACCGTACTACCCTGGCCTTCATCCGAAGATTGTAGGTCGCAATTGTAGGTGTGATCCTCGATGATTGAAGTAACCGGTGCACTGGTGAAAACGATCGGACTGTTACTGACAATTACCGTCCAGTCTTTCTGAATTGTGGCATTCGAAGTATCCTGCGCCCAGACTGAGAAGGACTGATAGCCGACATTACCATTGTTGGGTCGCCAGGTCAGAGTACCAGTGACAGGATTCAAATTAGCATTTCCAGGTCCGAGTTTCAGGACATAAGTGATTTGATCGCCCCAGACCGCGTCGTCATCCGCGGCGGTTAGCTGGACTGTCAGCAGACTGTCTTCCTGCATCTCTATCACGTCATCAGGAGTCTGTACCCAGACCGGAGAATCATTGACATTCTGAACGTGTAAGTTAAAAGTAAGGTAGTTGGAAAGCTCACCATCTGTAACAGAGACCGTAATGGCATGGGTACCGACCTGGCTATTATCCGGTGTCCAGGTCAGTAATCCGGATTCGCTAGCGATTGACATTCCATCTGGGGCACCTTCAGTAAGAGCAAAAGTCAAAACATCGTCGTCATTATCTGCGGCCTCCAGCCAGACGTTCCAGAACTCGTCCTCACGTGGTAAAGTATCCGTGACAGTCGAAGTAAAATAAGGCGGTGAATTAGCATAAAGACCGATACTTGTTAAAAGTATCAATAATAATATTTTATTCCCGTACCGCATCAGGTTATCATCCGATTAACCGGTGGATGGCAAAATCGTTCAGTATCAGAAAACGAATCTTCCTCCGTATCCTATATCTTTAATTCGTTGAATAAAAGTCGATTTGTTGCAACCACCTTTCAGCTTGATCGACAACAGCCGGATGCTTCGAAGCTCGTTTTAACATTTCGCGTGCCGCTACTAAGTCTCCTAACTGATAATAGGTTATGCCCAGTCTTAACAGGGTCTGGCCGTCATGCGGATCCAGTCTTAACATTTGCGAATAATAATCAATCGCGGAGTTGTAGTTTTTACTGTCTTCGTAAATTCCGGCCAGATCGGTCAAGGCTTCCTGCATCCAGCGACCGGCCTCGGCATTGATCTCACGGGCTTTGCGAAAATAATTGGTTGCCTCATAGTAATTGCCTTCAGATTTAGCTAAAAGACTTTTGATATAATAGGTTTTTGGTAACCAGATTATAAGTAATGAATCTTCCGAAAAATTTTGTTGGTCTATACCCTGGAACTGAGTTAGAGCCGCATCCCACTGGCATAAATAATAATAGGTTTGTCCGAGATAAAGATGCAGGTTGTCTTCAACCTTGCTGTATTTCGCAATTCGCTTGAAAAAAAGTAATGCTGACTGGTACTCGCCGGCTTCATAAAGTGCTAATCCCAAATCGAAATTGTTAAGCAGGTAAAGTGGATCATACACTAAACTTTGCTGTAAGTATTTAATCTCCTGACCGTGGTCGCCCCGCAGATAACTGACTTCGGCCAGGCCGGCATAAATCTCGGCGCGTAATATATAGCTCTGATTCACCAGAGCTTTGCGAAAAGCCATTTCGGCCGAGTTAAGATCCTGGTCGATCAGAAACTGATAACCTTGAGCCACGGAGTAACCGTCAAAATGATGCCCCAGAACACGACTGCGTTGGAACTCTACTTCTGCTATTGTGCGCGAATTCTGCTTTTGGTAAATCCGGCCTTTATAAAAAGCGGCGATGGCAATCAGGCTGTCCTCCCGACTAACGTTAGTGAGAATATCGAGGGCTTTGGGATAATTTTCAAGTTTGTACATTAAACCACCATATTCGAGGTAATGCCGATCACTGCAACCAGTTGCATGGATTAATTTTTCACATTCATGCAAGGCTTCGTCGTAATTGTTGCGCCCCAGATATAATCTGACGAGATTTAGAAGCGAATCGGCGGGCAGTTCCCGCGGCAGATCGTAAGCTGTTCGGCGATAATCGCCGCTTGGAATGGGAATGTACATGGGAGAGGGAGGGGCTTTCGCGTCGGGCTCGGCTTTTTCCTTTGGTTGGGTTTCCGGCACAGCCCGCTGGCTTTCGGTCCATTCGGAGATTTTTCGCTTATAGAAATCGCGTTCATACTGCAAATCCAGGATTTGCTTAACTAATTCCTTGTTGCGTTCTTCCAGCTCGGTTACAGTCTGGGTTGGGATTGATTCTTTGGTTTTGAACAGTGATCCTGGTTTTCTGGTAGTAGTGGAAGGAGTTCGCCGACTTCGCTGAGCATAAGCCTGATTTCCAGAGAACAGGAGAATTTCCGCAAAACAAAACAGGGCCAAAAAGAGACCGTTCATTTTGTATCGGCAAAACTGCATGTTCTTCATAATTATCATTTCCGCGTGATATTAATAGTGATTTGAATCATCTTTTATTCTATGAACTTCACCTGATCCAGATTAAGCGTAATTGGTTCCGAACCCGGTAGAGATAGCAATCGTACGGTAATAGTTCGATTGATCTCATCAATGCGGATTACTTCGGCCTGTTCGGATGTCAGCGGGCCCTGGGTAATGACAACCAGTCTTTGGATCGCGGGCGATTCCGGGCGTGGCGAAGAAAGTGCCGGCTGGGTGGGTACCGAGATGACCGGTGCTGGTGCTTCGGCCACAACCTCTCCGGTCCTGATCAGCCAGTTGATTGTAAAATGCAGGCGGGCGCCGTTACTAAATTTCTCCGGAGTGTAACCGCAATCAAATTTAAAAGCGCCATACATGATTCCTCCGCCGAAGGTTAGACCTTCTTTGCAAAATCCGGTCCGGGCAATTAACCGATCCCGGAAAACATATTCGACACCCAGGCCATAGCTGGTTTGACGAGCGCCGATCAGGTTAAAATCGCCCGCCAGTAAAAAACCTCTTAAGCCCAAGGGTTCATAATAAGCCGCGCCAATTCCAATTTTCGTTGGAATAGTCTCTTTAAGTTTTGAGGCAGTATTCCAGGTTACGGAAGTGTTAATATCCCTGATAGCTCCACCGATCGTGATATAATCTCCGAGATAAAGCGCCGACCCCAGATCGAATCCAAGTCCTTTAGCGGCATAGCCGGCCAGACTATGATACAGAAATTTACTACTAAGTCCGAGCGAAAATACATCACCGATCAGGTAGCCATAGCTAAAAACGAAGGCACTCTGTAAATCGGAAAAGTTCTGGGTAATAAAGCCGGATTGATCCCGGCCGGGAATATTGTCGATTCCCAACTGAGTCCAACCGATTCCGAAATTACCCAAATAATCGGAAGGATAAACAAACGTAAAATCATAATATTTGCGGTCATATTTGAGACGCGACAGAGTGGCGTTAAGCTGGACATCAGTTTGAATTCCCAGCATACCGGGATTGATAAAAATAGCCGAAGGATCATCGGCAATTGCCAGGGCAGTACCTCCCAACCCATAGGCGCGGGCTCCCGCATTGAAATTTTGAAACAAACCGGCATCGCCCCCGGTTTGACTCCAGCCATTGACCATCAGTATTAAGAGGGTTGCGGAAATATTTAAAACCCAGCTCCGGGACCGGGTTGAATTGAGACGGTTTGATAGAAACCGATTAACGCAGAACAGCCACTTTTCCAATTATTTTATCTCCTTGAAGCGTCTTAACCACATAATAATAAACTCCGTTTGCCACAATCGTACCGTCAGAGTTTTTTCCATCCCAGTTTAAGACATGGGTCTCGTCATTAGCCGCGATGGTCGTATGCCTGAAAAGGTCTATCACTTTCTGCCCAGCCAGGTCGTAAATCGTCAAATCCAGCGTAGTTTCATAGGGGAAAATGGTTTTGAATTTGACACCTTCCTCCGGGTTGAAAGGATTCGGGTAAGCAAATATGTATTTATCCTTGGGCTCGGCTTTAAGATAAACCGGTTGGGAATAATTAGGAATTTCATCATAGGTAAAGGCGGAGTAGTAGTAGATGGTATTATTTTCCAAATCTGTATCCAGAAATGAGGTGAATGTAGCATCGTAGACCGGTGTTAGATCATTATCTACAGAATCAAGAAATCCCTCGAGGCTACGGTAAATTACTACACCCTTGAAATCGATATCGTTTGGATTGCGCCATACTAACTGCAGTTGACCACTGCCATTTTCACGAACACGAAAATCACTGATTTGGCCCGGCGCGAAAGTATCGACCGGCGCAATGTCAGTTACCAAACTATCGGCCGTACCGGTGAACCGATTCAGGTCCGGGGTAATGAAAGTCAGTGAATCAATCCGGAAGAGAGCCATGCCAGTATCAATCGCGACGAAATTCAGATTGAAGCAGGTTCCGGGAGCGGTCACATAACGTCCGGCGCCCAGCATGATTGCGACCATATAAATGGCCGAATCACCGGCAGTATTCTGAATATGAATATCACTGAAAGTCGCTCCGATGAAAAGAACTCCGGCGGCGCCATTCAGGTAACGATAGCGACTTTCATCGTAATTCAGGAGAATTGAAACCGTTTTGATAGAGTCACCCTGCTCGGCCCCGACTTCCAGCGCAACTGTATCGCCCAGCGAAGCCTCAGTAGTATTAATTTCAAGACTGATGTGCGGTGTGGTTTGGGACAATGCCAAACCGGCTACCGAACATATCATTAGGAGTGGGATTAGGAAAATACATTTTGAATCATTATTGCGGTGTCTCATTTTCTCTCTGTTAGTGAGTTGTATGCATTAGCGTAAAAGGATAATTTTTTGGGTGTGCTGATGGCCTGGAGTAGTTAGTTTCAGAAAATAAGTACCACTGCCGAGGGGAATACCGTTTTCGTCGGAACCATTCCATATTAATGAATACCTCCCGCTTTCCAGTGGTTGATTAGTGAGGATTTTGACGCGCCGCCCCCGCAGATCATAGACGATCAAACTTACCTGACCGGCTGAACGGGGTCCGATCCAATAATCGATCCGAGTGGCATTATTGAAAGGATTGGGATAGCTGGCAAGCAAGTCCATATCAACCGGGAGCAAGGCCGTTTCCTGTGACTGGCCGATTTGGTATTCTCTGCTATTCCAGTCATCTCCAAATATATTAAGTGAATTAAGGATTAAAGTCGGTATAACGCCTTTCTGACTTTGCAATTCGACCTGGAAGATGCGGTCATCTATACCAAGAGTTCCGCCGAGCTTGAATAAATATATATCCAGGATGCCCTTTTTTACCAAGTCGGGCGGATAAAGTAGAAGTGGGAGATGCTCTGAATTGGACAGGGCTGTGACTTTTAGCAAAGCAGTCGGCTGTGGCTCGAAATGCAAGCGGGCATGTACGGCATTTACCTGAGCGGTGTTACTGATTTTTAAAACAAACTGCGTTTGACTGGCATCGCCAGTGCTGGCAACTCGTGATAATATGACTTTATGGGGCTGATTCCGAACAAGGTTTTTCTGGAGAAAAGCGCCATTGTAGGTTCGGTTGTAATTGCGGGCCACTACCAACAGGTCGTAAAAGTTGGTTGTATCATCAGGATCAATTTCATCCGGATCGTGAGAAAAAGGCGAGCCAATATCGAAACGATCGTACCAGGCCGGGTCATTTCTCCCCAGCCAGATGTAATTTGAAAATAGCGTAATATCTTCGATGGTAACCTGCCCGTCGCCGATTTCATTCAGATCGGAATCGGCCCAGTCGCCGAGGATATATTTCACCCAGGCATCATAACGGTCGGAGGTTGGTGAATAATCCGGATTGGCATAGTTCTGCAATTTTCGATAAGTGTGGTAGCGGATGCCAAATTGATCGCGCAGGTCTTCATTCTGAATGAAAATTGGACTGACGCCGGGTTTCAGTACTTTGAAGTTTAACCGGGCGACCGTAGCCGTATCATTTTTTATCTGCCGCCAGGTGGTCGTGTCCGTAAGGCAGTTTTTCAGGGCCATTTCGCAGTGATAGATTACATAATTAGGTTGGCCGGGAATGGTTTGACTGGTCAAGTAAAGTGTATCACTGACATAGTAGGAGGCATATTCGCGCCAGACATTTCCCGGTTCAATTGATGCCAGGCTCAGAATCGAATTATCATAACCGAAATCGAAGCCGGCTGATTCGATAATTAATCCCGAATCGGAATCTTGTGACAGTAAATATACGTCGGCAGTAAATTCCAGATCATTGATTCGCTGAGTTTTACTACTACTTGAACGCGGATTAAAATTAGCATAAAACATATTCAGTCGAACACTATCATCTTCAGCGGAGGTCGGAGTGGAATTGCGTACCGTAACCGGTAGATTTTTGGCTTGTATTGAAAAATACTGGGCTGTCGCCGTGTCCCCAATCAGGTTGTTGGGAACTTCGGGTGTAACAACCAAATCCTGGATCAGTTCATCCACGCTGAACAAAACACCGTCAGGTCCGGCGGCACTGGTATCGATCTCGAGATTTTCCGGATTAGAATCGTGCCAATTTGGAACGACCGAGACGATAAAAAACATCTGGTTGTTTGACAATTGAATATCTGCCGGAGTCGAAATCGAATTCGTCGGGAGTGTCTGTGGAATAATTAAATCTTCGTTTAAATCCAGTGCAATCTGAAAGGTATCGATAGTTGAGAACTTCTTATCGCCGTTATCCTTCCATAATTGAATTTCATTGATAAACCAGGTTGAGCAATCAGTAAGCGGACGAACACCAAACTGAGTCAAACGATATTGGGCTGAGACTATCTCGCCAAATTTCAGACTGGCGATAGCTAAAGTATCTCCCGCCGCCAGATGTCTCCAATGATTAGTTTTATCGGATTGAAGATATTTAAACTGCCAGACATAATTTTGGGCACGGGCGGGCAATCCGGCGAGGAAAAGTAAACCAATACTCAGCCAGATTGCGAAGTTTTTCAGGAATTTTATAGATTGAATAGCGCTCAAACCGGACAAGAATTTACTTTTAACGGATTAGGAGAATTTTGTGTTGAAGACAAAAGTTCTTGCTTTTAAAACTGACAATATATAGACCGCTGACGACGACCTGCCCTTCTTGGTTTTTACCATCCCAGGTTTGAGTATAACTGCCGGCCAGCAGGCGACCAGAACCGAGGGTGCGAACCAGACTACCACGCAGATTATAAATCTGCAAAGTATAATTACCTATCTCATCGGATGGAATTTTGTAGCGAATTACCGTCGTGGCATTGAAGGGATTCGGATAGTTGGACAAGGTCAGGTATTTTTCAGACAAAATGGTGCCTGAAGTACTAATCTGGCCCTCGAGCGGTTGACCATCGACATTCCGACAGTCGGCGGTCATTAAATTTAGTACGGGTAGGCCAGGGGTAAGTTTTTTAAGGCGAATAATCGCAAAAATCCCGTTACCTGAAATTGGTTGGGAAAGTGCCAAGAAATTAAGGTCTAAGATTCCCTTTGTCAGAGAGATTTCGGGATATATCAGCAGGTTTTGGGGAGTGGTTTTTTGGATCAGTTCACCTTTCTGTAATCCGAGGAATTCGACCTCGGTCGGGTCGAATCCAAGTTTGAATTGGGCGCAGGCCATCTGCGATAGATTTTCAAGTTTGATATAAACATTATATTCGGAAGTGGCTGATGGCGAAGCTGCCGTAAGAATCGAAACCGCAAGTGGTTTCCGGGTAGTGATTTTCTGGGCAAAATCGCCGGTGTAACTCCGATAATAATTGGTAGCCAGTACCATCAGATCGTAGAAATTGGTGGTATCGTCCGGACTAAGCACGTCCGGATCGTGGTTATCCTGAGAACCAATGTCAAACCGTTCGTACCAGTCGGCCGAATCGGGATTGAGCCAAATATAGTTGGAAAACAAGCTGATATCATTCACATCAACCTGGCCATCGCCGATTCCATTGGCAAGATCGGAACTAACACTCGCTACGAGATCACCGAGGTTGAATTTCGCCCAGGCATCGTATTGGGGAGAGGCACTTTCAGTTTCGTTATATAGATTCTGATAAATGTGATAGGGGATTCCCCATTGATCAATTATTGTGATTTCACTAAGGGAGATTGGACTCACACCGGGTTTGATGACCCTGAAATCCAGAATTGCCAGGTTGTTATGTGCGATATCGACATAATTGATTTCATCCATAATCAGGCCTTCAAAACGCACGATCGAGTATTGGGGGTCCGCACTAATTTCAACTTGGCCGAAGCCACTTCCTTCAGAACTATAGGCTTTGTCCTGCCAAAGATCACCGTAACGCAGGCTGTCGAGTTGTAAAATTGTATTATCCCAGCTGACTTTGAAGGAAGCGTACGATAAGCGGTCTTCTTCACCGACCTCTAGCAGGTTAGAATAGGGCAGGTTAATATAGGCTGAAAAATTTAGGTCGGTGATGATCTGGTTCTGCGCTCCCGGCGCCGTCAGAGCCGTATAATTCGGGTAGAAACGAATACTATCCTCAGCGATTGAACGGTTTTTATTATAAACAACAACGGGTAAATTAACCGCCCGCAATTGGTAATAGATGTCCGGATTGCCATCCCAGCTATTGGAAGTCTTGGATAGCGGGGAAACAGTCAAGTCGTCTCGACTTTTATCTACTGTTATCCCGAATCGAGCACCGTTTTGATCACTAATTTCAAGGTTGTCCGGTGCAGAGTCATGGAAATTTTTAAACTTCATGGTGACAAAAAAGGTTGTTGTATCATCCAGTTGCAGTTCGTCGCCCTCCAGATCGAAAATGACCGGATTGGTTGGGGTTGCCTGAGGATTGATTGTAACCAATTTCTGACTGATTAGTGAATCGGCTGTTCTATCCAGACTTCCCGGATAATGATCGGTATTTTTCCATAACTCTAAAGAATCGATCAGCCAGGTACTGGTATAATCACTAAATGGCCGTACCGCAAATTTGGTCAGCTTGTAATCGGCATCGGTGATCTTAATAAATTGAGCTTTCAGAACCACTTTATTCTCACCGGAGGCGATTCGCTTGCCCCAGTCATTTGAGGCACTCGGGTAGGTGATGATCCAGCGGTAATCCTCGGCTGAAGCTATTTGAGTCATAATGAAAACGATCATTACTAAACCGGCATAAATAGGGTTTCTTTTCATATCTATTTCCCTTATATGAAGTGGATATTCATTTTTAGATTGCTGTCATGCCGATTAAAAATAGTAGGGATTGATGGAATTATCAAGGAAAACCTTACGCGCGTAAGGAGTTATTATGGATTTCTATTTATAAAATGGCGGGTGTCAGTGTTTATTATTGTTGACACTGCCATATCAGGTTCGGGACAGAATATTAATAGAACGAGTGAGAAAAGAATAATGTGATTGAAGATTATAACCGAACCCATATTTGGCATTAAGACGGAGTGCGGGCACCGAGATCCTGAATCTGAACGATATTAATTGGCCAGCTTGACGTTCTGTAAGGAATGTCATAGATTATCGCGGTCTGTCAGGTTTAATCCTATGATGAGTAGTAAGCATGGCAAAAATTGATACACCGACTCCTAAGGCCTACTGGATGGTCACATATGGAGATATGGTAACCCTCTTGTTGACTTTTTTTCTGCTGATGATCGTTATTTTGAATGAGGCCGAAAGTAACATCTATCGTATGGTTAATCTGCTTCTGAACGAGACCGAACAGAACTTAACCCAATATATCCAACAAAATAAACTCGATAGATATATTAATGTCACACGCACAACCAAAGGAGTCCAACTGACTATCAGCGGTGAATACTTCTTTGATATTAATTCGGCCGAAATAAAACCCGAACTGAAGGATGTACTGGCTTATATCGGTGGAACGTTGAGTCAGTCCCGACTCCTGCGAATTCAGGATGATCCGGAAATGCGCGGATTTTACGACGCCTTACAACGAGCTGAACACAAACTGAATGTAGAAATCCGGGTAGAGGGCCATACCGACAACTGGCCAATCCGTGGCGGCAAATACCAGAATAACTGGGAACTAAGTACCGCCCGCGCCCTGGAAGTCGTCCAGTATATCAGTTCCTCATCAGGAATTCCCGAAGCGGTGTTTTCTTCGCTGGGCTATGGCGAGTTTCGCCCGATTGCCGATAATACGTCGGAAGAGGGACGGAATAAAAATCGGCGGGTGGAGATATTCATCGATGCCGATATTACGGCTAATAATCAAATTAAATAATTAACTAATCGTTCAACTAAATCCCATCGCAATTCCACACTTTTCGCGAAACACCTGAAATTTTTATAAAAGTCATAGGTTTTTCCTGACCAGCGGCCGGGATAACCAGTCGGTTTTTAAAATCAGATGAATTTTAAATCCCGATGCTGTTCGGAGTTGATTATTCTGTTTCCGATTCGGAGGAGGCTGAATCCTTTTTTTCTTTATTTGAAATAATGGTCAGGACGGTTAAAGCGACCAGACCGATCGCGATAACAATAGCCAGAATCTTAAAGATGATCTTAAGGTATTTCATATTTTATTCCGGTTTATTAGGATACTTTCTTCAATAATTCGACCGATTCTTTTTGCATAGCTTTATCTGAATCACTTTCAGCCGGCAGAGCCAGGGCTTGCTGAAGATTCTTTTTGGCGGCCTCTTTCTTCTTTAGTTCGATTTGCGTTTTACTGAGCCAGAGTAGGTGACGGATATCTTTAGGATTTAGCTCGTGCGCTTTCGTAAAAAATTGTTCGGCCTCTGCGAAAGATGCTTTAGGAGGAGTGGCGTATATTAAACTGGCGATCTGGCGTTCGGCCCAGCTCAAATCGGCCAGTGCAAAGTGCCAGCGTCCCATGACGTGATAGTTGGCATCGTTCTGGGGATCAAGTGCGATTGCTTTCTCGGTATGTTCACGGACGGCATAGGAATTAGTGATTTTTTGCTTGGTGCCTTCGATCTCGCCAATTCGTCCGATCAGGATGGCATAATACTGGTGACCGCCAGCAACATTCGGAGCCAGTTCGACGCATTTTTTGGCATATTCGAATCCGGGATAGACATTGGCTTTCTGGACTTCCATATTATCGGGTTGTTGGTCGGCGAAATCGAAATAAGCCCGGGCAATTTTCCAGAGCACTTCGGGATTTTTAGGATCAATTTTTTCCGCCTCCCGCAGTTTCGCCATCGTGCCCGTGAAATCACTGGCGTCATGCAATTTTTCAGCTTCGATCAAGAGAGTTTTAACTTTCGACGCTTGCGGAGTCAGACTAACCGCCCAGGCGCAAACTAACAAAGCGATCAGGCAAATTTTCCCCAAATTTGAAAATGATAGTTTTTGCATGTGAACCTCTTCTTAATTTCGTTATGAGAAATATGATATTGTATCCGGCGTCAGGCCGACCGATGGAAATGATCCGATTAAAAACTTAAAAGATTTCAAAAAAGGTAATTTTCAATTCCCGGTTCATAAAGTCAACCTGTTCGCGGTTAAGCAGAATATTGTTGAAGTCAATTTCAATGGTCAATTTATCAACGGGTTGCCAGCGGATACCAGCATTCAGGTAGCCGCGCCCTTTACCGAGCATGGATATTTCGGAGCGATTGTCGTTCAAGGCCGCGTCATATTCAATAATCAAGGCTATTTCGGGATTCAGGTCTTTGTCGATTCCCAGGAAAAAAGAGGGATCGGCGTCGCCGTCGCTTTTTTCCAGCGGATTATAGTTAATCCCGCCGTGAAGTCCCAGATTACCCAGGAAATGAAAATTTTTACTGACGACGGCATAGAAGCCGAGAGCTTTCGTCTCATATCGCTTCAGCGAATCGATGTAATTTCCCAAACCCTGAGATGAAAAACCCAATAATAAAGCAGGAAATTTATCGGATTCCTCGACAAAGCGATATCTGATTTCGACCCCAGGCTGATTGTACCAGTTGATCTTCTGATTGCCGATGATATTTCCGCCACCATAGGATATGCTGAACATAAACCGTTCAAAAACTCCCACTCCGATCTGCCCCCACAAGCCGCCGTCTGGAAAAAGGCGACATTCGACGGCATATGAGCCGCGCGGCAGTACTCCGGCGGTAGGTATTGTAACTAGATTAATGGGCTGATTGATACCGGGATCGCCCTGAGCCCACAGTCCCCCTGCCAGTGATATCAAAAGAATAATCACGAAAAAACATTTTCTATTCATAAGCAACTCTCATATTTGTCTGAATATACGTTGATAGAAGTTGAAAATCAAATGAGTTTTTCGAATTTGCCAGGTATTCGAAAAATGATATAAATCAAATTTTCACAATTCATATTTGACAGTTAGCAATAAGCTTTTTATATTCAGGCGTTTTAGAAAACTTGACGGTGCTGAATGGTAAAATCGCAAAAAAGTCAAAAACTTAATCGTAAAAAAAACACGACTCGGAAAAGTTTTACTATTCCTTTTGATGTCGCGATATTAATTTTAGTCAGTGTTTTGATTTTTATTATGTTTACGATAGCATATCGCAGTTGTTCGAAAGATGATAATCAGCTGGAGAAGCTCAAGGTCAATATAGAAACTAAAATAACTGGCTTCCAGCCGGAAGGGGAACTCCTATGAAAGGTTTTGGCGCAGTATTAGTGATCTGCAGTTTGCTATTATTAGTGCTCGAGCATTTAAAACTGATCGATGTATTTGGCATTATCGGTTTGTTAATCGGTCTCTTTATGATCTTTTTCCCCGAAAAAGCCGAGGAATTGTATACTAAAATAAAAACCGGTAAACTAAAATAAGTCGTCAACGGTTCCGATTCTGGCTCAAAATGGTTTAATTTCAACACCGTTCGAGAGAAGGATAGGCTGAAGAGCATTGAATTGTTCTTTATTTCCTGAAAAACTCTCCTTAGTTACAGACTATCAAAACAATCCATCTTAATCTTATTTGAGGAAAACTTTAATCGAAAGAATTTCCCGATGCTTGCGTTGGGTGGCTTATCAACTGCTTTTAAAAATATCACTATTTTTAGCCGCAATTGACTGCTCTAACATTTCAGTCGTAACCAATGATCTGGAATTTTATCCAAAGTTAGTGTATCTTTAACAGGTTTTTTAGGAGTTAGAATGCCACTGTTTGAGTTTAAATGTCAGAATTGCGGTCAGATTTTCGAGGAACTGGTTTTCTCCAGCCGGGTCTCTGAGGATGAAATTACCTGTCCGCACTGCGGATTGGCGCAGGCCGAGAAATTGATTTCAGCTCCGGCCATCGCTGGTACATCGGAGAAAACGATCAGTACGAGCCCTTCCTGCGCCGGCAGTGGTTTTTCCTGAGCACATTAATTGAAACCGGCAGTTGGTCGGTTGCGATAATAAATGACCTCTTATAATAAAAGGAATAAACATGCATTACAGGCAAATCGGTAACAGTGACTTACTCGTCTCGGAAATCAGTCTGGGATGCTGGACACTCGGCGGTCTTAATTGGGTCAACGGCGTACCCAATGGCTGGGAAAACGTCGATGAAAACGAAGCTATTTCAGCAGTCAATTATGCTATCGACCAGGGCGTGAATCATTTTGATAATGCCGATGTTTACGGCAACGGACGAGCGGAACGTCTTTTGGCTAAAGCCCTCGGTACGCGTAACAAAGATGTTATTATTGCTACCAAAGTCGGGTATTTTCCCGGCACAGCCGCGCATCCTTATGAACCGCAACATATCCGCCATCAGCTGGAACAATCGCTGGTCAATTTAAAACGCGATTATGTCGATATATATTATTTCCATAACGCTAATTTTGGCAATAAAGATATTTATCTCGACGATGCAGTGGCAATGATGTATCGCCTGAAAGAAGAAGGCAAGCTACGTATAATTGGTCTTTCGGCTGGCAGTGATAACGAATTTGAACGCTTTGTGCCGACAATCAAACCGTCAGTATTACAGGGTCAAGCCAGTATTCTGCACGATCATTTTGTCCGGGAAAATACGCCAGTCTGGAATCTGATGAAAGAGCATCAAATGTCATTTGTGGCCTTCAGTCCGCTGGAACAGGGTTTGTTGCTTAATAAATATCGTTATGATCACAGACCGGATTTCAAAGAGGGCGATCATCGCAAACGATCCCCACGTTTTGATCCGTTAAACCTCGCGCGGTTAAAACCTAAAATGGAAAGACTGATTGCCCGTTTTGGTAAAGACATAAAAGAACTGGCGCGGGTGGCTTTGCAATACCTGTTGTTTCAGGATGTTGTGGCGGCGGTAATTCCGGGTTTTCGAAATCAAGCCCAAGTAGTCAATAACCTGGCCGGTGCCAACCAGCCGCTGACGGCCGCTGAAGTTGATTTTATCCGCCAAATATTTGCGGATTAATTTTTGTCAAACGAGCTATTTTTCGGAATTCGCGTTTTGATATAAAGTTGCCGCTCGTTCGGCGGAAACGGTAATACCTTTAATCATGGCCGAGCTAAAGCCCTCGTGTTCCATCTGATTCAGTCCGGCGATAGTACAACCACGCGGGGTTGTAACCCTGTCAATTTCGTATTCGGGATGATTGGCGTTGGTCAGGAGTAAAGTGGCCGCACCGCGCGCGGTCTGGGCCGCTATTTCGATGGCATCCTTAGAATGAAAACCGATCTCGATCCCGCCCTGCGAAGCCGCCCGGACAGCCCGTAAAAAGAAAGCGATTCCGCAGGCTCCCAACGCCGTCGCGGCGATCATTTTTTCTTCTTCAATGACGATGGTTTTCCCCACCGTATCGAAAATCGATTTAGCGAGTGTGATATCGGTTTCGGTGGCAGTGTCGGAGGCCAGGCAGGTCATCGATTCACGCACGGCGATGGCGGTATTGGGCATAGCTCGTACCACGGTGATTCCGGTTCCGACTTTTTTGACTATTTGAGCGGTGCTGATGCCGGTCACGACAGAAATTACGATGTGCCGGTCGGGTTTCAATTCGGGCGCAATCTCGCTGAGGACAGCATTAACCTGTTGCGGCTCGACGGCAATCAGAATTACTTTGGTCTGACGAACCGCTTGGCGGTTGTCACTCAAGACAATGAAGCCGCGGTTGTGCATTGCTTCCAGTAAATGAATCCGGCGACGGGTCAAGATAATATCGACAGGTTTGAACCGACCGGAATCGGCCAATCCATTAGCGATTGCAATTCCAATATTACCGGCGCCAATAATGGCGATTTTGATTTTTTCCATGGTTTTTACTCCTTTGAAATTAAAATGGATACCGCTGGCGCGGTCGAAAATCCGGTCGCATAATGAGTGACTTGTGAGACAATCCCAGGGTGATCTTACTCCGATAGGATTGAATAGTAAAACCCAGACAGGTCATTTTTTGAGATACATTCATTTTTTATACTTTTAATTTCTGCGACCGTGTATTTTATGATAATTTTTAATTGTTGTCAAGTAGTCGACTTTCAAAATTTTCAAAAACAGTTAAATTTACCGGCAAATATTAAGTGATCGGAATGAAATTGTAAAAATGGAGAATCAAAGATGAGTGAAATTTCACGCTGTCCCTGGCCTTCTGACGATGAATTGATGATCGTTTACAACGATACGGAATGGGGCGTGCCGCTTCACGACGATCGCCAACTGTTCGAATTCATGGTGCTGGATGCCTTTCAGGCCGGATTAAGCTGGCGGACGATTTTGCATAAACGTCAGAATTTCCGGCGGGCTTTCGCTGATTTTGATTTCCGTAAAGTCGCCCGATTCGATGAAAAGCACTATAATCTTCTGCTGACCGATGCCGGAATAATTCGCAACCGGGCTAAAATCCGGGCTACGATCGAAAATGCCATTCGCTTTTTAGAAATTCAAAAAGAATTCGGTTCGTTCGATCGCTACATCTGGCAATTCAGCGATGGGAAAACGATTGTGAATCACTGGCCGACCCTGGCTGAACTACCGGCCAAATCAGCCGAAGCCGAGAAAATGAGTGCCGATCTGATACGGCGTGGTTTTCGATTCGTCGGACCGACAATCTGCTATGCCTTTATGCAGGCGGCCGGAATGGTCAACGATCATCTCGTGAACTGTTTTCGCTGGCGGGAGTTGCAGGAAGGATTAAGATAAAAAGTACTTAAAAGTACTTTTAAGTACTTAAGACCGATATAGAATCGGGAAGAAGTATTTACAATATTTTTTAAATAGGCGCAAAAAATCCTTGACAAATAAGTCGATGTGTTGTACATTAGCAGTGTATTAGTAATATAGTATACTAAAAAGGAGAGTTAGATGATAGAAGTAAAAAGTTTGGATTTCACTTATGGTAAAAAGGCTAACCTGTTCAATGCTCTCGATTTGCATTTGACGGGCGGCAATGTTTACGGTTTGCTGGGTAAAAACGGGGCTGGTAAGACCACCCTGCTTAAAATCCTGACCGGACTTTTATTTTCTCAGAATGGAGAGGTTAGAGTACTGGATTTTAGACCCCGTCTCCGCGAACCGTATTTCCTGCAGGAGATTTACCTGATCCCGGAAGAATTTTATCTGCCTTCTGTATCATTGCAGGAATATGAGATGGCATATGCGCCGTTTTATCCGCGTTTCGATCACCGTATTTTCGAACAATCACTGACCGAATTCGAAGTTCCTTCACTGGACCGGTTATCGTCGTTATCATTTGGTCAGAAGAAAAAATTCCTGATTGCTTTCGGTTTGGCGACTCAGTGTAAGATATTGTTTCTAGATGAACCGACTAATGGCCTGGACATTCCGACCAAGAGCCAGTTTCGTAAGATTCTGGCGTCATCTGTCTCGGATGAAAGAACTATCCTGATTTCCACACATCAGGTTCGCGATATGGCTAATCTGATCGATCCGATCATTATCCTGGATGAAGGTCAGATCATTTTTAATTGGAATCTGGAAGAGACCGCCCGACGTCTGGTTATGAAAGTCTATGAAGACGAACAGAAAACGGACGGTTGTTTGTTTTGCGAAAAGACTATCGGTGGATATATTGCCCTGGAAGAGAATAAAACCGGGGAAGATTCAAAGATTGACATCGAATTACTATTCAATGCGGTAATCAATAATCGTGAACGCATTGCTCAGATTTTTGGAAAGGAGGCTTGAAATGGAACGGAAAAATATTTTCGACTGGAGACGATTGGTCCATTTAATCAAAAATGAAATTGTCGGTACTTACCGCTCGTTGTTGGTTTCGACCGGGGCGATCGGCGGTGTTCTGATGGTAATCTATCTGTTACAAATGCTGGCGCATAATCCGACCGCTTTTCACGAAGTCTGGTATCCGTTAGTACTTTTGATTGGCGGTTTTGTGATTTCAGGTAAAATATTCAGTGTACTCCATGATCGTCGCCAGAATTATATCTATCTGACTCTGCCGGCTTCGGATTGTGAAAAGCTGATCAGCAAACTGCTTTTATCTTCTGTCGGGTGGGTGGTATATTCGGCTTTATTTTACTTTGTGTTTTCAGCCGTGGCGGCCATCATCAGTCAGATAATCTGGGGCGAATCGATGAGCATCTTTAATCCCTTCCAGTACCTCTATTTGAAGAGTGCCGCGGTTTTCCTGGTATTGCAGTCAATCTTTATCTTTGGTTCAATTTACTTTAAGAAGAATGCCCTGGCTAAAACCATAGGAAGTCTTTTCCTGTTGGGTTTCGTTTTGGCTTTAATATCGGGAATATTGGCCCGGATCATTTTTGCCAGATATATACCCTGGCACGGCCATATGGACATTGATTTCGAGTATTATTTTTTCCAGACTGATAATATTGAGACATTGGCTCTGATTCTGGCTAAAATTGTGAAATATTCGTTTTGGTTTCTGCTGGCACCATTCTTCTGGATTTTATCCTATATTCGTTTGAAAGAAATCGAGGTGTAAGATGGAATTCGAAACAAATCAGGCGATATATCTTCAGATTGTCGATTATATGTGCGATAATATTCTGTCCGGGAAATGGCCGGAGGGCCAGCGGATTCCGGCCATTCGGGAGATAGCCGTTAGTCTGGAGGTCAATCCGAACACCGTGATGCGCAGTTATGCTTATTTACAGGAGAAGAACATAATTTATAATCAGCGCGGGATCGGTTATTTTGTCTCTGAGAATGGTTTAGTCGCGACGCGTCTTCTTAAGCGCTCCGATTTCGTAAAAAATTCCTTGCCGCGGGTTTTTAAAAATATGGATTTACTCGAGGTCGGATTCGATGAATTGAATCAACTTTACAACCAATATAAAGCGAAAGGGAACTTATGAAAACCAGTAATAAAATTTTAGTGGGCACCGGTCTTTTATTCATCACCTTAATTCTAATTATAATGATTATCATCCGGTTAATACTGGGCACACTTCCCGAGAGCGGTGAGAGTTATTATGATCTGGGACCGGAAATTACCACTAATTATAATTTCAGCGATTTTAAAAAGATCGAGATCAATGATAACTGGTCAGTCACCATCCGTCAAGGTAATCAGTTTGGAGTGGAAGTAACCGTACCCCAGTCTATTGCTGAAAAGGTTGAAGTTGAGGTGGTAGGTGACCGTCTGACCTTTACCAATGACAGCTTCATGCGGCGCAGAGGCCGACTCGAGGCTCTGGTGACCATGCCAAGTATTGATGGAATCACTTCCGAAGATGTTGCCCAGTTTGATCTGGATGATTTCACCTGCGATCGATTACAGATTAAACTGGACGGGGCTTGTAAAGTCCGGGCGCGCAACAATGTTATTACGAATCTGGATTTGAAGTGTACCGGAGCGACACACGCTGATCTGGCCGAGAGTGTTATCACCAACGCCAATGTACGCGTCACCGGCGCCAGTCACATTGAATTAAATATGAACGGCGGTGACTTGACCGGAGTAGCTTCCGGTGCGGCGAAGATCGTGTATTACGGTACGGTGAATACCGAGAAGATCAGGTCCTCCGGAGCGGTTTCGATTCGGCATCGGGATTGAATTCAAGTAAATAGTTGATTGAAAAACCGGCTTGTTATTTTTTAGCAAGCCGGTTTTATTTTCAGTTTGTGACGACCAATACTTGACATTCATTTAATTTTTGCATAACATTTCCAGCCTTTTTAAAATTAACGTAGATGTTAAATGGATATATTGATAGCTACTAATAACCGTGATAAGATTCGCGAAATTAAGGAGGTATTTCTACTGCCAGGCTTGGTGTGGCATATACTGGATGAATTCCCAAACTGTCCCAGGGTTGTGGAAGATGGGAACACCCTCTTCGAAAACGCATTAAAGAAAGCACTAATGATTGCTGAATTTACAGGATTGCCAACAATTGCTGATGACACCGGTCTGGAAGTAGATGCTTTGAACGGACAACCGGGAGTTTTCTCGGCCCGTTTTGCCGGTGAGGGAGCCACTTATGCTCAGAATGTGGCCAAACTCCTGGAAGTCATGCAGGGTGTGCCGGACTCACAGCGACAGGCCCATTTTAGATGCGTGGCGGTTTATTACCGGCCGGATTTAACGGTATCTGCAGAAGGCCGGATTGATGGTATCATCTTACGACAAGTCCGCGGTAAAGGCGGATTCGGTTACGATCCGGTATTTTGGGTGCCGAAACTCGGCCGCACTTTTGCGGAAATGGATTTGAACGAGAAAAATGCTATTAGCCATCGTGGGCAGGCATTTGCCCGATTAGCGCAAAAATTAAAGTTGGCAGGTAAATTTGAAAGCAATAATAGTTGAGGTTCTTTTTTAGAATTGTTACCTTTCACGAAGTAAACTCCGCTTCGTTTTAACCACCATATTAAAAAGGCTGTAAGATTATTATCGATCTGATAAAAAGATATAGTATAACCATTTTGATTTTAATGGGATTATTTGTCCCAAGCCTGGCGGCGGACAAAGAGCCGGCTGTATTTCCGATCCGGGCTGATTGGTTAGCGGGTCGATATGCGCCGGCCAGCCTCGAGACTAAACGCGGTTTGTCGTTGCTCTCCCCGAATTATGCCAATTTGAACCGGAATGTCTTGGCGGTCAAATTTCCCGGTACGAAAACAAGTCGGGAACTCGATAAATCCGGTCAGAACTTTATCTTTTCAACTAATGTAGCCGGGGTACCACTTTTGACACCGGTCGGAATCCCGGTAACAAGTTATTTTAGTCTGAGACAGCAACGAGATTGGCATAACAAATTCGTTGAATTGACTTTGGCAAAGCCTCCTGAAACTGCCGCCGCCGGTGATAAACTGGAACTCATCGGAGCCGATATTGCCGGTCAGCACGTCGCCCTGCGGGTTTCCGGTAACGTCAATATCAACGGACGCCTGCAAAGTCAAAAACGTTCTCAGGTCAGCAGTAGTTATTCCGAGGGCACTTCGACTAGCTTTATTGTCGATCAGAAACAGCAGTTGAGTATCGAAGGCAAAATTGGCGACCGGATCAGCATCCTGGTCGATCAGGACAGTGAGCGTGACTTCGATTTCGAAAATGCTATCAAGATAATTTATACCGGTAAGGAAGACGACATCGTACAAAAGGTTGAAGCCGGTAATGTAGCTCTATCCCTTCCCGGCACCCAGTTTGTGACTTTTTCAGGGAAAAATAATGGTCTGTTTGGTTTGAAGGCGTTAATGAAATTTGGCGGGATCGATGTGACCACGATCGCCAGTATCGAGAAGGGTAAAAAAGAAAAACTAAGTATCGATGGCGGAGCTCAGACTTCGGTGGTCAGCATCAAGGAATATGAATATCGCCATAATCTATATTTTTTCCTGGATACTCTCTTTCGTGATAATATGTATAAAGGTTTTGAAGAGAAACGATTATTTGTAGTTGATCCGAACAGGGTGATAGCTGATTTGCGAGTATATAAATCTCAAACTACTGAAGAAGCCGGCTGTGCCTATGGTACCGCCTATGTCGATCCGCGTGACACCTCTCTGTATAGTGATAAAAGTGAAAACCAAATTTTCAAACTGCTGGAACTGAATACGGATTACATTGCGAATGTCTCGATGGGTTATATCCGTATGGCAACTCCGGTACAAGAGGGTGAAATACTGGCTGTGGCATATCGTTTAGTTGATGTCAATAAGAATACTATTCCGGGAGAGAAATATGGGGATTACGACCGCCCTGATACTTCGACGGCCAATATCGTATTGAAATTAATTAAACCCCAGGAAATGCTTCCGACCCATCCCTGTTGGAATCTGGAATTTAAAAATGTCTATTATCTGGGGACCACCGGTATAAATGAAGATGGATTCAACCTGGATATTGTCTATACTCTGGGTCAGGGTGATCAAAATTACGATGCCGAGACCGGTAAAAATTTTCTGGAATTGTTCGGAGTTGATCGGGTGGATAATAACGGTAATCCAACCCCGGACGGCGTTATTGATCTGAATAATCCTAACATTATTGATCTCAATTCCGGTGAACTATGGTTTCCTTACCTGCGCCCGTTCCAGTACGATCCCGAAGATGATTCCGGTAAGCGCAATCCTAACATTAGTAAGATTTACAATTGTTCGGCAATGTACGACAGTAACCGGGCCGACAACGACATTTCCGGTGAGACCAAGTTTAAGATTGTCGCCAGCTATAAGAATCGCAGTTCGATTCTCAATCTGGGAGCCATGGTCATTGAGAATAGTGAAACCGTGACGCTGAATAACCGTGACCTGGTACGGGGAATAGATTACACGATCGATTATTTTTCAGGGACATTGACCCTTATTGCACGGGATGCAACCAATCCGGATGCCAAGTTGGAAGTCAAGTATGAAAAGAATCAATTTTTCCAGCTCGATAAAAAAACTATTATTGGTACTCGGGCTCAGTATGATTTTGGTGAAAACAGCTACATCGGCGGCACCGCCCTTTTCTTCGGACAATCGGTAAGCGACGAGAAAGTCGAAGTGGGTTATGAACCGATGCGGAATTTTGTCTGGGATATCAATGGACGCTATAATCGCAATCTGGATTTCCTGACCAGAGCTATTAACTGGTTACCGTTGGTCAGTACAAATACCGCCTCATCTTTCGATGTTGAAGGCGAAATCGCCCAGGTATTGCCCAATCCTAATACCCTTAATAACGAAGACACCGGCGATCCCCATGGAGTCGGCTTTATCGATGACTTTGAAAGTTCCAAACGTATCACCGCGCCACCTATCATGCGGCGTTACTGGTCGCAGGCCGCGCCTCCTCTTGGGAAAACCAATAAAGAACGCGGTTTTACATTCTGGTTTAATCCCTGGAACGGCTTTGCCACTACGAGTATCTGGCCTGATAAAGAAGTCAGCATGACGGCTCAGAATACCAAAACCGAAATACTGATTCTAAGTGTCGATCCAAATTGGTCAATTGCAGTAGGGGATGGAGCATCGGTCCAGTCTGCCTGGGGCGGTGTCACCTATGCCTTCCCTCAAAGTTATTATGATCAATCGACCACTAAATATGTCGACATTTGGATTAAAGGTAATTCCGGTACACTGCATATCGACCTTGGCCAGATCAGCGAAGATCAAAACGATAATAAGATTCTCGATACTGAGGATCAGGCTGAGGCTGGCTTTACCATCGGAAATGGCTTACTCGAGGAAGATCGCGAAGATACAGGTTTGGATGGAGCCTGGGATGAAGATGAAACCATTGAGACTGAAAAATACGGTATTCTTGGATACGATAGCGATTCACTCAAATATTATAATCGGGATCCAAAAGATCCCCATTCCGATAACTGGAGATACTCAGAAGGAGGTGAAGAATATCGTTATATCAATGGTACCCAGAGAAATGCTAAAGATTCCAATGGTCTTTATCCCGATTCGGAAGACCTGAATAGTAATTTTGCTATTAACCTCACAAATGATTATTTCACCGCCGCGTTTGACCTGTCCGATCCTTATAATGAATATATCGCCGGTCAGACTTTCGTTGGTAACCGACCTACCGGTTGGAAACTGTATCAGGTCCCGTTGACGTCCTTTTCGAAAAATGAAACCGGCAAAGATGTCGGTTGGGAGAGTATCCGGGCTTGCCGAATTTGGTTTGACGGTCTGACCGGGGAAGATTCCGTTTTCATTGCCAAGGTGGAACTGGTCGGTAATGAATGGGAAGATCTGGGCATTGCGACTGACGATACCGCCGCCTTTGTGGAAAATGAGAACTCCTTCGCGATATCCGTCGTTAATACCGAAGACAATGATTTTTATGAACCTCCAACTGGAGTTCAGGGCGAATATGATGAAATTAATCAGATTCGCGCCAAGGAACAATCATTGGTACTGAATTTACCGGAAGAAGGTGTGGGATTGTTTCCCGGTGAATTATGCGCCGCTAAAAAGGTGCTTCACGAAGAAGCCAGCTATATCACCTATAAAGTGATGAAAATGTTTATTAATGGCTATAAATTGAATATACCCGGTTATGAATTTGATCCTGAAAATGAAGAAACTCCCCTTCAGTTTTTCATCAGATTTGGTAAAATAATTGAAAATTCCCCGGCGACGACCAATTATTATGAATATCGCCAACCGGTATTTTCTGGCTGGGCGAAAGAAAACGAGATGGAGCTGGATCTCGATTTTCTGACCGCCCTGAAAAAATATGAGTCCGAAGAAGAATATACCGGAGACGGTGAATTCCGGATTTATACGGATGCATCGGGCGTTACGATCCGCCACTACCGCGAAAAGTTAAATGGTGCCTATACCGGGAAGGAAATCATAATTCACGGCAAACCCTCATTGGCCAATATTAAGCACTTAAATATCGGTTTGCGAAACCGGGATGAAAATATTGGTTATGTCAATAACTTTCCTACCGGAATTGTCAAAGGTCAGGTCTGGCTGGATGAACTGCGTCTATCGGAAGTACGCAAGGACAAAGGTATGGCCTATCGCGCCAAGGCTAGCCTGCGCCTGGCCGATCTGGCCGGTTTCGATGTTTCGGTTAATTATAAAGATGCCGATTTCCACACCGTTGAACAACGTCCCAGTCTTCAGACCGACAATCTTAAAACCACTCAAACTTTAACTGCTACCGGCCGTATTGCGCTGGATAAATTTACGCCCGCCAACTGGGGGTTGCGTCTGCCGATCAGCGGCTCTTTTTCTCAAAGTACGGGTACACGGAAATACATTTACGGCAGTGATATTCTAATGGATGAGAATGCTCCCGACAGCCTGCTGGATATTTCGCACAGCTATGGTGTGAACACCTCGATCGAAAAACGGACTTCGGACTTCTGGTTGACCAAATTCACGATCGATCAGATTAAACTGGGCGCGAATGCTTCCTGGAGTGACAATTCTTCCGTAACAGTCCGCGAATCGAAGAGTGAATCTTACAAGGCTAATGTATCGTATCAATTTCCGTTCCCTAAAGATAAATTTATGAATATTTTCAAATGGACCGCCAAGGTGCCGTTAATCGGAAAAAAGATCAGTGAAACCCGTCTCTACTATTTCCCAACAACTTTGTCAGTGACGGCCGATGCCAATAAGAGTAAATCTTTTAGTGTTCCGCGCGTAGGAACAACCGTTACCACTAATAATAATTACGGACTCAATCGCGGTCTGTCGATGAGCTATAAAATCCTGGATAATCTGAATACCAACTACACGCTTAATCTCGCCAACGACCTGATTGAATTATGGCAGAATCAATGGGAGATTTTGAAATCTGTCAATCCCGGTCAGATTGTCAACCGACGCGAATCGTATTCGGTCAACTTCAATCCCAAGATTTTTCAGTGGTTTAATCCTACTTTTAATTATACTTCCAACTTTAACTGGAACGAGCCTCTTACAAGCAATTCGAAAAGTGTCGATGCCATTTCCAATCAAAACCGCCTCAGTAATACTTTCAGCCTCGATCCTTCCGCAATTTTTGCATCGATATTTAAATCCAGTAGTCCGACTCCTTCTTCAACCACACCTACGCAAACTACCCCCAGACGACGAGCAGGTCGATCTTCTGATCAGGATAACCAGTCAACTCAAAATCAACCTCACGGCCAAAATAAGACTTCACAGGATGATCAAACCTCCGAGAGTAGACCACCGCGCGGTGAGAGACAATCCATCGAAGAAGACATGCCTTCCGAAAAAACCAGCCGTAAGAAACCGGAATTGACAATCGAGGCCGAAGAACCTAAAAAATCACAGGTAAATATTACTCAGACCATCGCCAAGTATCTTAAGAAAATCCAGGCTATCAATTTTAGTTTTTCGATGAATAATTCAATTACGAACCGTTACCTTATCGGAACCCCCGGTTGGCGCTACCGAATGGGCTTGACCCGCGATCCCGGGTTGCCATTTGTAGAGGAAGAATATATTCCCACCAGCGCCGTAAATACCGCCAATAGCTTTGACGCCTCCATTCGGTCTGGTATAAATTTGTTCTCAAATGTGGTCGTCCCGCTGAGCTTTTCTCAAACCATTTCAAATACCGATGCCCAGGGAACGGTCGGGCGTACTCTGACCCGGGACTATTTTCCGAGTGGCACTAAGGGCAAGGATGGTTTTCCATTTCCCAGCTGGTCTCTGACCTGGGGGCAACTGGAAAAATATAAAATTTTCTCCAAATATCTGAAGAAACTATCGCTTGATCACGGTTTTTCCGGCAAAGAATCAATCATCACTCAAAACGGCAAAGAAATGAGTTCGTCCTATAAAATGTACTTTCAGCCGTTAATCGGTATTTCGATGCAATTTGTCAATGATATCAGTGCCAGTGCCCGTGTCACCGGCGGCCAGTCCATCAACAATGCTTCCGGCGGCACTACCATAATTGATGATGCCAATATTTCAAGTACTATTAACTGGCAGAAAAAGGGCGGTTTTACAATTCCCCTGCCATTCATGCAGGATAAACGTCTTGAAAATAACATAAATTTCTCGGCTAATTTTGATTACCAGACATCGACAACCCATGAAAAACAGGGCAACGCCAAAAAATTCGCTATCAGAGCTAGAAGTAATAGTTGGAAAATTACTCCGCGGGTTAATTATACCTTTACCAAAAAAGTCACCGGCGGATTATTTTTTGAGTATGGAGAAAGTGACAACAGATCAACCGGTAAGCGAATTACCCGCAATTATGGCTTTGACGTCAACATTGCCATCAGAGGATAAGGATGAAAAAAAGCCTTTATTTAATGTTAATCCTGATCTCAGCCTGCATTTCGGGCGGGAGGGAATTTGATGGCGAACGGGCCTTTCAACTGCTTCAACAGCAGTGTGATCTCGGGCCACGCCATCCCGGCTCGATCGGTCACGCTACCTTGCGTGCAATGCTGGTGGAATTTTTAAGACCTCTGGCTGATACTTTAATCGTACAGGAATTCGAACACCTCATTCCTGAGGAAAATATCACCCTGAACCTGACCAATATCATCGCCGGATTTAATCCTGAAAAAGAAAATAGCCTTTTGCTCGGTGCCCATTGGGATACCCGACCACGAGCGGAGCACGATCCTGATCCGAACAAACGCCATCTTCCAATTATTGGAGCCAATGACGGAGCCAGCGGCACGGCGGTGTTAATGCATCTGGCGGAGTTGTTGGCCGAACGAAAGCCGTCTCGAGCTGTCTATGTGGTCTTTTTCGATGGCGAAGATTACGGCTATCCGGGCACGCTCGAATATTATTGCATGGGTTCAGAATATTTTGCAAAAAATTTGCCTATCCCTGAACCCGCAGAGGCTATCATCGTCGATATGATCGGCGACGCCGATCTGCAAATTCCGGTGGAACGCAATTCAGTCAACAGTAATCCGCAATTAATTAAAAAGCTCTGGTCGATTGCTGAACGTCGCCATTTTCGGGCTTTCGTCCATCAGATCGACGAGGAGATTTATGATGACCATCTGATGTTGATCCGTTTTGCGGGTATCCCTTCAGTCGATTTAATCGATTTTAAATATCCCAATCGCTTCACTAATTACTGGCATACAACGATGGATACGCCCGATAAATGCAGTGCTGAAAGTCTGCAAATTGTCGGAATGGTTTTATATGATTATATATATGAAAAATTAGATGAAAAGTAATTTCTGGTAATGAGTCCGAAATCTACAGACCGCTGGCTTGAAATGGTTATCCCGAAAGCCGCTTTCGATCAGGAGCAATTGGTTGCCCGCCTGACACAGTACGGTATGCTGGGATTACAGGAAACCGAGGAGCGCCTTGAGGTATATTTTCCTGTGAGTCTTAAACCAGCCATGCCGCAAATCATAGCGGATTTGACCGGCGAGTGGCCGATTCTGAAACCGGTTGTGAGGGAAGTTCGGGATGATGGTTGGAGTACCAGGTGGCAGGAATATTTCAAGCCGCAAATCATTAGTCCGCGCCTGGCCATCCGGCCTTTCTGGGAAAAACCAATTAAAACCGTTGCGGTGGAAATCGTACTGAAACCCGGCATGGCATTCGGCACAGGTACTCATGCCACTACACGTATGGCCTTGCTTATGCTGGAAAAGTATCTCAGACCGCAAGCGACTGTCCTGGACGCCGGTTGCGGCAGTGGCATTTTGACGATTGCCGCGTTGAAATTAGGTGCCCGTCGGGTAATTGCCTGGGATATCGATCCGGACGTTGCTGACAATTTTCATGATAATTTGTCATTGAATAAACTCAGCGGAAAAGCGCATCTCAATATCGGTGACGCGACCAACCTGTCGGATTATAACTTCGATCTGATAGTTAGTAATATTGAATGCCAGCCCAATTTAAAATTACTTGAGGCGCTGACACGACATCAAAATCACTCACCGGTGATTTTTTCCGGACTGTTGAAAGAAGAATGTGAGCTTTTTAGCGACGCGGTCTTAAATTACGGCCGTGAAATTATTGAGAAAAGATACGAAGATGAGTGGTTGGCGATAGTGATTAAATAGATGAAGAAGTATTTATTAATTATTCCATTGATCGCCTTAATCGTCGCTATACTCGGTTGTGAAAAGGATATTTTGCAGAAAACTACCGGCACTATTCCAATCATCGACAGGGTGACTTTTAATTATTCGGAATTGAATCACAGCCTGTTCATCGCGGCCGCAATTGACGATCCACAAGGCTGGGATAATCTCGATTCAGTGATTTTCAATCTGTATCGAATTGATACGGTAACTTCGATATCAGGTACACCATTCCTGAACGGGAAATTATGCGATGACGGCCCACCGCGTGATATTATTACCCACGATGGGGTCTTCTCATATTTAATCGATTCGACTGAACTGGGCAGTTACGAAGGATATTATAGAGTTTATATTCAAGCCTATGATTTGGATGGCAATGTCAGCGATTCAAGCACCGCCACGGAACTCGTTCAGGCCAACAGCGCTCCGGAACTCTATCTGCTGTCCGCGCCAACCAGTTTCGAGAAATGGGATACCTTGAAATTCTACATTAGAGGTACTGATATACAGGGTTACGATGATATGGTGGGTATTTACTATTCGATACTTCGACCTGATGGTTACTATGGTACCGATGATTCATGGTTTCTACGAGACGATGGAATATTGGGTGATGAAAAGGCTGGCGATGGTATTTTTACGGTTTTTCACCCTTCAAATCCCGAGAGCAGGTATCAGGGTCTGTATATATTTTATTTCTTCGCTGAAGATTATTCCGGGGCGATGAGTGATACAATTGCCATTAAAATCACTAATCCGGGCGTGCATATCACCGCCCCGCCGTCCTACGCCACGCTTCATTATAATGATATTCTCCACATTGCTTGGGAAAGTGCTTATATAAGTCAGGTAAAAGTCGAATATTCACTTAATGCTAATCTGCCCACGGCGGATTGGGTAGCCGTTGATACGGTCGCGGCCGCCTTGGGAAATTATGACTGGGTAGTTCCGTCATTACAATCCAGTAATTCCTGCAAGGTTAGAGTATCAGACCTTTCCAAACCTTTGCGCTACGATGTCAATGATTATTACCTGGTGATAATTCCATGAAAAAAAACCTGACAGGTTTATTATTCATAATGGTTATTGCAGTCGCCGGCTACAGTCAGGCTTTCCGTCTTGCCAAACCCAATCTGAATGGCGATAACACTTACGCCGGTTTACCGAGCAACAGCGTGTCGGAAATCGTGGCTCAGGGCGACTCGTTGATGTGGTTTGCGACCGGTGGCGGTGTGAGTATGAGCCCGGATTTTGGAGCGACTTTCGTTAGTTATTATCAGGGAATGAATAATCTGCCGCGCGGTGGTGTTTCGGCGATTGCTGTTAAAGGCGATACGATCTGGACTGCCGGAATTTTCGATTCGAATACGGTGGTGGGATCGATGCAAACCGGCGGCGGTCTGGCTTATTCTATCAATCTGGGAAAGAACTGGACTTACGTGCCTCAGCCGGTTGACGATCCGGCCGATAACCTGGATGATTGGAACGATCAGAGCGTCTCTTTTTTACCGGTCACAACGAATGTAAATAATACTACCTGGGACATTGCCCTGACTGATGATTATGTCTACATCGTCAGTTGGGCGGGCGGGATTCGACGCAGTGCTGACATGGGCCAGACCTGGCAGAGAATTCCACTACCTTCTGATGATATCGATCGTCTGGCATGCGGTGATTCCATCGATTTTGTAATTAATCCGCGTGATCCGCCGGAGGGCAATCATAATCATAAAGGTTTCAGCGTCCTGACCTATGGCGACACGGTCTGGATTGGTACTGCCAATGGCATAAACCTGGGGATCGTCGAATCGCCGGATTGTATCAGCTGGCGCAAGTTCACAGCTCAGAATTCCCCGATTTCCGGGAATTTCGTGGTAGCCTTAGCTCGTCAGGTATGGCGTGGGAAGGAAACCATTTGGGCGGCGACTCTGCCGGCCGAGGGCGCCGGTGAATATTATGCCGTTAGCAAGACCAGTGACGGCGGATTGACCTGGACGACAACGCTGATCAACGAACGCGCCTATAATTTTGCCTTCCAGGATTCGATAATTTATGTCTGCACCCAAAACGGACTCTTCAAGTCGATTGATGGTGAAAACTGGGCCATCTATACCCCGATCGACGATCCTTCTTCCGGCGAGCAGATTTATTCCGAAGATTTTTATGCGGCCACAGTCGATGACCGGGAAGGCCAAAATTATCTCTGGGTCGGCACCAGCGACGGAATAGCCAAAACTGCCAGCGATGGCCTGAATTGGAAAGTGTTTCGCACGGCAGTCTCGACCAAAAGCGCCGGTCAGCCCGCCATTTATGCCTATCCCAATCCATTCGCACCGTACCATCATAATGTACTCGGCGATGACGGCCATGTCCGCGTTCAATATTATATGGATCAGACTGGTTCCGTGCGGCTGGAAGTCTACAACTTTGCAATGGAGTGTGTCTATCGTGGTGGATGGCAATCCATTATCAACGCCGGGGATCATCACCTGGTCTGGAACGGTCGGGCCATGAATGGAGAGATCGTCGCCAATGGAACTTACTTTTGCAAATTAATCCAAAAATCGAACGGCCGGGAAAAGGATTACTGGACGAAACTGATCGTTATAAAATGAAAATCCAAAAGTTCACCAGACCGATTTTAATTGTTCTGACTCTGACCGTTTTTCTGTCGGCCGCATCCAACGATAATGCCGGATATGCCGGAGCTTTTCTGCGGATGGGTCTCGGAGCCAGAGCTACGGCCATGGGAAATTCGGGAGTGGCCTTACCGATTGACGGTTTCGGAGTTTATTATAATCCGGCCGGTCTGGCCTTTATGGAAGTAAGAAACGTCGCCGTGACCTATTCCTTCTTGAGTCTCGATCGGCAGTTTCACTTTACCGGTTTATCGGTTCCGCTTCCACCCCGAGCCGGAGTGGGTGTCGCCTGGATTCATGCCGGTGTGAAAAACATCGAAGGTCGCAATTCGACCGGACAGGTAGATGAAATCTACAAAACCGGTGAAGATGTTGTTTTACTTTCATTTGCTAATGCTTTTCATCCGAAACTGGGAATTGGTCTGAATTTCAAAATCCTGCATAATCAGATGCTGGATATCCAAGCCACCGGGCTGGGATTTGATATTGGCATTCTTTTTCAACCGGTCAAGTGGTTCATGACCGGCTTGCAGTTGAAAGACCTGGGTGCCAGTTATACCTGGAAAACCCAGGATTTATTTGGTGAAGAAGGCAGTAATTATACCGAGAAATTTCCTCAGATAGTCAAGATTGGCCTGGCTTTAAAACCAATGCAACAGTTAGTTTTTACTGCGGATATTGAGGGCTCGGATCAGAAAGTTTGGCAGACTCACTTTGGGACTGAGTATATATGGCGTAATCTGGCTTATCTGCGGATCGGGATGAACAACCACAATCCGACCTTCGGAGCGGGATTGGCGTATGGTTTTCTGGCTAATATAGATACTCAACTCGATTATGGTTTGATTATAGGCGTAGCCGGAGAAGGTACATCCCATATTTTTTCATGGCAATTTAAATTTTGATGGATATTATGCGAATAAAAATACGAACTGGATTAATATTATTTACGGCGACCATGTTTCTGCGCGGCGAAAGCGGCGAATCGGGAATGTCTTTTCTTAGAGTGCCGGTTTCCGCTCGCACGGCCTCAACAATGGGAGTCTTTACTCAGATTAGCGGCAGTCCATTTGCAATTTTCGATAATCCGGTTGGTCTCTTGAATAAAAGTACTGAAGTTGGATTCAGTCATAATTTCTGGTTTGCCGATGTAAGCGGCGATGCTCTGGCCGCGACGTTACCATTGAAAAAGGGTAACCTGGGATTGGGATTAAACTTCGTAAAAATTCCGGGTATCGAAATCCGGGATATTCCGTCAGACGATTCTCTCGGCGAAGTCGAGGCCCAATATATGTCGGCCGCGGTTGGCTATGCTTATCCAGTCTTCTCGAAGTTGTCGATCGGTTGCACGGTAAAATATCTTTACGAACATCTGTATAATTGGAACGCTGGCGGAGTAGCGCTGGACATTGCCGGTCACTGGGAAATCCCGAGCGGTCTCGATTTATCTATTTCAATGAATAATCTTGGCCAGATGCAGACCTTGAAGGAGCAAGCCACGACTCTGCCGACACTTTTTAAGATTGGAATCGTCCGGCCGGAGATTTTCGCCGACAGTCCCATTAATGTTACTCTGGGACTCAATTTGATAGCCAATGTGGTGACGGAGAAAACCTACTTTCAGGTCGGAGGCGAAATGGTTTTTACGGATTTGATAAAAATCCGCAGTGGCTATGAACGCGTCGGAACAATTAACCGTACCTCACTGGGAGTCGGCCTCAGTTTTGGGCGTTTCGAGATTGATTATGCCTTCATTTTCATGCCGGACGGTCTGGGTTACCCTAACCTGTTCTCGCTCGTTTACCGACCGAAATTTTAAGAAGGTTTGGACATCGGCGAAATCCAACTGACCGGGTAAATATCCAATAGATAAGAATTTTACGGATTTGGAATGAGGTGCGAATTCTTCATGCATTATCGCATCACTAATGGTATACCGTGATCCATGAATTCATTCGTGGAATTCGGGATCTAGTAATCCAGGCAATAAACGGTAATCATAAGTTTGAAAGATCACTTTTCTGTCCTGACAACTATTTTAATGTTTAGGCAGTCTGAAAAACGATTCGTGTTTTTTAATATTTATGATTATTATTGATTAGAAAGTTACGGAGTAGCTAATGGGGATGGATCGGACTATCAAGAAGAAAAAATGGACACCGCGCAAAATCGGACTGATTGTCGCCGGGGTAATTTTTATTTTAATATTTGTTTATCTGTTTCTGTTTCGTTATAGATCATCTGCCCTGAACGTCGAGAAAGAGCATTTGACGATTGCCACCGTGACACGGGGACCGTTTCGGGAATTCATCCCGATTGTAGGTAATGTCTTGCCGATCAATACTTTTTACCTGAGTGCCGTGGAAGGGGGGCGGGTTGAGGAAATTTACCGGGAAGCTGGAGCGTTTGTAGAAAAAGGCGATAAGCTCCTCAAACTGGGTAACACCAGTCTGCTATTGGATATTATGTGGCGCGAGGCCGAACTCTTTCAGCAAAGCAACAACCTGCGCAATACCCGCCTTTCGATGGAACAACAACGTCTGGCGCTGAAATCGCAGTTGACCGATATTGAATATCAACTCCTGCAACAGAAGCGGATCTATGACCGTTCTAAGGAATTATATAATAAGGAAATGCTGTCTCAGCAGGATTATGAATCCGCCAAGGATCAATACGAATACCTGCAAAAGCGTCGCAATCTGACGGTCGAAAGTCAGAAAAATGACCTGGAATTTCGCAAGGCTCAGATTGAATCGCTGGAAACGTCACTTAAACGTATGGAAGATAATCTGGAAATCGCCAAACAAAAACTGGATAATCTGACCATTGTCGCTCCAATTTCCGGACATTTAACCGCACTGAATGCCGAGATTGGTCAGACCAAATCGCCTGGCGAACGTCTGGGACAAATCGATGTTTTAGATGGATTCAAGGTCCGGGCGAGTGTGGATGAACACTATCTGCCGCGGATCGAGATTGATAAAACCGGCGAATTCGATTTAGCCGGAGAGAGTTTTCAGCTGGTAGTCCGGAAAGTCTTTCCCGAAGTAAAGGATGGCCGTTTTGAAATAGACCTGGAGTTCACCGATCGCATCCCAGCCGGGATTACGCGTGGCCAATCTCTGCATATCCGCCTTGATCTGGGTGGTATTTCAGAGGCGATTCTACTGCCACGCGGCGGTTTTTATCAGGTTACCGGCGGCAACTGGGTCTATGTGCTGGCCAACGACCAAAAGTCGGCTTACCGGCGCCCGCTCAAAATCGGACGTCAGAATCCGCAGTATTATGAAATACTGGAAGGACTCGAACCGGGCGAATTGGTGATCACTTCGGCCTATGATAATTATAATAACATTGACAATCTGATTCTTAAATAAAAGGAGAAAATACGATGATTAGTACTGAAAACCTGATGAAGGTTTACACGACGGAGGAAATCGAAACGACGGCCTTGAATAAGATCAACATGGAAGTCCGTGAAGGCGAATATTTAGCTATCATGGGCCCTTCCGGATGCGGCAAATCCACTTTGCTCAATATTCTTGGACTGATCGATGTTTCGACCGATGGGAAGTATTTCTTTCTTGGTGAAAATGTAGCCGGCTATTCCGAGAGGAAAAGGGCTAACCTGCGTAAAAACAATATCGGTTTCGTCTTCCAGAGTTTTAATCTGATCGATGAACTGACCGTTGCCGAGAACGTGGAATTGCCCCTGCTCTATCTGGGAATTTCCAGCGGGGAACGCAAGAAACGGGTTGATGAAGTCCTGGAACGGATGCAATTGACCGCCCGACGCAATCATTTTCCACAACAACTTTCCGGTGGTCAGCAACAACGAGTCGCTGTCGCCCGTGCGATTGTTGCCCAGCCGAAACTGATTTTGGCCGATGAACCCACCGGCAATCTTGATTCTTCGCATGGCGACGAAGTCATGCATCTGTTGGATGAATTGCATAAACAGGGGACCGCAATCATCATGGTGACTCATTCACCGACGTATGCCGATTATGCCCAGCGTACGATCCATTTGTTCGATGGACAAATTGTAGCTGACAACGGAGTCCATGAATTCCGGATTTGAGCCTAAATTTGTTCAAAGACCATAATCGTCGGCCAGGGAGGAATTATGTTTAAAAATTACCTGCTCGTCGCATTGCGAAATATGCGCCGTTTCAAGGGCTATTCCTTTATTAATATTTTTGGACTTTCGGTGGGTGTGGCCTGTTGTATATTGATTTTGTTATTTGTAAGTGATGAACTCAGTTACGATCGTTATAATGCAAAAGCCGATCGCATTTTCCGGGTTGGCCTGCGCGCCTCCCTCAATAATAACCGCATGGATGCGGTGGCTTCTTGTGCTCCGATGGCTAAGACGTTAATGGCGGAAGTCCCGGAGGTGGAAACTGCAACCCGGGTTTGGAATGCCGGTTATCCGGTGTTCCGTTATAAGGAAAAAGTCTTTAGTGAGGAGCGCCAATTCTTTGTCGACTCAACCTTCATCGATGTATTTACGGTCGAATTTCTGGCTGGTGATCCGAAAACCGCCCTGAACAAACCCAATATGATCGTGCTGACGGAATCCATGGCGCGTAAATATTTTGGCGATGAAAATCCGCTTGGCAAACAGATTAATTCCGACAATCGCCGGGATTATCTGGTCACCGGGGTCGTCAAAGATGTGCCGGCGAACTCGCATTTTCACTATGACTTTTTGACTTCGCTTATAACCTATCCCAGAGTGGCTAATGACGATTTTTGGCTCAGTAATAATTACTGGACTTATATTGTTCTCAAAGATCCTTTTTCGGCTAAAATTGTCGAGGATAAAATCAACCAGATTACGCGCCGGAATGCCGAGCCGATAATCCAGGCCGCCGTCGGAGTATCCTGGGATGCATTTATCGCGGGCGGCAGTGAATATCATTATTACTTACAAAAAATGACCGATATTCACCTGAAATCCCAGAAGGAATTCGAAGTCGAGCCCAATGGCAACATTGGAATCGTTTACATCTTTTCATTGATCGCGGTCGGGATATTTGGTGTAGCCTGTATCAATTTCATCAATCTGGCAACGGCTCGCTCGGCGACGCGTGCTAAAGAAGTGGCGATTCGTAAGACGGTCGGCTCAGATAAATATCATCTAATACAGCAGTTCATGACCGAGACAATGTTGTTAAGTGCTATTGCCGTATTAATTGCGCTGGGATTGGTGCAACTATTCCTGCCGGTTTTTAATCATTTCGCGGTCAAAGCGATTCATTTTACTTTTATGAATAATGTGCAGATGATTCCACTCTTTCTGGTCAGCATTTTGATCTGTGGACTTGCGGCCGGTATTTATCCGGCTTTTTATTTGGCTTCCTTCGAACCGGTGACGGTATTGAAAGGTGAAACGGTCGGCTTCAAGAGGAAGTCCTTTTTACGCAGTCTGCTGGTGATCATCCAGTTTGTAATTTCTGTGGTCCTGATTATTTCAACTCTTATTATTTACCGGCAAATGCAATATACTCAGCGCAAAGACCTGGGCTTTGACCGGCAAAACGTCATTATAGTCGAAAAAACAGACGATTTAGGTAATCGACTCAACACTTTTAAATCCGAGCTATTAGAGAATCCCAACATCATTTCTGCGGTCAATACTGACAACCTGATGGGTTTTACATTTGGTAACAATGTTTATAAAAGAGCCGGTACGAGTGGGGAGGAAACCTTTCTTTTTTGGATAATGCGGGTTGATGAGGATTTTGCCCGGGTGTTTGATATTAAGATCACCAACGGTCGGTTTTTCGAGAAAGATCGTTTGGCTGACAGTAATAGTGTGGTGCTAAATGAATCGGCCGCCCGTGAAATGGGCCTGACCGATCCGATTGGCGAGCAAATTTACTTCCCGGATCCAAACAGTCCGCGATTTACAATAATCGGAATCGTGCGTGACTTCCATTTTCAGTCCTTGCATCATCCTGTCCGTCCAATGGTTCTCCATAAATTCAATTCGCAGGGATTTGGTCGTTATCTATCGGTGAGGGTGGCCGATATGAATACGCCGGTGACTCTGCGTTATATAGAAAATTCCTGGAGTAAATCGGCTTTGAATCAGGCTTTTGAATATGAATTTTTCAGTGAGCACTTCGCTAATGTCTATCTAACCGAACGTAAGTCGGCCGACATTTTGTTAATTTTTTCTTTCATTGCGATTATGATCGCCTGCCTCGGCTTGTTCGGGCTGGCCGCTTTTACGACCGAACAGCGTACTAAAGAAATCGGAATTCGCAAGACGCTCGGCTCGTCGGTTCCGGGGATAATCGGCTTGTTGCTGGAGAAACTGACCAAGTGGGTCATCATTGCCAACCTGATTGCCTGGCCGGTGGCCTGGTTTGTCATGCAAAAGTGGCTGCAGAACTTCGTCTACCGGGCTACTCTGCAAGTCTGGATTTTCCTGCTGGCTGGAGTAATCACCTTAATAACCGCCTTTTTGACGGTCAGTTACCAGTCAATCAAAGCCGCCGTTTCCAATCCGGTTAAAGCCTTGCGGTATGAGTAAAATGAAAGGGTAGAATTTAATGTTTAAAAATTATCTGATAACTGCCTGGCGGAATTTAATGCGCGATAAATTCTATGCCGCTTTAAATATTCTGGGTCTGGCAGTTGGGATTATTTGCGCGATTCTGATAACCCTGTTCGTGAACCATGAACTATCCTACGATAAGCATCACTTGAATTACCGGCGAATTTATCGGCTCGAGTCGGATTTCTTGATTGCCGGTAAAAATGACCAATTTGCCGTGACCGCCATCCCGCTCGGAGCAACCCTGAAAGACGAATATCCCGAAATCACGGAATTTGTCCGCTTCTTAAAGGCGGACCGGTCATTGGTTAAAACCGACGAACGCGAATTTTTTGAGGATGGATTCTGGTATACGGATTCGAGTATTTTCGACATTTTTACCCATCCATTTCGATACGGATCACCGCTACAGGCGCTTACTGAACCCAATACAATCGTATTGACTGAAAAATTGGCACGTAAGTATTTCGGCGATCAGGATCCGGTGGGAAAAATCCTGACGATTATCGGAGATGCGGATTATCACATTACCGGCGTGATTGCCGATCTGCCGGACAATTCGCATCTCAAGTTTGACGGATTATTATCAATCATGACTCTCGTGAAGACTTTTGGTGAGGCTCGGGCCAATGACCGGAGCGCTCTGGCATTTTGGAATATTAATCCTTACACCTATGTCCTCTTAGGCGAACAAACCGATATGCAAAAAGTGCTGGATGATTCTCCGAACTTCTATAAAAAATATATGGCCTCGGTCGGCGATCAGGTCAATGGAAATTTCAACCTGATGGCTACGCCGTTGGCCAAATTACATTACAACGGTGGATTGCAGGGCGAATTGCCAACCGGAAATATGGGAACCATCTATATTTTCATCGCCGTTGCCTTTTTCATTCTGCTGATCGCCTGTATCAATTATATGAATATGGCAACCGCCCGCGCCTCACGCCGTCTGCGGGAAGTCGGATTACGCAAAACTGTTGGCGCCAATCGGGCGACCCTGATTTACCAATTTCTGGGCGAGTCGGTACTGATGACTCTGATAGCATTGATAATCTCAATCGGGCTACTGCCGTTATTTTTACCGATATTCAATCAGATAGCCGGACAGAACCTGCACTTCGGACTGATTACCAATTTTCGTTTAATCTTAATAATAACCGGAATTACATTGGTAACCGGTCTGATCGCCGGTAGTTATCCGGCATTCTACCTTTCGGGTTTTCAGCCGGCGGAAGTACTTAAATCGGAAATAGTACGAATGCGGGCGAGTGGTATTCTGCGCAAAGTTCTGGTCGTGATCCAGTTCGTAATTTCGGTGGTAATGATATCCGGGACGATCTTAGTTTCGCATCAATTAAATTATTTGCGTAGCAAAGATCCCGGTTTCAACAAAGATAACCTGATGATATTACGGGCTCAGGATACGACCTTCCAAAAATCGATCGCGGCCTTCCGGGAAGAATTATTACAAAATCCATCTATCCAGAGTGTCGCCACCAGTACAACAATTCCCGGTCAGGGATTTGGAAAAGTCGTTTTTCGAGTGGAGAATAACGGTGTGATGCAGGAACAAGCTCTGAATTTTTACCTGATTGATGAAAATTATCTCGACTTAATGCAGATTAAGCTGATAGACGGACGGAATTACGATCGCAAAATGACGACCGATTTCACACAGGCTTTCATTATCAATGAAACTGCGGCGCGGCAATTGAATTGGAGCGGTGAAGCTCTCGGCAAACGCATGCAATGGGGGATTAATTTGGAAGGCGGGGCGGCCCGCGACGGCCGGGTGATCGGAGTAATCAATGATTTCAATTATGTCTCCCTGCACAATTCCGTTGAGCCATTAGTGTTGTTGCTGGGTGAGCGGGAATTACCGGTAATCCTGATTCGGATTCAGCCGCAGGATATGCAAGCGACCATGGCATTTATATCTGAAAAATGGAGCCAGTACAATCAGAAATTTCCATTCGAACCACGTTTCATGACCGACGTGATTAATGAGATGTACACCGACGAGATCAAACTCGGTCGGATTTTCCGGACTTTTGCTATAATCACGATCCTGATCTCATGTCTGGGTTTGTTCGGAATGTCGACTTTTGTGACTGCCCGCCGTACCAAGGAAATCGGTATTCGCAAGGTGATCGGAGCTTCCGCTCAGAATATCGTTTACCATTTGTCGAGGGAATTCATCGGGCTGGTTTTAATAGCGGATATAATCGCTGTACCGTTAGCCTGGTTTGCGGGCGGTAAATGGCTGAGCAATTTTCCCTATCGAATCGGGATCCAGGTCTATTATTTTCTGATTGCGGTTTTTATTTCGATTTTGATTGCCTTGATAACGGTTAGCTTTCAGGCGACCAAGGCGGCGCTGACTGATCCGGCCCGGACATTGAAGTACGAATAGCATATTTATAGTTCTTCATATTCTAAATCGTCATTTTCTTCTTCACTTTTCTGCTTGCGTTCCTTGATGCCTTCATTGATTTTATAGGAAATGCCAAAGAAAATAATCCGGCTGTCAAGGCGACGCACCGAGGTGGTTTCGAAATTATCGCCGTAAACTGTCTGCCCGAATTTCTGGGTCTTGAAAATATCACTAACTCGCATGAAGACCGATATTCTTCCGTCCATAAAATTGTGTTTAGCGCCCAGATTGACGAAATAATTCTCACGGGTCCGTCCCTGGCTGAAACCGTGAAAACCCCGTCCGCCACCCGACACGCCAACAGATGGTGAAAAATAAAAGAGCATTATTTGAAAATCGGTATTTTTAGCGATGCGGAAGAATGAATTGATCCGGGCGTTCCAGCTCGAGCTTTCATTAGCTTCGGCGGCCGCAATCCCGGTGCCGCTGAGCTGATTGTGAAAGTAGCTAAAATCGGTATTAATCCGCCACCAGGGTGTAAATTTCTGGGTAATCACACTTTCCAGACCGTAAGAGATGCCATTATTTAGATTTTGATAAGTGGTATACGTGACTCCGCCCTCTTGTAGTCCCGTGAGCCGTGTAATCATCCCGTTGACCTGTCGGTAGAAAAGGGAGGTGGTGATACTGGTCTTGCGATTTGCAAAAGAATGCTCCAGCTCCGCCACGTCGATATATTCTGGTTTAAGCTTGGGATTACCGGAAAACAGATTGAGAGGGTCGGAATAATCGATGAACGGAACAATCTGACCCGGACGCGGGCGGTTAATCCGGCGACTATAACTGAGTTGCAGGCCTTGGGTTTCCGTCAATGTATATCGAAAATGAGTGCTTGGGAAAAGACTGAAATAGTCTTTCTGAAATTTCTGATTGGAGGTTATCAGGTTACTGATCGTGTTAGCCTGCTCTATGCGAAGACCGATCTGGGACTGCAGACGTCCGACTTCGCGTGAAAAAATTCCATAAATCGCATTAATATTCTGGTCGTAAATAAAATGATTGGATACAATTGAGTCTGTTTTCCAGGTGGTTGAGCTATAATCGTAATCCAGCAGGTGGTAATCCGAATCATTCCTTCGAAAAGTGCTCTTATAGCCGGTTTCGAACCGACTATGTTCACCCAGCGGCTGTACATAGTCAGACTGGATGGTAATAGCCCGGTTGGTTCGATCGGAATAAGTGTTTTGCAGTTCCGGAAAAGCTTGGCTTACACTGTCAGTCTGAGAGGTTGCCTCGTCGTCCTTACCGGTTGAGGATGAATAAAATAAATCGGCCGTTAATTCCCGCTGAGGCTGGGTAAAAGTTTTTTTATAATTGAAGCCGTATTCCTGACCGTGATTATGGAAGTCGCCGGCGGTCAGGCGGGTGAAATGATTATCGCCGTCGGTATAAGAAAAATCAGTGTTGTCATTATTGGAAAATGAGCGCAGATTGTAAAGAGCCGACAGTGATAGAGTATTATAATTATTAATGAAATAATCACCGCCGAATTTGAAATTATGAAATTGCATCTGTCGGCGCGATTCCTGATCCTGATCAAGATAAAAGGTGGAATCGTTGCGGGTCGAAATGCGATTCATCACCGAAGAACCGGTCATATGAGCCAGCCGATAATCGTAATTGACAAATAAATTGAATTTATTGAGACGGTAATTCAGATTGATCGAACTGTTGTATTTGTCGCCGGTACCGGCATTTAATAATAGCATTCCATTATAACCCGGTGAGCGTTTTTTCTTCAGAATAATATTTATGATTCCCGACATTCCCTCAGGATCGTAACGGGCGGAAGGATTGGTAATAATCTCGACCCGTTCAACCATGCTGGCAGGGATTTCGTCAAGACTGATAATCTGGGATGGGCGGCCATCCACCAATAGAGTCACACTCGAGGAACCACGCAGACTGACATTGCCGTCAATATCAACGGTCACGGAGGGGATTGTTTCCATAATGTCGGTAGCGGTGCCGCCGATGGTCGTTAAGCTGTTGTCGATTGTGATGATTTTCTTATCCAGATTATATTGCAGAGCCTTTTTTTCTCCGGTGACCGTCACTGATCCAAGGTCGAGCGTGATCGGCTCGAGGTAAACCGTTGCCAGCACTACTTCCGGTTTCTGCGGTGTAATCGTGATATTTTTAATATCGGTCGTTTTATAGCCGATAAAACTGATCCTGGCCTGATAACGACCGGCCGGAATTTGATCCAGGAAAAATACGCCATCCTGGTTCGTAATCGTACCGGTGACAATACTGGAATCTCGTCCTGATCGCAAGGTAATGGCGGCATATTCAATAGGTATATCAGTGTTTTTACTAAAAACCGAACCGGAGAGTCTACCGATCGGGGGTCTTTTAGCACCCGCCGGCGGCTGGGCTACCAGATTGAGGTTTGCCCAGGCAAGCGTGCCGAGTGTTATTATTATCGCCAATTGTAGATTTTTTCTAATTGTCATATTAATAAATGAACTCCTTAAAAAGTGCAACTGGATTTGACATCGAAAAGTTTAAAAAGTTAATTGTGTGAAATATAAAAATTCTCGCTAAGATGCTAAGGATTAAAATTAAACCACTTGGGAAAAACATTGCGAGTCAGATAACCTGTTTTGCAGATATTTTTTGTCTAATTATCTGAGAATGTCGAGGCTGGCGGGCGGATCGTAATTCCGGTATTTCAAAACGATGATATACTCTTTTATCGAATCCCTGAATTATTTTCAATCAACTTCTTAAGCGAGTTAATTTACTTAAGGAGCCTTTTACTCAGAACAATGGATTAAATTCTGTTAAAATATTTTCTTGAAGAATCAGATTGATGAAGAATTATTTTCTGTGAAAAGGTTTTGGATTTTCTGAAGAACGTTGAGTATCGTGAATACCGCCCGTCTTCGTCGTAATCCGTTTGTTGGGTAAATCCTTTTAGAAGAATTTCTTTCTGATTAAAAATAGGAAACCAAGCAGTGATAAGCCACCACTCATTAACATCGTGATAAGAAAAGCATAAGGGGACCGTTGGAATGGTAGGGCAACATTCATTCCGTAGATGCTGGCAATGAGAGTCGGCAACATCAAAATAATTGTGATCGAGGTGAGCAGTTTCATGACAACGTTGAGATTGTTGCTCACGATCGAAGCCCGGGCATCCATCAGGCTGGCCAGAACGTTGGAATGAATTTCGGCCTGTTTGTAACACTGAGTGTTTTCGATGACGATGTCATCGAGCAATTCGCACTCTTCCCGACTGAAACCAATCTTGATCGTGTTGATTTTCAGTTTTTCGAGTAAAACTCCATTAGAGTTGATGGCATTCAGATAATAGACTAAACTCTTGGCCAGGCTGAACAGGTCGATCAGGTATTTGTTTTCCAGGGAAGTGTTGATTTTGCGTTGAAATTCGTCCGTAACCAGGTTAATGGCTTTTAAATGTTCCAGAAAATGATAAATGGCCCGATAGACCAGCTTCAGTAAAATATCGGGATTCGAATGGACTCGATTGAACTGTTTACCCTCGAAAAAAGGGATGTCTTCCGAAGCGACGATCACGATCCGGTCTTTAAAAAGGAAAACGCCGGTCGACGATACTTTAAACATGATATTCTCTCGGGCGGTAATACTGCGCGGGCGTTTGAAAATGAAGGCGACGTGATTAGGTTCGTACTCAAGACGGGAAAGTTCATCCGGATCAAGCGAGGAATTGAGAGTATGTTCATCGATCATGAACTGATCGATCAGCATCCGTTTTTCCGACTCGTCGGGATTGACAAAAACCAGAATGGAAGCATCTTCATCGCTGTTGGGTACGATGCGCTGGTCGATGATTTTATAACGCTTGAGCATCTTCACCTCTTATTTGAAATTTGCTCTTCAATTCTCCGGTTTCGTCCGTTTGAGAAAGCACGCGAACTTACGCATAATTTTCCTAACAAAGAATATTTTTGGGTAGATTTTAGCACTTTTGTACCGATTGCAAGGACCGGCTTCTAAAGAAATGCTATGTATAAGATTCGTTATTTAGAATTTGGAATTTTATAGTGTATATATCCTATCAGGCGCCATACCACCCACAGAATAACCAAATAAACCATCATCATAACGAAAGTCAGCCAATACCCGGACAGAGTATTATTCCAGAAATTCATCGGGGCGTTCAGCAGAATAAGAAGGGGGAAACCCAGGAATAAAGCGATGCCTCCGCCAAAAGCCAGGTCTTCGGCGGCGGGTGTCTTAAATTCCGGATCGGTAATCCGGATCAATACCAAACCGGAATTGATCGTTCCGGTCATCTCACCAAAAATCCCTATCATGCGTTCAAAGTGATAATCATCGAAAGCCCGACGAGCGGTAAAATGAATTATAAAGTAAGTGGCAAAACCGGCTAGTACTGAAATTATAGTAATTGGCAACCAATATTTTCCCACAATAACGATATTAATCGCTACAATCGAGCCGGTGACCAGAAAATCGACCGCGACGCCGGAAATCCGGTTCATTAGTCCGGTATCAATGACATGGCTCTTATGGGTCAAATCGAGAATTTTGCGAAAGACGACCGCGATTAGTAAGCCGATCACAAAATGAAATGACCAGATCGTGTCGACAAAATCACCCAGACCGTGATTAGCCATCGATTTTGTCAACAGATAAATCAATCCGTAAGTCGTGGCATAGACGAGCCCGATCAGTCCAACCTGAAACGCCATCGGCTCGATTGCCTCCGGCGATAGGGTCAGCCAACCCGCGATTTCAGGTTTATTTTCCTTTACAATACCAGTCCGAATATCATTATTAAGTGATTCTGGTCCCTTGAGAAGAGTAGATTCATGGTTTTTTATACCGCGATTGACAATTGCCACGCCAGCAAAATAGGCGATCAAAAAGCCAATTGCGGCGAAAGTCAATCCGATCATCCCGCCACCCTCGATACCAAACTTTTCCCAGCTGTGTCCCATAGTATAGGCGATTCCCGGTCCCATCCCGAATCCTAAGGGAACCAGTAATCCCATCGCGGCCGGCAGATTCGGGGAAATCGTATAAATCAGAATCAACATAACTAAAAGTCCAATCGCCGCCTGAATGATGTAACAGGTCAGTTCGATGAAACATTTACTGACGGGGCCTTTGCCAAATTTAGTCTTGGATTTCCCCAGTCCGATTACGATGAAAGTGATCGCAAGCAGATGATAAACATATTGTCCCAGCCGATCTCCATCAAGGATAACTAAACCGAGTACCTGCTGACTGACCAGTAATCCTAAAAAACCGCCGATGATATTATTCGGTACTAAATATTTTTGGAAAAACGGAATATAACGTCGCAGAATCGTTCCAATCACCAGGAATGTGCCCAAGGCTGTAATATCCAGAACCACGTCTTTGAAATTCAGTGTAAAATCCCATGGATTCATAAAATTCCTCGCGTATTTTTCGGATAAACTTTCACTACCGGTTGAAATATAGCCATATCAACGGATTAATAAAAATCGGCCGGACTAATTTGATACTGAACGGCATAGTCATTATAGAGTTTTTTTAATTTTAACAAATTTCATAATTTCCGCGTCAAATTTGAACCTTTGAGAAGAGACATAATGACAATGAATCTGCAAACGAATTGTAAAAAAGACCCTAACACCTTGTTTAATAGTAGGTACTCGGGATTAATTAAAAACCTGTTACCGGTTGTATTGGCAATGATGATCTTTTCGCTGACAAGTATTGTTCTACCAGCAATTAATTCGCAGCGTTTTTCGGGAGAAATCGAACTTGGTGGTGGCCTGTCCTACTCCTGTAAGGGGGAGATAATCCGCAAAAACAGACAAGTGACGAAAAGTACTTATTTTTTCGATGAAAATGACAAACTGATTTTAACCGAAATAGTCACTTTTGACGCCAATAATTTTGAACCTATTAGTCTGTCATCGGAAGAAGATATTAACGGAAGCGAACAGAAAATCGAGCGGGACGGCATTAGTTTTCATCTTTATTATAAAAAGAACTTCACCGATAAGTTAAGTGAGTATACAATGGAGTATCAGCCGTTGACTCTGCACGGTTCGAATTTACCGGTTTTTCTTTCGGAAAACCTCGATCGAATCGGAGAAAATGGCTTCACCTGCCATTTGATACTCGTCCCGCGTAAAATGAAAATAGAAATGAAATTTGTCAACAAAGGGAAAGTAAAAGTCAACGGCCGACCGTGCTATGAGATTCAAATGGACGCGGCCAACCTTGTCCTGAAACCGCTGGTAAAAACTCATTATTTTTACTTTGGAGTCGACCAACCGCACCTTTTATATAAATACACTGGTACTATCGCACCCACCGATGCGAATGGCAATGATCTCTGGGGTACAATCAACTTTTCTTATCACTAGTATCATCTCAAAAATTCGAAAATACTTACCTCTGCTACTCTTGTACAGGGTATTGTTTTCTGAATATTTTGAGTTATCCGTATCCATCGGCTTAAAACCAATCCGTAGCCACTCCTGAATGAAGACTAAAAAATTTCGGATCCCGCGCGATCTGGGTGATGATTAGATTTCCCAATTATTCCAGTGATTTATAACACTCCGCAGATTGGCGCGAAAATATCTATTTTGGTTTGTCAGAATGCACATCGTATCGCGGACATTGTGCCGTTGATTATATGGCTGATAAATACATGGCGGCGAGATGGCGATAATTGAGTTGTTTTTGGCATTAGCTAAAAGATGCTTTTTGGGAATGTTTAGCACAGGTCGAATTATCCGAACACGATTATCGAGCATTGACTGCACCGGCGCGAGTGATTCAAGACAGCCGTGATAAAGCAGATTCATCAAACCGGTCTCCAGATAATCATCCAGATTATGACCGTAAGCAATGGCGTCATACTGGTTTTTCACCGCATAGAGAAATAACTGCTTGCGTCTTTCCCGGGCGCAGACATAGCAAGCAAAATTATTGTTTACTGGCACTTTACCATTAATAATTTGTAAAGGAATATGCCACGCGATCAATGTATCCGCGATTTTTTCACACTGTTCTTTGGAGAGTTCGACCTGAGGTATTTTAACATAAACTGCATGCAATTCGATCAGATTGTGGCCGGCCAGTTTATATTCGGATAGGGTCCGGCTGAGTACCAGACTATCGACGCCGCCTGAGACAGCAATCAGAATTTTCTGATGATCAGCGATCAAGTTGTATTTTTGATTAAGTCGGATAAATTGCGGAACCAGCGAGGCCACTTTAACCCGGAGTGAGCTTGAAAGTCATGACGTCGCCGTCGTGTACGATATAGGATTTGCCTTCGATGTGAATCAAACCCTGTTCGTGCAGTAGATGGTCACTGCGCACCGTCTCGATGTCAGACCAGTGGCGCACTTCGGCTTTTATAAACCGCTCTTCAAAACCGGAATGGATTTCACCAGCGGCTTTGACGGCTGAGGTGTTGACCGGAATCGTCCAGGCCTGGACAATTTTGGATTCCATCGTGAAAAATGTAATCAGACGTAATAAATCATAACCGGCCTGAATGAGTCGATTCAAGCCGGGTTTGGTAATATGCCACTCGGACATCAACATTTTTTGATCAGCCGCGGGAAGTTCGGAAAGTTCCAGCTCCAGGTTAGCCGAAACCGTCAGAAAGAAGTTTCCGGTTTGCAGAGCGAATTTTTCGAAGGCTGCAGTGACTGGCGATTTTATTCCTGAGGTGGCTTCGTCCTCGGAGATGTTACCCAGTATTATGACCGGTTTATTGGATAAAAGCGCCAGCTCGCGGATGAAATATTCTTCCTCCGGATGAGCATGATATTGTTTGGCAGATTGGCCTTTAATCAGCAGATCCCGGATATCATCCAGAATGCGCAATTGTTTTTTGGTTTGCTCGTCACCGCTTTTAGCCCGGGCGAGCAGTTTTTCACGCCGATTTTCGACGGTTTCCAGGTCCTTCAGCAGTATTTCGGTTTCAACGATTTCAAAGTCACGACGCGGATCGAGTTTTTGATCGATATGAACGACATTCGGGTTTTCAAAACAACGTACGACGTGGATAATGGCATCTACGGCCTGAATATGACTCAGGAATTGATTACCCAGTCCCTCGCCTTTTGAGGCACCTTGCACCAATCCGGCGATATCTACGAATTGTAATGTAGTCGGAATGACCTTATCCGGTTTGTAAATCTGGGCTAACAGATCGAGACGCTTGTCCGGGACAGTTACGACCCCGACATGCGGATTGATGGTACAAAATGGATAATTTTCCATTGCAACACCGGCGTGCGTCAAGGCGTTGAACAGGGTCGATTTGCCAACATTCGGTAGGCCGACGATACCGCATTTAAAACCCATTAATTACTCCTAATGGTTGATTGGTTGCATAACGAACGAATATAGAAAAAAATCTCTAACAAACATAATCTTTAGACCTTTGGAATATGCTTGTGCCGGGATTATAAAATACTTAAATTTGCCACCGCTATTTTAAAGGGGTCGTAGTTCAATTGGTTAGAGCACCGGCCTGTCACGCCGGGGGTTGCGGGTTCGAGCCCCGTCGATCCCGCCAAATCTTTCAGAGTTCTGTTAATATTTAATACTGGAACAACCGAAATAGATAACAACCGTTTTAATCTGCGGTTGGATATTATTTTCATTGTCTCATTGCAAAGAGAATATTAATTTGAGCCGACGATGAACGATTTCAGACGCAAGATCACCCGCACCGTGCATGTTGGCAATGTTCCGATTGGTGGTGGTTTTCCGATCCCGGTTCAGTCGATGACGACTGCCAAAACCCATGATCTGAATGCGATCTTGCCACAGATCGAAAAGCTAGAAGCGGCCGGTTGCCAGATCATCCGGGTCACTGTTCCCGATGAATTGGCTCTCAAGGCCTTGCCGGAAATCAAGAAACATCTGACCGTACCATTAGTGGCCGATATTCATTTTGACTATCGGCTGGCGCTTGGGGCGATTGATGCCGGTGCCGATAAAATCCGCATCAATCCCGGCAACATTGGTGGGACTGAGCGAGTGAAAGCCGTCTTGGACAAAGCTCGAGCGGCTCACATTCCCATTCGCATCGGTGTCAATTCCGGTTCGCTGGAAAAGACTCTGCAGACAAAATACGGCACGGCAACGCCTGAAGCCCTTCTGGAAAGTGCCCGTCGCCATCTGGAGATTTGCGAAGAGAACGATTTTCGTGACGTGATTGTAGCTCTCAAATCCAGTGAAGCCAGTCTGATGATCGCCGCTAACCGTCTTTTTTCCCAGAAATATGATTATCCACTCCACCTCGGGGTGACCGAAGCCGGTCCGGCCTGGACGGGCACAATCAAATCAGCGGTTGGAATCGGAACCTTATTAGCAGAAGGCATTGGTGATACCTTACGGGTTTCCCTGACCGCCGATCCGGTTGAAGAAGTGCGCGCCGGATTTGAAATCCTTAAAGCGCTCGATTTGAGCAAAAGCGGTATCCGACTGGTCTCCTGTCCGACCTGCGGTCGCACTGTGGTGAATTTAATTGAAATCGTCAGCGCTGTTGAAAATCAAATCCGCGATGTGAAAAAGAACCTGACGATAGCCGTAATGGGTTGTGAGGTCAATGGCCCCGGCGAGGCGCGTACAGCCGACCTGGGGATCGCCTTCGGTAAAAGTGTCGCCTTATTATTTAAACGCGGTCAGGTCATCGCTCGCTTGAAACCCGAAGAGGCCATGCCTCGCTTATTACAGGAAATCGAAAATTGGAACCCTACAGAATAAGGAGATTCCATGATGAATAAAATTACACTCGTTTTTGTTTTCTTAATCCTGGTAGGAATCCTCCTGGCTCAGGAACCAGTCAATCAGGATACTACCGCGATCGGAGCAATGCCTGATACCCTTGTTACTCCACCAGTTCCAGAGGAGGCGATTGTCATGGAAGCTGTTTCCGCCGACACGGCTTTGTCGGATACAGTTCCTGCGGCTCCGCTAATTCCTGAAACAGAATCTGCGCAACCAGTTCCCACGGCCGTAGTTTCCGAAGAGCAGGTGCCGCCGCCTCAGATACCATCAGAAGCTATTACCCAGCCTCCAGTTCCGGCTGAGTTTGTTCCGGAAGAGCCGATCCCGGCACAGCCGGTTCGACGCCCGCCAGCTCCGCGGCCACCAGTTCAGGAAGGATTGATTCCTCCGGAAGAAGTCTTGCCAGCCTTGGTGTCACCCGGGACGACACCCATGAAACCATCCGAGCTCACTAATTACGGTCAGATGATTTACTGGAAATCACTGACGCCGGCGGAGAAAAAAGTATTCTTATATGCCTATCTCTATCGTACCTATGAAACTCTTCAGCAGGTGAAAACGGAACGAGATCTTAAATCCGCCGTAAGACCATTTCAGAAAAAAATTGCCGATCCGGTGTTTGATATTTACCGACCAGTTGACGAAGCTCAAAATGATGACCTGATTTTCTGGATAGATAAGTTTTATCGGATTGATTTAAACAAGGACAAATCCTTTGGCGATGCCCTGCGCTATGCCAGCGAAAAAATGAAAACCGGCTCCAAATCACTCCAGGAGCTATTTCAAGAAAATTATTGATCAAGCCAAAGACCGCAAAGATTATCAATTTCACCGGTGAATACCACAAAAATTCCATTATGTTTCGCTGTTGAGTACCGGTTGGTAAAAGGCCTGCGCCGGATTTTACGCCCGCTATCTACAGCCTTTCGAAGATTTATCGCTGGTCTCGTTGGAAATGTAATGTACTTGCTCTTACCGTATCGGCGAGCTACCGTGCGCACCAATCTACGTCGCGCCTTCCCGGAATTCGATTCCAAGCGGCGACGTATTCTTATGCGGCAATGTTATGTGCATTTTGCCCGAGTTTACTTCGACTTTTTCCCGCTTTATGAAGCCTCACTCGAGCAATTTGATGCACTGGTGGAATGTCCCGATCAGGAAGTGATCCAAAAGGCTCTAATCCACAAACACGGCGTGGTTTTAGTGCTCTTTCACTTTGGCAACTGGGAAGTGTGTGCCGACTGGTTCGCGCGACATGGTTATCAAATTGGCGCGGTCGCCAAAAAAATGAAAAATTCGCTCGTCGATCGACTTTTACTCGAGGCCCGCACGCACAACGGAATGCAAATTTTATATAAAGCTAAAACCAATTCGCCGCGCATCTGGAAATTCATCCATAACCAAAATATACTATATCTCCTGGCCGATCAGGATGCCCGCCGGAATGGTATTTTCGTAAAATTTTTTAATCAGTGGTCGTCAAGTTACCGCGGCCCGGCTTTGTTTGCCCTGCGCCAGAAAGCTCCTCTGATTGCCGGAAGTTGTCTGCTGAATTCCCACGGAAAGTATATCATCAAACTGAAGGAAATGAATACCGGAATTCCCACAGAATTTAAAAATGAACCGGTAACCTGGTTGACTCAACAAATTGCGCTTCACTTCGAAAAACAGATCCGGCAATGCCCGGAACAGTACTACTGGTTCCATCGCCGTTGGAAAACCAAACCGCCGTCAGGTTTATTAATCCAAAATGACTGAGATCATCGCTTTAGAAAAGATTACAAAATCCAAGGTAGACCAAGTGCTGAAGGTCTGGCGCAACGGCCTGATAATCGCTTATCCAACCGACACAATTTATGGTCTGGGTGTTGATGCATTTAACCAAAAAGCGGTCCAAAACCTGCTGGCTTTAAAAGGACGACCGGTCGGAAAACCGGTCAGTATATTGTATGCCGACGTTGCGAACGCCTTGAATGATTTTAAACATTTGAACGACTACCAGCAGAAAACCGTCCGAGCCCTTTTACCGGGAAAAATTACGCTGATTTTATCAGTCGGTCCAAAAAGCCTTTTCCCCGAAGAAATCGCCGGCGACGGCTCGATCGGTGTTCGGGTTACCGATCTGGAGCCGCTGAATCGCATTTTAGTGCAATATCCCCATCCGATTACGACCACCAGTATCAATCCGGCTGAAAAACCGCCGGCCCGTACTGTGGCTGAAATAATCAGTTACTTTGGTGCTCAAATTTCCCTAATTTTGACCTATGAAAAGGCAACCGGTGATTTACCATCGACACTCGTGAAAATCAGTGGGAATAGTTACGAGATAATCCGTACCGGGGCGGTGAGTCCGGTCGAGATCGAAGAGAAGATGAAACAATTATGAACGTTTACCGGCGTGTTTTAAAATTAGTCAAGCCGTACTGGGCGACTCTGGCATTAAGCATCATCACTTCTCTGATATATGTAGCTTTCAACAGCTCATCAGTGTGGCTTACGGCTTCTTTCACTAAAGTATTGTTCCCGGAAAAACAAATCTCCGGAACTCATCAGGTTTTACCAGTCGTCCCAGAGAAAGGTAAGAGTAGTATCAATGCCATTCTGAAAAGTTATACTGATCGCTTGATTCTGCGTGACACTCCACTGGGTTCTCTGAAAGCCCTCTGCATTTTTATTTTTCTAATGTTTTTATTGAAAAATGTCTTTCTCTACATTAAAAATGTATCGATCGGGTACGTTCAACTGCGCATGATTAATGACATTCGTAATCAGATCTATAAGCACCTGCACGATCTTTCACTGACCTATTTTAACCGTAAACGTGGTGGTGAGATTACGTCTATTATCATGAATGACGTTGGTGCAATGCGTCATTCCTTCACGATCAGTTTCGACAAATTATTGGTCGAACCAATTAATATTTTGATTTTCATGATTCTGCTGTTCGTTATTTCCTGGCAGTTAGCTTTGCTGGCGGTTATTATTTTACCGATTAGTGGTTTTATTATTTCTAAAATTGGACAAAGTATTAGGCGTAAATCGATTCGGTCTTCGCGACAGATAGCCGGTATCATGGCAATTCTGGATGAAACTCTTCAGGGCATGCGGGTTGTGAAGGCTTTTGCCATGGAAAAATTTGAAATCAATCGCTTCTTCAGCGAGAGTCGTAAATATTTTAACCTACTTTTCCGGCGCAAGAAACTGCGAGAGATTTCCTCGCCGATAAATGAGATTTTTGGAGTGTTTATCGGCATCCTCTTACTGTGGTTCGGCGGTAGTCACGTACTATCCGGCACCGGGATCGAAGCCGAAGATTTTATTCGGTTTATCATTATGCTTTTTGCAATTATGACTCCTATTAAAAGTCTAAACAATGTCACCATGGAATTACAGGAAGGACTGGCCTCAGCTCAACGGGTTTTTTCCATTTTGGATGAGAAGCCGGATGTAATCGAAAAGCCAAATGCCATTAGCATCGAAGACTTTAGTGATCGCATAATCTACCAGAATGTGTTCTTCAAATATGAGACTTCCCGAGCCGAGGTATTAAGCGGAGTAAACCTGGAAATCAAGAAAGGCGAGATTGTGGCCATCGTCGGCCATAGCGGCGCTGGTAAATCCACCCTGGTTGATCTCCTGCCGCGTTTTTACGATGCGACCGCGGGGCGGATTCTAATTGACGGACAGGATATTCGCGACCTGACTTTTGCCAGTCTGCGCTCACTAATGGGCATTGTTACTCAGCATACGATTTTATTCAATGACACGATTTTCAATAATATTGCCTATGGTGTGCGCGATTTCGATCCCCAAAAAGTGCGGGAGGCCGCCTTAGCCGCCAATGCACTTGAATTCATCGAGGAATTTCCGGATCAATTCGAAACCACTATTGGTGATAAAGGCGTACGCATTTCCGGCGGTCAGCGCCAGCGGTTAGCAATTGCCCGGGCGTTATTGAAAAATCCGCCGATTCTGATTCTCGATGAGGCCACTTCATCTCTCGATTCCGAATCGGAACAAAAAGTTCAGGCGGCGATCGAGTATCTAATGAAAGATCGTACGGTGCTGGTGATCGCGCACCGGCTTTCCACCATTCAGAATGCGCATAAAATTGTCGTTCTGGAACATGGACGGATTGTCGAAGCCGGTAATCATGACGAACTGATCAGCCGCGCGGACAGCATCTATCGCACCTTTTATGAAACCCAGTTTGGTAACAACGAATAAAAGCAATTGTCCGATAAAAATGAATAAAGCAAGTGTACTGGCGAATCTGCCGGCCGTGCAAAAGGTCATTGACCTTGTGAAGCCCAATTTTCCGCTCCTCAAACCGGAGATTTTGACCACCCTGGTGCGAAGTGAAATTAAAATCCTGCGAGAAGCTGTCCAGGCTGGAACAGTATCTTATTCCAATGCGCAAGAGCTCACCGAAATATTATCTCAAAAAGTTATCTCAAAAATCACCGATCTGACGAAAGGTTATCTTAAAAAAGTCATCAATGCGACCGGCATCGTCCTGCACACCGGGTTGGGACGCGCCCCATTTGGTACGGAAATTACGGCAATCCTGAGTGATTTACTCAGCGGCTATGTTAATCTGGAATTCGATCTGGATTCCGGTGAACGCGGTGAGCGTCTGAATCTGATTGATGAGTATTTACATTTGCTGACTGAGGCCGAATCTTCCGCGGTGGTCAATAATAACGCCGCGGCAGTTTTACTGACCTTGAATTCATTGGCAAATGGTCGGGAGGTGATTATCTCACGGGGCGAGTTGATCGAGATCGGAGGTAGTTTTCGACTGCCGGATGTAATGCAAAAAAGTGGTGTCAAAATGGTGGAAGTCGGCACCACCAACCGCACCCATCTGGCCGATTATCAGAAAGCGCGTAACCGGCGAACCGGTGCGATTTTGCTAGCCCATTCATCGAATTACCGGATTGAGGGATTCACCGCCAGACCGGAAGCGAAAGAGGTCATAGCCTGGGCTCATACTCAACGCCTGCCGGTCATCATCGATCTCGGTAGCGGCGCCCTCTTTCGGCTGGAAAATGCCGGATTACCGTTCGAACCGGTGGTGAAGGAAATGATCAAACTTGGTTTTGATATAGTGACTTTCAGCGGCGATAAATTACTGGGTGGTCCGCAGGCCGGAATAATCGTCGGGAGGGAAAAATACGTCGAGTGCATCCGCCAAAATCCCCTCATGCGCGCTCTGCGTTGCGATAAGATTACTTACGTTTTACTCACCGATACTCTCAGGCGCTATTTGATTGATCGACCGCGGCCGGATATTGAAACATATAACCTTCTGACCGCCGAACCGAAATTGCTTAAACGAAACGCGGACGCAATGATCAAAAATCTCGATCCTGAGGTAGTTAAAATTCTAAATTTAACGGTCCGCGAATCGCAAACGGAAGCCGGGAGTGGCTCCATGCCTACTGCCCGGATTCCCAGTACGGCGCTGGTGGCCGTTCCCCGGAACATTTCGGAAGCTCATCTTGCCCGGCTGTTTCGAATGTATGCGACACCGATAATCGGCTATCGTAAAAACGGCGAATTCTGGTTGGATCTGAAAGCTATTGCCCCGGGCGATCTGCCGATCTTGCAGACTGCGATCCAGGATATCGGTCGTTCATTACTTTCTAAAATCTGAGATTAAAATGAATGCGCTTATCATCGGCACCGCCGGTCACATTGATCATGGCAAATCGGCGCTGGTCAAGGCGCTTACCGGCACCGATCCTGATCGTCTGGCGGAAGAACAGGCGCGTGGCATGACCATCGATATCGGCTTTGCTTTTCTGAATGAAAATATTGCTTTTATTGATGTCCCGGGACATGAGCGTTTTATAAAAAATATGGTTACCGGCGCCAGTACCATCGATGTTGCCATGTTGGTTGTAGCCGCCGATGACGGTGTTATGCCGCAAACCCGTGAACATCTCGAAATTCTCAAATTGCTGGCCGTTCGGAATGGGATTATTGTCATCAATAAAATCGATCTCGTGAAATCCGACTGGCTGACGATGATTGAGGAAGATGTTAGGCGATTAGTCGAAGGAAGTTTTTTAGAGTCGGCGCCGGTTTTCAGAACTTCAGCCGTCAGTGGAACCGGAATTGCGGATTTGCGCCAATTTCTGCTAGAATTGCCGGCCAGGTGGCCAAAAATGCCGGTTACCGAAGTATTTCGCTTACCGGTTGATCGGGTTTTTTCAGTCAAGGGATTTGGTACGGTTGTGACCGGAACGGTACTTTCCGGGGAAATTGAAGTCGGCGCGGAAATCGCAGTTATGCCGTCTGGCCATTTGACGAAAATCCGTGGTATTCAGTCGCATAATCAAACCTGCCAGAAAATTTCACGCGGACATCGCGCGGCCCTCAATCTGACTGGGGTAACTCACACTGAAATCGAGAGGGGAATGCTCATTGCTACTCCGGGTGCTTTTAGGAAAACCAACCTGCTGACGGTCTTTTTACGATTGTTGACGGATGTATCGGTACTAAAATACAATGACCGGGTACGACTACATCTCGGCACCGGCGAATATATCGTGAGTGTCCGGTTGATCGGGCGCGATCACTTAGCGCCCGGTACCGGTGGTGTCGCCCAGCTACTTTTCGATCGACCGGTAACGGCTGGATTTTACGATCATTTCATTATCCGTTCCTACTCGCCGTTAGTTACGATCGGGGGCGGAATTGTAATCGAGAACTACCCGGCACCCTTGCGTAAAAAAGATATTGCCGTCGCGTCTGAGATTGAGCAATTGCTGGATGGTGAGGCTTCTGAATGGTTGCAATGGTTCATCTGCAAGAAGAATCTGCGACTGATTCCGCAGGCGGAACTGGCACAGGATATGTCTCATTCGGTCGCAGAAATTCATGGCAGGTTGAAATCGTCCCATGAAAGCGGAGAAATTCGCCAGTTCAATGACCGAATTGTCAGAGCCGATTTATTGCAAACAGCCACAAACGAAATGCTCGCGATTCTGCGAGAACATCATCATCAAAATCCTCTTCAGACCGGCCTCGAAAAATCGGAGCTGTTAACACGTTTAATATTACCAGAAGAGATTTGTGATTTAATAATCGAAGATTTATTGCTGGCCGGAAAGATTAAATCCAGCGGTGAAAAAATTAGCCTGATTGATTTTGTACCGCACTTGGGAAAACATCAGCAAGCGCAATCGGATGAAATCTTAACCCAAATCGCGCTGGCCGGACTGACACCGCCGACTATAATCGAGCTCGCCGGAAAATTGCAATTAGATTCTCAGGAATTGCGACAGATGCTAAATCTGCTGGTCGAGCAACACAAAATCGTCCTGATCGAGAGAATTTATCCATTTACCGTTTTAATCCTCGCTGAAGCAGAAAACCGGCTAACTGAATTTCTACAGAGAAAGAACGGCGCGACAGTCAGCGAATTGAAAGAAATGCTCGGCGTTTCGCGCAAATATGCCATACCGATTTTGAATTATTTCGACCAGAAAGGGGTTACGGTGCGCCATGATGATCTGCGCAGGATAGGATCTAATGACTAAGGAAGTAGTATGAGTGTTAAGGTATTATTAAAAAAAGATCGTGAGAAGTCGCTTCTGCGCCAGCATCCCTGGCTCTTTTCCGGCGCAATCGAGAAAATTAACGGCGAACCTCAGTCTGGCGAAACGGTCGAATTACGGGCGCACGACGGTCGCTTCTTGGGCAGGGGCGCCTGGTCACCACAATCGCAGATTGCCGTGCGGGTTTGGAGTTTTAATCCGGATGAAAAAATCGATCAGAATTTCTTCCGGCAACGACTGAGTCAGTCTTTAACGCGCCGGGAATCCCTTTTCGTTCCGGGAATTACGGACGCCCTACGTCTGGTAAATGCCGAATCCGACGGCCTGCCGGGATTGATTGCCGATCGTTATAATGATTATCTTGTCGTACAGTTATTATCGGCGGGAACCGAATTCTGGCGTGAGACAATCGTTATGATACTGGCTGAAATCTGTAGTGCGGGCAAAGCGCCGGTCGCCGGAATCTATGAGCGCTCGGATGTGGACGTGCGTGAAAAAGAAGGCTTAGTGCTCCGCAAGGGCTTGTTGCATGGCGCCGAACCGCCGCGGTGCATCGAGATTCATGAAAATTACCGGCGCTTCTTAGTTGATATCCGTAACGGTCATAAGACTGGTTTTTACCTTGATCAGCGCGAGAATCGTCAGAAAATTACCGAATTCGCCGCCGAACGGGAAATGCTTAATTGCTTCGCCTATAGCGGTGGATTCGCAGTGGCGGCGCTTTTATCTGGGGCCATTAAAGTGACAAATATCGAATCTTCGCCCGAGGCTCTGGACTTATTAAACCGCAATGTTTTGCTGAATAAAATAGATCCGGCGCAAGTGGAAAATATTCAGGATGATGTTTTTGCTGTATTACGTAAATTTCGCGATCAGGGACGAGCATTCGATCTGATAGTGCTCGATCCGCCCAAATTTGCCGAATCGAAAAGCCAGCTCGAGCGCGCCAGTCGCGGATATAAAGACATTAACCTGTTGGCTTTTAAACTCCTACAACCGGACGGAGTATTGTTTACCTTTTCCTGTTCGGGACAGATAATGCCGGACTTGTTTCAAAAGATCGTAGCCGATGCGGCTCTGGATGCCAGAAGATCGGTCCAGATTCTTGAACGCCTTGATCAGCCAACCGATCATCCAGTGGCCCTGAATTTCCCGGAAGGTCATTATCTCAAGGGATTGGTCTGTAGAATAGTTTAAGAATTACGGATTGCCTGCCCGACTGCTGACCCAGTCATACAGGCGGGTGAGTTCCGAGTTTACAGTTTGCAGTTGCCCGTCACCCGTCACTCTTGGCGGTTATCATCACGGCTTACGCTTTACGTCTTACGTCAGTTACCCGCGGATCATGGTCAGCAACATCTTGAAGCGTTTGACGGCTTTTACGGCATGCGGCTGATTGGTGGGCATAATGATCATTTCACCAATTTTGACATTGAAAGGCTGACCGGCGATCACGATCTCGGCTTCGCCTTCGATGATATTGACTAATGCGTCGAACGGCGCAGTATGCTCACTTAAGCTCTGACCTTTGTCAAAGGCGAAAAATGTCACATTGCCATTGGGCTTGGTGATTAATGTCCGGCTGACGATCGAACCGGTCTGATAATCGGCCAGATCGAGAAGTTTGCACGTCTGGGCCGAGGTTAAGTCTGGATGATTAGTTTGATTCATGCACTACACCTTTATAATATTAACTGTTTGTCAGTGGATTTCGACAGCATTCTCATTGATTTGATACAATTCCTGGTTTCCGGTTGCAAAAAGATAATTAGTTACCATATTTTTTAACAGACTTATAACAAGATAATTGGACTTTGAGGAAGTCACTATGACGAACTCGTTATGATCCGAAAATGTTCAGAGGGTGCTTTTTATATAATGGAAATATTTAGCTTAGATAGCAGATTCCAGACTTGTAACTGATTCAGGAAGCTTTTTTCTGATGACTGGTTTTCATTCTCTCGGCGATTTCGGGATAATATTTTTGGAGGCAATCCGGACAGATGCCATGCGAAAAATCGACGTCGGAATGGGAATGAATATAGGTCTCAACGTCGTTCCAGTAACCTTTATCATCGCGGATTTTTTTACAGTGAGCGCAGATCGGTAAGAGGCCGCTGAGGGTTTTGACCTGGTTGAGGGCTTCCTGGAGGTCATTAATCAGTATTTCGCGTTCGGCCTCAGCCCTTTTCTTTTCAGTGATGTCGCGTAGGATTAAGCTTTTACCAATGATTTGAGTGAAGCGATCCCGCAAGACAGAAAGACGCAGTTCAAATTTGCGCTCCGGACGAGTCTCATTCATATTTACTTCTACCAGGGCATAATTTTCCGATTTAAAGAAAGTATCCAAGTCAATCGAAGACGGGAAAAAATGGTTGATTTTCTGTCCGATCATCTTTTTGGATTGAAGCTCAAAGATCGCCGCCGCGGCCGGATTGACATCCACGATTAAGTTATCCGGATCCAGGACGATCAGGCCGTCGAGCATATTTTCTACCAGAAGTGTCTGCGCAATGGGTGTGAGTTTGAACAATTTCAATCTCAGAATAGCCCAGGTAAGCACGATTCCCGAGAATGCGAATCCGACCGGTGCCCAATCCAGACCGGGTATCGGATTCGGCCCGAAGACATAGATCAGGTTACCAGTAATCGGTATTAAAGCACCTATTATGATAACTAGATTGTGAGGGGTATAGAAAGAGCCTGATTTAAAGGCTGTCTTGAGCATAAAATACATACCGATTACAATAAGGATGTACTCATAGATATAAATAATCCACCAGATAAATCCGTGGCTATAAATTGCAACGTTCGTTATGGGATCTATTATAATTGCCGGCCATAGTAAATAGTGGAGATGATTTGTAAAGGCCATCACAATAGTGAAAATTGGCATAATTAAGAGTAGTAACAGGGCTGTTTTAGAAACCTGCTCGCGCCCGCGATTGTATTCAATGGCGAAAATGAAAAAAAGCGGTGGGACGAGACAAGTACCGATAAAAGCAATCGCGGACCATAATTGTTTTAAGACGACGGTGGTCGCGGCGGACTCGAATAGGATACCGAACGCCCATTCGGCCGCGGCAATTTCAAGCAAGATCACCCAAAAAACGCCTTTAAATTTACGGCGCGGCCAGAGTACAATGCTGGTGGTTAGTGCAATGCCAGTCGTTCCGAGTAAAATAAGACTGTAAAGATTAAATGAATACAAATCCATAATTTTAACAATGTTGATTTAACTTAAGAGTTCTTTTTATTAATACAAAGAGAATAGCCGTATAGTATCCAAATAAAGCGTCTATCAGCGGGGCTTTGACGAGATGCGGATTTACGATAAAAGATACAATTAATGCGATTCAATCACAACCTGGTGGGATTTCCTTCGACCTTAATTTTTAATGACTGGAGAACGATAATATTATGATTATTGTTTGATTCGGGGACGACTGTTATCCTGCGGAAAATAACTACCAAATTAGCGTCGATTGACTATACACTTTCAATGACTCCCGACCGAGATAATCAAGCAGGTGTTCGTAGAGCAGAGCCGTCGTCAGGAAATAATCACGGAAATCCGGGTCGGCACCCGGCAAGCGGGCGATCTGGCTTTTGTAATTATGAGTTAGGCTGGGAAGCAGATTTTGTAATTGTGATTTAGTAAAGCAAGCCGATTGTGTATCGTCGATTCTGACTGAGCCCGAAATTAGATTGACGAGGGCCGCGCCGGAATCGCTGAAAGTCAGAATTTGTTCGGGCAAGTGATGCCATTGCATACGGTCGAATTCCGTGCTCAAGAAATCCCGCAGAGCGATAATCTCAGCCGGATCGGGCGGATCGTTTTTCAGGAAAGTGTCAATCAGCGGAACGATTCCACACGGCAGGTTGAAAGTAAATTCAGGTTGATCTTGTTTAACATTAATAAAGCGCAAGTGGGCTTCGCTGATCCACACCGCCAGAAAATCGGCTGGTAAATCTTTTAACTGGTGATGGAGTATTTCAAATTCTGCGGAAAAATCCGGGAGTTCAATTGGCGGCAGATTGAGTCTTTTTAGGAAAAGACGTAGTAATACTAAAATTTCAGCATTTGCCAGGTCGGAAGAGACGATAATACGGGGTGGTTCGGTTGGATATTTTTCGGCGATGGCCAGAAATTCACTGAGTGTTTTTTCGAGGGCGGCGGAGCCATTCGGTTCGTCCGGAGTGCGCTGTAATTCTTTCAACAAAAGATGAAGCGCCACTTTACGATGCAGGAGGGGAGTCGCCGGAGCTTCACTTTCGGTGATAATGAGTCGGGCATAGACCGGTCCAAAGTAAATCACAGCCTCTTTCATGTTGTGATTCTTCCTTGAGAATTTGCGGTATGGTTAAGATGATTGGCACAGAACAGTGCTTCACGTCCAAATTCGGCTTTGAACAGATCGGATTTATTTTCGGCGGCGGTGAGTTCGTTGCGCAGTTCACCGAAATGGTAAATGTTAAATACTACCTTAGTCTGCTCGATGATAGCTTTCAGAGCGTAAACCAGACTACGGTGACTTCGGTCGAGTCCGTCGGCGATTCTCAGCAAAGCCGCCAGTTTGCGGACAATTGATCGGGATTCCCGTTTGAGTTCCGCATAATGACGATGACGTTCCGAAGGCGGTGATTTGCGGTGATAACGGGCGACATTAGCTATAATACCGGTCTCTTCCGCATTAAACCCGGGTATTTTTTCTTCCAGGATAATGCACAGACTGTTTTTATGATGTCCGCTACTATTTTGACGGGCGTATCCGATGTCGTGCAGAAGGGCGGCGGCTTCCAGTAAAAATCGTTCTGAGGCAGACAAAGTGTGCAGTTTAGTCAGTTCATCAAACAGAATCAGGGATAATTTAGCAACCTGGTCAGAATGAAATGGTTCAGGATCGTATTTAATCTGCATGTTTTTTACAATTTTCAATTGTTCAGAATCATTCATAGTTTTTAGTCTGTTTTATAAGGTATGATTTTTGACTAAATCATCTGACCTCAATTTGCCATCCGAATTGACAATAAGCAAAATTCATGATTAAATCCAAGAAAAATATTCTGGATTGTACCGACTCAATCTGACGATGTAAACAAATAGCCAGGGTTTTGTATATTTAATATGAAACAGATATGATGAGTAAATTGAATATTAATACGCGTATTGAAATAATCAACGGTGACATCACCCGCGAAAAATGCGAGGCTATCGTCAATGCGGCCAATCGTTCACTGATGGGCGGTGGAGGAGTCGATGGGGCAATTCATCGCGCGGCCGGACCAGGCCTGTTAGAAGAATGCCGCAAAATTCGAAATACGAGATATCTTGAAGGACTGCCGACCGGAGAAGCGATTATAACGGCCGGATACAATTTGCCGGCCAGGTTTGTTATTCATACGGTTGGACCGATCTGGCGGGGTGGTCAAGATGGCGAAGATCGACTCCTGGCTACTTGTTATCGAAATGTTTTACGTCTCGCAGAGGAGCATAAATTCGATACAATTGCCATTCCGGCAATCAGCACCGGTGCTTACGGGTATCCGCTTCAGTCGGCGGCTGAGATCGCGCTTGCAGAAATTCGGCGGCATCTGAAGGAAAATGAGTTTCCGATAACCGTAAGGATCGTCGTCATTGGTGATAATTTTCCGGTTTACAGGAATCAACTGGCAAAATTGATTTCATCAACTGAAAAGTGAATGCTACAGCCATTGATGATAAAATCGTGGTTGTATCCGGGTATTTTTTTTTGTAATCTTTAGCGCTTAACGACAGGAGAAGACCGTCATGTTAGCCGCAGTCAACCCAACTAAAACTTCCGCTTGGCAGAAATTGCTGACGCATTATCGGCGAATAAATGAAATTGGCATGAAAACGCTTTTTAGGGAAGATGCGGATCGCTTCCGCCGTTTTTCGATCCGGCTGGCACTTGATGAAACCGGACAGGATGAAATTTTGCTTGATTACAGTAAGAATCGGATTAAAATGGAAACGAAAAAACTCCTGCTCGAGCTGGCCCGGGAATGTCAGGTATCTGCGGCAGTTGGACAGCTTTTTAACGGTGAAGTAATTAACGTGACTGAGAATCGGGCCGTTTTACATACTGCGTTGAGAAATCAGCGGTCGACGCCAGTTTACGTCGACGGACAGGATATTATTCCGGCAATCAAAGCCGTTCAGGAGCAGATGCGAACCTTCTGCGAAAAAGTTCATCGCGGCGAATGGCGCGGCTATTCCGGTCGACCAATTACAGATGTAGTCAATATTGGTATCGGCGGCAGTGATCTGGGGCCGGCCATGGTGACCGAAGCCCTGCAACCCTACCACGTTCCGAATACGAAATTGCACTTCGTCTCGAATATTGACGGGACAGACATTGCGGAAACGCTGAAGAAATTAAATCCGGCGACCACTCTTTTCATCGTAGCTTCTAAGACCTTCACAACGCAGGAAACAATGACAAATGCGCATACTGCGCGGGCTTGGTTGATAGCCGCGGCCATGGAAGAACGATATATCAGATCGCATTTCGTAGCGGTTTCAACCAATCTTGAGAAAGTCACTAATTTCGGGATCGATCCCGCCAATATGTTCGTTTTCTGGGATTGGGTCGGCGGCCGCTATTCACTCTGGTCGGCGATCGGCCTGTCGATTGCTCTGGCAATAGGTTATGAGAATTTCGAGCAGTTGCTGGCGGGGGCATATGCTATGGATCGCCATTTTCGCGAGACTCCGTCAGAAAGTAACATTCCGGTGATCCTGGCTTTACTGGGGATTTGGTATAATAATTTCTTCGGGGCAGAAACGCTGGCGATTTTACCCTATGATCGATATTTGAGGCGTCTGCCAGCGTATCTACAGCAGGCTGACATGGAGAGTAATGGCAAGCGTGTGGATCGCAACGGGGAAGTCGTTAACTACCAGACTGGACCGATCGTTTGGGGCGAACCGGGTACTAACGGTCAGCACGCTTTTTATCAGTTGATTCATCAGGGAACGAAGTTGATCCCGTGCGATTTTTTAGCGCCGGTGATTTCGCATCATCCGATCGGTGCGCATCACCCTATCCTGCTATCCAATTTCTTGGCTCAGACCGAGGCTCTGATGAATGGGAAAAGTGAGGAAGAAGTTGCTCGTGAATTAAAAGCCAGAGGTTTGAACGGAATGGAAATTCAGCGCCAGTTGCCTTTCCGGGTTTTTCCCGGTAACAAGCCGAGTAATTCCATATTTTATAGAAAATTAACCCCGCGCACACTGGGAGCCTTGATCGCAATGTACGAGCATAAGATTTTTGTGCAAGGAATCATTTGGAATATTTTCAGTTTTGATCAGTGGGGAGTAGAGCTGGGCAAGCAATTAGCTAAGAAAATTCTACCCGAACTTGGTAACAATAAACGGATCAATTCGCACGATTCTTCCACCAATGGACTCATCCGCTATTATAAGCAAAATGGAAACGCCGATAGGATTAAATGATGGATTGGTTTAAAAATCTCGATCCAATAACTCAGGCGCTTCTGGCAACCGGTTTCACCTGGTTCATGACGTCGGTCGGGGCGGCGGTCGTTTTTATTTTCAAAACTATCAACCGGCGTATCCTGGATGCTATGCTGGGATTTGCGGCCGGGATCATGATAGCGGCCAGTTTCTGGTCGCTATTGGCGCCGGCGATTGAGATGACTGAACAAGCCGGTGGAATTCCCTGGATTCCGGCGGTGATAGGTTTTTTGGTCGGTGGAGTATTTTTACGCCTTGTGGATATGCTGTTGCCACATTTGCATGTCGGATTTCCCGATAAAGATACCGAGGGTATAAAGACCCAGTGGCAGAGAAGCGTACTGCTTGTACTTGCGATTACTCTGCACAATTTTCCCGAGGGTTTGGCCGTAGGAGTGGCGTTTGGAGCGCTGGGCGCCAATCTGCCCACAACGACTCTGGCGGGGGCCGTTGCGCTGGCAATCGGAATCGGCATTCAGAATTTGCCGGAAGGAATGGCGGTTTCGGTTCCGCTTCGAAGAGAAGGTCTGTCCCGATTTAAGTGCTTCTGGTATGGACAGCTTTCGGGATTAGTCGAACCGCTGGCGGGAGTCATCGGCGCCGCGGCGGTAATATTAATGAAACCGATTCTGCCTTACGCCCTGTCTTTTGCCGCGGGCGCGATGATTTATGTTGTCGTGGAAGAATTAATACCGGAATCGCAATTGGAATCCAACAGTGATGTGGCCACCACCGGGGCTATGCTTGGATTTGCCGTTATGATGCTTTTGGATGTGGCCTTGGGATGAAAACTAAGATATCTCCTCGAAGACAAGCTTTAAAGCGATTACAGGAAATTCCCGGTGTTGGGCAGTCAATCGCAGAGGATCTATACGGTATCGGAATCCGGGTCCTCAAAGATCTGCAAGGCGCTGACCCCGAAGAGCTTTATGCCCGCATTTGTCAAAAACAAGGCTGTCTGCTTGACCGTTGTCTACTGTACGTCGTACGTTGCGCAGTGTACTATGCTACCGAACCGGAACCCTCGCCGGAACTACTTAAGTGGTGGAATTGGAAGGATTCCAAAAAATCCTGATTATTGTCTTCCTGTGTCTATTATCACAGATTAGTATTTCAATATCTATATATTTTACTTAGGAAAAAAATGATGGAAAATGATTTACTGCAAACAGGTGAATTAGAATCGAAAAGAAAAGAAATAAAACCCTAATTGTAAATATGGAGGATCAAATGAAAAAATTGAGCGCGATTTTAATGGTATTTATACTGTTAGCTTCGTTTGTCTGGGCAGAGGATGCTAATCCGGCAATCAAGCACGTACAGTGGAGTCGTGAGATGACAGCCAGATTCACCACTGATGCAAAGTCAGATGCCAAACTGACTGCCAAGCAAATCTTGCCGGCTCAGTTCAATGAGCGAGAGGTTCGACAGATTCAGAAGGCTAATGCACTGCGGACCGGATCTGCGGTAAAAGAACATAAGACCTTTAATCTTTTCAAATCAGAATCGCTTCAGAAGCCCACACCCTTGGGACTGACGCCAATGGGTATTGACACGCTGATTGTGGGTCCGGATGGAATTCCGGATACGATTTCTTATGTTGCTGGTAATATGGTTGTTCTGGTTGTGGTTACCGGTACGGATACGGCAGTTGTAAATTTCCTGGTAGATGGTGGTGATGGCGTCTATGGTTCCGGAGATGAATTGGCTTTGGATCCTGTTAAAGATCATGATATGGTTGATGTCAAGCTCTGGGATGGAATCGAATTTGACGAGTCTCCCGCCGGAGATGGTATCTTCATGGTGACATTGAACACTTCCGAAATGAATGATGGGCCTGGACCAATCATGGCGATCCAGAATGCCATTGTCTTTATTGATGTAGCGTGGGTAAACTCCATGGTGACCAATTACGGGAGGCTGGAAATTGGTGCACCTGATGAGAATACCAGTATTTCCGGCGTAGTTACAACTGTTGATGGTTCCGGAAATCAGATTCCTGCTCCCAATGTCATAGTGGTAGCCGTAATGCCCGGGACAGGTGATGGGTCAGAATGCGGTTTTCTGACCAAGACCGCTGTAAATGGTCAATATCGCATAGAAATTCCGGATATGCAGCAGGGACATTATTTCATAATCGCCCAGGATGTCTGGCAATTGTATCCCGGTGTTTTGCCTGAACCACCCAGTTATGAGTTGGATGTCTGGGGTGATATTCCTGATGTGAATTTTAGGTTTACGCAAGGCAGTGTCAAGATTCACGGGTTTGTCAGGGATCAGTCTGAGATGGTTTTAGCTAATGTACCAGTAATTGCCAAAAGTGAGTCAGATCAATCCATTGAAACGGTGACTAATGCTGATGGTTATTATGAACTCTGGGTTAATCCCGGTTGGTGGCGAGTAGTGGTCGAGGAAGACTTCCTGCGTGGTTTGTATATGTTCTTGGATGAGCAGTGGACGGAGGTATATCAGGGTGGCGATTATCCGGTTGATTTTACCTTGTATGCGCTGGACTCTGGATTTAGTGGACATGTCAGCTTTAACAGTGGTGCGCCGGTAGAAGGAGTGGAAATTAATACGAATATCTGGATGGGTGATCGTGGATATTCTAACTATACCAAGACCGATGCGAACGGCGATTACTATGTAGGTGTTTCCACGGCTTTGCAGGGGCAGGTAGTGGGCGATGAATACGGGAACTGGACTACCTCATACTGGCTGGGTGCCTGGTACGAAGATGGAATCATCACTCCTTACGGGTATAATGATTTACTTGCACCCCAGAGTGGTCTGGATTTCACGGTGATCAAAACCGATGCCTCTCTGAGCGGAACTGTCTATAATGCTAATGATAATTCTGTTCTCTATAATGCCCAGATTCATGCCTCTCTTCAAGACAATACCGGTAATTTACTCGATTATTGGGCGTCTACCGACGAGTACGGACATTATGAGGTTGCCCTTGTAGGCGGCATGCCACCTAATGGTAGTACCTGGATGATCGAGGTTTATTGGCCTTATGAATGGATGCCTTCGATTGTCGATTCAATGAGTGTTCTCTCCGGGAATAACTATACTAAGGACTATTATATCAATCCACCGGTAAAAGATGGTTTTATTGAGGGCTATGTTTTTGATAAAGATGGCAATGGAATCCAGAATGCCAGAGTTGAGATATACGGACCAAACTACTTTGAAGTATATACCAATAACAGTGGTTACTTCTCAGTAGGTCAGTTGCCCTTTGGCTTGTATAGTGCTACAGCCTATGCCGAGGGGTACGATCCCTATGACATCTGGAACATTTTGGTCGGACCAGATCCTGTCTATTTGGAATTCTGGATGGGTTCGGCTATTGGCAATCTCATCGTTAATGGTCATGTTAAGGATGCCCAGGCGGCACCGATTCCCAACGCGATTGTGATGGCATTTAACTGGACTTATAACGAGCCTTTTACCCTTTTCACCGACTCGACCGGTTATTACGAATTGAAAGTAAAACCCGATAGTTACGATTTTCAGGTCGGCGCTAATGGTTTCTTAGCGCAGCGCCTCTCGGCCGTTGGGATTATGGCTGACACCACATTGGATTTTACATTGGTGTCCGCCGGTTCAATCGCTGATACACTAAATGGCAGTGTCGTTGACGAGTCCGGGAATAAGTTACGGAAAGTGTTCATCTACCTGGAAACCGATACTTATATCGGGTTTACCTATACGAATTTAGACGGTCAGTATAAGGTCGCGTTGCCGGCCGGAACCTATAATGCCAGCTATTCGAAAAAAGATTTCAATACCGAATGGCGGACCTTTACCTGGCCAGATCAACGTCCCGAGGATCCAATTATCCTTTATCCAACGAGTCACGTCATCGGGCCAATAATTATATCGGTTATGGATGTACCGCAAGATCATGGCAAGCAGGTGCGGATAACCTGGAAACGAGCTGAGGGTCTTTATGGAGCGGTGAAAGAGTATCAAATCTGGCGCGCTGTTCAGCGGTTTGGCGGTCCGGAATCTAATCCCGATACTAAATATGACTGGGATTATATCACTACTGTACCGGTAAATCCGCAAATGGATCCCTACAATATGGTTGTACCAACTCTATATGATAAAGTTGGTAATGACATTTACTGGAGTGGATTCATGATTTGCGCCATCGGCTGGGATGGCTGGTCTTACTGGAATTCCAATATCCTTGCCGGCTGGTCGGAAGACAATCTGCCTCCGACAGTACCGACTAATCTGGGTGCTTTTGTTGGTGGCGAATCTATTACATTGGAATGGCAAGCGGTTACCAACGAAAAGGTTAAATATTATACGGTATATCGTAAAACCGCATCGACGGAATTTGGGATCGTGGGATATTCAACCAGTTCCGAGTTTGTTGATCTAGGCGTTTCTCTATCTGAAGCTAATACCTATGCCGTAACGGCTACAGATTTTGGTCTAAATGAATCTGCAAAGTCCGAACCCATCACGGTGAATGCGGTAGGTATTAACAAAATGGCTGAAATTCCAACGGAATTTGCTCTGAGAGCGAATTATCCGAATCCATTCAATCCGGAGACTACAATCGAGTTTGCCTTGCCGAAAACCAGCCAGGTTACCCTGACAATCTATAACCTGAATGGTCAACTGGTACAGCAGTTAGTTCAGGATGAATACCAGGCCGGTTATCAGAGGGTTATCTGGAACGGTAAAGATTACCTGGGACGAGCAGTTGGTAGTGGTGTATATATATATACGCTGAAAGCCGGTGATTTTCATCAAACCAGAAAGATGATTCTAATGAGGTAATCTTTTTGGAAAGTGTTTTTTAATAAAGAGGCGGTTCGTAACCGCCTCTTTTTTTATTCGCGGCACATTTTTGCGGCTTTTTCGCGGATCTGAGGAATAGCCGCGGCCATAATGTCTTTTACGTCAGCATAGCGGAAGGTTCTTTTTTCGAAAGGACGCGTTTCAAGAGCTTTCAGGAAACGACTTTTAAATTCAGCGAAATAGGCGCCATAGATATGATAACTGTCGGCCTGGTGAACATAGCGACCGAGGCGAATCTTATGTCCAGTCAATTTCGAGATCCGGGCGGCAATTTCTATCTGGAGTTGCGTCAGAGCGAACATATTCATGAAGGCGGCTTTATAAGCATCGTTGGAACGAAACCTGACGTTAGTATTTAAAATCCAGTCAGCATTATCACCCTTTAATAACCGACACCAGATACTTTGTAAGCAAGCCGGATCGTAACAGTAATTATCCTCCCAGACTTTCCAGGTAATGGCCTGAGCTCGGCGAGTATAGGGAACCTGGGCCAGTTTCTCCGTCATGATGGCAATCTGGTCGTAAAGCTTTTCCGAATCGGGCAACCGATAATTAAAAAGGCGCTGGTGATAGGTATATTCCCAGCGGGCGTCGGCGGGATCACTCGCCGAACGAATGCAGTGATCTTTAATGCCTTCCAAAACCTCCAAGACATATTCCTGCAAATCTTCCAGCCCGCCCGGAAAGTCACGGTGGATCATTGGTTCGGCCAAAGGATTGGTTACGACAATTGTCATGGTCGAGTCTTTACTGGGAGGATCATCTGGTTTATCGTATTCGGTTTTGATATCGCAACCATGTTGGGATAATTCGATCAATGAATTTTCCCAGGCTTCGGCCAGGGATTCACCGGTTACCATAAGAACAGGAATATTACCGTTCATAGAAAAGGTACCTTACTTTGATTTTTTAATCGGGGAAATAATCATCTCCTAAAACTGCTTAGAATATAAAGAAAAAATCGCAGATATCATATCTGTACCCGGACTTTGATTAAGAGGCAAATTATGATTGAGATGAGAAGTGTACTTGACCACTTATTTCTATGAATGAGAATCGTAGTGCAACCGGGATTTTATTTTTTTTCTAAGGTATAAGGTTGTTTAATATATTGTTGAGCCAGAATAATGGCCGCGGAGCGATTATTGAGGTGGACAACTTGACGATAGCAAGCCAGAGCTTCCGTTCGGCGCTTCTGCAAGTCGTACACTTTTCCGAGTCGCAAACAAGCATTACCTAAGTCATAATCCAGTTCAAAATTGTAAACATGAATATATTTCTTCAGATCCAATTCGGCTTCACTGAGCCGACCCAGGGCGAGAGCCAGACTACCATTCAGATAGAAAATTTTTATCTCATATTCTTTTCTGGTACTGGGCTTTAAGGTTGGTAGTAAGGTCTCGACGCGTTTTATATAGCTATAGGCCGAGTCGAATTGACTGGCTTCAATCAGGGCGTCGGCAGTTTGGGCGGCATAGTAGGGATTTTTTGGAAAATCTGCGGCGAGATCGCGCGCATATTCATAGGCACCAATATAATTCGACTCAAAATACAGGTAGAGATAAGCCAAAAGCGAGCGGGCTTCATAACGTCCATAGTTGCCATGATCGGCATCGGCTTTGATGCTTTGAAGACCTTCACTGCGCGATCCAGATTCGCGCATTATCCGGCTGGCAATCTTCATATATGGAGCCGAAATACCGACATAGTAATTGAATATACCTACCGGCAGGTGAAAATCGGGTTCATCCGGACAAAGCCTTTCAGCCTTTTTAATGTATTTAATGGCGTTGAAACCACTGGTCAGGACGCCGAGATAATTTTTTTCGGCTAGCTGGATGCGGGCGCGTAAGCCCATAACGGTCCCATAGAAAAACAGGTATTCCGGACGTTCCGGATGTTGCCGTATCTGTTCAGAATAAATTCGCAACGCCCGATCGATGTCGATCAGGAATTGCTGGTTGCGTTTATGATAGCCGATGTATTCTTCGCTTTGATAATAGCGAACGGCCAAGCCGCCCAGCGGCCCCATAGGATGAAAAGGGTTGGCGTTCAGCACTTCCCGGAAGAGTCGGTCGGACTCTTCATATTCCATATTGTACATGGCTTTTAGGGCTAGTTGGACTTTCTGTTCCTGTTGCTCGAAGTCGCCAGCGTTTAAAACGACCAATTTAGCGGTCAGCAGGATTAGTAAGGTAGTTTTGAAAGGTTTCATGGAATCCGTTATTCTGATAGTTTTTAATATGAAGATAATCGATTGTCAACAAAAAAGCCCCAGCGCGGGGCTTTTTTAGATATGTGGTAAATAATTATTCGACAAAGTCGGCGTCCATAAAATCTTCGAGATTAAAGCGGCCTTCTTTCTCAAGATCACGCAATTTTTCGATAATTTTTTTCTGAGCGGCTTCGACTTTACGTCGAGGCTGTGGTCCTTCCAGTAATTTGACCTCATCTTCGAGAATGATCTGGGTACGCTGAGGCAACGAATTCATAAACAAATTGTGAACTTCCTCCGATTGCCCCTTCAATGCATAAGCAACTTCAGAGGCCTCGACTGATTTCAGTACTTCGGCCAGGATATTTTGGGGAAGTTTGGGGAGGTCTTCAAAGGTAAAATAGTAGCGTTTAATCTGTTCGACCAATTCGGGGGCTTCTTTGGCAAGATGCTCCATGAAGCGTTTTTCATCTTTGGGACGCATAGCGCTTAAGATGCCGGCCAGATCCTCACCACCGCCCCGTTTGAATTCGGAAGCTCTGGGAATAAAAGCCGATTTTTCCTTGAGACTATTGGCAATATTGACAACTCCTTCGAGAGGGATTTCGTCCAGGTGTCCCATTTCGGTCATTACTTTAGGTTGCACAATCGGGTCAAGCTTTTGCAGGACGTTAACTTGGCGATCGACCGGCAACTGAGCAATAGTCAAGGCCATGATCACGGGTGATTCGCTTGAGATCAGATAAGTAATCTGTTCATCCGTCAGGTTCTGCATAAATTCGAACGGTTTTTTGGTCTCTTCCTGAGCCGGAGTAAATTTTTCGGAGACAAAGCTGAAATAGAATTCTTCGAGTACGGCTTTTTTAGCTTCGAACGGGATATTGGTAACTTTGGACATATTTTCGCGGATTTTTAGTAACTGACTGCGGTTTATACCCTTGAAAAGCTGCACGGCCAGGTCGGCACCCAGAGCTTTGAACAGGATGGTAGCCTTGTCGATTCCGCTAAGATTTTTGGTGTCTATCATACTTATGCTCCTTTAACTCTCGGTTTCGGTTTCGCTTTGTTGAGTTTCCTGACTCAACCAGGCATTGATAATCCGAGAAGCTGTCTCGGGTTGACCCACTGTCATTGAAATTACGGATTGTCGCATACCTTTTAACTCTTCTTTCTGAGCCTCATAGTCGACTGAAGGAATGGCGGGAGCTGCTGGCTGAGGTGGTACGATGGGCGGAGCCGGTTGAGTCGGTTCGACTGAGGGAACTGGCGGAATGACCGGCGGAGTGGGTGGTTGTTTCGGAGCTTGAGGTTTAACGACTTCTTCCGGTTGGCGACTCAGGATTGCTTGCGGAGGACGAGGGCCCATTGGAATTTTCGATCCATATCCCCATTCCAGTTCCTGCCTCTTGACCTGTCTGCGATGATTGACAAGCAGAACGATCAGGAGAGCCAGAAAAAGGACAGCCGCGGCAATAATCGCGTACCACATGCCGAAATTCCGAACCCCAAACATGCTGGGAGGAGTGGTTTCGAGAGAACCAAGTTCCAACTCCTGCAGACGACGGTTACTTTCCCTCAACTGTTCACGCAGGTTAGCCAGTTCAGTTTCACGGGCGGTGGTTTGTCTTTCAGTAGACTGGCGTTGATCTTCACTGATCTGAGGAACTTGTAACTGGGTTTGTAATTCGGCGATTTGTCTTTTTAATTCGTCGACTTTCAGGGAATCACGGGTAATCATTTCGCGTTCGAGACGTTTCTGTTGTTCGAGGCGAGCATTATATTCAGAAGCCGATTGACGTTTTTCAATATCGTCGATTTTCTCGGCGATGTTTTTTAAAATGATAGTTTCGGTGGCGTCTTTATCGGCACTCTTTTTAAAGTTCGCCGTCATGATACTGATAACATCGCCGCGGACACGATCATAGTGAGCGGCGACCGCCACAATCTGCCGCACATTCTCGATCACTTCCGGTGAGACCCCATCTTCGAGGACGACGCTGATTTCCTGGCGTTTTACAATTGGTACTGAGACGCTAGGTGTAGTTTTCGGAGCTCTGATTGTCGGTTTAACTTCTTTTTCCGGAGTTGCTTGGGGTAGATCACTTAGCTGCGTTTGGGAAGGAGTCTTTTCTTTAGGTTTGACTACCGACGGTGGCACCTCGAAGCCGGGCAGAGGCAGAGTCAGCTCGGATTCCTTCGCTGGAGTTGGCTCAGGAGTTGTGACGGGAGCTGGGGATTGCGGTGTTGTTTCCCGCGCTGTTTCGACTTCCGCGCCGGCCTGCTCAACAGGAGTGAATTCGAGTTCGGTTTTGACATCTACGACAAATTTGACGTCGTCGAGTATTTTTTCCAGTGCTTCCGTAATCCGTTCCTTGACACTATTTTCAAGGGCCATTTTCTGGCTTAGATATGATAACTGGTTTTCCTGGGCAATTAACAAAATAAATAAGCCCAGAGTTAAGGTTGCGATTAACAGTTTTACTTTATAATGTGACATGGCACTGTCCCCTTTTTTAACCTATGGTTAAGAAAATAATTTCGACCCGGCGATTTTGAGATTTTTGCTCTTCGGTTTGGTTAGCTTCTTCGATTGTTCGACCACTTGCCCGTGGGCGTGTATCAGCATAACCAATGGCCCGGAACCGATCGGGCGGCAGGTTAAGCGCAATGAAGTAGCGTACCACCTGGGCCGAGCGCGCGGCTGAAAGTTCCCAGTTAGAGGGATAAATATCCGATCTGATCGGGACGCTGTCAGTATGGCCTTCGACAGCGATAGGAAATTTGGATTGAGAAATCATGGGTGCAAATTTATTTAAAATCGGAAAGATACGCGAGTCCAGATCGGCTTTTCCGGAAGCAAAGGAAATCGCACTGGGTATTTTAATGGATACTCCTCGTGTGCTGGTTTCCACATCGATAACACCTTTCAATTGCTCCTGTTCAATGGCATCGATGACCTTATCGTAAATTTCTTTCATAGTAAAGGTCTGGGTGACTTGTTTTTTACTTCCCAGAGCTTTACCGACCGAATCGCCAAATTGCTCGAGTTTGACCGGATCAATGGATGACATGGAAAACATCAGAACGAAAAAAGTCATTAGCAGGGTCATCATATCGGAATAAGTGACCAGCCAGGGTTCCTCGTCGCCGGACTCTGGTTTATTGAAAATTTTATGTCTTGGAGTAATTTCTTCCGCCATCGATTACTTGGTCTCCTCGGGTTTTTTCCAGTCGCGAGGTCGCAGGAAGGAGTTGAGTTTTTCACGCACGATCAGCGGGTGTTTACGAGCGTGAATAAGCAATACTCCTTCAATCAGCATCGTTTGGAGCGTATTTTGTTTTTCAATACGAGTTTCAAATTTAACGGCCATCGGATTAAAGATCAGATTTGCCATGATAGAACCATAAAAGGTGGTAATAATGGCGGCGCCCATGCCCTTGCCGAGAGCTTCCATGGGGTCCGCACCGGCGCCAGTGATTTGCGCCATTCCATACAGCATTACGACCAGACCGATCAGGGTTCCGATCATTCCAAAGGCCGGCGAGTACTTTCCCATCGTGCGCAGGACGTTGGCTTCACCTCTTTCACGTAAAGCCCGGTTTTCGATGCGGGTTTCCAGAATATCACGAATCTCCTGCGGATTGTAACCATCAACAACCATCTGGAGACCATCTCTCAGGAATGGACTTTTGACTGTTTCGAGGGCTTTTTCCAGGTCCTGGATACTTTTACGGGCGACCGGGGCAAGTTCAACAATCATCTCGACTTCGTCAGTCATCTTGACTTTTTCTTTTTTAAATACGGCCATAATCGAGCCGATTAAACTTAAAACTTCCTTGAAAGAAAAACTGATCATCGTCGAAGCGAATGATCCGCCAACGACGATCAGAATACTGGGAATATCCCAAAACATCTTGAAATCCTGGGTTAATCCCATGATACCCATAACGATCAGGGCGGCTCCAGCGATTAATCCGAATAGAGTGGCAATATCCATATTGTATCCTTTTTACTCCTTCTGTTCTCCGCCGACACTGCGTAGTCGGTTTTCACTCATGGCGCGCAGAATGTTGCGTACATCATCATACTCCGGATCGATTTTCAAGGCCAGATTCCAGTTGATCGAGGCGCGCTCTGTATCCCCCAGTTTATAATAGATTGAACCGCGTCGGGCATAAGCCAGAGCCAGATTGGGATTCAATTCGAGGGCGGCATCGACTTCCTTCAAAGCTTCGCGGTACTCGCCTGCGTAGAAATACCGGAGTGAATTTGATAGATACTTCAACGCCAGGTTGATATTTCGCTCCATAGCATATTTAGCTAATTTGACTGAACGAACGGAGTCTTCAAGAACGGAATTTTTCTGTTTTAGTTGAGCTACCTGGCTGGTAAGATATTTAATCTCGGAATCATATACGCGAAGCGAATCGCGTAATTTAGCTATCTCGAAATCGGCGGCCTTTAGGGTCGAATCCAATTTGGCTGTAAATTGTTCTTCCATATCCAGGATAGCTTTTGAATCAGCATCGACCATGCCCTCCAGAGTTCGCTTTCTGGCACTTTCAGGTTTAAGGCGTGGAATCGTAAAATCCAACCCAACACTAAGGCTCGGATGTTTATCTTTGGCGGTCTTACTGTAACTCTCGCTTCCGAAATTGAAGAGGTAAACTGCATTGTTGATACCGAGACTGAGATTATAATCTTTGGTTAATGGGATTCGGGTGCCGATATTGAGGCCCCCTCCGTCGAATTCTCCAATGAAGTCTACGCCACCTTTATCTTTCATGATGTTGGTATGGAGAAGAATTCCGGCAAAGACACCTGCACCACTGGTAGTAGAATCATCACCAAAAGCGGCGGCCAGACCACCCGTTCCGAATCCCATATAGGTATAAAGACTATTGTTAGGGAATTGCTTTTCATTACTTAAAATGGCGAAGAGCGAGAGGGTTTTCGTATCTATATTCAGATTTTTCTCGCCTTGTCTGATTACCAGATCATGGATACCGGTCGCGAGGCTGATATCGCCGTAGGCAAAGACGCGTTTTTGAAAATGGAGACCAAATTCTATCGGACGAGTGCCGCTGATACCCTGGACGGTAGTCAATCCGATTTTGAAAGTATTGGTCAAATCGGATTCGAAGAAGATACCTTTGGCAATCAAGGTGTCAGAGAATCCGTAAGTATCGGTCGCGAAACCGGTCCGAAAAACATAGGGAGTGCGATAAATACTACTAACCGGAATCCTCATCATGTATCCCGGATGTGAAAAGGATAGACGGGTTATCGCCTCACTTTTCAGGATAGAGACGATGAATGTCAGACATAATACAATTTTTATGAGAGGTCTGGTCATTGGGCAAAGCTCCGTTTAGTTTTCAATCTGTACCCTTCAACCGTTTTAGCTCCAAACCAGCTAATTTCGCCAGGTTTCCCGCGGGATATCTTTTAAGAAGACGGGTAAAAAAGATTTCAGCCATCTGGGAATTGCCCAGCTTTTGGTATGTAACTCCGGTCAGGAAAAGAGCATCATCCAGTTTTTCTGACAACGGATACTCGATAACTTTTTTAAGGTATTCTATCGCCAGGTATTCATCATGTAACTGGATATAACAATCGCCAATCCAGAAGTAAACATCACCGAGTATGGCGCTCGGCATGTCACTGGCTAGCACCTTCAGGAAATAATCCACGGCAACCAGATAATTTTTGACTCGGTAAGACCGCTGGCCTTTCTGTAGAAAACGTTCGCCCTCATTCCGTGTATAAAGTCGAACCGGCACCGTCAAAATTGCAAAAGGTGACAAAAATATTCGCTGAGACAGATCGGCCACTATTTTTTTCAGGGAATCTTCGCTCTGTTCCATACGCGTGATTTTTGCGTACATTGTCGAAGAAGCCGAAAGGAGGGAGTCTATTTGGTTCTGAATCGGAACCAAATTTGGATTAGCAACGCCTTTTGGAAGGGGGGCAGACTCCCTCGCCGGCTCTATAGTTATCCCAAGATCGTACATAATATTGGTCTTGCCAGTCGTTCCGATCGTATCGGTTACCTGGGCGGAAAGCATAAGTGGTAATGAAAGCATAAGCAGTTTTTTTAACACTTTAATACGTTAGAATTTTTCCTGAGTAAGATTATATTGACGGGCTTTAGGTACAAGTTCACTCTGTGGGTAATATTTCTCCAGGTTGCTAAAAGCGGCGCGGGCTTCATTTCGTTTATTGAGCTTCAAATAGCTCAGACCAATTTTAAATAAAGCGGCGTCGGCTTTATTACCATCACCCAGGCTACTTACTCCTTCAAATATGGCAATTGCTGCCCGATATTTTTCCTGGGAATACAAACATTCCCCCAGCCAATACTGGCAATTATCAGATAATGGGTGATCTTGTCGCCATTCCAGCAATTTTGTAAAGTTTTTCTGACTGGCGGCTATCTTACCATCAAAATACTGGTTCAAGGCTTCAGTATATTGCACCCGAAATTCGGTGTCAGCCATCGTAATGATAGGTTTGGGAGTCATATCAGCCGGAGTGGATTGCGCATGTAATTCATCAATGATTTCCTGACCCAGACGGTGATCGTCTTCGATGGTTTGGTGATAAATCCGCAGATTATCGTTTTCATCGATAACGCTTTCAGGCTGGGTTTCGAGAACGTTTTGTTTGTTTTTCAGGGAGTCGCGTAATGAGGTGTCGACATCTTGCAACTCTTTTAATTCTTTTTTGATGTAATCGAGCTCTTCCTTCAGATTGTGAATTTCAACATCTTTCTGGTCGATCAACTTCTTGGTATCGTCGATCTGGGTATCTGACGAGACCGTGCTGGTTTGACCCGCGCCTAAACCAATCATTACAGGAAGGAGAAGTAATATAAAGAAGAATGATTTCGACATTTTATCGGTAAATCTCCCAGTCGATATTGTAGGAATAACCGATGAAGGTTCCAAATTCCTTTGGAATAATCATCTCGAAGGTGCCGCTGGCGCCTGGCAGAAGAGAATTGTTGCTAGTGATACCGGAACCTTCAAAGGTAAAATAAGAACCCTCCACGAAGGCCGTGCGGGTCTCAGTATCACCACTCCAGTTTTTACGGAAAACGAAATTGATCTTAACGAAATCGGCGCGGCGGTTGCCAATATTTTTTATTTCACCGGAGAAGATGGTATTGCCACTGCGGTCTTTGCGCTCCTGAATGTTGCCGACCAGTACACAGTTTGCAGAATGACTGACCGGTTCGGAGACCTGAGAGGGTTCTGCGATCTTGGAAATGTAAGGTGCCTCTTGGGCCAGCTGGCTACTTTCCTTGATGTCGCTGGATAGCTCGGCCGGGATGTATTGTTCAGCCGGCTTTTCGACCACGTTAGTGACGACCCGCACGACTTGATTTTTATCTAAGACGAGGTAGCCAATCAGGGTTTCGACTTTGACTATTTTGTCATCCTGGTAAATTATTTTGCCGAAAATCGAAGCCCCGTTTTCCATAATGATTTCTTTGTCATAAATGGTCAGCGGATTGGCCCACATCTGATTTTTAGCTTGTAATTCCTGTAAGGCTGATTGTAAATGTTTGACCTCAGCGGAAAGTTTTTTCACTTCAAAGGTCAGTTCATTGATGACATAATTTTGATCGGCGCTGGTAGCCTTGGTTGGTGCCGCGGCTACTTCGCGCGGCGGAGCCGGTAAATCGGATTTTGCAGTGGTAGTCGTCTCTTTAGGAGTACTTTTCGACTCGCTAGTTGTGGCTTTTTCGGCGGTTTTGTCCGGTTTAGCCCTGAAAAGGCCACACCCGCTAAGGCTTAACGCCAGGATAATAAATGCATAAAAAACTTGATTTTTCATAGTCCCACACCTTCAGATATACAGTGCCTATTTTTTCACGTTTGACACTATAGCGTTGCATCCGAGGAGAATATATATTTTTTAACGGTATAATGTCAAGTAAAAAATTGATGTAAATAAGCGAGTTAGCCTAAACTACTTAAATTTTTAATTGAATTGACCGGTCTATTAACTTTAAAAACGACTCCTGTTAATGTAAAAAAGCAGATTTGAAAAGTACTTTAACCGCCAATCGGGAAACGCAAGATAGCGGCGATTCCGGCATGTTTTTCCATTTTGCTATTGATGAACTGAATATCGACTCCCTGTTTTAAGGCGCGATGAATTATCTGCTCGACCAGATCGTTGGTGCGCTCGAGTTTTCCACAACCGGTGGGACAGGCCTCACGTGGTTTCAGACTAAGGTAGCCGCAAGTGCGGCAAAACAGACCTTTGGTAAAGTAATTTTCCTGGATTATAAGTGTATTAACCCAGTTAGCCTGGATTTTATCCAGAACGGCTTGAATACCGTCCACCGCCTGGCCGATCGGTTTTTTATCAAGCAGGTTTTTCAATAGAATGTTCTCGTAGTTCTGACGGGCTTTTTCTTCGGTCATCTCAACTTTCTTTAAAACTTCTGATAAAGGAGCCATCGGCTCGATTTCAATCTGACCGGCGATACGGGAAGTCAAGTAAGCGTGTAAATATTTAGAAAATTCGGTTAGCACTTCTTTACGACCGCCCAGGATAATCCAGTGAAATTTGTATTTTTGGAACAGATCGAAGGTCACCTGGGCGACCTCTTTGTAATGTTGAATGACGCCCTCGTGTATGTTGCGTTCGACTTTCCGTTCCTGGCGACCTTTAAAACCGCCTACTTTGACCGGTTCAGGCGCATTATCTTCGATATGAAAATGCTGTTTAAATTCACCGAGCCGGGATTCGAAAATCCGAGCTTTGGTGCGGTCCACCAGAACCACGGCATAATTGCGATAATGACTGAACAGCATTGTATAGGGACGAATATAGGGATAGGGCTGGATAACGAGGATATTCTGTGGCAGAGGTTTTTTAAAATTTATCGTCCGCCAGAAATTTGAACCACTGGTGGAAAAGCAAATTGAGCTGATACATTCGGCCGGATTTAATTCTTCTCCGTACCAACGTAATATTCGATCAAAATCGGATAACACCGAATCCTGTTCTTTGGGTGTCAATTGTGTAAAAAATGTCTTGGCCTTTTTATAGCGGATTTGTTTCTTTATTTCGACGATATGACTCTTCCGATTACCTGCCGTATTATCGAGACTGAAATAAGCACTGGTGACAGGAAATTCATTTTGTGGTAAACGGACTAAATCTTTCAAAATCCGTTCTCTGATCATAGGTACTCCTTTGGTTTAAGTTTTATGATTTAAAAGGCTTTTCGCACAATTCATGTACCGCCTCTCTTCGCAACCGTCAGTGAGGCTTTGAATACCATCTTCAGATAAGTAGGTGTCAGTGACAAATTCAGCGAGATTTAGAAACCTTAATCTCACCCTAATTAATAAGGAATATTTTTGACATTAGCAACAAGTATTTATCGAGATATATGCCGGATCAATATTTTTTTATCAAATTAACCAGCGCGGTGCTTGAGTAGCGCTGAAAATCATTTCATATGGATTATTATTCGTCAAACCACTGACATCAACTACCAAACAGTGCGCAGTTTTGCCGCTTTCGAGACTGCCGACCTCTTTATGGAATCCGATTGCGTAGGCTCCATTCAGAGTTGCAAATTTCAGGGCAATTTCAGGGGAAATTCCATAGACATCGACGCATTCACTCATTTCTTTAAGCATATCCAGATCGGGTACAAAAACCCGGCTCTCGGTTCCGAGACAAAGGTTAAGACCTTTTTCGAGAAACATTGCGACTGGTGCAATGCTTTCGGATAGTACTTTATTACTCCGCGGGCAGAGGCAGATGTTGACTTTGACTCCAAATTCTTTCAGAAAATCGATTTCGTCTGCCGTGGCACAGTTCATGTGAGTCAGGATATTATGGCGGGCGTAAAAATGGTTTGAAAAAAAATAGCGTATAGCCGTCAAGCCCGGCACCTCCCAGGAGTAATCGAAATCCTCTCTGGCAAGTAAAATCTGCCGCAGTAAACCGGTGCCGTTTAAAGTGAATTCGTTTTCATCCGGTAAAATATCCATATGAATGGCAATATGGCGTTCGAACAGGTTTATTTCCTGAAATAACCGGGGTGAGGTCGACCAGACCGCGGAAGGTGCCAGATGTTTGGTAATCCGTCGCTCGGGTACCTGATCCTTGATCAATTCCCGGTAAGTACGGATAATCCGGGTGGCTTCGTAATTTTTAAATCCGTTGATTTCGAAGAACAGGCGGGCAAATAGTTGACTTTCCAGTAAACTGTTATATGAGGCGCCCCGCGCAGTGAAATCGGCCAATGCGATTGTGCCGAACTTGTAACTTTCTTGCAGATTTGTGGTTGCATTTTCGGCTTTAATAGATTCGTCGGTCTGCACCAAATCGGACAAAAATTTCGTGTATTTGATATAATTGTCCGGTGTTTCAGCCAGAGGCGGGTGCTCCAAATGCGTGTGGGCGTTAACGAATCCCGGAAAGATGACACTATCTCCAAGATCAATTAACGGTGTATCGATAACCGATTGGAGTCTATCGGCACTTTCCACTTCGACGATCTGCTGGCCGCGCACAATGACCACTCCTCGTTCGATTGGTGGTTGAGAAATCGGTACGACCCAGTGTGCCGTGTAACCGTTCAGAGGTTCCGGATTTGCCGGTATATTATTTGACATATTCTGGTCTGCTCCGTTGGTTTCTCGATTTGTTAAACTGCGATAATTTTATCAAATAGTGTGTTAAAAACCAAACTTGACGAGTCTTTACCGCAGTTTTTCAAAGGTCACCAGGATTTAATGCGGAATTTTTGGCCATCTGATAAAATGATCAGAGCCTGTCCCAGATCGGTACGATGAATCCTGGTTCCCAGGGATTCGTAACGCGCTATAGTACCTACCGAAGGGTGATGAAATTTATTGTTTTTCCCAACTGAAACTACAGCCGAGTTCGGTCGCACCAACTCGATGAAAGGTTGACTGGAAGAAGTGGCACTACCGTGATGCGGTACTTTCAATACATCGGCTTGCAGGAACGTCTGCCAGAGAGTCAGATAGGTTTCGGAATATCTTTCGACATCACCACAAAACAGAAAATTGGTGTGCCGAAAGTTGATTTTCAGAACGTTAGAATAGTCATTAAAACCGAGTGGGTGAGTGGTCAGGAAATTTTTTGAAGGGTGCAAAATAAAAATGGTCAGTGATTCGGCCAGCTGAATGCAATCACCGGCGAACAGGCGCCTGACCGGGATATGGAGAGAATCAGCCAGGGCATGAATTTCACAGTAAACTTGCGACCGGGCAGTAATATCCGGTTCCCAGATCTCACCAATCTGAAAATTGTGTATTAGAAAGGGAGCGCCGCCGATATGATCATTATGCGGATGACTCAAAGCCAGATAATCTAGGCGGTGAATGCCTTGACGCTTCAGAAACGGAGCGATGGTGGATTCACCGTAATCACGCCGGAAAGTCCGGTCACCAGCGTCAATTAATAACGTTTTTCGATTTGGAAATTGGATCAGAATGGCATCACCTTGTCCGACATCCAAATAAGTAATCTGCAGTATCGGTTTAATAAAAACCGCCGACCAGATCCAGATGTTCAGACCAATTAATAAACCAAAAACAGCCGCCTTTCGGATCGGTCGTTGGTCGAGATTCAGCAGAACTATCAGTATCAAGTAGCCGCCGTAAAGTCCGAGTAATGTAATTGCCGAAACCGATAAATAGGCTAAGGGCACCGCGGCAGATAGTTCGACTATTTTTAATAATAAATTGATCAGCAACGTCTGGACTTCGCCGTAGGCCAGATTAAAGCCCTGCCAGAGAAATCCGAGAAAAACCTGTCCGAATCCCAGGGCTCCGATCAGGCCGACCAGCGGCACGACTACTATATTAGCCGCCATCGAAATTAGCGGAATCCGTTGGAAATAATAGATCGTGATCGGCAGAGTCCCCAATTGTGCCGCAAGCGAGACGAGAAAAAGTTGCCAGATACTGCGCAGAAAACGATTTTCGAGATTGGCAGGTTTAAGTTTCGGTGGCAATAAGAATTCCAGACGTTTGTAAATGTAAACAATCGAAAGTACCGCCAGAAAGGATAATTGAAATCCCATATCAAAGAGTTGAAGCGGATCAAACAGAGTCTGAATCAATGCCGCGACGGCAATGGTGTTATAGACATTGGTACGTTTCTCCCAGCCCTGGGCAACTAACATTAGAACTGCCATTATGACGGCTCGCGTAACGGAAGGTCGCAAATCAACCATAAAGGCATAAAATATTAAGCCGCAGATAGCAATTATCATTTTGGGCTTTTTAGGAATACGCAGAAAGCCCAGAATCAGGAGAATGACCAGGGTTACATAACCGACATGTAAACCAGACACAGCCAGGACGTGAACTACACCTGTATCAACGAAATTCCGGACGACTTCGTCACTAACCTCACCGCGTACTCCCACAATCAGCGCTTTCAAGACAGCATTTGGCTTACCAACCATCGATTGGTTTATCAGGTTTTCAACCTTCATTCTGGCCCGATTAGCGATTCGGCGTAGCGCGAATTTTTCATTTATTGTCAAGTTCAACATTGTACCCGATTCCAGATAAGCTGTCGCAAAGATATGATGATTAGATAGATATTTTTTATAATGAAATTCGCCGGGATTACGCGGAATTGCCGGCTGATTAATCCGGCTGGTGAATCGGACCCAATCGCCGTATTTCAAATTAACCGGTGAGTTTCTAATAGTCAGAAGTAATTTACCTTCATATAGTTTCCATTCCGGATGTTGGATGTAAACCTTGATGAGGTGCACCTTTTGGGCACCGTCGGACTTTATTTCGGTTTGTTCGACCATGGCGGAGATGCTGTCGGGTTCGTCAGAAAATTGGAATCGGGAAAGATGATTGACATTAATTTCAGTGCGGCGGGCGTGATTCATTCCACCCAATAAAAAGCATAGGAGACTTACAACAATGATAGACCGGCTCTTAACGGGTTTGATGAGACTGAATAGAAAACCAATCCACAATAGTACGAACCAGCTCACAAATCCTAAGTGGACGATCTGATTCAGAATTATCCCGCCCAGATAGGACAGACCGAGAAATGCCAGAGGCGCACGCTCAAACGTGTCTTTAAACATCAGTCCCGCAATTTACTATGGGTACTTACTGACTAAATCACGGAGATTTTGGCGATTATGCTCAGGTAGAGCCAATTGTAGGCGCTGGTAGCCGCAATGATAACGATCGTGAATGGCCAGAAATTATAGCGGCTGTTGAAATTCAAGAGGTAGAAGACATAGGACATAGCCGAAGTAATAAGGGCAGAAATTACCAGGGTTAAGAGAGTTGCCGTAAAATTAGCAGAAGTCCCGGTTTTTAATATTTGAAAAAAGACAGTTGCGAAAAAAAGCGTCATGATGAAAATACTCATATACCAGACTACATATCCCAGACAATTTTGACCGCGGAAGAATTGGCAGAGCACTCCATAGAAGAAGCAGATCAGGAAGGAAATCGCACTAACGGTGAACCAGGTCAGAAAGTAACTGTTAAAGGTCTGAGCCGGAATCCAATCCCGGAATTGACGGAGAATATTGGATTCAATCGAGATTAATATTAAACCAAATAAAGCGATACCGATGGTTATCAGGTAACGATAGATATGCCTTCCAAGATTTAATTCCTCAATTTCCTCACGATTAGTCATCGTTTTTTCTCCTGAAAATAAATGATCATTTTTGAATCAGGGCCCGGCGGGCTTCATTCAGCCAGAAATCAGCCTGCTCGATCTGCCCTTTCTGACGCGCCAGGACAATCCGAAGAGCAGTTTCGATTGTGATTTTTTGATTAAATTTGTCTTCATAAAATGCATTCAATAATTCAATCATTTGATCAATATCCTTAATCCGGCGAGGCGGAAAATAGGCGGAAATACGCGTACGCATCTGATGAACGTAAAATGGAATGGTGAAATTGAATTCGCGGTTCTGTTGGTCAATCAGTCCCAGCTGAATGATTTCATCGGATTTTTCAAGACCCTGCAGATAGCCCAGTAACCAGTAATATTTATTGTCGAATCGCATCCGTTTCCAAATTGAACCGTCGATTTCATTGGAATCCTGAGCTAAGAGTAAGCCACTGGTGCAGGCAATTCCCAGGATACAAATAATGATTAACCGATTTCGGACTATTCGCACTCTTTTTTCTCCTTTTCATCGAAATGGTTAATGATCGGATAACGTCGCCCCAGTCCGAAGGCTTTACTGGTGATTTTCAAACCCGGTGCGGCCTGACGGCGTTTGAATTCGGCGGACTTAATTCTGCGCATAATGTCCCCTATCAGTTCGGCAGAGAAACCCATTTTCACTAATTCGCGGGAAGTTTTTTGATCGTTGATAATATAATCCACGAGTGGACTGACAACGGTATAATCAAACGGATCTACCTGACCGGCGGCCAGCTCCGCGGAAGGTATTTTCGTAAAAATGCGTTCCGGAATGATAGTCTGTCCGGCCTGCTTATTGACGTAACGGGCTACCTGATAGACATCGTTTTTACTCAAATCCGAAATTACGGCCAGCGCGCCGCACATATCGCCGTACATCGTACAATAGCCGAGAGCCAGTTCGGTCTTGTTGCCGGTGGTTAAGACATAGGCATGATACTTATTAGCCAGAGCCATCAGCAAGTTACCACGGATGCGTGACTGGATATTTTCCTCGGTTACGTCCGGCGGCAGATTGCCGAAAACCGGCCTCAATTTCTTGAGGTAAGATTGAAAAATTGATTCGATCGGGATTTCGATCAACTTGATTTTCAGGTTTTGGGATAATATGGCCGCGTCTTCCCGGCTTTCGGTTGCAGTATAATTGGACGGTAAAGAAACCCCGATGACATTTGCCGAACCGAGGGCGGAAACGGCAATGCCGGCAACTAAGGCCGAATCAATTCCGCCGCTCAGACCGATAATGGCAGTGCGGCCGCCGGTTTTAAAGAAATAATCATGGACACCCAGCGCCAGTGCTTGAAAAATACTGGCTTCCCGTTGAATTTCCGGCCAGGGCATACCCTTACCTTTCCCGGTTTCCAGATCTAAATCGAAAACGGCGAGAGTCTCTTTGAATTCTTCACCCCAGCCGATCATGGTCCCGGTTGCGTCCAATGCGAAGGAGTTGCCGTCGAAAACTAACTCGTCCCGGCCTCCGACTAAGTTGATCAATATGAACGGTCTTCCGAGCCGCATTACCTTTTCGAGCACCAATCGCCGACGTCGGTCACGCTTGTTATATTCATATGGCGACGCCGACAGATTAAGGATGAGTTCCGCGCCATTCTTAACCAGGAGCTCGGTGACTTTAAGATTATGATTAGTATCCCAGAGGTCTTCACAAATTTCAACTCCCAGACGGGTCAGGCGTCCGCCAATTTCAATATCTATCGGCTCATTCTGACTGGCCGGACTGAAATAGCGTCGCTCATCAAAAACATCGTAGTTGGGTAACAACGATTTATATTTTTTAGTTACCAACTGACCGGCTTTTATGACCGCGGCGGCGTTGAATAATTTGCCGTTATTGAAGTCTACAAAGCCCAATACCACCACCATCGCACCTGCGCAAGTTTCGATGATTTTGTCAAGATAGTGCAAGTTACCGTCTACAAATGGTTTATCCAGTAATAAATCCTGGGGCGAGTAGCCGGTGATCGCTAATTCAGGAAAAATCAGCAGATTGGTTTTCTGCCGTTCGGCTTTTTTTATGAATTCCTTTATTTTTCGGGTATTGCCATTCAGGTCGCCGAGTACCGGATTGATCTGGGCCATCCCGATTTTAATTTTGTGGATCAAAATGTGATCTCGAAATTTTTATAGCCGATGAAGCCGGGTAATTTGTTGACAATCACATCCGTGACGTGACTAAGTGGCGGACCGGCCTTGAGTTCACTGATGAAGCTATTGATCAGGCTTTCGTCACCCTCGACTTCGCAGTAGACATAGCCATCCGGCAGGTTCTTGACGTAGCCGGTCAGGTCGTGTCGCAGGGCGGTGCGGCGTACATACCAGCGGAAACCGACTCCCTGAACTACACCTTTGATAGTAATTTCAGCGCGAATTGTCATATTGTTATTCTCCAAAAGCAAATTTTAAAGCTTCCTGAGGAGTATTGAACTGCGGCAAATCAGTGATTTCGGGCCAGGAATTCAATCCGCAAATCGGTTTATTCAGTTCTAGGCAGTAGGCGATTTCAGATAGAGTGCCGTATTTACCACCGATCGCGATGGCCATATCGCAAGCCCGGGCAATGATAGCGTTGCGGGCTACGCCAATTCCGGTTGGAAGTACGATTTTTACCCAGGGATTGGCATCGTTTTTATCCGGACCCGGTAAGATGCCGATAGTCAATCCCCCGGCTTCGACGGCCCCTTTGCAGGCGGCTTCCATGACGCCGGAGCGACCGCCGCAAAGTAGAATTGCTTGACGTTCGGCGATGGCGCGTCCGACGGCGTAGGCCAATTGATAAGTCTGCTCATCGCATTCGCGACCACCTAAAACAGCGACGATTTTTGGTCTTGAGTTCATTACGGTCTAAGACGATAAATGGTGCGTGGAAATGGTATGGTTTCGCGAATATGCGGTACACCGGCGATCCAGGTGACTAATCTCTCCAGCCCGACCCCGAAACCGCTGTGCGGTACCGAGCCGTATTTGCGCAGATCGAGAAACCATTGATATTCTTCGAGTGGCATTTTTTCAGCAATCATGCGCTGGAGCAATAAGTCGTGATCATCTTCTCTCTGTGAGCCGCCGATGATTTCGCCGTAACCCTCCGGTGCGATCAAATCATCGCCGAGAACGAGATTGGGATTTTCCGGATCACGCTTCATGTAAAAGGCCTTGATTTCTTTAGGCCATTTTTCAATGAAAATCGGGACATCCGAACCTTGGGTCAGCAGAGTTTCATCCTGAGCGCCGAGGTCTTCCGTTTCAGTCATGGTCGAACCTTTACTCCGTAAGTACTCCACGGCTTCCCGATGAGTAATTTTTTTAAACGGAGTATCGGCTTTTTGCAATTGTTCGACGTTTCTTTCCAGAATCTCGAGCTCGGTTTTGCACTCGGTCAAAGCCTTACGGATCACAAAGCGGATCAACTCTTCCTGAATGTGCATGTTTTCGGCATGATTCACGAAAGCGGCCTCGGCGTCCATCATCCAGAATTCGGTGAGATGTTTGCGGGTTTTGGATTTTTCGGCCCGGAAAACGGGACCGAAGTCATAAACTCGCCCCAGGCTCATAATCCCGGTTTCTAGGTATAGCTGGCCGGATTGGGAGAGATAAGCCTTTCCGAGATCGAAGTAGGGTACTTCAAAAAGGGTGGTAGTGCCTTCACAGGCGTTGGGGGTCAGGATCGGCGAATCAAAGCGGAAAAAACCATTTTCATTCAGGTATTGTGCAATGGCGTAATAAATCGTATGTCGAATGCGTAAAAGTGCCCATTGTTTGCGGGAGCGCAACCAGAGATGGCGATTGTCCATCAGAAATTCAGTGCCGTGCTCCTTCAGGGTGATAGGATATTCTTTAGCGAGCTGATAAACCTGCAGGTCTTTTATGATAATTTCGTAGCCGCCGGGAGCGCGTTGATCTTCATGAATAAGTCCTTTGACAGCGATCGATGATTCCTGGGTTAAATTATCTTTCTGGTTGAAAACTTCTTCGGAAACGTCATTCCTAGAGACGATGCCTTGAATTAGGCCGGTGCCGTCCCGCAGGAGCAAAAACCAGATTTTTCCGCTCGAACGCAGATTGTAGACCCAACCTTTCAGAATGACTTCCTGACCGTTAAAGTTCTGAACATCCTTAATAAAAACTGATTGCATGCTTTCCTCTTTTAAAACCTGTCCAATTATTCATTATCCTCGGCTGGATCTGATAATTTACCAATCCGCCAGTATGGCATTCATAATATCTTCCGTAATCTGACTAAGTGCCTTACTCAGGGCTCCTTCGCGCGTACTCGTGGTAGCACCGGTAGGATCGTATTCACTGTAGCCGATAAATTGTTTTTTGAAAATCGAGCGGTCGTTGACTTTATCATACCACTCAATCTCAATTTTAATTGTGACCCGGTATTCGGTGACGGATTCACCGGAACTGGAATTTTCAGTGAAGACCAAGGGCTTGTCATCGATACTTAAAATGGTGCCATACAGAACCGAATTAGCGCTCTGCTCATCGACTAGCTTCAGTAGATTCTCTTTGATGAAGCCGAGCCGGATTTTATCGGTGACGGTTTGCTGAATATTGAATTCAGCGGTCCGGTCCTCGAAGATCGGGATGGCGATACTCTTAATATCCGGCGGAAGAGTGCCTTTAAAGGAGTACAGCCAGCAGGCATTGATTAGCAAACAGAGAAGAATAACGGGAAATACTCTTACAGATGAGATTGTATGGATTAACCGTGTCATCGTTTACTTGGATTCCTCCAGGCCGTATTCGTTGATTTTGCGATAGAGCGTGCGTTCGCTGATCTGGAGAGCATTGGCCGCCTGGCGCTTGCGGTTATTGAATTTTTTGAGGGTGCGCTGAATTAGTTCCTTCTCTACTTCCGCCAAGGTGACCTTGCCCAGTACTTCCGGATTGATAATATCATTACTGATAAATTCAGTGGTTTCCTGTTCTTCATATTCTTTTTCTTCGATTTGTGAGTGAGGAAGACGATTCTGAATTTCCATTTCACGCCGAGTTTCATATTTAAGCGGCAGGGTATTCGCGGCAACGACGTCGTGAATTTCATGCAGTTCCTGGCGGAGCATCATGATTTGCTGGATAATTAGTTCCCGTTCGGCCTGGTCCACGCTTTTGCTGATTCTCATCGGCAGATGCGGTGAAGGGGTTGTCCGACGTTCGCCCAACAGACGTTTTTCGATCATACTACTGGTAATTACTTCACCTTTTTGCAAAACTATCATACTTTCGACGAAATTTTTCAATTCACGGGTATTGCCGGGCCAGGAATATTCGCGTAATAAATTCATTGCACTTGGTGAAAAACCCTTGAAGGCAATGCTGTTGCGGTTAGCGAAATCGAGCGCGAATTTGTCGACCATCAGATGGATGTCTTCCGCGTGTTTGCGCAGAGGCGGCAGATACAGGGTAATGGTCTTGATACGGTAATAGAGATCTTTGCGAAAATTTTCTTTTTCGATTTCAACTACCAAGTCTTTATTAGTAGCCGTGATTACGCGAACATCGACGCGGCGCACTTCCGAACCACCGACCGGCAGAAACTCGCCAAGTTCCAGTACGCGCAGGAGTTTGACCTGAGTTTCCGGCGGCATTTCACCGATTTCGTCGAGGAAAATCGTACCGTGATTAGCGGTCTCAAAATAGCCTTTGCGATCCTCGACTGCGCCGGTAAATGAACCCTTGATATGGCCGAAAAGTTCACTTTCCAAGATTCCGGCCGGAATCGCTCCGCAATTCACCTTGACGAAAGGCTGGTGTTTACGCAGACTATGGCGGTAAATGGCATTTGCAATGAGCTCTTTACCGGTCCCGCTTTCGCCACAAATCAGGACGGTGATATCGGTACGCGCAACCTGGTCGATGGTTTCGACGATTTCCTTAATCCGATCGGATTCGCCAAGAATACCAAAGCTATGCTGGAGTTTATCGATACGTTCATTGTCCATAATCAGTCTCCCACCTTATATATTTCCAGGTGATAATTTCTGGCGAAGTAATCCCTTCTGACCAATGTCTTGGCGATAATAGGCTCCGTCGAAAGAAATCCGGGCAATCCGCTCGTAGGCTTTGTTAATAGCCAGTTCCAGATCATCAGCCAAAGCAGTGACCGCCAGAACCCGACCACCGCTGGTTTTAAATTGCGTATCGACGCGGGTTGTTCCCGCCTGGAAGACGATTGTATCGACTTGTTGGGGATCTTCTTCCAGTCCGGTAATGGTTTTACCTTTTTCGTAGGAGTCGGGATAACCGGCGGAAGCCATGACAACGCAAACCGCCGTCTGTTGTGATAATTTTAAATCGGAAGGATCTAATCGACCTTCTGCCGCGGCGAAGAGAATGGGAAGTAAATCTGACTCGATCAGGGGCAGAACCGCCTGCGTCTCGGGATCGCCAAACCGGGCATTGAATTCCACCACAGCCGGCTCGGTTTCGTTGATCATCAGACCGCAATAAAGTACGCCGGAATAAGGAAAGCCTTCTTTTTTTAATCCACGCAAGGTCGGAATGATTATTTTTTCTTCAATTTTACGCATGACCAGCGGAGTGCCGAGTGGAGCCGGGGCATACGCTCCCATGCCGCCGGTGTTGGGACCGGTATCTTTATCACCGATCCGTTTATGATCCTGGGCGGAAGGCAGAATTGCGTAATGAATACCATCGGTTATGACAAAAACCGAGAGTTCTTCACCTGCCAGAAATTCTTCCACCACGACCCTTTCAGCGGCGACTCCAAATCGGCGTTCCTCCCAGATAGCTTCAATAGCCTGCTGTAAGTCTTGCCGGCTATGTATAATTAAGGCTCCTTTACCAGCCGCCAGGCCATCGACCTTAATGACATAGGGAAAGGCTTTATTAATAGTCACGGCTTTCAGCGCGGCCTGGGAATCACAAATTTGAAAAGCCGCCGTTGGAATCTGATGACGACGCATGAACTGTTTAGCGAAAACTTTACTGCCTTCGAGGCGGGCGGCCGCGGCACGCGGTCCGAAGATCTTCAAACCATGCGTGTGAAACAGGTCGCTAATTCCGAGTACCAGAGGAGTCTCCGGGCCGACAATGGTCAGATTAATAGCCTGTTGGCGGGCAAAATTCAGCAGACCATTTAGATCATTATCCTTGAGTGCTATATTTTCTGCCAAAAGGTCAGTTCCGGCATTCCCTGGAGCGCAATAGATTTTGGAGACGTTCGGCGACCGGGCCAGTTTCCAAACCAATGCATGCTCTCGGCCGCCACCTCCGACGATTAATACCTTCACTGTACAGGCCTTATCATTTTATTCTTCCGGGCTCAATCTGCTCATCTATTAGTCAGTCAAAATGTCTTACAAATCTACCGCGTTTTCATTCTCGAAACAAGTAAAAGGTTAAATTAACCGGTTTTATTTATAGACAGGAACCGCGGAACGCTTCAACATCACTCAAAATAACTTTTATCTAATTGCCTAAAGATTTATATTTGAACCCGAAGATTGAAAACTGAAAGAATAACCTAGAGTATTCCAATAATTAGTAATAATAATTCAGAGAACAGGCTGAAATTGCACTTGTCAAATTCAATTGACGAACTGCAATCCCTGAGTGCGAAGCTGGAGCAATTTGGCGAAAAACAACATCTGGCACCCGAGATGATGTTTAACCTGAATCTGGTATTGGAGGAAATTCTTACCAATATCATCTTCTACGCTTATGACGATTCGAATGCTCACGCTATTGAATTAAATATTGCTTTGGAGAATGAAAATATCGAGATCGAAATCATTGATGACGGCAAACCCTTCAATCCGTTAGAACGGCCTGAACCGGACGTCAACCAGTCACTCGAGGCCCGGCAGATTGGTGGCCTGGGCATTTTTCTCGTTAAAAAAATCATGGATAAAGCTGATTATTTACGACGCGCAAATAAAAACATTTTAACTCTAAAAAAAAATCTAAATACTAAATCATAAGGAGTCTTTTAAATGGAGATTGTCACCACTAAAAGTAATGATGTACTGAGCATCGCGGTCAGCGGGCGTTTAGATACCATTACGGCTCCGGAATTTGAAAAAAAGATTTTGGAGCTGGTTACACCCGAAAATCAGAAGATTATCCTGAATTGTGCCGATTTGAGCTATATTTCCAGTTCCGGACTGAGGGTCATTCTGATGACTTTAAAAAAGGTTAAAGCCAACAATGGCAAATTAATAATCTGCAGTCTTCAGGAAAGCATCAAAGAAGTTTTCAATATCTGTGGTTTTACTTCCCTTCTGACAATCACGGATAATTGCGAGAGTGCACTGAGTTCTTTCTGAGAAACGGAAAGATACAGGCCGGCGACCACCGGTATCGTATGCCGCGGAATTAGCCGGGAAATTCAACAGGAAACGGGTCCATGTTAGAAATCGACCAACAACTGACTGCCGGGCGGGTAGTCCTCCGGATTAATGGCCGGATCGACAGTATGACGGCTCAGACGGTTCAGCAGTATCTGGAGAACCTGACAGAAGCCGGAGAGCGTCAAATTATAGTCGACTTCAGTCGGATTAATTATATCAGCAGTGCCGGATTGCGGGTATTTTTACTTTTTCAAAAGCAATTACAAAAAGTAGACGGCGAAATAGTACTCTGCCTTCTCAGCCCGTCCATAATGGATATTTTCCGCATGAGTGGATTTCTTAATTTGTTTCGCATTCTTAATTCTCTGGAAGAAATTCATACCCTCTCTAGTTCCGTGAAAGACAATCCCGCCGCCACGACCCGGTGTATAGATAATGTCAATTTCGAATGCCTGTCAACTGAGGCCAAACCCGGACATCTGACTCTGATTGGTTCTCAGCAGAAAATGGCCGAGTCAGAATATGGGGCGGAAGATATTTATTCCGTCAGAGCTGGCGATTTGCAGTTTGGATTGGGATTTGCGGCCCTCGGCGATGATTATGAAAGTACCAAAAATCTGTTCGGTGAAGCCCTGATCGTCAATAGTAGTTTGTTTTACTATCCGGCAGTAAAAAGACCGCTTGTGGATTACATGCTGGTGTCGGAAGTCAACACGAATATCGAGTATAAGTTTTTTTTCGGATTGAATATTACGGGCCAATTCAGTCAGGTCCTGGCTTTCGAATATAAAGACGGATTTATTGATCTGAAGAAATTGGCGGCTATCATCAATGATTTAAATCCAGCCCAAGCCACGGGAGTGGTACTGATAGCCGAAAGCAAAGGTCTGCTGGGAATGTATCTGAAAAAATCACCAATTATCGAAAATAAGCCGGTAAATGGTCTGAGTATCTACAGCCCCGAAAATTTTGCCGAATGGATGGATTTTCCGGTTGAACCGACCGATTTTAACCGGATTGTGGTAGGCTGTGGACTGACGATTCGGGACAAAGCCGCCGTGCCTTCAGACGTCGCCCGACTATTACCCGATCATTCGGCTATTCATCTGCATGCGGCTATCTTTGAAAAAGGACCGCTGAATAAAAAAGCCTCTAATTTTGAGATTGAATTAAAACGTCTGATCAACGAATCGCAGGTCGGTAAAGTCATGCATATCCTGGACGGAAGTCGTTTCAGTAGCGGTTTAATCGGCTTGATCGATCTTGAGTTCTAAGTATTTCAGATTAATGGGTAATTCAAGGAGATTAGGATAATGGAGCTCTGGATCGGTGCTCTCAATCTGGGTTTTTTATACGCTCTGATGGCGATGGGGATTTATATCACCTTTCGGATTCATGATTTTGCCGATATTACCGTCGATGGCAGTTTCACGAGCGGAGCCTCCGTAGCGGCTATCATCATTGTTTCCGGTGGTCATCCGGCGATCGCTTTACTGGGCGCTTTCGGGGCGGGATTACTGGCCGGTACAGTCACCGCCCTGATTCATACTAAATTAAATATTAACAGTCTACTGGCCGGAATCCTGGTGATGACCGGCCTATATTCGATCAATCTGCATATCATGGGACGTTCCAATATTCCTCTGCTGAGCGAGGTCACCGTTTTTACCCAGATCGCCCGCTTTAATCCCGGTCTGCCGCAGGAAATCTGGTACACGCTGGTACTGACTGGTTGTATTATTATTGGCTGGTGGCTGGTCAGTTTATTCTTTAAAACCGATCTGGGAATCGCAATGCGTGTCACCGGAAATAATTCCACCATGGCCGGTGCGGTTGGTCAGAATATAAAATACCTGACGTTGCTGGGCGTGGCTCTGGCTAACGGTCTAGTAGCGCTTTCCGGCAGTTTGGTAGCCCAGTACCAGGGCTTCGCCGATATCGGCATGGGCATTGGCACGGTCGTAATCGGTCTGGCCTCGGTGATTATCGGCGAGTCGATTATCAAAAGTCGCTCGGTCTACTGGCGCTTTTTAAGCGTGATTATCGGTTCGGTAATCTTTCGCTTCATGATCGCCTTTGCCTTGTACATCGGTATGAATCCGATTGATTTGAAATTGCTGACGGCCATATTCGTCTTACTAACGCTGATTGTTTCCAAGATGATCGCTAATAAACCGGTCAACCGGGAATCATCCCGGAAAATTCTGGGTAATTTGCGGAAAGCGCTTTTAAATCGCTGGAGTGCCGCGATTCTAATTATAGTAATTTTGGTTGCAGGTAGTTTTCTGAAATTTAACCCCGGGAAAAGTCCTTCCGATATTAAAATCGGACTGGTTCAGTTTACCGATAACGGTTTACTGAATGTGACTCGGGATAGTTTTCTCGAGGAAATCCATAAAATCGGTTATATTGATAAAAAGAATTGCCGGATTTATATCGAAAATGCGCAGGGTGAAATCCCGATCCTTAACACGATTATCGATAAATTTCTACGCGACGATGTCAATCTGATTCTGACCATTTCAACCTCCGCCACCCAAGCCGCTATCAATAAAGTCAAAGACCGACCGGTCATCTTTGCCACCGTCGCGAATCCTTTTATAATTGGAGCCGGTACGAGCGACAGTGTGCATATTGCGAATGTGACCGGTGTTTACGGCGGCGTACCAATGGATCGTATGCTGGAGATGGTCAATCGGTTTTTTCCTGACCGGTTAAGGATCGGCTGTATCTGGGATCCGTCTCAGGCTAATGTCGTTTTTAATGTTGATAACCTGCGGCGCGAATTACGGAACTATGAGCACTATCAGTTCGAGGGCGCAAATGCGGTCAACTCCTCCGAAGTCTATCAAGCCGCGTTGTCATTAGTCAATAAAAATATTGGAGCGTTTGTCCTGCCGCCGGATAATATCATTTATTCGGCTTTCGACGCGGTCGTAAGGGTCGCTGACAGCCGGAACATCCCGATTTTTATCAGCGATGTCGAGCGCCTGGAAGACGGTGCCTTGCTGGCACTCGGATACGATTATACTTCCAGTGGTATTCAGGCCGCTCATATTGTCGATCGCGTCCTCAAAGGAACGAGTCCAGCCCAAATCCCTTTCGAAAAATATACCAAACTGACGATTGGTGTGAACCTAAATGTCGCCCGCAAAATTGGGATAAAAGTTCCGCAGGACGTCTTAAAAAAGGCGACCATGATGATTGGTGATAATCCGACTAACGGGATTGCAACTAAGCGTTTAGCCCTTTTTCAGTTCAGTGATCACAGTATGATGGAAGAATGTGCCCGGGGAGTGCTGGATGAGCTGACTGCCAGTGGCATTTTGAAAAAAAACAATATTATTGTCGAACGTAAAAATGCCCAGAATGAGTTTACCCTGGGACAGTCCATTGCCCAGGATATTGTGCGCCGTAAATACGATTATATAATTACTCTATCGACCCCGGCTTTGCAGATTATGGCTCAGGTTAACAAGCAAATTCCGCATGTATTCGGAGCGGTGACGGATCCGTACCGCATGGGAGTAGCCCGTAGCCCCGCTGAACATCTGCCTCAGTTGACCGGAGTGGCGACCATGCAACCGGTGGAAGAAGGTTTCAAGGTGATGCGTAAATTACTGCCGCATGCCAAAAAAGTGGGGATGGTTTGGAATCCGAGTGAGGCCTGTTCGGAAGCCTGTACCATGAAAGCCCGGGAAGCCGCTAGAGAATATGGCTTCGAGCTGGTTGAGGCTAATGTCACCAGCACGAGTGAGGTTATGGATGCCTTAAATTCGGTACTGGATCGCGGTGTCGACATATTTTTTACGAGTGGTGACAACACCGTCTTGATAGCCATTGAATCGATCGGAGAGGTTCTTAAGAAACATAAAATCCCGTATTTTGGCAATACTCCCTCAGACATTTATCGCGGAGGCTTAATTTCCGTCGGAGCCGATTACTATAACGTCGGTCGCGAAGTCGCCAGGGTAATGGAAAAAATCATCGCCGGTGCCGAGCCCAAAGATATTCCCATTCAGGATTGTGTGCCGGTTCAGATTGGCGTCAATCTGGTGCTGGCTCAGGAAATCGGTCTGAAATTGCCGGAATCCTTTCTGAAACGGGTCGCCGTAATCAAGAGGTCATGATGATTAAAATCCGCAACCTGCATAAAAAATTCAATCCCGGTACGGCTAATGAGGTTTACGCCCTGCGAGGCGTCGATCTGGATGTTTGCGAGGGCGATTTTGTCACGATCATCGGTACCAACGGCAGTGGCAAATCTACTCTGTTGAATGCGGTCGCCGGAGCCTTTTTACCGGATGAGGGTTCGATCCTGATAGATGATCATGAGGTTACGAAAAAACCGGATTATAAGCGGGCTGAGTACCTGGCGCGGGTCTTTCAGAATCCGTTCAGCGGTACGGCGTCCGCTATAAGCATTGCCGAAAACCTGCATATCGCCAGCCTGCGCGGCCATAAAAGTTACCCCAAAAAAGGATTGAATGCCGCGCGCCTGCAATTTTATCGCGATAAAGTCGCCGTGCTGGAAATGCAACTGGAAGACCGGCTAAATGATACTATCGGCACGCTCTCCGGCGGTCAGCGACAGGCACTTTCACTCCTAATGGCGGTCATCAATCCACCTCGCGTATTATTACTGGACGAACATACCGCCGCTCTCGATCCGAAATCGGCGGCGCAAGTCATTAAACTGACTAAAAAGTTTATTGAACAAGGCCGTCTGACAACTCTCATGGTGACCCATAGCATGCAACAGGCGCTGGAGCTCGGTAATCGTACCATTATGATGAATAAAGGTCAAATCATTGATGATATCGGTTTGGACGAAAAGAAACAATTGACTGTTGACGATCTGTTGAACAAGTTTATCCAGATTCGTAAACAGGAGCAGTTAACGCCCGAACTTTTAGCAGAATTGAAGCAGATGTATGCCTGAGATCAAGTTCCTCAACCGGATTTCAGTAAAAAGCAGATTTCAATTGTGATCAAAATTTGTTTGGATTGAAAAAAATATAAAAGGATTAGCGACTTAATTAAAAATTCTTTAAAATCGGGTTGATGAAAGATATTAATAAACTGGAGGTATAAATGAGTTCAAAAGGTACTTCAACTATTCTGGGCTTATTACTCGCAGGAGTAATCGTGGTTTTGGTAATCTTTCGGGTGACCGGGGTCTTTCCGCCGGTCGAGAAAAAAGCCGAGCTGATCGGCACAATCGGCGGTGTCGAAAAAGCTGAAAAACATGTCGGCGAACAAATGACTTTCGAAGATGTCCAATTCGAGGATTCGGAAACAGCTCAATTTGTCCAAAGTGCCGAGTTCCAGAATATGATGAAAGATCCCGACTTCAGACGATTACTTCAAACTAAGGACTTCCAAGCAATGATGAAAACGGATGTTCAACGGATAACGAGTCAGGATTTCCAATTTTTGTGTCAAAATAAGGAATTCCAGAAACTGGCGGCTGAAAGCAAGGATTTCCAGAAAGTAGTGTTAGATAGCAAGGAATTTCAGAAATGGGCGGTTGATAGTAAAGATTTTCAGAGCCTTCTACCCAACGTCGATTTCCAGGTCCTTCTACCCAAAGCCGATTTTCAGACGATAATCTGCAGTAAGGAATTCCAGAAACTAGCCGCTGAAAGTAAGGATTTCCAGAAAGAGATTGTTGGGAGTTCCGCATTTCAGCAAATAGCATACAGTAAAGATTTCCAGAAGCTGGTCCAGAGTAAAGATTTTCAGATAGCATTAAGTAAAGATTTCCAGAAATTTACTCAGAGTAAAGTTTTTGGGTACTTTGATAAAAATGATTTTCAGAAACTGGCCCAGAGTAAAGATTTTCAGATAATTTATGCTAGTAATGAATTTCAGAAACTGGTTCAGAGTAAGGATTTCGAAAAATTGGTACAGAGTAAGGACTTTCAACAGATTTTAGCGGGTCCTTGATCCGATTTTAAAATGCTGTAGCCTATAGAATCACATTATAGCATTCTTGAAATCCTACAGATAATTTTTGAATTTTACTTGTATGAGTTAAAAGATCAATTAATTCGAGTAATATTAAATTAATGCTATTAATTCATAAAAATTCCGGCTATGCGCTCTCTTATTAACCGGACTATCCTGATAATAACGTTTATTATTTCATGTGGCTTCAGCCAGACTCTTCAGAATCTGCGTACGGACGACCTCAACCTGGAATATTACAGCAATGCCCACAGTTATATTGTGCCGCATTTGGCGCGCTGTTACACGACGACGCTGAATTATTACCGGAAATTCTGGGATTATGAACCGTCGGAACCCGTCAATATTTTTATCGAGGATTTTGGGGATTGGTCGAATGGTGGCGCCTCGGCGGTACCGCGTAATTACGTTTACGTCTCAATTGCGCCCAATATGTATGTTTTCGATGTTGCTCCGGCCGGCGAGCGCATGTCCAACCTTATGAGTCACGAGTTGGTGCATGTGATTGCGATGGACAAAGCTAACCGCCATGATCGCCTTTGGCGCTCACTGTTCTGCGGTAAAGTTCAGGAAACCGCCAGTCATCCGATTTCGATGTTATATTCCTTTTTGGCGACCCCACGGCGATACTCGCCACGCTGGTATCATGAAGGCATCGCGGTCTGTATGGAAACCTGGATGGGCGGTGGCATCGGACGCGCCCTTGGCGCTTACGATGAAATGGTTTTTCGCACCCTGGTACACGATTCAGCCTACATTTACCATATGGTTGGATTGGAGTCGGAAGGCACCGCAATCGATTTCCAGGTTGGAGCTAATTCCTATTTATACGGGACCCGCTTTTTTAATTATTTAGCCGGTCAGTATGGACCCGAAAAACTGATTCAATGGGTTTCGCGCACGGAAGGCAGTCGCCGCTACTTTTCCAAGGAATTCGCCAGGATTTATGAGCGCCCGGTGGCAGAGGAATGGTCGCGCTGGATTGCTTTCGAAAAGGAATGGCAATCCCGGAATATCAAAACCGTGCGGAAATATCCTGAGACGACCTTTCAACCGATTGTGACTAACGAAGTGCTAGGCAGTGTATCGCGCTCGTTCCTCGACCCGAAGCGCGGGGTAATTTATACCGGAGTCAAATTTCCGGGACAGGTGGCGTACATCGCGGCGATTGATCTGGAAACCGGCAGGATGAAAAAAATCTGCGACATCAAGGGCGCCTCGACCTATTTTACGTCTAACCTGATATTTGATCCGGAATCCGACCGACTCTACTTTACCACCGACAATTTCAAATACCGCGACCTGAATTTCGTTGACCTGAAAAACCACCAAGTCACCCGCCTGATTACCGATGTTCGGACCGGTGATCTGGCATTCGATCCGACCGATAAATCCATCTGGGGCGTACGCCATGAAAACGGGATTTCAACTCTGGTCAAGATTGCGCCGCCTTACAACGATTACACGGCGATTCATGCTTTTCAATACGGCACCGATTTATATGACCTGGACGTTTCGCCGGATGGCAAATATCTGTCCGGCGCCCTGACCTTTATAGATGGAAAGCAGAAGTTAGTCTGCTTTGAGATCGCGAAACTGTTAGACTACCAGGCTGATTATGAGGAACTCTTCGACTTTGAACTGACCGGCCCGGAAAATTTTGTTTTCTCGGCGGATGGCCGTTATTTATATGGAACGGCTTATTATTCCGGCGTGTCAAATGTCTATCGTTTCGATTTTCCAGCCCGCGATATGTCCATTATTTCCAATGTCACCACCGGCTTATTTCGACCGTTACCGATTAATGCCAATTCGCTGATCGCTTTTCAATACACCGCGAAAGGCTTTATACCCGGTTGGATTCCGAATCGCCCTCTGGAAAACGTCGCCGCAATCAAGTATCTCGGTCAGAGCGTTTACGAGAAATTTCCGGTCGTCAGTACATGGCGGGCACCATCGCCAGCCACTATTAATCTGGACGCACTCACGATTTATAAAGGTGACTATAAACTCTGGTCAAACACTAAATTAAAATCGGCCTATCCGGTAGTGGAAGGTTACAAGAGCACCGCCAGCTTGGGATATTATTTTGATTTTTCGAACGATATTGGCTATAATTCGCTAAAATTCACAGCCTCTTATTCGGCATTCGACAATAATCTATCACCAAGCGAGCGACTGCACCTCAGTGCTAATTACCGTTACTGGAGATGGGAGTTTAGCCTTAAATATAATCCGGCCGATTTTTATGACCTGTTCGGGCCAACCCGGACCAGTCGGCGCGGTTATTTTCTGGGTGCTAATTATAAAGATAACCTGATCTGGGACGATCCTCGCACAATGGATTACACTGTCACCAGTGGCTACTGGGGTGGTCTGGAACAGATGCCGGATTATCAAAATATTTCTGCTAGTTTTGATCGCTACTTTTATATTAATGCTTCGCTGGATTATGAATATATTCAGGAATCGCAGGGCGCTGTCGATGGCGAAAAGGGTTTTCTGTTTAGTGCCTTTTCCCGTAACAACTATGTCAACCGCCATTTGTATCCGCAACTTGTAACTACTCTTGACCGCGGTTTTGCATTGCCGGTCAATCATACTTCAGTTTGGTTCCGCAGTGCGGCCGGAATTTCGCCGGCCCTGCGTGACGAACCGTTCGCCAATTTCTATTTCGGCGGATTCGGCAATAACTGGATCGATCACCAGAATGAAAAACGTTACCGCGAATACTACAGTTTTCCCGGCGCAGAATTGAATAGTATAAACGGAACGAACTTTTATAAATTGATAACTGAGATGAATCTGCCTCCCCTGCGCTTCCGGCATATCGGTATAACAGCCGCTTACCCGCGCTGGCTGAGACCGGCGGTATTCGCTACGGGCATCACTACTAACTTGTTTGCGCCTTCCTGTAGTCGCACGGTCTACAACTGCGGTGCTCAGGTTGATATGGAGATCGTCCTGTTTTCGCTATTTAAAACCACACTCTCGGCCGGCTATGCGCTTGCTATTGAAAATAGCCATAAATTATCCGATGAATTCATGTTTTCTTTCAAAATTCTATGATAACGCTAATTAACATTCTTGTCAGTCTGTTGCCGGTATTGATCTTTCTGATCGTACTGGTGGTCATGGACAGCTATAAACTGCTCAGAATATGGATGGTGGCATTGACTATCGTCTGGGGTTGTATTTCGGCTGGCGTAGCCCTGCTGTTCAATCGCTTTGTGTTTACTTTCGTTCCTCATGAGAGTATGTTCATCTCGGTAGTGGTGGCGCCGATAATTGAAGAAACGATCAAGTCGGTTTATCCGCTCTGGCAGTTGAAAAAGAAGAAGATCGGTTTTCTGGTAGACAGCGCTATTATCGGTTTTGCAGTCGGCACTGGTTTCGCCCTGGTAGAGAATCTTTTTTTCATGCAAGCTCTGGGTGAGCGCAGTGTTTTTATCTGGCTGATCCGCGGGCTTGGCACGGCCGTCATGCATGGGGGTACAACCAGTATAATGATGATAACAATCCGCTATTTTAGCGAGCGACGAAAGCATAATCCAGTGCTTATTGTCCTGGGAGGTTTGCTGACTGCAATGCTGATCCATGCCGGATTCAATTATCTGGTGCACGTTGTCAGCCCGGAAATAATCCTGATCATGCAATTGCTGATTCTACCAACTCTGCTGGCGGTGACTTTTACAAAGAGTGAAAAGAATCTGCGCGATTGGTTGGAAGAAGGCTTAGCGGCCAATGTCGAACTACTGAGTGATATCCGCGCTGGTCGGTTCCGTGAAACCAAAGCCGGACAATACTTATACAGTTTAAAAGAACTTTTCCCCGGAGAGATCCTGGCGGATATATTTTGCTACCTGCAGATTTATCTGGAACTTTCGGCGCGCACCAAAGCACTTTTGATCTTGAAGGAACTTGGTCTGCCGCCGACTCCCGACCCGGAAACGCCGGCGAAATTCACGGAGCTGAAGCAGTTGGAGAAAAATATAGGAAAGACCGGACGAATGGCGATGGCGCCGCTGATCCATACCAATCCGCGCGACTTGTGGCAATTGTATTTTCTCGATCAGCAACAAAATGATCTGTGAGGTCAGGCGTGAGCGAAGAAGGGTTGACATTTAAACAAAAAGAAAAAGCGATTCTGGTCAGTCTGATCCTCGGGTTGGTAACGATGATCCCGAATATAATCGCGGCATTGACTTCCAACTCGCTGATCATGCTGACCGACGTTTTTCAGGGTGTAAGTGAAGTTCTGGCGATTTTCTTCGCTTATATTGCCATCCGCAAGGTTTCCAAAGGCACTAACCTGGTTTATAATTACGGCTATGGTAAAATGGAGGGCTTCTCCAGCCTGCTGATGGCGCTGGTGATTGTTATCTCCTTGATTGTAGTTCTGACCAGCGCGATCCGGGGCTTACTGAAACCCGAAAAATTAGCCGGTATCGGTGTACTGATCGGTATCGTTTTCAATTTTATTGGAGTATTAATGGACTTATGGCAGTGGCGCAAATACAAACGTATCGCGCGCACTGCCTTTTCACCGATTATCGAAGGCCAACTCAAACTCTATCGTGGAAAATTCGCCATGGACCTGGGTGAGACACTGACCCTTTCCGCCGGCCTGTTACTTGGAAAATTTTCTTTTGCGCATTTTATTGACCCGATCGGGGCCTTACTATTAAGCGGAGTCCTCTTTCATTCAGCTTATACGCTTTTCTCGACTTCGATGGATAATCTGATGGATCGCACGCTGGAAGAATCGATGCAGACCGGAATTCTGAAAGTATTAGCCCAACATTTCGACGACTATAAGGATTTGCACGATATTCGCTCGCGTCGCAGTGGCGCCGACGTTTTCATCGAACTCTATCTGGAATTCGACGATCATCTCAAAATGGAAAAGGTGATGGAACACATTAAACAGATCAGAAGCGACATCAAAAATGTCATCCGAAACTGCCAGGTCAATATCATTCCCAGTCGGGAAAAGCCAACGCTGAAATAGTTTAGAGTCATTGGTAGTCATTTGCCGCTGGCGCGGCGTCATTCAATAGTCATTATCCGGCTACTGCCGGCGTTATACCGTAGTCATACAATAGTCATACAATAGTTTTTCTGGTAATAGAGTAAGGTTTTGACCTTTTCATCACGGCGTACGAGTTTAATCTACAGAATTACATTATTAAAAATCATGTAAATCTTGTCTCACCGGAGACTCCTTCGGAGTTAATCCTGTCTAAATAAATCATAACAGGTTTTCGCGGGTAAGGCCGCTTTTCTGCCCGGTGAGGCGGTTGATCTCGTCGCGCAGTTCGGCGGCTTTTTCGAATTCCAGATTTTCGGCGGCGGACAGCATCTCGCGGCGCAGGAGTTCGACGATTTCGGCGGTTTCCATTTTATCGCGATAGTGGTCGCTGACCGATCGATCGGATCGAATATCCAACGGTTTAACGTCGGCCACGGTGGTAGCGTGCATGACTTCTTCGACCGATTTGTAAATCGTGCGCGGTTGGATATTATGCATTTTATTATAATTGTCCTGGACCTTGCGGCGGCGACCGACTTCGTCGATTACTTTGCGCATGGATTCGGTGACTTCGTCGGCGTAGAAAATAACCTGACCGTTGATATTGCGCGCCGCACGACCGGAAACCTGCATCAGCGATTTTTCCGAACGCAGAAAGCCTTCCTTGTCGGCGTCGAGGATCGCGACCAGCGATACTTCCGGCAGATCGAGTCCCTCGCGCAGGAGATTAATGCCGACCAGAACGTCGAAATTGCCCAACCGCAGGTCGCGCAAAATGCCGATCCGGTCGAGAGCTTTGATCTCGGAATGCAGGTAACGCACCTTCAGTCCCATGCCGCGCAGATACTCGGACAAATCCTCGGCCATCCGTTTCGTCAGGGTAGTGACCAAAACGCGTTCCTTGCGTTCGGTAACCGCCGCAATCTCGTCAATCAGATCGTCAATCTGGTTTTTAGTGGGTTTGACGATAATTTCCGGATCAAGCAGGCCGGTCGGGCGAATGATCTGTTCGACGACCACACCGTTGCATTTTTCCAGTTCGTAATCGGCGGGTGTCGCCGAGACGAAAACCACCTGATTAATCATTTTCTCGAATTCCGGGAATTTCAATGGGCGATTGTCAAGTGCCGATGGTAAACGAAAACCGTATTCGACCAAAACTTCCTTGCGTGAGCGATCGCCGTTGTACATGGCGCGCAGTTGCGGCAGAGTGGCATGCGATTCATCGATAATCAACAGGTAATCCTTCGGGAAAAAGTCTAGCAGAGTGTAAGGTTGCTGACCGGGTTTGCGACCGGAAAAATGGCGTGAATAGTTTTCGATGCCACTACAGTAGCCGACTTCCTGGATCATTTCGAGATCGAAACGCGTGCGCTGTTCCAGGCGTTGAGCTTCCAGTAATTTGCCCGCCGTACGCAGTTCATCGAGACGTATTGATAATTCCTCTTCGATGGTTTGGAGTGCCCTTTTGACTGTTTCTTCGGAAGAAATAAAATGTTTAGCCGGAAAAATGACAACCGCTTCCTGTTCGCTGATGACTTCGCCGGTCAGCGGATCGAATGAATAGATGTGTTCGATGTCATCCCCGAAAAGTTCGATGCGGTAAGCGAAATCCTCATAAGCCGGGCGAATTTCCACTATATCGCCGCGCGCCCGGAATTTGCCGCGTTCCAGCGTCAGGTCATTGCGGGCATAATAAATATCGACCAGCCGGCTGAAGACCTGCCGGATGCCGATTTTTTCGCCTTTTTTAAGAACCACGATAAAACGACTGTACTCTTCCGGCGAGCCGATGCCGTAAATGCAGGAAACGCTGGCGACCACGATTACGTCGCGGCGACTGATCAGCGAACTGGTAGCTTTCAGGCGCAGTTTGTCGATTTCGTCATTGATAGAGGAGTCTTTCTCGATAAAGGTATCAGTCACCGGGATATAGGCTTCCGGTTGGTAATAATCGTAGAACGAGATGAAATATTCGACCGCATTTTCCGGGAAAAAAGCCTTGAATTCACCGAACAACTGCGCCGCGAGGGTCTTGTTGTGTGAAATCACCAGCGTCGGCTTCTGGACATTCTGGATGACCTGCGCCATGGTGAAAGTCTTGCCACTGCCGGTCACGCCCAGCAGAGTCTGGAACTTATCGCCGCGCACCAAACCTTCGATCAGTTCGCGGATAGCCTGCGGCTGGTCGCCGGTCGGTCGATAGTTGGTGACTAATTTGAATTCGTTCATAGCATCGCAATTTAGAATCGGATAATATAAGAGACAATGAATTTTCCAGTTGTCTGATGATCTTATTTTATCTTACAGCGTCTTTCCATTGCGTCAGGTTTTCATACTTGCCGAATAGCGCTCTCTGACTTACCTTTCTTTTAGCGTAAAAGAAAGGTAACTAAAGAAAACCGGCGATGGCTAAAAATTGACCTGAAACCTGCATTCCGGAACGGTAATAAATAATAACTCGCTTTGCTCGAACAGATAATTTCTTATCCGGTTCCGTCATTCCAGTTTTTGGGCGGTCAATTTTTAAGAGGTCGCTTTTGTAATTTTATCAATACCCCGGCATTGAGGAAGAACCTTTAGGAGGCTTGACGACTTTTATAGTAATTACTACTTTATTTCGAACCGACCTTCCGAAGGTTGAACGCAGGTGTTAAATGTGAGCATCTGACACAACTTGTTAATGTATCAGCATTGCGATGGATTTGAAAATATTTGGATTTATTTGGCCGGTTTCTTGGCGGCTTTAGCCTTAGCGGGTTTCTTCTCGAAGATTTTAGTGCTGAGTGAAAGCTGTACGGAAAGCCCGGTCAGGCGCGAATACTCAGTCGGAAAACCGTATTCGGTCGTAGCCGGATACCGTTCCGGATTTTTCGATTCGAGGTAATAAATATATTCGATAGGTTGCCCTTTGTCGAAATCATGGAAATAACCAATTTCCAAACCGACTTTTTTTGAAATCGAAAGTCCACCCAACATACCGACTCGCAGACTATTACCACCAGTAATGCCGTGTGGAATGTACATTATCCTGAAACCGGTATATAAGGCATTGCCCGGTTTCAAAGACAGGGAACGTACCGAGTAATAGGTCAGATCGAAATTGGAATTGGGATTCAGCGAGAAACTTAAATTGACGATATCAGAAATATCACCGCGCTTAAAAAGCATCCGCGAGTAATCAATTCCACTGCCGTAGATCGGCAGACCGACCCGGAAACCAACGTCACTCTTTTCGGAAACACCCTGCCGATAGACGAAAACCGGGACGACATTCTCGACCGAAAAGGTTAGGCCGGTATAACTTTCACCCGGTTTGAGCGGGATCGGACTGATCGTTGGATGCGTGGCGCAGGCGCTCAGCCAGAGTCCCATCGCTAATAGTAGAAAGTGCCTATACATTTTAACTGCCGATAGATTAACCAAATTTCAGCTTTTTGTAAAGGATTATTTGCTATTGGCGGTCATATAACGTGAGTTCGGCGTAAAAAATTAAAACCGTTAAAACGGTCTTCAGATAATTCTTTAAGGGTAAAACACCCGAATTAATTCGGGTGTTGAACTCAATAATTATGTGAACCGGAACTGTTTTAACAGTTTTTTCCGATATATCCAATGATACTTTCTTATATCGAATTCACGTTATATAGGTTTGAGTCAGATTAGTTATTTATTACGGCATGATAAGTCGACATTATTAGAGCTTGGCGCCTGTTCTCCGGTTTTTAATTAATACTCAGTGAATATTTTAGTTCTATTGATTTTTAGGTTTAATAAATTTAAGTGGTTATTTTGTTAACAATATGAAGTCAGCCGAAGTGAATCTCGAAAAATATTTTGACCGTTTTCGGTGCAACATCGTCGGGATTGACCAGCCATACGATTTTCCCGGCGGGCGACACTCTATCCTGTACGCCGACTGGGCGGCCAGTGGGCGGCTTTACCGTCCGATCGAGGAATACATTACCAATGTGCTCGGACCGTTTGTTGCCAATACCCATACCGAGACGACGCTGACCGGCGCGATCATGACGGATGCCTATCATCAGGCTCATCAGATTATCAAGCGCCATGTCAACGCCGGACCGGATGACGTTCTGCTGTTTGCCGGATTCGGAATGACGGCCGTGATCAATAAATTCCAGCGCCTGCTCGGATTGCGTCTGCCGGATAAATTCAAGCAAAAGGTAACAATTCCATCCCAGGAAAGAGTACTGGTACTCCTCACGCATATGGAACATCATTCCAATCAAACCACCTGGGAAGAATGTTGCTGTGATACGATGCTGGTTTGTAAAAGATCGGATGGTTTGCCGAATCTCGAACATCTGCGCAATATTCTGGAATTAAACCGCGATCGCAAGTTAATCATCGGTTCTTTCACAGCCTGTTCGAATGTGACCGGGTTGATTACACCGATTCACGAAATGGCGGAAATCATGCACGAGTTTGGAGGATTATGCTTCGTCGATTACTCGGCTTCGGCGCCATATGTCGAAATGAATATGCATCCTGCCAAGCGGGAACAGAAACTGGATGCGATTTTCTTTTCACCGCATAAGTTTCTGGGCGGACCGGGTTCTTCGGGCGTGATCCTGTTCGATAAGAAATTATATGATAATCGCGTTCCCGATCATCCCGGCGGCGGTACGGTGCTCTGGACCAATCCATGGGGCGAGCATCACTTTTATCCCGATATTGAGGTTCGCGAGGATGGCGGCACACCCGGTTTCCTGCAAGCGATTCGCGCCGCCCTGGCAATTTTACTTAAAGAAGAAATGGGTACGCAAAATCTCCAGGCGCAGGAACATCATCTGACGCAAATTTTACTCGACGAGCTGGCTGATATTCCCGAGATAATCGTCATGGAAGCCCAAAATCATAAACGCATCGGTTTCGTCTCATTTTACAGCCGGTCGGTGCATCACAACCTGATCGCGCGCCTGCTCAACGATCGGTTCGGGATCCAGACCCGCGGCGGTTGTCTGTGCGCCGGAACTTATGGTCATATTTTACTTAACATCAGCGATCAGCAATCGCAAGAAATCACCAAACTTATCGATGCCGGTGACCTGAGTAATAAACCCGGCTGGGTGCGAATTTCCCTGCATCCGACTATGACCGAAGCGGAAGTACGATATATAGCCGGTGCCGTACGCGATATTATGAAAAATTATCCTGAATGGGGACGTAACTACCACCTCAATCCCGAAACCGGCGACTTCGATTTACTCGGCCAGCCGAAGGCCAGTATCGACCTGAAAGCGACTTTTAAGCCGTTCTGATAAATCAGTTTATAACCATAAAGACCCGAAGACACGGAAGACAATTAACTGTTTATATATCAGTTTTAATCCGCGGCAAAAATAATTTAAAAACCACTTGCACTTTACTATTTGTGTAGTTATATTACTACTGTTGTAGTAGTAATGGAGGATGTTGAAATGGTAAAAAAGGAAAATACACTCTCAACTTTCGAATGGCAGATCATGGAGATTTTATGGAATCGGGGCAAAGCCACTGTCAGGGACGTCTTCGACAATCTAAACGGATTTGAACGGGCCTACACCACTATTCAGACCTACATGGAACGCATGGTGGCTAAAAAAATACTTGGTAAGGAGAAAATTGGCCCGGTCAATTTGTATTTTCCGAAAATTACTAAAGATCAATCGTTGTTAACTGAAACCCGACGTTTTCTCAATAAAAGTTTCGGCGGTTCTCTGCCAAAATTGGCGGCTTTTCTGATCAATTCCGATCATATTTCGGAGCAGGATCTGGAAAAGATTAAAGCCGTAATCAAAGAAAGGGAAAAATCATGAACAGTTTAATTCTGATCTTAAATCATTTCGCATCAGGATGGTTATCCAGCATTTATACCATGACCATTCAAACGGCAGTCCTTTTCCTGTTTGTGTTTTTGATCAGCTGGATTTTCCGGAAAGCACCGGCGATTTTTCTTTATTATCTCTGGGTCATTGTACTCCTGCGATTTGTCATCTTCGGGACCTTTAAATTACCAGAATCGCTGCGGGGATTATTTGTTACTTCTCAAGGTGTTAATGTTTTACAGTTTGCTTCCATAACCATCGAACCGGTGCAGACCGTCGCCAGTCCGCATCTTTCTATATCAGCCGTACTATTTTTGATTTGGATTGGTGGAATCGTGATCCTGACGCTGAAACTGATCATGAGCGAAAAACGCTTCTATCGCTCGCTGGGTGAATGCCGGGAAATCGAACCGGGCGAAAAGCTCAAATCGTTACTTCAAATTGCCGCAGTCAATGACAAAGTCAGAACAGTCATAGGCCGGGCCATCCCGGCGCCATTCGTGCGGGGAATCATGAGGCCGGCAATATACTTACCAGCAGAAGCCGAGAACTGGCCGGAGGATCGTTTCCGGAATTCGCTTATGCATGAGATTGCGCATATTAAACGGCACGATGTCTTTGCCATCGCTTTACAGAATATTATTAGTGTACTGTATTTCTTTAATCCGATCGTCTGGCTGACGGCTCTGCAATTGAATTCACAACGCGAGAAAGCCTGCGACGATTTTGCGCTGATAAAATTAGACCAGGATACCGAAAAGTACGGCAAGTCATTACTTATCAGTCTGGAAGACGGCTTACGTCAGCGTCGATATCCGGTCATGGCCAATGGCTTATTTTTCCCACGGAATATAATCATTAAACGCTTCGATTATCTTTATCAGAAAGGGAGGAAAATTATGTTGTCGTTAAAATCATTTCAGAAGGTAGTGTTAGTTGGTGTGGGGATTCTGGCTGTTATCCTGGCGTGTGCCTCCAGTAGTATGGGATCTTCAAAAACGAAATTTGTTCAATATGATACGCCACCTGAACCAATTGGTGGATTCAAGATGATTCAAGAAAATCTGAGTTATCCTGTAAAAGCCCAGCAAGCCGGTATAGAAGGCACTGTGATGATCAAAGTCAGGATAGATAAAAGTGGTCGGACGTCCGACCTGTCAGTAGTGACTTCCTCTGGTAGTAAAGAACTGGATGATGCAGCCCTGGTGGCCATCAAACAGACCCAATTCAAACCGGCTCTTTATAAAGAAAAACCGGTAAGTGTATATGTTTCAATTCCGGTCAAGTTTAGTTTAAAAGAGAAATCAAGCCCATCAAGTTCCGTAACGCCAAATACTAAATTCGTTCCATTTGACATACCGCCCGAACCGATCGGTGGATTTAAGACGATACAAGCCAATCTGGTCTATCCCGAAAAAGCTAAACTGGCTGGCATTGAAGGATTAACTGTTGTTGAAGGTTTTGTGGATATAGATGGCAATTTTGGAAATATGTCTATTAAAACGTCTTCCGGAAATGATGAACTAGACGCGGCCGCTATTACGGCGTTGGAGAGTACCAAATTCAAACCAGCTGAATCCAGAGGGGAACCGGTTGGTGTGTATATTGCAATTCCGGTAGCGTTCAAACTGAAATCCGACAACACGAAAATCAAATAGCCGTCTAAATAAACCTTATTAAGTTTCTCAATTGTTTCTAAATAGTCCGGCATCGACACCGGGCTATTTTTTTAGTATTTATCTGGGTATCCACATTATTTATAGTAAGTAGTTTCTGCAACCTGACACAGTTCCTCAAAACCGTTTGAAGAATTTTATTCCACGATTATCGTTGAATGACTTAAGTTTGCTAAGTATGATGCAATTCAATAAGTGTAATAATATTTTTTTAGAGATATTAGTCACCCAATAATTAAAGGAGTTTTCCGATGAGAAAAATCTTGTGTTCGTTGTACGGTATTATTCTGCTTTTTTCCTCCTGCGGTCAAAAGAGTGGCAATCCATTCTTCAGTGAATACGGGACGCCGTTCGAAACTCCGGCATTCGATAAAATTAAAAACGAACATTACCTGCCAGCCTTCAAAATGGGTATCCAGCAGGACAGTTTGGAAATTGCGGCCATCGCGACTAATCTCGAGCCGCCGACTTTTGAAAACACTCTTGAGGCACTCGATCGCAGTGGTAATCTTTTACGCAAAGTTAGCGGTGTCTATTATAATATGTTGGAGGCCAATACCGACGATGAACTCCAGCAGATTGCCAATGCGGTGGCGCCTCTGCTTTCCAAACATGATGACGATATCCTGATGAATGAGCAGTTATTCAAACGTGTCAAAACGGTTTATGATCAGCGTGCCAGCCTGAATCTAACTATCGAACAGCAAACCCTTCTGGAAAAATTGTATAAGAATTTTGTACGCGGGGGTGCCAACCTCGGTCCCAGAGAAAAGGAACAACTGCGTAAAATCAATGAAGAATTATCGGTATTGACTCTCAAATTCGGCGATAACGTTCTCAAAGAAACCAATGTCTTCGAACTCGTCATTGAAGATCCCAAAGACCTAAGCGGTTTGCCGGATGGTGTGATTAACGCGGCCGCTGAAGCGGCGCGCGAGCGCGGCAAAGCCGGCAAATGGATTTTTACCCTGCATCGCCCAAGCATGGAGCCTTTCCTGCAATACTCGGATAAACGCGACCTGCGGGAGAAAATTTTTAAGGCCTACATTGAACGCGGCAATCACAGTGACGAAAATGACAATAAAGATAACATTCAGAAAATTACGACTCTGCGCCTTGAACGCGCCAACCTGCTGGGCTATGCCACCCATGCCGATTTTGTGCTTGAAAAAAACATGGCCAAAAATCCGAGTGCGGTTTACGATCTGCTCGATCGGCTTTGGCAACCGGCCGTCAGACGTGCCCAGAATGAAGTCAGGGAATTGCAGGTGCTGATTGATAAAGAAGGTGGTGATTTTAAACTGCAACCGTGGGATTGGTGGTATTACGCCGAGAAATTAAGGAAAGCCAAATACGATCTCGATGACGAAGTTCTGCGTCCCTATTTCCAGCTCGAAAATGTACGTAAGGGCGCTTTTGATGTAGCCACAAAATTATATGGCATTACTTTCACGGAGCGCAAGGACATTCCGGTCTACAATCCGGATGTCAAGGCTTTCGAGGTCAAGGAATCGAATGGTGAGCATATCGGTATCCTGTATGTCGATTATTTCCCGCGGGCCAATAAGCAGAGTGGCGCCTGGGATAATTCTTTCCGGGAAAGATTCTTTAACGGTCAGGACATTGTCACTCCCATCGTTGTCAATTGCTACAACTTTCCGAATCCGACCAGCGACAGACCGTCGCTGTTGACCCTGGATGAAGTCCAAACCATTTTTCATGAATTCGGACATGGCTTGCATGACCTCTTGACGAAATGTAATTATCTGACGCTGACCGGAACAAATGTGCCGCGCGACTTCGTGGAATTGCCGTCTCAGATTATGGAGCACTGGGCAATCCACCCGGAAGTCCTGAAATCTTTTGCCAAACATTACCAGACCGGTGAACCGATCCCGGACGAAATGATCGCAAAAATCCAGAATTCGAGCCTGTTCAATCAGGGATTCGCTACAGTCGAATTCCTGGCCGCGGCTTATTTGGACATGGACTGGCATACATTCACCCGGCCGGTTAATGATGTGATGGCATTTGAGGATAAGTCTATGCAGAAGATCGGACTGTTACCGGAAATCGTCGTGCGTTACCGCAGTCCCTACTTCCAGCATGTTTTCTCAGGCGGCTATTCAGCCGGTTATTACAGCTATATCTGGGCGGAGGTCCTGGACTGCGACGCCTTCCAGGCTTTCGAAGAACATGGAATTTACGATCGGAAAACCGCCCAGGTTTTCCGTGAAAACATACTGGCCAAAGGCGGCAGTGAAGATCCGATGGTTCTTTACGTTCGCTTCCGCGGCGCCGAACCGAAAATCGACGCCTTATTGAAAAAGCGCGGATTGAACTGAAGTAAAGGCCGATTCGAAAAAATCAGATCGATAGTTTGCGTTAAATAGATATTCATCTTGTGATATTAATTTTATTGCTTTCAAGTAAAGTGCCAATTACATTACACCAAGTTTTTTGATTTTGTGCTCACTGATTATTGTCGTTTAAAATTCTAAATGTCAAACTGCCTAATAGATAAATGCAATAATTGTGAAAAGATATAGTGCAAAAAAAAGACTAAAAAGTTATTTAGCCAATCTTATCGATTTAAAATTCTTCTTTTACTCTACTTTACTAGTTTCTAAAATTTATGACGTAATAAAAAGTGGTTTTTCCTATCATTCCTAAATGTATAATATAATTTTTGAATCGTTTATCGAGGAAAGTGAAATGGATTTATGTACCAAAATGAATATTAGTTGCAATAAATGTCAGGTCATTTATATCTTTTTCCGAAAAATTCTAATTATTTTATTCTTTTTAATTCTGAATCCTTGCTTCGGAAAATCACAATCATTTAACATTTCAGGATATATCCGCGATAATAATGGTGATTTTCTCATAGGAGCAAATATAGTTATTCTAGATTCCGATCTAGGCATTATGAGTGATCAGAATGGTCACTTTTCCCTGAATGTTTATGGCGCAGATAAAATAATTCTGAAGGTTAGTTACATCGGCTACAAGCCGCGAGAAATTACAATTTCTACGGTAAAACCGCCGACGCTTCCTATGCAGATTTATCTTGAACGAGAAGCAATTCATTTTTTACCGGTTGAGATTATCGGTCAGACAACTTTAGCAAAATTGCAAATTATCGAACCATCTTTGAAAATAATGCGGTTGTCCGAAATTGCTATGATTCCATCGATAGGCAGCGCTGACGTATTTCGGGCAATACAAACTTTACCCGGCGTTTCTTCCACCAGCGAAATCTCCAACCAGTTATACATCCGTGGTGGAACTCCCGATCAAAACCTGACCCTGATCGACGGTGTACCGGTTTATCAACCGTTTCACCTGTTTGGATTAGCATCCTCTGTCTATGACGCTTCCATAGATTACGTAAAATATTATTCGGGAGGTTTTTCCGTACGATACGGTGACCGGATGAGTTCCGTGATGGACCTCATCACTAAACCTGGAACGGATAGTCTGACAGCTAATATCGACTGGAATCTCATCTATGCCGGCGGAACACTGGCTGGTTCACTCGGGAAAAAGATTCGCTGGCGCCTGACCGGTCGACGTACATACTACGATCAGATCGGCAAACAATTTGACTACAATTTTCCGTACTATTTCTACGATACACAAGCCAAGATTTCTTATCAACCCAACAGTAAAACACTTTGGACAGTCAATGCGTTTCTGTCTAAAGATCGTTACAATGACAGTATAATTGATACATTTTATAGTCCGGCTTACAAGGTGCTCGTGAATCCGACTCAGTCTCAGATAGATTCGAATACATATTACAATATAGACATCAGTAAAGTAGTCTGGAAAAACGAACTCTTGAGTCTGCGTTGGCTGAAACGCCATTCACCAATCAGTATGACGGAAGCGACCGCTTATGTCAGTCTGCTTAAACAACACCTGACTCGTCAAAAGGCTTATATTCCTCACGAGAATGCTTCCGATTACACAATTGCTTATATTGATTACCAGAACGATCGCTGGAACTATCAGAAACGGGCGACCAACGGATTCGCTGATCTATACGACTGCGGCCTCGATATTTACCATAACTACCAGCTGAGCGATCAGATTGAATTATTGGCCGGGGGTGGTTTTTCTCTGCGAAATCTAGATTACAGATGGAACATCGCCGATTTTAATATTCTCAATCGTTATTTGAATGCCTTTATGGATTACCCGCCGGACTCAATGGATTATCAGGTCGATATTACGATGATTTACACATTTGCAGAGGGTCTATGGCATCCACGTGAGGATATATGGTTGCGATTGGGAATTCGTCCAACCTGGTACTCCAATTATCGAAAGGCGATATTTGAGCCACGGATGAACCTGACCTGGGCGTTCCAGCCGAAGTGGAAAGTACGTTTGGGAATCGGGATGTTCAGCCAAGCTTTGTCCACCAGCCAGGAATACGGTTTTTACAGCATCGCCGGGATTTATTTTCCTAATTTGGAATCTATGCCGACCGCACTGCATTTAATTGGCGGCTTGAATTATGATAACCGGAAGAATCTGACCTGCGACCTGGCGATTTATGAAAAATCATTCTATAACCTGATGTTCATTGACGGAAATGGAGAACTTGCCGAAGGACACGGCAATTCTTACGGGATTGAATTGTCAGGAAATTACCGTTTCAAGGACTGGATTTCTGCCGGGCTGGCTTATACTTACTCTATGACGGAAAAAACGGCACTCGGCGAGACCTTCTATCCTAATTACGATATTCGCCACAAATTGACGATCCAAACGGAAGTCAAATTATTTTTGGGAATTAACCTGACAGGCATTTGGAATTTCGACACCGGTCGACCGGCCAACCTGTACGATACACCGATATATATCGCTAACTGGCGTGATTTTTCTCGCACCAATCCCATCACGAACCTTCCAGACGTAATTCTTCAAAATACACCATATTATTTTTATTTTAATTTTCCCAAGAATGCTTTCCGGTATCCGATATTTAGCCGGGTCGATGTCAGCCTGAATAAAAAATGGACCTTCAAAAGAAGTTCGCTGGCCGGTTATGTGCAGATTATAAACCTGTTTAATCATAAAAATGTACTGTACTATAAAGGGATGAAAGAAATTAAAGATTGCATATATACAGCAGATGCCCAGTATGGTTTTCCATTTTTACCGACGATCGGGGTGCGTTATGAATTCTAAAGTATTTTTGTTTACAGTATTAATTATTGTCGGTCTTTGTTCATGCGATACCGAACCGCAGATCGATATGGATAAACTGGATAACTATTATTTCGTGGAATGTACGCTAACGAATGACACCGTTCAGTCTCTGACGATCCAGCATATGCGCTATTTGGTGGATTTTGCCTTTAGTGATCGACCTAATTCTGCTTTCGGTGTTAGCGGAGCGACCGTTAAATTGAAAGTTGCCGACACCGAGTATACTTTTGCAGATAGTGGCACTGGTTTGTACAAATGTAGAACTGATTCGATTCCGGAAGGAATGGCGTGTTCGTTATTGATTGTCTTGTCGGATGGTACCGAATTTCAATCATCGATTATTACCCCCTCTATTAGTTTACTCCCAAAAGATACGTTGTGGATTATCCCCGACAGTGCTTTTTCATTTATTTCCGAAGGCGATGAGGAGCCAAATCCGGCCGGCGTGATTGGTTCCCATTTTACCGACACGATTTATTATGAAATATCGCCTGGTTCGATATTAATGAATCCTGAACCACATATTTGGTACGAACGAATAAATAATCATTTATGGATGAAAATTGATACTCTGCAAAATGCGATATTAGTTACAACCGCAACAGACTCACCTTCGGTTTTATATGCTATATTAGACACTACGCAATTATCCAGACTTTTTTACTATTCAATAAGTCATATAAATAAATTTTATGAGAAAGAATATGTTGATATTGATGACGGGCATCTTGATGAAGAGATGCTCAAAAAGTATTCGAACATCGAAGGTGAGAAGATTTACGGATTTTTTACTAGTGATGGTGTCTCGATCGAAAAATATTACCAGATAAAGATTCGAAAATAAATTATAGTGCACTGTATTTCTGGAAAGATACAATTGACTTAATCTATTCTCCAGGAGTCGTTTAAAAGAAAAATCGTGGAGAATTTTTTCTGTTGCAAGTCAACTCATGTATTCGATAATTACTGCCACCTCTATTCGTATTTCAGCGTCTCGGCCGGATTGGTCAGGGCGGCCCGGACAGAATGATAACTGACCGTTAGCATGGCGATGACTAAAGCGATAATAGCCGAAATGATAAATACAAAGGCGTCGATTCGGATTCGATAAGCATAGTCCTGTAGTGTGCGGTGCATGATGTACCAGGCGATCGGCCAGGCGATCAGGTTGGCAATCAGTACTAAACTGGCAAATTCACGGGTGATCAATATCAGGATGTTATTAATATTGGCTCCCAGTGCCTTGCGAATCCCGATCTCGCGTATGCGACGTTCGGTCATGAATGAGGCCAGCCCGAACAGTCCCAGGCAGGCGATCAGGATGGCGAGTATTGCCGCGGCCGAGAATAAAGTACCGGTGCGTTGTTCGGATTGGTACAGTTGGTTATAGTAATTGTCGAAAATGAAGAACTCGAACGGTTTGTAGGGCAGAAATTTGTCCCAAACCTGTTCGATATAGGCAATTGTTTGCTGAACCTCCTCGGGCTGGATGCGGACGTTGAGATAGGTTCGATTAAAATTATCTAAACTGATGGTCAGTGGCTGGATCGGTTTGTGGAGTGATTCATAATGGTAGTCTTTAATTACGCCGACAATTGGAATGCTTTCACCGGGTTGATTGGGTACTCCCAAAAATTGTTCGGTATAAGGCTTTTCCAAACCGAATGTACGTGCGGCGGTTTCATTTATGACGACGCCCTGTTGTCGACCGTATTCGCGTTGGAACCAGCGTCCTTCGATTAACTCCAGGTCAAATGTCTCGGCGAAATCATAATCAGCCTGGAAATAGCTGATCGGATGCTGATCCTCATCAGGAGCACCTTTCCGGATTAACACCCCATTGCCGCATTGTTCGCCCGGCAAATAGCTACTGCCAGCGACCGCCAGGATTTTGGGATTTTTTAATAATTCAGTCTTAAAGGATTCGATCGGCGCGGTTTCATCGGGACCCCATCCGATTTGACTGCCATCCGGATTTTGTCCGATCGCCCAGCCGCGCTTGACTACGACTATATTTTCTTTTGTAAAACCCAGGCGCTTGTTTTGAATGTAATGTAATTGTTTGAAAAGCAGGAAAGTACTGATGAAAAGTACGATCGAAATGGAGAACTGAGAGACGACCATGATTCTGCGTAAATTCCGTCCGCGCAAACCCATACTGAGATTTTCCTTGAGTACAACCGCCGGTTGGAAGGATGATAAAAAGATGGCCGGATAGATGCCGGCAAAGATACCCAAAATGATACCGAAAAGAATTACGACCGGCAGACTGAACAGGGGATTTAAATAATTTAATGTCAGACTTTTACCAACAATATTATTAAAAACCGGCAGGATCAATTGAGTGAGTATGATCGCAAGCAGAACAGCCAACAGGCAGATCAGGATCGATTCTATCAGAAATTGCCGGACGAGCTGTCGCCGGGTGGCGCCGAGAGACTTTCGGATACCGACTTCCCGACTGCGCCCGGAAAGTCGCGACGTCGATAGATTTATATAGTTGATACAACCAATCAGTAATATGAAAATGGCGATGCTGATAAAAATGTAAATGTATTTAATATCACTATTTGGTTCCAGTTCACCATCATAATTTGAATGTAAATGGATAACGGTCAGAGGTTGCAGGAAATATTTATAGCGTCCGCCGCCTTTCTCCATTTCATCGAAATTCATTCCGGCTTCGCGTTGAAGGTGAGCGGTCGCGTATTTACGTAAGAACTGGGGAAATTTTTTGTCCAGATTTGTGGGATCGGCATCCGGATGCAGTCGAATATAAGTCAGGAAATAATTATTCAGCCAGGATTCGCCCCAGTTCCATTCCCAGGATGAAAACGGCGATAACATACCGTAGTGAAAATGACAATTCCGTGCCGGATTATCAACAACTCCGCTGACCCGGTAAGGCGTACCGTCTTCATAGTTGACAATTTTATCCAAAGCCTCGGCCGGATCGCCGAAAAACCGGATGGCATTTTCTAAAGTCATGACAACCGTATGATCATCTTTCAGAGCGGTCTTGGGATCGCCATAGAGGATTTTCAATGGGAAAACATCAAAGAAATTGGTATCCACCCACATAAAGTGCTGTTCATTAAAAACGACCTCTCCGTAGCGAACCAGCATATTGGGTGTGTGTAACATTCGGGTGGCAGACTGAATTTCGGGATACTCTGACACTAATGTCCGGGATAAAATCGACGGCGTCCGCACGGTCTTAATCGCCTGATTACCGATTAAGGCTTCGACGCCAATCCGGTAAATATGCGCATTGTCTTTCCATTGTCGATCATAACTGGATTCATCGACTACATAAAGTGTGATCAGCAAACTACAGGTAATACCGATCGCTAAACCCAGAACGTTGATGATGCCAATGCCAAAACTCTTTTTCAGATTACGAAAACTTATCAGTAGGTAATTAAACAGCATAGCGATCTCCGATTAAGTCTTAGACTGGTTGGATTTTAAAATCTTCCTATGGTTGTCAAATGAATGAAAAAGTATCAATACAACTGAATTACGGCTTTTACTTAGACTTTCGGATTGTCAACTTTTTCCTATGGAATGGATTTTCAAATTGCATTTCTGGCCGGAAACGCTTAACGTAATCCGTTATTTGGGAGCCGTTCATGAATAAAAGAGTCAAAATGTACACGCTAAGCACCTGTATCTACTGCCAGAATTCCAAGGCGTTGCTGAAGAGTCTGGAAATTCCGTTTGATTATATCGATGTCGATCTGCTGAGTCCTGATGAAAAACCGCGGATCATGCGGGAAATTCGCAATCTGACGCCCTCGGTTTCATTTCCGACCATCGTTATCGGCGATCAAATCGTTATTGGATACCGACCGGACGAGATAAAAAAGGCGCTGGGAATATGAATATCGATCAGCTGTATGAATCTCTCCGCAGGTTGCAGGAACCGAAAGGTTATTACTTCAATAAAAACCGCCAGCAGGTCGATCGCCTGCTGAATTCGTTATTAATTAATAAAAAACGCTACGGCTATATGGCCTGTCCGTGTCGGCTGGCTGTCGGCGATCGCGACTGGGATCGCGATATCATTTGCCCGTGCGTTTACCGCGCGCCGGATGTGAAGGAATTCGGACGTTGCTATTGCGGACTGTACGTTTCAGCGGAATGGAATGCCGGTAAAATTGCCGACCAGTACGTGCAGGAGCGGCGTCCGATCGAAAAGATCCTCGGCCCTTTTTAAGATAGACTAATCTAAGTACAAGCAACAGAGAGTTCGCTAATTATAAAGAGGTTTTTAATCATGAACAAGATTCTGTCCAAAGAATGTTCTCGGCATTCTCAGCGCACTCCGCGGTTAATAGTTTGGTGATCGATGAACTTAAATTTTCTGGAACGTTTTCCGCTACTTTATAATTGGCTTCAAGCACATGGTTCAGTGCTGAAATATGCCAGCCTGATACCGCTGATTACATTCTTCGGAACGATTCTCTTGATGCCGGTGCTGATTCTGGCAATTCCGCAGGATTATTTTTCTAATCCCGGGAATAGGATGCGCATTTTCATTAAGAAACGCCCACTGATCGGAATATTGGTTCTGACAATCAAAAACCTGATCGGAATCGTATTTTTGTTGGTCGGTTTGGTGCTGTTGTTTATACCGGGGCAGGGATTGTTGACCATCCTGATCGGACTGGTCCTGATGGATTTTCCCGGTAAATATAAAATCGAGAGGAGACTGGTACAGAAACCGGGTGTCCTACAGGGAATCAATCGGATACGCGCCAAATTTCAGCGGTCACCGATAGAAATCTAAGAATTGAAATACATACAAAATAATTTAAGAGTTAGTTTATAATAAATAGTCCAATATTATTTATTTTTATTGACAATTATTAAGAAAGTATTTAAAAAATATTTGATTTTGTTGCTATTACTAAGGGCCTAAATTAAGGAAGGTATTAGGTTGTGAAAGGAGGAAAAATGAAAACTAAAACCTTTATGTGTTTTTTTGTTTTTTTATTGATTTGTTCTTGTTCTGACAACATGACTACAAGTCCTGTGCAAGGAAACTCAAATCTTGAACAGTACATTGATAAAACTAGCACAGAACCAGTCATGTGTCTTTCTGAGGCAGTAATTAGATATATGATTGATCATCCCGAATGGTACGCCAGTTATAGTCTTAATAATGACAAACCGATCGATTTTGATGAATTGTGCTGGGATCAGAGGCCTGAAATCATGGAATTAAAGGATTTATTAGAATTAAAATTCCAGAACTTTGCCATCAATGAGGACAATACCTTTTCATATAAAGGATTACAATATAAATTTCAGGTTGAAAAGTATCAAAGGATAAGACCGGGTGTCAATAAAGCTATTAAACTGGAAAACATAGGAATAATGTTTGACACGGATTATAGTAATGATTCAGGTGAGGGATATATTTTCTTTAAGAATAGTGCAGATGCAGTTGAAAAAATTCACACTGTATTGACGGAAGAAAATGTCAATGGAGATCTCATTGTTCTGACACTAAAAGAAATCATTCCGGAACCCATTTTAAAATCTGCATCTTCACCCGGGACATACTTAATATTGGATTCATTTCAAATTAGAAATGATACTGAATCTAGCTCTGCCCAAGAAATTGAACTATTTGTCATGGGACACCAGTCCTCGTTTTATTACTCGAGCGTTACTAACCACAAATTCGACGGCGAAGACCATATCGATGCTGCGGGGGATTTGAAAAATTACCCCGATATTAATTCTGTTACAGGTGATTACGTTGATTGTAACGACATCGCAATTTTAAGGCTGACAGATGATTTTGAACAAAGAATAATAGTAGTTGAAAGTGACTATGGCGATGGTAAAATGGCCTGGTCTGAAAACACGCCTTATACTGATTATTACAAACAATACCTTAATATTTATTCATGGCCTGTAACAGGTACCCCCGTGCTAACGAATCAAAGCCGATATTTTAGAATTTGTTATAAAGATCCAGAAAATGATGATGATGTGTGGACTCAGAGTGAAGTCCGGGGTATTACAAAAAGTACAGTAAGTACGAGTTTAATGACGGTACAAACGAATCATGCATATTATAAAATTAAAAAAGTAACCTATTAACTTTACTTTTAGGCCCTTAGTCATGGTTCTTCGCAAAATAGTTATCAAAACAGTCCTTACTCTAATCATACTGTTTCAGGACTCACTTGTGGCTGGCTTAATTTTACTTAAAGGACGGACAATAAATCCTGATTCCGAACCGTTATCTTACGTCAATATTTTAGTGAAAGGTACTACTTTTGGAATGGTCAGTGATGCGGAGGGCTATTTTTCACTGTCGGTTGAAGGCGCTGATTCACTTATACTTATTTTCAGTTATATTGGTTATTCACCAAAGGAACTTACAATACGCCCGGCCGGTAAGGATCGGGATTTGGGTAATATTATCCTGATTCAGGAAGCCATTTCATTTAGTCCATTGCGGATTATTGGTGAAAATAATCTGAGAAAGTTGGAAACGTTGGAAACATCATTAAAATTGATAAAAGCCGATGAGATACCTTCGATTCCGTCAATTACGGGTGGTGATGTATTTCGGGTAATTCAAACGATGGAGGGGGTAAACTCAACCAGTGAACTATCCAACCAACTCTATATCCGGGGTGGAACGCCCGATCAGAATCTGGTTTTGCTGAATGGTGCATCGATCTATCAACCGTTTCATCTCTTTGGATTATCGTCATCGGTAAATGAAGCCGCGGTGGATTATATTAAATATTATTCCGGGTGTTATTCGGCGGAATATGGTGATTATATGAGTTCTGTATTAGATATTACTACCAAAACGGGAATGGATAGTTTATCTGTAAATATTGCCGCCAATTTACTGGAATTCGATGGTACCCTGATGGGTTCGCTGGGCAAGAAATGGCGCTGGAGAGCCAGCTACCGGCGCAGTTATTACGATAAGTTGGGAGATCTCTTTGATGTCTCAATTCCTTATTATTTTTACGACGCCGAAGGCAAAATCTCCTACCTGCCCAATTCTAAAACCCTGATCAGTATCAGCGCTTTTGCTTCCGAAGATAAATACCTGACCAAAAGCCAGGAAGTCACATACAATCGCTATTATAAATCCCACCCGGATTCAGCGGTTGCCTTTGCCGATTCCAACAAGTACTATTTCGTTAAGGAAAATGATATAATCTGGTCGAACAGTCTGGCCAGTTTCAGATTCCTTAAAAAGATTTCCGACAGAAAATTGGTTGATCTGGTTGGGTATTACAGTGGATTGAATCAACGTCTCAAATATCAGAAACGCTACGTGCCACACGTCGAGGCTTCACAGTTAACCAGGTCAATTGTGTCCGAGATTAATGAAGAGTATGGTTTGAAAGACGGTTTAACTTATGCAACTGCTGATTTTACGGATATTGGTCTAAAACTAAAATATGACTGGACTCTATCGGACCGAACCAATCTTATAGCCGGTTGGGGCTTTTCAAGTCGTTTCCTGAATTACAGCTGGGATATGGCGGATTTCTACGCCATTGATCCTTATATCAATGTTTTCATGGATTATCCCCCGGATACGATGAGATACCGGAAAAACATCAACACCCAGTATTCTTTTCTGGAAACGCAGATAGAGATTAGTGAAAAGATTAGTCTTCGGTTTGGTCTGCGACCGACTTGGTATTCGTATTCCTCAGTTTTCCGGCTCGATCCGAGAATTAGTCTAAATTTCCGGGTGAAACCGCAAACGGCTGTGCGGATAGGATTCGGGGAATATTCACAGGCGGTATCGTCTTCCCAGGAGTACGGTTTTTATAGTATTGCCGGTATTTACTTTCCATCTAAAAAAGTGCCATTCAGCCGGCATTATTTCCTGAATGTTTATCACACGACGAGGAAGAACCTGGAGATTGATGTAACCGGCTACCGAAAGGAGTTTAAAAATCTATTCTTTGTAACCAGGAACAGCACCTTTGCGGCGGGGTATGGCATATCTTATGGATGCGATTTTAATACCGTTATTAATTTTACTCCGGAACTGTCCTCTAAATTTCTCTACTCCTTTACGGTAACCCGGAAAACCGCCGAACATGAAACATTTTACCCGAATTACGACCAGAGACACCGAGTCGTTTCACAGCTGATTTATAGCCTGCCGAAGAATTTTCAGATCAATGTTATCTGGAATTTCAGCACCGGCCGACCGGCGAATCTATATGACTCGAAAGTTTATACCGGCGATACTGGCTCCGATCCTTATTTTCTTATAGAAACTCCCAAAAATTCATTCTGGTACCCGTCATATCACCGGCTGGATGTAGGTTTTGAGAAAAAATGGTTTATTAACAGAGGCCAGCTATCGCTGACTTTAAATATTTTGAATTTATATAACCGGAAAAACGTTATTTATTATCAGGATATTGATATCACGTATGAATATCCAATAGATCCATCCGAATCCGGAACATGGTATTTTAAGGTAGAGCCTTTTAATGGTATTCCTTTCCTGCCGGTGATTGGAGTAAGGTATGAATATTAGGAGTAGTTTTCTTTTGGTATTTATATTTTTAATTATGATAGGTTGTGACAATAATCCGGTTATTGACAGAGACAAGTTTGCTGATTATTACTTGGTTGTGGCCGTGATTAGTACATTTGATTATCCGTATCTTGAAAAATATGAGGAATATATCAGTATTAAAAAAATGAGATACTTAGTTGATTTGGCTTTTGACCGGGAAGATAGTGTTATTTTCGGCGCGGAAAATTGTGAGGTTTCACTTAGCTATGATGATTCATCCTACCAATTTGAGGATCGGGGTAAGGGTTTATATGCTCTGCCTTTGAATTATCCCCAACAGAACATCACTTATGGAAAAGAATATCGTCTGGATATAACCTTCGAAGATGGAAGTAAGGCTTATTCAGTTATCACCACTCCTAAAATCACCTTTCCTGAAACGAAAGATACGATTTTTGTTTCTCCGGACAGTGTCCTTGAATGGACTTATGAGCCATGGGGCGCCCGAAGTCCGTTTACGGTCACGTCAATAAATTACCAGGATACGATCCGGATTCAGCTTGGTGACGAAACGATATTGACTTCACCAGGTACGACATCATTCTTTGGTCCACGATTCGAATTCCAGGAAGATACATCAAACTATATCTGGTTTACTTACCGATTGGTAAATGATTGTTTGCTAATTTCAAGTGCCACGGCATCTCCAGCCAGGTTTGCCCAAGAGCATCCAATAGATACAATTAACATAGAATTCGGTATAGAGCACTCTGCATATAAAAATCTACATATCCTTGATTTCCAAGATATTTGGCCGATTAAAAATATCGCTGAAATCTCGAATTTTACCGGTGCGTATGGAGTTTTCACCTCTGACCCCTACCATACTTCCAAAAAATATGTTCTGAAAGTTAAAGAATAGTCCAGTTCTATCCACATAGATAAAATTGGGTAATTGATATAGATTAATTGAGTAAGTGGAAAAGTTCACGGTATTACTTATCTTCTTTATTAATAGACGTTGAGAGGCGAAAATGATGAAAAGAATTTATGCCGTACTAATATTCAGTTCGCTGATTGTCAGTTTTTTAACCTGCACCGACAGCGAGCGCCAGACTGCCGCGACACTTGCGTTATTACGTACCGATTATGGCGGATGTAATGAATACCGCGAGGTTCTAATTCTGCCTAAGTCGGTCTATTACGAAGATAGCCTCTATTGGGAAATCAGCGACGATACTCTGAAAATATTCACCGGAATCGAATATATCTGCTGTGCGCCTTTTGTCGTCGAAGGTCAGCAGAACGGCGATAGCCTAACGATTATGATCAAAGATACCTGTCACACTCCATACGGAACTTGTTATTGTCGCTGTATGTGTTATTATGAATTTCTGACAATGTTCACCGGTTATGATGATGACCGATATAATCTCGCGGTCTGGTTACACGATCCACGCCAGGTACAGGATTCCCTGCTCTGGCAGGTGGAGATTCCATAGTTCAGCGTGAATTCGATCTAAATAAATAATTTGAAGCCGTTTCTTACGGTTTAAGTCATTTAAATCGAACTAAGGTAAAAAATAGTATTCCGATGCTGATTGATTATCCAGATTACTTAAAACCATTAAATCATTTCTTTTATCGACAAAAAGCCGTATTATTTTAGCGTAAAAATTCTAAAATTAATTCAGTTTTTTTAGCTGTGTAATAACAGGAAACCGAGATGAGAACCAACCAACTTTTTAGAAATTCCCTATTGATAATTCTGATAACAATCCGGTCGCTTTTTTCCGAAAATCCGACCAGTGCAGAATATGTGGAAGCGGCCTGGTCAGCCTGGAATGAGAACGATCAGAAAACCGTCGAACAGAAGTTCAGACAGGCGATTACGGTCGATCCGTCCAACACCCGGGCTTACGTCGGGTTATCCTATTTATATGAAATGCAGTACAAATATCTGGAAGCCTGGCAAAACTATGCGAAAGTAGTGAAGACCGAAAGTGATTTTGAATCTTATATCTTCGCCGCCATGATGACACCCAGATTAACCAACGCCGAGGAAGATAAATCGGCCGGCATCCCGGCGCTTTTCGACCATTTATCGCGCCATGCCCGTCATTCCACAATGCGGGTCAATGCTGATGAAAAACTGGGGCGTTTTTATAACGAACATGCCAATCTGAAAAAGGCCTTGGTTTACTTCGATAAAATCGATGCGATTACCGATTGGATGCTGATCGGGCCGTTTGATAATATCTCGGCTTCCGGTTACGACAAATCTTATGCTCCGGAGACCGCATTCGACACGGCGGCGGTTTGTCAGGGGCAAAATGACGTCGCCATCAAATGGTTTCGCATTCCCGCAATACGTTATGACAAATGGGTTGATATGCGGCGCTATTTTGCGAATGATAATGCGGTTTTCTACGGCAATACCTTTATCTACTCATCCCAAAAACAAACTATCCAACTGCGGGTCGGGACTTCCGGCTCGCTGAAGGTGTTTTTAAATGACGAACTGATGATCGAGTACTTCGATGAAAATAATAACGGCCACGATACCTATTCAGTGGAAACCGAGCTTCAGGCTGGCTGGAATCGCTTATTGATTAAGTGCGGATATTCGGAAATTACGCAGTGCAATTTTGCGGTGCGGTTGACCGATCAGCAGGGAAATTCTATCCCAGATTTACGAATTTCCGCCCTGCCGCAATCTTATAAATCACATCCTGGTGCCGATAAGAAATCAATCCCGAACTTCGCTGAGGAATTTTTTCTGGATAAAATTAAAACCCATCCCGATCATCTCGAAAATTATCTCCTGCTGGCAGAATGTTATGCTTTGAATGATAAGGCAATCGAATCGGAGCTGATTTTACGCGAAGCTCTGCGACGTGCTCCACAGAATGCAATGATTTATTTGCATCTTATCGAAGCCTACCTGCGCGGCGAAAAGTACGACGAAGCCAATTCCGCTTATGAGAAAATATATCAACTCGATCCCGATATACCGGCCGTCCTGGAACGGCGAATATCCGATTTACTTGAAAAGCAAAATTACGACGAGGCCAAGAACCTGTTAGACCGGCTGGCGCAATTGATACCGGAATCACCCGACTTACAGTCGCAATTTATCGTCTATTATTCCAAACGCGACCTGACCGAGAAAGTTCTCGAGGTAGTAAATACTGCCTACAGGAAATTTCCCGAAGTCTGGGATATCGTCGAGACCAAAGCCACCATTGAGGCCTATGTCAAACAGAATTACAAAGCCGGTATTCCGATTTTACGCAAGTATGTGAAAAAGCATACCGACCAAACGGCTCTCCTGAAATTAGCCGAGTATTACCAGAAAGCCTCTGACTTAAAAGGCTGGGAAAAGGCCTATCAGCAAGCTCTGAAATATTATCCGGCCGCTCCGGGATTGTATTATCAAATGGCCCGGAATTATTACAATATGCACGATTATTTCCGGGCGGCTGACTATATCGAAGAGGCTTTGCAGATCTGTCCGCAATGTGCCGTCTACTGGGGCACGCGCGCTGAAATCCAACGCTCTGCCGGTCAAAAGACCCCGGCCATCCAGTCCTATCGACGGGCGTTGGAATTAAGTCCGACCTATTATGAAGCCCGCGATAATTTAAGACAATTACTGGACCGACAGTCGATTTTTAATAATTTCGATACGGTCAATATAGATAGTCTTTATAATAATAGTCCATCGCCAGAACAGTATCCCGGTGAAAAGGCGCTCATTCTTTATAACGCCCGTCAGCGGATCGTTTACGGCGGAGCGACCGAATTATGCCAGGAAATTCTCACGATAGTTTTCAATCTGGATGGAATTGATACCTTCAAGGAATACTGGATTCCGTATAATGGTTATAACGAAGAATTGATCGTCGAGAAGGTGCAGACTCTCAAAAAAAATGGCTCGAAAATCGATGCCGACGTTGAACGCAATCATATTGTATTCAAGTCCCTCGAGCCCGGCGATGCCGTTCACTTAAAATGGAAAATCCGCAATTATTACTCCGGCAAGCTCTCTCAGCATTTCTGGGATGATTTCAATTTTAATACTTTTTATCCGGTGCGGGATGGACGCTACGCTCTGTTGATTCCTCCTTCGATAAAATTTCAATATAAAGGCCAAAATATGCCGCCGGAACCGTTGGTTGTGAAAACTACCCAGGATGGGATCCTTTATGAATGGCGCCTGAAAGACGAACCGGCTATCAAAGAGGAATACAATATGCCGGGATTGGCCGATATCGGTAAAATCCTATACGTCTCCAGCATTCCCGATTGGAATTATATTGTCAACTGGTACATCGATCTGGCCGAAACCCGCACCCGCTCCAGTTATGAGATTGATGAATTTCTCAAGACTCTGTTATCTGCGGCGGATACTCTCAGCGAACTTGAGAAGATCGAGCGCATTTACAATTTTATCACCGAGAATATCCGTTACAGCAGTGTCTCTTTCCGGCAATCGAGCCTGATTCCTCAAAAAGCCCGCGATGTGCTCGTCAACCGTATTGGGGATTGTAAAGATAAAGCCGCCCTGGGAATTGCCATGTTACGCGCCGTTGGTCTAAAAGCTGATTTCGTACTGGTCAATACCCGTCTTGAAGGACTTAATAAAGACATTTTGCCTTCGATAGCATTTAATCATGCCATCGTTGGCGTCGCTACCCAACAGGGAATTCGTTATCTCGATTTGACGGCTCAGAATTTCCCGGTCGGTTCGGTGCCATTACCGGACCAGGAAGCCTTTGCCCTCGAGATCAAACCGGGTGCGCGACCTTTTTATCTGGACCGACAATATTTTATAGGAAATTTCCGGCAACGCCGCACGAAAATCGAAATCCAACCCGATAATGGTATAATAGTTGATCTCCATACCATCCGTAAGGGAGCCCAGACCGCCGACATTCGGTCGACCTATCGTTTCAAGAGTAAAACGGATCAAGACCGGGAATTAATCGAATCACTTGCTCAGGATTATCCGAATGTGGAATTGACGGACTTCACACTGTTTGATATCGACTCGATTTTAGCGCAGCTCGAATATGAATATTCTTTTCGGGTTCCGGATTATCTGACCGCCGCCGGAAATTTTTTGATTTTACGGATACCGTGGGCGGATCGGCTACTGCCAATCAAGGCTTTATCGTACGATAAAAGGAATTATCCGTTTACCTATTGGCCAAATGCCGACACCGTACGAGAAGAAATCGAGATCTGCTTTCCGACCGGTTTTCAACCGCTGGATTTCAATCCTCAATATGAGTACTCCAGTGCGATTGCCGATTATCGGCTTGAACTGAGTTATAAAGATGGCGTTTTAAGAGGAATCCGTCAGATGATAAATAAAAAATCTGAAGTCTCGGCCGAAGTATATCCTGAATTTAAAGAGTTTTATAACAATGTCGTCCGCGCCGATGGGAATCAGATACTGATAAAACGTCTGTAGAGCTGACCAAGCCCCCGCTTAAGATTCGTTTTTCTTCTTTTTAGCGTAATCGGGATACAGCTTTTTCATGCAATCAGGACAAATGCCATGGGTGAATTCGACAGCGGCGTGGGTCTGGATGTAGGATTCAACATTATTCCAATAGCCTTTATCATCCCTGATTTTCTTACAGCAGGCGCAGATCGGGATTAAGCCTTTCAGGGTATTGATTTTATTGAGTGCTTCCTGTAGTTCTAAAATCACTTTTTCGCGTTGTTCTTCGGCCAGTTTACGATCGGTAATATCGCGCCCGATGCCTATAATACCGATAATACTGCCCCGCAAATCCCGCAGGGGCACTTTTGTGGCGGAATTCCAACGCTTACCGCCTTTCAGTTGATCCAGAGGCTCCTCGTGATTAAGCAGAGGTTCACCGGATTTTATGATAGCCTGTTCGTCGGCATGAAATTTGGCCGCCAGTTTAGGATCGACGAAATCGAAATCGGTCTTTCCGATAATCTCATCCGGATTGGATTTGTTCATGCGTTTAGCCACGGCTTTATTGCAGATAATAAAGCGCCCATTGGTGTCTTTGGCATAGATTTTATCCGGGATATTGTCAATGACGGACTTGAGGAGATTACGTTCGCTGGCAAGTGCTTCTTGCGCTCGTTTCTGTTCGGTAATGTCACGAAATAAGCCGAGGAGTACTTTTTTATTTTCAATATCAAATACACTGGCTTTAATGGCAACGTCGCGGATTTCACCGCTTTTGGTAATGATCTGACTCACCAGGATTTGCCCCTCTTTTTCGTGCAGGTGTTCATGATAAGTTCGGCTTTGATCATCTTCAATTTCAGATTGAGGGTGAAGAATCCGCTGATGTTGGCCGATGATTTCCGATTTGTTTCTGCCAACCAGGACAGTCGCCGCCCGGTTACAGTCAACCAGAATCCCGGTTTCAGCATCCGCGACGAAGATGGCATCCATGGTTTCCTCGAACTGAAGGCGGTATCTTTCTTCCGATTTGCGTAGCGTTTCCTGCATCTGTTTTTTTTCGGTAATGTTTTTCGAAATTCCAAAAGTACCGATAATTTGACCTTTGCTATCAATCAGCGGCATCTTGGTGGAAGATGCCCAGGAAACACTGCCATTGAGCCACTGTCTTTTTTCTTCCTTATCAATGATCGAATTTCCGGTCTTAATGATGTCCTGTTCGCTTTTATAGTCAATCTGTGCGAATTGCTCCGGGAAGAAATCAAAATCACTTTTTCCAATGGCCTCTTTCGGTTCCTTCAAGCCGAATACTTCAGTCGCCAACGATTTACTGACACGGTAAAAATGACTGTTCAAATCCTTGAAGTAAATATACTCCGGAAAGGTATTCAACATGGCATCGATCAGAGTTTTTTCAAACTCCAGTGCTTGTTTGGCTTTTTTCTGCTCGGTGATATCCCGAAATACCAGTACGGCACCAGTAATGTTGCCATAGTCATCCTTGATGGGTGCGCCGCTGTCATCAATGGGGATTTTACGTCCCTTTCGGGAAATCAGAACGGTATGGTTGGCCAGCCCGACTATCACACCTTTTGTCAGAATTTTCTTGACCGGATTTTTAGCCGGTAGTTGAGTCTTGTCATTTATAATATCAAATACCTGCATAATGGGTTTCCCGATGGCTTCGCTTAGCGGCCATTCCGTCAATTTTTCGGCGACCGGATTAAGAAAAGTAATCAGACCTTGGGAATCGGTCGTAATTACGGCATCGCCGATACTTTTCAGGGTCGTGTATATTAAAGCCCGGTCGGCTTTCATCTGCAGTTCCGCTTTATGATGCGAGAGAGTCATCTCAATAATACAACGCAACTCAGTCTCGATTGGCGGTTTGAAGAGGATGCCGTCGCAATTGGACTGTTTCAATCTTTCAAGATCCAAGTGATCAGTTTCTCCAATCAGAAAAATAATAGGAATATCCTGATCTTGATGAATTCTGACGGCCGTATCGATACCATCCATCTCGCCTTGGATAGAAATATCGATCAATATCAAATCCGGTTTAAGATCAATAGCGCTTTTCAGAGCTATTGAGCCGTCGGCGGTGGTTTTGATCACTTTAAACCCGATTTTGTTGCTAATTGATGCAATTTCACGGGCAATCTTAGGATTACTTTCCACCACTAATAGTTTTATTTCCTCCATATTCCTCACCCCTTTGTTTTATTTTAAGCCTTTTCTTTTGCAGATAAGATCGGCTTTAAATCAAAGGCCATCGCTACTATTTTACAAAAATATTTGAAAATCGCAAATAGCTCAATTCACCCACTAATATGGATATATATTCAAGCCAATCTAATATAACAATCAGCCTTAATCCTTAAATAATTAAAGAAATTTTCTTTCTCATTTTTCTGGATTTAACAAAAATTATTAAAAAAATGTTGACTTATAAATCGTAAATATTTTATATTAAAGGCCAAATTATGAGTCGAATAAAAAATATATGGCAACCGATTGTACTAATTGGGATTATTATTATCCTAATCGGAGGTGAAGGGGTAATTTAGACGTAGGTAAAAAAGTTATATCTAAAACCCCTTCCAAAAAAGAAGGGGTTTTTTAGTTATAGGAATGAATAAAAATAGAAAGGAATGAATAAATATGCAAAGCAACCAGGTGAAAAAGGGAATCGAGCGGGCTCCGCATCGCGCCCTCCTGCGCGCGCTTGGTGTGACCGAGAAGGATTTCGATAAACCGTTTATCGGAATTGCCAACTCCTATACCGACATCGTTCCCGGGCATGTCAAATTGAATGCGGTCGGTGAGATTGTTAAATCTGCCGTAGTCGAAGCCGGTGGCGTACCATTCATTTTCAATACGATTGGTGTTTGCGATGGTATCGCAATGGGACACGCAGGCATGCGCTTCAGTCTGCAGAGTCGTGAGCTGATTGCCGATTCGGTCGAAACGATGGTAAAGGCCCATTGTTTCGACGGCCTGGTCTGCATTCCGAACTGTGATAAAATCATTCCGGGAATGCTGATGGCGTCCGTGCGGCTCGATATTCCGACTATATTTGTTTCCGGTGGTCCAATGAAAGCCGGGCGGTCCGCCAGTGGAAAAGCCCTCGATCTGATTTCAGTCTTCGAAGGTATTGGCGCTTACCAGGAGGGCAAAATTGCCAAAGAAGAATTGGATGATATCGAGCGTCACGCCTGTCCGGGCTGGGGAAGTTGCTCCGGTCTTTTTACCGCCAACTCCATGAATTGTCTATGTGAGGCGCTCGGTATGGCTTTACCTGGCAATGGCACCATCCTGGCTGAGGACGAGCATCGTCAGGAATTATACAAAATGGCCGGTCGTAGAATCGTCGAAATGATACGAGCCGATGTTCGTCCGTCACAAATTATTACCCGCGCTTCCATCGATAATGCTATCGTGCTCGATATGGCGATGGGTGGATCGACAAACACTGTTTTACATTTAATGGTGGTTGCTAACGAAGCCGGGATCGATTATTCAATTGCGCGCATGGATGAAATTTCCCGGCAAATACCCACAATTTGTAAAGTAGCGCCCTCTTCGCCCTATCATATCGAGGATGTTGAGGCGGCGGGTGGCATGAGCGCCTTGCTAAACGAAATTTTTCGAAAGAAGGTCTTTGTCAATAAAGATTGTCTGACTGTTACCGGAAAAACCATCGCAGAAAATGTGGCCGGTAAACGCATAATGAACCCGGCTGTTATTCGTACCCTGGAGAATCCCTATTCGCCAACCGGGGGTTTGGCTATTCTGACCGGCAATCTGGCGCCGGATGGCAGTGTCGTCAAATATGCCGGCGTGGCGGAGAATATGAAAGTATTCGAGGGTTCCGCGGTGATTTTTGAGAGTCAGGAAGAAGCTTGTGAGGGCATTTTAGCCGGAAAAGTCAAGGCCGGTGATGTAGTAGTCATTCGCTATGAAGGTCCACGCGGCGGTCCCGGCATGCAGGAAATGCTTTCGCCGACTTCCTATATTATGGGTCGCGGGCTGGGCGAAAGTGTAGCGCTGATTACGGATGGCCGTTTTTCGGGTGGTACACGGGGAGCCTGTGTAGGACATGTAGCTCCGGAAGCCTCGGTTGGCGGACCGATTGGTTTAGTAAAGAGTGGCGATCGTATCCGGATTGACATACCGCAGAGATCGCTGGAGGTTTTAATTTCGGATAAAGAATTACAAAATCGACGCAGGCAATGGCAGATACATCCGCCGCGCATCACACAGGGTGCCATGGCCCGTTATGCCGAAATGGTTTCATCGGCCGCCCAGGGTGCGGTTTTGAAATATAATTCCCGACAAAAAACAGGAGAATCCTGATGAAAGGTGCCGAAATATTAATTGATGCATTGATTCATGAAGGAGTTGATACCGTTTTTGGTTATCCTGGCGGCGTGGTCATTCCGATCTTCGACGTTCTGTATCAGACGGATAAAATCAGATTCATTCTGACCCGTCATGAACAGGGGGCTACGCATGCCGCCGATGGTTACGCCCGTGCCACCGGTAAAGTGGGAGTCTGTTTAGTGACTTCCGGCCCGGGCGCGACCAATACGATTACCGGCATCGCCAATGCCCGGATGGATAGCATACCGATCGTGGTAATCAGCGGTCAGGTTGCCACTGGTAATATCGGTACGGATGCTTTTCAGGAAACCGATATGGTCGGTCTAACGCGGTCGATCTCCAAACATAATTACTTAGTGAAAAACGTAGAGGAGTTACCAAGTATACTGAAAGAGGCTTTTTATATTGCCCGAACGGGTCGACCCGGCCCGGTAGCGGTGGATATTCCTGTCAATGTTTCCAATAGTATCCTGAGGAATTATAAGTATCCCTCGGAAGTTTTTCTGCCGGGCTATAAGCCAGTCACCAACGGTAATCAAAAGCAGATTGAGAAGCTGGCGTACGCCATAAAATCAGCGAAAAAGCCTCTGCTCTATACCGGCGGCGGTATTATTTCGGCCGATGCTTCGGCAGAACTACTGGCTCTGCTTGATAAAACCAATGTACCAATTGTGATTACCCTAATGGGATTGGGTTCGATACCGACCGATTATCCGACTTTTCTCGGAATGCCTGGAATGCACGGTACAATGGCGGCTAACCTGGCGCTGACCGAATGCGACTTGCTGATCGGCGTCGGGGTACGTTTTGATGATCGCATTACCGGTCTGCGCGATCAGTTTGCCACTCAAGCTATGGTCGCACATATAGATATCGATCCAGCCGAAATCGCGAAAGTCATTAAACCGCAGATTCCGGTAGTGGGTGATGCCAAGAAAATACTCCAAGAATTGATAATGAAAGTCCAACCTCGTCCAAAAGACGAATGGAACGAACGAACTAACGCCTGGAAAAATCAGTATCCAATGACTTATGATCAGGCGACTGAATCGGATATATTACCGCAATATGTGATCGATCGCGTCAGTGCGCTGGCCGATCCGGAAACGATTATCGTGACGGATGTCGGTCAGCATCAGATGTGGGCGGCTCACTATTATAAGCATCGTCAGCCCCGTGCTTTTCTGTCGTCCGGTGGACTGGGCACCATGGGATTCGGTTTGCCGGCCGCAATGGGCGCGGCAGTTGGTCGTCCCGATCGAACAGTGGTCTCTATTTCCGGAGACGGCAGTATCCAGATGAATATTCAGGAATTCGCCACCTGTGCGATAAACAATATTCCGGTCAAGGTGGTCATCCTTAACAATTCCTATCTCGGCATGGTGCGCCAGTGGCAGGAAATGTTCTGGGATGAACATTATTCGCAGACCTGTTTGAAACGCGGACCCAATTGTCCGCCGAAATGTACCGGTCCGCGTCCGGACTGTCCGTCCGTTTATATTCCTGATTTCATTAAAATTGCGGAAGCTAATCGGATTCATGGCTATCGCGCAACTAAACCTTCCGAGGTTGATGAAGTTTTGAAAACCGGTCTAGCTCAATCCGGTCCGGTCATTATGGAATTCATCGTGAAAAGCTTGGAAAATGTCTATCCGATGATTCCGTCCGGTAAGCCGATATCCGCCATTATTCCCGGGAGGTCGTCATGATCGAAAAACATACCATCATCGTTACTGTTACCAATCGGGTGGGAATTTTAGCCCGTATCACCGGTCTGTTGGCTCAGCGCGGCTATAATATTGAAAGCGCCATCGCCGCCCCGACTGAAAATCCGGATATTTACAAGATTATTCTGGTCGTTATGGAAACCGATGAGAATGTCGAGCAAATCACCAAGCAACTCAATAAACTGATCGATACGATCAAGGTTACCGATATTTCGCATAAGAATAACTACATAGTGCGGGAGTATATCATCGTAAAAGTAACACTCAATTCGCGCACTCGTTCGGAAGTATTGGATCTAATGCGGGTTTTTGAGGCTAAGCCGATCGATCTGGCCACCGATCACTTAATCGTGGAACTGACCGGGCATGTGCGTAAGATCGATCGTTTTATCGAACTGCTTAAGCCTTTTGGAATTAAGGAATTCGTCCGTAGTGGCGAGTTCGCCATGACTGAATATAATTAAACAAAGGAGTCGAATATGTCTATCAAGTTGTTTTATGACAAAGATGTTAAAAGTAAAGCCCTGAAAAGTAAAACCATCGCTGTGATCGGTTATGGCAGTCAGGGACATGCCCAGGCTCAAAACCTGCGTGACAGCGGTTATAAAGTTATTATTGCCGAGCGGCCGGATTCGCCGAATCATGCCCTGGCCGTTAAACATGGTTTTAAGCCAGTCAGTGCGGTTGAAGCCAGTCAGAAAGCGGACGTCATTCAGATTTTAACGCCCGATGATGTTCAGAAAAAGGTTTATGAGCAGGAAATCAAACCTTATCTGAACAAGGGTAAAGCTCTGGTGTTTTCGCACGGTTTCAATATTCATTTCAAACAAATTGTGCCGCCCGTTAATGTCGATGTCTACATGGTCGCTCCGAAAGGGCCTGGCCATCTCGTTCGCCGGCAATATGAGATCGGGGCCGGAGTGCCGTCGCTCTTCGCTGTTCATCAGGATGTCAGTGGGCGAGCCCGCGATTTGGCGCTGGAACATGCCTGCGGAATCGGAGCCGGCCGTGCCGGAATTATCGAAACGACTTTTCGGGAAGAGACTGAAACCGACTTGTTTGGCGAGCAGGCGGTACTGTGCGGCGGCGTCTCCGAGTTGATTAAAGCCGGATTCGAGACGCTGGTCGAAGCCGGTTATCAACCGGAAATCGCCTATTTCGAATGTTGCAACGAACTCAAGTTGATCGTCGACCTGATCTACGAGGGCGGCTTGGCCGGGATGTATTATTCCGTTAGCGATACGGCTGAATACGGTGGCATGACCCGCGGGCCGCAGATTATCGACGGCAATACTAAAATGCGCATGAAAGCCATGTTACGCGCCGTCCAGACCGGCGCATTCGCCAAAGACTGGATTCTCGAAAATCAGGCCGGGCGTCCGACTCTCAACGCTTACCGGCAGGAACATCAGGAATTACTATTGGAAAAAGTAGGCCGGGAATTACGTGATATGATGCCCTGGCTCAAGAAAAAAGGATAAGATATGAACCGTAAAATCCAGATTTACGATACGACTTTACGCGACGGTACGCAGGCTGAAATGATCAGCTTCTCCGCCGAGGATAAACTACATATCGCCAAGCGCCTGGATGAGTTTGGTATCGATTACATCGAAGGCGGCTGGCCGGGCTCCAACCCGAAAGATATGGAGTTTTTCAAACTGGCCGGCGACACGCAGTTTAAGCACACGCGCATCGTGGCTTTCGGATCGACCAAGCGCGCCAGGAATGCGGTCGCAGACGATCAAAATATTCGTTATCTGCTTGAGGCGAACACTCCCGCCGTAGCTATTTTCGGAAAATCTTGGATTTTACATGTCGAAAAGGCTCTGCGAATAACTCCGGCGGAAAACCTGGCCTTGATCCGCGACAGTATCGCTTATCTCAAGAGTAAAGGCAAAGAAGTACTCTACGACGCCGAGCATTTTTTCGACGGTTATAAAGATAATCCCGATTATGCCATTCAGACTCTGCAAGCCGCCCAAAACGTCGGGGCCGATTCAATCACTTTGTGTGACACAAATGGCGGGACATTACCTGCGGAAATTAGCCGTATAATTCAGGAAGTGCGCCAACAAATAACCATACCGCTGGGTATTCATAGCCATAATGACAGCGGACTGGCGGTAGCTAATAGTCTGGCCGCGGTCGATGCCGGTTGCATTCTTGTGCAGGGTACCATCAACGGCTACGGCGAGCGCACCGGGAATGTCGATTTATGTTCGGTGATCCCGAATTTGCAGTTGAAAGCCGGCTATCAATGTATCCCACCCGAAAATATGAACCAATTGACCTCGGTTTCGCGCTACGTCAGTGAGATCGCCAACCTGGCGCATCCCAACAATTTACCGTTTACCGGAAAGAGTGCCTTCGCCCACAAAGGCGGAGTGCATGTCAGTGCTGTGATGAAAGATCCTCACAGTTACGAGCACATCGAACCAGAAACCGTCGGTAACAGCCGGCGGGTTCTGGTTTCGGACCTTTCCGGACAAAGCAATATCGTTTTCAAAGCCCGGGAACTCAATATCGATCTCGCCCGGCATCAGGAAAAAATTCCTGAAATCGTTGCCCGATTAAAGGAACTCGAACATCTCGGGTACCAGTATGAAGCCGCCGAGGGTTCCCTGGAACTATTGATCAGTAAAATCAAATCTGAATATCGCGATTTCTTCAATTTGAAAGGCTTTCGCATTTTGATCGAGAAAAATGAAAACAGCGAATTACGTTCCGAGGCCACGATCCGGATGGAAGTCAACCATACTGTCGAACATGCGGCCGCAGAAGGTGATGGTCCAGTCAACGCTCTGGACAATGCTCTGCGCAAAGCTCTGACAAAATTTTATCCGGAAATCAACGCGATGAAATTATCGGATTATAAGGTCAGGGTACTGAATCCTCAGCAGGCTACCGCCGCTAAGGTTCGGGTGCTGATCGAATCGACTTCCGATGGTGAAACCTGGGGTACAATCGGAGTTTCGGAAAATATTATCGAAGCCAGCTGGCAAGCCCTGACGGAAAGTATTTCATATTATTTAATGCAAAAATATAAACATAATTCTAAATCAGCGGAGTCAAATCATGCCTAAACGTATTATCCTGTTCGATACAACCCTTCGGGATGGCGAGCAAAGTCCCGGTGCTTCACTGACTGTGGCTGAAAAAATGATCGTTGCCCGGCAGATCGCTAATCTCGGAGTGGATGTTATCGAAGCCGGATTTCCGATCGCTTCAGATGGTGATTTTGAAGCGGTTAAACAGATCGCCCAGAATATTGAAGGCCGGACGATCTGTGGTCTGGCGCGTACTCATGAGAAGGACATCGACCGTTGCTGGGAAGCCGTCCAATACGCCGCCAAGCCGCGCATCCACACTTTCATTGCGACTTCCAGTATTCATCTGGAAAAGAAACTGCGCAAGACCCGCACTGAGGTTGTGGAATTGGCCGCCCGAGCCGTTCATTATGCTAAAGCACATTGCCCGGATGTCGAATTCTCGCCGGAGGATTGCGCCCGCACCAGTCTGGATTATATGTGCGAAGTTGTTCAGGCGGCACTGGAGGCCGGGGCCACGACCATTAATATTCCCGATACGGTCGGGTATGCAGAGCCGGAGGAATTCGCCAGACGCATCTGTTATCTGATCGAAAAAGTGCCGGCGATTCGCCAGGCGGTTATCAGTGTGCATTGCCACAATGATCTGGGAAATGCCGTCGCCAATTCTCTGGCCGCAGTAGTGGCCGGCGCTACCCAGATTGAGGGTTGTATTAACGGGATCGGCGAACGGGCCGGCAACGCCGCCCTGGAAGAGATCATTATGAATCTCGTTACTCGTAAGGATTTTTTTAATTGCGAAGTGGAAGCCAATACTAAGGAGATTTACAAAACCAGCCGCCTGGTTTCTAACCTGACCGGTTTGAGTGTTCCGCGCAATAAAGCTATCGTTGGACAAAACGCCTTCTCGCATGAAGCCGGTATCCATCAGCACGGCGTGCTGAGCAGTCGCCAGACCTATGAAATTATGACGCCCGAAGAAGTCGGTTGGGAAGGCGAAAACCTGGTCATCGGTAAACATTCCGGTAAACATGCCGTGGCCGCCTTGCTTGAAGCGGAAGGTTTTTGTCTGGATCCGGATCAACTCAATCAAATTACCAATAAAGTCAAGGAACTGGCCGATAAACAAAAGCAGGTTGCTGAAGATGATATTCTGGCCATCGCCCGCGATATTACCATGCAGTTACCGGAAGAGGAACAGCATATCCGGCTGGAAGAATTTAACGTGACCACCGGTAGTGGTCTGACACCCACTGCCTCGGTGCGGCTGACCGTCAATGGCGCAAAGAAGATCGGCGCGGCGATCGGCGACGGTCCGATCGATGCTATCAGTAATGCTATCTGGAGTATCATCGGCCCATCCTTACAACTGGTCGATTACAATCTGAAAGCCATTACCGGGGGCACCAATGCATTGGCAGACGTCTCAATCAAATTAGCCGACCAAAAGGGTAATCTTTTCTCAGCCCGGGCCGTGGATGAAGATGTCATCAAGGCCAGCGCGCTGGGAATTGTCAAGAGTATTAACAAGGCTTTCAGCAGTGTACAAAAAATTCATCCGCATGCCATCTGAAACATTAATATTTGGAGAATAAATTGGGTGCTACTATTACCGAAAAAATTCTTGCCGTCCATTGTGGTCGCGAGCGGGTCAGACCGGGCGAATTGATCAATTGTGAGATCGATACGATCATGTGCCATGATGTTACGACGACCCCGGCGATCGATATGCTTGAAAAAAATGCTATTCCGAAAGTCTTTGATCCGGCTCGAGTTGTCGTTATGCCGGACCATTTCATACCCAATAAGGACATCAAGTCAGCGGAAATGGTGGCCCGTATCCGGTGCTGGGCAAAATCTCAGGGGATAACGAATTTTTACGATGTCGGACGTCATGGTGTCTGTCATGCGCTTCTGCCGGAACAGGGCTATGTAACGCCGGGGAAAACAATCGTGTGTGGCGATAGCCACACCTGTACGCATGGCGCACTGGGCGCTTTCTCAACCGGCATCGGCAGTACCGATCTGGCCGCTACTCTGGCGACCGGCAAACTCTGGTTCAAAGTACCAGAGTCAATGTTGTTCGTGATCTCCGGGAAATTACCGGCAGGCGTTTATGCCAAAGACCTGATCTTGAAGATTATCGGATTGATCGGCGTGGATGGTGCTCTTTATCGAGCTATGGAATTCTGCGGCGAAGTCATTGATGAGCTTTCGGTCGAAAGCCGCATGACGATCTGCAATATGGCAATTGAAGCCGGTGGAAAATCCGGTATCATCAATCCCGATGCTAAAACACTTGAATATGTGAAAACACGGAGTGATGAATCGTTTACGGTTTACCGGAGTGACAGCGACGCAGGCTATTGCCGAACCGTGGAAGTCGATGCGTCCGGGCTTGAACCGGTAGTGGCTCTGCCGCATCTACCGGGAAATGTCAAATTCGTGCGTGAAGTTAAAGCAATTCCGGTCGATCAGGCTTATCTCGGCAGTTGCACGAACGGTCGGATCGAAGACCTGCGCGTCGCGGCGCAGATTTTGAAGAATCAGACCATAGCCGCCGGTACCCGCATGATCGTTGTGCCTGCCACCACGGAAATCTGGAAACAGGCTAACCGCGAAGGCCTGTTCGATATTTTCATGTCAGCTGGAGCCACAGTCAGTACTCCGACCTGCGGTGCCTGTCTCGGTGGCTATATGGGAATTCTGGCCGCCGGTGAACGCTGTATCAGTTCGACTAATCGCAATTTCGTGGGTCGCATGGGCAGTCCTAAATCGGAAGTTTATCTGGCCAGTCCGGCCACCGTGGCGGCTTCGGCCATTACCGGTAAAATCACCGACCCGCGTCAATATTTATAGGAGAAAATTGTGGAAGGTAATGCTCACGTTTATCAAAAAGACCATATCAATACCGATGAAATCATCCCGGCACGCTACCTGAATTCCGATCAGGAAGCGGAATTGGCCATGCACGCCATGGAAGATCTCGATGTCAATTTCATTAAAAAAGTCAAGGCCGGCGACTTTATAATTAGTGGTGACGATTTTGGCTGTGGCAGTTCGCGCGAACATGCCGTCTGGGCTCTGCGCGGAGCCGGGATTCGGGCGGTGATTGCCAATTCGTTTGCCCGCATCTTTTTCCGTAATTGCATCAATAACGGCTTTCTGGCAATCGAATGTCAGGATGCAGTGCAGAAAATTAATAACGGCGATCGTCTCAAAATTGATCTGGCGACCGGGAAAATTATTAATCTCACACGTCAACGGACCTGCCAATTTTCACCCTTACCTGTTTTTGCCCGTGAAATAATCGATGCCGGCGGTTTGATAGAAAAAATTAAAAAGGAACTGGGATAGATGGAAGTCAGAAAAATAGCGGTTTTAGCCGGCGACGGCATCGGCCCGGAAATCATGGCCGAAGCCCTGAAAGTTCTGGATGTCGTTCAACAGAAAAGCGGAGTGCGGTTCGAATTCCGGGAGGCTCTGGTTGGCGGCGCGGCCTGGGAGAAGTACCATCAACATTTACCGCAAGAGACTTTGCGTGTTTGTCGTGATAGTGAAGCGATTTTATTCGGCGCGGTCGGCGGACCAGTCGCGGAACAACTCAGTCCGAAATGGTGCGGAGTGGAAGTGACCGCCCTGCTCGGCTTGCGCAAGACTTTTGATTTATATGCTAATCTGCGTCCGGCGAAGCTCTACCCGGCCCTGGTTTTCGCCTCGCCACTGAGCAAGGATATTGCCGGGAAAGGATTCGATATTCTGGTGGTACGTGAACTTACCGGCGGGATTTACTTCGGACAGCCGAAAGGACGAAGAGGTGCAGGCGTTGAGGAAACCGCTTTCGATACGATGATTTATTCACGTCGTGAAATCGAACGCATCGCGCATGTTGCTTTTCAGGCCGCTCGCCTGCGCCGCAAACACGTTACCTGTATCGATAAGGCCAATGTATTAACGACGATGGTGTTCTGGCGCGAAGTTGTCACGGAAGTTGCCCGGCAATATCCCGATGTTGTCTGGGAACCAATGTACGTCGATAACGCCGCTATCCAGCTAGTGAAAAATCCCGGACAGTTCGACGTTCTGCTATGCGGCAATCTGTTCGGGGATATTCTTTCGGATGAAGCGGCGGCGATTGCCGGTAGTCTGGGGATGTTACCCAGCGCCAGCCTGACCGAAGGTAAATTCGGATTGTACGAACCGGGTGGCGGCTCGGCGCCGGACATCGCTGGGCGAAATATCGCCAATCCGATTGCCCAGATACTGAGCGCCGCGATGATGCTGACTTATTCTTTTGGGATGAACGTTATTGCCGGTGCGATTGAGCAGGCTGTTACCCAGGTTTTGACTGCCGGTTATCGCACCGCCGACATCTGGCAGAAAGGATGTCAGAAAGTCGGCACTCGTGAAATGGGCGATTGTGTCTCCAAAGAATTGAAAGCTATTTTGAGTCCGAAATAATTCTACCGACAATATAAAGAAGGGTTGAGGAGTTTTAATGAATAGTGATTGTATCCAAAGATACTATCAGGAGTTACCGATGCGGATCGAACAGGCCAGAAATGAAATCGATCGGGCCTTAACCTTTTCAGAAAAAATCCTGTACGGACACCTGCTGACTGGGGAGTCATGGTCGGATTTACAACGTCGGGAAACATACGTGAATTTAAAACCCGACCGGGTGGCCCTGCAGGATGCTACCGCGCAGATGACTTTGTTGCAGTTTATAAATGCCGGTCGCGAGCAGGTCGCGGTTCCGACGACCATTCATTGCGATCATCTCATCGTCACCAGTGAAAGTGCTGTTTCCGATCTGCAGAAAGCCCGCCGTGACAATCGGGAAATCTATAATTTTTTAAAAACTGCCGCCGCTAAATTTGGGATCGGATTCTGGCCGCCGGGTGCGGGTATCATCCACCAAATCCTTCTGGAAAATTATGCTTTTCCGGGCGGATTGATGATTGGTGCCGATTCGCATACTCCGAATGCCGGTGGACTGGGAATGCTCGGAATCGGTGCGGGCGGAGCCGACGCGGTAGACGTTATGATCGATCGACCATGGGAATTGAAACTGCCCGGGATTATAGGGGTCGAACTGACCGGACGTTTGCGCAGTTGGGCTTCACCTAAAGATGTAATTCTGAAGTTGGTCGGTCTGTTGAGTACCAAAGGCGCCAACGGCATGATTATCGAATATTTTGGAGAAGGTGCCTCTAGTTTATCATGCACGGGCAAGGCTACTATCTGCAACATGGGCGCGGAGTGCGGCGCCACCTCGTCGCTTTTTCCATTTGATACTAAAATGGTTGAATATTTAAAAACAACCGGTCGGTCGCAAATCGTGGAAAGTACAACTGCCGTTCGGCCTTGTTTACAGGCCGATCCTGAAGTATATCAGGCTCCGAGACGGTTCTTTGACCGGGTGATTACCATAGATTTGAATACACTTGAGCCGCATATTAACGGACCCTTTTCACCGGATACGGCGGTTCCGATATCGCAATTTGGTGATTATCTGAAAAAAGCCGGCTATCCGCAGAAACTGTCGGCCGGATTGATCGGTTCCTGTACCAACTCTTCCTTTGAAGACCTGGCTCGGGCGGTTTCGATTGCCCGTCAGGCGAACCGCCATCAAATCTCCCTGCAGGCGCCGCTTCTGATTAATCCGGGCTCACAGTGGGTTAAAGCCGTGGCAGAGAAAACCGGTTTATTGGCCGAGTTTAAGAAATTAAAAGCTGTAATTCTGGCCAACGCCTGCGGGCCATGCATTGGACAATGGCAGAGAGATAATCCGGATCCGTTACAGAAAAATTCCATTATCGCCAGCTTCAATCGCAATTTCACCGCGCGTAACGACGGCAATCCGCTGACACATACTTTTCTGGCCTCGCCGGAAATCGTACTGGCGACGACGCTGGCGGGAGATTTGGGATTTAATCCTCTGAAAGATTTTTTGACGAATGCCAAGGGTGAGCGTATCCGGCTTGAGTCGCCTTCCGGGGCTGAATTACCGGACGAGAAAATGCAGGTCGGCCGGGCGCCGGTTGAGATTGTCCATCGACCCGATCTCGTCATTAAAATCGATCCGCAGTCCGAGCGACTCCGTTGGCTCAAACCGTTCCCGGCTCCGGATCTTCAATCTTTCAATAATCTGTTATTGCTAATGAAAGTTCAGGGTAAATGTACGACCGATCATATTTCTCCGGCGGGAAAATGGCTAAAGTACCGCGGCAATTTGGATAAAATTTCCGACAATCTTCTGCTGGGAGCCCGCAATGCCTTTAACGGAAAGGTAGGCGAGACCCTTGACCATTTAACCGGCGAATATGCCAGGGTTGCTATCGTGGCTCGTAAATATCAGAAAATACACCGAGGCTCGGTGATCATCGCCGATGAAAATTACGGGGAGGGCTCGTCCCGCGAACACGCCGCTATGGAACCGCGCTACCTGGGAGTGGTAGCCATAATCGCCCGCTCTTTGGCGCGCATCCATGCTACCAATTTAAAGAAACAGGGCATTTTGGCTCTGACATTCATCCAACCGGAAGATTATGAACATGTCCGTGAAGATGATGAATTCACAATTGCTGGACTCAATGAATTCGCGCCCGACAGACCGCTGGATTTAACTATCCGGCATCAAAGCGGGGAAAATGAAACAATCCGGCTCCAGCATAATTACAGTCAGCTCCAGATCGAATGGTTCCGGGCTGGCAGTGCGCTGAATTACCTGCGTTTACAAAACATATAAACTTTTTCGTAATTAAGGAGAACATTATGTCCCACGAACAAATCATATTCGCCAACGGTTCTCTGACAGTGCCGGATACTCCGGTGATTCCGTTCATTGAAGGAGATGGCATCGGAGCCGAAATTTGTCGCCTAACTCTGCAATTGATCGATGCGACGGTCGAGCGGGTTTATGAATCCAGTCGCCGGATAATCTGGCGCGAAGTCCTGGCAGGAGACAAATCGTATCAGCAATCCGGTCAGTGGTTGCCGGCCGCGACTCTCCAGGAACTGAATCAGCATGTGATCGGATTGAAAGGCCCCTTGCGCACTCCGGTCGGAGAAGAGCGCCGTTCGCTCAACGTTATTTTGCGGCAGACCCTCGATCTCTATGCCTGCGTTCGCCCTTTGCGCTGGTTTAAGGGAATTCCGGCACCGGTTAAAAGGCCGGAACTCCTCAACGTGGTGATTTTCAGGGAAAATACGGAAGACCTTTATACCGGAATCGAATTTATGCGTGGCTCGCTGGAGGCCGGACTTTTGGAAGATTTTCTGATTGAGAAATTGAAAGCCCCGGCACCCCGTTTTCCCGGTGAAAACTCCTTTGGAGTCAAACCGGTTTCAAGACCCGGTTCGGAACGGCTTGTCCGGGCGGCGATCGCTTATGCAATTAAACATAAATTACCATCGGTAACGCTGGTTCATAAGGGTAACATTATGAAATATACCGAGGGGGCTTTCCGCAGTTGGGGCTATGAACTGGCGCAACGCGAATTCGCCGGACAGTGCCTCACCGCTAAACAGGCCACGGACAGTGCCGTCGTTAATGCCGATAATAAAATTCTGATTAAGGACAAAATAGCGGATGCATTTTTCCAGGATATTTTACTCAATCCGGCGCATTACGCGGTAATCGCCACCTTGAACCTGAACGGTGATTACATTTCCGACCTGGCGGCGGCTATGATTGGTGGAATCGGTCTGGCGCCCGGCGCGAATATCAATTTTGAAACCGGGCGGGCGATTTTCGAATCGACCCATGGTACCGCACCCGATATCGCCGGACGGGGCATCGCCAACCCGTCCTCTCTGATTCTGTCCGGAGTAATGATGCTGGAATATATGGGATGGTCGGAAGCCGCTCATCATCTGCAGAACGCCATGGCCAACCTGTTTGCCAGCCAGACCGGTACAGTCGATATTTTTGGGAATGTACCAAACGCGCAAAGCGTTGGAACGGCCGAGTTCGTCGATTTATTACTAAATGAGATCGATGACCAAAAAATAAAATAACGGATAGAGGAATTTTATATGTCACAAGTTATGCTACAGACCATTTGTAAGAAAATGCAAACCGCCTGTCAGATCGATCCGCAATTATATGAGAAGTATAATGTCAAACGCGGTCTGCGTAATAAAGATCATACCGGTGTGCTGGTCGGTCTGACCAGTATCGGCGACGTAATTGGGTATCGGTCGGAGGTCGATCAGATTATTCCGATCGAAGGTCAGTTACTCTATCGTGGCTATCAGCTGGATGCGCTTGTCAAAGGCTTTCAGACCGAAAATCGTCACGGTTTCGAGGAAATCTGCTACCTGCTTCTGGCCGGTGAATTGCCCAGTCACTCCGAATTGCAGTATTTTTCCGATTATCTGGCAGAAAAACGCGACTTGCCGGAAAATTTTACCAATCAAATGCTACTCAGCATAGTTGGCAAAGATATGATGAATATGCTCGCTCGCGCGGTACTGGTACTTTATACCAGCGATCCGCGGCCGGAAGACCGCAGTGAGGAAAATATCGTTCGTCAGTCGCTGGATTTAATCGCCAAGTTTCCGACGATAGTGGCCTATTCATACAATGCCTATCGTCATACTTTCCAGCGTAAGACCTTGTCGATTCGCCACCCGCGCAAAGGATTAAGCATTGCCGAGAATTTTCTGTATATGCTGAAAGGCGAACGCTATAGCAAACTGGAAGCCGATATGCTGGACCTGGCACTGGTGACGCACGCCGAGCACGGCGGCGGTAACAATTCGACCTTTACCTTGCGGGTTACCAGCTCGGCGGGCACGGATACTTATTCGGCGATTGCGGCCGCCATCGGTTCGCTGAAAGGGCCTTATCATGGCGGGGCGAATCTTAAAGTTCTGGAAATGATGACGGATATTAAGAAGAATCTGAAAAACTGGAGTGATAAGGGTGCCGTAACAGATTATCTTTTGAAAATTTTGAAAAAGGAAGTCGGCGATCACACCGGCAAGATTTATGGTGTCGGCCATGCAGTCTATACGCTTTCGGATCCCAGAGTGCGAATCCTGAAAACCAAGGCCGCTGAACTGGCCGCCGAGAAAAACCGGCTGGAGGAATTTCATCTCTATAATCTGGTCGAGGAACTGGCACCCCAGGTGTTTGCGGATTTCAAGGGACGAGAAAAATCCAAGATCGTCTGTGCCAATGTCGATTTCTATTCGGGATTTGTCTATTCCTGTATCGGTATTTCACCAGAATTGTATACCCCGATTTTTGCTATTGGAAGACTGGCCGGCTGGTGCGCCCATCGCCTGGAAGAACTCAATCACCAGTCACGTCGGATTATCCGTCCGGCCTACAAAAATGTCACGCCGGAACGTGAATACCTGAATATGGCGGAGAGAATGTAAATTGCATCATTCGGTTGCCATTCAATAGTCATACAATGGTCATACCTCGTTGGTGGCGGAGTTTATGAATTTGAGTTAAGCCTCGATACAGTATAGCGGAATTTTAGTTTTGCGGTAGTTTAAGCGGCTTGACTTTAGTTCGATTGCACTTAACTTTTACCAGTCCGATTGCGGGAGAAGTTTTTCTAGTTACTAAGCCGATTCTGCATTCGTCGTCCCAATATTTATCGGGACTCCTCATTCGGAATGACATCGATGGAAATAATATCCTGTCTCACCAGAGACTCCGTTAGGGTAAATCCTGTCTGAAAATAGTCTTGTTAATCTTGTCGGGTAAATTTTACAGGTAGCGCCTGATGGTTTTTTGCAATTCGGCGAAATGCAGGGTCAGGGCGACCCGATGCGATGAACCGAATTCGGTATAGGCACCGCCCAGACCGAGACCGTAATCGATACTACCGATGACGGTATTGAGTCCAAGCCCGATTTGCGGATTACCAAGGTCATCGCGACCGGCACGTAAAGCCAGGGTTTCTTTGTAAATAATTTCCAAACCGAGTCGGGCGCGTACCACCATATCGCCGAGTGATAAATCCGCCGCGTGGGCTTCCCCTTCAAACAGAATATCAGCCCCAATTAAAGGATTAATCTGCAATGGCAATTTTTTCAGAGTGTAGTGAGCCGAACTTCCCAGTCTTAGACTCGGAGCGATGATTTCGCGCTCGCCGTCGCTCCAGAGCATAAAAGTCGTAGTAGCATCGTTGAGGACGGCGGCTAAATTGATTTTAGGCGTGAGCTGATAAAGTGTGGCAATATCAAAGCCTAAGCCATAGGCCTTATCATCACCCAACGAACGGTAGAGCATCTTAAGAGTGCCGCCGACTTTTAATTTAGGACGCAATTGCTTCGCCATCGAAAAGAAAGCCGCGTTTTCGCTGGCACCGAAGGAGCCGAATTTTCCATAATCGAGGCGCTCGCCCGGATCGAGTTTACCATTGCCTTCTGTACCATCGGCATCCGGTCCGGTATATCCGTCATCGCCAGGTCCCAGACCGTCTGTGCCGAGATCAAGGAGTGCGTCGCGAGTATCGGCGATGTCATCGACACCGATTCGAAAATAGCCGACTCCGAATGAATATTCGCCTTGGCCCGCTAAAGCTAAGGCAAAATGATCGAGTGCAATCGCTCCGGCAAATTCTTCAGTATGCATCAGACTACCGGAAAAACGGGTATTGCCTACCAAACCGGCTGGATTCCAGTAATGGGCTGTAACTGCGGTCGGATCAGCTACGACGGCGCCTCCCAGGGCCATTGCGCGTACACCTAATCCAAACTTCAGAAATTCACCGGCATATTTGTCACCGAATGCCCACAGATCGGCCACCACAATCGAGGTAATTATCAGGCACAGTAAAATTAACTTATGATATAATCGTTTCAGCATCTGGATTTTCTTAAAACGGAAGCCGCGTGTAGAAAGTTCCGAAAACTGCTTTCGGCATAGATTAACCGCCGTAGTTTCTTTTAAGTTCATCGAGTTTTTTCAAGGCTTCCAGGGGGGTCAGGTTGTTAATGTCGACTTCGGTTAGCATCTTTTTCAATTTAGTATCGTCGCCGCTAAATAGCCCGAGCTGGTCAGTGTCTTTTTCCGGCAGTCGGCGGAATTTTTCGCGGTCGCTCGGCAGAGTCCTTTCTTCCGGATTCAAATTCGTTAGAATTTCCTTCGCGCGATGAATGACTTCCGGCGGGACGCCCGCCATCTGGGCGACGTGGATCCCATAGCTTTTATCACATCCACCGGGAATTATCTTGCGTAGAAAGATGACGCGATCACCATATTCGCGTACCGCAACGTTGTAGTTTTTCACGCGCGGCAGAATTTTTTCGAGCTCGGTCAGTTCATGATAATGAGTGGCGAACAGAGTTTTAGCGGCGACGTTTGGATGGTTATGCAGGTATTCGGTAACCGACCAGGCGATCGCCATACCGTCATAGGTCGAGGTGCCACGCCCGATTTCATCTAGCAGAACCAGTGAATGCGGCGTTACATTATTCAGGATATTTGCAGTTTCGTGCATTTCCATTAAAAAGGTCGATTCGCCGGCGGCCAGATTGTCACTGGCACCGACGCGCGTAAAGATTTTATCGACGACCCCAATCGTGGCAGAATCAGCCGGCACGAAACTGCCGATCTGTGCCAATAGTACGATCAGGCCGATCTGCCGCAGGTAAGTCGATTTACCGGCCATATTCGGGCCGGTGATGATCAGGATTTGGTCGTCGAGATTGTCGATATGCAGATCATTGGCAATGAATTTTTCACCCAGTGGCAGTAGATGCTCAACGACCGGATGACGTCCGGCCTGGATTTCGATATCTGTTCCATTATTGATGACCGGGCGACAGTAGCGATTCTTTTCGGCCAGCTCGGCCAGTCCTGCCAGAACGTCGATCTGCGCCAGCGCTACGGCATTTTTCTGAATCGCCGCGATATATTTTAAAATTTGTTCCCGAAGACCCTGGAAAAGTTCGAATTCCAGCTGACCGATGCGTTCCTCGGCGTTCAGCAATTTTTCCTCATATTCTTTTAATTCGGGAGTGATAAAGCGCTCGGTATTGACCAGAGTCTGCTTGCGGATGTACTCGGGCGGAATTTTTCCGGCGTGAGTGCGGGTAACTTCGATATAATAGCCAAAAACTTTGTTATAGCCGATTTTCAGCGACGGAATGCCAAGTTTCTGACGCTCGGTTTCCTGCAGGCGGACGATCCATTCCTTACCATGCTGAGTGATATTTCGGTATTCATCGAGTTCGGTCGAATAGCCATCTTTAATGAAACCACCTTCGCGAATGCTGAGTGGTAAATTTTCATCTTTAACGGCCCGATCAAGCAATTCTGCCAATTCCGGTAAAGAATCGAGATCCTTTAAAATTGTGGCTAAAACCGGTTGATCAGGAAATAAATCGCGGATACCCGGAATGAGTTTTAGAGTATTCTTCAGCGCGACGATTTCGCGGGCGGAAGCACGATTGGTACTGAGACGCGAAAGCAGACGTTCCAGGTCACCGCAATGAGCCAGCAGTTCGCGTAACTGACGACGAATTTTGGTATTGTGGCGCAGGTATTCGACATCATCCAGTCTTTGATTAATAGCCGCCGGGTCACGCAAAGGACGGATCAGCCATTTGGTCAGGAGGCGTACCCCCATCGGGCTGACAGTCAGGTCGATGACGTCCATAAGCGTGCCCTGTCGGGCGCCGTTTTGCATGGTTTGGAAGATTTCCAGATTGCGTCTGGTGAAATCATCGATCAGCACGGTATCGTCTGCCATCAGGTTGCGGATCGCGTAGATATGCTGTAGATTGGTTTGGTAATTTTGTTGTAAATAATACAGAATCGAGCCAGCCGCGACAATGCCCGGCACCGCATCCTGACAACCGAAACCTTTCAGAGAGTCGGTCTTGAAATGCTCGATCAAAGTCCGGTAGCCCATTTCATAGGTAAAGATCCAATCCTCGAGCGGAGTGATACGCAGGACCTGATTAACAAATCGCGCTTTTATCTCTTTTTGGATGGATTCCGGACAGATGATCTCGGCCGGATGCAAATCGAGTACGGCTTCAGCCAGTCGCGGGATAGTAGTTTCACTCAGGTAAAATTCGCCGGTGGAAATGTCGAGTGCGGCCAGCCCGGCATTATTTTCGTTGATGAAAACCGAAACAAGGTAATTGTTTTTTTCTTTTTCCAAAAAGCGATCGGAAATTGCTGTGCCGGGGGTGACGATTTCTACCACGGCACGCTTGACTACACCCTTGGCCAGTTTAGGATCTTCAACCTGTTCGCAGATGGCGACTTTCAGGCCGGCTTTGAGCAGTTTATGCAAATAGGATTCAAGCGCATGGTATGGAAATCCGGCCAGTGGAACCGCCGCGGCCTTACCATTGGCACGCTTGGTTAGCGTGATATTCAGGATTTTGGCGGCTTGTTTGGCATCTTCGCGAAAAGTCTCGTAGAAATCACCCATACGAAACAGTACCAGTGCATCGGGATATTGAGTCTTAACGGCGTTGTATTGGCGCATGACTGGAGTGGTTTCGTCGATTTTTTCACTATGTTTAATCATCATGATATATTTCCGACTGTGAAATATACAGAAAGTCGCGCAATGTTGAAAATGAGAAAATAGGATCGTTTTGAAGAATTGGATCAATGAGTAAAAAAGTCATTAATTGTTAAGTAAGTAAATCCGTACCATATTAACAATAGGCTATAATTGAATCCTGATTATTGCTTGCATACGAACATTTTATCGAAAAAATAGTGCTTATACGGATTGGTGGAAGTCTGGATTTATATTTTAATAAAGTAAGATACGGCCGAACAAAAATATGTTATTTAAATATGAAGTTAACTCTATACTGTCCTGAAGATGATAACCGATCCAATGATTTCGCCGAAATTATCACGAATGGCTGAAATGGTATAGACAATCTTTTTTGACATTCCGTTTTTATCAATTAAGGTGCCATTTTCCAGCGATATAGAAGGCTGACGGTTTTTCAAAATATGGATTAAAGTTTGATCCATCAGATGATTTTCCGCGATCCGGAACACCTTAGATAACGGTTCAATCGCGGCATGTAATTCCAGCCAGCCGGTCAACATTTCAGCGGCTTTGTTCATGAGGATGATTTTACCATTGACGTCGGTGCTGATGACACCGTCGTCGATCGCGCTGAGCGTGGTAGTGATCAGCTCTTTTTCAGATGAGAGGTCCTTTTCAGCCTGTCGGCGAGCTCGTAACTCAGCCTGGAGTTGGGCGTTGGTTATAGATAGTGCCGCGGTGCGCGATTCGACGATAATTTCCAGTTCCTTATTGACCTTGTCTACCTCTTCATGGGCGGACTCAATTTTATCCAGCATAATATTGCATGCCTGGGCCAGTTTGCTCATTTCGTCTGTACCTTGGATTGATATGCGTTCTTTGTGATTACCGGCGCTGATTTTCTCGGTAGTTTCAACGATTTTATGGAGAGGTAAAGTGATCAAATTGGAGATTCCGATCGAGGCCAGGAAACCGATTAATAGAATACTTAAACTAAGGATCATGCCATCATAACGAATCAAATATACTTCCTCATGTAAAGGGATTAGTGAAAAACCCAGATATAGGGTTCCAATTGTCAGATTGTTGTGATTAATAGGCATGCCGGTTTTATAATAGATTTGATTAGAATAGAAATTCTGTCTCGCAGGCACGGATTGGTAATCGGCTCCGATCGCATCGGGCAGGTTGAAACTGGTAAAGATCTGTCCGGCATTATCCTGAACTACTAAATAATACAGGTCTTCGTATTGACGGGCAGATTCGACTATTTCAGCTGCTAACCTTGGATCCTTATTGTACAGTGACTGGCTGAGATTAAGTGCTATAAAATGTCCCGTTGCTGTACTTTTTTCCCTCAGAGCAGAAACCGCCCGGGCTTTCATCTGCAGTGGGTAACAAACAGACAAAAAAATTGTCACCAGAACAATGATAAAGGTTTGGGTAAGGATCAATTTATTTTTAATCGATACTTTGAACAGGATGTTCCCTTTTCGTTCTTTCGTATTCATAAGCGGGGTACCAATTAAGAAAATAGAAAAATACTAGTTTGAAATCAAAATTTTCTCAAAACAAGCGTGCGTTCCCATGTCGCCTGAATATAACTACTGTCAAATCAATTTCAAATGTCAACAAGTGGTTTACTGACAGACAACGAAATTCTAAAGCAAAATGTGCTGAAAAAAGGTGCCAGCCTGGTAGATAATTACGGCCAATAGGTACGCCAATCCGAGGGTATAAGCGGCCTGAAAGAGAGCCCATTTGAAATGACCTAGTTCTTTTTTAATGATGACTAAAGTTGCCAGACAGGGAGTATAGATCATCACAAACAACATCAGGCTAATAGCCACCAGCGGTGAATAGCTGGGATCGTTGCGGATTTGATAACCGACGGAAGTCGTATGCGATTGATTCAATGATACCGCCGGCTCCTCGGCGATGCCGTACAAAATGCCCATCGTCGAGATAATAATCTCTTTGGCGGCCACTCCAGCAAAAAGACTCACTCCTAATTTCCAATCGAAACCGGCCAACTTTAAAACGGGTTCCAGAAAACGGCCGACTTGTCCGGCGAAGCTGTAATGTAGAGTGCTATCGGAAACCGAGAGGATTAGTTCGTTTTCAGCTGGGGGAGGGGTAAGGATTGCAACATTTGAAGATGCTTTCGGATAATTGAGTGCGATCCATATAATGACGGCGGCGGCCAGAATGATCGTGCCGGCTTTCCGCAGATAGGCCAGACTTCTTTGCCACATATGGATCATAACGCTTCGTAAAGACGGCCAGCGGTAGGGCGGTAATTCCATAACTAACGGACTTTGATCGCCTTTGAAAAAAGTCTTTCGGAAAAGCAAAGACATCATCAAGGCTAAAATCCAGCTGAAGAACCAGATGCCCCAGAAAATAAGACCGGCCCTGCGTGAAAAAAAAGCCGCGGACAACATGGCGATGACCGGCGTTTTCGCACCACACATCATGAACGGCGTTACCAGAACCGTGATAATGCGATCACGCCGATTCACTAAAGAGCGGGCGGCCATAATTCCGGGAACGGCACAACCGGTCGCCAACATAAATGGAATAAAACTGCGACCATGCAGTCCGAAAAGATGGAAAAACTTATCCATCACGAAAGCCGCCCGTGACATGTATCCGGTATCTTCAAGGAGTGAAAGTCCCAGCATCAATAAAACAACCAATGGCAGAAAGACCAATACGCCACCCACACCGGCAATCAAGCCATCTGTTATCAAATCTCGGAATTGCCCCGCCGGCATGTAATCTTTGACAATTTGCGCCAGGTGCGTAAACCAGTGCGAAATAATCCCGGCGAACGGATTCCCCAATCCAAATGTCGCTTGATAGATTAAAAACATGACCAGCAGAAATACCGGAATGCCAAGAAAGCGATTAAGCACAATCCGATCTATACGTTCCGTCCAATCCAGCGCCGGGCGACTGCGGTCGATCCTGATAGTTTCTCGAATAGCACCATTGCTATAGGCATATCGCTGTTGGGCAATAATCGCGACGCTGTCATCGTGAAAATGATCTTCAAGGCGGCGCCGAATATGATCGCTGGCGCTTAGTACCTTTTCAGCCTCGGTATGTTCACTTTTAATTTTATGGATGGCGTCATGGTCGTTTTCCAGCAGTTTAATGGCCAACCAGTGAACTGGATATTTCCGGATAAAAGCCGCATCGGTTTTCAACCAATCGATAATCTGATTATGGGCATTTTCAACATCGACACCGTAATTCAAATGGCGTTGGTCTGGAACGAGTTCTCGTTTAGCGACCTGAATCGCGGTATCCAGCAGGCGACTGAGACCAGCCCCGCGGGTACCAACGGTTTTTACCAGTGGAATTCCCAAGATAGCCGAGAGCTGTTCCTGATCGATGCAAATACCTTTTTCAGCACATTCATCGGACATGTTGAGAGCTCCTACTAACGGCACCCCCAATTCTTGAAACTGTAATAACAAGTACAGGTGACGTTCCAGATTAGTGGCATCCAGCACATCCACAATGACATCCGGTTTTTCTTTTATGACGAAGTCGCGGGCGACAATCTCTTCCAACGAATAGGCGGTCAGACTGTAAGTACCCGGAAGGTCGATAATTTCCAGTAATTCGTTCTTGAATTGCAGACGCCCGTACTTCTTTTCAACGGTCACACCCGGATAATTGCCGATATGCTGATGCTGACCGGTAATGGCGTTGAACAGAGAAGTTTTACCGGAATTTGGATTGCCGGCCAGAGCAATACGGATCGGTTTTCGACCTGCGCCGCTTTTTGGTCGGAAACGACCGTAGCGGTGACGCTGTTGGCGTGGGGCAAAATTCAATCTGTAACCTCGACATCGATCAGACGGGCTTCACTGCGCCGTAGCGAAATGTGGGTGCTTTTGATCACGATTTCGATTGGATCTTTTAGTAATGCCTCACGAACGACTGCCCCGCCCTCATTTTTAATAAAACCGAGATCAATCAGACGTTGTCGGATTTCACCATGCCCACGCACCCGTTGAATACGGAAATGACGACCGGCTGGAATTTCAGCCAGACTTTGGACGGTAGTGGTGGTGGAATCGGTGGGCATTATTTATTGTCTCCGGTTAGTATTGCGATTTCAATCAGATTGGCCAGTTCAGAGCTGATCTTGATTTGAAATCCATTGATGTTGATAATATAAGGCTGGTCGACACTGCCGACTCTTTCCATCTGTACAGTAGCGCCGGGCACCAACCCCAGTTCAATTAATTCATGCCGCAAAACTGCATCACTTCCCAGCATTGTAACCACGCCTTTCTGGCCTTCCGGCAGAGTAGCCAATAGAGCGTGGACCGCATGCGGATTGTCAACGGTATGCGGGAAGGCAATTTTAACGAAGCAATCTCGGCAATCGCTTTTATTCGAAAGATTTTCGGAAGCAAGACATTGTCTGAAATCATCAATCAGGTTGTCGGCCTGATGCGGGCAGTTTACTAAAAACTGATACAACAGGATCATTCTCTCCAGGGTCATTAGGCTGAGATGATGTTCGAGCAGGCAGGCCTCGGTATTGGCGGTTTCACTCGGGATACTCAAAATTTCTTCCAGGAAAAGTCGCAGAAACTGGTGCCGGGCGGTCATCATCTGAGCCGCCTGTTCACCCTGAGTCGTCAGATCGATAAATTCATGCGCGGAGTAATTAATTAGGCCATCCTGAGCCATTTTACGCATGGCTTCGGTAACGGTCGGCATGCTGACATTTTTACGCTGGGCGATTTCCTTGACGCGGGCTACCCGCCGGGAGTTGATCAGATCGAGGATAATTTTGAGGTAATCTTCCTGAGCTTGAGAGAGGTTGGATTCGCGCGTTGGTGTATCGCTCATACGCACCTAATTTAATTAGGTCAACCTAACTTAGCAATAAAATTCTATTATCAAATGGCGCCGAATATATAATTGATCAGAAGGAAACTTCAGACTTCAAAAAGATATAAATAATCCTTTTGAATGGCTTTAATTAAAAATTCAGTCTGCCGGTTCTTCAAAAAATTGATGACCGGGATGGAAGGTTTTTGTAAATCTAACTGCCAAACCTGGCCGTCCGTGCGCACTAAGAAAATGTCATTCGTGTGGACGAATCCGTCCTGGGTGCTGTTTGCAAAATCTGATTCATTACGAAATAGAGTGAATTTCTCGCGATATGGTTGGGCGTTTTCATACAGGCAGAATGTGGCACAATTGCCGCATTCGTTACATAGGGAATCGAGGTGAATGATCTGCCGAGAATTTTTAAATAGATGTCCGGCATTTTGAACTGTAATAGCAATATTGGCGCGATTTGGGCAGACCTCGGAACAGCGGGCGCAGAGCAAATCGCATTCCAGGCAACGTTCGGCTTCAGCCTGCACTCGCGCAGGAGTGTCGAAAACACTACTGGTCGCGCAGAGTCGTCCTTTTTTTTGAGTAATTAATTTATCCCTGACACGGTCCGGATTATTATCTAACTTATTTGCATTCGTTACGGGTAGATTCTCTCTTTTCAGGATAGCGGAGGCGATTTTGCGACCGTCGGCAATAGCTTCAACCACTGTCGCCGGTCCGCGCCGGGCATCACCACCGATAAAGACATTAGGTAAATCAGTTTCGCAGGTTTCGGGATCGATACGCAATAATCTATGACTATCGGGACTAAAACCGATTTTACGCAAGTAGTTTTGATCGACTTGTTCGCCGATAGCGGTTATCAGAGTATCGATCTTGAGATTTTCGAATTCATCGGTTGGTTCAGGTTTAGGTCGACCGCTGGCATCCGGTCTGCCCAGCCGCATCCGTTGACATTTCAGGATTCCGTCTTTAGAAAAGGCGACCGGTATTGTCAATTCGCGCAAGATGACGCCATCCTTCAGAGCATTCTCAAGTTCCTCCCGGTCGGCCGGCATCTGCGCGACAGTGCGCCGGTAGAGGATGAAAACTTTCCGGACACCATCAATTTTTGTAGCGGCCCAGGCGGCATCCATGGCAGAATTACCACCGCCGATTACCGCAACTGATTGTCCGGGATTGAGCTTCGCTTTGGAATTGAATTTTTTTAAGAATTCAACCGCTTCGATGACGTTAGGATTTTCGGACTGGATCGGCAATAGCGGACTAATTCCGGCTCCGATCGCCAGGACGATATAATCGAATCCTTTTTGTCGCAGGTTGGCAATTGTAATATCGGATGACTGATTGAAATCAAATTGTACTCCCTGAGAGGCAATAAATTGTATATCGCGTTCGATGGCTTCAGCCGGCAGGCGAAATCCCGGGATTACAAAACGCACCGTACCGCCGGCCTGCAGATTTTTATCAAAAATGGTTACTTTTAAACCGGCTAAAGCCAGGAAATAGGCGGTGGATAACCCGGCTGGTCCAGCCCCGATTATCGCGACTTTTTTTAAAGCGGAAATTTTCGGACTGATGAGTCGGGATGGCATGCGGCCGCACTCGGCGGCAATTCTCTTCATATCGCGGATAGCGACCGGTTCGTCGTAAAAATTACGGGTACAGGCCAACATACATTGATGGTCGCAAATATGACCGGTAATGTTCGGTAATGGATTTTGAATCAGGATCGAATTGAGAGCGGCATCGTAATCAGAATCATGTATACATCTCAGATAATCGGCTACGTCCTGGTGGATTGGACAATGCTCCTGGCAGGGTGCTGTGAAGCAATCGAATAACGGTAAAGCGCGAGCGATCTTTGGAATCGGCCGGGACTCGAAGTAAATATTTTGTAAAGCGCTGGGAAGCGCTTGTTCAGCGAGCCGGGCCAGAAGTTCCAGATCGATTTTACCTCCCCGCCATGAATCGGAATGCTTATCGACTTCCTCGGCTAATTGCTTGAGGCGCAGATAGCCTCCCGGTTTCAGCAAATTAGTGGCAACCGTGATCGGTGCGATTCCGGTCGCTGTAATATTGCCTATATTGAAAAAATCAACGCCGCCGGAATAGGAAATCGGCAGGTTTCCGTTGAAAGTCCAGGCTAAACGAAACGCCAGATTAATCGTTAAGGGATATAGGGCTGAACCGGACAGGTACATTTCATCACCCGGCAATCTGCCCTGATCATTAATAACCGATAAAGTATTGGAAAGTTTGATGCCAAAGCTCAGGTTATTTTTGGAAGCTATGGACTGTAGACGTTTCAAAATCGGTACGGCTTGATCGAATTGCAGGTCGCGTTCAAAGGAGGCCGGTTTTAAATGAATATGCTTGTAACCGGTGCGGTCGAGCGCGGAGCGCACGAAGTCGTAACCGAGGAGCGTCGGATTAAGTTTGATATAGGTATGCAGGCGTTTTTCAGTAAGTAAGTAATTGGCGATAGATTCGATTTCATTCGGCGAACAACCATGCATCGTCGAAAGCGTTATGCAACCGGAAAGGTTAGGCGAGACAGGTGGCATATGATTTTCGATTTCGGATAGCTGGGCCTGGTACTCTTTGAACTGCGGAATTTCGCCAGCCGATTTCATCGATTCTATGAAATGGTCGATTTTTGGCGATCGAATGCCTGCCAGGTCATAGCCGACACTCATGTTGAAAATGAATTTATCGTTATCCTCTGCCAGTTCTTTCGTCACGATTTTTCTGACGTACGGGATCAATAACCAGGCTTTCAGATATTCATCGAACGCCTCCGGTACGCTGAACTCGGTCGACCATTCGGTGTTATAGCCTTCTCTTGCGGCAGAAATACAGGGCTTGGCGATTTCGAGATTATCGATTTGTTGAACCGTTTTGAGTTCAAAGAAGCGGGCTCCGGTGAGATAGGCGGCGATGATATTTTGGGTCATTTGAGTGTGTGGCCCGGCGGCCGGTCCGAGCGGGCGCGAACAGACTTGCGGGCCAATGTAAAAAGTAGGTGAAGCGGGTGCTAGATAAAAATTTTCAGCTGGAATTCCAAAAATCGAATTCTGATATTGATACTCGTTCTTAATCCATACCAGCAAACGGGTGAATGGAACCGGATACATTTTGGCATTCATCTATAAATTTCCTCGAATAAAATTAATTAATAGCCAGTAAAGAGACAAATCAGCAGTTTTTTTACGGATTTGAAAATTAATCCTTGACAATTTACCTGAGAAATGCGAAAATTTAACCTGGTAGAAAAGGAATAGCAAATAATCACTATCTACCGATTTTTTAGTAGTAAATGTCAGAAATCCGAAGTTAATAATTTTAAAAGGCCCGATCACCATGAGTGATAATTTCAACAACAGTGGAAAAAAGGGAAATACCCAGCCTTACGACAGCAAAATCAATGAACAATGCCAGAAGTGTTCCGGTAATGTTGTATATCGGAAGAATACTTATTTTGGTAACAAGGTTTATTACAAAGTTTGTAATAACTGTGGCTGGTACATGTCCTTACCTAAAGAAACCTGGAAAGACGTGATCACTACCAGTTTAAAACCGGCTAAAGCTACCCCGGCCGAATCCGCCGAGCAAGACGAACAGATCGAAGCGATCGTTGCGTAGTCATTTCTGAGTATTTTCCGATTTCTTCCAAAAACCTTGAAAAGTTCAGACCCGGTTCTGATAATTTCCGGAGTAATCCGTAAGTAGTTCAGCATGTTAATAGCCCAAAAATGTGTAAAATCGCAACAGTTTATTCTGATCGGAAGTGCCTTTAAGGCTGAAATAGTCGACCTCATAGAAAAATTGAAATCGCGCCAGAATCGTTATCATGGATTTTATCTTGATTATTTAACGACCGGGAAGGGTCTGTCAAATGTCCGGCGTCGTCTACAGGCAATTTCTGCCAGCAACCGATATTTCGCGATCGTGAATGTCGGTACGGCGGGAGCTATCGGGAAAACTTTACCGCCACTGACCGTCTTTTGCCCGGAACGCTTATGTGGTCTGGTAAATGACCAATTATCCGAGATTCAAGCTCCCGGCGCACTTCATTTTGCCGCACAACTGCCAGATAATTGGAAAAGGGGCCGGCTTTTTTCAAGCACGATGGCAGTCACTACACCGGCCGCTCGCCAAAAAATTATGGAAAATTACCAGGCGGATGCGGTCGATATGGAAGCCTTTGCCTATGCTGATTTCTGCCAACACCATAAAATTCCTTTTTTTTGTCAGAAAATAATCACCGACCGGGCTGATCGCGAGGCGGAAGCTAGCTTCAGGACAAACCTGACGGTCTCGGCACACCTGTTAGCCGAGAATGTCCCCACCCTACTCGATATTTTATTGCCTAAATTCGAGTTGGAGACTGAAAATGGATGATCCCGGAAAAATTTCCGTCATTATTCCGACTTATAACCGGGAGGTTTACTTAGAACGAGCCATTGAATCGGTTTTTACCCAAACTTACCAAAATTATGAATTAATCATTATTGATGACGGCAGTACCGATAACACCAGTCAGATTATTCGCCAATTTAAGAACCAGGTCCGCTATTACTCGCAGTTACATGCGGGAGTATCCTCCGCTCGCAATCTTGGTCTGGAAAAATCCGAAGGCACCTGGGTGGCTTTTCTCGACTCAGATGATTACTGGTTGCCCCGGAAGCTGGCCCGTCAAATGGAATGTCTGGCGGAGCATCCGCAGTGGCTGGTTATGCAAACCGACGAAAAATGGGTTCGGCGGGGAGTAGTGGTCAATCCCATGAAAAAACATCGCAAATATTCGGGCTGGATTTTTCCACAATGTCTGCCCTTATGTATTGTCAGTCCCTCGGCGGTAATCGTGCATCAGAAAGTTTTTAATGATATTGGCGTTTTCGATGCAAGTCTGCCGGTTTGCGAAGATTATGATCTCTGGTTGCGGATTGCCCTCAAATATGAAATCGGATTGTTGCCGGAAAAACTGATTGTCAAAACCGGCGGCCACGCCGACCAACTTTCGCGCAAATATTGGGGTATGGATCGTTACCGGGTGCTGGCTTTGGAAAAAATTCTCCAGTCCGATCTCGATGCTCAGCAAACGGAATTGGTACTGAATGAAATTATAAAAAAACTGACTATTCTCAGTCTGGGACGCGCCAAACATCCTGAACTGCCCAATATTTACGCCGACAAACTTGCTAAATATCAGAGTCAAAGGGAAGTTTTTCTTGCAGGTCAAAAAAATTAATCTAGATAAAATTCATCCGTCTCCCACCGAAATACAGATTTTCGACGAAGAAAATCCGTCATTGATAAATACATCCAATAATTCCATCTTTTCCGAACCTGTCTTTTTACAGAATGATAACGGCGGGTACAAGATAGTATATGGATTCAATACTGTATCGGCCTTGAAAAAAGCCGGGGTCAAATACATATCGGCATTTGTATTTGATAAAAATTATCAATTTTTGGATGTTATCCGATACGTATCTGATTTCGTCTTGAAATCTCGCCCAATCTGGCCGATAGAGATTGCCCGATTTTTACAGGTCTGCTGGCAAAAAGGTATCCCCGCCGAGCAGAAATCTGAGATCTTCAATAAATTCAGCGACACGGATTTGACCTATCTTCGGGAAAAAAATTATCTGGCTTTGAATGATCTTGACCCGCTTCTTCAGCATTTTTTAATCGAAAAAAAAGCTCCGCTGAAAACCTGGCTAATGCTAACCGAACTTCCCGCTGTTTGTCAAATTTTGATGCAAAATTTGATTGCAGGGTATCATCCTTCACTCAGTATTTTCGAGGAGATTGGTCGCAATCTACTGGAAATTCTGCGTCGGGAGAATGTCCAGGCGGAGATTCTGCTAAATGAGTTGAATTGGAGTTGTGAACAAGATGTGAGGGCTGATCAAGGTGGTAAAAAAATTGCGGAATTGCGAGAGTTAGTACTGAGCCGACGATTTCCGCATTTAACGAAGCATCATCGAAAAATCGAGAAAGCTTTGGAGGCGATCAGGTGGCCGTTCAATATTAAGATCGAATATGATAAAAACTACGAGGAACCTGGTTACATTCTCAGGGCCCACATTCACAACGTTGAGGAACTGACTCAACTGCTCAATTTTTTCAATGGTCCGGCGAAGGCTAAACTTGAAGATTTGTTAAAAATATTGGGATAGCGTGATAGTCTGACCGATGCAAGTCGCCGCCGACCGCCTTATTAAGAAAATATATCTGACCCCGGAAGCCGAACAATATGAGCTAACTGCTCAAATTTTATCAGCTTACCCGGAAGCCCGCAGAATTAAAATCAAATCCCCCCAAGATTTAGCCATCACGACGACCAATGATGATCCCAAAAAGATTATGTTATTAACCAGTTCGAAGGGTGAAGTCGTTAAAAATTGTCCGGGTACGTCCACGCCGTATCTGTGCTGTCGCTATCAGGTGATTAACCAGACTCTGAATTGCCCGTTGGATTGCACCTACTGCATTTTACAGTATTACCTCAATCAGCCGGCAACGATCATATTTACCGATCATGAAAAAATTAGCGCTGAAATCCGGCAAAAGATCATCAACCAACCCGGCCGCTTTCTGCGATTTGGAACCGGAGAACTCGGGGACAGTCTGGCCCTTTCCGCGTCTCAGTTTTTTGCCGGAAAACTGGTTAATTTATTCGCATCGGTCGCAAATGGAGTGCTCGAACTGAAAACCAAAGCCGCGCAACTCGATTTAATCCTAGACCAGCCACATAACGGCCATACGATTATTTCCTGGTCGTTAAATCCGCTGATAATCAAACGTTCCGAAGAGCGCCTGGCGGCCGCTCCAAAACAGCGCCTGGCGGCCGCCGCGGAAGCCGTCCGAAATGGTTTTCCGGTCGGTTTTCACTTCGATCCGATTATCGATATACCGGATGGGGAAAAACATTACCTGAATTTAATCGATGAATTATACAAGCGTATCAATCCGACCCGGATCGCCTGGATCAGTCTTGGTTCTCTGCGCTTTCCGCCTTCCATGAAGGATAAAATAATCGCGCGCTACCCGCATTCGCGGATTCCGTACGGAGAGCTGGTTCACGGAACGGATCAGAAGATGCGCTATTTTCGTCATCGACGGGTAGAATTATACCGCGCCATTTACCAGAGACTGACTGCTATCTCCGATGCGCCTTTCATTTATTTTTGTATGGAGAGTCCGGCGATCTGGCAAGCGATCTGCGGATTTGCACCGGAATCCAATGCGCATCTGGATTATTTGTTTGCGGAAAGTCTCAGGCGCAGATTTCCGGAATTGGTACGGGAAATTCCCAGGCGGGAAGATTACGAAAATACTTCCTAGACAGACGTTGGGAAAAATTCCTTGATTATAAAATCCTCGAATTGTAAGTTTACCCGCTATTTTTGTGTTATAAATAAGAGATAAGTAAATGTATAAAACATCTTTTCCAAAAGCGTCAGAAATTAAACAGGACTGGTATGTAATCGATGCCGAGGGTATCGTATTGGGTCGATTGGCTAGCCAGGTAGCCGCCATTCTCCGGGGTAAAAATAAGCCTTATTTTACTCCACACCTCGATACTGGTGATTTTGTGGTGGTGATTAATGCCGAGAAGGTCCGCTTGACCGGTCGCAAGACCGAATTCAAGACCTATTTTTCGCATTCGGGCTATCTGGGCAATGAACGTTTTTTGCAATATAAAGATGTGTTGCAGAACAGCCCGGAAACAATTATCGAGCGTGCCATCAAGGGCATGTTGCCTCACAATGCGCTTGGCCGTCAATTATTCCGCAAATTGAAAGTTTATTGCGGACCTGAACATCCTCACCAGGCCCAAAAACCGAAACCTTTAGTAATAGAAGGATAAATAACGGATGCCAAAATTAGAATATATTTCACTGGGTCGGCGCAAGAGCTCGATTGCCCGTTTGAGAATGCAAGCCGGCGAAGGAAAGATGACCATCAATGCCCGTCCATTGGATGAATATTTCGGGAATGAATCCCTGAAAAGAATGATTATTCAGCCACTAGAAATCTGTGGAGTGAACGGTCAATTCGATGTCATCGTTAATGTTAAAGGTGGGGGTTTTACCGGTCAGGCCGGTGCAATTCGACTGGCGATTGCCCGGGCTTTGGAAAAGTACGATCCGGAATTAAGGAGTAAACTGAAACCAGCTGGTTTCCTGACCCGTGACGCGCGGATCAAAGAACGCAAAAAATATGGTCTGCGCGGTGCCCGCCGGGCTTTCCAATTCTCCAAACGATAAAACAGGAAGCGATTAATTTTATGGGAAAAGTAACCTTTGAAATGCTCTGGAAATCGGGTGCCTATTTTGGTCATCTGACAAGAAAATGGAATCCCAAAATGAAGAGTTATATCTTCATGGCGAAGAATGGCATTCATATCATAGATTTAACCAAGACTGTCGCCTGCCTCGATGAAGCCGCGCGTTTTATTCGCGAAGTAGTACGCAAAGGTGGCGATGTCTTATTCGTCGGAACCAAGAAACAGGCTAAAGAAATCGTTCAGAATGAAGCTGATCGCTGTGGCATGTTCTATGTCGTCGAACGTTGGTTAGGTGGTACTTTAACCAATTTTTCGACCATTAAACGGAGTATCCGGCATTTGCTGAAATTGGAAAAAGATAAATCGATCGGTTACGGTGAAAATCTGACTAAGAAAGAAAAACTGTCGCTTGAGCGAGAGCGTGTTAAATTGGCCGATCTGCATCGTGGTATTAAAGATATGCGCAAATTACCCGATGTCCTGGTAGTAGTAGATACATTATATGACGATATTGCCGTTCAAGAAGCCCGCCGTCTGGACATTCCGGTCGTCGCCATTTTAGATACCAATGCCGATCCAGCGATTGTCGATTATCCAATTCCGGCTAACGATGATTCGATTCAGACCATTAAGGTTATAATCACGGAACTGGCGGACGCCGTCATCGAAGCCAAAAATACACGTTTGGTTGAAGTTCCGCCACCCATCGAAGAAGCGGAAAGCTGATCGATTATAGAGAAAGGAAGATTATGCAAATTACTGCCACCCTGGTTAAGGATCTGCGTAATAGAACCGGCCTGGGCATGATGGAATGTAAGAACGCCTTGGTGGAATCCAACGGCGATATTGATAAAGCCATCGAAATTTTACGTAAAAAGGGAATCGCCAAAGCCGAAAAAAAAGCCGATCGTTCGGCAAATGAGGGGGCAATTCTTTCATATATTCATCCCGGTAATAAGTTAGGAGTGCTGATCGAAGTCAATTGTGAAACTGATTTCGTGGCCGCAACTGCTGACTTTATGACTTTCGTTAAAGATATCGCCATGCACATTGCGGCTACTAATCCGCTATCGATTCGTCGCGAGGATATTGATCCGACGCTGTTGGAAAAGGAAAGGGAAATTTACCGCGCTCAGGTTAAGGCTCAGAATAAACCGGAAAATATTATTGAACGGATCGTAGAAGGCAAAGTCGATAAATTTTATCAGGAAAATTGCCTGCTCGAACAACCGTTTGTCAAAGACCCGCAAATTACAGTTAAAGATTATCTGACTGCTACGATCGCCAAGATTGGTGAAAAAATCAATCTTACTCGCTTTGTACGTTTTCAATTAGGCGAAAGTCTCCAAAAATAAAAACCCCACCAGAGGGTTCCCAATGACCAAAGTTCTCTACAAACGCGTACTCCTGAAGTTCTCCGGAGAAGCGCTTGCCGGTCAGAAGCATACCGGTTTGGACCCGGAAATGATTACGCAAATCGCGACCGAAATCAAATCGGCCGCAGAGGCAGGCGTGCAGATGGGAATCGTATTCGGGGGTGGTAATATTTTCCGGGGACTGAGTGTGGCCGGAGAGGCTATGGATCGGGTTCGAGCCGACTATATGGGAATGCTCGGTACGGTAATCAACGCTTTGGCAATGCAGGATGCTCTCGAAAAATTAGGTCTACGGACACACGTCTTTTCGGCTGTACCCATGATTGAAGTGGCCGAATTGATGATTATCCGAAATGCCCGCAACTATCTGGATCACGGTGAAATCGTTATCTTCAGTGGCGGCACCGGACGACCGTTTTTCAGTACCGATTCCGGCGCGGCTCTACGAGCGGTTGAGGTGCAAGCAGAAGCCATTATAAAAGCCACCAAGGTCGATGGGGTCTTTGATAAAGACCCGGAAAAATATGACGACGCCAAATTCTACTCAAGGCTGGATTATCAAACGGCGATCGAAAAACGTTTAAAGGTCATGGACCTGACCGCCATAACTATTTGCCAGGATAATAATTTGCCAATTATTGTCTATAATATGAAAATTCCCGGCAATTTGCGGAAAGTCCTGACCGGTGCCAATGTAGGAACGCTAATTACACGGAGTCTATTATGATCGATGAAGTAATCAAAGATGCCGAAGCTCGTATGCAGAAAAGTCTGGATACTGTCCTGCAAGAAATGGCCGTGATTCGCACCGGCCGGGCGACCCCCTCTTTACTTGATCCTATAAAAGTCGAATATTACGGAACGACCGTGCCGCTTCGCCAGGTAGCATCCATTGGAGCCCCGGACGCCCGCTTGCTAGTGGTCCAGGTTTTCGACCGCAATGCCGTACCGAACGTCGAAAAAGCGATTCGTTCGGCCGAATTGGGTTTAAATCCGCTGGTAGACGGAAATTTACTACGGGTACCGATTCCCCAGCTGACTGAAGAGCGCCGCAGGGAATTAGTCAAATATGTTCATAAAATTGCCGAAGAGGGACGGGTCGCAATTCGCAATATCCGTCGCGACGCTAACGATATGGCCAAAGACCTTGAGAAAGAACACGAAATTTCCGAAGATGAATCGCATAAAGGTCAGGAAGAAATTCAAAAACTAACCGATAAATACATCAAACAGATTGATGAAATAGTGAAGCACAAGGAAAAGGACATTCTCGAAGATTAGTCCAATCACCCGCTAAGTATAATAATCTCCTCAAGCCGATATCCATCTCAAATTAAACGGTTAAAATTCTCTTTCTTTTGATGTCAAGGAAAGAGTCATCGATCATCTACAGCTAAATCCTGGTTATGTATAACCAGCGTTGGAAAAATTAACCGTAAAAGATTAAATCCTTGTTTGGATACAGAGATCTGATTGGATATTTGGTCGAAATTAATATAAGAGTAGCAAAATATTCCGGATTATTAGTCGCTCAACACTTCGAAAAGCCACAGTTCGGGCAGGTCACACAACCGCTTTCATGGTAGACCGCTGAGCCACACTCCGGACAGGTCGTGATGGCCTTCTTATTATCGATATGCGGCAAGGGTTTCGAAACGGATATTGTCTCCTGCGGGATTGGTATAGGGGCGGCTCCATCGACATCTAATAATGAGAAATTCGGTTGGGCGCCGGGTATTTTTTTCTTGCCTTCACGTTCGTCCAGATACCATTCGAGAGCTTTGGCAATCGCATCCGGTGTTGAAAGAATTTGGGTGCCATTTTCCCATACTGGCGATGGTCCGCCGATTCCTTTTAATTGTTTGACGACGTCGCGCGCGTCGATGCCGGATCGTAAAGCTAGTGAAATCAAACGACTGATGGCTTCCGATTCGACCTGAGCCTGACTTCCCGCCTTGCCAATATTAGTGAAAACTTCGCACAGACCATAATCATCTTCATTGATCGTGATGTATAATGTGCCATTGCCGGTGCGGACGCGTTTGGTGACGCCGCGGGTTTCGGGTGGACGAATACGGGGATGCAGAGTCTGATCGATGACAGGTGGATGGCTGGTGGATTCGGATTTAGTTGGTTCGGTTTGATTGCCGACGTATAAGACTTGCTCGTCCCGACTGCCGTCGCGATAGATGGTGATGCCTTTACATCCAGCTTCATAGGCCAACCAGTAGGCATCGAGTACATCCTGAACGGTTGCCGATTTTGGAAAATTGCAGGTTTTGGAAACGGCCGCGTCCACCCATTTCTGGAAAGCGGCCTGCATCCGGACGTGCCATTCCGGTGAAATATCATGAGCGGTCACGAAAACCTGTTTAATCTCTTTAGGAATCTCTTCAATATTTTGAATCGAGCCTTGAGTAATGACGCGGTGCATTAGTTCTTCGCTACCAATGCCGGCTTCTTTACAAGCCTGCTCAAAATACGGATTCACATACAGTAATTCGGTACCGTCCATGACTTTTTTGGTGAAAGCCAGTGAAAAGACGGGTTCAATACCGCTTGAACAATCGGCAATCATTGAAATCGTACCGGTCGGTGCGATGGTGATGCAGGCCGAGTTGCGATATTTAGGACCGTCGGGGAAATAGATACTGTCATTCCAGGCGGGGAAAGTACCGCGATTCTCGCCTAATTTACCGGAAGCATCCTTAGTGCGGGTATAGATAAATTTCATCAGTTCATCGGCTAAGTGAAGGGCTTCGTCCGAATCATAAGGGATTTTCAGTTGGAAAAGAATATCGGCAAATCCCATGATTCCCAAACCGATTTTACGGGTCTTTTTGACCATCGTTTCGATTTTTTTCAACGGAAATTTATTGATATCGATAACGTCGTCTAAGAATTGGACAGAGTCGTCGATAATCTGACCGAGTCGGTCGTAATCAATTCTCTTTTCGGTAATGAAATTAGCCAGATTAATGGAGCCGAGGTTGCAAGATTCGTTAGGCAGGAGGGGCTGTTCACCGCAGGGGTTGGTCGCCTCGATATCACCTAACTTTGGAGTGGGATTCATCTGATTGATACGATCAATAAAAATGATACCGGGATCGCCGTTGCGCCAGGCATTCTGAGCGATCAATTTGAAGACTTCCGCCGCATTAAGAGTACCGATGATGGTATTGTCGACCGGATTGATTAATTCATACTGTTCGCGTCGCCGGACTTTTTCCATGAAAGCATCCGTCACGGCGACGGAAATATTGAAATTGGTCAATTCGCGACTGCTTTTCTTACAGTCGATGAATTCCAATATATCAGGATGATCAATCCGTAAAATTCCCATATTGGCACCGCGCCGGGTGCCGCCCTGCTTGACGGCTTCGGTAGCGGCGTTGTAGACTTTCATAAATGATACTGGACCGCTGGCTACTCCGCTGGTGGTTTTGACAATGCTTTTTTTAGGACGTACGCGGCTGAAAGAAAAGCCGGTGCCGCCGCCACTTTTATGAATAAGAGCTGTATCTTTCAGAGTTTGAAAAATTGATTCCATAGAATCGTCAACCGGTAATACAAAACAGGCCGAAAGCTGTCCGAGTTCCCGGCCGGCATTCATCAATGTCGGTGAATTGGGAATAAAATCCTTGCGGATCATCATATGGTAAAATTTCTCAGCGATCCGAGGAATAGCCGAGCGAGGTGAATAGTTAATTTCTGCTTCGGCAACGGTTTCGGCCACCCGCCGGAACAGTTCCTCGACAGTTTCGCTGACGTTGCCATTTTTATCGTGCACAAGGTAGCGTTTATTCAGCACTTCTAGGGCATTTTTAGTAAATAAGGGCTTTTTTTCCGGAATAACCGGGATTTTATCCGGGCTGATTGGCGCGGGATTATCGCGGATAGATTTTTTACCGGGATCGCTTTTAATACTTTCAAAATCGAGTGCGATAGGCTCGGACATTCAAAAAATTCTCCCTTTGAGAGTTGACGATTGTTTCCCCATGTATTCACTCAGTATTTAAACTGAAACGAAGTTAGCACACCCGTACAAAGTAGTCAAGGAAAAATACAACATTTTGTGTTTACCGACGAGAAATGCACTAATTGTTGAGGAGAAAAGGTGTAGTAAAAATAGGCCATAAGCCTTGATAAAAACTTTAAAAAAAGCCAGATAACTGACATGCAATCCAAGGCCTTAAAAACATTTTTAAAAAATTATGCAGTACTATTAAATTAAGACTGATTTTTGACTTTGCGGGTGTAGTTCAATGGCAGAACTCCAGCTTCCCAAGCTGGCCACGGGAGTTCGATTCTCCTCACCCGCTCAAATCCTTACATAGATTATAGTCTGGCCGGTTATACGGTTTGTTTTTCCGGTCGGGATTAGCGAATTTTGGGCGATTTTTAGAAATATGAACATCACTACTGATAATCGTAACGTGTTTAGCGATGATTGAAATAATCGGGATTGCAGAAAATAGCTTGGCGCAGGCAAAGGGAATTCGTCGTGGTGATCGGCTGGTAAGTGTCAATGGCCAGCCAATCCATGATTTTCTGGATTTGTATTTTCATCAGTCGGATGAACGCTTAAAAGTCAAAGTCATGAGAGACAGGCGCGAATTAGTGTTTTCAGTCCGGAAGAACAGTGACGAGCCAATAGGAATCGAACTGTTACCGCCGCGCCTGAAAGCCTGCGGCAACGATTGTATCTTTTGTTTTATCAAGCAAAATCCGCGCGGGATGCGGCGCTCTATCTACTTTTGCGACGAGGATTACCGTTACTCGTTTCTTTGTGGTAATTTCATTACCCTGACGAATCTCAGTCAGGCCGAATTGGAGAGGATAGTACGTCAGCGCCTTTCCCCGTTATATGTTTCAGTGCATGCAACCGATGAAAATGTGCGGCGCCGTATTTTTCAGCGGAAACGACCCGATCGCTTGCTGGAAAAGCTGAATTTTTTGGTTCAGAACCGGATTGATCTGCACACTCAGATTGTATTAATGCCGGATTTCAATGATGGTAATGTCCTGAATAAAACATTGGCCGATCTGTATACTTTTAGAAAATCAATTTTATCGGTTGCGATTGTACCGGTCGGCTTGACCACTCATCGTCAGAATTTGCCGGTTCTGCGGCCGGTGGATTCGTCATTTGCCGGACAATTTCTGCAAAATGTGCCCCACTGGAATCGTCTGTATGTGAACCGCACCGGCGAGCACTGGGTTTTTCCGGCCGATGAATTTTTCCTATTGTCCGGGAAAAAATTACCGGGTTGCCGGTTCTACGGCAGTTTTCATCAGATTGAGAACGGAGTCGGTCTGGTACGCGATTTCCTGGATGATTTTAAGCGCCAGTGCCGTCGTTTGCCGCATTCTGTTCCGGTCAAAAAACGAATTCTTTTTGTTACCGGTACGCTGGCGGCACCCCTGCTCGGCCAATTCGTCACCATCCGATTGAATCAAATAACCAATTTTCATGTGGATATTTTTCCGGTTATTAATAACTTCTTCGGCCCATCGGTAACGGTGGCCGGATTACTGACAGGAAAAGATATTATTGCCCAGATCCAAAATATAGACGATTACGATTTGATCGTATTACCACCGCGGATCGTTAACGAAGATGGAATATTACTGGATGATATTACTCCCGCGCAAATCAGCCAGGCTTTAGATCGGCCGGTGCGGGTTTGGGATGGAGATTTTCAAAAATTGGTAACGAATGAATATGACTGAACCAGTTGTCGCCATTATCGGGCGGCCGAACGTCGGCAAATCGACCCTGTTCAACCGCCTTACCCAGAAACGTAAATCCATCGTGCACGCCCGATCCGGAATAACGCGCGATCGGGTCTATGAACCGGTAACCTGGGCGGGGCGACGTTTTCTGCTGATTGATACCGGCGGATTTATTCCGGAAAGTTCCGATCAAATCGAACGCGCTATTCGCCTTCAGGTAAAATTAGCTATCGAAGAATCCCATCTCGTAATATTCATGGTAGATGCCGCTGAACCGATGACCACCCTAGATCACGAAGTGGCCGCAATGATCAGACGGGCGAACCGGGAATATCTGGTGGTAGCCAACAAATGCGACAACGAAAAAATTGAACTCCAGAGCCTTGAATTTACTGAATTAGGATTGGGTGAGGTCTTTACGATCTCGGCTCTCAATGGTCGCCATATCGGCGATTTACTGGATATTATTCTGCAAAAGATTCCGTTGAAAGTTGCGACTGAAGATAAGAAGGAAGATCGTCTGCGCTTAGCTATCGTCGGCATGCCTAATGTCGGCAAATCTTCGCTCCTGAATGTCCTGGTTGGTAGCGAAAAAGCTATTGTTACCGATATTCCAGGGACTACCCGCGATGCCATCGACACCGAGATTAAATATTACGATGAGCCGGTGACTTTAATTGATACTGCCGGCATGCGTAAACGCCGCCATATCAGGGATGATGTTGAATATTACAGTATCCTCCGGGCTTTTCGGGCGGTCGAACGGTGTAACGTGGCCTTAGTCGTTGTAGATGCCGTTAAAGGTTTCACCCGCCAGGATGCCGACATCGTCCGGCAGGTAATTGATCTTAAAAAGGGTCTGATCGTAGTTATCAACAAGTGGGACTTAGTACCACGCGAAACTAATACCCAGGTTAACTTGGAACGCGACTTGAAGGCGCGCTTCCGCGAACTCGAACATTATCCCAAAATATTTATTTCAGCCAAAACGCATCAGCGTATCCATACCGTACTGGAAACAGCCCGGCAGGTTTATCTGAATCGCAAAAAGCGTGTCAATACCAACGAACTTAATAAAATCATGCAGGCTATCATTGAACGCACTCCACCGCCGGCTACCATGGGCAAGTTCATTAAAATCAAGTATGTCACACAGGTTAAAACCGAACCGCCGGTCTTCGTATTTTTCTGTAACGAACCGCGTCTGGTTAAAGAGGAGTACCGCCGTTTTCTGGAAAATCAATTGCGCGGTAACTTCGACTTTACGGGCGTTCCGCTGATAATTTCTTTCCGCCAAAAATGAGAATATTCCGTCTTTTAATTTGCACGATCATCATATTGACAATCGTAGAATCTGGACTGCCAGGAGACCAGGCCTATTTGGAAACCGATGGCGAAAACTACTGGCGGGCGGTCAACTCCGTCAAGAACGATCTGGTGCCTCCGCGCAGTTTGTTAAAGCAGGAAAGTCAGATGCAATCTGAACGACCATCTTTGCCACATAGTTACCTTTCACCTGAAGGCCATTTTCTGATCCATTATACCCTTACCGGAGACGATGCCGTTGATCCGACTTCGACCAATGCCGACGGCGTGCCGGATTATGTATTTGAAGCCGCGCAGATTGCGGAGCGAAGTAATCGTTTATTGATTGATACACTTGGCTTCCAGGTGCCGCCGGTTGATGATGAATCCGACCCGGAAACGGATATTTATATTGTTGATTGGGGCGGAAGCGTCTATGCTTATACTTATGAAGAAGATTCTGTGCAAAGCACTGACCGACTCTATGACTATACGGCCTTCACCGTGATTGATAATGATTATGCGGAATATCCAACCACCGGGATTGCGGGTTTACAGGTCACGATCGCTCATGAGTATTTCCATATTGTGCATCTTGGTTATAACTGGTGGAAATCTAATGATTTACCGGGAGCTACGGACGGCGACACTTATTTTCTGGAATGGTGCTCGACCTGGTTCGAGGAGCGCGCTTATCCGCAAGTAAATGATTATTACTATTACGTTCATTCTTTTTTCGATAATCCGATAAATTCAATCTGGAATTTTAACTACGCTTACGCGCTTGGTCCGTTCCTGAGATTGATTCTTGAGAGATACGGTGAGGATTTGCTGGTTAAAGTCTGGGAGCAAATTAAAACTGGTTATGCTTTTGAGTCACTCCAGACAGTATTAGCAGATGATTACGACGCCGATCTGGCGGATTTGTGGAATGAATTTGTATACCGGTGCTATTACACCGGTGGGCGTTATGATCCGGAGTATTCACTGTCAAGCGATGCCCATGATTTTCCTTTACTGCAGATTTCCAATAGGGCTCAGTATGAAACTAACGTCGTGTTCAATACTACCGTGGCGCCGTTTGCGACAGTGCCCTACCGGATCACTTTTAATCAGAGTATTTTATGTGGTCTGAACGTTTCTACTATTTATGAATCTGATATTAATGGCAGATTTATATTTATTAAAAGTAGACTTGGCCAATTAAGCCAGGAAATTCCTATTAACGTAAACCAATTGGTCGGTGATGCTGGCAACGGCGATTCGTTGCTGGTATTTATAACCAATGATAATGTTAGTACGAATCGCGCATTAACATTGACTGTCGCTGAAGTCGGTGACATTTTCCCGATTGCCACCAGAATTTTGAATCTCTATCCGAATCCTTACTTACCGGGACGACACGCGAATCTGACAATTGAATTACAGGTTGGTCGAATCGTCAAATCGATTAGGACGACGTGGTTCGATCTAAGTGGTCGCGAAGCCTATCGCAAGAATTTCGAAGATGGTTTAATTGAGCTGGGTACTTATAATTTGACTTATAGCAGTACTGAGTTGCGAAGCGCTCTGCTGGCTTCCGGAGTTTATATAATTCAAATCGAGATCGGGAACAAGACCCTGACGCGAAAAGTCCTAATCCTGAATTAAACTGAATTTTGGTCGATATGCTACCTGAAAAATCACAGATCATTGCCGGTACGGCGGAAATCACTTTGTTAGTCAGGGACTCCCCATTCGTCGGCTACTGTTTTCCGGTAGCGACCAAATCCGAAGCCGAGCTAAAGATTATAAACGTCAGTCAACAGCATAAAAAAGCAACGCATGTCTGCTGGGCTTACCGCGTTTACGAAAACAATCAACTGCTCTACTATGTCAATGATGCCGGCGAGCCGCATGGTTCTGCCGGTGCGCCGATTTTAAAGGCCTTAGCCGGAAGAAAATTAGTGAATGCACTCTGTGTTGTCGTCAGATATTTTGGTGGTACGAAGTTAGGCATTGGTGGTCTGATCCGGGCTTACGGTGCCGCGGCTGGCAAAGTGCTCGATTCAGCCGGATATGAGGATTTTATTGTCCGTCATACAGTTCGGATTGAATGCCCATTGGCAAAGTATTCGCAGTTAGCGCATTTCTTACGGCGTTTTCCATTAACCGGCAAGCCGGTCTTTTCGGAGGATTGGGTCACGGTGACAATACAAATCGAGGCAGCGAAAGTTTCCGACCTGCTGATGGAATTAGGGGGAATTCCGGGTCTGATCGTTAAGACATAAAAATATCCTGCAACAGCGCTGGCGGATTCAGGGAACCGTGTAAGTCACGGTGGGTACCTCCCGAGCGGATCAAGTTTCTTCGACGAAGAAGCGTGCTTTAGCCGTCCGGAGTTCGGCTCCCAAATTTATGGTGTTGGTTCCAAAAACACTCGCCACACTATTGCAGGATAATTTTTCAATAAGCGTTTCATACATGGAGAATATAGTATGAATTTTGATAACGGTCAATAGGTTTGGTAAATAAAATATTTTATTGATGGGCCGAATAGATTTTTTTAAACTGAGGAACAGAAAAATTCAGACTTCGGTCGTTTTCAACCGGTTCCAGATTTCATCGAGTTCGGTCAACGAGGTGTCTTTAATATTTTTTCCAGCGGTAGCTAACTCGGCTTCGATGGCCTGAAAACGCCGGATGAATTTTTTGACCGTACGACGCAAGGCTTCTTCCGGATCGATTTCGAGAAAGCGGGAGAGATTAACCAACGTAAAAAGTAAATCCCCAAATTCGGCTATGACTTCATCTTTATTACGGGACGCAATCGCGTCCTGCAATTCGACCGTTTCTTCGGCTATTTTAGCCCAGACCGGTTCGATGGCATCCCAGTCGAATCCAACCTGCGCGGCGCGTTCCTGAACCCGGCGAGCTTGCAATAAAGCCGGCAGGGAATGTGGCAGACCGTCCATGAGAGATTTACGGCCCTCTTTCAGCTTGATAACTTCCCAGTTTTTCTTGATGTCGTTGACGCTGTTGACTACGGTTTTGCCGAAGACGTGGGGATGACGACGCTTTAATTTGGAATTAATATGTTTTAGTGAATCGGCGATGCTGAATTCGCCGGCTTCGGCCGCGATCTGGGCCTGGAAGACAATATGCAGTAACAAATCGCCCAGTTCTTCTTTGATTTTAGAGGAATTGTGTTCATAGATGGAGTCTATAACCTCATGGGCTTCCTCAAGCAAGTAGGGGGTGAGCGAGTCATGAGTTTGGGCTTTGTCCCATTCACAACCGTCAGGTCCGCGTAAGTCCTTGACGATTTCTATTAATTCTGTAAAAAGGCGCGCGAATTCATCATTCATTGGGCGGCTGAAACTCTACGAAGCCGGCAGAGACGGGATAGATTAACTTGCTGGATATAAAAATTCTGAAGATCTTGCATTTGTTTTTTGTCGTTCGGACTTTCGTCATTATAGCCCAGCAGATGCAGGATGCTGTGAATAATTACTAGGGCGATTTCCTTTTCGAAGGAGGTCTTAAAAAATATTGAGTTTTCCCGAATGCGATCGAGGCTGAGAAATATTTCGCCTTCGACGGATTCTTCGGGCTCGTTGTAATTAAAGCTGATTGTATCGGTCAGTTGATTAGTTCCGAAAAACTTGATTTTCAAGGTATTAAGAAGATTATCATCACTGGCAACCAGGTTGATCTGCCGGACTGGTTGTAGTTCCATGCCGATTACGAAAGCGGCGATCCGTTCGATAGCCGGTCTTAAGAGGATATACTCCGGATGATTATTGACGATGTTGATGACCGACATTTTATTCCTTATTGTCAACCGCTGGTTCGGATTTTGACAATTCTTCCTGACCGGGGTATTCGACCCGCAAGTGGTGAATTCCTCTTAAAATTGGTAAAATTCCGGTACCTGTCTTGAGATCACCTTTGATTTTATTGAGATCGGCCAGGGTCAACGGACATTCATCAAATTGATATTCTTTGAGACGCTTTTCGATTACCGAGGCGACCACTTTTTCAATCGTTGCCATGGTCGGTTTATCGAGGGACCGACAAACGGCTTCGATCGTTTCGCAGATCATGACGATTCCGGTTTCCTTGCTACGTGGTCTTGGGCCGGGATAGCGAAAATCGGCATCGTTTATATCTTCCGGGTCCTCGGCACTCTTACGGGCTTTATCATAGAAATATTCGACACGGGTAGTGCCGTGATGAGACGGAATAAAGTCCTGAATGGCTTTAGGGAGCTTATACTCGTTTGCCAGGCGCAAACCTTCTTTAACATGATTAAGGACGATAATGGCACTGAGATTGGGAGCCAGTTTGTCATGTCTGTTAACGTCAAAAGCCTGATTTTCAATGAAATATTCGGGTTTGCTAAGTTTGCCGATGTCATGGTAGTAGGAACCGACCCGGGCCAGTAGAGCATTGGCGCCAATCGTATCCGCGGCGGCTTCGGCCAGATTACCGACCGTGACACTATGCGTGAAAGTCCCGGTGGCCTCGCGCGAAAGCAGTTTCAGAAGCGGATGATTGAAATCGGCCAGTTCGAGCAAAGTCAGATCGGTAGTAATGCCAAAGATATTTTCAAGTAAACCGATCGTACCATATGTCAGCACTGGGGCGAATATGCCGTTAATGGACGCGTAAAATATGCTGTTTAGGATATCTTTCCAGGTCGAAAATTTCAGCATTTCGGTAATAATGATGGCTACACCATAACCCAGTACGATGAAGATGATGGATTTAAAAACCTGACTGCGCTTGCGTAATTTCCGTACAGAATAAATTGCAAAAGTGCTTACGAAAACTGAAGTGATTAAAAAGTTAAAATTACCGCCCAGTTCAGCCCCGACTATTAAGCAGATGGTAATTGTACCGACGAAAGCTGCCCGGCTATCGAACAGAATAGTAAGTGACATTGCCGCCAGAGTAATCGGAATCGTATACTCAGAAAATTTAAAGCGATTGACGAGTACGGCCGCAAAAGCCGCCTGTATGACGAAAATAATTCCAATTAGGAGTACTTTTTTGACACTTGTGATAATATCGGTTCGGTAGGCGAATAGAAAAGTTATATAGAAAACGAAAATGAGGGTGACAATAGCTATCTGTCCGAGGAAGATCACCGGATCACCGATAAACGGCAAAATCCGGCGCCAACTGCCCTGAGCATTTACCAGGCGAGCCCGTTCTTTAGACAGCGATTCAATTTTTTGATAGACTTCCGGTGTGATGCGCATATTCGCATCCACGATTTTTTCGTTTTCGAGAACGACTCCTTTACTGATGGGAACTTTAGCAATCGCTTCGGCTTGGCGCTTCTCAGTCGTTTCCTTTTGATAAATCAGGTTAGGTTTCAGAAAGGTGATAACGATATCGTAGACTGCATTGACCAATTCCGGGGTGGTGTTGTTTAAGCGAGCTTGTAAGGCCAGTTTAGCTTTTACCCAGGCTTCCGGTAGTTCCAGAACCTGATTAGGATTTTCCAGAACTTCTTCTCCGTCCTGACTGATGGAGATTTTCTCCGAAATTATCTGCGATTTGGGTATATCTAGAATTTGGAGGGCGTAGAGATCATTAAGAACTGGTTTGATCTGATTTAGTAAGGCGACCGAACCGTGATTTAAGTTATTGGGATTGTATTCATCGACCAGGGATTTTAGGACCGGCGAATTTTTATCGAATTTATAGTCGTTGCGAAATTTTTTTTGTAAGGCGAGAAAGGTAATTGAATCGGCTGTCATGGTCGCCAGCAGATTTTCGCTTGGTTTGGAATAAATATTGCGTAAGGATTCATTGTATTTTAGGCGCGCGGCTCTCAAGCGATCGATTTCTGTAAAAAGCCGTTGAACCTGCGATATTTCGGCTTCTTCGACATGTTTATCCTGGCTGAAAATAAACGGAACTTTCTTAATAGCTTCAAGTCGATCACTTTCCAATTCTTTCTCGGTTTTCAGAATGGGAAAATCGAATGTCGCGATTACAGAGGTTCGCGCAATATCGTTAATTTTATAATTGATTACGCTGTAGTGATTTTTGGGGAAAAAGAGGGCTAAGACCACAATAATCAAACTGCAGATTAAGATAATGCCCGTGCGTTGTCGCCTCGATTTAAAAGGGCCATGGAATTTGCCCATAATTTGAGTTGAGTTTGAAGCCGCCAAGATTTAAATCCTTATAATAGAGTTTAAAACTACCAGCGCAGGACGGCCGACGCCCATGTAAATCCCGAGCCGAACGCGGCCAAGATGAGGTAGTCGCCATTTTTAAACTTACCCTCCTGCAAAGCATCATACATTGCCAGAGGTATCGACGCCGCCGTCGTATTGCCATACTTGTGGATGTTGCTGTAGATTTGATCCAGCGTGATCTCGAGGCGCTGAGCGACAGCTTCTGTAATGCGTAGATTAGCCTGGTGTGGAATAATCAGGGCGATATCACTTTTTTTCAGATTGTTGGCTTCCAGGGCAATATTAATTACTTCGGGAAATTTGGTCACGGCGTGTTTAAATACCTGTCGACCATTCATAAAGGGGTACTGTTTGCCTTCGTCCAGCATTTCCTTGGAAATACGCGGATTTTGAGAACCATCAGGGGCTTCGACCCACAATTCATTCGCATAGCGCCCATCGCCAAATAAGTGAGTGGATAGAATGGCACTTTCGTCCGTTGTGCGGGTAACGACGACTGCTCCGGCGCCGTCGCCAAACAGGACGGCGATATCGCGCCCGGCGGTAGTCAAGTTCAGTCCGACGGACTGGATTTCAACACCGACCAAAAGGATATTTTTGTATTGGCCGGTTTTGATATAAGCATCCGCAATTGAAAGACCATATATAAAACCACAGCACTGTACCCGAATATCGAGGGTTGGAATATTGGGCAATTCGAGTAGCGCCTGTAAATAGCTACTGGTGCCGGGTGTCAGATGTTCTGGCGTAGTAGTGGCAACGATGATATAGTCAATATCGTTTTTGGTCAGTCCGGCCTTGGCGATGGCTTCCCGTGCCGCTGGTAAAGCCAACTGGCTGGCTCCGCAGGGAGGGGTCACAAAGCGCCGTTCGCGAATACCGGTGCGTTCAATAATCCATTCATTGCTGGTATCCATCAGTTTTTCGAGATCGAAATTGGTGACGACATTTTCGGGAACACTCTTTCCGATTCCGGCAATCTTACTTTTATACATCCTCGATTATTCTCCTGCCAATTTTAGTGATGGTTAGAATATACGATATCTTTAATATTAAGTTGAATTTCTTTGTAACCGTTCCACTCATTTTCATCGATGACGAAAGCTATATCGAGAGGTCGATTACTGATCAGCATTTCATAACAGCAACCCATTTTCCAGCCGATGGCACTCAGCACCGAACGATTCTGTGCGGCCTTGAATTTCAGATGATTTTCACCAATGATACGCGGCATCCCGGATATGGTGACTTCGCGCGCAAAAAATACCGGGCGCATATTGCCGGGTCCAAAAGGAGCCATTTTATGGAGAAAAGAAAGGGTCTGTGGATTAATATCTTTAAAATCAATTTCACTCTCAATTTGCAAGCCGGGATTCAGCATCTGTTCGTTGATTTTTTCACCAGCGATTTTTTTTAATCGCCGGGTGAATTCCGGTAGGGATTCAATCAGGATCGTTAAGCCGGCGGCCATTTTATGCCCGCCGTAATTTTCCAGTAGATCGGCGCAGGTATTAAAGGCGTTGTAAAGGTCAAAACCCGGGATACTGCGAGCCGATCCTTTGCCAATTCCATTTTGGAAGGAGATCATGACGACCGGTCGGTTATACAATTCTTTCAGTTTGGAGGCGACAATTCCGATCACACCGTGATGCCAGTCGGTGTTACTCAGAATCAGGATTTTATCGGTATCCAGATCGTGGGTGGCATTAAGTTGTAAGATAGCGCTATCGATTGTCTCGCGTTCAATGCTCTGGCGGTTGCGATTTTCCTGTTCGAGGAGATTAGCCAGTTCCAGGGCTTCCTCACGATTGAAAGAAGTCAGTAAATGCACGGCGCGGGAGGCTTCACCGAGCCGTCCGGCGGCATTCAGACGCGGTGCCAATCCGAAAACGATATTGACAACATTCATGGTCTTGCTGTCAAAACCTGAAATTTTTAGTAAAGCCTGCAAGCCGACTTTCTGGGAACTGTTGAGATATTCCAGACCGCGAGCCACCAGAATACGGTTCTCACCAAGGATAGGTACGATATCGGCCGCGGTACCGATTGCGACCAGATCGAGATGGCGATAGAGATTGGTCGTCGGAAGATTGTTGGCAATGTGAAAACCCTGAAGGAGTTTGAAGGCTACTCCGGCCCCGCATAGTTCTTTAAACGGGTAATTATCATCTTCACGTTTCGGATCAAGAATTGCCAGGGCGGCCGGCAGTTTATCACCCGGCTCGTGATGATCCGTAACGATCACTTCGATCTGGTTGGAAGCGGCGTAATCGATTGTTTCGAAAGCACTGATTCCACAATCACAGGTGACTATCAGATCGGCGCCGATTTCCAGAGCGTAATCGATTCCCAGCCGCGAGAGGCCATATCCTTCCCGCTCCCGATCCGGGATATAGAAGTCGGTGTCAAGACCGATTTCGCGAAAAGCCAGATACAGCAGGGCTGTAGCCGTAGTGCCATCGACATCGTAATCACCGAAAATCAGGACTTTTTCACGCCGCAGGATAGCTTGGCCGAGTCTTTCGACAGCCTTGACCATATCGACCATTAGAAAGGGATCCTGAATATCCTGAGTGGAAGGACTGAAAAATTTCTCGATCGCGACTTTATCTGAAAGGCCGCGATTTAATAAAACCCGGGCAATGGCGGAAGGAATTTGGAGATTGTTCGCCAATTGCTGGACGATTTGCGGATCCGGATTGCTGATAAGCCATCTTTGCTTCATAATATAAAAACTCTGAAGTTGGTCTGTAAGCCGAATTCTGTATCCCGATAAATCGGGACGACAGCCATTTATCTCTCCGCGACCTTTCAGTCGGGATTAAGCGAGCTACCCGGGAATCAAACGAAACGGGCCATTTCTTTTCCCTGCTTGCTCTTGCTCCGGGTGGGGTTTGCCTGGCTCCCGACTTTGCAGTTGGGACGGTGCGCTCTTACTTTAATCCCGCTTGTTTGCGGGACGCACCTTTGCACCCTTGGCCTTTTACCGCCGAGGCGGAAGAGGTCGGTATCTTTTCTGTGGCACTTTCCTTCATCCCGACATGTCGGGATGATCCTGTGTTACGGGACACCCTGCCCTGCGGAGTTCGGACTTTCCTCCCCGAAAAAATCGGGGCGGCTGTCCGACCAACTTCAGAAGAGTTCCTCTTCATAGTTCGACCGAATTTCACTGCTTTGCTCATCCCAGTACAGGATTCGACCGCAAAATTCACAGCGATTGATTCGATCTCCAGTTCGAATTTCAACGATCTTCTGCGGCGGAACTATTTTCGAGCAACCGCCACAGGAAACCTGCATGGGAATATATTCAACATTTCCCTTTTTATCCACTTTTTCTTCAAAAATCTGCTGAATTGGGACGATCGCAATGCCATTTTTAGCTCTGGCGATGCGTTCGTATTCCCGCATATAACGGGGCGGAATTAAATTCACGATGCCGTTACGTTGTTCCAGTAAAGCCGTCTGGGCATCTTTAGTGGTTATATCGGTTTTATCCAATACGGATTGTTTTTTATCCCGTTCCTGGATTTTTTCAACCAGGGTTAAATCTTTACCTTTAATCGCGACTTTCAGATGTTCGGCTTCGTCAGTCAACTTCAGAATGTTATATTCCGCGTTGTCAATTTCCTGCTTGAGAGTATCGATTTCCGAAGTCAGAGCGTCATATTCCTTGTTGGAGGTAACCAAATAAAGCTGATCCTGGTATCGGTTTAGTCGGATTTTATCATCTGTAATTTTGTTTTCTAGGTTTTTTATTTCTAATAAAATTTCTTTTTCGCGCTTACGTTCAGTATCCAGTTCTTTTGTTAAGTTGTCAATGAGGTTTTGGAGATTTTCGACCACATGCGGCAAATCGCCCTTCAGGTTGTTAATTTCAAGCAGTTTAATGTCGATTTTCTGAACGTCGACCAATCTCTCAAGATCTTTGAACATTTAGCCTCCGGTTTCTATTAATAAAAAAAAATGCACCTGAAACGGTGCATAGTGTATGATAACTTATTTTGTATCGGACAACTGATTCTTTCAAAACCCAACCTATCACGTGGGCGATATCCGACTTGAACGGATGGCCTTCCCGATGTGAACGGGACGCTCTGACCAACTGAGCTAATCGCCCAGTTAAATTAACCGGACTTTTAAAAAAGCAACGAAATTTATCGGTTCTTGAGAATTTATACAACATATTGGCCGAAAAAATTTTAAAAAGTTGAATTATTTAACGGCCAGAATTTATAGAAAATCGGGTAGAAGCCAGCGGTAAAAGGAATAGCCAGGTGAATAAGCCCACGAAAAACGGCTGAATATTCAATATGAATAGTGGTTCGGCCAAAGAACCTTTTTTTATGCCGATCAGAAACCAGATCAGGGTGGCGAGAAATGAGCCCAACATACCCGTGAATATCATATTCGGCCCGAACTTATACTTCGTAAAATTACATATTATTGGAATCAGCAAGCCGGGGATGAAAAGAGTGCCGAGCGTGTACCAGATTTTAACTACGGAAGGGATAAACAGAATGACCATAGTGGAGACTAAAATAGTAACGATAAAGCCGATCTGGGTGTTACGGTTGATGGCCGTATCCGGTTTGAGACGCCAAAGAATATCACGTCCGAACGTCATGGCCGAAAGCAGTGAAACCGAATCAAGGGTTGACATGATTGTCGCCAGTAATCCGACGAAAAACAGACCGCGCCAGCAATTACCAAGAATAATTTCGCCCAGCCGTGGAAAAGCTGTCAGCGGATCGATATTCGTCAGCAACGCCCGCGCGAATAAGCCCGACGTTGTGGTTAGCATATCGAAAATCAACCAGAATATCACCGAAATCAATATCCCGCGACGCGCGGTTTGCGGCGAACGGGCAGCGTAACAGCGCTGATAAAAACCCGGGTCGACAAAAGTCCAGAAGGCGATGAAAAACCAGACCAGAATGTACTGCCAGTTTTCTCCGCCGCTGAAGCGCAGATAATTTGACGGCAAATTTTGTTGCAGAAAGGTTAGTCCGCCGTACTTCTTTACGAGATTGACGACCAGGATGCCGAATCCCAGGAACATCAATCCGAATTGCACGATATCGGTTAGTACGTCGGAGCGCATTCCTCCCAGGAAAACATAAACCAGTGAAAAGAACAAGCCGACCAGAAACGCAATCCAGAAGGAAATATTAAAAATCGCGCTGATAAGAATCGCGATCATCAGTAAATGCGGAGCCGGATTGGTCAGAAAAAAAATAAAAATACTGCCTAAAAATCCAACCGGCCGGCCATAACGCTGATATAACTGATCCGGAATCGTATAAAGACCACTGCGCTGGATACGAGGTGCCAGGAAAATCGCGAAAAGAATGGCGAAAACATAGTAGGGCAACCCCTGCGTTACCCAGTTCAATATTCCATAGCGATAAGTAAATTCGCCAACTCCCAGAATGCCGCCATACCAGGTCGCAACCAGCGTGGCGACAAATGCCGGCAACGACAGTTTCCGCCCGGCTAGTAAGTATTCGTCAATGTCACTGCGGTAGTTACGTGCATATTTTAAACCGACCAGAAAAATGCCGACTAGATAAACGGCGACGATGATCAGATCGATCAGAGTCAGCCGGACCGGCGTCATAGGAATTCCTGTATTTTTACTACCAGCAGATGTCCGCCTGAAAAACTAATCTGAACTACTGACCCGCGGGCAACATTACTCAGACCGCGCGAACCGCCGCTGAGAATTTCGGCTTGAAGGGGAAATTGGAGACCGGCGGTGGTTACTTGTCTGGCTCTAGGAAAACCGAACAGAGAAATAATCTGACCAGAAATAGTTTCGAAAAGCCAGTTGCCTTTATTCAGCAGATACATTTCCGCCGTTTTGGTATAAATCAGGAATTGAGCGCGTGATATGTATTTCCGGGCAATCTGCAAAGTAGCGATAGTCTGATCGTCGCGCCGGCCGGTGAATCCCGCCAGGATAAATTGGCGCCCGCCGCGTGTTAGAAGAAGCCGCAGACATTTTTCTAAATCATTGTCTTCTTGATCCGGAGTATGGATAATTTCTACGCCAGCCGAACGAAAACGACTCAGCGTTTCGGGCGTGATCGAATCCAGATCGCCAACGATTACTTGCGGGATCAGCCCCAATTCACGGGCTTTCTCACTTCCTCCATCGGCGCAAATCAGAGCGGCATTATATCTGTTCAGGATCTGTCGAATATCAAGCCATTCCGGGAAGGTTCCGTTACCTAGAATAACACTGGTTGGCAGAACAGGATTTAAGGGAATGGTAGGTGTCAATTTCTGGATTCAGGATAATTTATTTAGGAAACCGGGCGTACTTTTCCAGATCGTTACGCAGTAAAGCGGAACGTAATTTCTCCAGCTCGATTTCAAAGTTAAATTTTTTTATTAGTCGGCTGACTTCCTGCTGATATTCACGGCTTCGGAAATATTTTATCAGATCTTTAGCGAACGGTAAAATCAGATTACCGGCCACCCAATCCAGCGGTTTCCCGTCTTTTTTATTGATGATGCAGTTGAAATGCGCCGCCCAGGCTACTAACCAGAAGGAATATTTGGAAAGCAGGTTTTTGCTGATGGCAAACATCAGAGCCTGGTTGAGAGGATTAACAAATACGAATTCTTTGCTGAACATGAAAGCGGTATGAAAATAGTGGGGCTTGTTGACAATACCTTCCAAGCGTACCCGACGGGTCATAATTATTAAAATTTCCATCAGACGGTCGCCGATCCCCAATCCGGGATAAATCTGTCCCGGCAATGGCGGCTTTTCTGCGGAAAAATTCTGGCGCGGATTTTGGAGTAGAAGCCATTCTACCTGGAGTACATTCGGATTCCGTCTAGGAAAAGATGGTAATATTCCTTCCTCAAAACAAAGCGGCCCCTGTTTTAGTACCAGCTCACAAATTTTATTATCGGCGGTGGCCTTACCTCCGTAAACGAATAGGCGATGAATGTGCGGATCGCAGGTATCGATGTCCAATGATAAATTTGTTAATCCACTCTTTTCGAGAATTGCATCCAAACCGAAAGCCTGGATGGCGTTCATGAGTCCCTGACGACTGAAAACACCCAGGAAAAATTGCGATTCGGATGATAATCTTCCGTCGGTAACGATATTATTGAGATTTAATTCGTCGTCTGTAATGCCCGATTGAATGTCGGCAATCGTCAATTTGCGGGCAATTTTGATATATTCCTTGCGAAAGCGAGTCATAATTAACGCCGTTAATCTAAATATATTTTCTTAATGAACAACCTGAATTTTTCCGTCACCGGCGGCGACGATTTGGCCGATTTTGGTGGCGGCGGAAACACCTGCCGAATGTAACTTTTGCAGAATCTCGTCGGAAAATTCTCTCGGAAGGGCAATTAAAAGACCGCCGGAAGTCTGAGCATCGCAAAGAATCACCTGTTCGGTCTTACTGATTTGGGTGTCCCAGAGCACATACGGATTGACGAATTCGCGATTGGCATCCGTACCGCCCGGAATGATCGCGCGCCGGATCATTTCTTTGACAAATGGTAGAACTGGTACCGCTGAAGTCGAAATCTGAGCCCGGACACGGCTACCAACCGTCATTTCGTGTAAATGACCGAGTAATCCGAAACCGGTGATGTCCGTACAGGCGTGAACTGGAAATTCCGCCATGACGGCGGCGGCTGAGGCATTCAGTTCGGTCATGGTGGTGACGAGATAGTTTTTCGTTTTCGCATCGATCAAACCGCGTTTCAGAGCCGTAGAAAGAATCCCGGTACCGATCGGTTTGGTCAGTATCAAGACATCACCCGATCGGGCTCCGGTATTGCGGATAACTTTTTCGGGATGAATCGAGCCGATCGCCACCAGGCCAAATTTGGGTTCGTTGTCTTCGACGGTATGACCTCCGAGTATGAAGATTCCGGCCTGAGCGGCAACAGCTTGAGCGCCTTTTAAAATTTGGGTTAGCACCTCGACCGGCAGACGTTTTTCCGGAAAAGCTACCACGTTTAATGCGAATAATGGTTTGGCGCCCATGGCGTAAATATCGCTGAGCGAATTTGCCGCGGCAATTCGCCCGAAATCATACGGTTCATCAACAATCGGAGTGAAAAAATCGACCGTCGCTACAATAGCCTGTTCATCATTGATTTTATAGATAGCGGCATCATCGGAAGCCGAAAAATCGACCAATACTCTTTCGGAAGTCTGCGGAATGATATCATGCAGGATTTTCTCAAGAGTCTGCGGGCGGATTTTACAGGCACATCCGAGACCATGCGTAAATTGCGTTAGGCGAACCGGTTCGGCCAAATCGGAAGTAATAGATATTTCTGGACCACCAGTCAAGCGGCGATAGGTTTCCTTTAAGGCTGTCACGGCAGTATCAATCTCGGTTTTGGTCGTCAGGCGTCCCAGCGAAAAGCGAATACTGCCCAGGATCCGTTCATCCGGCAGGCCGAGGGCTTTCAAAACGTGAGATGGCGTGATGCAGTCGGCATGACAGGCCGCTCCAGTCGAGGCGGCTATCTGCGTGAGTTCCGCCAGAAGTGTATTGGCATTTATACCGGGAAAGTAGATGTTGAAGGTATTGAGGAGTTTTTTCGACGGATTGCCGTTTAATTGAACTTCCGGAATTGCACTTTTTAAAACAGTATAAAATTTTTTACCAAGCGTGGTTTGTTCAGTGAGAATTTCAGCGGAATTCAGGCGGTAAATCTCAGCCGCTTTACCAAATCCGACAATTTCCAGAACGTTTTCGGTACCGGGACGCAGGCCACGTTCATGCCCGGCCCCGTGAATTAATTGAGCGATTTTAATTCCGGTCCGGAGAAATAGTGCGCCGACGCCTTTCGGGGCATACATTTTGTGCCCGGCGACCGAGAGCAGATCGACATCAAGTTCCTGAATATTAACCAACATTTTGCCAACGGCCTGGGCCGCATCGGTGTGTATCAGGATTTCGTGGGCGTGGGCAAGTTGGGCTATTTCGCGGATTGGCTGGATCGTGCCAGTCTCGTTATTAGCCAGCATGATCGTAATCAGAAAAGTATCAGGCTGTATTGCGGCTTCGACAGCCGTTAATTCCGCAATTCCGTCGCTGGCGACCGGTAAATAGGTGACATTAAAATTTTTCTTTTCCAGATAACGGCAGACTTCCAGTATGGATGGATGTTCAATCGCGCTGGTAATAATATGCCCGCCGGGATGTAATTCCGCCAGACCGAGTATGGCGAGATTATTGGATTCACTACCACCGCTGGTGAAGATGACTTCCTCCGGCTGGCAGTCAAGCAGTTCGGCAACCTGGCGGCGGGCAATCTCGATGACCTGCTTGCTTTTCTGACCGTATATATGACTGCTGGAGGGATTACCGAAGCCATTCTTTAGCCAGGGCAACATTGCCTCGACCACTTCCGGTAAAAGCGGAGTACTGGCGTTGTAATCGAAATAGATCGGTTTCATTTTTATTAAGATAGAAAATTAGTTAATTAATAGACTGAAATCCGCACTTTTCACCGAATGTGTCAGGGCGCCAATGGATATGACATCCACTCCGCTGGCGGCATAATCACGAATCGTTTCTAAGGTAATATTACCGGAAGCTTCGAATAAAATCCGGGGATAGGCACCCTCGTTCCGGGTGGCTTCGATCAGGCGCTGAATGTTAGCTGGATTGAAATGGTCAAACATGATGACGAGTTCGATATCGTCTGTGATTGTTTTGTAAATATCCACTACTTGGCGGAATTCGTCAGCGTTCGTGACTTCGACCTCGACAAAGCTCAAAGGCGGTTCAATAGCGGCGATCGCCTTTAAAGTGTTCCTCAGAGCCTGTGGATCACCGGATTTCTTGAGGATCGCCAGGTGATTTTCCTTCAGCATAGCCGCGTCAGAGAGATTCAGGCGATGGGTCAGTCCGCCGCCATACTGAAGCGCACTTTTATCGAGAGCGCCCCATAGTGTTTTACGGGTCGCCGCCACGAAACAAGGCAGACCGCCGATGGCCTGCGTGTACTGCGCGGTAATCGTGGCAATGCCGGATAAGCGTTGTAAAATGTTTAAAATAGTTCGCTCGAGTAGTAGAATTTGGCCACTCCGGCCATGGATTGTCAACACAATGTCATTATCTTTTACCTGGTCACCGTCAATAAATTTGGACTCACTTTTCAGGCCTTTACGGTTTAAAAAGGTCTGAATCTCCGCCAGGCCGGCGATTACCGCTGGTGATTTGGATTTGATAACGGCACGGCATTTTTGCCGAAAATATTGTGCCGGATGTTGACTGACATCACCACCGGTGCTATCCGTTGCCAGGAGGTTTTCAAATAAAGACAGTACCATCCGGCGGTAATTCTGATTGGTGACGCGTAACTCTTGCGAAGCATCGAAACAGCGTTTGATTTGCTCTGGGCGCGAATAATTCATGAGCAATAAATTTTCAGTTATTGAAACAGATCGTTTACATCGACAATATTGACGTTTTCAGGCTTAATATCCAGCGGGTAATTGAGCAATTGTTTATCTTCTTCCAGAACGGCTTTTGGTTTTGGAGTGGCGTATTGGATCGGGCTGGGAGTATTCGCAATCAAATCGTCACGCAGTTTTTCAGCCGCATTGGTAATGAACACGATTTGCAGGTTGTCGTATTGCAGATATTTGCGAATAGCGTTATTAACGTCATTGATGGTCATAGTTTCAAGAGCGGTATAGAATTTTTCAAGATGACTGCCCTGAATGCCATAAAAGCGATCGTCAATGGCGTAGCCCAAACGCATCATAGTCGTCGGTGCATAATGCAGAATATACTTGCGCAGGAAATTACGAGTGAGTTCGAATTGTTCCTGAGTTAATCCCTTTTCGATGAGATTACGCAGTTCGAGCATAGTTGTTCGTAACACGAAATGGCGGGTTGCATTCGGCACCGGTCGGATCCAGATTTCAAAAATTTGCTGATGTCGGGCGACGTTGACAGGTGGAAACTGCCGCCGACCGCCGTTGGGAAAATGTTCGATATAGCTATAATCGCCGTAATTGAGGCCGCGGGCTTCACGAATGACCTGATAAAGATGACTACTGGAATTGCGGTGTTCGCCGAACCAGGAATTGGCAACAGCCAGAGCGTACCATTCGGGATTGTCGCGAGTGATATCGATCGGAAATCCGATACTAAGTGCAGTAGCATCGGCGTTTTTCTCGATGATTGTAACCTCCAATCCCTGAATGTCATAAGGGACATTTTTGGGTGGTATATTTTCGGTGCCGGACGGAAGTCTGGACAGATCTTTTTTTAGTTTTGCCAGCAGGAGGTCATCATAACCACCACCTAATCCGATGACCACACTCCGACGGTTATACATCTTCCGGTAGAATTCGCGAATATCATTGATGGTAATACGCTTAACACTGTTGATTAATCCTTCGGGCAAGTGTCCGTAGCCAGTACCGTCGAAGATTTCGTTGTAAAGAATAGCTTTACCAAGTTCTTCGTCATTGGCATATTTCAGAATATTTTCGAGATAATTCAGGGCATTGCTTTTCAGGCGATTGAAATCATTTTCCTGAAAAGCCGGGTCGAGAATAGCATCGGTAAATAACGGATAATAGGCGGCGAGATTACTTTTATAGACTCGTCCGGAAATTACGGTCATTTCAGCCGATACCGAAGCGTTGTACTCAGCCGCGAGTGGAAAAAGTTTGCTGATAATTTCATCGTAGGAGTTTTTTTTAGTAGCTGCCTCACTTAGCATGTGAGCGGTCAGATAGGCTAAACCTTCTTTACCGGTTGGATCGTCCTGTGAACCGACTTTAAAGTAAATCCGGAAAGAGATTGTTGGATCCCCGGCTACCGGTAAGAGCACACATTGGGAGTCGTCGATTTTAGCGCCGCAACTTAATAAGAAAAAGCTTGTCATAAGTCCCCAGAATAGCAGGTAAGTAATGGTTTTCATGACTCGGCTCCTTTAAGGATGATTACGGTTCTTTTTGCGGGAACGCCGTAATGTTGAGCGGCTTCCTGGACATCGGTGGCGGTGACGTTCATGATTTCTGAATAAAGGCGATTAACAGTTTCGATACCTCCTGTGATGGCGATAAAATTAGCCAGATTACCGGCCACATGATCCGGAGTATCTAAATCCATCAAGAAGCTATATTTCAGGTGCATTTTAAGATTTTCCAACCGAGTGTCGTCCGTGGCTTCGGTCTTAAACTGTTCCATGGTCATATAAATCTGCTCGCGAACGTAATCCAGATCATCTTCAGATTTAACCATAGCGTAGATCTCGTTCAGTTTGGGATCACGATTTACGGAAAAATCGGCCGCGAGGAATTCAATTTTCTGTTCTTTTAATACCAGGCGCTTGTAGAGGTCGCTGTTTTCACCAAAAGCTAATTGCTCGAGTAGGAGACCGGCTACGTAGAGGCGATTGTTGGGATTATAGGCATCGCTTTTATAGGCTACCATCAGGATCGGAAGTGTCTTACCGGGATAGCTGACTTCGGCGACGCGTTCGGCAGTTTGGAGTGGTTCGGATTCAATCTGCGGAGGAACGTAGCCCGGTTGCCACTTGTCATAATATTTATGAATAAGTTGCAGAGTCGGAGCCGGTTCGATCTGACCAACGATCAGCAGAATGACATTTTCCGGACGGTAGTAATGTTTGAAAAAGGTCTGACTGTACTTATACATAGTCGGCATGGCTTTGACGTCGGCTTCGAAACCGATTGTGGTGTGCTTATAAGTATGCTTGTCGAACGCCATATAGTAGAGTTTTTCGTACAGGATGAACCATGGATTGACGCGGCCTTTCAGATACTCACCGTAAACCGCACCGGTTTCGGTCTTAAAATCCCTTTCATCGTATTGCAAGTTCATGAAACGGTCACTTTCCATTTCAATAATTTTTTCCAGATCAGTCGCGGCGAAATTGAGGTGATAACAGGTGTAATCGTCGGTCGTGTAGGCGTTGGCGTCCGCCCCCAATTCGGTCATAATGTTATCATACAGCAAACCGGGATACTTCTTGGTACCACGAAACATCATGTGTTCGAATAAATGAGCAAATCCGGTATGACCAGGTTCCCATTCATCGCGGCTACCGGTGCGGGTTATGGAATAATACGATACGATCCCGTTGCTTGCCATCGGAATCGTAATCACTTTCAAACCGTTCGGCAGAATTTCCTCATTGTATTTATAAGGAAAAATTGGTACCTCCGCCTGACCAATCAAACCCAAGCCCAGAATAAGACTCCCTCCGATCAATAATTCTTTTATCATAAGTCACTCCACATCAAAAAATCGAGCTTAATTTAATCAGATAAAAACTTTAAAAGGAATAATCGTGGTTAAAATTTTGAACTAAATTATGCCATGTAAAGGAAAATAGGTCAGATTGACAATTTATTCGACTGTGACTGATTTGGCGAGGTTGCGCGGTTTATCGACATTCAGATCTTTCAAGTCAGCGATATGATAGGCCAGCAGTTGCAGGGGGATGACATTGATAAGCGGCGAAAGGTCTTCAATAGTTTCCGGAACGATCATCAGATGGCTGGAAAGTTCCCGAAGGTGAAAGTTTTCATGATCAGTGATAGTCAGGATGATCCCATGGCGAGCTTTGACTTCCTGCATATTGCTAATGACTTTGTCGAATACGGCCCCTTTGGTGGCAATAAAAACAACCGGCATATCGTCATCGATCAGGGCAATCGGACCATGTTTCATTTCAGCGGCCGGATAGCCTTCGGCGTGAATATAGGAAATTTCCTTGAGTTTCAATGCGCCTTCCAGAGCAACCGGGTAGTTGATTCCACGTCCAAGATATAGAAAGTTATGATTCGAGCAATAAACCGCGGCAATTGCACGAAGCTCGTCGGAACGTTGAGCGACCTGCCAGATTTGTTCGGGAATCGCTTCGATCTTTTCCAGCAGGGTGGGATCGATAGATTCCCCGTTTTGTTGTTTAATGTAAAGTGCCAGCAGAAGCAGAGCGACAACCTGGCAGAGAAAGGCTTTGGTACTGGCAACCCCGATTTCCGGTCCGGCATGCAGATAGATGCCCGAATCGACTTCCCGAGCGATGGTAGAACCAACGACATTCACAATGCCAAAAGTCTGAGTGCCGGCCTCTTTGGCTTTTCGCAAGGCGGCCAGGGTATCGGCGGTTTCCCCGGACTGCGAAATCACGATCATCAGGACTTCGCTGTCGATCAGCGCCTGCCGGTAACGAAACTCGGAAGCGTAATCGACTTCGGTTGGGATACTAGTATATTTCTCAATCAAATTTTTACCTATCAGCGCGGAATGCCAGCTGGTACCGCAGGCGGCAATAATCACTCGTCGGATACGACTCAGATCAATATTTATCGATAGTTTAATCTGTCCGTTGGTAATACGACCGCGCAGAGTATTACGGATGGCTTCCGGTTGTTCGAAAATTTCCTTCAGCATGAAGTGCTTATAACCGCGTTTTTCGATCTGTTCAATATTCCAGCGGATTTCCTGAATATCATTGGTAATAGATTCACCGTCGAGATTCTGGAGGCGATAGTCATGTAAGCCGATGACGGCAATTTCATTGTCGTTCAGGTAGATAACTTTTTTAGTGTGTGGAATGATGGAAACAGCATCGGAAGCAACGATGGTTTCGTGTTTACCAAGACCGATGATAATCGGCGAACCACGTCGGGCGATCACGAGACGGTCCTCATCTTTATGTAAAACGGCTATTCCAAAGGTGCCCTCGATATTAGACAGAGCTTTGATAACCGCCGTTGCTAAATCGCCCTGATAGAATTTTTCAATCAGGTGAGCCAGCACTTCCGTGTCTGTCTCGGATTTGAAATGGTGGCCTTCCTTCACTAACATGTCTTTCAGACTGTGGAAATTCTCGATTATGCCATTATGTACGACAGCAATTTCAGCATTACAGGAGAGATGCGGATGAGCGTTGATTTCATTAGGGGCTCCATGAGTCGCCCAGCGGGTATGGGCAATACCGATCCTGGCTGAGATCTCGCGCTGTCCTAAGACTTTTTCAAGTTCGGTGATTCGGCCACTTTTTTTAATGACTTCCAGGTGATGGTTACTGGCTACACAAATCCCGGCGCTGTCATAACCTCGATATTCGAGTTTTTTAAGGCCTTCTACCAGTAATGGAACGGCTGATTTTTCACCGATATAGGCGACAATACCACACATTAAAATTTCCTCGTCTGATGATATAATTTATTGAATGGAACAATGACTGATTTTTATTGAAATTAGATTAAGATTCAGCTAACAAACTGGTGTCAAGGTTCCTCTGTGAAAATATGGTCTGAGCTATTCAAATTTGTAATTTCCTATTATCTGAAAATCATCACCTCGCAACGTAAGCAGAAAAGACTTTTTACTAATTATAATAGGAATTGGTCTGTTACAATTTATACTTTAAAAAAGCGTTAAGAAAATATGAATTGGAAATCAATTCTGCAAAATAAATATTGTATTTTGTATTCAATTTATAGGATATATCAATAGAAATGTTTGCATCTAACAAACTGATTGTAATTGTATTTACGTTGATACATGTCATCAATCCTTAATGTCTTTAAAATACACGGAGATTATTTAAATGCCAAGTTACCCTGGATTCAGCAACTCCAAAGCAGAATAACGACTACTATGAATACCAAAGCGGCTGACAGGATATAAATTGTCGTTCGGCCACCCGATGAGACACGTAGTTTTCTTTTTTTTCTCTTTTCCATATCCCTACCAGTAGATAGATATTTGCTTTAAACGACCCGGTCGTTAATTTAAGATTTAATTATCAATAAATCATTCTCATTTTTTGATAAATGGTTGGCGCAGAATTGCCAAATTAGAATCCAAGTAAATGCCAGTGCAATCCCGATCAGTATTCCGGCCAGGACATCGGTCGGATAGTGAACCCCAAGGTAAATTCGACTATAACCAATTAAGAAGACCAAACTGCCGAACAGGTATTTATAACGACGATAGAAAAAAATCAGGATAGTGACCGCCCCGGCGACGTTGGCGGCATGATTGGATGGAAAGCCATATTTTCCACCCTTTTTGGCGACGACCCGTACGTCACTCAGGGCATGCGAGGGGCGGATTCGTTTAAAAGCCGGTTTCAGGACTCTGGCGCACAGTGGATCGACTGTTGCTATTGTTAATATAATTAATACCGTTGCAATCCGACCTCTTTTTTTACCCAGCCAAAAGAGCAGTACGAGGCCGATTAGAATCGGAATCAACCAGATGGATTTACTGCTGATGAGTTGCATAAACCAATCGAGGACGGGATTGGTAAAATGTTGATTGATAAGTCGTAACAGCCAGAGGTCTATCTGATAAATTAATTGATGCAATTGCTTCTACTTAGTATTTAAGAATTCGGCTAATTAATCAACATCGGGAAATTTACTAAAAATTAGCGATAGCCCAAGTATTTATTGTAAAATACCGCGGTAACTAAACTGGCATTTGAATTAAGAGGTATTAATTACTAAATTCAGTCAGATATTTGGGTTTATTATAGGTATGAATTATGAGTAGTTTGATAATGTTGAAGTCAAAAATACATAATGCTCGAGTAACAGCCACGCAATTGGATTATGAAGGCAGTATCGAAATTGACGCAGAACTTATCCGCTTGGCAAATCTGCAAGTTTTTGAAAAAGTTCAGGTCTTAAATCTCAATTCCGGGGTCAGATTCGAGACCTACGTGATAGAGGGTTCGGCCGGTCACAGAGCCATCAGTTTAAATGGCGCGGCGGCCCGCCTGGTAGAGGTTGGTGATCGGATTATCATTTTAGCTTATGCAGTGGTAACACCGGACGAACTCGCCACCTGGCATCCGACGATTATCAGGCTCGATTCTAAAAATAATCCGCTTTAGTGATAAAAATCCGGATACTTGAAATCAGATTTAACTTCGATTCCTACCAATTTGAATGAAACATACCTGGAAGATCTGGTTATTAATCCTCCCCACGCTGGTTTTGTTAATATTGGTAATGGTAACGGATATTGCTTTTTATCGTTTTCCTTCCATAATTAACCTGTTTAGATTTGAGCGTGAGATCGCGATCTGGCTGATTTTTTTATCTCTATTGCCACTTATCAGGGATATTTTTAATCGCATTTCTTGGAGTCCTCAGCGTAGTCTGATTCTACATGCCGCCATGATAATCGGACTGGAACTAGTCCTGATTCTGCCACAGGTATTTCTTAAGAAATATCTGAATCTATGGGATAATAATCCACTTTTAGCCGAGTTTCCGTTTGTGTGGATAACGGTCTCAAGTTTAATCGCAGTTATATTTGTTGCCGGAATCATGTTCGATCTGCGGAATGTCAAAAATCTGATTCAGTATCACCGTCGTGGGAGTTCGCAATTAATTTTTAATCTGTTGATCGGTTTATTTTTATTGTCGGCCGTAGTTTACTTTGTCACTGAGAATCGTACGACTTTCCTGCCGACGACGATCCTGAATGAGCGGTTGAAGCCATTCCTATGGCCGATTGTGGGATTCTACGGAAGCGTATTTTTACTAAATGTCCGTTTCAAGCAATGGCTAATGGTGCTAAATCGCCGCCAGAAAATAATCGCCAGTGTAATTGGTTTGCTGGTTGCCGGTTCGGGAATTCTAATTTGTTTTTCACATTTGCTCAGGCCGGTCTATTCCTACAGTATTTCAGTAAAGGGTTTTACTTTAGCCGCGCTGACCTATTTAGTTTTTTTTAGTGTTATAGCAGAGGGAGCGTTACTATCGAGTTTGCCCGAGGCCGCCATGTTTGACCAGCTGACTCAGCAAATGGCTTTGATTGGCGGAATGGGACGTCTGGTACAGGCTGGCAGTAATCGCCAGCGTATTGCTGATTTTATTGTGAATTGTATGGTAAAGAGTACGCGTGCCGATTACGGCTGGATGGAATTAATCGATCCGCAAAGCGGAAAATTTAACCTCTTTACGACGTGTGAAATGCCAAACGCATTGACTGCCATTGATAAATTGCAGGAGATTCTGAGTCTGGTAGAATATATGAAGCCACCGAATAAGGCCCAGATTATCGATAATGTTTTAAAAGATTCACGTACCCTGAAAATGCACCGGTTAACGCTACCCTGGCGCTCGTTGATTGCATTACCGATTCTCAGTGATGGAAATCTGGTCGCAATTATTTATCTCGCCAAGGAAGAAACTTACGGCTTCAGTCCGGGAGACGAGCAAGCCCTGGAGCCTCTGCTTATCCAGGCTGGGATTAACCTTGAAAGATCTTTAATGAAATCATAAATGCCTGGCTACCAACCTGAAAAATGGTAGACGAACCAGGCATTTAAAGTTTACTAGTAATGGTTTAAAAGTCGCCCACTCAGGTTTCTATGAGTGGTTTGACGATATATATCAGCGGTTCTTCTTCGAGATTAAGTCGGATGGGATTCTTGATTTTATTGCCGTCGGCATCAATCAGAATTTCAACTACGGGTCGGACTGGTCGCAAGCTATTAACCGATAGTACCCGGGCGATTTCATCGGTACTTAGTTTCACCATACTTCCGACGGGGAACATAGAAACTCCATTGATCAGAGCGCGGATGATCTTGGCATGGAATTGCTTGCCGCGCGACTCGATTATTTTCTGAATCGCGTTGTAAGTTATAAAACCCTCCCGGTAAGCGCGGCCGTGCACCAAGGCCTCAAACACATCGGCTAATCCAACAATTTTAGCAAATTCAATGATTTTATCACTGGTCAGACCCTGGGGATAGCCCGAACCATCTTCGCGTTCCTGTTCCTGTAGGACGACATCGACGATATAGGGGTAATCGGATTTCAGATGTTTGACCATTTCATAACCGTAATTTGGATGTTGTTTAATGATTGCGAATTCGCTCGCGGTCAATTTGCCATGTTTAAAAATGATATTGTTAGGAACGTTGATCATTCCTATGTCATGAAGTAGAGCGGCTATCCCGAGTCGAAGGAGTTTTTCGCGATCGTATTTCAGACCGATGCCGACTTTAAGGGCGAAAATCGCAACATTAACAGAGTGCGAGACAATCCAGGTGGCATAACGTTTCCGTTGAATGGCTTTCAGGAATAAAAATTCGCTTGAGGTAACCGATTCATATACTGAGAGGATATATTTATCCAGGGACTTTGGCTCTATGGGTTTCTTATCTTTGATGCTCTGAACGATATTTCCGATTACGCGGTGTAATTCCATATAAAGTTGATTAACCGCCGTTTCATCTTGCGATTGAATCGCTTTCAGTTCGCTTTCAGAAGGCATACTGGATTTGGACGGACTGATTTGGGGAAAATCGGCCGGTGTGCGAGCCAATTCAGGACCGCGCTTCGAATCGGAGGATGCCTTTGGTGCGGTTTGAGAGCCGCCTAAATTTTCGGTGATCGCCTTTTTAATGGCTTCCAGACCACTGAAACCGTCAAATGCACTTTCCTTCTTAGAAGGATGCTCGGTTTTAGATTTTTCCTCATTAGGTAATTCCTGAAAACTCTTCAGGACATCTTGCATCCGTGCCATGGATTATCTTTCGGAGTCAATAATTCCCTTGATTATGCTGTTATCAATTGAATCCAGGTGTTTTCCAAAACCAATAACTAAGCTTAAATCGCAGATATTATTGATAATTCGGGGTGTACCCTGCGTATATTTATATATTTCATCGATCGCCGAATCGGTAAAAACCATATCAGTTCGGCCGGCGATCTTCAGACGGTATTCGATGTAGGCTTTGGTTTCTTCAGGATTGAAGCGTTTCAGATGAAAACGAACTGCTACCCGTTGATTTAGTTGCGGTATATTTTTGACCATATCATTTAATTCCGGCTGACCGACCAGAAAAAGGGTGATCAGGAAACGATCATTAAGCTGGAAATTTAATAATAAACGTAGTTCTTCAAAGGTTTCATAGTCGGCAATCGCCTGGGCTTCGTCAACAATAATAATCGTATGCCTTTTTTCGCGAACGTTCTGGAACAGGAAATCATTCAGAACATGCAACATTTCTATACGCGAGGGGGATTCGTTATTGATCTCAAACTGGTAGAGGATTTCCTGAATCAATTCAGTGGCACTCCAACGCGGATTGGTCAGATAGGCAATTTTAAACTGACCTTGGGATAGTTCCGAAATGATCGTATGCATTAGCAGGGTCTTGCCGCACCCGTATTCGCCGGTCAGCAGAGCCGCACCTTTGGAACTTTGAATCGCGTACAGCAAACGAAAAAGCGCCTCATCATGCTGTTTTTGAATGGAATAAAAATTTCGGATCTGGAGAATTCTCAAAAGGCTTTTCTTTTATTTTCCAATAATCCAGATACATCGTTCAAATGTAATATATCATATTCTTTTAAGAAATAGTTTTTTTGGTTGACTCGCGTTTCAGTTCGATTCGATCTTCAAATAGCATCAGACTGATAATTAAAGAGAATAATATCATTGCAATCAGAATAGCAATAGCAGCTTCTTGCTGGTTGCCCTGTTTTAGAAGTAATGCTAACAGGCCCATCACGATCGTGATTATCCAGATTATCAAGACACTGTTACCGGAAGTAAATCCTATATTCAGTAAGCGGTGATGGAAATGGTCGTTGCCAGCATATTCAAGCCATTGTCGAAAGGACTTGACTTTACCATCTTTGATTCTGGTAATAGTAGTCATTATCATATCAGCTATTGGCACACCCAGAAGGAGGATCGGAATAGCCAAATCGACACTTTTATTAATTCCCCACGTGCCATAGATACTCAAGGTCGCCAGCATGAATCCTATAAAGGTACTGCCAGCGTCTCCTAGAAATATTAGGGCGCGTTTATTGAATCTGAAATTATATGGCAAAAAACCGGCAATCGCTCCTAATAATATTAGACCAACTAAGGCCATAAATTTGTCGGCTACCATGATGGTGGCAATAACTGTGTAAAAAAATAAAATCAGAATCGCCACTCCGGCCGCCAAACCGTCCAAACCGTCAAGGCAATTATATGCGTTGGTAATTCCCAGAATCCATAAAAATGTCAACGTAATCGAGAAAATTTGCCCTACAACGTGATTGGGAAAGAAAGACAAAACAATACCGTATTTTATTAAAATTACCGTGGCCACAATCTGGGCACAAAATTTTATTAGTGCCGGGACGTGTTTAATATCATCAATTATTCCGATTAAGGCGATAATACTGCTGGCATAAAAAAGTCCCCTAAATTCACGCGGCGGTTCGGTTACCAAGTTGAGTGTAACAATGAATGTGATGAAAATAGCAATCCCGCCTGTCCGGGGTGTTATCCTTTGATGAATATGGCGCCCGCCTGGTCTATCGGTAATGCCCATGATCATACCGATTTTATAAAAAATGGGTATAAGCCCAAAGGTCATCAGACCGGTCAGCAGTAAATAGTATATTCGTGATAAGTCATGATCGAACATCCAGATTTTGGCGGTGTACGGTAGCAAAAGCGCAACTACGAATGGCAGAACCAAGAGACGAAATAGAGTCCTATTACTGTTTTTCATTTTTCAAAAACTCGTTTTAATGTTTCAGCAACCTGGCCACACTCTTCGGCAGTCATAGCCGGGAACACCGGGATTGAGAAGTGTTCTTTCCAGGCTTTTTCGGTCTGGGGCAGGGATTCAGAATTTGTATACATATGCAGAGGACGATAAACCGGATGACGAAAACGCACTCCCATCTTCTCCGCCAAAGCGATACAGTCATTCGCCGCCTTATTCGGATGAGATGTAATGCAACGATAATTATTCGATTTCAGGGAAGAATCAATCAGAGGAAGCAGAAATTCTATACCGGACACCTTGCGGTAATGTTGAATTATTTCGGCACGTTGGGATGCAAAATCCGAGTATTTTTTAATCTGCTCGATCGCGATCGCCGCATTTAGATCGGTCATTTTGGCATTAAACCGCGGTCGTAAGTCGTCTTTTTCGTCATATTCGCGTAAGTCGTGCATGGTTTCGTTTAATTGTGCCGAATCGGTTAAAATAGCCCCGCCTTCGCCGGCTCCAATGACCTTAGTCGCATAAAAGGAGAGCACACTAATCGTCCCAAAATGACCAGCCGGTTGACCGTCGATCGTGGCTCCATAAGCCTGGGCGATGTCCTCGATGACCGGGATCCCGTAAGTCATTATTTCTTTTATGTATCCGGGTTGGCCGAACATATGGGGGAAGATGATGACTTTAGTGCGTGCGGTTATTTTTGATTTGACCGATGGCGATGCCAGGTTATAGGTTTCGGATTCTATATCAGCATAAATTGGCAGTGCGCCGACCGCCTCGACGGCCTGCCATAGGGCCGCACAGGTGTAAGAGGGAATGATGACCTCGTCCCCGGCCTTAATCTGTAAAGCTTTCAAAGCCAGAATCAGACCAGCTGTGCCCGATGACACCGCACAGGCATGACGTCGGTCAAGGTTTTTTACCAGGATCTGCTCAAGTAAACGGACCTGCTTACCCTGTGCGATATATCCGCTTTGAATCACGGCGGTGGTAGCTTCGATCTCTTCTTGACCGAAAGATAGGCGATAGTGCGGAATCATATATTGATAAATAAGCGCAGTGAATAAAAAGCCTCGGCGCAGGCAACCCGCGCCTGGACACCCCGGAAATGCGCACTGGACTCGGCCACCTGAATAATTGATAAATTCGCAATGTTGGTACGGTTGATTTGAGAGGTGTGAGCCCGCAAAGCCCGTAATTTAATAGCAAGAAATTCGGTGCCTATATCCACGAAAACATTGGGCATGAAGTTTTGAGTGGTAGGCGTTTCATAAAACAACACATTTCGGATATATCGGGTGGCGGAATTGGTAATAGCCGCCATATTGCGGTGATCCTGATGAGTGTCGTCGTGATAATTGACCAGAATCATATCTGGATTGACTTGGTGAATATCTTTTTCGACGGCCGCGATTGAATGTCGGTCTATCGAAATTTCAGTATCACTATAACCGCCCCAATAGACCTCGCTAATACCAAGAATATTGGCGGAATTTTCTTGTTCACGGCGTCGGGTCTCGCGATCGCCTCCGGCGGCACCATCGGTGGCAATGAAAATGTAGACTTTATGCCCTTTAGCGTTGAATTTAGCCAGACTGGCGCCGCATCCGATTTCGATATCATCCGGATGTGGACCGATGGCTAAGATATTCATCTTTTTTACGAACTGGGTCATGGAATTCCCCCTATAATGATTGAATTGGTTCGCGGTCCTTCATTGAAAATCAGATCAAGAATGGACATGAACGGCAGGAAATCAGGCGTTAACTGACGATAAACCGGATGCTCGAACGATTGAAATCTTAATTCAATCCCATTCTCTGGAAACAACTCCGTGTTTAGGTAATCATGACCACCAGCACCAGATAAGTAGATATTGGCGCCAACCGATCTCGTGGCGGTTATCAGGCGTTCATCGGCACTTATAGCGGGCTTATCATTAAGTTCCGGCATTTCCGAAGCGATCAGGGTTGGTGTGGTAATCCCGATCAGTGACATTATCAAACGGATTGAAGCAATGTTGAATTGGGCTAGATTTTGCCAGATGTTCTGATAAAGTGCGGCGATCCTCTCGAAATATTGTTTGAAAAATGGAGCACGGCCGTAGTATGTATGCAGAGTCTGCAGATGTTTTTTTTGCCAATCGACAGTGTGGTTGATTTCAACGATATTAATATTCTGACCAAAGTGGTGAATGACCGGGACTGTTAACCACAACCAGCCATTCGGTGTGCGGATTTTATTGCGGTTTTGCCATTCATTCTTCTTGAACTGGACATTGTCGAGAAAAATGAAGACATCGGCCTGCATTATCTTGGCAAAATAACCCAGCCAGGGATAGGTTTGCGGTTGATGAATGGCACAGATCATTAAATTTTCTTGATTTTTGCTGACAATTGCATTAGTTTGAGTTCGTTGATAAAATTAACATACGGAATGGAGAATAAATGGGTACTATAATTAAAGGTTGTATCGTTGTCGGTGTCATTTCATTGATCATGGGTCTGGTATCTCGTCTGACCATGAAGCCTTTTTTCGTCGAGGCTCAGGCTTATTTGCAATTTGCACAATTTTGCTTCTTGGCCGCCATCACTTTTTTACTTTATAAAATAGCCTACAAGACCGAAGACTAACCATTCAAGCCACTATTTACTGACGAAAATCGGATTGCTAGCAAGGGTCGGCCATGTCTCTCCACCATATATTCGGTAATAGTACATTTTATCCGGGATCGGCGATTCGTCGACATACCATTCATCTAGAGTGGTATCGAATGGGAATTTTTTAATCAATTCGTCATTACGATACAGCATAATCGTCTCCGGTTTGTTCAACCGGTTTATTGCCCTCAGGCGAAGATGAATGACTGCCGGCGGGTGTATATTTGTCAGTGTCTCTCCGATAAAGGCACTATGTCCGGTGTGCATATCATAAACAGAAAAATCGTCGATGACAATTTGATTGCCAATAAAGCCGCGCGTTGCATACATCCGCCCGGCGCGCATGGCTTCATAGATTCCCGCTCTTGAGCGCTCCTTGACGAACAAGAAAGTCAGGGTTTCGGAGACATTATTAAGTACGTTGGATTCCTCGAAATCGAGTTCGCCGACCGCCCAGATCGGTTTACTCCGCAAGTTACCACAGTATTCGGTCAGAGCCATATCCCACAGCCCGCCCGGCCTGCCGACGGTGTTCATGCCTTCCCAGAAAATTGCAAAGCCGGTATAATCGTGCGTTTCCATGATACGCTGTGGATAGGCATCGGTAGAAATAGTTATCGTCTGGTTCATAAATGGGACCTTGACCTTACGATTTTCATTATGAGTGACTTCGGGATGCGCCCAAAAGACCAGACCATTATGGGTATTGACATAATCGATTAATTCCTGGTACGGACCACTACCAGCTTCATGTTTGTAGGGTGTATATTTACGTGGTAAAAATGGGTATTGCGCGTACAAAATTAGACCAAATAAAACTGCCAGGATAAAGGCCGGAAATGAGAAACGTAATCGCCGGTGGTGATGATGAAGATGAGCGATATCCTCTAATTTATGCTTCCGCCTGAAAACAAATACTAAAGATAACAGAAATAGCAGAAAATAGAGTGCTATCAGGGCAAAATGAGTTATATTCTCGGCAACATATTTAATGATTTTTCCGGTGGGTTTGCCATAGCCGATATTATGATTAGCGAGCGATGGTAATTGATCGAATATATTGGCGTTTTCGAAGCCGAAAACAAGTAAATGAGTATGCCAATCCTTCAAGCGCATGTTTTCAAGCATTGGTGAACCTTCCCAGCGGTAATAAGGTACTGCCTCAATGCCGGGAATTAGAATTAAACCCGGATAAGCCGCATCAATGGCATTAATTTCATCGATGTATTTTTGGGCACCGTACTTGTGAATTGAATTTTCTTCAATTGAAAATTTTAAAAAATCCTCAAATGGTCGGATGCCATAGGAAACCTTCATATTGTCATGATCGGTAATGATGCCGACATCCAGTCGGTTACGGGCAATTATATCCGCCAGCTCCGGAATGGAGTATTTTCCACCGCTGACTTGCGAGTCGAAATGCATGCCGACACGCAGTAAAATATATCCCGGTCGGGGTTGTGAAAAACCAGGCGTAGCCAGCGTCATCACAATACTAATCGCGCTTAAAATTATGGCGGAGATTTTAAACCAATATATTCGTTTTACAGGTTTGATAAGCATAAATAACTCGCTTAATATAATTATCAATCGTGAAATATTCAGCCTTTTTCCGATTTATTAAGCCTATCTCACGTCGTCGTTCCGGATCGCCGGCGATAATTTGAATAGCATTCGCCAGAGCCGCGGCATTATCCGAATCGACTAGGAGACCGTTTCGGCCATCTTGAACCAGCTCCGGAGTGCCCCCAACACGCGTGCCGATAATTGGCAAGCCGCAGGCCATCGCCTCGACAATGACATTACCGAATCCCTCATTTAGAGAGGTAAACACGAAGATATCGGAGAGTGACATAATTTCCGGAATATCGGCTCGATAACCGAGGAATTCGACATTACTCAATCCCAAATCGCCGGCCAAGTTTTCATTATACTGCCGATCTGGACCGTCACCTACAATCCGATATTTAAACATTGTCCGGGTAGGTTTCAGAATGGCCGCCGCCTGGAGCAGTAAAGGTAAATTTTTCACCGGTACGATGCGGCCGATCCAGCAGATGCGAAGGAAGCCGTCTTCCGGTTTGTGAATAGATTTTTGGTCATAAATCGTAAAAAACGGTTCCAAATCGACTCCACCGGAAGTGACGTAAAATTTCCCGGGCGGACCGATGCGTTCGCGAATGTGGTCCTGCCGTCCGATCTCAGTTAGATTTAACACCCGATCACAACAATGAGCGGCAAATTTTTCCAAAACAATAAAGCATTTTGAAATAAAGCGGTTATAGTAGCCGTAAAAAATATGACCGTGGGTGGAATGCAGAATTTTAGGGACTTTGGCCAGACGACCCGCAAAGCGTCCGATGAACCCCGCTTTCGAGGTATTGGTATGTAAAATATCCGGCCGATACTTTAATATCAGGCGATAAATCTGAATGAAAGCCAGAATATCGAAAAATACGGAAGGTTCGCGCGCTAAGGCTCTCAGAAAATACAGCTGGAAGCCATTGTTCCGGGCATAATCTGCCAGATCAAGCGACGGTTCGATTGTCTTGCCGGAAATCAGCAGAACCGCATAGCCGTTTTTCACTAAACCGGCCGATAATTTTAAAGTAACATCTGCAGATCCGCCCTGATCCAGCCGGGTGATTATCTGCATTACTTTTGGTGGGCGGGATTGGGTGTTAATCGGTTGCCTCAACAATAGTCTCGATTTTTTTGAGAATCGCCGGTCTGATTTGGGCATGCGGAGGAATCAAAAGCAAATGCTCGGCCAGGTAAGTCGCGTGGGGAAAATTGTCATAAGTACACGGATTTAATTCCGGGAAAATATGATGCAGGGGTTTCTCGTACATCCGGGTGGTTTCAATGCCGGCGCTGAGCAATTTCTCCTGCAGACGCTGACGCCGTCCAAGATCATGAACGAGCACCGGGAATTGATTGAAAGCCGCCACTGCATCGGGCAGAATCGCCGGTGTGGTGAAACCCGGTCGTCCGGCAAATATCCGCATCAATGCCAGACCATTTTCAACGCGACGTTTAGTGAGTCGCTCAATATTTTGCCAGAGGGCTTTGCCGAGTGCGGCTTGCATATCGGTGTATGCAAATGAGTCGAAATGAGTGTGCAGAGTGGTGTATTTGAATTTGGCAAGAATAGGCGCCAGCGCCGTATAGCCGAGCGGTCGCACCGCCAGCGACAGGCCGAGGAATCTCAACCACATCAGGAATTCCGCTTTGTAGCTGACGGGCGGCAGGTTTGCCGCCAATTTCTTGAGCAGAGCAGTGTCGCCGGGTTCTTTCCAGACAATGATACCGCCGGCTAAAGTCGAAACGTTTTTTCCGCGGTTGAGTGAATAGAATCCAAAGGGCGCGATAGATCCGGTATGTTTACCACTGATAGTTGAGCCTAGTGAAGAAGCCGCATCCTCGATTACAAAAATCTCCCGACCTTTAACGGCTTCCACGATTGGCGCTATATCGATCGGCAGACCGAACATGTGTACCGGCATGATAGCCAGTGTTTGCGGAGTAACAGCAATCAAGATTTTGCGAATGTCAATGTTGAAAGTGGCCGGATCGGTATCAACCAGCACGGCATTCAGTCCGGCGGCGCGAATCGGCACGAGTAAAGAAGGGGCGGTGTAAGCCGGTAGGATAATCTCGTCGCGTTTATCGGAAGTGCGGATTTTTTTGAATAATTCTAAGAGTAAAAAACAAGCTGTCGTGCCGGAATTGACCAGGATTAGATTCTCAACGTCGAGATATTTCCTGAGTGTTTGACTAAAACCGGTTTGAGATTTGTCGCTTTCGAATAGACCCAGGATAGCCCGGGCTATCTCGCTGAGATTATAGGGCGTTCCGGCGGTTGGCATGCGTAAAATATTCAAATCATTTATCCCAAATGGTTAAATATCCCAGCGGAAAGCCAGGCAGAGGTGAGGGGATCGCAATTCGCTTAGTTTTATTAATATTTAACTTTTGCACGAGCGGTTGAAATTCACGCCAGTGGTGACCGTGAGTGGTCAATCGTCCGGTCATTGAATTTAGCCGGTACTGGAACCACAGGTAAGGATTGCGGTTATTGCGATAATCGAAAACAATGCGGCCTTCGTTTTTACAAACGCGATGTAATTCTGTCAGAAGCAGTTCGATGTGTGCGAAAGGGTGTATATTGATAAGAGTATTTAGGCAGAAAACGGCCTCGAATTGCGCATCTGCGAACGGCAGTCGATAGCCATTCCCGATTAAAAGACGTGCGGCCGGAGCGTGGTTATCCTTAAAAAGCGTGCAGGCTTCGTAAATCGCCCGGCGATCGAAATCCAATCCAAAGGCCATGGCTCTACTCTCAGAGTGAGCGTAGTATTCGAGCAGAAACAGACCATTGCCACAACCAATGTCAAGGAAACGACCCTTGATCTGATGAGTAATCGGTAAAGCCGCGGCGCGTACGCGCACGGAAGTCGCCGTCTGAAAAGCCGCCGCCCGGGTCTGATGCTGGAGATCGAGATCACTCATAGAATTTTTATAATTTCTCCTCTGATAGTTTTCCAATCGAAAAAGTGGCGGGCACGTTGCAGACCAAATTGCCCGAATTGCTCTGTTAGAGTCTGATTTTTGAGAAGGGCTACAAGTGTATTTTTCACAGCGCTTGGATCAGTGGCATCGATAATGAATCCGGAACGGCCGTGCTCGACGGCCGAAGCCACTCCGCCGAAATCACCGGCAATGACTGGTTTGCCGCAGGCGGCCGCTTCCAGAAAGACGATCCCAAAACCTTCGTAGTCACCGCGCAAGCGCGGATCGTCCGCCGTCTGGCGATTTAGCAAGATAAAAATATCACACAGATTATAAAATTTTGGTAATCCAGGATCGTCAATATATCCGCAGAAAATCACCTGATCGGCGACGTTCAGATCTTTGCTTAATTGTCTGAGGCGCGCCTCTTCGCGTCCGCGACCGACGACCAGGTAGATGAGCTCAGGAAATTGAGAAGCTAAGTTCGCTACGGCGCGGATGACGACGTCGTGTCCTTTGCGTTCGTCAAGGCGAGCGACGGTTAAAAGAACCTTTTTTCCGGTCAAATTGTATTTTTCAATCAGCGCCGGGTCTTTGTCAGCCGGCTTAAAATGATTGGTATCGACGCCCGGTGTAATTATTCGAAATTTTTGAGATGACGGAAATAACGCCAGAAATTCATCACGGGTGAAATCGCTGTTCGGAACAATCCACTCGGCGTGCCGAAGAAAAGTCTTGATTAATTTGGACAATAAGCGACTGCGGCCAAATCGGAAAGTCTCCGAGCCGTAAACGTAAATGACATACGGAACGCCGAACAGTTTGTTCATCAACCACCCGGTGAATCCGGATGACAGTACCTGGCCGCAGTGAATTTTACGGAAATGGTATTTGCGCTGTAAAACCGACGTCCAGAAAGCGTAAAGTAAACCCTTAAAAAATTTGGCATAGATCGCATCACCGGTTGGAATACGCCTCCGGATTGTATTTAGTAAAAAATTTCGGTCAAATTGTTCCCAATCGTTATCTTTCGGACAAAGGATGTAGTTCTTTTCTTTGGGTAATAGTCGCCAGATTTGATAGAAATAGGTTGCAATACCACTCACGACTGGGGGAAAGTCACCTGGAATTAAAAGCGTGTTTTGACTAAACATCTTGCTCACTGAGGGTTAAATAACCAATCAGATAACCGCTTAAGTAAAACACCAGGCTCAACCAATAGAACACCCGACAAGTTATAATTGTTTTTAGGAGGCGCCAAATATAGCTGATGATTCTCGTTATTAATGATCTTTTAGCGGTAACTTCAGCACCGTGTTTGGTGGCCAATTCGACTACGAATTCGGGATAGAACTTATTGACATAAGCCGCCATTTTACCATTCCGGTAAAATTGCCTGATAAATTTTTTAAAAGTCGATGGCGGCAGATGATGGATGAATAGATCCGGCAATACCACCACCCGATAGCCAGCCTGGCGGATTTCTCGGCGCAGATAAGGATCCAGTCCGCGCGGGATCAATTCATTTTCTCCACCAATTTTCAGGAATACTTCACGTGGAATTATACAACAGGGATGTTCCGCCAGATCGCTGTCGGTAATTTCGGAAACAAGCGGCGCAGTGCGGCGGGGTAGTTCGCGCATTACGCGGCGTACAAACCAGCCGGCATCGTCCGGAACCAGATTAGCTACTCCGGCCATACCGATTTCGGGATGAGTTTCCATTTGAAACAGCATTTTTTCCAGCAGATCGTCGGAACCCAGACGCGTGTCGTCATCGAAGATGACTAAATATTTTCCGGTGGCTATAGAGGCGCCGCAGTTGATCGCCCGTCCCTGGCGGGTATCGCCGATGATCAGGATGATTTCAAAATCACGAAAAGTCTGACGCTCGATCTGAGCCATTAGGCCGGATAAAAAATCCTGTCGTGAGACGCCCATGGTAGGAATGATGATGCTGATCGCGGGCGTAGTAACATTCTCCGGGCGATGAATTTCGACCTGACCTTCCGAGGTACCTTTCGGATATTTGACGAACGTACGAGGGGTATTGCCAGTAAAAGTCTTGATTACCAATCTAAGCTCAGGAATCAAAAGATCATATTGTATTTAAACATGCCAAAAATTGGAGAAATGGATAGCAAGAATCAAGATAAAAAGATAAATAGTTATAGAATCAAAAGAATGTCATATAAGCCGAAAGTAAGTCGACTCATTTATATTTCTTGTTTTCTCGGAAACCAAACAATCATTTTTCCGACTCCCCGGTTCGACCACAGATAGTAGGGAATCAGAATTAATTGCTGGTGATCGATGCGACCTTTCAAGATGTTCACATTTTCAGATAAGACAGTACCTTTTTCAATATTTAGACGGAACTCATCCGGAATACTAATTTCCGAAATCCGATCGTTATCGACTTCTTCTGCACAGTAAACGATGGGCCCACATTCGAGGGCGATTTTATTGACATCGTTGGCTACTTTGGGTTGCGCTACAACCTTGCGAACCGCCATTGGCAGTATCAGTTCAATTTTATCACCCCGCGTCCACTTCCGGTTTATTTCAATGTAGCCTCGGTTGAACCTGATTTTCTGATCCTGGCCATTTACGAGCAGGCGTACTGTCTCGGGATTATTGTCGATATAGGAATATAAATCACCCGGAACCGCATCATTGCGAGCCCAACCTGGGACTCGTAGTTTTAGAGTAAAATTCATATTTTTTTCAGGGTTTATTGCGATGTTTATTTTTCCGTTCCAGGGATAATCAGTCTGCTGGATCAATTCGATTTTCTTTTTATTAATCTCAGTATGAGCCTGACTGGAGATGTAGAGATTGAGGTAGATATTGTCGGCGATCGTCGCATAAATCAGTTCGGGAACTGAGGGCAGGAAGCGGATAATGTTGGTGGGACAGCAGGAGCAGTCAAACCACGGCTGGCGGGTACAGGCGCCCTGGTTAAAGGCATATTTTCCATCTGATTCCAGCGGGTTTGGATAGAAGAATTTTTTACCATCCAGCGCGATTCCCGAAATTAGTCCGTTATAGAGGGTGCGTTCGATAATGTCATAATATTGCGATTCTCCGGTCAATAGAAACAGGCGCTGATTCCAGTAAACACTACCAATCGCGGCGCAGGTTTCATTATAAGCCGTTAGATTGGGAAGTTCGTAATTATCACCAAAAGCTTCGCCGTCGTGGCGCGCACCCACGCCTCCGGTCAGGTACATTTTTTTGGTAACGATATTTTCCCAGATTTTCAGAATTGCATTGAGATAGACCGAATCCTGATAGATAGCCGCGATGTCCGTCATACCGGCGTACATATATTCGGCCCGTACGGCGTGTCCAACTGCTTCAGTTTGTTTTGTAACTGGTAGATGATCCTGACTGTAATCTCCGTATAGCTGATGAGAAGTACTATCGCCGCGCTGTTCGAGAAAGAACTTAGCCAGCTCTAAATACTTTTCGTTTTTAGTTATCTGATAGAGTTTAATCAGACCGGTTTCAACGATCTGATGTCCCGGTGGTACCCGCAATTTATCCGGACCGAAGCTGGCTACCAGCAGATCGGCATTTTTCAGGGCAATATCCAGAAAATTTCGTTGGTCGGTCGCCCGATAATGCGCGGCCGCGGCTTCGAATAGATGACCGCTGTTATATAGTTCATGATTGGATTCTTCGTATTCCCAGCGATTCGGCGAAGGATGAGCCCACCAGGCCGGTGGATGCAGGCGGTCGATCGTAAACCAGGTGGTGAGGTAACCATCTGGTTCCTGTCCGATTTTGATAATGGCGATGACAGAATCCAGATAAGCCTCGAGGACTGGATTCGGGTGACTTATCAGTGAAAGGGAAACGCCTTCGATAATTTTATATAAATCGGTATCGTCAAACGGCATTTTACCTCTCACAAGTCCTTTTTTCCGGCCGCCGGCGATCAGGAAATTTTCCATTCGTCCTTCCTCGGCACATTTTTGAAAGGCATATTGAATGGTATTATCCTGAATGACTTTAATTTTCGGCAACCAGAAGTTGTCATTGATCTCGACATTTTTGATGTCGATAGCCGCGATGGGATAATCGGCATAATGAGATCGTTTTTCGGAGCACCGCCAGGTCGCAGTGATTAGTAACAGGTAAATAATTATACTGCGTTTGTTCATTTTAGCCTCATAGAGAGATTCCGGATAATTTCACACTGCGACTATAAAAGCCCGGAGAGTTAGTCGCTAATTACGAAGGAGCTCTGATCGCACCTCCGTAAAGTATTAGAAATAAACAAGAATAACTTTAGCCAATAATGAAATGCTTCAGACCTTCCAGGACGAAGAAAACCGGCCAGATGATGGCTTTTAAAAAGCCCAGCACTCCCACCCAGAATCCGGTCGCCTGGCTGAGGTAAAAAATGGCCGCGCCGATAAAGCCCAGACCGTAAATAGCCCCTCCAGTGGAATTGCATGACTGAAATTCTTTGCTCATTTTGTCCTCCTTTTTATCGATTTTTATACCGATAGAAAATAATATTTTTTTTAAATATTAAAAATAATAAAAGAGTCTCTAACAACCCGAGTCAGGTTTTTGTGTTACTCTATGACCCGATTAGCCCGTGCGATGACATTCTCGGGGATCGTCAAACCCTGAATTCGGGCGGCCGGAAGATTAAGCGTGACTTTAGCGCCGGTCATGTATTGAATCGGAATGTCGTCTAGCATAGCACCGCGCAGAATGCCCGGAATTATTTTACCGGCGGCATAGCCGGCTTCATAAAAATCCCAACCAACTCCGACGGCCGCGCCCCGTTCGGTCTCGGTAGCCTGATTGCAGAATAACGGCCGCTTCGTCTGATTGGCGGCTTTCACAATAGCTTCGAAACCGAGATTAGTCAAATTATCGGAAATCTGGTAAATCGCGTCAATGGGTTTGCCTACCAAGGCCTTAGCGGCATCCGCCAGATCGCTGGTGGTATTGACCGAAACAGCGACGACTTGAATGCCGTTGCTCGCGGCCACCGATTTGAGACACTCCAGATAATATTCAGAGTTGATTTCAGACGGAGTGTACAACGTTCCAATGACCTTCACCTGCGGCATCAGTTCGAGTAGTAACGCGATAGTTACATTGAATGGTGAGCGGGTGGCAATCCCGGTGACATTCGGCAAATGATCGGTTGCCGAACGTCCGGCGCCAGCCAGGATGGGATTAGCTACGCCGGTGAAGACAATCGGGATCTCATTGGTCAGATTAAGGCAATTCTGCAGATTAGGAGTCGCCAGACAACAGATCAGGTCAATCCGTCCGGTACTGAAATTACGAGCAATGGCATTGACGGTTGGGAAATCGCCCTGCGCGTTTTGGATGATAATTTTGATATTTTGATCGTCGACATATCCGGAGTCGCGTAAACAGTCTAACAAACCCCGCCGGGTTTCGGCATTCATCGGCGATTCATTAAACTCGGCGATGCCGATGGTCAACTGCCGTTCGGTCTTGCCGCAGTTGATATAAAATAATGCGAACAAACCAGGTATTAGAAATAGAATAGTTTTACCGAAATTCATGAAGTGCGTTCCTTTAGAAATTATACGTCGCCGGTTAAAATTTTATAAAACAATTTTTCAATGTCAGTCGCTAATTCCGGATCTTGCTTAATTAGAAATTCAATATAGCGGGCGCCGCCTTCGTAGAAAGTAATTCGATGGAAAGGCTTTTGTAACCCATAGTGATTTTCCGTGAAATTAAGCCGGCACCTGATCTGATTTTCGATATAGCGTGCCAAACCTTCTTTCCATTCCTGCCAGGCCAGATATTCGAAATCATCCTGACTTAAAATCTGCTTCAATTGCTGACGGTATTTAATGACCGTAGAATGATTATTTTCTTGCAGAGCCTTCAGGAATGAGGCATAAATTTCGCTGAACTGGCTGTCGGCATAGGGGAAAGAGTAGTTTATTTCCCAGCTGTAATCCTGGCGGGCAAAGGCTTTCCGGGCTATTTCTAGATTTGCTTTTAGGGTTCGTTCGCAGGTCTCCCATTGATAACAATGCACAAATTCGTGGAAAATGGTAACGTAATCCGCGGGATCTGCAAAGATTTCACCTGAAACCACGCAAGCTATTTTATTTCCATAACAATCAAGCGGAAAAGCGGCCCGGACCCCTTTGGGAATGGGCATTGGGGTAGGAGCTTTTTTAACGAAAATATACCTTTGCCCCGCTGAATCGATATCAAAGATGAAAAACTGTTCATTTTCAACGATGGCTATCGGATATACAGTATAAAGCAGGAGATAAACAGGCACAATCCTGTCACGGACCGTGAGCACCTGTTGTAATCCGGTAAGGTATTTCCGGCTCGCTTCTTCAGATGATATCTCCTGACAAAGTGCCACTGAACTTAGAATAGCTGTTACCACAATCGTGATTTTAGCGGTTTTCATTTATCCCTTGTTCGTATCAATTTAATAATTTATATAGTCTAAAAATATTCTGCGAGCTTTATCCCGAAATCTGTCACGATCGACGTTTTTAAGGTCATAAATCTATTCAATAGGGCTTACGCAATTCTGCCGACCCATTAACAGACAGATCGAGTGGCAGGAAAAAATTATTCATTTTTTGGATTTAAATATTTTTGGAGATCAATCTTATCCTGATTATTCAATAAGTCCAATATAAATTTAAGTTGAAAGTAACCGTAAGTATTTGGTTCCCGGGATAACATTTGATGGTTCGCATTAAAATATTCTTCCTCAGTCATATTCCCGCAGTCAATATGCGGTAATATCTTCAAGACCTCTGGGATTGTTTCTTGGAGGTAATTGATTTTCTCCTGATTTTCACTTTTACTGCCTAAAAACGCCACGGCAAATTCATTAGCGGCGCGTTCATTCTCGTAGGGTTGCAGATAAATATTCTGACTGCGCAAAATAAAATGTCCTAATTCATGCGGGATAAAAAACCAATTAAATAGTGAAATAAACAATTGTTCAGCATCTTTTCCTTGCCAGGTTTTAAATAATTCCTTTTGTTCATTGGGGATTTCATCCCAATAAGGTAAGATCACACATTTAGTTGTTTTATCATATCTTATCAAAACCGGATCTGTTTGAATTTTATAGCACTGCAAGTACGGTGGATTGAATCCCATTTCTTTGATAAATAAATTAAAATCCGCAATGATTTTCCTTACATCGGATTCCAATTTTACTTTTGAGTCGTAGGGTTCAAAAGGACTTGTCCCGGTAGCAGGGAAATTACTAACCAGAAAAGTAGTAAAAAGAAAATAAAGGAATAATGTTCTCATCATATTTTCGGTTTTAGTGAAGTGGCATAAAATCAGTCATTAAGAGATGTTTTGGGTATTTTCAGCTCACGGTTGCGCTTTCCATTCCCGGCAATCCAGAGAACTACGTACGGCCTGTAATTCTGGTGAACCTGCTCCATATTTGAAAAAGGCATTCCGCAATCGCGGATAACAATCCTTATATTTCATCATCATGTGGTCATCTTCGGCGATGAAAAGTTCGTAATTTTTGAAATATATAGCGAGTTCGATGCCGACCTGGTAAGGCGTCATATAATCGTATCTCCCGGCCTGATAGAAAACTTCCGTGTCGATTTTCCGGAATTGTTTCAATGCCGGTGGCGGGAGCGGCTGAACCTTCTTCTGTTCGACCAACTGCACGACAGGTTCACTCAAATCCCGCAAACAGAAATAGATTGGATCAATATACTCCGGCGGATCACCCAGTAAATAGAATCCATCACACTGCAGGGGACTCATCACAATTCCTAATCCCATTTGTTTCCAAATGGTCGATTGCGAATTTTTCATAATCGAATAATCTAACCCCTGCTTCAGATAAACATTGTAGGAACTCATATCATTATTACTCAGCTCATTGATAATAGTGAGATAAATCGAATCCGGTTTATCGACAGTGAAGCGAATCCGGTACAGCATCCAAAGCAGATTCAGGGGCGGAACGGTTTGCTTGTTCAACAGTTCATTTAGTTTATCTGGTAAAGTCGGATCGGCGGCCTTGAGGGCTTCGTTGAAACTGCGCGACTCGGGATAATCGAGCTGTTTCATGATAATAGGATTCGGGGCGCACTGCAGGTAAGCCCGTTGGATATATTTTCCGTATTTGGCGAGATATTCCTGGGCGATATATCCGCCGCCCGAGCGCGCAAAGATAAAGACCCGGCTTTCCGGGTGGTCCCGGAAAAGATCGCGCCGCACCCATTCGATATCCTCAATCATTTGTCTCGATGAAAAAAGATTGTAGACCTTTTCCCAATCGATGGTTCCGTCAGGTCTATTGGCATCGATATAGGAGTATTTTCGTCCGCGTATTTCTATATAGACCAGATTGAACGTCGGGTCGAATTGCGCCCATTGCGCTAGTTCGTCGACTCCGTCGGCATATCCGTAACTCTGTTGTTGATCGCTGAGCCAGAAGATCGTCGGCTGGTCGAATTTGAAATTCGAACTCAGTTCATAATAAAGTGAAAAGGTATCTTTATTTTTATCAAAGTGATCGACCGGAACAGAGATATTTCGATGATAAAAGTCTTCCGCCGGGTAACGATGCTCTTGTGCGTACAGAGCACAGTTTATAAGGAGTGTCATGACTACAACGAGGGCTTGGGATCGCATAGATATCATCTCCATTTTAAATTCAGTATTATCAAAGGATCGCATTTCCAGTTAAATATTTATGAAAACGAATCGGTAACTTTGATTTAGCAGGCGAATTTTAGTTGTCACTCCTATTAGGGCCTCGTTTATGACGCTATTATGCAGGCGGGAAATGTTCGATCAAGATACCCAAAAGATGGAGCGCCTGCCTGCCAGCAATTAGCGGTATTAACTGTTAATAGAAGGTATTTATAATTTTTTCTTCAGATAAACCATGTCAATGAGTTGTATTCCGTCTTCAAACATGGGGTGGTCATAATTGTCTGTAAAAAAATTCTTTACACGAAATGATTTTTTAAATCCACAACTTTCATAAAATGATATGATTGCTGGCGTGTCGCCGGTTCCGACAAGCATTGTTTTGTAGTCGTTTTTGAAGAAATCAGAAATGTAATTTATCAATGCTCTGCCGTACCCTTGACCTTGATATTTCTCATAAGTTGCTATGTTTTTCAACTCGCAGGTTTCGCTATTTATCGGCACCACAACGCAAACACTTTTCAAATCATCGTCATATAACGCAAACAAGTCTCCGCTCGGCAGATACTTGTCAATCATATTTTCCTGCTCGTCTGCCAACAACAATAAGTCAAGGAACTGTTTCTTGTTTTCGATGATTTTTTCTATTTTCACCATAGCTCTGTTGTTTCCGAATTTGCCAATTATATCATCGGTTGTATCGCCCCCGCATTACTGGTAACGGTTCACTGCAACTGACGTTAGCGAAGTGCCCGCAGAGCCGGAGCAGAGGCTGAGGAGCGCGCTAGCGCGATGCAGCAGTTGTGCAGCATGTTAGGTGCAGTTGTGGTAAATATAGGTCTTATTTTATTTTGACAAAACTATACCAATTCGAAATAACCAAGGTATAAAACCAAGAAGAAAAACCAATCCTATATATGGACCTATTGTAGGTATAAACATCCCAAAGGCTATTATATTAGTAATAATACCAAGTAATGCAATTGATCTCGAATAGATATGACTTTTTAACATAAGAAACGAAAATAATAAGAATGATATATCTCCAAATAATAAGTGAAGGTAATATGAAGTTCCTTTAAATTGATCAATTAATATATTTCCATTTATAATAAAAACTATCTTTTCAATATCATTCGTAGAGGTAGCAAGTTTTTTACTTAAAGTGAATATCTCAATAATTGGTCTTGCATGTATTATAAGAATAACACCAATTATTCCTGACACTAATGCAAAAAACGTCATGGGTTCATTAGAAATCTTTAATGAAGTATACAAGGTTATTATGATCGGTAAAGTAAAAAGCACTGCTAATAAATACAAAAAATCTAAACTCAATAGTCCAGCAAATGTATTATCTTGAACCATTTTCAGTATATTATCTGGAAAAATAGGATAAAAAAAGAAAGAAATAATTGAAAATATTATCATTAGTACTGTTAAAAAAGAAAAAACACCTCCAAGTTTATAAAGAGTTTTATAATTTTTTTCTGCTAAAGTATTTTCAAACATCTTAATTCTCCTATATTTACCACAATTGCACCTAACGGTTGAGTGTAGCAGCAGTAAGGGGTTGCGGGTTACTTCCCCTGTCCACCGAGACAGAATTTTATTCGGGGCAGAATGCTGGAATTACCTCTGAAACCCTTATTGCATATAACCTTTGTTATCAAATGCATTTATTTCAATCATTTAAAGATTTTTGTTTTAACACATCAATAATTTTTGCAGAAGTCCAGAATATTACACAATCGCCTTTGTACCATGACATGAAGAAGAAGTATTTTCCATCTGGTGAAACTTGCGGGCAAAGACCGTAATTGATTCGTTCAATTTCCACAGGCAAATCCCAATTTCCGTCTTTACTACGGAAACAAACATATAGTTGCTGCATTCCGCCTTTATCCCTGCTAAAAATTAAATAACTCTCATCAGGAGCAATAAAGGGAGTGGTTTCGCTCAAGCTATCCAGATTAATCATATTGTTCAGTCTATCAGGCTTTTGATATTTACCGTTTATAAATTTTGAGCAGTAAATATCTTCAACACCTGTATTACGGGAAGTGAAATACAAATTTCCATTAGAAGCTACCGATACCTGCCAGTGCAGTTCATGGGAATTTAATTCTTCACCAAGCGGCTGCGGCTCTCCCCATCCGTCTGATTTTCTTTCGGCAAACCATATATTCTCTTTTTCCTCTTTTTGGTAAGAAAGCTTTCTTTTTGAAAGGAAAAATATTTTTTTACCATCGGGGGAAATACATGGATCGCGAAAATCATTCAACTTTGATGAAAGCCTGATCTCAGACGTGGCAGACCAAACTCCATTTTCCATCTTCATCATCGAAATCGTATTCCTGCCCTGCATTTTGTAATAGACTTCTTTACCGTCCGGAGTAAAAACCGGAGTAGTATGATAATTGGAAGAGGGTAAAATACCGCGTGCGAATATTTCAAGTGAATCCCCCGGTGGTTTTTGTCCAAGATATTCACCTGTCAATATGGTGGAATCCTTTGAACTTACTTCCTTGTCCGGTGCTTTCGCAGGCACGATGTTTATGAATAACACAATTAATAATACGATTCTTTTTACAGTTTTCATTGTTTTTCTTTTAATGTGTTTGGTAACGAGTGGCCGCTAAACACAGCAAAGGTCAAGCCTCTGATCAGAACCACAAACGCCTGTTTTGTTGTGTTTTAGCGGCATGTTGGGCGTCGTATTTTTTTTATCATTTATTATAATTTTCGAAAATGAATTGTAACCCTTTTGTAAAAGCATACGGAAATATACTTCGATGGTTTTCTTCTTCAGGAATAACTGATTTGAATCTCAAATCCTGATAATTACTTTGCTTCATTAACTCAATAAATCTACTGGTTGTATTAACCATTTTTTCGCTTTCATCTTCCCCTGTTGCTAAAAAAATGGAAGCATTCATCTCTTTATGATTTTTTGTAAAGGCTTTCTCATATTCAAATATAACATCATTAGAAAACCAAAACGAGGGACTAACAATAATGTAATTTTTAAAAATTTCAAAATGGTTAAAAAGAGTATATCCACAAAAAAATCCTCCAATAGAATGTCCCACAATCGTAATGTCGTCAACACGAGTTCGATAATTATTTTTTACAAATGGAATTAATTCTTGTTTGAAAAATTCAATAAAGTTTTCAATCCCTCCAGTATTGAGTCCGTTAATATCTGAAGGAGGAGTATAGTCTCTCATTCTGGTTTTATAATAATAATCCTCATCATCAGATTCATAAGCAATTCCTACAAGAATAACATTAGGAATATCACCATTCTTAATTAATCTTCTTGTAATATAAGTAACACAACCGAAATTGTATTCAGCATCCAGAACGAAAACAATCGGATAATGTATAGTATCATTGTAGTAATCTACCGGAATAAATATATCTATTTCATAATTTTCATTAGTGAACTGTGATTTTAACTTTCTGCATTCAGTATTTTTTATTGAAACTTCTGGATATTTATTATTATTCATGCTGTCTTTAGCGAGTTCACTTATAAGTGGTCTTAATTCATTTTCACTATCTTTTTTTAAGGTATCCTTACAACTAAGTATTGTAATTACGCATAAAAATAATAATGTAAAAAATGAAGTCTTTATTAACATATTGTTTTGCATTCCTAAAGAATTTATAGGTTTATTACCATCCGTTTTCCAAAAGAATATGACGCACAACGGACGGCGGTATGGCCAGTAAGGGATTGTCCCGCAAGGGAAGCCTTCGGCTTGGGTCATTTCCTATCAATCTACACGAAACTTAATCAGAGGTACAACGCTCGAATAACCACTTAAATCCTAATGTTTTATACCGCTTGTTAGCCGCCGGCATTTTTTTTTAGAAACTAACAAGTCATTCAAAGTAATTATTTCGCTGCCATTTTTTTCGTAATAATTCAGCATTTCGTCAATTTTCCTTTTATCATAACTCGTAATACAATCTGATAAGACTGTAACTTTGTAATTTTCCTTGCACATATTAAATACGGTTGATTTCACACAGGCAATGGCATCCGCTCCCGTAATGAAAAATTCGCTTATTTCATTTTTTTTGATAAAGTCTGCGAACTCTTCGCTGGTCAATGCGTTGCCTTTGGATTTTTCAAAAATGTTTTTGGAAACTAATTTCATGTCCGAAACTAATTCAGACCCACGAGTATTGGGTTTGAAAGTCCTTGTGCCGTCAGATAAGTTATAATGCCTTATGTAAACGACATGAATTTTATTTTCCACTGCAAAATCTATTGCCCGATTAACATTTTCAATGATTTCTTTGTAGTTTTTGGTAATGTCATTTTGAATGTCAATTACCACTAAAGCCTTTTTCTGCATGAGATTTCCTTCATTTATTTTTATGTTTTACTTCAATTTTCTATTTCGTACGAGGAAAACGTGATGCGAGAACCAAAGCCCCGCAAACCACTGAACCCCAACTGTTTTATATTGTGTGTTGTGTGCTGCGCATTATTGTTTTCCATTATTATTTTGCTTTTGGTTGATTTATAATTTCTATTCCATTAAAATCTTCTAACTGTGAAATAAAACCCCAACCGAAACTCTTTTCTGAAATTTCTAAAATCAATTCATTCTCACCTTTTTCTAATTGAAGTTCTATCATCTGATGTTTATCTAAAACATAGCCTCTATCTTCATATTTTTCTGATTCATGAAAGCTATTATCCCCAGTAAAGATATTTTCAGTATTTAGGTATATTCTTATTTTATCACTATAGCCAAAATACAATTTCTTTTTTTGTGTCTTTTTTGAAATTATTATCACTTTTGCTAATACAGTGTTTTTCGTTTCAGATAAATTAAAATACCTGTTAAGGTTCATTAAATAATTTTCTTCGGTATTTATATTTTGCCATTTACTTACGATGCTTTCATTTAAAAATGGTTTTTCAATTTTGAAATTGTAGTTATCATATGGTTCAGAAATCAGCCAATTTGAAATGTACGTTTTTTTAGAAGCAGTTGCTGGTTCGGGTTTAAAAGATAAAACTGTATCAAGGTTTGTCACCTTAAGATTTGCAAAATAAGCAGGATGATAACTACAAACACCAATATTTCCAGAAGAATAATCATGTTTTAATTTCACTGACATTACTTGTATTGGATTATTATCCAGATAGACTGTTGCTGAGTCACCCACAACATGGATTTTTACATGAAACCATTCTCTTGTAGGAATATATGCAACAGCTTGATATGCAATACCGTTATAAAGTTGCCATGTTGCTGACCTGTTAAAAATTGGATCATATTGTACAGCATCCCATTTTCCACTTGTATGGGGTTGGAAATAAATATATTCAAAATTATTTAAAGATGTAATCCTAAATACAATCCCTAAATATGCTCTGTCTGACGGCGAATATAAATCACACTCAATAGTTCCATTTTGAAAATCCAGTCCGTCCAAATAAGCAATTCCTGTTCCTTTAGGAATAAATGTTGTCAATATTGAATCAAATTCTGTTATTTCTGAGCCAATAGTTTTCCAGTCTTTAGATGTGAAATCGATATTTATCGCTTCCTTTTGTGCTAGGCAAATGCTTGAAATTATTGTAAAAAGCAAAATCAGTTTTATTTTTTTCATCTTTCCGTTTTGTTTAATGATAATCATGTCGTTCTCCGGTGTTAGAGGCAGGCATTATTTGATTCTTTTTCCGATATAAAATACATATCCATAATATGCTTTGTATTTGTAAAATAACTCTGCCTCATATTGCTGATAGGCTATGAATTGTTCTGCGGATTCATTGCCTTTAAACTTTTCCAGAAAAGACTCTTTCATTTGGGGTTGCTGAGCATAATAGTCTGTCCAACATTTTTCGGGGACAACAAAAGTAGCGACCGGAAGATAACCTGCTTTTTGTATTTGCGCTATCTTATTTGGAATTGTATCTATTTCGGAATAGGCTTTTTGCCAAAAATCCTGAATTTCGGCGGGTCGCTCTTCGGTAAACCAAGTATTTTCTGTAACTGCGAGATATCCGCCCTGTTTCAGAAATTTTCGCCACTCGTTTAATCCACGTTCAAATCCAATGTTATAAATCGCACCTTCCGACCAAATCAAGTCCAATTCTTCTTCTTGAAACGAAAGATTTTCCATATTGCCGACAACACCTTTCACTCTATTTTGAAGATTTTGGTTTTGGGCGTTTTGGTTAAATTGCTTGACATAATCAGAACATAAGTCAACACCGATAATTTCGCTCGCGGTGTTTTGTGCCAACACCATTGTTTGACCGCCTGTTCCACAACCAATATCGGCAATTTTAGATTTTTCGGTAAGACCCTCTATAAAACTCAATGCTTTAAGTGTTATTTCGGGACTCCCTGGTCCTTGCCGATCTGTGTTTGAAAAGTATTCACGAATAATATTCAAGTCAAATTCCCAGATTGTTTCTTTTTCGTGGTTCATATCAGTCTTAATTAATATTATTCCTTTTTAATTCGCAGGTGTGTTATCTGCTTGCCTCTAACGTTCGCGTATATGACCCGTTGCGTTTACAAAAAGGTACGTATCTAGATGCACCAGCGCTAAACAAAGCTTGACTCAATTTTTCTGTTTTATAGTATTTATGGACGTTCGCACAGGCGCACAGCCAGCAATGGGTTATATACGCTGTTAGCGTTTCGTGCATTATTGAATATGCTTTAATCTGTTTGTGTGCTTTAATATGCATGCGCTTTGCCTGTTTAAGGCATTAAAACCTAATAATTATTTGGTAGCATTTTCTTTACCCGATCATTTCTCAACAGATAGGCGTTTTTAGGCGTCTTCCAAAAGGCAATTCTCATCCTTTGTATATTCCTGAAACGAAACGGGTAGGTAATCCTGTTATTCGAATCAGATGTAGGTTTATTCTGCACATGCATGTGTAAGTGTGGTAAAGAACTATTACCTGAGTTCCCCACAGAACCAATATAGGTTCCGGCAGCAATACTATCGCCAGTTTTCACTGCAATACTTGCTTTCTTTAAATGTCCGAAGTAAACATACTTCTCATCACCTATATCAAGAATTACATAATTCCCTCCAATATTGACCGTATCGGGTTGGAACATCAGATCGCTTTCGAGACTGTCCACTACTTGTGTCACAATGGCATCAACTGGAGAAAAAACAGGTTCATTATAAGAATAGAAATCTTTAACTGATTCTTCGTTTTCTGTATAAAAACGATTATCAGAACCCAACTTCAGGAAATCAATAGCATACCTGTTTTTGAGGTGTGAATTTGTTTCTGAGCTTGCTCCGGCATGGCCAGCCATCCATACTCCATTGAAGGGTAATTCCAAAACTACGCATTCTTTTACAGGGGGGAACGGATATGTTTTCAAGAAAACCGAAAAAAAATAGCACGATATTGCAACAGATAAAATAACAAGGAATCCAAACGATATTTTCCTGATGAATCTTCCTTTATTGAGTTTTGCAGAAATCGAAAAACAAGAGTAAATCTCCATAATCGTCCATAAACCAAAAAAGATAATAAAGAAATACCGCGTAAAATCTCTTACAGTTGAAGAACCTAGGAAAACAACAAAAAAGTAATATACAATACCTGGAAAAATAAATAACAGCGATAGGGCACATATTATTTTCAAGATCTTAAAATAGATACCAACTTCATTGTACCATATCGGGACTCTTATACTTTTCCTTGTGATAAGTCTGACTAACCTTAATAAAGTAATGATAAGGAATAATAGGCCAATTATGCCTAAAGCAATGTTCAGAATCATTTCGAGTTTGTTAAACATTTTTTTTCTCTTTTAATATTTCATTTTTTAACATTCTTTTCATTATCAAATTATCTATTTATTTTATAGCATGAACGCTAACGGACGGCGGTATGTGCAAGTTGGCACAGCATCGAGGTGGCGCGAGTTTTTGCACTCGTGTTGGTGTGTTGAATTTTTCGTTTCGTTACAAGGCTGTCGTGGTTTACAAAAACCATGACACCAGAGTGGAAGTCCCCGCGGTAGCGGGGCAGCCCACACCAGGCTGCCCAGATCTGTCATGGTGGCTACAAAGTTGTCCTGGTGTGTAAGGCAGTGGCATATATCGACCTGTTAGGCAAAGTTGATTAACTTGTTGATTCATCAATACTTCTAAGAAAGCTTGTAAAACTAGGGATTCTTGTCTGTAATGCTTCATCACAACAGAACAATGTATAGTCCAAGTAAGAACATATTGAATAAGAATCTGAGGCTCTTTTCCTATAAGTTCTACCAATTAGATGCCAAATCTGATTAATTATTTGAGATGGATGGGGGTAATCCTCAATAGAGTCTGTAATGGTATTTAGTTTTAATTCTGTGTTGATCAGGTCGGTAGTTAGCCTGGGATTCATTTTAGCAAAGTGGTTATAATCAGCGATAAACCAAGCTTCAATTTCCATTATAGCAATAACTTGAGTAAGTTGATTATAGAACTCAAAGCCACTAAATACTTCTTGAAAAGCATTTTGTAATAATGGTAATGAATCTCTTTCATGTGGAAAAAGGTCCCTTAGCCCATATATATGAGTAAAACCGCTTTTGTTAATCAAGGATTCAGACCTTTCAAGAATTGCGCCATTTACATTCCCGTCTCCTGTTACATCAAATATTAGGAAACTAAGATTAATATTTGCATTATTATAATGAGCTTTTGTGATTAATGTCGCTTTATCCTCAATTATTTGGTAAGATTCAACATTAAAATATGGATGTGTAAAATAGTTATCAAGAAGGGTTTCTAAGAAGATTCTTTCTGTTTGCCCTTCAACAAAAAATGCAATTTTGATCATTAGTTCTTTGAAACTGTAAACTTTTGTTGTAGAAAGTCGAAATTATTTAGACCAGAAAGAATGTATTTTTCAAAGTCTTCTTTATTATTTGTGTAATTGACTGATTTAACTATGTGGCCTTTCCTAGTTAAGAAATTTATATTTTTTATATCAACAGTATTAATAAGAAATCTATCGTTAGAAGTGATTATAATTTGAAATTCAGCTGCTAAAGATTTCTTGATTAAAAGTTTGGTCAACTTGATTGATCTATCGTAATCAAGACCCTCTCCTAGATCGTCAATTATTAATGTTCCAACCTGCTTTTTGGTATTCAGTAAATATTCAATTAGGACTACTAAACATAAGGCTCTATACATGCCTTGCGACATAATACCTTGTTCAGTAGTACATTTTAAATCTGTTTCCTTTAATCTTACTACAAATATATTTTGGATACCAGGCTGTTGCAATCCAATTGAATCAATTTTATCGGTAGGATAACCAATTTGGTTAAGGTCATCAATGATCTTTTTAATGATTTCTTTATTGTTTTGAAGTTCATGAACTATAAAAGGTACTGCTGAAAGGTCTGAGAATTGCTCATTCGGGTTAGTGGGTATAGATATCTGATTATTCTTTATTCCAGAAAAGGAGTATCCTTTTATTCCCTGTGCCCAATTTATAAAGTCTTCCAAATAAGGATAGTGCAATAAATCACGTCTTACATTGAATGTCAACTCATTGGCTGGAGGAGTGTATTGATGCCATAAATTCTCACTTTTTGAAAAAATCTTTCCACCCTTATTTGTCCTTTCAAGGACTAAACTATTGTTTTCCCATATTTTCTCACATACAATCTTATTTTTATTAATCTTTAGATCAAATTTATACTGTGTAGATTCGTCCTTAATAAATTGTAAGGACCAGTTCCCATCTAATTTTGCTTTAGCTGAAAGTATTTTACCAAGATTAGAAATAATGTTAGTGAGTCTTGTCTTTCCTGTTGCATTAAGACCTACAATAACATTCTGTTTTGTAAGAACTACATCTTTAATTTCCCAATAATTGGGATCATTCTTATGTTCGAAGTAATTAATTCTTGATAGAATCATTGTTTTTTATTTCAAATTTAATAAATAGTCTGTACTTATCAATTTTGCCTAACATATTTTTCACGCAATAATATCGCATATAAAAGATTAAATGTCCAGATTAAAAACGTGATAACTTGATATTAAAGGGGTATTGATATGAAGCGAGCCGAACTATCGACCAGATTCCAGCGCGAGTTGTCCCTCCGGAGATCAAGACCCTTTTCGTGAAAATCAATAACCTGAAACATAAGACCATCTTAATGACCATTTATGCCTGCGGTTTGCGAATTTCCGAAGCCGTCAATTTGCGGGTCAGCGACCTAGATTCGGAAAGGATGTTGGTGCGGGTCGCGCAGGGTAAGGGACGCAAAGACCGCCAGGTGATTCTGCCGGCAAATCTGCTGACTGTTCTCCGATGCTATTGCCATGAATATCATCCGGATAATTTTTTGTTCGAGGGCGCGGAAGGCAGTCAATATTCCGTACGCAATATTCAGGCGATTTTCAGGCGGGCTGTCAAACGGGCAGGCATTCGCAAGAAGGTTTCGGTTCATTCTCTGCGCCATAGTTTTGCCACCCTTTTACTGGATCAGGGTACGGATATCCGCTATATCCAGGACCTGCTCGGGCATAAGCATCTTTCCTCAACCCAGATTTACACTCATATCAGCAATTATAATCTGCAGAAAATCAAAAGCCCGTTCGATGCAAATGAGTTTCACTCATTCGTTTAAATCATTGCCGTAAATCGTGCTCGAATAATTGCAGATCGACCGCTTCGCCAAGTATTTTATGTCCGGTCTGGCTCGGGTGCAGGTAATCGCCGTCATGCAATCCGTCTATGATTGTCGAAGGTTCCGCTGGGTCACGCAGGGCTTGATCGAAGTCGATCACCGCATCGAAGCGGCCGCTGGTGCGAATCCATTCGTTGACAATGTCGCGTGCTTTCTCATGATAGTCGGTATAGTAGAATGATTTTCCAATCGGAGTAATAGTCGCGCCATAGACCAGCAGACCGGCGGCATGGGCTTTATCAATAATCTGCCCGTAAGCCGCGATCAGGTTACTGGCAATCTGGATTGCCGTTGCGTTATCGGGAGTAAGGTAAATTTTATCGCTGGTCGTTATAAAATGATTTTATCTTCTATTCTTTAGGAGGAGCGGCTAATTCCGTTACGGTTTGAATTCCTAATGATACTTGCGGCAGAATACCGAGTTTGATATAGATCGGGCGGACGGCTTTTCGCAGTTCGGGGAGTTTACGCACAAAGTAAAGAGCACCGGCCAGGCACGCGATCCCGCCAACCAATAAAGTATTGGGTGCTCCGATACTACTCGCTAATCCTCCCGCCAGAAAGCTGCCAAAAGGGGCTGTGCCCATGAATGCCATGGTATAGAAGCTCATTACACGACCGCGTTTATCTTCGTCGACAATCGTCTGCAAAATAGTATTACTGGAAGCCATCTGTAGCATCATTCCCAGACCGATCAGTACCATCAGAACCAGAGAAAGAGCTATAAAGCGGGAAAAAGAAAATGCCAGTAGTCCCAGACCGAAAATGCTGGTGGCCAAAGGAATAATTTTACCAAGTCCCAAAACCTTTTTACGCGAGGCCAGATAAAGAGCACCGGTCAGAGCGCCCAAGCCCGATGCGCCCATCAGGAAACCAAATGTGTGCGAGCCGCCCCCCAGAATTTCTTTGGCAAAAACCGGCATCAGTACGGCATATGGCATTCCCATCAGACTGACCAGAGCGAGTAAGAGAATGATGTATTTAATCGGCGCAAAACCAAAAGTATAATTAATTCCTTCCCGCAATTCTTTTAAGACCCGGCTTTTAGATTTGTCGATCGTTATGGGTTTTATTTTCATAAAAAGCAGGGATGCAATTACAAAAAGATAACTTAGGCCGTTAATGAGAAAACAGATTCCCTCGCCGGTAAAAGCGATCAACATACCGGCAATGGAAGGCCCTAATAATCTGGCACCGTTGACCATCGAAGAATTAAGCGCAATCGCGTTCCCCAGGTCTTCTTTTTTCTCGACCATTTGAACCACGAAGGCTTGCCGCGAAGGAGTGTCGAAAGCATTAATACAACCCAGTAAGGCACTGAGCAGAACGATGTGCCAGACTTTGATTATTCCCAGGAAGAAGAGAATGGCCAGAATTAAGGCCTGAATCATAGCGGCAATTTGGGTAAAGATTAAAATACGGTAACGATTCCAGCGATCAGTTAAAACTCCGGCCAGGGGAGCGATTAAAAATGTCGGTATTTGGGCGGCAAAACCAACCAGGCCTAGTAAAAACGCGGAATCGGTCAGTTTATATACCAGCCACGGAGTGGCGATTCTTTGAATCCAGGTCCCGATTAACGAGAGACTTTGCCCACCGAAAAACAGGCGATAGTTGCGATATTTGAGGGACCGAAAAGTGCTTCTAAATCCTCTCGATATGTTAGTAAAATATTTTTCGGGTTTTGTTTTCATTGTCAATTAACTTTCTTTTACAGGCTATATATCAAGATACTAATCATACTGTATTTTATTTCAGTTCTGATTTTATCAATAATAAGCAGGGGCTTTTATGTGGATTTGTAGTATTTGTTCAATTCGACCTTTATCTTTCTCGTTTGCTTTTTGTAATAGCTGAATCAGATCATATAAAGTCAGGTCATATCTGGTTTTTCCGGTTCCGGTCAAAAAACAATCGCAGGTGCTTTGAGGGTTTGGGGATCGTTGTATAATTGGTGTTTATAATTAATGACCTCGATGGTTAAAGGGACGATTTTTATCAGGACAAATCGGTTCTGCCAATCGGGAATATTCTGCCAGTAAGCGCGTTTCATTTTTACCAGTAAGTCTTTATCGTCAATAACCTCGGCTTTTGCGGTGATATTGACATAGCCTTTGGCCGCGGAATGATCGGAGAAATAAACGCAGACCCTGGGGTTATTTCGAATTTCGTGGACTTTACGACTGAGTCTGGCAGTTGCAAACCAAATCACAAAATCGTCCTTGAGAGGAAAAGGATTCATAGTGCGCACCTGGGGCTGTCCGGTCGAATCGAGTGTGACTAGCCCGCAATATGTCGTTTCTTTGATAATCTCGCGTGCGGCGACCAGTATGCTGTCGCGATTGACAGCGGATTGTGCCGAAAGTCGCATTGGCAGAATTGTTAGCGCCAGGACCGAAAAACAAAAAACGAAAAACATCAATCTCTGTTTCATAAAACCTCCGAACCGGTTTAGTTGAAAGTCAATATTTGGTGCGTTGTACTGACGGTCGGTAAACGGATGCGGTCATTATTGCATTATTCCGGATTTTTTGAGCCGCTTTGCCTTCCTTCATAATTTTAAGGCCAATTATATTTTTAACCAAATATCTATTATGTATTTGAATTTTTACATTGGTGGTAGCGGATGTTATATGACGTTGCTTGCAGTCTTATAATTCCATATTTATTGATTTTTAAAATTATCTCTAATTTTACCATATATATGGAAGTAGTCTATATCTTACCCTTATTGAATATTCTTTATATCCTGGCAATTCTTTCTGAAGGGTGATGTCTTCCAAATAGGTGCGAATTATAAATATAATTACTGATATTACTTCAGGGATCAAAGCCCAAAGAGAATTCAATGCGAAACCAATTGCCATAGTATAAACGATAAAACCGGCATAACCCGGATGTCGGATGATTGCATATGGCCCATTATCGATTACATATTGGTCTCTGTCATTTTGAATGCGAACGGTACCTGAGAAGAATTTATTATTCCATATACAGACATTGAACAGGGAATATCCGAAAAAAGCTATGACAAACGCCAGAGCATTTATCCAAATATGAAAATCACCTGTCCAGTGATACTTCCACCCGTCTAAGACGGCAATAAAAGGAATTACATAACTTAAAAGTACGATAGACAGATAAATTATTATATCCCACTTTTTAGTTCCGGGATTGATTTGGGTTCGCTCTTTGACAAGTTCTGCCGGAATTAAAAGCCATGTGAACAAGATGTTATAAATCCACAATGAAAAAAATACCCATCCTTGCCAATAATCCCAGCGCCGAATGGAAATAAAAAGTATGATAAACATTAATAAAATACTTGTTATAGGCCTAAGAATGGCACGTATCTTCATAGATATACTCATGCTTCTATCTAATCCTATTTTCATAGAAACTTCTTAAATATTTTACTTTTATTAATTGTTATCGGCAAGCAATGTCATATAACTATTGTCCCATGTCGTATATCCAACCGATTTTGGTGGGTTATAAGCGATAGGGCATTTAAATCGCTTTTAGGATATAGTTCATTTTTCGTTGCTCCCTGGTTTAAGATTGCCCAATAGAACGGACTGACAATTTTACTCAATAATCTCATCGGTAAATTATTCGAACAATTTCAAAGCGACCGCTTCGCCAAGTATTTTATGTCCGGTCTGACTTGGGTGCAGATAATCGCCGTCATGCAATCCTTCTATGATTGTCGAAGGTTCCGCTGGGTCACGCAGGGCTTGATCGAAATCGATCACCGCATCGAAGCGGCCGCTGGTTCGGATCCATTCGTTGACAATGTTGCGCGCTTTCTCATGATAGTCGGTATAATAGAATGATTTTCCGAAAGGTGTAATAGTCGCGCCATAGACCAGCAGACCGGCGGCATGGGCTTTATCAATAATCTGCCCGAAAGCCGCGATCAGATTATTGGCGATCTGGTCAGCCGTTTTCGGATCGGGAGTCTGGCCGATATCATTTACGCCCCCAAAAATAATCAGCCAGCGCACGCCGGACTGTCTGAGAACATCGCGCTCGAAGCGCTCGAGAGCCGCCGGTCCCAGGCATTCGCGCAGGACGCAATTGCCGCCGATCCCCAGGTTGAGGACGCCGACATGCCGGGTGGCTGAATTTTGGAGCAGACGTTCGGCGAATATATCCGGCCAGCGATTTTGCAGGTTGGTGCCGGAACCGCGTCCGTCGGTGATGGAATTGCCGAGAATCGCCACTGCCGCCGCGGACGGTGGTGCTTTGACGTCGATCCCATTGATGACATACCAGTGATCGGTCTTGACCGCACCTTTAAAATCAACCGATGCAATCTGATTCCCGGCGAGCAGGTAGGAAGTAGTGCGCGAGCCGGGATGGCCGGTCACGTCCGGTGAAGTCTGGCCAAAATAGATCGTGATCGCCAACTGCATGCGCGGTTTCAGCGCCAACGCAATCGGATCGGAAGTGATCACGCCACCTGGTTTCATGGTAACCTCGGATTTTTTATCGAATTTCAACTCCTTGACTGTGGATTTATCGATAACGCCGCCGCCCTTTGAAACGGCGATCCGGACCGCTTTCAACGTCACCGGGTTAGTGCTGAATTCATTGGAGAATTTTACCCGCACAGTGTCACCACCGATCGAAACACAGACCCCCTGTCGTAAAGAATTGTTACTCAGACCCGGTTCGGGCGGCAGATTATGCGGTTCTACCAATTGAGGTGCAGTACTCCAGGTACCAACCCAGATATCCTCTGAACCTTTCGGTTTGGACTTTCCCATTACATTGGAAGTAACAAACCCGAAAATAATGAATGTACCCAACCATATTCTCCACCTCAGGCGCGCTGAAAATGAAAAACGGACAGCGTTGTATAAATTAGTCGGTTCGTAATTCATGGTAAATTGTCCTATAGTTATTTGTAAATGATTGAATTCTCATTACAGGTTCTTCTAAAACCTGGCGCATCGCATCGGCTGTGTAGCCTCAATCTGTCGCAACGTAGGAGCGTTGCGACAAGTATTTTTACTTTATATGAGATTTTTCCATCAGGTATCATCATCGAGAATTTTATAACAAGCTATATCCCACTACCTGCGTTAAAACAATTTTTTCCGATTCCTTCAATCTCATTACTTTGTGAAGTTTTTCCCGGTTGACCAAGCCAAGTACGACGGTATTCAATTTTGCCGCCGCACAGTACAGGTAAACATTTTGACTGATGAAACCGGCATCAACTCCCGACATAAACCAGCGCTGGTCATTATTCCTGAAAAAGATACTCGTCATTCGGGAATAATCGGAAACGTAGATGAGTCCAAGCGGAGCGGAATGCATCATTTTTTGAGTGCCGATATTCTCGCGGATGTCCTTTGTCAGAATTTGAATCAATTGGTGTTCTTTTTCATCAAAAAGAAAAAGACCAGCCTGCCTGGCGACATATATTTTGATTTCCTGCGAATTACAGGCTGACGGAGCGGTTCTTTTACTTTTACTTTGGGTTGTTTCTGGTTTGGTGATTCCGATGGCCGCCCAGAGTAGATTTGAGAGGTCCTGTTCAGTAAGAGGTTTATCCGACCATTTCCTTTTTGAACGGCGTTCCGCGAGAGCTTGCATCAGCGGGAAGGTGAGGTCTTTTTGAGGTACGGGTAATTTTATCGAGTATCCCATAAATCCATTCGACTTTTATCTTGATCCATTACTTATATAATTACAGCGGAGAAGAATCCGGCCGATTTTATTCTTTCCTGGAAGTGCACATCTCTCATTATTCAAGGAGTTTGAAGGCTTTCTCTTTCGGGATTCGGGCGGAAAGCACAAGTTCCCGGATTTCGATTGGTAGTTGGGCGTTTTGCCAATCGCGTTCGGCATCGATAGATTGACCGGCGAGATTCCGGGCTTTCAGAGCGTAGAGAGCCGGACCGAGTGCATGATCGGCTACGTAAGCTGTTGCGACGGCATGACCGACCGCCCGGGCCACCACGACGGAGACCGGATTAGTAGAAGCCCTGGCAACTGCAATTGCACCAAGAGCGGCTTTACGAGCTTCACCGACTGTGGCTTCACCGAGCTGCCACTTACGGGCGACCTCAAAAGCCTGCTCAAGGCGTGGATCCGTCTTTTCACCATAGAGTAGCAAAATATGCCGGGCGCAAATGCAAGCCCATTGCATCAGCTGACGGTGCTGTTCTTTTTTAAGAGGGGGCCGCCGCGGTGTTCGGCGACGAAGCGTTTATCGCGCATTTATAAATCTATATTTAATCGGCTATATCGTACTCGACGTCGAATCCCAGAGTTTTTATTGGACACAGCTGTTTGCCTAAAGAAGTCTCAATGTCTATATCCGAAAATCGCATTTTCCCGGTTTCAGCGGTTGCGATATTGTTACTATACATTAGTCCAATAGTGCCGGATGCCCCGGGATCTAAATTGAATATCACTGATATTGTAAAGCCGATAATATCATCTTCAATTCGTCCGAATCTGCCGCCGGCTTCTTCAGTGGAAGTTTTTCCGAAAGTGCTTAGACCGATTTTACCATCCAGAAAATGGCTATCCAGATCCCGGGTATATTTGATCGTTATATGTGATAAGGTGTCACTGGAGGGACCGATTCCGGCGTCGCCAAACACCCAGAAGAATATATTTTCCTGCCGGGTGTCAAACAGAGCGATCGTATAGGTATGTTTAGCCGGATTAGTCGGATCGGATGGATCAACGTTGACCTTGTCATAAATGAATTTCCAGTTCGTTTCGCCGTCTTTTTTAATAATGACATCCTTATCCCGGTAGTTTCCTGAATTATTGCAATACCATCTGATGCGAAAGTCTTCCATCTTAAACTCATAATAGACCACCTGCGAGATCATTCCCCAAAAGCGATCATCCTTGCCGACATCCAGGGTGTCCAGAGTTATCATAGTCGGATTATCCAGGGTAACCACCATCGGATTGTCGGTCGATTCATTATAGGCGACAATCGCATTGGCTGAATACTCCTCGTATTGTTCCTGAGTGATCGGCACAAATTGATAGCCAGTCAACTGCTCTGCGGTCGCATTCGCCATAATTGTCTGGGCGTCGGCTTTGCGCGGAAAAATGACTTTCGACAGAGCGACGATGGCTTCATCCGGCCCGATATACCTTGAATTATCGTTATTGATTCTGGCTAAAATTCTGGCCGATTCAGCATAGTAATTGATCCGGGCTACTGACTGTCCACCGCCTCTTTTGATCTGATATTGAACGCCTTCGAAATCATATTTCTTCTCACAGTTTGTCAGCGTGATAAGGACAACTGCCAGTGATAAATTAAGCATTCCTCTAAAGGTGTTTTTCAGTGTCGAAAATGCATCCGAAGCTGTCATAAGCCCCTCCTTTTTTGGATTGATTATAAAATTTTAAAAAATTAATCGCGCCGTCATTTTTTTTAAACTTGCAAGTCAAACACCATATTTAAGTGTTTGATCAATTAACATCTGAATTTATCCGGTATTATACCTTATTCAAAGTTGTTTCTTTTTCAGAGAAACGTGTTTGTTGTTGTCATCGACGATTTCGACGGAAATATCCTAGTAATCCCAAAACCTTAAAAAATATCCCAGTTTTCGCGCCGCTGACGGGCAGTTTTATAGAACCATCTGGTGAATTCCGGCTGGATGTCTTTGAATAGGTAAATTGCGGTGCCTTTTTCGCGCGCATATTCATTTTCAATAATCCCGATCGGCTTGCATTCGCCAAACATCTTGAGAACGCTTGGATGTGGTTTTACGCCAACAAATACGATGTTTTTAATCGTGTCGAGATGCGGTAACCAGTAGATATAATCGGTATTGAACGAATAACATTCGGGCATCGTTCTCCGATTATAATAATTCAATGCTCCGGCTTGCCCGTAGTTATCAGTGAAGATCAGGGTTTGTGAGTGTTCTTCGGGTGTCAACATCGCATATGCAATCCGGGCTTTTTCAGCCATTTCCTTCCAACCCAGCATGTCGGCGAAATCCTGGGGCAGATCGTGATTCCGGCCGTCTTCCCAGCGTAACATCCCCATTTTTTCGTAGTCCGGGCGGTCGGCAATTATCTCGGCCGGAGTCTGTACCGGATGCATGTATTTATAAATATTGGCGAAAATGATGAGATTGAACAGAATGAGAAAAGCGAACCCGATCGATTTCCAGATTCCCGGTAGAATTTTTTCCAGATAAACTCCACCGAAGGCGAACATGACCGGGTAAAATCCGGCGGTATAATAGCCCTTGGCTTTCAAACTGGCAAAAATTCCGATTACGAATATAAAGCCGATTCCAATCAGCATGAAATTCCGAAACGGTTTATATGTAAAAAGAGACCATAAACCCACCAGAACCAGCGGAACCGAACCCAAAAACAAATAATACTGCTGAGATAAAAAACTCCCGGCGGAATTATTGACCAACTGTGATTCACTCAGGGCTTGCATATGTTTAAGGGCCGGAAATTGATTTTTGATTTGCCAGATGATATTGGGTAAAAGAATTATGAGACCGATCAACAGTGCCAGGTAAAAACTCCGACTGACCAGTATTTTACGTTGCGGCGAAAGTAGAACACCGGACAGAAGACCGGCTAGCAGGAAAAAAACTGTATATTTGTTATTAATACCCAGCGCCGCACTGATTGCCAGAGTGAACAACCAGCAACTCCTTTCCGACCGGAGATATTTAATCAGAAAGTAGAACATGCTGGTCCAAATCAGAATATCAAAGGCGTTGGGTTGGTACAGAATATTTAGGCGTACCAGGATCGAAAAAAGCATGGCACAACCGACTAGTATTTGGGCAAATATTTTTCCACCTAACTCGGTGATGATTAACCACACTAAAACAATCGTCAGGACGCCAAACAAAGCGGGGATGAAGCGTACCCAGAAAAGATCGCCGCCGAGCATGAAAATTAAGCGGGAAAGGAAGGCAGTTAAAGGCGGTACCGAAATATAACCGGCGGCCAGATGATTGGCCTGGTTTAGATACAAAAACTCATCACGGTGCAATTCGTAGATCGGATTGACGATCTGGAACTGCAGAATGAATTTCCCGACGATTAATACTATCAGAATCCCGTAATCTTTGATGAAATTTTTGAGTTTCATCTGCATATTAAGCAAGCCTCATGATATAAAACCAGTTAATACCTTGTTACCATGTAATAATATACTGTTCCAGAAACCAGTTTCCAGTTACCAGATTCCGGTAACCGATAAATTAAAATACTTAAGCGTACTGATTTAAGCCTCAGCTCTCGTTGTCCTTCTTGATTTCCACTTTAAATCCGGGCGCCCGATATTTTTTGGGTAAATATTTAGGCGGAATAGCGGTTGCATTTCCGTCCCGGGTCGCCCGGTAGTGAGGCGACATGATTTCGATGCCGCGTTCATTGCAGACGTCCTGGATGTTCTGGTGCAGATTGGAGTAAATGACGGCCTGCTGATTGGCATCTTTCGTGTAGGCATTAATCTGATATGAAACGTAAAAATCATCCAGACTAGTCTGCAGGACGAAAGGTTTCGGTTTGTGTAAGATCAGATCCGTGCGCAGAGCGGCTTCGATTAAAGCCTTATGAATATCCTTCCAGGGAACATCATAACCAATCGTGACGGTGGTGTGAACGATCAATCCTTCATCAACGGCCTCACTGCTGTAATTGGTTGTATTGAAACTTAGAACGGAAGCATTCGGGATCGTGATTATTTCGTTTTTAATGGTTCGAACCCGGGTCACCAACAGGGTCTTTTCGATGACATCGCCGCTGATTTCGCCGATCCTGATTCGGTCGCCGATTTTAAACGGTCGCATATACGTTATTACCAATCCGGCTACCATGTTGGCGATTGCCGAAGACGAACCGAGTGAAAACAGAATACCGATAAATACCGAAACGCCTCTGAACACGCCGGAGTCTGATCCAGGTAATAATGGAAAAATCATAACCAATGTGAAGGCCATCAGCAGAAACTTCACGATGCTGTAGGTCGGCATTGCCCAGTCGGTGTGAAATCCGGAGATTTTTAATTTACCGGCTTCGATTTCCGTAAAAATGTACTTTACGAATCGTATAAAATATTTCATAACTAAAATAATCACCAAAATCCTGATCAAGTTGGGCAAATATTCCCACACTGCAACCAGCACGGCCTTAAACGGAGACCAAATTAACTGAAAAAGGGCATTCGCCCAGGTGCGTGAAAATGGAAAGATACTAAAGATAATCGGAAGCGTTATATATAGTAATAGAGCATATACAAACCAGCGCAGGGCTTTTACCAGAGACAGTAAGATCCGGTACTCCTGTTTGGCTGTCACGAATATGTAATCCTTGTAAGAAAGATTTTTGCACCACTTATTCTTATTTTGTTTGACAAAATTTAATAAGCGGATATGTCCTTTACCGATCAGCCAGATGACCAGTCGGGCTATCGCGACTACCAGTAGAACCAGACCGATTCTGAGTAGTAAGATGAGCCATCTTTTACCTTCTTTGGCATTAATGAGGGAGTTCTGGATTTTTTGCCTGAGATCACGGGCTAATTCTTCGGCGCTTTTTTCATAATAGGATGCCTCGTTTTGCGAGACACTCATTATAATTTTATCACCATAGACGATGTCATAGCTTTTCTCTTCCTGGATAATTAAAATGGAATCGACTTTTAGGAAATCATCGTCGTACAATTGTTCGATCCGGCGGGTGATATTGGCGGCTCTTTCCCGAGGCGGGACGACACCGACCTTCGAATATACCAGAAATAGAGTTTCACCTCTGATGCCAATTACCGGATAACCTGAAACCTCTTTTACAGTTGACTCTGTCGAAACTGTAGGTTCAGTGGTTTTGGATTTTGCAGTTTGCTGAGAAGTTGAAAGCAGACTCGGTTGTTTTATCTCGGATTGGGTCGTGGCTGTTTCCAGTAAAGTCGCTTGTTCCTCCGAAGTATCCGTAACTTGCGACACGGCGATGATAGATTTTCGATCCGAAATGGTATTCGGTGAATCGATTTTCGGACGCGAGCTGTCGGCCTGAGCCCGGACTGTCAAATTAACTGATAAGAGCAGGCCGAATATGATGCTCCTCAGAAGCCATCCGATCCGGGCATTTTTTCCTCCAAATGAAAAATGAGGATTCTTTTTCATGAGTGTTTCCTTTGTATATAATGATTGTTTTTATTTTTCAATTAGTTTTAGATAATCCAAAATATCTTTGGTTAACGTATATCGCGCTGAGCTTTTTCCGGCGTAATCGGCGGTGGTGAAATTGGTAGCGAAGAAGTAAACGTTTTCGTTTTTCTCGACATAGCCCACCAGCCACATGATGTAATCTTCGGCGTTAATTTGGGAACCGCCGGGCTTGCCGCTCAGGGTATAAAAGTCTGTCCGCTCCAGCACTATAATGTCTTTGACAATGTCAATGGATCGTCTTGCTACCGGCAATTCATAATTGTAAAATTTTCTGAGGAATTCTATTTGCTGATTGGCGCTGATTCGGAACGAACCGACTAACCAGAAACGGGTGGGAGGGCCGGTCAGATCCTGATTACCGTAGTTGAATTTTCTGACGTAATCGTAATATTTGTCAATTCCGACCTGCTCGGCAAATTGGCTGAAGACCCAGACGCACGAGTATTGCAGGGCGGTTTTTAATGTCTGATCCTGATTCCAGGATTGGTAAGGCCATTCATGTCCATCCCATTTGATAATCTGGTCGGCATCCGAAATCAGACCTTCTTCCAGGGCGATAATTGAATGCGGAATTTTAAAAGTCGAAGCCGGGATATATCCCGAATCACAACGACTGGCATTATACTTGATGAATTCTTCCTTCTGCTGATCGTATAAAATGAAACAACCGGTGACACCGTACCGGTCGAACTGAGCCTGGAAATTGCGCTCGGATACTTTTTGAGAAAATCCCGTTTGGGAGATCAATCCAACGATAATTATTAAGAAGAATTTTTTCATACCAGGTATAATCTTAGAGGTAACTGAAATATTTCACAAATGATTTCGTGTGTAGCCGGGAAAGTCTGTACGTCGATTATTCCAGAGATGCTCTTTTTGTCAACTATTCATAACGCTCAGGTCTGCCATTTTGAATAGTTTGAAAGCTTTAGGACCGTACCTGCTTTGCAGTTTTCGGGCGTATTCCAGAAATATCTTGAGAGTCTCGGCTCCGTTCAGCGCATCGCCGAACTTGAGTCGAAATTTCCAGCCGGTTTTACGGAGTGCGCCCATTGGAGTTATCCAGCCTTTTTCAACCAACGGAATGACTTCACAATGAACGTCGTATTTTTTCAGATCGGCAATATATTCAAGCAAGCCGGAATACATACAATTGATCTTCTGAGATATAAAGGTCAGACTATCTAATTCCACAATCCCGTTCTTTTCCATCAAAGTACCGAGACTACCGACCGCCCACAGGATTTTCATGATTTGGGTGCGATTCTTTTCGACAGTACTCAATCGGGCGAAGGAAACTCCCGACTCGACTCCTATACCGGTCAGAAGAGCATAAATTTTCCCGAGAATTTCCGATTGACTTCCAGCGCAGTTAAAACTAACTGTTTTTATCTTTTTAGTAAACTTTTTGTAATCCTTAAGATCGCCATCGGATAATGTTGCTCTGATTTTATTCAGATGTTGCAGTCCGGCATACGGTTCGATAAAGGAATGGTAATCGTCCCCGGAAATTTTGCGTCCGGTTTGGCGGGTAAATTCCGCCCGGTTTTTAATCGTCTGAACGCTGTGAACTTTTAGCAGTTCATCACAGGGAAAAATCCGGCAGTAAGCGCAATTTTCAATTTCGTTAATCATGGCGCATTGGCGGATTTTACAGTTAAGATAATAAGTTTTACGTTCCGCATCCGGGACTGAGCATCCGTCACAGGCTCTCAGTTTTTCAGGGCTCAGGCTGATATTCAGGAATTTACTCCAACCGGCACTGCACTTTTTACGGGCATCCAGGGTCTGAATATTTTCCTTATAAGTCGGGCATATAAGACAATCACAGCCGCATTTGGCAATTCGGTTTTTCATGATTTTATCTCCTCTTGAACGATAAAAGCCTTCTTCATTTCAACGATGTGTGGCTGGTGTGGATACCGGAAGCGTAATTTCGGAACATATCAGTCATTTTCACTTGCGGGTGATGGTAACTAATTCCATCAACACGACTCCAGTGGTGGATAGCCTTTACCGGACACCATTCGGCACAAGCGACACACATTTCACAATGATTCTGCCAGACCGGTTTTTTGTTGGCCATTTTTATATTGCAAACCGGACAAATCTGGGAACAAATCGCACAACCGTTACATTTTTCATCAACGAAAATACTTTTATCCGACAACGGGATCAACTCATGAAAAGTGAGTTTCGAATCTTGCGGTTCTTTGGCGAATTTAATCAGAGCCGCGATGCAGGGCTTTCGCATGAAATAGTACAGCGGCGACATTAAGATATTAAACAGCGCTTGGGTTATTCGGTATTTATTCTTTTTCCGTTTGATTATGCTTCGGCTGATGGGCTCGATTTTACGTTCACAGATTTTGAACATTTTTTCCTGATCGGTGCTTATCGGAACCGGAATGTGATCGTAATCCAGATTATTCATCGGAAGCCGGACTGAAAACTCGGCTGAGAGTTTGCCGCCCGCATTTTTGATGAACCGCGCCAGATTTTTTAAAGTGGGCAGAGCGTTAACACATTGATAACCGCCGCAGGTGCACACGGCGAAAAGATATTGGGTATCGGCATAATTGAGTTTTTTAACGAACCGCTCGACGATCAACGGAATTCCATAGAGATGAGCCAGATAGGAGGGGAATACGATCCCGATCCGGTCGGCGTCGGTCGGGATGTTTTCTTGTTCAATGACGGATACGATGGCGATCAATTGGCCTTGCGTTTTTTCAGCAAGACGTTTTGCTACTGCCAGTGAATTGCCCGTTCCGGAAAAGTAATAGATTTCGGTGCTCATCTGCATTGGGCTATTCGGTTAACTCATATGTTGCAGATTGCCGGCAATCGATTCTTTACCCAACAGGATCAGGCCGAATTGTGATATTTTCTTGCCGGTTTGCGGGTCTTTGTCATGCCATCGGTCGAGAAATTCGCTGGTTTTTAGCCAGGTGCGATAAATCGAAGACGGATCTTCAAAAATGATACGATCGCGGCCATAACCGATAGCAATCGCATAATGCCTTTCGGTATTGATATGTCGCCATTGCTCTGCAGTCAGCGGTTGGTCAGACCAGGCCTGAAGCAGGACGAGTACGGGATGGTCTTCGTCAACGCTATGTTTAATGTCATCAATCGTCATTTTTTGCCGGACTTCGACATCGAACCCAATCCGTTTTGCGAATGCCACGATTGATTCAATACTGGAACCATCGATTTTGGATACATTCAGTTCCTTTAATAACGAATCTTCCCGAATATCAACTCCGTAATAGGCCAGTAAGGTCTGAAGAGCTTTGGCGCCGCAGTCATAATCGAAAGTCTGACGGGTGATCGGGACGTTCAGGATTTTACCGCCCTGTTCGATTTTCCAGACTTTGATCAGAGCATGATAGAGCGATTCTGCAAAGGCGCGACGTAATCGCTCGATGGCGTAGAGATTTGGGCATCCGTCCGAATTCAAATATAGCCCATGATTGGTTTCCTGGATCAAAGCCGGAACGCGCTTGCCGATGCGACTCAAGGCATTAACGGAATGTTGAGCGCAGACGTGACCGTAAACGTTATGATATTCCGATTGATTGACGGTTATATTTATATCCGGCAGACGTTTTCTCAATTCTTCGGCGTAGGTTTCAATGATGATCGGAGGGCAAAAATGAACCGGTCCCTCATCCAACTTCGAATATTGAAAATTCATTAGCTCGATCTGATTCTTACTTACTCCTCGCGCGCTGATAGTCGAATGACCATCGAGCAGAAAATCGGCACCGGACAGTATACTTTTCTCAATGGATTTATGGAAAGGAAGCAGATATTTATCCGAGAGATTTTTACGAAGGTGGTTGCTTGGTTTGCGATGGCGTTTGTAAACCGACCGACCGAAGGCATCCTTGAAAGGCACACAATCGTCGATGATGTCCGGATGGCGATTGGCTTCGAGCAGAATACTGCAATAAGCGAAAGTCACCATTTTATTGGCCAGAATGTCACGAAAATCATACAGATAATTGGTGTACCAATCCACATTTCTGATCAATTCCGGGAATCGGTCCGATAACGAATCCGGATCGATCTCTTTGGGAATGACCAGCCCGCTATGCGGAATTACGACGAGCAGTTCTTTAAGCTTCAAGGCTCTTTCTCCGCGATAATTTAGATTATTTTATCGACAACTTTCAATCAGCAGATTGGTTGACCTGCTCCGCCTTAGTTATCATTTCATCGGATTTTTTATTGATCCATCGATCCAGCCCCAACTCGCTTATTTCGCGAAGGTTTTTAGGAGAATAATTCGACTCGTAAAGCCAGAGTTCCATTACCGGACAGGGGTAATGCGAACACTCGGTGCAGATTTTGACTCCATGACTTTTACCACAGCGGCGGATCAGGCAAATGCGGCACTCGAACCACATCTTTTCCTCCGAACCCTGACAGCCTTCACACTGGAGACTATAGGGATCAAGTTTAATTCGCAGTTCCTGCTCCAAAACTTCGGTCATCCTTTTCTTCACTTGAATATCCTTCGAATGGGCAGCTCGATAAACTTCACAATCGGTTCCGCAAAAAAGACCACAGCGTCCCAACAATTGATACTTACTTTTCATTCCTTTCGTCCTTTATAAATTGTAATTATGGACTATGTTTCTGTTCGCGGCAACCGGTTTCATCTCTCCGGCCGCGCCCGGACCGTCATGCAACAACCCAATCCGAAATGGCGGCTTTCCGTATTTTCTGACCGTTTCCAAATGTGTACTGTTTTTAATAGGTGTTGTTTTATGACAAAACCAAGAGATTGAGAATGGCTTGGTTGAATGATTTGAGATTCGGATTAATAATTGTGGATAACCGCCGTTGTGTGATGTGTCTCTGCCATTATTTAATTAAACCTAAGGCAACCATTATGAATAATGGTCCATTATAAATTCCATGTATAAAAATGCCAGTTACTGTATTGTTGGTTTTCGAATATACATAAGGGATAATTACTATTACCGGTATCAGCATTATCATCAAATCAATTCCAAATGGCAAATGAAAAATCATCCAAAGTATTGAACATAATAACCATGCATATCTTCCATTTAACCTTGTCTGTATATAACCCCTCCATAACATTTCTTCACCAACAATATTGAAGAAGAACATAGGTAACCAGACAAGTAACAATAATTTATCACTTCCCTGGAATGGGTGCATTTCCATAAACCAAGGTGTTGTAGATAATAATCTTATACCGAGATATTTGTTGAGTAAAAATGATATGGCAAAAATTATTCCTGTAAAAATAAATACAAGTAGTAATCCGACTATGGAATAAACCAAATCTGTTTTTGTAAATCTTTTTATATTTAATGCCATTAATATATTCTTTACTTCATTATTCCCTTCTTGTTTGGTCGCTAAAATAGAAAATAAAAATAAAGGGATAAATAAAAAATATCCGGTAATAAACCAATACAATGCTGGATTAATTACAAAATTATTCTTCAAAAATGGTAGTAGTGTAAAAAGTAGAATAAGAAAATAGGATGTAAATCCGATGAATATTGTGATTGCTTTTGCTATTGATAATTTCTTAATTGGCATTTTCATTCTCCATTCAATTTTATTGGCAGGGGCATTTCACACAAAGTTCCGAGCATATGAGCAGTGGCGGAGTACAAGGAAATCACTTGTCTAGATACACTGACGATAATGCGAAGCGCAAATTTAAGCACCCCCAAAAACCCGCCATTGTTTATACACGGTGTTAGGCAAATTGCTTTATTCACATTAATACTAAATTTTCTTTCTCCATTTTGGTATAAACATTCCTACTCTTTTTTTATACTCTATATATTCTTCATCAAATTTGCGCTTTAATATATATTCCTCTTCAAATAAAGCTTGTTGCCAATTTAAAAGAAATACAATTGGAATAAAATAAAAGCAATATATTGCACCCCATGTTAAAGACCAACCTATAAAGTAAATATCCTGACCTAAATATATTGGATGTCTCATTTTACTATAAATACCTTTAGTGTTCAATCTAGTTGTAATGGCATTTGGACGTATTTTCATTTTATTGAATTCATCATGTGCTATTTTAATAATGTACATTCCAATAATGAAAACAATAATACCAATAATACGCCAATAAATATCTAAGCCTAATCTAGGTTGTTTAACAATCGGCAAAATTAGGGATGTAAGATGATTTATTATTATAACTATTGTCCCATAAATACCAAACCTATTCTTTCTAAAGAATATTATCCATAATATAAGTCTATTCAAACAAAATAGACTAAATAGAATCCAAATTATGTTTTCAATCATTTTCTTTTACTTTGATAATAATCCTTAAATAAGTATTTCACCTAACGTGTGGCAAAAGCACGCAGTCCCGCTTGTCGCTATCAAAAAACCTGTTATTACGTGGCAAGCGGGATTGAGCAAATCCGACGCCAGTCGAGATTCGCTCAAGATAACCAATCCGGGCGTCGTGCTTTTATTTGTTACGCCCAGCGCGTTATTATTCAGAGTCGCATTTCTATCCATTTAACTCTTCCGAAATGTTTATATTCAACAAATTCCCCAATACTTTTAAATCCCTTTTTCTCCCATCTGTAAAGCTCTTTGTCTATCGAAAATCCGGTAACATAATCGCACCCTTTTTCTCTCGCCGCGATTATCTGCCTATTAAGAATTTTAGTGCCTATTCCAATATTTCTGAATTCAGGAAGAACTTGTATCACATGGATATAATAAAACTTGCCATTATCTGAAAAAAAGTCATAGGGATGTTTTGCACTAAATTCATCAATTGATGGCTTTTTGGCGATAGGAAATGCAATTGAAGAAGCAATTGGTTTGCTATTTTGGCGTGCAATGAGATGCCCTTTAGGAAATAAATTTATATATCGGAAAATTAAATCATAATCGGATTTTTCAATTTTATCATTCCATAATTTCGCCAACATGTTTCCGATAATAACTGCATCTTGATAAGTTTTAGCGATATTTATCATTATTTCATTCATTTTCTTTTAAAACTTATTGGGCACCCTTACGATAACTTAATACTGTTCGTATTTACTTATGGATTGCCCATAACTACTACAAAAACGCATTGTGTTTTTACATCAAATAATGGGTTACCGCATTCACCTCAATTCACCCCAACAAGCAAACTTCGCGGTCCTTACCAGCGTTATAACGTGATAATAATACATAATTATTGCCGAAAGCGCAAGGTGAAACTGGGTAAAGTAAGATTCATGGTGAAGTCACCTGACTGCTTTACCTGCGAAGTTGTTGGATCACCGCGCCGGCGGTCGTGACAAATGCGAATCCGAAAGCGAGATTGAGCAAACTCGCCAAGTGCATTTCTTCATTGATACTGCCAGTGCCGTCAGCCAGGAAGAAAACCCGGTAATCCCGATAATAAGCGTCACGGGCCGTGGATTCACAGCACATATTGGTCATGATGCCTGAAATGACCAGGTCTTCTATTTTGAGACATCGCAGAACGGTTTCCAGGTCGGTATTGTAGAATGTCGAATAGCGATGCTTGAGAATAACTTTTTCATTTGGCAGTGGCGCAAGGTCATCGTGCACCTCACTTTCCGGACTGCCTTCAAGACACATGCCTTCCCACCACCATTCCATGATACCGGCATCCAGTCTTTCGGGATGATGCACGTGTTGGGTATAAATGACGGGGCGGCCGGCCTCACGAAAAGCCGTAATGAGTAGCTTCAATGTCGGTAGAATAGCCAGGCCCCCACAAGTAAACGTCGGAGAATTTGGATCCAGGAAAAATTTCTGCATGTCAATTACCAGGAGCGCGGCTTTTTCCCGGTTTAGTTGCATCTGATGCTGGTTGAAAGGTGCAATCTGTTTTAGCCAATCCCTGGTCTTGGCTTCAAGAGTTTCTGGTTTAACATATGATTCCATTATGATCCTCCGACTATTATTTGTTTTTATTTATTATGCACATCAATGAATTGATACCTTTAGAATGCTTTTTTTCGATGAATCCTTTTATATTTTCCCCTTCTTCCTGCATATGGTTTTTTAAAGCTTCCATTTCCTTTTTGAACAATGCCTTTAAAAGCGATCCCAGCCTGAAGTTCAGTTGGGCTATGAACTCGGTTTTATTACCCTTTGAGGCCGATTGGAAATATCCGCCTGAACAGATGATTGAAAAAGGAAAGAGCACTTTATATTCCAAAATGTCATTCTTTTTAAAATTGATAATTTTGAATCCCAATTTATGCAGTTTTCCGTGAATATATTCTTCCGCCATAAGTACCGAACCCGGTGAAAACTCCTTACCCTTTTTCCAATAGCATGCAATATGATCCTTATGCCACAGTTTGTAATTTTCAGTAGCCCGGAAAAAGAATACCAGAGTATCGAAAACTTTTTCAGGCGTACAATCGATTTCTATTTTATCAATAATCGCACTCATATTTCTATCAATAATCAGCCACTGATAAATAATTACAAATCATCTGGTATTCTGGTGCATTTATTATTTTCATCGACTTGTCTAAATCCCTTTAACCGGTTAGAAACGTTTATAAAAATGCGAGCATTACTTTCAAGGTACATATTGATTCAGTGACAGGCGATAAATTCGATAAAAGCATTGATATATGCCGACTGCTCCTCCAGATTATGACCGGAGTTATTAAAAGTAATACTTTGTTTATCGGCTGAACCAATCCGCGTCAATAAATCAAGCCCGGTGGCGGTGGGACATACGAAATCATGTCTGCCACTGCAAACAAGCAGGGGGACGGTTATATTAACGAGGAGATCACTAAAACTCTTTTCGTTGACTTCTCTCAATAATTGTCTTTGAACGGGATTTAGCAGATTACACAGTAAACTGGTGTAGGGTATCCTGTCCGATATTAAATTTTCGTTAATTATATCATCTTCGTTCAGAGGTGCAAAGCCTTCGATAAGATCCATAGCTTCCCAGGCATAGTCATTCAGTTTTTTGGATTGCACTACCGTGAGCGGGAATACGAGTGATTGTACATATCGGATCATTTCTTGCCATTTGGCAACATTTCTTCCCAATTCAATTTCTTGTTCGCCTCTTGCAATAATCATATCGATCGTGTTTTGATCGTTACGAGGCCAGTCATGCACCGCATTGGCAAAAATCCATCCGGATACAAGTTCCTGATTCGTCCCGGAAGTCAGGAATTGGGTGGCCACCATACCGCCCCAACTATGACTCATTAAATATATTTTAGTAGCTGTACCATAACGATACTTAAGCACCTGGATTACGCTTTTAAGATCGTCACCGAACTGTGGCAGAGTAACCGTTTCTTTGTTTACCGTTCCTTGCGAAGCGCTCGCGATTCTCTGATCCCAGTAAGCCACCGCATTGTGTGGCTCCAGTAAAATTTGCATTTTCTCGGTATGATATAAGAACGCACTGCCGCCGGGTCCACCGTGGACAATTAACATGATTTTACCGCTTTGGGTGTTGCCCTTCACAGATACGCGCATAGCCGCACCATCGTTTTCGACATAGAACGTATCGTCGGTATCCAGGCTTGCAGTTATTTTTTCATTCTGACACTGAGAAAGCATCAACGATATAATAATAGTGACAGCCGCTTTTAATTTATTCATTTGATACAGAATGCTTTTTATTGAATAATGACGGTTTTGTTATTAGGCCGATTTCAAGGGTCGGTCGGGCATAAAAGTAACTGTTATAGGGAGCGAAAATCAACATGCTGATCCTCGCATACAATCGGACTGGTTTATTCCATGATCGCGTTAAATCATAACCCAAACCGGATGCGATAGAAATCACGGCATAGGTAAATCCCGCCAGAGGTTTTTGAGAAACGACACCGGCTTCACTTACCCGATAGGTGATACCGCTCAAAAACGTCCGACTTATACCAATGCCGGGTGCAAACTCGGTAAACCAACCGGAAAGTCCGATACGGCGCCATTGTCGTTCGGCCAACAGAAATACGTTTGTATGAAAGCCTTTATGATAATACATACTCAGAGAGATGTTGAGGCACTTTTCTTTACGATAACTTTTTTCCCTGTTTCGTCCGGTTTTAGTTATCATATATACTGCGGTTGGCCATTCCGAGGTAATTTTAAACCCCGGATAAATTATCGAACCCATATAAGCCGCTTTTAATGATGGCGTTCGATGAAATGTCGAATCTGTAACGATTTGCTTTGGAGTTACTGCAAAAACAGGCAATGTTGAACAGAATATTATAAAAAGTAATTTTGGTTTGAATCTCATCTGAGCCAGAATGAAAAAATCGAACTATTTTTTAAATTGTAATTGATTCCGACGCTGACCCGGAACTGCATATTCAAGATTAATTTTTCCGCTGATTTTTATTATAATTCTTGAGCATTTTGCCGAAGACTTTGTCCCGTTGGCGACGCTCGGCGGTAGTCATTTCAAAGTGAATTTTTTCACGGTGCATTTTCAGGTAATTTTCATAGGAAGCGCGGTCGATGGTGCCGCTTTCTACAGCTTCCATAACGACACAGCCGGTTTCATGGGTATGAGTGCAGTCCTTGAATTTGCAGTTCCGGGCTAATTCGAAAATCCGGTCGAAGGTGATTTCCAGACCATCGGCGGTATCGGCGATCCCGACTTCCCGCAGGCCGGGATTATCGATCAGGATGCCGCCGTTTTCCAGAATGAATAATTCGCGGTGACTGGTAACGTGTCGACCTTTATTGGTGCTTTGACTGATGGTATCGGTTTTCATAATAGCCTGACCGGAGAGATTATTGAGCAGAGTGGACTTACCGACGCCCGAGGAGCCAAGCAGGCAGTAGGTTTTACCTTTTTCAATAAACCGGCGCATGGCTTCATAGCCACGGCGAGTTTCGTTACTGATCGCGAAAACCGGAACGTCTTTAATACGAACTTTAATATTTGCGAGGAATTCAGAGAGACGAGATTCATCGATCAGGTCGATCTTGCTGAGTACGATCGCCGGCTTGACTTTCGAGGCATGGCAGATCGTCAGGTAGCGTTCCAGGCGATTGATATTGAAATCCCGATCGACCGCCTGGACGATGAAAGCGTAATCGATATTGGCGGCGATGATCTGAATTTCACCGTATTGCCCGACCGCCTGACGCCGGATCACAGAGTGACGCGGCAGAATCCGGTGAATAATGGCGAAATCCGGTTCGTAAGTCATTAGCGCCACCCAGTCGCCGACGGCCGGAAAGTCCTCCCGGCTTTGCGCCGTGAAGCGCAGGTTGCCGGTGATCTCGGCTTCGTATTCGCCTTTGGCGGTGCGCACAATGTAGCGTTCTTTATGTTCGGCGGTAACGCGGCCGATCTCGAATTCGCTCAGTTCCATTTCAAGCCGGGCTTTTTCCAGTTTTTCGTTGTAGCCTAAGTCAGATAAGTTCATTCCAGAGTCCGTCAAGTTTAATTTTTAAACGCGGGTAATTTAGTGAAATTTTAATTGCGAGATAATCGTGCTAATTGTCCGCCTTTAGCGGGACATCGTATATCTGATCGCTTTTTGTTTACAACTGTCTGCGCAGTTGCCGCATAAAATGCATTCCGGATTTTTGATTTCGCCCGATTGGACACATGCCATTACATCGATGTTCATGGAACAGTACGGCCGTGGAAATCACGATGGGTTTACGAAATGTCTGGTACATGTTTATAGGTTCTAGTTTCGAGTTGCGAGTGCCGAGTTACCTGCCAGCCCTCCTACATCGGGAGCAGGCTGGCGAGTTCATAGTTCTCAGCATACGCTTTAAGTCTTTTCTCGCCACTTGTCACTCGTCAATCGTCACTTGTCGCTTGTTACTCCCAGGGCGTATTTTTAGGCGGAGAATTGCCGAAAAGAGGGATTGGTGACTGCTTGATCAAATTTTATTGCCAGTAATTCAAAATCCGGTTCAGCCTTGTCAACCGCTACGAATCCGTTTTTAATGAATATCTCGCGTTGGACTATAAATGAGCCTTTGCGGGTGACGACGGCCACGCCGCCCATCTGTTCACGGCGGGCTTCCTCGCTACAATTCTGTAGCAACTGAGTTGCGTAGCCCTGGCCTTTAAATTCGTTTTTAAAGCCGACGAAGATGCAATGCACTGTTTTTATCCGAGATAGATACAGGCTTTCGGAATGGCCATGATTTCAAAAACGCACTGAGCCTGTTCGATGTAACCGGCATTATCGATGGCTTCGACTATTTTTTCAATCAGAATGGCAGGAATAACGAGCGTGCTGGATTCTCGCGCCGAAGTGATTAAAGTATTGATCGAACTGCCGGTAAGATTCATATAACTGCATTTGCTGATTGGGAATGAATCTTTGCGGGGATTCTGACATCTGTCTGCGCCCGGGCTGGCAAGCCGTTAGTTTTCATGATATTAGCCGCTTATTATTTTAAATATACTTTTCAATTTCGTCAATAAATATGATCGTTTCTTTGGTGATTAATGAGATGATTTTTGATTTATTTTGAAAGTCATCTATGCCGCGTATTTTATACTCTATGATCGCGTCGGCATTTTCGTCATTTTTAACCGTATCGTATTTTTTCCATTCACTGCCGGAAATTATTTCCAGCATTTCCTTTCTTTTCCGGCGATTTATCGCCGAGAGCCAGATTTCAAATAGGAAAGCGGAGTAATTGAAAACGATCGCGATTTTGAGGCCATTACGTAAATTACGATACAAATAACCGCCGGATTGTTTTTCCATTAGAACATGATGATAGATCCATTCATGACTCACGGAAATATTCTTTTCCAGCTTCAACCAACCCGAAATCTGCTCCGGAGACCAATCTTCACCAATCAGCGCTTCTATCAACTGCCATATTTAGCGAGCAATACGCAAGGGAACATTTCGCTTGCTTTGCGATTAGCCTGTTGAAAACGATAACCACGCGCTCCTCGATTCCGCCGCAATTCACGACTGATACTGGATTTGTGAACGCCGATTACCTGAGTAAACTCTACTTGAGAATGACCTGTTTTAGTCAACAAGTATATTCCGTATCTTTATTCCATGGTAAGCTGCTGGTAAATTGTCATTTGCGCACCTCATATTTTGTGGAAAAGACATGCCAAATGATATGGCGGAATGCCTGTTTTCCCAAATCCTAAATGAGTTGCACTTATTAGTTGAATTCACGAATCCTAAATTAATATTTCACGCATTTTCATACTTTAGTGGTAAATAATTATCAGGCTATAAAATCCGTGATTGACTTTAAGACGTTTTTTAAGTAATATTTCCGCTGTGAAGATCAGAAAGTCAAACTAGGTGAAATTTTTTCAAACCTTCAAGTCCGTCGTTACACGGGCAACCTTGAAAGTATTTTTAGTTTTTCTGGTCATAATTTTGTCGGCCGCTACTTTCGTATTTTTCTTCGAAAAACAAAACAATCCCGACGAATATCATAATCTTTGGGATTCGATCTGGTGGGTTTTCGTGACGATTTTCACAGTTGGTTACGGCGATATCAAGCCGATCACCACGGGCGGACGACTCCTCGCCATTTTTATTATGCTGGCGGGGGTGTCGATGGTGTCTACCATTACCGCGACTATCTCTTCAATTTTTGTGGCAAGAAAAATCAGGGAGGATCAGGGTTTGGAATCCATTGATTACGAAAATCATATCATTATTTGCGGTTGGAATAATCGCGCTGATTCATTACTCGATACCATGTTACGATTATCCGGTAAAAAAGAATTAAAATTGGTATTACTCAACGAACTGCCGGAAAACGAAATTCATACGATCCTGGATAAATATTCTCAGTATAAAATCAAATTCGTCTATGGCGATTATTCGCACCCGGCGCCCCTGGAGCGCGCTAATATCAAGCACGCCATAACGGTTCTGCTTTTGCCGAATCTCAACCGGCATTCGGTAACCGAGGCCGATGAGAAAACCGTTCTGGCGACCCTCAATATCAAATCATCTTTTCCGAAAGTCAGGGTCATTGCCTTTATCATGAATCCCGAAAATGAAGCTCATGTCAAACGCGCCAAGGCGGACGAGGTTGTACTCAGTGATAAATACGTCGACTATTTTTTAGCCAGTAACATTCTGCAACCGGGATTGCCAAAGGTTTTCGATCAAATTCTGAATCCCCGCCTGCAAAATAAAATTGCCATTGAAACGATTCCCACTGACTTTGTGAATAAGCCGTATCAGGAACTGTTCAATTACTTCCGTAATCAGCATAAAAATCTCTTGCTCGGTGTGATATCGCAGGTCGAATCAATCGGGCTGTCGGATTTTCTGGCGGCCGACACTTCGCACATCGATGCTTTCATAGAGCGCAAATTACGTGAAGCCGGTAAGAGTTTCGGCGAAGAAAATAAGGTTTTCGTCAAACTAAATCCTGAAGACGACTATGTTATTCAGGAAAATGAAAAGGCGGTGATTCTGAAATGAGCACCAAGACCAAATCCGATTACATAGATGTTAAAAAGCTATCCAGTTATGAAATCTTCGATGGCTTGTCCGAGAAATACATTGAGCATTTCTGCGGCATTATCGATGTCATTGAATTCGAAGCTGGTGAAACAATTATCATGGAAGGGGCGGTCGGCAATTCGATTCTTCTGCTCCTGGACGGCAATGTCGAAATTTCGCAAGCCTTAACTCTGAAAACAAATGTAACCGGAATCGACACTCGCGAGAAAAGTCTGATAAAACTTTCCAGCGACGCCCATCCGTTCTTCGGCGAAATGAGTCTGTTTGGCGTCGACGATAAACGCACCGCCACGGTTAAAGCAATCGATAAATGTTTGGTCGCACGCATCAACAAAATGGATTTCTTTCAAATCTGTAATTCCAATCCCGTCATCGGCAACCTCGTTACGCAAAACATTGCGCGGGTATTGACCGGTCGCCTCAAACAAGCCAATCAAAATGTGTTGAAACTGACCACTGCCTTCAGCCTGCTAATGCAGGAATAAAACGAATCCGGTGCGGTCACGACGCTTTCTTCAATAGATTTCATTGGTTTAGTCCAATTATTTTGTTAGCCGAGAGGCGGTTTGATATTATGCCCTATCTGACTGACTTGTATCTACGAATTTTACCTCTTTTATGCCCCAGGATTTTATTGCACTTATTAAGTCAGCAATTTGTCCATAATAAAAACTTGAAAGAAATAAATCCTGGAGAATAAAACATCCACCTGGCTTCAAAACTCTTAAAGCTTCCTAAATTAAATCGCGTTTATTTACAGTATCATTAACATTTGGCAAAACACCGTCGTTGTTGGCCGTGTTAGCTGCCGTTGCCGAGTTTGGTATTGATGCATTTATTCACTTCGTGAGCATTTCTGATCCGGTGCCAAAGATGAATTATCTTTTCTTATCAATTAATTCTATGGCATAATCTAATATCTCGTCCTTGCCAGCCGAAACATTATCCTCGACTTTATAATCAGGTTTTACGCTTTGCGGTGTAGCATCGCCACTCGGTCGAATAAATTGTCCCTTTGGAAAAGAAACCGCTGTTTGTGTGTTTGGCAAATTAAACTGCTGGGTAGCGCCGTAAGCTGAAACGAAATCGGGCGTCTCTTCGCCAATCAATTTGCCCAACTGGTAATCTTGAATAATATTTGCCACGGACGACGTATTGGAAAAAGAAAAACGGTTAATCAATACATATACTTTATTTGTAAACCTTATTGAATCAGGCTGAGGTTGATTATAGGGCAAGGATACTTCAAAGCGGGCGCCGTTTTCGTGTGAAAGGATCGCCAGCTTCAACTCCTCGACAGATGGGATATTGATATTTTTCCAGAATTCTTTTATTACCCGGCTGGTTCTCACTTTTAATTTTGAGGCAAAACTGAATGGCTTTGAAGCAATGTAAGAAATCATATGGTCGCTGAATGTGTTGGATCCTCCCTGGTTATTTCTTAGATCGATGATCAAGCTCTTTGCCTTCATTTTGCGAAATGCTGAAAACGACGAATCGATAAAGTGACAGAATTCCGTATTATCCCAGCGCGTTGCCTGGCTCAACGAATCCCATTTACCCGGATTGTTTGCAAATTCTCCCGGATACAAATAGGCAATGTCATTGTTGATGAACCGGAATTCTCTCGGATGTTTGCGCGCGGGATATTGTTTTGAGAGTTTGCCCTCGTAATCCCATCCTGATACAGCCGGCAGTTGTATGGTGATCTCTCTTCCATCCTTTTGTCTGATTTCCAAATGAAAGGTATCGCACTTGCCGTAGATGAACCAATAATATCTTGAAAAGTTTGTGTTTTCCAGAGAAGAATTTTTATAGTATTCATTCCATCCGGACATAAAATTATAGACGCCTTCCATGAATTTCTTAATCGGTTTTCCGTTGAAGGATATGATCTCATCTCCCTTTGAAATTTGATATTCGTTGGAAAAATTATCCTTAACGAAAACCTCTCCTTTTGAAAAACGCAGATTCAATGGGAACACCGTCCCACCATTTGGTAAATAATTTCCCCAATATTCACCAAACGGAGGAAAGATAACACACTCACTCATTTTTGCCAGAGCCAGATAGGGTTGGAAAAGTCTGTAAGCTTCCATATAGGTAAGCGAATCTTTGATAGAATGCTCTATTATATCGTACATCTTATCAAAGACTTTCTTGCTGGTATAGGCATAAAGATCATAGTGCACGACTTCCAGAGTGTCACGTAGATATTTAAAATCGCTCCTGATCTCTTCTTTTGAATAGCGTTTCGGTGATTGAGAATAGACATTTGAGGATATTGATATCAAACTGATGATCGCTACACCCAGAACAGTTAATGTTCTTTTCATAAAGACCTCCTTAAGTTTTGCATAACTTAGGCAATCGCAGCTAACGGTTTGCGGCTACCCGAAGGTGGCGATTTCGGAGCAATTCACTGTCAACCAAGCACAAACTTTGATAGAAGCACAAAGCTTGATTTAACCACTGAACCGCTACTTTTGGGTAGGTGCTATTGCCAGCAGTGTTTCCTTGTCCACTTTTCTTATTTTGCATTTTATTCTATACTATCCCACCATTTCGTAAAAAGATGGGTTGTGTCATTAAAGTAAACTATCTCGCCTATTTTGGGGGTAAGCGTCCGAAGATAAATGCTGTCGCCCAACTCTGTAATGCGTTTCAACGGCTCGTCCCAATCGTGTGAGGATATGGAAAATTTGGCCGAGTGTATCGGCATTATTTGTTTTGCCTGCAACTCCTGAGCTATTTTTATGGTTTCTTCAGGAAAAGCGTGCGCGTTTGGCCATAGTCGGTTATATTGACCATTTTCGAGAAAGGCAAGGTCGAACGGACCAAACCTTCCGCCTATGTCAGCAAAATGACTGCCGTAACCGCCATCGCAGCCCAGGAAAATCTTTAAGTCGGGTGTTTGCAACACATAGGAAGCCCATAGGGTTTGGTATCTTTTTAGTGTTCTGCCTGAAAAATGTCTTGCCGTAACGGTATGCAGGGTGCTTTGGTTTGCAATAGGAATAGTTTCGTTCCAGTCCTTTTCAAAGATTCTGTTTTTGTCGAAACCCCAATGTTCAAAATGTGCACCCACACCCAATGGACAAATTATGGTGTCAATTTTATTTCGCAAGGCGGTTACGGTCTTGTAATCTAGATGGTCATAATGGTCGTGTGTAATGAGTAAGTAATCAATAGATGGAATATCATCTGCTGTATAAACACTTGTACCCTTGAATGATTTGCCAAAAAATGATACAGGCGAGGCATGATTACTTAAAACAGGGTCAACAAGAAACCTGTTGCCATTTACTTGTAGCAAATAGGACGAATGTCCAAACCATACGAATATATTTTCGTTTTTATTTATTGCTTTCAGGTCAGTTTTAAGATAAGGTATTTGATTGGTTGGTTTAGTCCGTCCGCCTGTGCGTTTTGTCAATTCCCTAATCACTTTTAGAAAATTTGAGTTGGTTAAAAAGGGCGTGGGAGTGATATTCTCAAATCTTCCGTCTTTATAATTGGGTGATTTTTTTATTAATTCCATTCGATCACCTGAAGGTAGCTTTTCAAATTGCGGTGGTCGTATGGAAACACACGCTGATATGGCAATCAAGATAGTTATAAGGAAAACTGCAATTGTCATTTTTCTTTTCATTTTTCATTGTTTACCGAAGTCATTTTCAACGGAGGGGAATTTACAATGACTTTAAAAACTGTCTTAACGCACGTTTAACATTGCTGGCAACGTTTCGCCGATATGAGTAAGCCGGGCTTCCCGAGCATTTTCTTATCATACCGTTACAAATTTGATTAAATATACAAACTTATCACAAACTACTGACCCCCCAGCTTACTTATATTGGCTGTTAGCAAACGTTTTATTCTAATCTTTCTGCTTCAACATATTTGTTTCCATCCTGGTATATGATCATTTTAGTAATTATCCCTTTTTCATCCTTAATAAACTCTAACTGTGTATCCCATTCTCTTCTGAAGAATTTATTTATTGCTTGAGGATAGAATATAGTCTTTGGCCAGCGTCCACCTGATATTATAATTACATTTTCTTTTGTTGAAATAAGAGTAATACTTCCATCAGATTGTTTATATTTCCCTGTATATTTTTCTAATATTTCATCAGGCACACTTACAATTTTAGGAAGGTTAGGTCTATAATACATACACTCGTAAATATCATTCCCGATATCAAACGTATTCTTTATTATATTATTAATGACTAAAAAACCATTATCTCCATTGGTAAATACTACAAGACCTCGTTTGGTTTTTGGTAGAAAAAAAGCAATTGTCTTTACGCCATAATCTGAACCACCATGAGATATAGCATATTCATCATTAGGCAATCCCTTAATAAGGGACCATCCTAATCCCTGGGCTCTAAAATCCTTTTTATCCGATTGGGAGCTAACCATTTTGTCAAAAAGTGTTGAAGAAAGTCCTCCACCATTTATCACGAAAATTCCAAATTTGCAATAATCTTCAATAGTTGTAAGTAGATCGTCTGCAGCGCTTACACCTGTTTTATTGGAGAATTTATATCTCTTTCCTTCAGAGTCGTACCATTTAGCAAACCTTGAATCCAGATTATCATCCCAGGCTTGTCTTGTATCTACCATACCTAGTGGTTTAAAAATCAAGGAATCTGTTAATTTTTCAAGAGGTTTATGGAACTTGTTCTCTAAAGCATGTCTTAGATACTCAAATCCTTCACCTGAATATTGATACTTGGTTCCAGGTTCAAAATCAAAAGTTAGTTTCTTAGTAGGGTGATTCCAACGCCAGTTAACAAATCCTGTCTGGTGAGTCAATACGTGATATGTGGTCAATTTTTTATGAAGGGAATCATTAGCAACATCAGGATCAACCCAATAGTGAAATAGCGGTTCATCTAAATTCCACTCACCTGCCTCTACTAATTTTAATGTTAGCATAGTAATAACTGTTTTTGTAATAGAAGCAACATTAAAAATGGTATTTTTAGGAGCAGGTATACCTTCCTGAAGCTCGCCAATTACATTTAAATAGCTTATTTCACCATTTTCAATTATACCAATACCAACAGCCGGCACATCATATTCTGACATCCATTCAGTAATATCCTTGGTATAAATAGGGGCGTTCTTGTTTTGTGCCTGTAAAGAAAGTGTAATACAAATTAAAATAGTTTTGAAAAGGATATTCACAATTTTCATAATTACTCTATTTAAATTTAAGATTCGATTCTTTTTCATTTAAAGGACGATTATTAAAAAATTTTTGCTGCATATATTTTGGGAAACTATTAAAATGTTTGCTAACGTTTTGCGGATAAAAGAAGTTGCCGAAGGCAAATTGTGGAAATCTTTGATTTCCCTTTTATCCGCTGTTAGGCGATGTATTTTATATTGGCAACTGCTTATTTTTGACATAGGTACAGTAATACATGTAGTTTCCACGAGCGCCAAAGATAAACCAATAAATGACTGCCACAATACCATAAGTGAAAATTGATGCAACGATGCAAATTACTGGAGCCAACCAAACACCTTTCGTTAGTGCCCAAATTGCGCCAAGGAAAAAAGCTGCCCAATTCCACTTACCTCTGTAGGATTCATCAGATTCATATATTTTTTTGAATTCATCTTGATAATAATGAGACAATCCAGAAAAATCAGTTTTTAAGGTAATGCCTGTTTCAGTAACTGCCATTAAAGTTTTTAATCTAACCCCACACTTTATGCATAACTCTTGATTGGGCTTAGTCTCAACGCCACACTCTTGGCAAAAATTTCTTTCTGCTAAAGGTCTCACCCCGCAATGAACACAAATTTCTGCTTTCTCGTTAACTTCCTTTCCACAGTTTCGACAATACATGATTGCCCTCCTTTCTGTTTTTATAAAATATTTCGCCTAACGTTTCGCATAAAAATGACGTTGCTGAGCGAACTCTTAATGACAAATTTTTTGTGAGCGCAGCAATGGTTCATTTTACATTTTTGTTGCTGTTAGCTGCAGTTGCGCCCGTTGCTAAGTCTTGCGTCTTGCTGCTTCAGCAAACATTGCCAGAACTTTTGCCGAAGGATACGTTGACAGTGATGCGACAGAATGAGCAAGTTCCACTGGTAATAAGGCGTTCTCGTAACGTGCGCTGATAATAGACGGCAGTGTTGCGAAAATGTCAGAACCACCAATCAAATTATTTAGATTGGGGTCTCGAACATAAGATCCAGTAGGAATATTAAGCACGAAACGATTACGTTCGTTCAGGCGCACGAAGACCTTTACACCATAATTTGTGTCTTTGCCATAGTCAGCACCGGCGACTGGTCGGTGTTGAACTTCTTCACGAATGTAATTGTGGCCAGGGATAAAAAAGGAACCAACCGGTACATCGTCTGCAATGAGTTGAAGATGATCGGCAAATGCACCTGTCTTTTCTTGACCCAATACGCAAATTGGAGTGCCTGAGTCACGTGCCATTGCGAGGAATCTTCGTATAGGTTCTACGAGTTTTGAGTACTGAGCACGAAGGGAAAGTGGACCGTCTTTGATAAATAAACAAGCGGGCAACACTTCCTTTTTATTTTGCCAGAAATATCTTATGCCGGTGAACAGTAATAGCGTTTCGTGAATGCTCATATATGCTGTTGCTACTTCATCCGGTGCGGAATCTTCAGCCATCACTAAATGAATACTGAGCATATCTGTAACAAAGACTTCTTTACCACACACAGGGCAATTACCGATTTCGGTGTCATAAGCAAGAGTGCATCTATTGGAGCTACAATGAGGGCACTCAAAATATGGCAAATTTCTCTGAGCCCCGTCCCACTGTTGATAAGCCAACCATTTGAAAGTCTTTAGTATCTCGCCTTCAAGGGAGGGGTCTTTCATAGAATCATAGATAACACGTCGAACTGCGTGATAAACGATCATGCCACTTGTTACGACGTGACGAAGCGGGAATACAGTGGCATGGTAAATTTGAGATTTCTCAAGGATATCTCTTATTGCAAATGGATGTGGTTCATACTTGTCGATAGTTGCAATAGCGGGTTGATCGAGCATAATCAATGCAGTTTTAACAAAGCCCAATGCTTTCTTTGGTCGACCCTCTGACTCGATCACTTGAAGCGAGCCATCTACCGCAAAAATGAGGCTTAGAGATTTGCCGTCATTCGGAAGAGTTTGCCACGCAACACCTTTCTTGTTTACTGGTTGTGAGTAATCTTCAAAATTTTTGCACAACTCTTGGACTAGGGAACTCTTTAGAACGTCAAGATGCCCTAGTTTACTAGCTCGTTCGCCCGGTAATCTTTCACCTTCTGTGTATGGCATTTACCTAGCCTTGCGGAATTGTATTGGGTTGAGGTGCTGCAGGTATAAATAATCGAGCCTGCATTGAAACAACGAAACGATGCGAACGCGTCAACATGCGAATGTATCCGACTGTTTTTGCTTGAAGTATATCGTCTTTGAGACTTTCGTAGGCGATGTTGAGTTTAGCTAACTTATTCACATCGTCTTGGGATGCTAAGTGTGCGATGAAAAAATTTTCAGTTTGTGCTAACAAGTCCGGATTGATTGTAGTGGGTGACTGGGTTGAATAAACCATACCAATGTGATATTTTGCTCCCTCCTTGGCAAACCTTCTATAAATCTTTGTCTCTTCGCCTGTGTCATTATAGCCAAACAAGTTATGCGCCTCTTCAAAGTAAAGTTGGACAAAGTGGTTTCCAAGGCGATTGTTGGTAAATTTGTCGGTTTGATGGTAGAAAACAGACTCTGACAATTGTCTGGAAAAGTAATTCATTAAAATTTCGTCCGCGTTTCCCAAATCAAGAATAACTGTTTGACCTTCATCGAGCAGTTGAAGGATTCTCTCGACATAGTCACCCGCATGATGATCGTGATATGGTCTTAGAGGTAATAGAATAATTACCCCGCTACGGCCTGCTTGGGGCTCTAAGATTTCAAGAATTGCATTGTCATCCTGCTCAAAAACCGGATTGCCACTTCCTGATGTCAAGGTTGCATGTGTTGGATTGTTTCTCTTGAATCTTACGATTACTTCAAGCTCTCTTTGCAATTGATCTAGCGTGTTGGGTGGATCAGGAATAGGAGCTATTTGAGCAAATTGGAAAGCAGCAGTCCTCAGATTGTCCGAAAATCCGGGATTGAACCCATGTGTAGTTCGACCTGAACTTGGAATGCTATTTCTAACGGCCATTTGCTCACAAGTGAATCCTGCTTTATGTAAGAGCGCAAAATAATATTGTATCCGCCTTACTGCTCTGATTTTCTCGTCCATCCTGTTATTCGGGATATTTGCCACTGTCTCTAAATCACCAAGACCAACACTAAGAAAAGCGTTGATATAGTCTGATATAGCTCTCTGTCTCAAACGAATGAGGGTGTTAAGAACTTCCTTTGAGGCAGATGGATTTTGATAGAAGTTTATTTTAAGCAATTCAGACGGCGTATTTTCATTTTGCGCTAATGCGTATACGATACAACGATCAGGGTAGGCACTTCTAATGGAAAAATTATTGTCCTGAGGATTGTCATTGGTATACTCTCCATTGATGTCGAAGATTAGTTGACCAACATTTTTATCTCGAGCTGTAGTTTCAATGAGACTTTGAACTATTAGCTTTACAACGTTACTCTTGCCAAGTCTTGTTTTTCCAAACATTGCCGTACGTGTGGCCTTGAAATCATTGGTTGAAATGTTTACCGGAACTCTTGGCTGAAGCTTATTCGGAAGTGGAAGCCGACATTCTGTCAATCGGAGATCGCCTATTTGAAATCTGTTCTGCTCGGGGACCATAGCGTTGATAACAAGGTTTAAAAGGTTGTCATCTGGAGAATAAACACTGTATTTGTGTGCGCTCACGAAGTTATTAAGGTCACCCGAGAATTCGATCTTGTTCTGCTCAGTTGGATGAGGGTAAAACATTCCAAGCACACCAGTCTTTAATGCACCCCATTGCAATTCGCTTTGAGTGAATATATCTAATTCGGGCATCGACTTCTTTTGAAGTTCAAAATAGGTCTGTTGAGTTTCCTTCGTAAGAGGATGTGGTGCAGCCTCCAGAACTCGAAGGAGTGTAAAATGCGGGGGCATTGTGTCAACTATGATCGATGGGATCATTATTAGTAGTGAATTTCGGGGGACACCGCCGACTCTTGTCTTGAAAGGGTCGGATGTAATTATAGTGACAGTGTCGTAGCTAATATCGAGAACATAGCCAACGAATCGTAAGTCATCATATTTCTTGGCATCATAATTGGCCTTATCAGAATCTAGGAATGTCTTAAGAACTCTTAGGGGGTGATTCTGGAATGCAGCCTCTTCAAAGAACTTCTTCATTTTAGTTCTCCATTGTGGTTCGAGATCAGTACCTCGCCTGAATTATTGACAAGAACACCGATCTTGCGTCCTGTTCCTCGTGGGATTATTTGAATATTGAATTTCTTGTATAATCTGATTATGTCCGGATGCGCTGAGATAGTCATTGACCAAGCAACTCCCCGCCTGTCAGCGTCTTTCAAACAGTGTGCAAGTCGTTGGTGATCAGTGAACGTAAACTCTTTGCCAACGTAGTGGTCGTGAAGTTGCTCTCGTTCACCTGGTCGATATGGCGGATCGAGAAACAAATAGTCTTCTGAGTTTGCTTCCTCGATTATGAATTCGAAATCTGAGCATTTAAGTGACACATTGCGAAGTGCTCTTGCAATTGCAAACAGATCCTTTCTAGTAATAACCCAGCGACGGTCTTGGCCACCATAGCCGACATTGAATTGACCCTCTGAATTATGTCGCCACATACCTTTGAAGCACGTGCGGTTTAGAAACAATGACCGGGCAGCTTGATTCTGTAAATCCAGATCTAAATGTTTGAGTTTCCGTACTTCATTGTAGCCAGTTTTTGTTGTAGGAAGCGAACGATAGATTTGCCAAACCTTATCGGGATTGGAACGAATCCCACGGTACAGATCTATTAGTTCTACATTTAAGTCTGCTAGAATTGCCTTTCTCGGACGAAGATGAAAAAAAATAGAACCACCTCCGACAAATGGCTCAATGTACCTGCCAGAAATCTTTCGGATTGAAGGAAGATGACTATCAAGAAACGAAATCATCCTTCGCTTACCACCTGGATACCTGATAAATGTCAACTGCTTAGGTTTATTCATATCTCCAAATTACCAATAAAGGGCGCAATTGCAACTAACTATTGTATATACGAATATCTGTTTCGTATATCCCCCCATTTTTGTTGTGATATACGAAATATGGCGTTTATTTCGTTTTTAGGTTGATGGGTCATTTTGCTTTACTCCTTGCTTTAAAATTGCCTGATCGAGGGGATTGCCAATCTGGATCGAAAATCCCGCGGGTGAAATTCCACCACCTAAATCCAGACGAACCGCTAGCACTGCCTCGGTATTCATTTGGCGTCATTCTACTAACAATAATCTATAATTTCAATATAAATATTTGAGAGATAAATTGACTGAGCCTGCATAACACCGCTCTATGTTGACTAAATGAATACTTTAGAATAAAAACCGGGTTTTTAATACTCTATTTTCACCTCGAAATCGCCGCGGTCGGGCGCTTTGATCAGGATCGTTTGGTCATCAGCCGCGTAATAATATCCTTCCGCCTCGCGGTTTAATTCGTCAGCCGATTTTCTGACGGTGATTTGACTTTTTTCGACGCTGACTTTGACCGGCGGACGGGTGGAAATGACCGTGAACAAGTAATCCTGACGCGGCGGTTTAAATCCGGACTGTTCACGCTTAACCAGGATCTTCCAGATGTCGTCGGTAGTCTGGCAGGTCAATTTTGTCAAAGCGAAAGCTCCTTTTTCGTAAGCGTACGATAGTCCGTCGTCTTCATAAAGCGTATAGGAACTCCCGTCCTTAGGATAAATCAGCATTTCCGTTTCGGTAATCGGTTTTTCGCCGACGTACTGCTGAACGGTCTGCATCGGCAGGAAGCCGCCTTCGCGCAGGAAATAAGGAATCTGACTGAGGGGAGCATCAACAGTTATCCATTGTTTGCCGGTATAAAAATGCTTTTGGTTCAGGTCGTACCAATCACCAGCAGGCAGGTAGAGTCGCTTGACTTCGTCGGTTTCGGAGAGCACCGGCGCAACCAGCAGGTTTTCACCCAACATGAACTGGTTTTGCACTGCGTTTTGAAAACATTCCGGATCGTCCTGAAAATTGAAAAACAACGGGCGCATGACCGGCCAGCCGTTTTTACTGGAAGTGTAGAATTCGCTGTAAAAGCTGGGCAGGAGGCGATAACGCAGATTGATGAATTCGCGCACGATGTTTTCGACGTCGGCGCCGAAAACCCAAGGCTCCTTGCGAGGTGTATCCCAGGCCGCGTGTTGCCGGAAGAGCGGCGTGAAAACGCCCAGTTGCATCCAGCGGATATAGAGCCTTTCCGACGGATTGCCGACGAATCCGCCGACGTCGCTACCGACGAACGGCACGCCGCTCAGGCCGAGATTTTGCGACATCCGGCAGGCCAGTTTCAGATGCAACTCGTTCGCGATATTATCGCCGGTCCAAACTGCCGAATAGCGTTGGATTCCGGCAAATCCGGCCCGGGTCAGAATAAAGTGACGCTGGTCGGAGTGTTTGCGCAAACCTTCACGAGTAGCGCGCGCCATTTCCAGCGCATAAATATTACGGGCTTGCTTGTGATCGGTTGGGAAACCGTCGCCGTCGAATTGCACAATATCGGGGAAATGCGCGCCCCAGACGGTCGGCTCGTTCATGTCGTTCCAGAAGCCGGCAACGCCATCTTGTAGTAATAAATTCAGTTTGTCGCCCCACCAGATGCGCGTGGCGGCTTTGGTGAAATCCGGGAAATAAGCCCAGGATGGCCAGACCTCGCCCTGATAGTACCGACCATCGGGATATTTGACAAACAGGTTTTTCGCCAGACCCTCACGGGCGACAAAATAGTTGGTATCGGCCTTGACGCCGGGATCGATGATCGGGATGACCTTGAAACCGTCTTGCTTCAAATCGCTGAGCATTTTGGCTGGTTGCGGAAAATGCTCCTTATTCCAGGTGAAGACGCGATAGCCGTCCATGTAATCGATGTCGAGATAAATCACATCGCAAGGAATTTTTTTCGTGCGGAAGGTCGCGGCCAGCGAGCGTACGTCCGATTCCGGATAATAGCTCCAGCGGCATTGCTGATAACCGAGCGCCCAGAGCGGCGGCAGTTCGCTTCGACCAGTTAATTGCGTGTAAGCCGTCAGGACTTTCTTAATTTCCGGACCATAGATGAAATAGTAATCCATTTCACCTTTTTCGGCCCCGAACCAGTAGAAACGGTCATTGCTGGCGCCGAAATTGAAATGCGATTTATAAGTATTATCGAAGAGAATGCCGTAGGCCTTGAAATCACGAATGCCATAAAAGAACGGAATCGAAACATAGAGTGGGTCGGTGCGGTCGTCGTAAGCCCAGAAGTCGGTGTTCCAGAGCGTGTACTCCTTGCCGGTTTTACACAAATCGTCACTTTTTTCGCCGAGACCGTAGAAATTTTCGCCGGACAGGAGTTTTTTATGGCAACGAACTTCATCGTTGTCGAAACTGACGCCGAAAGCCTCTTCGTCGGCGTTGATCAGGTTGCCGACTTGATCGTAAATCGTGACGCGGCCGGGCGACTTGGCGATCCGTACGCTCAGGGTTTTGGTCGCCAGCGTGAAATACTGGCCGTCGTCTTTGAAAGTGAAAGCCGCTTTGGCCGGCATTTCCGTGATTACAGCACAGGACGGCCTGGCGGAAAATTGCTTCTGATTGGTGTAGCGGAATCGGATGACATTATCGTCGTAAACGTAGATATTGAACAAGGCGTCGTCGGCTTTGAATTCGACCCGGTTTGGGAAAACGCTTTGAGATTTGATGTTACCCAGGAATTCAAATTCGGCGTGAAGTGGCGAAAAGAGGATGACCAGCGAGAATAGCAGAAAAATGATTAATGACATGGTTGGACACCTTTTAAGGTTAAGGTTGAGGTTAAGGTTAAGGTTGAGGTTAAGGTTAAGGTTGATACTTTTTACGCTAAGGGTCAGGTGGTGACGTAACAATTAATTTTCCATGACGGAGAAATCCGTCGCATCGATCGGTCAATCGTAATCGCCTTCCAGATAGCGAAAGAAAGCATCGTTGACCCAGATCTTATTCACTGCAATATCCAGATCGGAAAACTCCTTCCCGAACCATTCCGTAATTGCGGCCGATTCGGCTTCTTTGACATAAGTCTGCACGATCTGGCTTTTATCGCGGATGATGATATCGGCGATTTGAAAATAGCCTTCCACCGGGACCTCCGAACTGTAGAGCGGTTGATACCAGGATTCGAACAGGAGTTTCTGTTCCGCCTGATATTCGCGTTTGGCGTAGGCGTTAATTACGTCACGAAAGTAATCGCGGTGTTTCTGTTCGGTGAACTCCATGACCAGATCGAATTCATCCTTATGAGCAACCGATACACCCTCAGGTAACGATTCCAGAAAAAGATCAGCGGTTTTTTCCCATTCCTCAAGATACAGGAAAGAGGAGCGCTTGGGCTCGAGTTGCAGTTTGGCCTGGAGATTTTCACTGATCAGGAGACCGATCAGCTGTTTTATGTGTTTAAAATTACTATGGCTGTAGGTAATCTTCAGATCGGCGTCAAAATTAGCCAGATCGTCGTTATTCTTGATCTGATAACCGGTGATCACCTTCTGGGCAATCGCCTGGTTCATGACCGGTTCCAGTCGGGCGCTTCTGATCCTGATGACATTTTCCCACTTTTCCTGCATCTTACTGATAATATCATATTCCGTGACGTACCCGATATAGTTTTTATCACTGCGTCGGAAGGCGTGCACCTTTTCCAAAAGATGAAATGCAAAATCACGACTTAGAGGGGCGTGTATATCAATTACCTTCAGGCGACCTTTAAAAATGAGATTGACATCAATCGCGCAGGCCAGAGCCTGACGTGCTTCCCGTTTTAAAACCATTTCGGTGATATTGGAATCCAGATCTTCGTAACTTTTTGAAACCTTGGCATCTGAATAAGTATCGGCCAGTTCCCGGAGTCCACAGATAGAAATTAACATGGAGATCGCCGCCAGGTTGCTTAATTCCCCGGAAAAGCCGGTATTGACACCATCTGGCGAATTATCGAATGCTTCCTTTCCGAAAATGGAAATGAGCGCAACGATGAAAATATCGCTACCTGAATCATTGGAATCCAGAAACTTCAGCCGTTTTTCCATTTCGTCGCGAAACAGTTTTTGAGTCTCCCATAATTTTTCACTTAACAGTCGGATGGTGTAGCTCAGAATGCCGACTTCATCCTCGCGCTTGCCGAAATGAGCCAGACGATCGGCAGAGGAAGAATCACCCTTCAGAACGGCAAAGACCGTGTCCTCGAGCTGTTTCAACGGAGTGACGACGGTTTTTGACATCCAGCTCGAAAAAGTAAAACCGATCAGGAGTAAGATGACCAGCAGAAGCGCCCAGTAATTGAAAGCGTCCACAATGGCGTTTCCCTGTGTTATGTCCAGGTTGATTGAGTTGATTTGAGCCGGAAAAGACCTTAAGGTCGGTACGAGAATCATAAAAGATATGATCAGCAGGATAATAGTGAGATAGTAATTCCACAAGGCAATTTTGACCGGGAAATTTTTTTTCAGGCGTCCCAGACCTAATAAGATCAGTGGAAATAAAATTAACGTTCCCAGAATATTAGAAAGCAAGGCCGGCACAAAAAAGTAGCGGAAATTGATATTTGATGAGATGTTTCCTGCGCGCAGAATTTCCATAACGTTGGCGTACGCCAGGGCAAGGAAATTGATCAGGATCAGGAATAAGATTAACTGAACGAGTTGCTTGATTCGATCCAGTTTGGGACATTTCCGGAATGGCAATAAACCGGTCATTACCCCGATCAAGCCATTGCCGATTGTCCAGCTTATAAGATATCTCGAACCAAAACCGAGAAAAAAGTCGGTGCATAAGTTGCCGAAAAATCCGGCCAGAAAACCATATAAAGGACCATAAAGGTAACCGATGACAAAAATCAATATTATCTGGGGACGAATATCGACTTCCGATACGCCGGGCAGGTGCACCCGAAGGAAATAATTCAGCAGACTATAGGTTACTATGACCGCCAACGAGACCGCGATCTTTTTCATTTCGGATTGACGCTCGGTGATTTTAGTGTTTGTAGACTGCATCAGTTCAATCTCCTAACAGGGATAGGTCTGGAAAATAACATTATTAAAAATTTCAGCTCTCGTGCCAATGCATAAGATTTAAACTAAGTAGCGCAAACAATTCGTGACAATAAGTGACAGTCCCAATGCAATAAGGAGGAATGACTATCGTATCTTACTCATTGCTTCGGCGCGCATTTCCGGCGGCATCAGTTCAATCGCGTAGCGCAAGGCCGTGCGCGGCATGACGGTTTTGTGTTTCACCACGTAATCGAAAACCGCTTTCCGATATGGCTTACTGGCTTCCTTGAGCATCCAGCCGTAGCCTTTCTGCACCATATCGTCCTTATCGGTCAGGAGAATGTCGGCGATTAACCCTCGTGTCAACGCTCCTGCGTTGACACGGAATTTGCTATCACCACCAATCAGTATTAACATTTATTTTTCCGGTTCCTTTGATATAATTCGAAGCGCTGGAATATGGCCAGTCTTCCGGATTGATTACCAGATTTTGACGCACCGGATTGTAGTGAATATAGGTGATTTTCTGTTTCATTATTTCAATCCCGAAGATCTGTTTTGGCTTATATCCATTTTGCCAAAACTGATATTGGCTATCGGTTTTATAATCGGGTTTGGCTTCAAAGAAAATTTTTAAGAGATTTTTTTCACAAGATACCTTGAGCAGATTGATAATATTTTTCGCCGTAAATGATTTGAACTGAGCCATTTCTTGGGGTAAATGTTTTGATGAAGTAATAAGGTGCAAGTGACTTGGCATGATAACATAAGCAAGAAGAACAATTCGATTATGATTTTGCATAAAAGAGAGAGTATTTAGAATAACATCGACAATTTTCGGGCGAATCAGGATCGGCAACCAATTTACGACGGTGCAGGTACACATATATGGATAATCGGTGTTAATGATTTTATAGCGGGTTTTAGTCATCTTAGTTCGGTCTCAACGCCGGAGCGTTGAGACTAGGTGGTTGGTCTATTCTCGTGTCAACGCTCCCGCATTGACACGGAAAAATGTCTCCTGGTAGTGGGCCAGACTGTCAGCACCACGATGGCCACGCCGAGCAAGGCATAAATCAAATGCAGAATATCAACCGCGCGCAGAAACATTACCTCCAGGTCAATCCACAGGATGAGCACAATTCCGATGAAAAACGCCAGTGACCAGGCCCAATGAACTTTTTTATCCGGATTAAGACGTTCGCATAGTCGGCAATTCGGTTTTCTTGATAGGGCGTAGGCGGCATAAGCCGGAAGCAATCCCAACACAATCAGCAGGAAAAGTCCCGGAATCAGAAAATTCGGGAAGGGCGAATGTTTCAGCATGGAAAGCGGCATCTGCATTAGCTTGCCACTCGGACTAATCACCAAAGCCAGGCCGCCTCCGATAGCGCTGACGGCTTGAAAGATCATTAGAACCACCAGGAAGATTAGTGGAAAATTTTTAGAAGATTTCATTTTCTTACCTCAGGAATTGTTTTTTAAATCTCGTATCAACGCTCCTGCGTTGAGACGAAAAAACTCGTCACACGTTACTTGTCATTGCTTATTCATTGCCTCGGCGCGCATTTCGGTCGGCATCAGTTCAATCGCATAGCGCAAGGCCGTGCGCGGCATGACGGTTTTGTGTTTCACCACGTAATCGAAAACCGCTTTCCGATATGGCTTGCTGGCTTCCTTGAGCATCCAGCCGTAACCTTTCTGAACCATATCGTCCTTGTCGAGCAGGAGAATGTCGGCGATTTCAAAAATATCGCTGAGAAAATTTCCATGTCTGGCGGGCAGAATTAATGATACCGCCGCGGCGCGTTTCATCCAGCGGTTGGGCAAATGCGCCCATCGTTTAAGAACCGTCAGCGACTGCGGAAATTTAGCGACGAAATTCCCGATCGTGTGATTGCAAAAACTGTCGCACTTCGCCCAATTGTTAATATAGCAGTCGATCCATTTTTCGAATGTCGCCAGATCGGAATACTCGAATTGGGAGGTGATTTTAGGCAACCATTCAGCTACGATGAAAGCTTCTTCACTGTAGTCGGATTTCAGCAGTTCTTCACAAAGCATGAAGATTTCGGACTTGGTGAAATTTTTGATGCTCGGCCAGAATTTCACGGCAATCTTTCGGACGGATGGACCGGTGACACCGTAGAATTTCACCGATTCTTTGAAGAAGCGATTGTAGCCGGAGGCGCCTTGCGGAGTTACAGCCAGACGCAATTCGGCCCGAATTTGATTGATAATGTCTGACATGAATTCCTCGTTTGTTTTAAAGGTTATCTAAATGATTTGAGATTTACAGGTAGCGTCTGACTTTCTTTTTATATTCAAAATAATTTACCCCGAATCTGTGCGCGAGAAATTTCTCCTCGCCGAGGATAATTAAATGATAAATCACAAGACTGTAAATACCCATTAAAATTACTGCCGTATTAAGTGTGTATAAAATGGCGGCCAGCGTGAAGCAATCGAATCCCAGGTACATCGGATTCCGGCTTAAGCGATAAATGCCCTTGATTTTAAAGATTATATCGCCGGTCGGTAATCCCAGTCTGGTCGATTTTCCCAGATTGATCATGCTGATGGTGAATAAGACTCCGCCCGTTATAAATAAAAACCCTGCGAAGTATTTATGGATTGTAATAGAATGAATAGGAAGCGCGATGAGCTGCAGAGCATCAGCTATGGAAAGTCCCCAGATCAGGTAGCCGCAAACTTTACCACTGTAAAATAAGACCGGATGGATAGGCGGTTTGCCGATTAATTCCATACTTATTTCTTTAGTTGAGAATCGGCTTGTAATTGGTCGCAGAATTTTCTGAAATCTACCAGAAAGCGGTCAAATTCAAGGCCGTAAATTGCCTTGAATACTTCGCAGTGGTGATTATCGATAAACAGACGTTCCATATAAAGTTGGAATTTTTCGCGGCCGTACGTCATGATCAGGTAATCAATAATACAGGCAAATTCGGAGTAAATAAAGGCGGCTCGGTTTTTGACATTGAGCACGGTGCGGCTGGCTTGCAGGGTTTTATAATCGTCCGGCGGCATGAAATTGCCCTGCCGGATGTAATTACAGGTTTCTGATCGGGATGGATACCAGCCGGTTCCGATTTGCCCGGCGCTGTATACTGCGATGCCTTCCAATAACCATTTCGGATAACGAAACGCCCTGAAAAATCCGCTCTGCTGGAAAATCAGAATGTGGGATAACTCGTGTTTAAGATAAATCTCCATCGAGATTTTTCCCGCCGCGGCTTCTTTCAGTGACCACGGAGCAATAAAAATCCGGGTCGTGGGAATGGCACAAAACCGGCTGAGCGAAGGTGAAAGCCGCTTATAACTGAGACTGTCCCGAAAGATGAAAAACTCAGGCTTTTTCTTGAATTTTAGCTTATGGAATCTCTCGACCGGCGCCACCAGTGTATCAAATTTTGGCCGAGCCTGTAATTCGGCTTTTTTCTGAACGTATACCAGGCTATTTGGATATTCGAATTTCTGAAATCCGATGATCACCGGAGAAAAAGAAAAAAGTTTCCCGAAAAGGAACATACTGATGATCGCGGCAAAAAGTACTACGACGATTACGACGTTATTTTTCTTCATACGAAATATGATTAAACCTTGCTCTGATCAAAGAATCCACGCGTTTGTGATGACCTTCATTCGATTTCGATGTCGTATTTTTCCAGCAGACCGAATACATCCGTCCGCGAAAATTTGGCTTTCTTGATCCGGTTTTTATCCGGATCTATGACATAATTGAAAGATGTACGGAAATCGACTCTTTCAAGATTGGTATTGTCGAAGATGGCTTTTTGAAGATCACAGTTTTCGAAGACCGAACCGCTTAGGTCGCTTTGGGTAAAATCGGCTTCCTGCAGGTTGCAATTTTCGAAACGGGTTGACTTCATTTTCAATTTGAAGAAACTGGATAGTGTCATCAGACAATTTTTGAAATTGATGGAAAGCAGTAAGTCATTACAATCATTAAAATGAACGCCCAGCAATTTGCATTCTGAAAAACTGACGTTGTACAAACTCGTGCCCTGCATTTCAACCAGACTGAAATCACATGCTTGGAACTGGCATTCCCGGAACGCCTTGCCTGCCAGAGCCGGAGTGTTGAACACGCAGTTGATGAAAGTGCAAATCTCAAAATCGCCAACTAGTCGGTTTTGGGTATAATCGATACCTTTGAAAGTCTGATTTTCAGTTAATTTCATTTATCAGATTCTTTGGTTTCAACACACAAGCGTTGAGATCAGGTGATTCTAATCTTGTGTCAACGCTTTGACATTGACACGCACGAACATTATTTATTAACAAGAGATTCGATGATCTTCTTTCCAGTGGCATTATCGGGATTAAGATCGACCGATTTCTGGTAGCAAATGAGTGCTTGTTGGCGATCGCCTTTTTTCAGCCAGGCTTCTCCCAGACTGTCCCAGACATTCCAGGATTGCGGATATTCTTTTACATTCAGTTCGAACAATTGAATGGTTTCTTCGATTCGGTTCTGAGCCAGGAATTGATAGGCGATTGTATTCAAGGCATCCTCCGAAAACAGGATTTTGTCCGGGTTAATTTTCTTGAAATCTTCATAAAACTTTATTGCCGCCGCGACTTTATCGGTTTTAATCAATTTGAAAAATGTTTTCCCGTCATTGATGATACTCAACTGCGGGCCCAATATGACACTGGTTTGATTTTGCCAGGCAGTAATTTTTGTGGCGTCGGCTACTTTCAGTGACTTAGCCCAGTTGGTGATTGTTTTGATAAACAGTTCCGGCTCGTCGCTGTAGATATTGTGGCTGGATTTGTGAAAAGCTTTGAATTGCGCATTAGGGTGATTTTTCCTGAATAACCCTACTTTTCTATCCGACCAGACCGAATCGTATGTGCCCTCACAAAGCAGAGTCGGAATTGGACAGCCGTCGAAAACGTACTCGAAATTATACTGATCGAAATCGGAAGTGTAAGCCGGATCGAACATTATATCATAAATGGTTGTCTGCGCCAGTCTTTTCCGATCAGGTTTCCGGAAATTCTGGCGTTTCCAGCCACCATTGATATCTTTATTGAAATAAAATTGCGGCAAGGTCAATTTGCCCGTGATGGCCATCGCCATCAGTTCACTGAATTTCTCTTTTTCCGGTTTATTCAGAAAAGGAGTTAGACTTTTAGCTTCGATCTCCGGCTGTTTCAGCATGGGAGCGGCGCCGACTAAAACCTGTCCCAACACATACTGAGGATATTTAATCGTATAAAACTGGGCGATGGCGCCGCCGTAGGAATGTCCGAGCACAATCCATTTTTCAATATTCAGTGCCTGACGCAGATTCTCCAGGTCATCGACAGCCTGCTCGAAGGAATAGCCTTCACCAGGTTTGTAGTCCGACAACCCACAACCGCGCTGATCATAGTAAATCACACTGAAATTGCGGCCGGCGGCCGAAAGCCAGGGGTGAAAACAATGGTGTGTTCCGCCCGGGCCGCCATGAATCAGTACCAGCGGCGTGCCCTGGCCTTCAATCTCGCAGTATAGCCGGCAGTCACCGATATCCACATATTTTTTCTCGGCATCCAGTGTCTCGCACAGGCGCGGCACATCCGGTAATTTATAAATGATACTGTCTTCGATATGCGGTTTGGCATTGAGGACGGTTTCCGGCGCCGCTCGTTTCTGGCAATTAGGCATGGAAACAAGCAGGATTACCGAAATGGTCGTTACCAGAAATAATCGGCCTAATAAAAGAGGCAATTTAAAGTCCAATGATATTTGATTTTTGTTTAGCATTATCATTATTCCTCTAACTTGAACAATTATCCTTCATTTTGGCAGTTTAAATTATTGTCAGCGGCTTATCTGTAAAATAAAGTTTATTCTGTCCGGGTTCGTCGATGACCTTCAGGTATTCAATATGCGCGAAACCTTTTATTTCGCCGTTGCCGAGGGCTGTGCCAATGTGCAAGATTTAACTCCGTTTGCCTACCAGATTCCGGGAATCAAGCGGTATTTGACTTCCTGTAAGTATTCGCGATATCCGGGCAATTCTTCGGTCAGGACCTTTTCCTCATTTTTAATGCGCACAATTAGCATAAATGGAATGAGCAGAGCCTGGATGAAAGCCCACAACGAGCCCAGTGCTAATGGCGTCAGAACCCACATCAGGATTACTGAGGTATACATGGGATGCCGGACGAAAGCATAGGGCCCGGTCTTGATAACTTTCTGGTCAGCGGCGACCTCCACCACCCGTGAAGCGTAACTGTTTTCGCGCATGACCAGAAAGAACAGGCCGTATCCAATCAGGATTAGGATGTCGGTAAGAATGATTATTATTGCCGGAATTGCCGACCAACCAAAACGTCGGTCAAAACCGGGCAGGAGGAAAATCAAAATGAAAATCGGAGTAGCTAATATCTGAAACCATTTCTGATATTTTTGCTTTTCACGAGTATGCATGCGGCGCTCCAGCAGAGCCGGATCGTGGTGCATCAACCAGCGCCCGACCAATGCCATTGGCATGAACATAATTGCCAGCCAGACCCAAGCCTGCCAGTAATTCAGTGTTCCGGCCGGCAGGAAATACATAAGACTGACGATAATAAGAGCCCCCAGAAAACGCGAGATGACAGTTTTCTTCAATTTGACAAGGTCGACCGGAGTGATCGGATTAGAATTATTCATAAACATCTCTTTTATTTCAAATCGTTATCAAAGATCGCTAGTCAAAATATATAAAATTGACCTTATGCAAAAAGCCGTTTATTTTGGTGGAAATATAGACGTATAAAAGGATAATAGATGAGATAAAAGGTCGGCTGACCTAAGTCATTTCCGCTACTATCAGCATTTCGAAATCTTCAGTCGTCAGAGAATCGTTCCGATCCCAGGCACCCTGCTTACAACCAAAAATCCCGATTTCGCTAAAACCGAGCGATTTCAGTAGCCAGGTGATTTCCGAGGGAACGTAATAGCGTTCACTGCAGTGCAAAGTTTTCTTGATGCCGTTATCATCGACGAATTCATATACGGAAAGGTCGCGAAAAGTCATCAGATCGAAAGTATTTTCTCGACTGACAGAATCGCTGGTGGCGGCGTCGTTGACGAAATCCTCGGTCGAATGATGCAGAGGGAAGAGTCCGTTCAAGGTGGTCAGGATATATTTACCGCCGGATTTCAGAGCTCGACTGGCATTTTGCAGGATTTGGAAGTTCATTTTGTCGGTTTCCATGAGTGGAAAGGCGCCTTCGCAGATCGTTAAAACCAGATCGAATTCATTATTGAAATTCAGATAACGCGCGTCGGCGCGCTGAAAATCGACTTTAACGTCGGCGGTCTGGGCGTTGGCGCGGGCTTTTTTCAGCATGGATTCGGAAAGATCGACTCCGGTAACGTTATAACCGCGTTTGGCTAATTCGATATCATGCCGACCGGTGCCGCAACCGATGTCGAGAATTCTGATGTTTTTATCGTAGTTGATTTCCTTTTCAATGAAATCGACCTCGCCAAGCGTTCCTTCGGTAAAGGATTCTTTCTCATATTTTTCACCGAAATTTTCAAACAGTTCTTCGTACCATTGTTTGGTCATAATTATTCCTCTAATCTATTTAATTCTTTTACCGCCAAGGCGCAAAGATAATCGCCAAGATCGCAAGGTTTATTGGTAGTTTTTAATCATTTATTGATAGCGTCCTTAGCGCATCCTTAGCGTCCTTAGCGTTTAATTCTTTTACCGCCAAGGCGCAAAGATAATCGCCAAGATCGCAAGGTTTATTGTTAGTTTTTTTAATCATTTATTGATAGCGTCCTTAGCGTTTAATTCTTTTACCGCCAAGGCGCAAAGATAATCGCCAAGATCGCAAGGTTTATTGGTAATTTTTTTAATCATTTATTGATAGCGTCCTTAGCGCATCCTTAGCGTGCTTAGCGTTTAAGTTTTTTTACCGCAAAGACGCAATGATAATCGCCCAGAACAAAAAGTTATTATCAGGTTTTTTATTCGATCCCTTGAGAGCGATCCCAGGCGCTACGTAAATTATATATCGAAACAGAGTGAACTAACACGCCGCCATTTTTCGCCTGACACTTTATATCGGTTTCTTTCTGGCATGGCAGGAAACAGGAACTCATACTGACTTCACCATCATTGACAAATAATTCGACTGAGGTGCGATCAACCAGCAGACGCAATTTGATCAAGCCGTCTGACTTTCTGACGGGAACTGTTATCCCGAGACATTGAATTTGTGCTTTGGTGCAGGCGATGACCTGATCGTAAAAATAATGGTTGAAAGTGGCATCCTGGCTGATTTCGATCTCGGCTTTAATATCAAAAAGTTCTCCGAATGTTGTTAGAGATAAATCTTGTCCGGCCAGCAGTTCTTGGTTTTTAATGATACACTCTTCCCGATAGAGGCATTCGATTTCCCTGACTGGTCGACGAAATAACTTCAAACCACAGGTAGTCGAACGCAGGGACAGTTCGCAGGGAAATGTCATCTGCTGGTTGAAAGGCATATCCGGATATTGTCCCTTATCCATCCAGGAGATTTGGATAATGCGATTGCCGGTATTGTTCCAGGTCTGGGCGGCGTAGAAATTGGCGCCATAATCGCCCTGTAGCGGGCCGGATTCGGGAGTAAAACTGACTCCATCAAACAATCCGATCCAGTATTTAAAGAAAGCATCGTGCAGAATCCAGCGCGTGTTCTGATTATTATCATCGACTGGTAATTCGAAGAGATTCGGGCATTCATAAAAACCTTCACCGCTGAAATCGCTGGCATACTTCCATTCCCTGAGATTATTCGAAGTGAAGAAACGCACCTGATTCATTCTGACCCAAATCAGCATGACCCATTGGCGGGACGGAGGGTGCCAGAATATTTTCGGATCGTGTTCTTCTGCGTCCAATCCCTGATTCGGAACGACAGGCTTACCGTTGTCATACAATTGCCAGGCGCGCCCCCGATCGTTGCTAAAAGCCAGCGCCTGACCAAATGGTTTTTTGGCGTGTGTAAAAGCCGCGATCAGCGGACTGGTATTTTCCTTGCCGAGTCCGGAAGTGTTATCTGAATCCACGACCGCCGAACCGGAGTAAATCATTCCGCCGTCATAAGGTCGGATTGCCGGCGGCAATTCCTGCCAATGCACCAGATCCGGACTGACGGCGTGTCCCCAGGTCATATTGCCCCATTCTCTGCCAAAGGGATTATGCTGGAAAAAAAGGTGATATTCACCCTGATAGAAAACACAACCGTTCGGATCGCTCAGCCAGTTCTTGTGAGCAGTGAAATGGAATTGCGGGCGATATTTTTCGTTATAGGGTGGTTCCGGTGGCATCTGACTGACTATTTACAATCCAGCTCGGATTTGATTTAACGTCTCACGCAGAAAAGGCGCCATTTGGAAGAATTTTTCCAGTTTTTCGCAAACAAATTTCTCGCAGTGGGCGCAATTGATGACTTTTTTCCGGATTCCGCACAACCGAACCTCGCAGACCCGGCAATGACTGAAAATATTATCGCTGACAGCCAGACAGCCGTCGCAATTAATATCGGCCGGTTTTATAGCAGTGTGATATTCCTTTGACCACAGTTCGGCGACCTCTTTACGCTTGGCATCGTCATTTGCGAGCGTTGCCTGATAGGCGCCACACTCGGCGCAATTCAATCCGCAATAAGCAATCATGCTATTCATATAAACACTCCTTTTCTTTATTACCAATTGCTAATAGTTACAATGAACTGGTCTGTTTTTCCAATTCCGTCAAATACGCCATAGCTTCATCGAAAGTTTTACCGCACATTTCTGCCGATGGTCTCAGATTGCGACAGACTGCCGGAAACTCCGATTTGTCATGAATTGCACAAAGATTATCTTCGGTTAAATGCATACAACGCACTCCGGCCGGTTTGCCGTTTGGTAAACCCGGTAGCGGCGAGGAAATCGAGATAGCGATGCAACAGGCGCCACAACCTTTACGACATTTCATACAATAGTCATTGGTCCCGAAGCGGGACGTCATTTATAGTCATTCAATAGTCATTCAATGGTTGTCCGTGGCGAATCGGATAAATTTGATATTTGCAATTTTCAATCTACAACTTTCAATCATAATCCCGCCACCCATTCCTTGGCGCGCTCTATTTCGCCGTCTTGCAACGGACCTTCGGATTCCTTAACGAAAAAGCCGGTCGGCGGTAAGATCAGTAAACCGCCCTTTTTCGTCATAAGTTTGGCGATTGGTTGGGCGGCGTAGCCGAAAATTTTTACCATGAAAGTAAGAAAACGCGAATTGGTTTCGAGTGGATTGATACGCGTGTCGAACGCCGCGACCCGAACGCCTTTAAGAGCTCCATTCGGCAGATTTTTGAGGAATTTTACGATTGGCTTGGTCGAGCGAAAGGCGCGCGTCGGCGAACCGACGAAAAGTAAACCGACGCCAGTCAACTGTTCCAGCTTCAGAGCGCTGATTCTGACGACCTTAACCTGATTTTGAGGCGCCAGTGAGTCGCCGATCGCCAGAGCGATTTTTTCGGTGTTGCCGAAGAATGAATCGTAGATGATGAGTACTTTCAAAATTTATCCTCCGAGATTGAATAATTATTTCGGAGCGAGATTATTTTCATCTCGTTCTAATAGACCGACTTTTCGAATGAATTTTACTTTTTCAGTAAGTCGCGGATTTCGGTCAGAAGAGTTACCTCTTTAGTGGGAGCCGGAGGAGCGGCGGGAGCGGTCTCTTCTTTTCTTTTAGCCTTGCTGAGGACTTTGATCAGCATGAATACCGCAAAGGCGATAATGAGAAAATCGAACGTAACCTGCAGAAAATTACCGTAATTCAAAGTCACTGCCGGATTACCGTCGATGGCATGTTTCATGGTGATTTTCAGATCGGTGAAATTGACACCACCAACCAGCAGGCCGATCGGCGGCATGATTATGTCGTTAACGATCGAGCTGACAATTTTACCGAAGGCGGCGCCGATAATAATACCGACCGCCATGTCGATCACATTACCACGCATGGCAAAGGCTTTGAATTCCTGTAATAATTTTGTGCTTGGTGGTTTTACTTTGACTTTCATAATCATCCTCTCAGGTTAGAATTTATAAGAAAAACCGACGCCGAAAATTTCCTTGAATTGAACCCGCGGTCCGTATTCATCCATGATGCCATCGTCATTTTCATCAATTGAAATCTTGGTGTCGTCATCGTAAAGCAGATGAGTCGTTAAATTGACCGAGATGTACTCGTTGACTTTCATGGCGATCAGGGTTTCCCAGCTGACGTCCATATTTTGTGGACTGTCCAGGTAATTCGAGAAAAGATCGAATTTGGTTGTGAAGGCGACATTTTTCAGCAATTCGGCTTTGAAATCATTGCGGGTGTAGATCAGGCGCATATAACCGCCGAACTCGCCTTTGGTATTTTTACCGGGATCGACTCCGAATGCACCGGCATCCGCCAGCGATTCGTCATTGACAATAGTCAGTCGCCCGGTAGCCGGCGCCAGGAAAATACTCAGGTAAGCGTTCGGTTTATAATCTATACCAACTGCGGCCAGAAGGTAAGCCGGCGCCAGAAAATTGGATATTTTGACCGAATCATTCGGATAATTGTAGCCGGGCGCCATCTGGGTCTTGAAATTCACAAGGGCAGAATAGTAGAAATTCGTAAAAGCCTCTTTGCCGTATTTTGATAGAAAATCGATCTTGTCATCGGTTTTCATAAAATCGGCATCTTTGCCCTGACGGAGGATGCCATACCCGAGATCGAGTGAATTATCCCAGACGGACTTATCTTTTTTATAATTAGCAAAAAGGCTGAACAAACCATTCACCGCGATAGAGTTTTGCCCGCCAGCCGCCCAGTTGGTCAGAGATGTCTGAGCCAGATTCACAGCCGTCACACCGCCAAATTTCCAGTACTGATGAGTGTCGGCTGACTTTGCTCTTAATTCCGGTTCGGGTTCGGTTACCTGTCCGACGGTAAATACAAAAAGCATCGTGACCAGTATTAATGTTGTAATAATTTTCATCTTACCTCCAAATATACGGGGTTAAGTTAAAGCAGTTTGATTGTATAAACCTATTTAATTCATTAAACCGGTTAATCGCGAATTCTGCCACCAAGTTTATAAAGATTATAATAAGATTTAATGTTCAAGACTACCAATTATCCTTTGCGTCCTTAGCGCATCCTTAGCGTGTCTGGCGTTTAAGTTTTTTACCGCAGAGGCGCAAAGATATTCGCCAAGATCGCAAAGGTTATGATCGGATTTATGAATCAGGATAGAGTGAATTTTTCAGGATACCTGTGATTTTCCGGCTGGCGTTGCCATCGCCGAAAAGAGTTGTAGTCTCTTTACGGAAAACGGCAAAGTCTTTAATTAAGGCAGGAATACGTTCGAAATCGCAACCGATCAGTTTCGCCCAGCCATGTTGAATGAGTTCCACCCATTCCGTTTCCGGGCGCAGAACGAGGCAGGGCGCGCCGGCGAAGTAGGCTTCTTTTTGAACGCCGCCGGAATCAGTGAGAATCAGTTGGGCGTGTTTCTCAAGTTTCAGCATATCGAGGTAACCAACCGGTTCGATCAGCCGCAGATTCGGGCTATTGACCGTGATATTGTATTGTTTCATTAAATTTCTGGTACGGGGATGGATGGGGAAGATTGTAAGTACGTTTAAGTGCTCCAAAGTGCTGATAAGCGCTTTTAAGATAATGGGATCATCGGTGTTTTGGGGACGATGTACGGTGACTAAATAGTACGGACTTGAATTAATGCCAAGCCTTTCCAGAATGTTGGATTTTCCGGCAATCTGGGAATTATACAGAAAGGCGTCGTACATGACATCGCCGGTTAAATAAACTCCTTGTTGAAGACCTTCCTTTGCCAGTAAATCCACCGCGGTTTGGGTAGGAGCGAACAGGTATTTTGAAAGAGAATCGGTAACGATCCGATTGATTTCTTCCGGCATTTGGCGATTGAAACTGCGCAGTCCGGCTTCGACGTGAGCGACCGGGATTTGGAGTTTGGCGGCCACCAGCGCTCCGGCCATGGTGGAATTAGTATCGCCGTAAACCATGACCAGATCGGGTTTGATTTTCAGCAATATTTTTTCAAGCTCGATGAGCATTTTGCCGGTTTGAGCGCCGTGATAACCGCTACCGATGCCCAGATTGTAGTCCGGTTCCGGTATGCCTAATTCCGCAAAAAAAGCCTGCGACATATTATAATCGTAATGCTGACCGGTGTGGATCAGGATTTCATGAAAGCTTTTACGGAGTTCTCTGGAAACCGGTGCGCATTTGATGAACTGCGGGCGCGCTCCGACGACGGTGGCGATGGTTTTCAATAGAGATTCCCTACTTTTCGGTGTGTTTTTTCCGGTTGACGTAGACTTGACTGATCCATTTCCGGTTCAGGACTAAATGTCCAAAAATTCCTATAATCAGCACGACGCCACAGATTTCATGAACTTCGATTACGTCAGCGTTTTTAACAAGTCCGATTTTTAACAAAAATAGTGCGCCGACGACCCCCAGGAAGGCGATTCCCATCAGAACATTGAGGTATTTTAAGGTGGTTTGTTGGGGCATTTGAGATTTTCTCCGATTATTTGGATTGACTTATTTCAGAAATAAAGTAGCGGAATTTTCCGCTTTTTTCTTTAGGGATTTCGATAACTTTTTCAAAATGAATTGCGACGTTTTCAGTCTTCAATAGTTTCAGAAACAGGTGTTTAAATTTTTCTTTGGCTGAGTCTGATATATAATGATCTTCTTCATATATTATCGTAAATGTCGCTAAATCTTTTTGTACAATTCGGAATTTTTTAAATGGTTGGAAATCATTTTCTACCATTGCTCTGGTAAGGTAAAGAAAGATTTCACTGGTTATTTTTTTTCCATTTTTCAAAATAATCACGTCGGTGGTCTTTCCGGCATTAAATTTTAAAATTGGCAATTTTACGCCGCAGTTACATTTTTCATTGGAAATCTCACCCAGGTCACCAATCCGGTAGCGGATAAAGGGCATATAATAATTTGTCAATGAGGTAAGTACAAATTCGGGTGGACCTCCATCAATGGAAACCGATTCGACGACGACATTTTCGGCGGAATAATGCCAATTTCCGGATTTGCATTCATAAGCAAAACCGCCGACTTCGGAACATCCATATTCATTCGATACCGGAGCATTGAAGACTTCTTCGATTATTTGTCTTTGATAGGGGTAAAGCATTTCCGCGGTTACGAATATCGCCTTGAGACGCGCCATTTTTCTCCCGGAAAAGCGCTTGCGAACATAGTCTGCTAGTTGAAAAACACTGACTGAGTAGCCATAGATATAATCCGGTTTAAAATGAAACAGCAAACGGCAGTATTTATCCAGACTTTCGTCCGAGACATTGAATCCGTCAACGAGAATAGTATTGCGGAATATGGCTTTTATCGGATCAGTAAATCTACTCAATTTATTGTAAACCGGACGTCCCCAAATAGCAAATTCCCGATCGCCGATATCAACGCCATACCATCGTCGACCGCGCCAGCGACTGGCCCAATCCCAGCTGTTATATTCCGAGGTAACCACAAAATTCAGAGCCGTGCCCGTGGAACCGCTGGTGGTGCCATGGTAAATTTTTTCTTGAAAAATTCGCGAATGAAGCTGCTCTTTTTGAGTGGTGATGATGTTTTTTGAAAGAAAAGGTATCTTACCTAAGTTAGAAAGAGTCGTGATATCCGCAGGATTTAAATGATTCGTGCGGAAAAGATTTTGATAATAAGGAACGTTCTCGTTCGCATAGTTAAGGAGATTTTGCAGTTTATTAATCTGATATTCTTGTATTTCCACGGCGGTGAAATATTGGCTATGCTCCAGAAATTGCAGATATTTACAGATTTTTTCGCTTTTGATTTTTTGAGTGACCGGGAAATATATTTTATTTACAAAATGTCTATAATTCATTGGATTCCATTCAATACATGCTCGATTTTACGGCTGGTGATTTCCCAGGTGAAATAGTTTAAGATTACCGCACGCGCTTTTTGTCCCAGTTCATTCCGGCGGGATTCATCCTGCAATAATTCGATCAGAACTTGTGCGAATTTCGAGGAATTACGAATGTCAGTAACTTCGATGCATTGATATTTATCAGCAATTTCCATAACTGTTTCAATTGCACTGGAAACGACCGCTTTACCGCAGGCGAAATAATCGAATAATTTCATCGGCGAACCGCTGATTTTGTCGAAAAACTCTGTATCCCAGGGAGAAACGCAAACATCATAAGAATTGATATAATACGAAGCCATATTAAAGGGAACTTTACCAGTGAAAGTAAAAGCTTCACTGACATTTAAATTCCTACTTAAGGCCTGCCATTCTTCCAATTGCGCGCCGTCGCCCGCTACGACGAAGCGGACCTGTGGCATTTTCTCAAGAACCAAAGGTGCGGCCTGGATCAGATGCTGGACGCCGTGATAATGGTAGCAACTGCCGATGAATCCGACGGTCAGAGTATTTACTAATCCGGTTTTTACGATCGCTTCTGTTTTTGACATCGGCCGAAAGCTTTCCGGATTGGTACCGTTCGCTACCGGAATGATTTTCCCGGCTTTGACCGGATAATTTGCCACGATCAGGTTTTTCAAGCCTTCGCTGACCGGAATGATGCGTTCGCAAAAACTGTAATTGAGGCGCTGATTCAGGCGCATATAGGCGATTTTCCAGGGTGAGTATCCGGTCTGGCGGAGTTCTTCCAGCACCCAGCCGTTGACCTCTATCGTCAGCGGGACATGGCAAAGTATTGAAACGGCGATTGGGGTAAATGACGAGGTTTCCCGGAAATAGAGATAATCCGGTCGATGCCTTAAAACATTATAAATTAAAATAAAAAACGAAAGAACCTCAAAAATTATCCAACGCAGGAGAGGGATGTTAATTACCGGAATCGGATGAATGGTGACTTTGGCATCGAAAGTCGGTTTGACGAAGTTCGGATTGAAGAAATGTAGTTCGTGTCCGAATTTAGCCAGCCAGCCGACCGTTTCACGAATGTGATTATTAATATTGCCCAGGCGGCTGAAGCCTTCGAAGCAAAAGTAGAATATTTTAAGATGTCGGTTTTTGATGATTATCAATCCTGATTAATATTTATGAAAGTGGTAAGGTTCATGACTTAAGTATTAAAATATGATTCCACTGTGAAAATTCAAACATATGTTTTGAAATTTCATGGTACAATTGTTTTGATGAAATCTATTTTACAAATCAAGTGGTGGTTTTACTGGTATAATTATTGACCCGGTTGATACTTTCGAAATAGAAATTGAATATTTTCATTCAGGATATTTTATTATTATTTATGATTAATGATCTATATATCTTTTGAAAAGGTCGGTAATTTTCACGGCTATTTTTTCAATATTAAAATTTTCCAGTACGGTTTTACGAGCTAAATATCTGATTCGATTTATTTCCGAGATTGACATATTTGTTAATTCCGATAGTGTTGCTACCAGCGCTTTAAATGATGCTTCACGAATTAGAAATCCATTTCTGCCATGTTCAATTAGTTCCGGAATACCTGAAATTGGGGTTGAAATTACTATACTACCAATTGCCATGGCCTCCATAAGAATGACTGGAATCCCGTCCATATTGCCATCATCAGTTTGAATACAGGGTAAAAAGAAAACATCGCCGGAAGAAATAAAACCTGCCAGGTTTGCGTGAGGAATGGGAGGTAATATTGAAATCCTATCTTGCAGGTGACGGCTCTGAATAAAGTCATTTATTATTTTTTTATAATTTCCGTCACCGGCGATTTGCCAATGAAGATCGGGGAAATTAACCGGATCTACCGACCATTCTTGAATGATTCGATGAAATCCTTTTTTCTCTACCAAGTTGGAGGCACTGACAATTTTCGAGAATTTAGAGCGCTTTGTATAATTATGCATTGGGAAGTCGTTTGCAGAAATGCCGCACTGTATAACGTTAATTTTGTGTACATCACAAGACATTTGTAATAGGAAATTTTTATTATAATTAGAGATCGTCCTTATAAAAATTGCCTGGCGAATTTTGCGGGCGAGTAGGTCAGGAGGAATAGATTTACTGAAAATATCATAAGCATGCGCCGTAAAACTATATGATACTCCGTTCAGGTGGTGTAAAATCAGGGCAACGGAAGTCGTCGTCGTCGCAAAATGACAATGAATATGTAAATCACGAACATTAAAACGTCGTAAATGGGCACTGATTTGAAATGCCCGATATATCATTCTTATCCCAATTTGAGTTCGAAACTCTGTTATTATTTGAAAGTATCGAAAAGGATGAATAAGTAATAAACCAAAGACAAGTAAATGCGTGTATTTTGGTAGTGGAACGAATGATTTAATTGATTTGTTATCCTCTGTTTCGGTCAAGGTAATTATTTGAAATAGAGAAAATTTTTCTTGAATTGCTTTTATTTCATCCAATAACCAGTATGCGATCGGATTCTGTAAGAGGTAAATTATATTCAATATTTTTCCTTGACAATTTGATTGAAGACTTTGGCAAGTTGTTTCGTCAAATTACGGCGATGGAACTGCTGGATATATTTAATATTAGCGTTTACAGTCAATTGACTAGTTTTCCATTGATTATATAAATTTAAAATTTGAAATTCAATTTCCTTTTGAGAATTAGGATTAGCACAGAAACCTAAACCAGATTGAACTAGTATGTTTTTTGTTTCTCCTTCAGGCACTATTGCGAGGATCGGCTTTTGTTTGGGTAAATATGTAAACATTTTAGCCGGCAAATAACTTTTATAATGGGCTTCTCCTGGTAATATTGTAAGAAGAACCACTGCCCGTTCAAAATATTCGTTTAATTGAGTAGGAGATTTAAAAGGAGTATAATCGATATTAAATTCACTTTTATACGAGTCGAAAATGCGTTGAAGATCTTTAGAGTAGCTACCGATAAATTCGAGGTGAATATTCTTCCCGATATCTGGATTTTCCCGAACGATTTTTAATAAGGTTTTCAGAAAGATATCAGGATTATAATGACCGTAGAAAGTTCCGGTATATAAAATATTAAAAACGCTCTGAGAATGACTGGATTTATCTTTAATTTCTTCATCAAATCCATTCGGTATGACCTTAATAAAGGACTTATCTATAACGTGTAAAAAATCTGATTTCATACCATTAGACACGACTGTTATTGTAGCGGCGGATTTAAAAAAGGATTTTTCCATTAATTTTTCGATTTGATAGCGAATAGTATTTTTATAGGGATAAGTAAAGTGAGTAGTCCAGTAATCTCGGAAATCACAGAGCCAGGGAAGATCGAATCTTCTTTTTAATTTCAGGGCGAGAAGATGGGCGCAGGGCGTTGGAGAAGTAGAAAAAATTAAGTCGTATTTCTCTTTTTTTAGTTCTTTGATGGCTTGGTTATAAGCTAGGGGTAACCAACCGATTTTTTCATCAGGAATAAAGAAATGGTCCTTTAGTTTCCGGTATAATTTGCTCAGACCAATCTTAGATAAAAAAACCTGCAGATAAAAGAGGTTTATTTCCGGAGCTCTTAGGATTTTTACGTCAGAAGGGATTTCTTTTAATAACTCATAATCGTATGCCCAGGATGTTTTCGAGTTGGTCGTCAGAACTGTTGGCATCCAACCGAATTCCGGTAAGTACTTTACGAACTTCAGCGAACGAAAAGTACCACCGCCGGCGATGGGTGGAAAATGATATGCAATGAATAGAACTTTTTTCATATTTATTGTCTAATTTCGATAAATATCTGAAATTAATCCAGACAATGAGTGCAAACAGGACAATAAAAAATCAAATGGTGGAGGGTTCTTTCTGGATATTCGGAGCCAATATGATTTCCCGATTAATCAGTTTTATCGCGACTCTGATTCTTGCAAAGTTATTGACACCTGAGGCTTTCGGTATCATCGGATATGGTTTTTTAATCGTCAATGCGATCAGTATGATTCGGGAAATGGGATTTAATTCTGCTCTGATTTATCAAAAGAATAATATAGAGCGTGCGGCCTCGACATCTCTGCTTTTTATAATTTTATGGAGCCTGTTTTTATATCTGCTGGTATTTGGATTGGCACCGGTAGCCTCTCATTTCTTCCGCGAATCCCGTTTGACATCTTTATTAAGGGTATTGACGGTCAGTTTAGTGTTAAACTCAATTTCTAGCATCCCGATGGCATTACTATCGAAGGAAATTGATTTTAAGAAGAGAGTAGTTCCCGAAGTGCTTAATTTGACGGTGTACGGAATAGTGACAGTGTTTTTTGCGAGTTTGGGATTGAATTACTGGGCGTTTGTAATTGGAGTTCTGACTGCAGATATTATTCAGTTAGTCGCCGCCTTAATATTAAGGCCGATTAAAATCCGTATTAAGCCGGAATTAACGATTTTGAAAGAGCTGTTTGGTTTTGGGAAAAATGTGATTGGTTTAAATATCCTGAATTTTACAATTCGAAATATTGATGATTTTTTTGTCGGACGAATGTTGGGTACGGTTCAAATGGGTATTTATAATTTTTCTTACAGAATCGCTAATATTCCGGCGACCAACATCACAAATGTGTTAAGTAAAGTAATGTTTCCGGGTTTTACTAAAATTGCCCATGATACCGAACGGCTTCGAAATGGATTCCTCCGAGCTTTTTCCTATATTTCTTATATCACAATACCGGTCACTTTTTATATAATACTAGTTACGCCGGATGTTATTTCCCATTTTTTACCGCAGTGGTTGGCGGCCATATTACCGATTCAATTGATCGCCTATTTTGGTGGTCTACGTTCACTTGGTTCGGGATCTGGCAGTATATTTTTAGCTAAAGGTAAACCGAATCTGCTTTTACCGATTTCCCTGACACAGGTGATATTCCTGGGCGTTTTGCTTTACCCGACGATTCATTTTTTCGGATTGATTGGTGTTTGCATTTTAGTGAACGTTGATATGACCATTTCATTCGTTTGGAGTATCAATAGATTAAAAAAATTGATTGATTTATCGTTAAAAGCATTCTTTATGACATTAATAATACCAACGTTAGTCTCAATTGCCGGGTATATTTTAATGCTAATTTTAGCTAATTGGAATGCTATTGGTGGGAGATATTATAGTTTGATTTTAAAAGGAATAGGATTTCCAGTATTTTATTATTTGGCAACAAACCTGTTATCAAGTACGCCCAAGGAAATGATTTCTGATTTTTTCAAATCCGATCGGTAATTAATTTCTCAAAGCGGGCGACGTTTTTCTTTAGATTAAATTTCTCTACAATCGTTTGATGGGCGGCTTTGCCCAAAGCAATTCTTTTCTTGGGATCATTATATAACTCCATGATCTTATTCGCCAAAGCCTGCGGATCTTTCGGCGGGACCAGGTAGCCATTAATGCCATTTTCAATAATCTCGGGTAATCCGGTAATATCTGTCGCAATAACAGGTAATTCCATTGCCATAGCTTCCATGACGGCCACCGGGATCCCTTCGGATAGGCTGGGTAAAACAAAAACGGATGATTTTAATAAATAGTCCTTGATCTGATCGGGATGGATTTTTCCAAGCAAGTGAACATGTTCTGTTAAATTATATTTACCGATAAGCTCTTCGATTTGCTGTTGATCTGGACCTCCACCGATTATTTGACATTGATATGGTATTTTTTCTTCGGTTAATATTTTACATGCTTCTATTAAATCTTGAACTCCTTTTATTGGGCGAAGACCTGTCACCGAGATAACGGTAAATTGAACTGGATAATCTAAATTTTTTCGATCATATTGATCTGTAAGTATACCACAATAATTCACTATGATTTTATTAGGGTCAATAGTATACTTATCGATAAGATATTTTTTATTATAATTTGAAATTGTAATAAAAAGTGATGATTCGTTAATAATTTCTTTAAGTTCAGGTAACGGATTAAAAATAATATCGGAATGATGACCAGTTACACTAAAAGGGATTTTAAAAAATTTTGCTATTAGATAACCTTTTAAAGCGGCATTCGATACAAAGTGAGCATGAATTAGATCAAAATCTTTTATATTGTACACCCGCGTAAAATTTAATATTGATAAAGTTTCTATAAATCCAATGTGAGGTTTTAGTTGTTTTATGAATTTTACGGTTAGAATTGGATTTAACAGAAAGGTAAATAAAGAGGGTACCAAAGTGACTTTATGCTTTAAAGTAGCAACTTGGAAAGGAATTTTCTCTGTAAGTGCTCTTTCACCAGGATAATTCGATACGGCAAGGATATAATGACCGCGATTGTGCATTTCGATCATTTCGTCATGCGCGACGATTTTGTGAATATTGGGATATGAGTTTAAGAAATAGACTATTTTCATGACATTTTTCTTCTTACTTATAGAATAAATAATATTTGGTCGTGCGCGACGATTTTGTGCTTAATTGAATGGAAATTTAGAAAATAAAAGGTGCTCAATTTTTGATTGCCCTTACCCAGAGAGTCGCCGATTCTCCTTTTTTATAATGAAGTTTTCCATTAAAAAAGGGTTCATAACGATTTTGGGCTGAAAAACCAGTAATTCTATAAGATTTTATATCTAAGAAAAATAGGAGTTCTCTTTTTACTATTTCTTCAGATAAAGATTGAGGTTCGGATGTTGTTACTGGTTCGTTGAGATTAAAACTGCCAATAAATTCCCCCTTAGGTTTAATAATTCTTACAATTTCTTTCGACATTTTCTCAAAACTGTTAACATGATCGATTGCGTTTAAAGTAAATAAAATATCAATATAATCGGATGGTAGCGGTATAGAAGTTTCAGTGCATTTAAGATAAATCATATCATGGGAAATAATATTTGAGTAAAAATTATCAATAAACTTATCTATTAATACATCAATACCGATTTTTATTTTTGCCGATTTTATCCATTTAAGACTTCCTCTTGGTCCGCATCCGAAATCAGCCACTATTTTATCCCTTAGGAAATTTTGGTCGTTTTCTTCAGCCATTGCTAACATCAATCTCTCATAATGTGAATTGTCAAATAGATGATTCTCCTCCTCATAACGATTTTTCCAGAAATTTAGCTCATGCTTATATTTGTCTGGTTTAAAGAATAGAAAGTATATGGGATCAAGATATTTGATGATAGATTTTGGGATTAATTTGGTTAATCCAAAGTGTTTTTCTTTCATATTTCAAATGCTTTCTTTTATTTTTTATACACAAGGAAATTTTTAATAAATAAGTAATTAAAATTTATCTATTTATCCCGTGGTTCAAAAAGGTGTGTAAATTTAAAAAATATCCCAATCCAAAGTAGACCAGCGAAATAACCGGCAGAAAATAGCGCTGGATGGCGTGTGCGGTAGAATGTAGAGCAGTCGCGTAAACGACAATGGTTATGACGATAAACGCCTCGGAAAAATCAAATCGTGCGAAACGCCACACTATATAGTAAATATTAAGAATTGTCGATGAATATTTAAGTAATAGTAAGGATATGAAAATTAATGGTGAAGAAGACATCAGCACTTAATTTGAATTAATTTCATAGCACAGCCCCGTCACTTACAACGCTCGTCGCAGGACGGAGACATTTCCGGCATTAATATCAGTATCTTTTGGGAAAAAGTCACTAAAAATAACGAATCAGTAATTTTTATCCTCTTTTAAATATTTACTTAATGACGTAAGCATTTTAAAAACATCCTCCCGACAGGAAAATTTATCTGGGAATGCCATTCGGATTGATTCAGCAATCTCGTCCCAACTATGTTTTCCGTCGATCTGGTTCAAGAAAAATGCACGCATCAATCCTTTCTCGTTCAAACTGGGAATAATGTCACGCCGGATTGAGCTGAATTGCTGAAAGTCCAGAAACCGACCGGCGAAGGTATTTTGCTCCTGAATGCCGGAATGATGTTCGATTTCCCATTTATAATCAATAAAACCCCTTGGCGGAGACTCCAGAACCATTAATGAAATTTTCACCGATTCACCGGATTTGACATTAACCGGATATTGAAAGGGAAAGATCAACTGACCCCAGCCATGATTGCCTACTTGCGGCGAATTGGAAAAAAACTGATCATCGCTAAACCAGCAGTCCCACCAGCCGAGCAAGCCCTGAATATGACCATCTTCGCGGATAGATAATTCGGTCTGGATCTGAAATGGGAAGCCGGTATCGCTTTTAAAATCGATAGTCTTGATTTTGAAGGGTTCCGTTAGAAGTTTTTTAGGATGAGAATCGGCATAGTAAGTCTGATTAAATGCAATGTCTGTGGTATAGCTCCAGTCGAATCCGAATAGTCGGTCGTGTTCGGCCAAAAATATATTGAGTTCATCGTACCAGGGTTGACATTCAAAAGGTGCAATGTAAAGGGTTAACTTGGCCGGCAGAAAATTGCCGTCCGGTTTCAGAAACCGGCGATGGGCATCGTGAATGACCTCTTCCAGGTTCTGATAGAAGAAAAAGGGACTGAAATCCTCCATAATGATTATATCGGCTCTCTCGGGAATTTCCACATCCGTCGAACGACCATGGATGAAATTGATGCGATCGTCCAGATTATTGAGTCGTGCCAATTCCCGACCGACGTAATAAATGTCACTCATCTCGATCGCATAGATACTCTTGGCTCCGGCGCGGGCCGCAAAAAATGAATATGTTCCCAGAGCAGTACCAATTTCCACCACGACTGAATTGTGATTGACAGAGGCATTAATTGCCCGCTTGAAGTTTTCGATACGGACTCGGTCGCTGAGCAGATCGCGGAAATGTTTAATCATGGTTTATAATTTGGATTAATTGTTTGACCAGAGTTTGTTGTTCGGCGGGTGGTAGGTTCAAGGGACTCGCTATTTTTAAGGAATAGACCGGAATGGCATTTAGTAAGTTTAACAGCGGATCCAGACGTTCCCGTTTTAAAAGCTGAGGATTAAACAGGTGTTGCATTAATAGTCGAAAGGCCGCATAGTGCGCGAGAGGTTCGAACCTGAATCCGCCTCTCTCATGATTTTCCAGAAAAATAAAACTGGTCGGAATGATTAGCTTTTTAGGAGAAACGGTCCCGAATAATTTTGGTGAAAGATAATAAGCTTCCTGTTTGGCACCGTGATCATCGTCTACACGAAAGATTAAAGAATCGGCCGGAATAGGAATATTACCTTGCAGATGCGGTTTAATGATCAAATTACGCGGGAAAGGAATGAGGCGTTGATTGGGATTCAAAAAAGCAAATTCATCCGAAAGGAATTGCCAGCCATTTTGCATGAGGAGGATCGACAGGCTGGTTTTACCGGATGAAGGCGCTCCGCAAAAAATTAAACCGGAGTTGTGCCAGGCCAGAGCCGCGGCGTGAAATTTTAAAGCGGTTGGATTCTTAATGACCAGATCGTTGACGATTTGCCATTCGAGGGCATAAATGATCCGGTTGGATTGTCGGTTACGATGTGTCAGGCGGTTATTTCTATAGAGGTATAATCGATCGTTGTGAGTCAGAATCCGATAATGAATCTTGGTTGACTGTGGCGTGGATTTAATAATTGCAGAAAAAACCGCAGACCTGATCCCGGCGGAAAAGGATTGACTACATTCAAGGCTAACCTCAGCGGAGTCGACCTGAATTTTAAAAAGTGGCATTAGTTGTTAATCAGCAAGTTGAGGGTCTGGAATTTTTCCACAGTTTTAATGACTTCGCTGGTCGGATCGGTTTCGAACTGCTTGAAATTTTGCTGGATAGAAGTTATTATTTCTGAGATAGTATGATTTCCATCGCATAAGGTCCAGATATAAGCCGCGGTTGTATTCAGGGAATGCAGAGTGCCGGATTGATATTCATAAACGACGCCTCCGTCTTTCAATTCCCGGAAAGGCAGATCCGGGCGTGTCGTTGGTCGATATTCCAGATTGATTTTTTCCATTTTAATGATCAAACGTTTCCCATTTTAACAGTTGAGATTCTCTCTTCCATTTCTAGCAATTTATCACTTTCGATTTTTTCCACCTCCGGGATCGACATCACCAGTCCGCAAACCAACCAGAAGGGTTCCATGATGCGGATGATGATGAAAGTATTGGCTCCGATACTATGAGTCATCATTGCAATCACTGCAACAAAAAATCCCACCCCAAGTGCCCGAAAAATGGGTATTTGAGCCGCTGTGAAAATTTTACGCGTATTATTTAAAATTGAATATAGTAGATACAGAAAAGCCGCCAGACCGATAGCGCCAGTTTCAATCAGAACCCGCATATATTGAGCATCCAGAAATCGCCAACCGGTAATACCGAAACCAAATAGAGGATGTTTCGTAATATCCTTAAATGCTTCCCGCCAACTGCGGATACGCTCCGACGCTGAGGTGTCAATTGTAATGCCACCGACATGTTCCTGGAGAGTAGCGGCATAACCGCGTTGTTGGGTAAAAGTGTATTTAACCCGATCCACCACCGAAGAGGGAAAAATGTACGGCGCCAGACTGATTAGAACGGCTAAAAATCCTATGATGATCCAGCGCCGTTTGCTTATCATTATATAGGCAATCACGACCGGAATTGCGGCCGCCCATGAACCGCGCGAATTGGTCATTAAAAAAGGAATCACCGAAAGCCCGGTAATTATATAGAGACTACGGCGCACCCAGGTCTCAGTGAAAATGTCGGGTGTCAGCAGGAGACTGAGATTAATAGCGATAATGAATATCAGATAACCGCCCAACGTGTTCGGTTCGCCAGCGTCGCCTTCGAAGGGAGCGGTGACCCGCCGTCCGGTGGGAATCTGAATCAAGGCTAAGACGGTTACTATGACAAATGTGATTAGTATAGAGACCAAGTAATTATCAATTTGTTTTTTCGTATGGACCTGATTCATAACCATAAAGTAGATCAGAAAATACTGGATATATTTAATTATGAAGAAAAAACCGCTTAAAACATGCACTCGGCCTGCCATCATTCCAAAACCGGTAGACAGAATACAGATAAAAGTATATATCCAGATCGGCTTGTTGAGAACTGTTTTGCGAAAGAGGCTTAATTCCTTATTAATAGCGGTTTTGGCCAGCCAGGTGAAAATGATGACAGCCAGAATCACGTCATCGATGCGAACAGTTATTCCGCCACCAAGGGTGGTTCGTGAACCGAATTCGGGTGATAAAAGCATCGAGAAGATTAAAATATAAAGGGCAAAATCAGTATTGGTAAAAGTGACGATCAGAAGTCCTAATCCAACGGCGGCAATCAAGGCATAAACCGGGGCAATTTTGACTAGTATAAATGCTACAATCAGTGCTAACGGGATACCCAGGAGAATGAACAGACGGTTAGTGCGGCCTTCAATGATTTCTGGAGAGGGCATACTAATAAATGCCTTTATCGACGTCTTTTAGTTTCTGCTCAAGTTCTTTGGTCTTATCCGGTTCCTTATTCTCTAACATTTTTTCATAGGTATCAGTCCAGGTGTTGACAGAATCCTTACGCCATTGTTGCTCATATTTTTGCCTGGTAAGAGTTTCACGTCGCACGGCACTGCCTTTAATTTTCAATCTCGAGATAATGGCTTCTCGGACATAATTATCAATAATAGTATTATACAATTTTGGTAAGCCGCGAATAGACGCCCCAACTACGAGCGCAATTATCATGGAGACGGGTATCGTCAGTATCAGGATGATTCTTTGACTGCCTTTCAATTTATGACGTTTATGTCGATGGGTATGATGAACGGGCATTGCTTTATAGGTTATCGTTTAACAATAGTTTTATGACCTAAATCCGGGTGAGAAATCATTGTCAGTTCGGCTGTTTCGGCATCCGGGAAACCGCCGAATAGGAGATAGTAGCTCTTGCCAATGCCCGGCTTCTGGTTAGAGGGTTGTATGTATAAAAATTTATTAATGGATCCAGCGTAACGGTCCAGGCTTTGGCGGGCAGACGAGAGATTGGAAAAACTACCCAACAGAATTGAAACGGGCATTTTAACAGGTCTATAGATTCCGCTGAATCCCAGGAATTGGAGTTCCCTGGATTTCGTATTGGCTGTGGATATCGAAGTGAAGCTACCATAACAAAGGAGATATTTTTTCAGTTCCGGATTGGTAAAATCGATGGTGATAAAAGCCGTTAATCCATTTTGACGCAGTTTATTCAACTGGTCTGTTAAAGCTGAAAGGCGATTGGCCTGCCGGATTATTAAAGTATATGGAAATGATTCTGATAATGGCCGGATTGTTTCAGCCGGAATAACAATGGTGGCATGCGTCGAACTGACCGGGGTTGTCGAAACGGGAGGAGGTGGCAAACTTGGCGGTTGGTTGGTTGGAGCAGTAATCGGCTGGGAAGGTGTCGGTTTAGGAGTCGGCGGTGCTGTTTCTTGGAGTGGTTGTTGTTGAACGGATTCGATTCCATACTGATCCTGTAATTGTTTGAGCTCTTCGGGAATGACTGTTACAGGTGGAGGGCTGACTTTGGCTAATGAATCCGAAGCTGATTGGATAGTTTGGGCGGAGTCAGTCAATGCGCTTGGAGTGGTCACTACCGTTTCGGTGATTTTACCTTCAACCTGAGCTTTTTCTCGGGAAGCCCGGAATTTGGTAATTCCCCAGATACTCCCGCCGATGATTAAACCGAGTGCTACCGTAACCAAAGCCGCGCGGAATTTATTCAATTGGCTGAAAAAGCCGGTCGGCAATCCTTCAGCCGGTTTGAGGAAGAAGGATTCCAGGGCCGCTACGACCTTGTTTTTCGGTTCGACGGTTTCTTCTTGATAGTGATATTCGTAGCTGTATTTGTAGTCGGAATAATCGGCACTTATGTCGGCTTTCATTCCGTTAACGATTACACCGAGAATATCCGATTTGAGTAGTTCGAGTTGACTTTTTGAACGACGCAGGGTACCCCGCGAAATTTTACCTTGATAATAGACCAGCAAAACCGTATCAACTTTGGCTCCCATCACAGTCGCATCGGTGGCCTGAATAACCGGAGCGGAATCGAAAATTACCAGATCGTAACGTTCTTTTAATTCTGCTATTAGATTATCCATCAGCTTGGAGGCAACGATTTCCGAAGGATTACGTTCAATCTTTCCTCCGGTCAGAATATTAAGGTATTCTATACCGGCAATTCCACTTGTAGTAAGCGTATCAGTTGCCATCGTTCCCATCATCAAATCCGACATGGTTCGGATTACTGAGTCGATCGGTTCTTTCCGTAAAATAATGTCAGTCAGCCCCGGTTCGCGATCTATTCCAAATAGTTTGGAAACGCGTGGTTTGCGTAAATCAGCCTCGACCAGTAAAGTATTAATCCCGATCTGGGCCATCGACAAGGCTAAATTGACGGCAATAGTAGTCTTTCCTTCACTGGCGACTGATGAAGTGACCATCAGGGTTTTATAACCTTTATCCATTATAGCGAAATTGACATTGGTACGCAAGCCCCGGAAGCTTTCAGCCATCGACGATTTTGGATTATAATGAGCAACAAGTCGAGCCTGCATCTCCAAGACTTCATCTGGAATAGGCGCTTCGGACTTTTCCACCAGTTGAGCTTTTAGAGCTTGCATATCGACAAAGGGAATGATCCCCATCACGGTCGTATCGAGAGTCTTTTCGATGTCGTCGATAGTACTGAAAGTCGTATCCAGAGTTTCGGCTACAAAAGCCAATACGATGCCGAGAATTAAACCAATTATGGTACCAATCGCGGTAGTCGGTCCGATCATGGTCGGGTTGATCGGGGCGGTCGGCACAAAAGCCGGCCGGATGATGAACACTTCTTTGACCTGTTCCGAGTATTTGATGAGGGCTTCCTGGTAACGAACTTCCAGTTCCTGATATATCTGGGTGTTGATATCCCGTTCTCGTTCCAGATTTGTTAATGTCAATCCTAATAACGGTAATGATTTATATTCCTCATCAGTTTTGTTGTATTTTTCTTCTGCAACGGTTTCCGTCTGTGCGAGATTCTGTCGGAATGATTTTAACTCGTTAATAAACCGGTTCTCATTGTTTCTTAATTGTTGGCGAAGATCCACCATTATCGGGTGCTGGGCAGTGTAATATTGAGAGTAGTTGGTAATCTGGGAACGGATATTAGTAAGCTGGGTTTGTAGACCTTCCAGGAAACGGTTGGATTGGCTGAGAAGCAAACTGAGATTGGCTAAATAGATGTATTCATGATTGTTCTTAATTTCATTCAAGATATTATCGATCTGGGTGATATCGTTGCGAATTTTTTCCAGCTTTGATTCGGCGTCGGAGAGTTCGCCGGACAGCCGGGATGAAGTTCCATCGAGAGTGGCCAATTTATTCTGTTCGCGAAAATTCTGAACTTTCTGTTCGGAGATTCGCAGAGCTTTTTCGGCCATAGTGCGTTGGCTACGAACCGCTTCCAGCGCTTTTTCGGATTGATTATTTTTCTCTTTGAAGCTTTCAGATTCATAGACTTTTGCCAGAGCGTTGGCCAGGTTAGCCGTAAAAACCGGATTATAGTCCGTAACAATTATATTGATAATGTTGGTATAGCCTTCCTGTTCAGTATTGACCCGTGCTTTGAGTTTTGATACGATATCGAAATACTGTTTATTACTGCGGATTTCTTCGGATGTCAAAGAAGAATCGATAAGCCCCATAACCTGAGCCGCTTTTTCCATCATGGGATAACTTTTTATCTCTTCGGCGCGGGTAGCCAGATCGTCGCCAGTGCCCCAGGAGATACTGTACATATACAGAGCCGACAAACTGGTGTTACGTTCGATTTTAAGACTGGCTGTGGCGCGATATAAGGGGGTTGGCCGGTTCATAATTGCAAATATCAGACTGAACCCGCTTAACATAATGAGCGTGACAATGACGATCACTTTCTTCTTGCGAATAATTCGCCAGTAATCGCGCAGATTTAACTCGTAATGTGCCATAGTCAGCTCGTCTTCTTATTTATAAAAAAGAATCATATAGACAGTCAGGGCGGTGGATAATACCTGGAAAACGATTGAGAAAGGTTGGATCTTTTCCGAGAGGTTTACAAAGAAACCGCGGGAACGACTTAATACTATAATCCGGTCGCCATTTTCCAGATAAATATTTTTATCATCTTTCCGGTCAAAAAGATATTCGTCGAGATTAAAGGTCACCGGCCGTCCGTTTTCGCGCGTCACGATAATTTTGCGCAGGTCGGCTTTGTCAGTCAAGCCGCCAATATTTGCCAGAAATTCTGCCAGCCGGATATTACCTTCGATGGGATAGATTCCCGGCCGATTGATTTCACCGAAGACAAAAACACTTCTCGCAGTAAGTTCGATGACATCGATGGTTACGACCGGCTCACGGAAGTATTTTTTAGCCATCTCGGCCATCATAGTCTGAGCCTTATCCACGCTCAGTCCACCCAACCGAATCAGGCCAAAACGCCGATGAAAAATATTACCCTCTTGATCGATAATATAATTTTCCGGTTCGACCGGATTTTTATCCATGACTGACAGCTCATTAATCGAAATTGCAAGTACGTTCCCGGCTTGTAAGATGTAACCTTTGGAAAGACGGGCGTATTCGTCTTTTAAAACCACTCGCGGTACAATGATTTTGTCCTCATTGCGCAGTTCGACGTTATTTACCTCCTCATTGGTAAATAAATAACGTTGCAGGTCAAAAATGATGAGTGAACCATCTTTACGGGTCAGAGTGATTTTACTGATGTCCGCATCCTCAGTGACGCCACCGCGTTGGATAATAAATTCGGCAATTTTAGTCCCGGGAGTGACCTCATAGACCCCCACCTGATTGACGCCTCCCCACAGAAAGACCTTGTTAGTACTTTTTTCGACAATGCTGACTAAAGCTTGGGGCTGGGTAAAGAATTCCGATAATTTAACATTGAGTAATTCTTCAACCTGTTTGATAGTCAGGTTCTGGACGTAGACTACCTTACACAATTCATGAAAAATAGTACCGTCCTGACGAACTTCGACAATCGAACTTTTTTCGATCGGATTACCCTGCGGACCGATGTCAATATAAGTAATTTTTATCTTATCACCGGGAATCAGAGTAGCTTCGTCCCGATAAAAATCCGCTCCGATAACGTTTTCCTTGGTCTGCGCCAGGCTTAAGGTGTTCACTAAAATAAGAAGTAAATAAATTTTATGATATGATCTAAAAAGGTCAGATAGTATCATTTTTCTCCGAGATTGTTTAATAATAAAACTAAATTACCTATCATATTTTCAAGAATTGGGAAGCTCCGAATCATAACGCGATACGACTTTGGCCAGAACGCTGTTTGCCAAATAATCCAGATCGATCGGTTTACAAATATAATCCGCGGCGCCTTCGCGAAGAGCTTCCATAGCGATGTCCCGTTCGGCCAATCCGGTTATCATGATAACCTCCACGGTCGGATAAGCAGCTTTAATCTCTTTTAAAAAAGAAATGCCATCTCCATCCGGTAAACGAATATCCAGTAAAACAATACTAGGCGCAAATTCCGGCAGTATTTCAGCCGCCTGGGTTTTAGTAAAGGCTTTGGCAGTTACATAACCGATCTGCGAAAGTAATTCTTCAAGCAGTTCAGCAACTTCTTGTTCGTCATCGACTATGAGTATTTTTTCCATGACCCTGTCTCTCTTTTGAGCAATTTAACCATTGTTTTTTTCTTAGTCAATTTATTAATCTTCAGGTTAATAGCGGAAAAATTCAGTACATCCCTTGGCACACACCGAAAAGCATTTATGTTTCTTTATATAGCTACGATAGGCGACGTAAGTCGGATTGTTCCAGATTTTTGAGAATTTTTCGTTACGGATATTACCGGGACTAAAATTCATGCTATGATAGGGTCGAACAGCACCATCCGGAAATATATAAGATGTTGCCCAGAGGCTCTGACAGCGATTTTTATAGGAAGTGGCTTTAAATGGGAATTGGGTATACCACTGACGAATTTCGGCATCTTCCAAATTCGGATAAAAGGTAACATCGGTATGATATTGTCGGTTCTTCAGCTCATTGTGTTTAGCGATTAGATATTCGGGATCGATTTCCGGTAATTTGTCAGTGATAAAACCGAGCCAGTCAGTGGGAGCTTGTCCAAATTTCTCCTGAAAGGCAGGTATGAATTCGGTAACCGTCGGGCGATCCAGAAAGAGGAGGTGATGAAAGGTCAATCCGCAGGTGTCAATACTCTCTGCGATAGCGATGATTTCATCAATCAGTCGGTAATTCATGTCTGTCAGAGTACAATTGATATTCACAATCGGTTTGTCGGTACGCTTTGATTTTTTAATTTCTTTAAGTTGGCGAAAACCTTCCAGGGCTCTTTGATAGGTACCGGGAACGCCCCGGATCTTATCATGAATTTCTTCCGGTCCATCCAAAGAGAAAATAATTTCGTCCAGACCAGACTCGACGATCTCCGAAGCCCATTTGCGAATGTGAGTGCCGTTAGTGACAATATTACAGCGCAAACCGGCTGACTTGGCGATTTGCACGACTTTTAACCAATCGGGATAGAGCATCGGCTCTCCGCCAAAAAGGGTGATATTCGGGTTATAGCGCCGAACATCGGCGATTAAATCCCCGATTTCGGCGAGTGATAATTGCTGACGCACGATCTCACGTCCGAATTCACGGAAAGCACCATTGACACCCCATTGACCGCACATGGCGCACTTTAAATTGCATTTGTATGTCAGAAAGAGGGATATCGTCTCCGGACCGAAACTACGACCGTTCAGGAAATGATAGGCGAAGGCCATTTTAAGGCGGTGGTTGAGATTAGTTAGGGCGTAGCGCGGTTGTTTGAGTGCCTTTTTGAGAGCCCGGGCCAGGTTTTTGCGCGGAATCATTTATCAGACGATAATTTTGAATTGGAATTGCGAACTATTAGCACCTAAAATAACGATGTTTTCACCCTTATGGAGTTCGGCCTTGAAATTGTTTAGGTGACCGCCGATAGGAACATCATTGACAATAGTTCCTAAACTACTGCCTCGGTCGAGGATATAATAATGGTCTTTATAGAAATTGATGGACATGTGGTTACGCGAAACATTATAGGGTCTTTCATCTATCAGTGATAAGTCGTTATCGATAAAAACGTCGTCGTAACGATGGCCGCTTTCGCGTCCCATTTTGAAAGGAAACTTTTTCAGGATAACCGCAGTGTTTTTAAGAGCCTGTCTGGCGGGCTGGGTAATGCCCTCCATTTTAATCTGGTCAGATATTTCCTTGGGAGTGACCACTTTAGGTGATTCGGCGACCTGCGCTTCCATCTGTAGAACCATTTGATTAGCCTGCCGTAGGTGTTCGAAAAAGGCCCGCAGAATCGGAATAATGAAGGAGGCCTTATCATCCAATAAAGACACAAAATCTTCCCGCGAAATCTCATCAACCACAACCGGAGTTTTAGCTACTATACTGGCCGAGCGTGGTTTATCATCGATCAATCCTAACTCCCCAAAAATTTCCTGCGCATTTAAGACGGCCAGCACCACTTTTTTATGAGTACCCTGCTTCTGGACTTCTACCGTTCCGCTTTTCAGGATATAAGCTGTCGAACCGAAGGTACCCTCAATGATGATAACGTCACCCGGATTGTATCTTAATTCTCTCATTTGTCACTCCCAAAATTCATCTCTTGAAATATAATAACATTCTTGCATTGCTCAAATTCAAATTATTTTTGGTCGATACCTTTTTCAGTCCTATAGCGGTTTTTTTCAGAAAGGCCGGCTTGAAGCGGTAATCTGACCACGAATTCAGTACCCTGGCCGGGTGAACTTTCAACGTATATTTTTCCAAGATGAGCCAGGATGATGCGGCGTACGATGGATAGACCAAGCCCGGTGCTTTTTTCGTTACCAGTCGGACGAACGCTGGTGCGGCTAAAGGGTTTGAACAGGTTCGGAATCTCGGATTTGGGTATGCCCTGTCCCTGGTCAGCGACGCTAATTATCAGGAAATTTTTATTAGCACTCACGGTCAGAGTAATAGTCGTTCCGGGAAGCGAAAACTTGATCGCATTGGAAATGAGATTATCCAGAACCTGAGTGATGCGCTCGGGATCCATTTCGATCTGTGGCAATTGTACGGCGATTACGGTTTTTAGGCGAATGGATTTAACGGCGGTCAAATGAACGGCGCTTGCGGCATATTTTTTAAAGAAAACGGATGGATCAACGGCAATTTTTTTTAAAATTAGCTGGCCTGATTCGATAGCGCTAATATCGAGCAGATCATTGATCAGGTTCAGTTGGCGGGTACAGTTACTATCGATAATCCGGATGAATTCAGTCTGCTTTTCGGTCAATTTGCCACCCAGGTCGGCTAACAATATACCCGTATAGCTTTTAATTACGCCAAGCGGACTGCGCAGGTCATGCGCGGCAATGCCAAGAAATTTGGTTTTTTCGTTATTCAAAAACACCAGGTTCTGGTAGAGCCGACTTTTCTCGATAATGACTGCGACCTGGTCGGCAATTTTCTGGAAAAGTTCGATATGTGTATTCCGATAGGTGTTTTTACGATGGCTGGAGAAAAAGATAAAGCCGACCGGTTTGGTTTGTACTGTGAGAGGACAGGTCAGGCTGGAGCGCATGCCCTCGGCCAGAATCAGACGGGTTGAGATCGAGCGTGGTTTTTCGGCCAGATATTGTTCGAGATCCTTGATGATACGCGGTTGGTTGGTGTGGATGATTTGTTCGAGACTGCTGTTTTTCAGACGAGCGATGTAGCCTTCTTTCAATTTTATAACCGGAAAATTACTGCGGGTACAGCAAGACCGAACGTTTTTCCCATCATCAGTCAGCAATGACACTCCGATTCGGTCGTAAGGGATGATGGTCTGAAAGGAATCAAAAATTCGATCGAGCACTTCGTTCAAATTCAAAACGGTATTGATCTGGGAAGTGAGATTGGACAGGGTCGATAATTCCTGCCATTTTTTCCGGAGTAGTATAATTTCCCGACCTAGCGCGGATATTATATCATCCGATTCGACATTCAGCCGGGTCGGGGTTTTTCCTTTCCGCATGGCATATAACGCCTGGCGATATTCATTTAAACGATTATGTTTCATGTCCGTAGAATATCCGGTTTTTCGATCTTGTTTGCTTTTTATCGGTTACAACTGTTTTTTGTTTTTCTTTATGACGAAGATTTTTGGCGACGAATATTTTTTTAGTGCTGAACGGATCATCGCCGGTGTGATACATCAGAGCCGAATAAGTTGAGGGAGCCGGAATGAAAATCTGCACTTGCTCGGGTGCGATTTTCATGAAATCGGTGGTAAAGGCTTTCAATTTTTGCATGTCTTCATAAGTACAGCCCGGATGAGCCGCGATCAGATAATAAGTCAGGAACTGCTTTTTAGCGGCCGATTGCGTGAATTGGTAGAATAAATGCGCGAATTCAATGAGTGTCTCACGATCGGGCTTACCCATTAAGCGCAAGACTTTCGGGACAACATGTTCAGGGGCGATTTTCATCTGTCCGGAGGTGTGTTCGGCGACGACCCGGCGTAGATATTTGCGTCCCCACTTTTTATCGGCCAGAACCAAATCGTGCCGGATTCCGGAGGCGATGAAAACTTTACGCACCCCAGTGATGTCGCGTAATCTGGCAAGTAGTTCGATTTGCTTTTTATGGTTAACCGGCATCTGCGGACAGATTTCCGGGTAGATACAACGCTTGTTGAGACAACTGCCACTTTTCAGTTTCTTGGAACATTCGAAGCCGTACATATTGGCAGTCGGACCGCCGACATCGGTAACGATTCCCTTAAAACCGGGTATGGTCGTTAAATGACGGACTTCATTGATAACTGACTCCGGACTGCGCCATTGGACGGTACGCCCTTCATGCATGGCAATTGCGCAGAAATTGCATTCGCCGTAGCAACCGCGATGCGTAGTAATAGCGAACCGGATCGTTTCCAGAGCTTTGACGACGCCCTGCTGACCGTAATACGGATGCACGTCGCGCTCATATTTCAGATCATACACGGCGTCGATTTCGTCCTGAGTAAGCGGTAAAGCCGGTGGATTGTGGACCAGCCAGCGGCTGGCATGTTTTTGACATAGGCGTTGGGCAGTCAGAGCATCATTATGGTGGTAAAATAGATGGAACATGCGGATCAAGGCGGGCGGATTTTCGCGTACTTTTTCGTAAGCCGGCAATTCGATGGCTTGGGCCGGTTTTTGGGAGGCAATATAACAGATACCGCGGATGTCCCGGTAATCAGTTTCATTTTTCAAAGCATTTGCTAATTCCGGCAAGGCTCTTTCTCCCATACCGTAGACAATGAAGTCGGCTTTAGCATCAAACAGGATCGAACGACGAATCCTATCACTCCAGTAATCGTAATGAGCTACTCTTCGCAGGCTGGCTTCGATTCCACCCAGCACGATCGGTTGTGTATTTTTGAAGTATTGACGGACCAGGTTGGCATAAGCAATCACGGCCCGGTCGGGACGCTGGTTGTTTACTCCGCCCGGCGTATAATCGTCACTATGACGTTTCTTCAAGGAAGCGGTGTAATTGGCGATCATTGAATCGATTGAACCGCCGGTCACGCCCCAGAAGAGACGCGGTTCACCAAGCCGGATAATGTCGTCCGCAACGTTCAGCGCCGGCTGGGCGATAATACCGACCCGGTAACCGGCTTTCAGCAGAACTTTACCGACAACGGCTATGCCAATGTGGGGGCTGTCAATATAGGCGTCGCCGGTCACCAGAATAACGTCCAACTCCGGCCAGCCGAGTTTTTCCATTTCCGGTTTGGTGGTGGGTAAAAACATCGTGCCAAATTTCCATTCTTTATCCTGCAAATCCAATTTTTTATTTTAAACCGCGAATAGATACGAATAAAACCATAAAGACACTAAAACACGAAGATTATTTTTTTACCTTAATCTAAAATATCATTTCGATCCCGCCCTGGCGGGAGAGAAATTGGCTGAGTCAGCGACGGATGTGTGAGACTGAAGCGATTCCTCGTTATCCGGCTGTGCCGTCCTCCTCGGATTGACCGAGGTAATATAGTTGCGAGTTCCGCGTTCCGGGTTTCGAGTTCACAGTTTACTGTTTAAAGTTGCTCACCGTGTATCACGAATTTCCGTATCCCGACACCCGATACCTGACACCCGTAACCAGTCACCCGTTACTCAGTATGCCCATCGTCTGACGATCGGAAAAGAATGTTTCTTGAATAAGGCGCGATTCTTGATTAAAATTGACCTCACAAAATAAATGCGAGAAACAGTGCGAGAAAAAATTTACATCAGTAGGTTATCGGACCGAAGAGGAGAAAAATCATGGCGAACCTGAAAGTCGATTTTCTGGGTATGCATTTTTCCAATCCGTTTATGCTGGCCAGCGGACCGCCGACGCGTACCGCGGCAATGATTCGGCGGGCTTTTGAAGCCGGTTGGGGCGGCGCGGTGACCAAGACAATCCTCTTTCAACCGTCGCCTGACCGTCAGCCGCGGCTTCAGGCACATCGTAATGAGGGACGTAATATCGGTATGGAGAATATTGAAGTTCTGTCCCAGTTGAGTGTAGAACAATGGCAGAACGATCTGGCGGAACTCAAATCCGCCTATCCGGAACGACCGGTCTGGGCCAGTCTGGCGGCTTCGCAAAAAGATGAGTGGATCCGACTTTCCGAAATTCTACAGGAAACCGGTATCGATGCCTTGGAACTGAATGTTTCCTGTCCGCACGGTATGCCCGCTCGCGGGATGGGCGCTTTTATCGGTCAGAATGCGGAATTGACCGGGCAAGTAGTCACCTGGGTGAAAAGTGTTGCAAAAATTCCGGTGATCGTTAAACTGACGCCCAATGTGACTGATATTGCTTTCGTAGCCATCGCCGCCCGGAACAGCGGAGCGGACGGCCTGTGTGCCTCAAATTCGGTCGCCAGCCTGAATGGCATCGATCTGGATACGCTCGATCCGACTCCTGCGGTGGGCGGATTTTCGAGTTATGGTGGTTATTCCGGACCCGGTATTAAGCCGATTGCTTTGCGCTGTGTGGCTAAGATCGCCAAAGCCACCGGTTTACCGATTTCGGGTTTAGGCGGAATCGATGAATGGGCCGATACAATTGAGTTTTTCGCAGTCGGAGCGACTACGGTACAGGTTTGTACTTCCGTAATGTGGCGCGGCTATGGGTTTATCGATGATCTTACAAAGGGATTAAATAAATATTTGGATAATAAAGGGTATCCCGATATTCTCAGTATTATCGGTGTGGCCTTGCCAAAAATTGTTGATTTTGGCAGTCTGCCGTTGAGCTCGCGGATGCAGGCGCAGGTCACGGATAATTGCAACGGCTGTCTGAACTGTGTTACGTCCTGCAATGACAGCGGTTTTCAGGCTATTACGGGCGTCAAAGGAAAACCAGTAAGTGTTGACACTTCCCGCTGTGACGGGTGCGGGTTGTGCATTATGGTTTGCCCGCGGGATGGCATCCGGCTGGTTCCGCGTTAAAAGTGACAAGTGATCCGTCTGCGCCGGATTTTGCTTCGCTCAACTTCCGTAAAGCGTAAGGCGTAAATCGTGATGGGAAAATAGTGACAAGTAACGGGTAACAAGTGATAAGAGATTAGATCATAAACAACTTGTGACTAAATGGCTTTAGGATGATTTTCCTGTCATTTTGACCATTACAAAATGAAAAAAACTGGATATCGAACGGATATCCCTAATTTTTAGTAAATATTTGACGAATTGTCTGATAATTACAACAATATTTAACTTGGCATATAACTTGTCCTATTCTACCATGTTTTTTAAAAACTTATTTTAATAGAAAGGATATTACTTATGGCAAACAAATCACATCATGTTGTACCCAATCCAAACGGCGGATGGGATGTTAAAAGAGGCGGTGCTGAAAGAGCGTCAGGACATTTTGAAAATAAAGTCGATGCTATTGATGCTGGAAGAAAGATTAGCAGAAACCAAAAGACAGAGTTCGTTATCCATAATAAAGATGGCAGAATCTCGCAGTCAGATAGTCATGGTAATGATCCTTGTCCACCCAATGATAAACATTAATATATTGGGATTATGTAATGGAAGAGGTTACACGATATATTAAGCCAAGTGTAGAACGTGAATTATGGGGTAGAGCAGGTGGGCGTTGTGAATTTAAAGGTCATAATAAAATTTTATATAGATCCTCAGTTACACAGGAATCAGTCAACATAGCAGAAAAAGCACATATATATTCATTTTCTGAAAAAGGACCTCGCGGATGGGGACCATTTAAGACTAATAAAAAGGCGCTTAATAATATTGGTAATTTATTGCTTATTTGCCATGAATGTCATTGTAAAATTGATGATGAAAAGGATGGAGGAAGATATGCTGCTCAATTACTCTCACAATGGAAAGATGAACATGAAAAAAGAATTGAAATGGTAACTGGTGTAAATCCTAAAAATAAATCAAATGTTATTCTATATGGTGCAAATATAGGAGATGAAACTTCAGTAATACAGCCAGATTATGCGAACTGGGCACTTTTCCCTAAATGGTATCCTGTTAATGAAAAACCAACAACGCTTGATATGACATGGGAAGGGAAAGATGATAGAGATGATTACTGGTTAACAGAAAAGAGAAATTTAGTTCAAAATTTTGAGCGGAAAGTAAATCCTTTAATTCAAGAAAAATATCATTTTTCAATATTTGGGTTAGCTCCTATACCTCTTTTAATTAAACTTGGAACACTTTTTACAGATAAAATCCCTGCACAAGTATATCAGTTACATCGAGAGCCTGAACAATCATGGCAATGGTCTTCTGAAAAGACAGATACTGATTATAAAATTATTGAACCAGCATCATACGATAAACAACCAGTGCTTATCATTTCTCTCAGTGGTAAAATTGATCATAGTAGAATATATGGCGTAGTTGGTAAAGATGTTTCAATCTGGGAACTAACAATAGATGATCCTAATTATGACTTTTTGAAATGTACGGATCAGTTATCTCAATTTCGCGATACTGTAAGAAGATTGTTTGTTCGGATTTCAGAAAAGCACGGTATTGATTCTCAATTAAAAATCTTCCCAGCGATGCCTGTTTCGACGGCTATTGAATTTGGAAGAGTAAGAATGCCTAAGGCAGACATGCCTTGGATTATTTATGACCAAAATAATAAACGTGGAGGTTTTGTCGAAGCCCTACGTATCGAAAGGAGTTAATCAAAATGCCTGATTATACTAATATCAAAGCTTTAGCAGAATCACTAGAAATTCCGGCTTCTTTGTATGAAACAGCCGAAAGACGATATGAAGATTTAAGTAGTTGGCTTAGTGATAAATCTAAGTCAAAGTGCGCTCAATTTATACCAGAAATATATCCTCAGGGTTCATTTAGGTTAGGAACAGTAGTAAAACCTTTGGTAGATGAGAATTATGATTTAGATATTGTTTGTAATTTAACAGAAGGTATTTCAGTTTATAATTGCTCGCAATATCAATTAAAGTCATTATTGAATTATGATTTAGAAAATTATCGAAAAGAAAGAAATATCGAACAACCGCTTGAAGAAAAACATCGTTGCTGGCGGTTAAACTATAAAGATGCCATTGGATTCCACATGGATCAATTGCCAAGTATTCCACATGAAATAAAAAGACGTCAACTTCTAAAAGGACTTATGGTCAAATATGGAACGGATGATAATTTCGCTGAGAAGGTATCAGGAGAAGCAATTGCTATTACTGATAATAAACATAAAAGGTATAGAGAAATATTCTCCGATTGGCAGGTAAGTAATCCAAAAGGTTATGCATTATGGTTCGAATCTCGGATGAGACAAGCACCTGAATTACTAAAATCAATAGCAACTATGGAAAAAGTTACCAGTATCGATGTTCTACCTGTATTTAGATGGAAAACTCCCTTACAAAAAGCTATCCAGATTCTTAAACGTCGTCGTGATATTATGTTTAAGGACGATAATGATAGAAAACCCATATCAATAATTATAACGACACTTGCTGCACTTGCGTATTCAGGTGAACAAGATGTTGAATCTGCGCTAAATAATATTTTAGCAAATATGAAATCTTTTGTAAACGCGGAGAAACCAAGAGTGCCAAATCCAGTAAATCCAGAAGAAGATTTTGCAGATAAATGGTATTCTCCTGAAGGAATTAAATTGCAGTTAGAGGAAAATTTTAATGCGTGGCTTATTCAAGTAAAAGCAGATTTAAAGATAATATCAACTGCATCTGATTCAGATTCTTTACAAAAGAGTGTAATGGAAAAGTTCGGAACATCAATTGATAAAAGTAGGATTTCGAGTTTATTCGGTGCTTCAATTATTACCCAAACTCCTGAAACAATACAAGTAATCAATGAAAGTAGATCGGTTCGTCCTTGGTTTCGTTATTAGATTTTTGTAACAAAATAGATTTACCATTCTTTCTTCAATTACAAAAAAGTATGGCTATTAAGCCATTTAAAAATGAATTTATTTGTATAGAGGGGCAGTATAATTTTACCGCAAGTATTGAAAAATACGGAGTAATAAAAGACTCATTTAATATACGAATATTATTATCAAATAAATTTCCTAAAGAAATACCCGAGGTGTACGAAATAGGAAATCGAATACCTCGTAATCCAGATTATCATATATATAAGAATGGATTATTTTGTCTTGGTTCGCCATTCCGTCTATTATTAATCTTATCTGATGTCCATAAGATTAATGAATTTGCTGAGCGATGTATAAATCCTTATTTGTATTCAATATCATACAAACTAAGTAATGGTGGTAAATTTGTCATAGGTGAGCTTGACCATGGGATTTACGGAGAAATATCTGATTATATAGAAATTTTTGGATTGAAAAATGCTAGACAAGTATTATCGACAATTAAATGTTTAGGAATGAAAAAACGTCGAGCTAACAAACTGCCATGCCCGTGTGGTTGTAATAAACGACTTGGAAAATGCAGATTCAATTTTATTATAAGAAAATTCAGAAAAATTGCTAACAGATCATATTATAGAACATTATTAGAGAATATAAAAAAGTCAAATATTCCTCGTGAAAATTAATTGTAATTCATCCTAAGAAATCTAAATAAATTTTATCATAACCAAATTGTCTTCGAACTGTGTGATTTCCCATATTCCTCATCATTCTCTTGTGCCAATCTTCTAGCAATGAAAAATTAGTAAAGAATCCTATCCCCTGAATGTCATTTCGAGCGTAGCGAGAAATCGGCTAAGTCCGGAGCGTTGTTTTATGACAGAAGCGATTCCTCGTCGACCAAAAAACCGGTCTCCTCGGAATGACAAACAGGGCCTAAGCGATTCTTCGTCTCCCGATTAACATCGGGATTCTCGGAATGACCGATTGTTTAGTTCCGAATTCCGAGTTTAGAGTTACGAGTTCACAGTTCATATTTTGTCTCGAAGAGATTTCCTCGGAGCAGTTGCTCACCTCGTATTACGAATTTCCGTATCCCGATGCCCGTTACCCGTTACTCGTCACTCGTCACCTCTTCAGTTACTCATCATGCCTTAAGTATTGCGGCAAAAAATCTGTGTGGTGAATTATTCTTGTCCCACGACAGACTGCCCCGCCAGCCACCCGGTTGAGAAGGCCGCCTGCAGGTTGTATCCGCCGGTGTCGGCGTCGATATCGAGCAGTTCGCCGGCAAAAAAGAGGCCTTGAACGATTTTGGATTGCATAGTCTGACTATCGACTTCGTTTAGCGCGATTCCGCCGGCGGTGATGATCGCTTCGCTGAAGTTGCGATGTCCGCTAATATCAAAACTGAAATCCTTCAGCCAGCGCAGCAGGCGCCGGCGTTCCTCGCCGGTAATTTGACTGCCGCTTTTTTCAGCCGGAATTTTGACCAGATCGATGCAAACCGGTATTAATTTCTGAGGCAAGAGTTCCTTTAGGATTTTCTTAAATTGCATCTTGCCGTGCAGGTCGAAATCGCGTTGCAGGCGCAGATCGAGTTTCTGCTCGTCCAGGGCTGGTTTAAGATCGATGTCGATACGCACTTTCCGTTTGGCGGACAGAGCGTCGACGACCAATTTACTAATAGTTAGGATGATCGGTCCGGAAAGTCCGAAGTGGGTAAAGAGCATCTCGCCAAATTCACCGGCGATCTTTTTATTGTCGACGAAGACTTTCACACCCGCGTTTTTCAGACTGAGTCCTTGCAGACGAGAGGCAGTATTCCCAAAAGTGGTCAGCGGCACCAGCGCCGGACGAATGGGAACGATTGTATGACCAACGGCCTTGGCCAGACGATAACCGTCGGCGGTTGAACCAGTACCGGGGTAAGAAGCTCCGCCGGTGGCGACGATGACTGCGTCGGCCGTCAACTTTTCCGGGATCGAATTCGATTGGTTTTTAATGATTACTCCTTTAATCCGGTCTTCAGATGCAAGGATCTCTTCCACCCGGGCCTGGGTGCGAATTTGCACTCCGACGTTTTTTGCCCAATTCACCAGCGCGGCGACAATTTCACTAGCATCATTGCTGACCGGAAAGATGCGCCCGCCGCGTTCAGTAACGGTCTTAATTCTCAACTGGCTAAAAAAATTGACTAAATCCGGGACGAAAAACTGATGGAAAGCGGCCTGTAGAAAGCGGCTATTCTTTCCAAAGTGCGCGAGGAATTCATTCAGGTCGGTATTGTTTGTCAGATTACAGCGCCCTTTCCCGGTGATGGCGAGTTTACGGCCGGGACGATCCATCTTTTCCAGTAAAATAACCTCGGCGCCGCATAATGAAGCCTGCCCGGCGGCCATTAATCCGGCCGGCCCGCCGCCGATAACGATTACTTTTGGGATGGATTTGTTTTTATTTGTGACATTCATCTTTGAAGAAATTAAGACAGCGGGTGTTTGAAAGCCAAGTTAATTAAAGTTATTTTTTTTGAAGTGCAATAGACTGATCAATAATCTCTATTTCAGGATGTTCGTCTGAGTAAACTGTTGGTTCATAGTGAGATTGGGTTAAAATGGATTTAGTTGAAACATTAAAAAAGTAGATTAGTATAATTCAGCGGTTTTAAATATAGCGTTATTTGCAGAAAGGACACAGTAGTATGAGACACAAAATTGGTATGGTAGTCGGTGGATTGGGATTAGTTGTAATGGGATTTTTTATAGCCATCCTGCTTATCAGACCAGGTAAAGTTGTATTATATGAAAGCCGTGACACCGGTCAGGCTGATTTCCGGCCAGCTTCGTTTTCATCCGATAATGAAGAACTGCCTTCTTTACAATCTTTCAACGAGGCTTTTGTCCGGATTGCTGAATCGGTTAATCCTTCGGTCGTTACGATCACGACCGAAAAAGTCATAAAGGCCCAACGCCAACCAAATTTTCCGGGATTTCCGGATGATGAACTGTTCTGGCGTTTTTTCGGTATTCCGCAGGGTGAAATGCGCAGTACCGCACTCGGCTCGGGTGTGATCGTCGATAAAAAGGGTTACATTCTGACCAATAATCACGTCGTTGAGAGAGGTGATAAAATCAATGTTAAACTAATGGATAACCGTGAATTCAAAGCCGAAGTCGTCGGGACCGACACCCGCAGTGATCTGGCAGTGATTAAGATCGATGCTAAAGACCTTCAACCGGCTCTGTTGGGCGATTCGGATGCTCTGCGAATTGGCGAATGGGTGCTGGCAATCGGGTCGCCGTTCAGCGAAAGCCTTGACCATACCGTCACCGCCGGAATTGTCAGTGCCAAAGGCCGCAGTGGAGTCATTAATAACGTTAATTATGAATCATTTATTCAAACCGATGCGGCCATCAATCCGGGCAACAGCGGCGGCGCCTTGGTCAATATCCGCGGTGAATTAGTCGGGATCAATGCGGCGATTGCCACCAGCGGTATGTCCCAGGGCAACCTCGGGATTGGCTTTGCTATTCCGATTAATTTAGCCAAAAAGGTGATGACCGACCTAATTGAAAAAGGTAAAGTCGTGCGGGCCTGGCTGGGTGTCATGCCCAATGATGTTGATGATAAAATTGCCCGTTCGCTGAATATTGAAAGTCGTCAGGGCGCCATTATCAGTGAGGTTATTAAGGATAGTCCGGCCGATAAAGCCGGTCTGAAAGTTGGCGATATTATCAAAGAGTTCGCCGGAAATAAAATTAAAGATTCCGCCCATCTGCGAACCCTGGTTTCGAATTCAGAAGTCGGTAAAGTCAAACCGCTCCTGATTCAACGTGGTAAAAAAGAATCGACTGTCGAGGTAAAACTCGGTGAATTGCCTGAAACTGTAGACCGAAGCGTGACTCCGACCGAACAATCCAGTTCCAAATTCGGTATCCGGGTTGACGAAATCGATTCGGCGATCGCCCGTCAATATGGTATCAACGAAAATGAAACCGGGGTGGTCGTCACCGGGGTTGACAGTGACGGCCGGGCGGCGCGGGTCCTGCAGGTTGGTGACATTATTAAGCGGATCGGTGAAAAAGATATCAGGAATGTAGTCGAATACCAGAAAGCTCTCGAAGAAGTCAAAAATGATGTTGTCCTGGTTCTCATCAAACGTGGTAACACTACCTTCTTTGAAACCATAGACCTCAGCAAGTAACTAATCTACTTGCACTCTCCAACAGAAGGGTTTCCAATGCGGAAGCCCTTCTTTTTTTGGGGATCGGGAGTGCCTTTTTGATTGTATTTTAGGAGTGTAAAATCTAAATTTCGCGGTTATTTTAAAAGAAATCAGGTCGCTGTAAAATTCATTATGGAGAAGCCTAATTAATAGCATGCATCATCTCGGTAAATTTCTGATTGTTTGCGGGATTGCACTGGTCATTCTGGGAATCATTTTAACGGCTTCCGCCAGAATTCCGTTTCTGAATAGAATCGGACATCTGCCGGGCGATATTATCATTCGTCGCGAGAATTTTACATTTTATTTTCCATTAGTTACCTGCTTACTGATTAGCCTGGTGCTTTACGTAATATTCAACCTGCTTCGGCGTTAGGAGGATTTTTCGGCGTGATAAAGAAAGTTCCAAACACGGTGGACTTTGTGGCACTTGAACATGAAATCCTGAAATTTTGGGAAGAGAAACAGATGTTCAAAAAACTAGTTATCCAGAATGCGCAAGGACCCAAATGGTCGTTTCTGGACGGTCCGATAACCGCTAACAATCCGATGGGCGTCCATCATGCCTGGGGGCGCACTTATAAAGATATTTTTCAACGCTATAAAGCCATGAACGGATTTCGTACCCGCTATCAGAATGGTTTTGATTGCCAGGGATTGTGGGTTGAAGTAGAGGTCGAAAAGGAACTCGGCTTTAAGTCTAAAACCGATATCGAGGCATACGGCATCGAGAAATTTGTCGATTTTTGTAAAGCCCGTGTTCGCAAATACTCTAAAATCCAGACCGAGCAATCCATCCGGCTGGGTTACTGGATGGACTGGGACAATTCCTATTACACAATGTCCGATGAAAATAACTATACTATCTGGTTATTCCTGAAAAAATGCCACGAACACGGCTGGATTTATAAGGGCCATGACGTCATGCCGTGGTGTACCCGTTGTGGTGCGGCGCTGTCCGAACATGAAATTGCTACTGAAGGTTACAAGGAACTGACTCATACCAGTGTCACGGTGAAATTTCCGTTGATTAATCGTCCCGGCGAATCCCTTTTGGTCTGGACGACGACGCCCTGGACTTTGACCTCGAATACGGCCGCGGCCGTTCATCCGGATCTGACCTATCTGAAAATCCGTCAGGGTGATGAGATTCTGTATCTCGTCGAAGGGCGCGAAAATGAAGTTGTGAAAGGTGAGTTCAACATCGAAGATAAGATCGCGGGCAAGGAAATGCTCGGCTGGACTTTTCGAGGGCCTTTCGATGATCTGCCGACTCAGGCTAACGTCAAGCACATCGTAATTGCCTGGGAAGAGATCAGCGCCACTGATGGTACCGGCATTGTGCATATTGCGCCCGGTTGTGGTCAGGAAGACTTCGATCTGGGCAAGATCAACAATCTGTCAGTTCTGGCGCCGCTGGATGAGTTCGGCAATTATCTGGAAGGTTTCGGCTGGCTCAGCGGAAGAAACGTGGACGGAGTAAGTAAAGACATTATCAAAGATTTGGAAACCAAAGGCATTAAATATCGCGCCGATTCTTACACGCACCGCTATCCGATTTGCTGGCGGCACGGCACGGAACTGATTTTCCGCCTGGTGGACGAATGGTTTATTGCGATGGATGGCGCACGTCAGGCGATGATGGATGTGACCGGCAAGATTCGCTGGATTCCCGATTATGGCTTACAACATGAATTGGATTGGTTGCGCAACATGCATGACTGGATGATTTCCAAGAAACGCTACTGGGGTTTGGCTCTGCCAATTTTCGAATGTCAGGCTTGTGGAGAAATTACCGTCATCGGCAGTCGGGAAGAATTAAAGGAAAAAGCCGTAGAAGGTTGGGAGCAATTCGAAGGTCATTCGCCGCATCGCCCGTGGATCGACTATGTCAAGATCGCCTGCCCGAAATGCGGCGCTAAAGTCAGTCGCATCCCGGATGTCGGCAATCCCTGGCTGGATGCCGGAATCGTGCCATATTCAACTTTACATTATACTACCGATCATGCTTACTGGGAAGAATGGTTCCCGGCGGAATTCATTTGTGAATCACTCCCGGGTCAATTCCGCAACTGGTTTTATTCCCTTCTGGCGATGAGTACAGTACTGGAAAATCGCGCGCCTTTCCTGACGATTTTGGGGCATGCGCTGGTCAAGGATGAAAAAGGTCAGGACATGCACAAAAGTGCCGGCAACGCAATCTGGTTTGACGAAGCCGCCGAGAAGATGGGCGTGGACGTCATGCGCTGGCTGTACGCCGATCATAATCCCTTCAATAATCTTAATTTCGGCTATAATGTCGCTCAGGATTTTCGTAAGCACCTGATCACACTCTGGAACTCCTACTCCTTCTTTGCGACATACGCCGAGCTGGACGGTTTTTCACCTGAAAAACATAAAGTTGCACCACAGAATCTGAGTGAACTGGATCGCTGGTTATCAGCCCGGCTGACGCAGTTGATCCGGATCGCCCGTGAAGGTATGGACGATTACAACGTTGCCCGCGTCATGAAAGGCCTTGATGACTTTCTGGAGGTGTTATCGAACTGGTATATTCGTCGCAGTCGCCGTCGTTTCTGGAAATCAGCCAACGATCAGGATAAATGGAGCGCTTATCAGACTTTGTATCAGGCGCTCAAGGGCCTGATTCTCATCCTGGCGCCGGTGACCCCGTTTATTACGGAGAAAATCTATCAGAATCTCGTGCGGGAATTGGAACCATCTGCGCCCGAAAGCATTCATCTCGCCCAATATCCAAAAGTCGAAGCCGAATATGATGAAGCTTTGATGCAGAAAATCGATACGGTTATCGCCATCGTCTCGATCGGCCGCGCGGCCCGGAATAAAGCTAACCTGAAAGTCCGCCAACCACTGGCGCGCATGCTGGTAAAACTGCCGGCCGACATGGTACCGGCTAATTTGACCAACCTGACCGACCAGATTCTTGAGGAATTGAATATCAAAGTTCTCGAATTCATTAGCGACGAAAACCAGTTTATCAAATTCCAGATCAAACCGAATTTTGCGCAACTCGGGGCAAAATACGGAAGACGGCTGGGTGAAATTCAACAGACTCTCCAGAAATTGAATCCGGCTGAAGTTGCCCGCCGGATCGAACAGGGAGGAGCGATCGAACTGGATCTGGGCTACGGCAAGGTCTTTCTGACCGGTAATGAAATTATCATCGAGCGCCAGGAAATTGAAAATTTTGCGGCGGTGGAAAGCAATGGTATCATAGTCATTCTGGATACCAAACTGACGCCGGAGCTTTTACAGGAAGGTCTGGTACGCGATTTCATCCGGCATGTTCAAACTATGCGCAAAGAAGCCGATTTCCAGGTCGAGGATCGCATCCGGGTGACCTTCGAAGCCCCGGCCGATTTCACGGCGGCAGTCTACAAACATCTCGACTATTTCCGGAATGAGACCCTGGCCCGCGAGGTGGCCGCTACCTTCGCTATGGGTGAATACGAAAAAGAGTTAAAAATTGAAGGCAACAAAGTTCGTGTTTCTTTAAATCGAATTAAGTAAATTCTGCCCAGCAGGAGACAAAAATTATGGAAGTCAAAACGACCAAAAAAGCATGGGGTAAAGAGGATCTGGAATATTTCAAGAATCTTATCCTGAAAAAAAGAGATGAGACCATCAAGGCTATTAAACGCCTGGAGGCGACGACAGTCAGTGATAATACTCGTAATGATAATACGGCCATGGATTCAGCCTATGCTTATCATATGGCGGACGTCGGCACAGACTCCCAGGAGCGCGAAAAGGCCTTTCTCTGGCTGGCGCGCGAAAATAAATTCCTGTCACACCTGAACTCGGCCCTGGAACGGATCAAGACCGGTGAATATGGTGTCTGCATCGAGTGTGGCGAACTGATCATGAAAGAAAGACTCGAAGAAGTTCCGCATACCCAACATTGTGTCAAATGCAAGAATAAGCCTAAGAAATAATTCTGCAATACCCGGATTGATTAAAAGGCCCAATCTCTTCTTAATTATCAAAAGGTCAGAGAAAACCCTGAGAAAGAGCGATTTTTTTCACGAGTGGCCGCGGTACATTTTAAAAAATTTTTATTAATATATTCCGGATGAATCTGGAATCAGCTAAAATCATCACTCCTATAACTGGCGAGGCAGTTGGAAACCGCCTTGATATTTTCCTGACTGAAAAAATGCCTGGTTTTTCTCGCTCCCGGATCGTCGGATTGATAAAAACCGCTAAAATTTTGGTCAATCAACAGGCTTCCAAGGCCGGCTATCGATTACGGTCAGCCGACACCATTCAGATTCTCAATGTACCGGAGCCGGATTTAACGATTCAACCGGAAGATCTTCCGCTGGAAGTACTTTACGAGGATGAATATTTGCTTGCCATTAATAAAAAAGCCGGGATGATCGTGCATCCGGGCGCCGGTATCCGGCTGGGCACGCTGGTCGGCGCTTTGCTTCATTATACCCGCGAATTGAGTTCGCTGGGCGGCTCTGAACGACCCGGTCTGATCCATCGCCTCGATAAGGACACTTCGGGAGTCCTGATCGTCGCAAAAAATAATGAAGCCCACTGGAAAATGAGTCGCCTGTTCGCCGAACGCCGGATTTACAAGCAGTATCGTGCCATCGTTTACGGCGTGCCTCAAAGTTCGGAAGGTCTGATCGAGGCGCCGCTTCGTCGCAGTCAATATAACCGTCAAATATTTACGGTTAATCCGGGCGGCCGCCCGGCGCGCACCCGTTTTACGGTTTTAAAGGATTATCGCATTATGGCCTATCTGGCGCTTGTGCTAGAAACTGGACGTACTCATCAAGCGCGCGTGCATTTGCAATCAATCGGCCATCCGGTAGTTGGAGATCGGGCTTACGGAGGTGGCGTCCGTTTGAGACCTACAGGACCGGTTATTGATTTACCCTTGCTGAAAAAGGTTCAGGCGGCGGTCGAACGGCAATTACTGCACGCCTGTTTATTACGATTCCAGCATCCTTTTAAAGGCGTCGAAGTTGAGATCACGGCCCCTTTACCCGATGATTTTAGCCGGATTTTGAATATATTGGATACCGGATTGGAACAGTGATGAGTGTTGAAGAAATGATCATAAAATTTCTGCGCTTCCTGGTGCAGGAGCGAGGTTATTCCGAAAACACCATCTTAGCCTATCGGCGCGATCTCCAACAATTCTTCCTTTTTTATGCTGAATATGCCAATCAGGTACCGGTTGAACTTGCCACTGTCGGTAAGATGGCGATCCGCCATTACCTGGGTATGCTGAGCGAGTCAGGGCTGGAGATCAGCTCAATTTCACGTAAGTTGGCCTCGTTGAAAGCTTTTTTCAAATTCGCCGCCCGGCAAGGCTACGTTGATAGCAATCCGGCGGCTCTGATTCTTTCGCCTAAAACCAAAAAACGCCTGCCGGTCGTCCTGACCGAGGAGGAGATTGCCCACGCCATGCAGTTACCCGACGCTGATACCCTAATTGGTAAACGTGACCGGGCTATTCTGGAGCTTTTCTATAGCTCCGGCATTCGACTGGGAGAACTTCTGGCGCTGAATATTGGCGACGTGAATTTCAGCCGACTGACTTTGCGTGTTTTCGGTAAGGGCGCTAAGGAGCGAATCGTACCGTTTGGGAAAAAGGCCTTCGCGGCCCTCAACACCTATCTGGATTTGCGAAAAAACGAAAGTGGAGCCCTGTCATTAAACTCACCGCTGTTCATCAATAGTCGGGGCGGAAGAATTTCACGACCATCGGTGCAAAAAATAATCAGCGCTATCCTGCAGGCGGTTTCCGAGCAAGCGCATCTCAGCCCGCACGTCCTGCGCCATTCGTTCGCTTCGCATCTGCTGGATCATGGAGCCGACCTGAATGCGGTCAAGGATTTACTGGGACATAGTAGTCTGTCAACCACCCAACTATATACGCATATCCGGATTGGAAAAATGAAGGAAGTGTATCAACAAGCCCATCCGCACGCCGATTAAACTGATGAATTACATTCGCCGATGAATCCAAAATATTCTGATATTGATAAATTGATAAGCAGCGACCGGATGCCGATCCTGCCCTATTTTAAAATCAATAGTCGATTTATTAGATTTAAAACCGTCATCTAATTAAAGGAGGTTCTCAATGAATATTGAATTGACTGCACGTCATTACGAGATTGTCGATCGGGCTAAAAAACACCTCGAAGAGGAAATTAGAACCCTGGCAATTTATGAAGACCTTGTCAGTAGTTGTAAAGTCGTCATGGAAAAAATCAAGGAAGGCGAAACAATTGAAATCTCCATGCACGTGCGCGGTAAAGATCTGATTGCACGGGTATCTACCAAAGATATGATTAAATCGATTGATCAGGCTATCGTGAAGATCGAACGGCAATTGAAAAAATTTAAGGAAAAGAGGTATACACGGTGAATAAAATAGAACTGACAGTTAACCGCATTTATCAGGAGAACCGGAAAAATCTGGGTTTTACACGGATCAATGGCGAAATCGGGCAGGATACCGTGGTGACTTCTTCCAAGCTTAATCGACCGGGACTGGAAATTACCGGATTCTGGGATAGCTTCGATCCGCATCGGATTCAATTGATCGGTGAGGGTGAATTTCGGTATATAAAGAGTTTATCAAGAGAAAAGGTCGCCGAGATATTCGAACATTTTTTTTCGGCTAGAATACCGCTGATGATATTTGCGCATAATGTCAAACCGCCGGTCTGTGCCGTCCAACTCGCGCGTAAATATAAAGTAGCGCTGTTGGCCACGCCGGTTACGACGACTTTACTGGTAGCCGCTCTGCTCGATTATCTGGATCATGAATTAGCTCCATCCACAATCATAAACGGCAGTCTGGTCGATGTTTACGGAGTCGGTTTGCTTTTAACCGGGCCGAGTGGTATCGGGAAAAGCGAGATTGCCCTCGATCTGGTCGAACGCGGCCATCGCCTCGTGGCAGACGATGTCGTCACCATTATCCGGCGGGCTGATAACGTCATCGTCGGTACCGGTATGGAATTATTGGAACATCATCTTGAATTACGCGGCCTGGGAATTGTCGACGTTCGCAATATTTTCGGTATTCGGGCGGTACGACAGCAGAAAAGAATTGAGGTTCAGGTCGAGCTGGAAGAATGGGACCGCACCAAGAATTTCGAGCGGATCGGAATTCATGAAAAATATACTAAAATACTGGATGTGAATATTCCCCTGATTAATCTCCCGATCTACCCCGGTAAAAATGTCACCGTCATCGCCGAGGTGATTGCTCTCAACCACATCCTGAAAATAATGGGTACCAATGCCGCTCTTAATTTTCAGAAAAAAATCGCCGCGACTATCCGGCAAAAATCACAGATTAACAATCTGCAGAATTATCTCAAGGAAGATCTGGAATAGAAAGGATATCCGCATTTTGAAAGCTATTATTCCTGCGGCCGGAATCGGCGAACGGCTCCGACCCCTGACATTGACAAGACCAAAGGTACTACTACCGGTGGCCGGTAAACCGATTCTGGGACACATTTACGATCGTCTGGCACTGACCGGAATTCGGGATATCACCGTAATTATCGGTTATTACGGCGAGCAGGTGCGCGAATATTCACGCAAGAATTACGATTTCAATTTTACATTTATCGAGCAATCCGAACGGCGTGGACTGGGGCATGCGGTGGGATTGGGTTTAAAACCTGACGACGGGCCGGTAATGATAATTCTGGGGGATGTCATCCTGGAACTCGATTTTCTGAAGTTTGGGCAACTAACCGCGAATCTGATCGGCGTCATACCCGTCGACGATCCCCGTCGTTTCGGGATAGTTGAAATGCACAAGGGGCAGGTCGTCCGCTTGGTCGAAAAGCCGCGCACCACAGACAGTAAACTGGCGATTGCCGGAATATATTTAATTCAAGATGGTGCTTTGCTGAAAAAAGCCGTCGATCATATCATTACCAACAATATCAAGACTAAAAACGAATATCAACTGACCGATGCTCTGCAGATAATGCTGAAATGGGGTGAATCATTTCAGGTGTTCGATATCGAAAATTGTCTGGATTGCGGAACGCGCAAGACCTTGCTTGAAACCAACGCCTATTTGCTGACTAAAAAAGCCCCGCAACCGCCGATGGTCCCGGGCGCAATTATCATCCCGCCGGTTTATCTCGGTCCGGGAGTGGCTCTTCAGCGTAGCATCGTTGGCCCGAACGTTCATATCGGTAAGGGATGTCAGATTGTGAACTCGATCTTGTCGAATTCCATAATTTCAGAAGGAGCAGTCCTGAAGGATGTTATTCTCAGTGAGAGTTTGATTGGACAAAAGAGTCAGCTGATCGGAGTAATCCAGCATATTGATACCGCCGATCACACAATTCAGAAATTGAGTTGATTTTATCAATGCTTTACAGTATGTTTGAGCGTTTTATTTTAAATATGGAGTAACACACAATGAAAAAGTATTCATTTACCTCTGAATCGGTAACGGAAGGTCATCCGGATAAGATCTGCGATCAGGTCTCCGATGCGATTCTGGATGCACTTTTGACGGTCGATCCGGAGAGCCGGGTAGCCTGCGAGACGATGACGACTACCGGCGTAGTAATGGTCGTTGGAGAAATCACAACCAGGGCCTATGCTGATATACCGCGGATCGTGCGCGATACCGTTGAAAAAATTGGATATACCGATCCCGATTTCGGGCTGGATGGACGCTCCTGCGCCGTCATGACATCTATTCACGAACAGAGTGAAAATATCGCCTTGGGAGTGGATGAAACCGATCAACATGAACAGGGCGCCGGCGACCAGGGTTTGATGTTTGGCTATGCCTGCGATGAAACGCCGGAGTTGATGCCATTGCCGATCAGCATGGCCAATAAGTTGACGATGCGCCTGGCCGAAGTCCGTAAGAAAGGCATTCTTAGCTGGGTCAGGCCGGATGGTAAATCTCAGGTGACCGTCGAATATGAAGATGATCGGCCCAAACGAATCTCACACGTCGTGGTGGCGGTTCATCACAACCCTGAGGTTGCCCATGAAAAGATCGTTTCAGATATCAAGAATCATGTTATTATACCGGTTTGTAAGGATTATTTAACCCCGGAGACCAAGTTTTTCATCAATGCCACCGGGATTTTTGCAGTCGGAGGCCCCGAGGCCGATTCCGGGGTCACTGGTCGTAAAATTATCTGCGATACCTATGGAGGTATGGGACGGCATGGGGGCGGAGCCTTTTCAGGTAAAGATCCATCCAAAGTCGACCGTTCGGCCTCCTATATGGCGCGTTATATTGCCAAGAATATCGTCGCGGCCGGGCTGGCCAGACGCTGTGAGGTGCAGTTAGCCTACTCGATCGGTATTGCCGATCCGATCTCGGTTTACATTAACACTTTTGGTACCGGTAGTCAGCCGGAAGAACGCTTGGCAGAAGCTGTCCAGGCGGTTTTTCCGCTCAAACCGGCGGCCATTATTAAGTATTTGCGTCTGAAGCGCCCGATCTATCTCAAGACCGCAGCCTACGGCCACTTCGGTCGGGAAGACGAAGAATTTTCCTGGGAGAAGACCGACAAAGTGGCCGAATTGAAAAAATATTTTGGGGTAAAATAATGACTGGTAAAATCAAAGATGGAAAGCTGGCTTCGACCGGCAAGTTGAAAATCGAATGGGCTGAATCACATATGCCGGTCATGATGGCATTAAGGAAAAAGTACTGTACATTGAAACCCTTAAAAGGAATGCGGATCAGCGGTTGTCTGCATGTTACCAAAGAAACTGCCGTACTGGTCAGAACGCTGGCCGCGGCGGGTGCACAAGTTGCCTGGAGCGGATGCAATCCACTCAGTACTCAGGATGATGTGGCGGCCGCCCTTTATGAGGAAGGCATTCCGATTTGGGCCTGGCATGGATTGACGACTGCCGAGTTCTACTGGTGCATCGAACAAACCTTGCTTCAAAAGCCTAATCTGACGCTCGACGACGGAGCCGACCTGGTTTTTACTATTCATAACAAATATCCGGAATTAGCCGCCGGAATTTTAGGCGGTTCGGAAGAAACCACCACCGGAGTTCACCGTCTGCGGGCTATGGCTGAGGATGGGAAATTGCTTTACCCGATGGTGGCGGTCAATGATGCCGAAACCAAGTGGGACTTCGATAATGTCTACGGCACCGGTCAGTCCTCGATCGACGGGATTTTACGGGCAACCTCGATCCTGTACGCCGGGAAAACCATGGTCGTTGCCGGATATGGACATTGTGGTAAAGGCGTGGCCAAACGCGCCAGCGGCATGGGGGCTAATGTAATTGTCACAGAAGTAAAACCGACTGCGGCTCTTAAGGCCATGCTGGATGGTTTCCGAGTCATGCCAATGGACCAGGCTGCCGAATTGGGTGACATTTTCATTACCGCAACCGGTATGAAAGACGTCGTCATTCGTCGCCATTTTGAAAAAATGAAAGACGGTGCCATTGTCTGCAATACCGGCCATTACGACTGCGAACTCAATCTGAAAGAGCTAGCCGTGCTAACCAAAACTAAAAAAGAAATCCGCGCCAACTGCGTGCGACACGAATTAAAAAATGGCCGGTCGGTTTTTGTGTTGGGTGAAGGCCGTCTGGTGAACCTGGTCGCGGCGGAAGGTCACCCCTCAGAAGTCATGGATATGTCATTTGCCAATCAGTTTATGACAATGGTTTTTCTAGCTCAAAACGGTTCGAAATTGGAAAAGAGAGTCTATGATATCAGTGCTGAACAGGACCAGGAAATCGCCCGGCTTAAATTACAAACAATGGGCGTCAGTATTGATACTTTGACGGAAGAACAAGTCCGGTATAAAACCGCCTACAGTGAAGGGACTTAAGTCACGAATCGCCCGTCGAAATGGTTTTACCTTATTCTAACCCTGCTGATCGGGGTGAGCGCCTGCGAATTTAAAATCCCAACCACTCCCAGTCTGCCAGCGAAATGGAATTCCAAACTCATTCTGCCGCTAATCGATAAATCCTATTCATTTGCCGATCTTATTGATACTGAAAGCGGTAATCCGATTGCGGCTGATACGACCGGTATTCTGCAATATTCACTGGCAGATTCGACTATAGAACCGATAGAAATTGACCCAATTTCTTTCCGGATTGTTCCGGCCCAGAATGTTAATTATACTTTCGATATGCGCAAGAAGGTGCAACGTAACCCGGATAGTACGGTGAAGGTTATTACCCACACCCTGAAAAAAGCCTGGGATGACACCAACAACCGGATTGCCTTTGGCGTTCTGGATAATTCAACCGGAAATAGCACTGATGGTACACCGATCAATGCTATAATATTAACGGCGCAGTTAAGTGATTCCTTTCCGAATCCAATCCGGATTCGGATCATTGCCCACAATTTTCATGAGAATCCCGGGCAAGCCGTGGTACTCGATAGTCTCGATCTGGCGGCAGATAGTTTATTGAACGACCTGACAATTGCTCTGGACGGTGATTCACTGATCGGTGGCTCACTGACTGCAGAAATAGATTCGTTGGAATTAGATATAGAAGTCCAGGTACTGGAAAGGTTAGCGGTAGCTGTCAGCCGTCTTAATCAAAAATTGACCGTGACACTGAGTCTGGGCGAGTTGCACATGAGTTCGTTCTACGGACGCGTATTTGCCTCCGGAGAAGTGCCACCCACCTTGATCGCTAAAAGCCTGAGCGGCGCGAGTGGTATTGAATTCGACAGCGCCTGGGTAAACCTGGAAACAGATGTTTCCGGCGGGACTTTCGATTCGGTATATTTCAAATTGAGTGGAAAAAAGATTCACGGTCCTGCGACGGCTTGTGATACTACCACCGGACTGGCCGGGGCGGATTTCGGTATGGATATCAGCCCGGTCATGTCAAATCTGCCGGATACCATTCGCGTTTATGTAAAAGCTATGAGCCTTCCCGGGACGTTTTTTCAGAGTACGGTATTTACCGCTAATGTGGATGTCAAGTACAGCTTAACAGTTCCGTTGAAATTCATTATACCGCCGGCCCTCACCCTGGCCTCTGGTAACACAACCACTTACTTTATTAAAGACAGCACAACCCGAGCTCGGATTATTACATCGCAGGAAGGCGCCGATCTGGATTTGAGTGTCGAGAATCATACCCAGTTGCAGGGCAATCTATATTTTCTGATCAGTAATTTTAATTTCTTTCCGTTCGATACCCTGGACAATAATTTACCTGACGGTTTTATCGCCAATAATGATACCATCTGGCATCTTGGTGATGATACAACTCTGGTGTATATCGATACCCTGGCAGTGCTGGAATTCCCGGCCGCCCGGTTCGAGGGTAATACATTAATCACTCCCGGAATTAAGAACCAGACATTTCAGACCAGTGCCGACGCGATCGCTTTACTGGCCGATACCTGTTACTTCAAACCTTATTTTCAATTGATAAATCCGGATACCAGCCAGACTACTATGACCGAAACGCAGAAGATACAGGTTAAAGGTTATTTAAATTTATTTTTTGATGCGGCCGTGCTAAACGATTCGGAATAAAATTAGAATGATAGAAAACCATCCCATCAAACCTCTTAATAGCCTTTTCGGAAAATCATTCCGATTGAGATGGTCAATAGTAATTATTATGTTAGTGTCAGTATTCGTTTGGCCGCTTTTAGGTCAATATTATGATAATCCGTTTAACCGCGGTATGGGAGGGGCCGGTACAGCCATGACCCGCGGTTTCTTTTGTATTGGCCATAATCCGGCCAATCTCGGTCTCTCTTCACCTTATCGTACCTATGTCCAGATGTTCGGATTAAATGGATACCTCACCAATAATTTTTATTCGCTGGAATCCGGCACGCATTTCGGCGGGCGGGATCTCACGGCTGATGGTGGTGCATTACAACAGGAATTTATTAACAGTCTGCCGCAGGAGGGCTACCGCCTGAATTCGGCGCTGGCCGTGCCATTACCATTAGTAAACTTTTCGGTGGGTAATAAGGCCTTCACGACTTCTCTGATTCAAGTCTCGGATTACTACATTTCCAAACCGGCTCTGGATGTAATATTTGGAAATTGGGAAAAAGGATCAGCCTACGATCTGGATTTGCGTTGTGATGCTCTTACGGCCTTGGAATTGGCCTATTCCATGGCTATTCCGTACGGCAACATGTCGATTGGTATTTCGCTAAAATATTTGCAAGGTCTCGGATATTACGGACTGGACCCGGATTACAGTACCGGTCGCATTGAGGTCGATACGACTAATTTTAGGCTTTTGGGCGGCGGTGAATATTATTTCCGTGAATCCAGTCAAGGCCGCGGTTTTGGGGTTGATATCGGGATTGCATTTGAAGATCTGGATGGCTGGACTCTGGGCGTCAGTGTTTTAAATCTGGGAGAATCGATTAAATGGAATACTGAAACGGCGCTTTCCAAGTTGATTAAGAATAGCGGTATTGATATTCTTAAAATGATGGGATCGCAGGTCAAGAGCTATCCGTTAAAAAATACTAACCTGAAGCTCGATTTCGGTGGAGAAAGCTATCGCTATAAATTTCAAATTGACAGCCTGAATGCGGACTACCTGTTTCGCGGTGACAGCACCTATCCGGATTTATTCAGTAGCGTAAATTCGATTACACAGGATTCATCACTGTTCCGACTTACAATTCCGATTGTGATGAAGTTGGGAATGGCAAAATACCTACAAAAAGACCTTCTGATAGCGATTGATTTCAGCATTTCATTTGCCGATCGGCTAAACTTTCAGCAGGGTTGGCGAACCGCAATCGGTTTTGAATATTCTTATTTTCCTAAGACCCCGTTACGGGTTGGCTTTGCTCTGGGTGGTATCAGCGGTTGGAAATTTAATATCGGAAGCGGTCTGAATCTGGGAGCTCTGCACGTTGATTGGGCGATCGGTATGGATCGCGCCCTCTGGGCTCACTCGATGCAGGGCTTTGATATTGCGATTGGGACTTATCTTACCGGCAGTGGAAAAAGAAAATAATCCGGGTATTGAAATTGTTCCGAATCTTACATCGTACGACTGAATCGGTAAACTTTAAGCAATTAAAATACTTACCTTTTATTTTATTCCTGATTATCTGGTTAGTTAGCGACTGTGCTTATGAACCGCTTTCGCCTCCCCAAATGCCGACTTATTATCAGACGATCAACCTACCGTTAACTGACATCACCTTACCATTATCCGATCTGGTCAATCCGGCTAACAACATCTACGGTGACTCGACCACCGATGAACTCTATTTTCAGTTCAGCGGTGATCTTGATACGGTTGTCCTGACGGAAGACATTTTTCAGATTCCCGCGGCGAATGATGTCAATTATAGTCAGCAGTTTTCCGATCTCAGCGAATCCCAGCCAACCTTCAGTACGACCGTTACTCAGACCACAAAACTTTCGGAAGTGATTGCAGTGCCCGGTATTTTACCCTCACCAGTTGATATACCTATCGGAGTAGTAGAACGACAGAAATTGGATGACCAGCAGTATGATTACCAGGTTTATGATAAAAACAGTATCGCATACTTTGAGCGGGTCGATTATGTGACGATAGGTTCGGGCACTTTTCGGACGGAAATCACTAATCAATTACTGGTTGACCTGGATTCCGTGCGGATCATTTTACGCAATAAGAATGGTCCTTTGATTGCCGAATCATTTTATGAAAATGTACCGGTCGGACAGACGGTCACTGATGGCACTCCCGGCAACCTAGACGGTAAACAATTGTACGATTCGATTGAGGTTTATATTTCGGCGATTTTAGCTGGCAGTGACGGACAGTCAATCACAATTCCCGCCGACACCGATCCGTATATCTCCATTCGCTTTGATCTTGATATTGGAGAAATCGAAAGTGTTACCGGTAAGCCTCTGCCGATTGAGAGTTCGCAAAATCAGGAGATACCGCCTTCCAACAATACGATTTTTAAGGCCACTATCGCTCAGACCAGTACGGCACCCCTCGACACTAATTTTCTCAATATGACGATCAGTAATAATATGCCGTTCAATCTCAGGATGGAGGTCGTCTATCGCAATTTCTATATGCATAATGAACCTTTAACTATCGATACAGTCATCACGCCCGGCCAAACGGTAGAAAATCCCCGACGTCTCGATGAATATGTTTTTCGTAATCCGGATTCGACGATGATCGTAGATTCGATTTTAGTTGATATTAAAGTGACAATTTTACCCGATGAGGGTGATACAGTGGTTACGATTCCGATGGATCTTGGCGATGCCACGATTGATATCAGAGTGACTTTTGCGCGTCTGAAATTTGATACACTGGAAGGCTTTTTCAATGAAAAATTCGACATTCCACCAATGGCAATTTCAAATATTCCGGCCGGTTTTGCAGATGTCAATTTCGGCTCGGTTCTCTTACAGTTGACTTTCTATAATGAAATCCAGGCCCGTACGGATGTTGATTTACTATTGCAAGGCCTCCGAAAGGGGTTCAGTCCTCGAGCCATCACGGCGGAGGGTTCAATCGCCAAGGCGTCAGTAAATAATCCGGTGGCGGAATCGGAAGTCGAAATAGATATCGCTCCAATTTTTAATATGGTCCCGGATTCGATTATGGTTACGGGTGAAGCTGTGATTCCCTCGGACGATACTTCGCGCCTGCAGGTCGGTAAAGCATTTTGGGGTAAGTACCAGGTCGTAGTACCTTTTCAGTTGAAAATCGATCCTATGACATTTATCCCGGTGACTTCGAGTGAAATGGCGGCTATTGATCCCGATACCCGTGAGAAAATCCAGCACGGATTGATTGAGGCTTCGATTACTACGGAAGTTATCAACGATTTTCCATTCTCTGGAAATCTATCATTACTTATGTCGAATTATGATTATTTTCCGTTGGAACCCGATAGCCTTGACGAGGGATTTTTCCGACTTAACGATACCCTTTTCGCAATTACTGATACTGGCAATGTTCCGATTACGATCGATACGCTGGTTTTTATTTCATTGCCGCCGCCGAAGGCCATTAATAGCGACGGTAGTGTCAAGACGCCTGGTTTTATTCATACGGTCACAGAGCTGGATTCCGCTAAAATGGAAGCCATTCTGCGCGATGAAACTCACTATATTCGACCGCGGATTCATTTTGACGGCACGGAAGATTTCGTCAAGGTTGGTTACTTTGATGAAGTTCAGATTCTCTCGCTACTGTCATTTACCGTCGATACCGGGGAATTAATCGGCGGCGGTGGAGAGGAAGAGGAGGGAGTGTCAAAATCTAATCCGTCAAGGGCACCAACCGTAAATTCATTTTACAAATCAGAAACGGCTAAAGGGCAAGGAAAAGCAATTGACATTAGGCCGTAAATATCGATTGGTCGGTTGGTTGATTCTTGGTTTCAGCCTTGTTGCCTGGGCTCAAACCCGACGGGATCCGCGCTGTATGGCTTTAGGCGGCGCTTATGGTTCACTGGCACGCGGTATCTTTGCAGTCGATTATAATCCCGCTAATCTGGCGATTCCGCATGAATATGATTCGTATCGTATATTGGGTGGTCTGGGCGGCAGTTTTTCGACTAATTTTCTTTCAATCCGGAAATATCAGAAATATAATGGAAAGAATCTGGAAGCCGGCACTGGTCATTTGAAAACGGCATTTATGAACGATATTCCGGATGACGGCTGGCGAATTTTCAGTGATTTCTATTTTCCGATATCTTATCTCAGTCATTCGAATTTTAACCGGGCGATCAGTGCCGACCTGATTGTGATCGGCGATCTGGGATTGCCGCGCGGATTACTTGAATTTATTTTCGACGAAAATCCGATCGACAAGACTCTCAATCTGGATTTTCAGGAGGAAGTAATAGCCGCAATCCAGTGGGGCTACTCGGTCGCTTTTCCGGTCGGAGGTGTTTTTCTTGGATTAACCGCCAAATATCTGCAAGGGTTGGCCTATACCGGATTGAATCCGGATTCGTCTTACGGGGGAATTACGACTTATTTCGAACCCGATCGAAATTATATCCAGGGCGGCGGACAATATTATTTTCAGCAATCCCTGGGTGGGCGCGGCTTTGCATTGGATGTCGGAATGACCACCAAGGAAATTAACGGGTACCGCCTCGGACTTAGTCTTACCAATCTGTTCGGTTATATTACCTGGAATAAGAGCACCCTGTTTTCACGATTGCTCAAACCTGGCTCATTATTGCCATGGGGCGGGGATTTTTTCAAATATGAATATACGATCAACGAAGCCCGCTTCGATCGTTTCTTTGGAAAAGCCAGCCTGAATGATGTATTTGGCGGAAAGGGGCGTACTTTTAGTGATTCTTCGACCTTTCGGGTAAGCTATCCAAGTCTGGTACGTTTCAGTGTCTCCAAAATATTGGAAGAAAACCTGACCCTGGCCTCGGATCTGGTGGTTGGGTTCGAGGATAGACTATATTCTTTTGGGGCCTGGAAATGGTGCCTCGGGATTGAATCGACCAAATCTCCACGCTACCCAATCAGGGCAGGTATCTCTATCGGCGGTAAACAACATCTCCAGCTCAATTTCGGAAGCGGTTTTCACTGGGGATTTGTACATCTCGACTGGGCGTTCGGGATGAATCATGGTTTATGGCCTACGACTGCCACCGGCATAAATTTCTCCCTGATGTGTTATACAACCAGAAAAGCTAAAGTAGAATAAATTCGATAGTCATTTATTGTCATTCAATAGTCATACAATAGTCATTCAATAGTTGTACAGTAGTCACTCGATTGCGGAGTGAAGTGGATTCCGGCAATTGCCGGATTATTTACTGTCATTAGAGAAAAAATGAGTCATAGATGTGTCGGAAATTTCAATCACACCTCCATGCACTCAAGCAATCATGCACTCAGGTAATCATGCATTCTATCAATCTCTCCGCCGGACTTTTAACGGAGTCACTATTATTCAATGACTTTGGATTTGGAGTCTTTTCACTGCCGGATTTTATATAACAGGTATCCGCCGGTGATCAGAAATAGAATATTGCCGAACCAAACCGCTAAAAGCGGACTGAGAATACTTTTATAACCCATTACCTGACCGAATTTGATAAAGCCATAATAAATAAAAATTACCAACAGACTCATCCCTGCTCCGAAAGCAATGCCCTTACGCGGTCGGACTGCCGCTAACGGTATACCGAACAGGATGACGATAAAATTGGTAAAAGGAAAGGCCAATTTAAAATGCAGATTCACTTCCCATTTACGGGAGTCATTACCACTCTCACGCAGGCGTTTTATAAAATAGGCTAATTCCTGATACCGCATCGTTTCGGGATTCAGTTCGGTTTTAACAATATCTTCCGGATGGAGGTTGAATTGGATTAGAGTATCGGCGGCAGTTGGCAAGACAATCTCATTGCCGTTTTCATCGAAGGTGCGGATTTTGTAGTCAAATAATTGCCATATCTCCTGATCCGGTAACCAGACCATTTGGCGGGCATCGATGCGACGGGTCAATCGGAATTGATCGTTGTATTGAATTGTGATGGAATGGGCGGTGTTATCGCGGGTTGAAAAATTCGCAATCACGATATTACAGGTCGGCGAATCCTGATACATAATATTGGTGAAGAAGACTTTTTGGGAATATCGGTGGCGGCGCATATTGTTGGTCTCGATATCCATTCGTAAGCGGTTGGCCGGAATTACCACGGCATCCTCGAATAGAAAGGAACCAAGGCTGAGTAACACTCCGGTCAGCAGTAAAGGGATTGACAGACGATAAAGGCTGATCCCGGAGGATTTGATGGCGGCTAGTTCGTTGTGTTTGGCCAGTAGACCGATGGTAAATACGGCCGCGAGGAGGAGTGCCATTGGAATAGCAACATTGATATAATAGGGCAACTGATACAGGTAGTACAGTCTGATGAGTTCCGCCGGCATCTGGGCTTTAAGGAATTTGTCGAGTTTTTCGATCACATCCACGACATTGAAAATGACCAGAAAGGCGGCCAGAGATAGCCCAAAAATGAGTAAAAATTTTTTCAGTACATAGCGGTCGATTAACTTCATAAAAACCGCTGGAAATTATTACACGTGCGGTAGTTTTTCAAATTATTTATTGATCCAGAAGTAAGTTATAAATATTGAAATAAGAATGATTATATGAAAAAGAAGTAAGTCGTTCAAGATCTGTCTGATCGAAAAATTACTGGGTCACGTAGCGCGTGACTTTATTCATTTTGCGTTCAATACAGATATTGATGGCTCGTACATAACCACCTTCGCGAAAAGTGTCGGTCAGGTGTTTGACCAGATCATCTAGTTTTTCGTAGGCGCCCGGATCAGTTAATTCTAACAGTCGGGCGAAAGATTGGACCGCCAGTAATTCATGGCGATAGAGCGCCATATTCTCCATGTAAACGTAATCGGTAATTGCGCCGGTCTCTTTTTTCCGCTGACATTCCGAAATAAGCAATTCTATATCGGCGACCAGATCTTCAATTTCGACTTTCAGAATAGCGACGAAGTTTTTTATGATATTGCGCATAATACCTCCCGCTTTAGAAATTTGCGCATCAATTTATCATCTATATTGAGAAATACAAATGCTTTAATTGGCGCCGTCGAAATTTCAAAAGGCCAGTTTTAAAGCCACCGGGCGATGATCGGAAATTTTAAGATAATATTCGTTCCAGCCGCCGCTCATATAATTATCGACCATTAAAGTTTTAATCACGGATTCAGAGTTAGCGAAAGTACTAAACAATTCATCGGTGATCAGGATATGATCGAGATGGCTGGGCCAGGTCGGGTAGGACCAGTAAGTACGACTCCCTTCGGCGATGGCATAATCGGCAAATTTATATAGAGAGGGCGAGCTAAGAAAAGGCCAGAAAACATTGACCGACGGAGCGTCGGGTAATTCATCATTGAAATCGCCGATGACAATGACATTGGCATCGCTGAGATTGGTGTCAATGTAATTTTCCAGTAGAGTATTAGCTCTTAAACGACGACTACGGTCTTCTTCGGTGTCATAGGCTTTATAATGGTTATTGATAATAAAAAACCTATTCGAATTCCAGGTTAGATCGACTACAAGCGGTGAACGCGGAAAGGCGTTCTCGTGTTCGAATATTTCGTAAATAGCATTGACGCTGATATTTGCCGGATTGTAGACGTAAGCCAGATCGATATCATAAGCCGCGCTGTTGGCGCGATAGCCGGTCCAGGTGTCAAGCGAGTCAAGTAGTTGCTCAAATCCCGCTATACTTCTAATTTCCTGGAGCCCGACAATATCAACCTCAAGAGCTTTAAGAGTCTGACTGACCGAGCTGATCGTGAGTGTATCGAAGCGCGGGAAGCTCAGCAGATTCCAGGTCATGACTTCGAAAGTATAATCCGTACCGAAGTATAGATTGGATAAGGTCAGTGCACCTAAAGTCACTCCGGCAGTTGGGCTAAATGCGGATTCGGAGACTCCCGCATAAGCCGCAATCCGATAATGGATCTCGTCGGAGTTGTTAACTTTCGTATCAAAATATTCATAGGTATTCGAATCGGTTTGAGCATACTCACTGTACCAATTACCTTCACCGATCTGCCGCTCGATCCGGAAGCCGCTTTCGCCGATAGATTGGTCACGCCAGGCTATCCTAACCGTGGATTGGTCGATTTGCCGCGCGCTAAAACTTACCGGAACACATTGCTCGGACAGAAGCGCTACAATCTGAGTATGCAACGAAATATCTTTATCTTCAACCAGCCTCAAACGATAGGCGTACACCGTGTCGGTATGAACGGAAAACAGCGTGTCAATGCAAGAATAATCAAGAGCCCGGACGGTTTTATAAATGGATTGCCAGCTTGCTTCGCCGACTTTTCGATCGATCTGTACTGAATCATCCGGATTGAAAACTCCCAGCCAGGCGATCGACAGGGTAGTGTCGCTTAGAACCTGGAGAGTGATATTTTTGAGTGGATTTGATTGTTGTGAGGAAGTCGGAGTGGTGCAGTTATAAACAAGGAAAACTGAAAGGATCAGAATAATAAGCCAGATAGAACGTGATATGGAATTTATTCTAAAAATATTAAGGCCAGAGTTTATAGATATAGCCACCATATATCAGTAAGAGAAATAAGCCTTCAAGGCGGCTTATTCTCAAGCCGGTGATCATAATCGGGTAAATTACCAGCGAGATCATGACCATAACAAGCACATCGAAGGACTTGATCCCAAAGCCGTTAATTGGAGCTAATATTCCGGCAACGCCGACAATGCATAACAGATTGAAAATATTCGAACCGATAATGTTTCCGATCGCAATTTCCGGCTGTTTTTTTATGGCGGCTACCACTGAAGTGGCCAGCTCCGGCAAACTGGTTCCCAGAGCGACGATTGTCAGACCGATCACCGCTTCGGATACATTCAAACGGATTGCCAATTCAATAGCCCCCTTGACGAAAGTCCGGGAACCAAGCACCAGCAGAAGTAAACTGATGATGATAAAGGAAATATCAAAAAAGATATTCCGTGTGGGTTTGGGAACAGATCCTTCGATTTCGATCTCGATTTCGTCCCGGATGTGTTTCTTGGCCAGCAGATAATTACCAAAAGTATAGGCGATAATACCAATAAAAAAGATGACTGCCTCAATCCGACTAATCCGAAAATCGCGAAACATTAACACGAATATAAAAGTGGCAACGAGCATTATGGGAGTGTCAAGACGCACCAACTGACGCTTGACACTGATGGGAGTGATAAAAGCCGCTAATCCCAAAATGGCGGCGATATTAAAAATATTGGAGCCGATCACATTTCCGATCGCAATCGAACCCTGGTGTGCCAGATTGGACTTGATACTGACGACCAGTTCCGGCGAGCTGGTCCCGAAGGCTACCACGGTCAAGCCGATAATTAAAGGCGGCACTCCGAACCGCATTGCCAGGGAACTGGCGCCCCTGATCAAACCTTCAGCGCCAAAATAAAGACATAGAATACCTATTATCAGTAAACCGAAAATTACCAGCATTCAGCACCTCTATGACGGAAAACATCAGCTAATGGTGGCTTTGATTGGGTGGTATTTAGTAAAAGGAAACGATGTTTCCGGAAAGACATTTATTTACTTTTTCAATTTATTAATGATCAATTTTCAACGGCGCAAATTTACCTCATTTTTTGGCATTTGCCAATTGTTTGAGTGCCCATCCGTGTAAATTTTGATTTAAATCTGAGATGATCAAGGATCAATATTGGAGTATTCCAATAGCATTTGAACATTTTCAAAAAACGGATTGCGCCAAAAATGTTGGCGCGTTTCCGAACGCAGTGAGGAAAGAGAGGTTGGCAATTTTCTGCGACTTTCAGTCGCACGCATCAATGTTGTTGATGCAATCCAAAGCCAGGCGGTTGCGAGCGTCAATGTTGTTGACTCCGATTTATAGTAAGCCGTGAGTGAAGAAAGGAAAACAAAGAGTGAGAAGGTCTTCGAGTAGTAACAATCTGCAACCTGACGGTTGCATGCGTCAATACTGTTGACGCAATCCTAAGCAGATCGTCTATAGGATATTGACACTGTCAATGCACTCCAATTATATTAAGCCATGGAAATCTATAAAACCTATCCTCACAATCCGCCGCACTTATTTCGGGAGAATGTAATTTACTACATCACCGGCTCAACCTACCAGAAAGTCCGCCACTTCGCAAATCCTATTGCGAAGGTATTCTTACGCGACTCGATTTTTAAGGCGTTCAGTAAAAAAGGCTGGCGGATTATTGATTGGGTGATACTTGATAATCATTACCACTTGATGGCGAATGCCACCGAACATCCCGCGCAATTATCTCAGATTATCCGCGATATTCACCGTTTCACCGCGACTTTCGTGAAGAAAAACGGATTAGCGGTTGAAGGTGCAATCCACATCTGGCATAACTATTGGGATACCTGCATTAATTCGGTTGGTGATTTTTATACGATTGCTCATTATATCTGGCGCAATCCGGTGAAGCATGGATATGTGGTTAATCCTTTTAATTGGGAGTTTGGAAGTTTTCGGACAAGGTTTGAATCCGATGCAGATTATTGTGCCAAGATAATGGCTGAGTTTCCGCTGGATCGCCTGCAATTGAAAGATGATTTTTAAATAATAATCGGAGTGCACCAAAAGCGTTGGTGCATTTTCGAACGCATTGAGGAAAGAGCGGCTGGCAATTTTCTGCGACTTTCAGTCGCACGCATCAATGCTGTTGATGCAATCCAAAATCTGCCGGTTGCGGGCGTCAATATTGTTGACGCGCTCCGAAGTTGATAAAAGTGAGAAAAAATCTGCAACCTGACGGTTGCACGCATCAATGCTGTTGATGCAATCCAAAGTCTGCCGGTTACAGGCGTCAATGCTGTTGACGTGCCAAAGGCACTCCAGTGGAGCGTTCTAACGTAAATCTTTCCTTTTGATAAAAATTGTATATTCACGCCAAAATACATTAAATTCGGCCGTTGTTATTTGTTATGGTTAAGGATTAATTGAAACGATGCGAGAAAGACGCGCCGCGCGCGAATTAGCCCTGCAAGCGCTGTATGCCGAAGAGTTGACCGGCTACCCTCTGGCTCAGGTAGTTGATGATGTGATCGGGAATTCCGAGTTAGAAGGCGAGCTGAAAGACTTTGCCAAAGAATTATTTATGGAGGCCGCTCTTCACCAGGATGAGTTGGATAAATTTATCCAGGATAAGTCGGAGAACTGGGATTTTGAGCGGATAGCGATAATCGATCGTTTAATAATTCGCATGGCGATCTGCGAATTCAAGTATTTTAACGACATCCCTCCGAAAGTATCCATTTCCGAAGCGATTGAAATTGCCAAGAGATATTCCACTGATGATAGCAGTGCTTTCGTTAATGGTATTCTGGATGCCGTTTTACATCAGATTGACGAAACCTTAGCCTTCAAATTGAACCGGTCTGAAACCAGTACGGTCATTAAACCCGAATAAACCTGATCATTCCGACCGGTTATTCAGATACCGTAGATTAACATGATCTGTTTAAAAAATATAATTCGATAGAATAAGATGGGCATAAGTAAATTTTTAACATCTATCTTTGGGACTTCCTCAGACCGGGAAATAAAAAAAATCCTGCCGCTGGTTACCGAAATCAATCGCATTTATGGAACTTTAACTGATCAGCCGATCGATAAATTACGCGAACGTACGGCTGAATTTAAGAACCTGGTTCAGAGTGCCTATGCAAGTGCCCGATCGGAAGCCGAAGAGTCGGGAATGTCGGCCGAGGAGACTAAAAAATTCATCTTAAGTGCCGAACGGGAAGCACTCGAAAGAATATTACCCGAAGCATTTGCGATGGTGAAAGAGGTTTGTCGACGTCTCGTCGGGCAAGAATGGATTGTGACCGAACAAAAGATTGTCTGGGATATGATTCCTTATGATGTACAGTTGATCGGAGGCGTGGAATTGCATCAGGGCAAGATCGCCGAAATGAAAACCGGTGAAGGTAAAACCCTGGTGGCCACCATGCCGGTTTACCTGAACGCCCTGACTGGTCGCGGGGTTCATATTGTCACAGTCAACGATTACTTGGCTCAGCGGGACAGTGAGTGGATGGGACGCATTTATACCGAACTCGGTCTGACGGTCGGTTGTATCCTGAATTCCATGGATTCCGAAGAACGTCAAAAAATCTATGCCTGCGATATTACCTACGGTACCAATAACGAATTTGGGTTCGATTATCTGCGGGATAACATGGCGCTCTCCGCCGAGGAACAGGTTCAGCGTGGCTATTACTATGCGATTGTCGATGAAGTCGATAATATTTTAATCGATGAAGCCCGCACGCCACTGATTATTTCCGGTCCGGTGCAAAGTTCCCGGCATGAAAAATTCGATGAACTCAATCCGGCCGTGAGTACCGTAGTGCGTTTTCAGCGCGAAAAAGTGACGGAAATTCTGAGCCGCTTTGCGGATTCGCCGCAGTCTATTCCAGAAAAAGAGTCTACCGAATTTGCCCGTCTGCTCTATATCGTTTCGCAAGGCATGCCCAAAAACCGGCGCCTGCGTAAATTACTCGAAGAGCCAGGCTACCAAAAGCTGTTACAAAATGGTGAAAGGGAATTTCTTCTGCTGACGAATGCCAAGACCGGCACCTCGATCAGCCAGGATGAATTTTTCAAGGATCTGTTTTATTTCATCGATGAAAAGAATCACAGCATTACCCTGACTCCTTCCGGAGAAGAAAAGCTGGCCTCTTTACTGGGAGTTGGGCTCAATGAGTTGGTCATTCCCGATCTGGCTGAGGAGTTTGTGAAAATTGACGAGGATTCTGAGCTGGATGCGCTTGAAAAAGAGAAGCGTAAAATGGAACTCGATAGCCAGCATTCCGAAATCTCCGACCGATATCATAATATTTCCCAGTTATTAAGAGCTTATACATTATACGAAAAAGACGTCGAGTATGTCATTCAGGACGGTAAAGTTCTGATTGTGGATGAATTTACCGGGCGGATTCTGCCCGGGCGGCGTTACAGTGACGGACTGCATCAGGCGATCGAAGCTAAAGAGAAAGTTCAGGTCGAAGCCGAGACCCAGACTTTTGCTACGATTACCTTACAAAATTACTTTCGAATGTACGATAAATTAGCCGGAATGACCGGCACGGCCGCGACCGAATCGGCTGAATTCGCGGATATTTATAAGCTGGAAGTGGTCGTAATTCCGACCCACAAGTCCTGCATTCGCCGGGATCATGAGGACCAGATATATAAGACCCGCCGCGAGAAGTACAATGCCATTATTGATGAAATCGAAGCTTCCTTCCGGCGCGGTCAACCGGTTCTGGTAGGCACGATCAGCGTCGAAGTCTCGGAGACCATCAGTCGTATGTTAAAACGGCGCGGGATTCCGCATAACGTTTTAAATGCCAAGCATCACAGACGGGAAGCCGAGATCGTGGCCCGGGCGGGAGAACACAGCGCCGTGACGATCGCGACTAATATGGCCGGCCGGGGAACCGATATCAAATTGGGAAAAGGCGTGGTCGAATTAGGAGGCCTTTACATTGTGGGAACCGAGCGTCATGAATCGCGCCGGATCGATCTACAGTTACGCGGACGAAGCGGACGTCAGGGCGACCCCGGCGCCTCGCGCTTTTTCCTTTCACTCGAAGACGATCTGATGCGACTTTTCAACAGTGAACGGATTGCGGCGATTATGGACCGCCTCGGAATCGAAGAAGGTCAGGTCATTACCCATCCCATGGTGACGCGTTCCATCGAACGCGCTCAAAAACGGGTCGAAGAGCGCAATTTCGGTATCCGTAAACATCTGCTCGAATATGACGATGTCATGAACCATCAGCGCGAGATCGTGTACGATCGCCGCAATTATGCTTTGAAAGGAAGCGATCCGCGCGGCGAATTGTTTGACATTCTCGAAGAATGGACCAATGATCTGGTCGAAAGATTCGGCAGTCAGGCTAAAGCTTCCGATGAATGGCCCTGGGCGGAATTGCGGATGGAACTGACCACCGGCTTAGGAATCGATTTAGAACCGAACGAATTATCTGAATATACACCTGAGACTGTCAAACGGGCTATCCTGGATAAGGCTCAACAATATTACGAGCGCAAAGAAAAAGTCTACGGCCCCGACCAGATTCGTTTCCTGGAACGCTTCATCATGCTCCGCACAATCGACGAAAAATGGCGTGATCACCTCTACGATATGGACCAGCTTAAGGAAGGTATCAATTGGCGGGCTTATGGCCAGAAGGATCCCTTGCTGGAATATAAGGGCGAAGCTTTCAAGGCATTCGTCGAAATGATAAGTGATATTAATCAACAGACCGTCCGGCTTTGTTTCCGGGCTCAAATCGGCGGTCCGCCGCCGGAAAGTCGTCAGGTCCGGCGCCCTTCTTCGATGCGATTAATGCATCAGGAATCAGACGGAATGGGTTTTATTCCAGGGATCCAAAACACAGATCAGGAACAGACTCAATTTCAGACCAGCGACGGTCAAAGAGCTAAAATCCGCCCGATTCGGGTCGAAGCCAAGGTTGGCCGTAATGATCCCTGCCCGTGTGGAAGTGGCAAAAAGTACAAATATTGCCATGGAGCCGGGAAATGACCGCGCCCTGCGCCTAAGGGGATGTATTTCGCGCTTGATCAATGAATAAAAATTTCCGCATGAAGCGATAGAAATAAAGCGCCAATCTACAGTATTATGAGGCTTATTCACTTTGGAAAATCACGGACGGGCGGTTAAATTTGGGCGTTTTTTGAGCCGCGGTGGCGGAATTGGCAGACGCGCTGGACTTAGGATCCAGTCCTGGATAGGGGTGCGAGTTCAAATCTCGCCCGCGGCACTTATTGACAGATGCAGTAGATTAAGGAAAAATAATGAAAGCAGAATTGGTAAATAGTACGGCCGTCGAAAAAACGATTAAAGTGTTGATTGACTGGGATGAGACTGCCGACGAGTATATAATGGTGTTCAACGATCTGCGCCGTGATCTAAAAGTGGATGGTTTCCGGAAGGGCAAAGTGCCCGAAAGTCTGGCAAAACGGCTACTTAAACCCAATATTATGTTGAAGTTTAGTCGCCAAGTTATCGATAAAACTCATCAAAAGGCTTTAAAAGAAGTTGGTATCGACGACTATCTCGACATGCACATCATTGATCTGGAATTTGATGAAAATAAACCTTTTAATTATACCATAAAAGTTGAAAACGATCCCGAAATCGTTCTATTTGACTATAAAAAGGGTCTGAAAATTTCACGCAAAGAGTATATCGTTGATCCGGCCAGCGTGGATCGATATATCGAAGATTTTTTGGAAACTCAGGCCGAGGTTCAGGAAATAAGCGACGGTGCTCAGAACGGCCATTTTATTCTGGGCGATCTGCAGGCGCTCGACGAAACCGGCGTACCAATAATTGGTAAAAAACTGCCCGATCGATTGATTAAGGTCGGTGAAGGAATTTTTGGCGATAAAAAGGCCGCTAATTTTATGGGGGCCAAGGTTGGAGATAAAATCAACCTCAATGTCAAATCCGCGACGGGCGAGCCGCTTAAATATGCCGTTGAAGTCAAACGCGTCGAGAAGCATACCTTACCTGAATTGACCGATGAATTGATCAAAGGGCAGATGCAAGACGTACAAACCGTGGCGGAATTTCGTCAGCGCGTTACGGAAAATCTGCAACATAAATGGGATCATCAAGCTCAGGATGAATTAGATCAGGCTATAGCCGATTATTTCATTGAAAATACGAAATTTGAAATCCCACCTTATCGGATCAATTTTTACCTTGACAGGGTAATCGAAAGGCTGAAGGAATCCGCTCGGGATAAAACTATTGATGAAGCTAAAGTAAGAGAAGAATACCTGCCCAAAGCCGAAAAAAATATCCGTTGGTACCTGATTCAACGAGCTATTGAAAAACAGGAAGGTATCAAAGTAAGCGAAAAGGAAATCCAGACCGCTATCGATCAAATCCAGCACAATTTGCCGGATAATCAAAAGGAATATGCCGAAAAGTACTATCGTCAGCCGCGCAACCGGCTGGATATTAAGATGGACTTAGTCGATCGTAAGGTTCTGGAGCACATTCGACCATTTGTCAAGGAGAAGAAAACAACTATCCATACCGCATCATTACGGTAAAAGGAGGCGAATATGGAAACCAAAGCTCAGGCTTATATTCCCTTTGTTATCGAACAGACCGGGCGCGGAGAACGGTCGTACGATATTTATTCTCGATTACTCAAAGAGCGGATCATCTTTCTGGGGTCGCCGATCGATGATCATATCGCTAATCTGATCATCGCCCAATTACTTTTTCTGGCGGCAGAAGACGCAAATAAGGACATCTTCTTATATATTAATAGTCCGGGTGGTTCGATCACGGCCGGCATGGCCATTCTGGATACTATGAATTACGTCAAACCGAAGATGGCTACGATTTGTCTCGGCATGGCCGCCAGTATGGCGGCGATTCTATTAGCCAGCGGCGCTAAAGGCAAACGTCAGGCATTGCCCAATTCCCGCATTATGATCCATCAGCCATTAGGAGGAGTTGAAGGGCAGGCCAGTGACATTGAAATTCATGCTCGCGAAATTATTCGGTTGAAGGAAAGGACCAATCAGATTTTGGCCGAATTGACTGGCCAACCACTTGAGAAAGTAATCCGGGATACCGACCGTAATTATTTTATGTCGAGTGCGGAAGCTCTTAAATATGGCATTGTGGATGAAATTTTGTGTTTACAATCAAAAAAATAGAAGTCTCTTCTATAAAAAAGCTTGACAAAGCTGAAATAAATTTAATACATTTGAACGAGTGAGAAAATTAAGAGAACTTTGATTTTTTAAGTGAGGAAAATTTAAAAGGAGGTATGAATGGTGCAACGAGTCTCGGGTATTCTGAGAGCGAGACTTATCCCTTTAGCGCTAAAGAATGATTAATCAGGGAAAGCGGGGATAGGTCTTGTAAGTATCAAGCTAACCATTCGACTTCTTAAATATTATTAATGAGCTTCAAATTAATATCCTTTCGAAAAAGAGAAAGCATTCGAAAATTGCAAAGAGAGGATTTTTATTAATGTATAATGAATTAAAAATTAATGGATGGAGTTCGATATGAAGAAATTATTCATACTTTTTTTCGTTGCATTTTCTTATATCGTCACACACGCGGCCAGCACGGGTAAAATTGCAGGTAAAGTGATCGACCAAGTATCTGGAGATCCGATCGTAGGGGCGAATGTGATTATTGAGGGAACCTACTTAGGTTCAGCGTCCGATCTGGGAGGCGATTTTTTTATACTTGACGTTCCGCCGGGCACTTACGATGTCAAATGTCAAGTAATCGGATACAAGATTTACATCCAGAAAAAGGTTGTTGTAAATGCCGATCTGACGACCAAGTGTGAATTTAGCTTAGAGCGAGCCGTTATTGAGGGTGACGAGGTTGTCGTTGAGGCGACGAGACCCTTGATCCAACCAGATTTAACTGCCAGTCGTGCAATTCGTACTTTTGAAGAAATTCAGACGATTCCGGTTGAAAATATTCAGAGTGTAGTTGGTATGAGCGCCGGTTTCGTCAATGGCCATGCCCGCGGTGGCCGAATGGATGAAGTTCTATACTTAGTTAATGGGATGCCAGTCACCGATCCTATGGGACAAGGAGACTTAGGGCTTACTGAAGTGGAGATTAATGTTCCTCAATTTTCGATCGCGGAAGTCAATGTCACTACCGGTGGATTTAGTGCCGAATACGGTAATGCTCAATCCGGGGTTGTTGATGTGGTATTGCAAGAAGGTGGACCAAGATACGCGGGGAATCTCCGTTATAAAACCAGTGCCTTGGGATTTGAACCATTTCAGGATCAGCATAATCTGAAGAATTTGGAGTTTTCTTTTGGCGGACCAGTTATAGCAAAGTTGTGGGATTCAAAGTTTTTCATTGCAGGTGAATATTCCGATGATAATGGGCGATATCGTAAAAATGAGAATGTGTCTCTGTCAATTAACGCCAATTTATCGATGCGACCCACTAAGAGTGACAAGATAGTCTTGAATTACATGGGAAGCAATACTGACAGAGGTCTCTACGTGTATGACTGGTCGAAAAAGAATAATGAAAATGAGGATTCCGATCTGGACAATCATTTGGATCGTACTGTGAGTTTAATCAGTGGTAATGTCAAAGAGTATGTCGATGATAACGGCTTAAACTGGACCGATATCTTTAATCAAATGGATGGCGATACAAATACTAAGCGGTGGGTGTTACTTGACCTGGATGGTGACCTGGACTATCACAATGAAGATCGGAATGGTAATGGCATCTGGGATGTACTGGATATGAATTTTGATGGTGATAGTACAGATGTTTTTGATCTGTTGGATCATTTATACGATCGTGAGGATCGCGCTAGTCAGTATCAGGTAAAGTGGACCCATAATATCAATACCAATTCGTATTTCGAAATGCAGATCGGTCAGTTTACTACCTACATGAAATACAATGTGAAAGAAACAATTAACGAAGATATTAATAATGATGGGATTTTAGATCCTGGCGAAGATTTGAATGGAAACGGAAAACTCGATCTGTACGGTGTTGATTTGTTTACTGATAATAACAATAACGATTACATCGATGCCTCTGAAAAAGCTTATCCGGATAATCCTGAAAAATGGATGTTGTGGACGGATGTCCCTTTTGGCAACAGTCAGGATGTGAACAAATTTTACACTTATGGACAGGGATTGACCTATTATCGTTTGAGATGGAATGTTGATGAAAAAATTATCCGTACATTTAAAACTACCTATACCAATCAGCTCAGTAATAACCATAAAGTCCGTACGGGTCTTGAATATCAGTGGTATAATATCTTTGACCATGATATTGATCTGGCTTCGGGCGGTAATGTTTATGGGCAGAATCTAGGACAAAGTCATGATTGGGGGCAAGATGGTCAGAAATCCATTAATCCGTACATTTTTGCCGCTTTTGCCGAAGATAAGATGGAATATCAGGGAATGATCGTCAATTTCGGATTACGGTTTGATTTATTTGATCCTAATTGGAATAATATTCCCAGTGATTTGGAAAATCCGGTTATTAATCCTTCGGTTGGTGGCGAAGTAGCCGATCCTACCAATGCCAAACGGAAATTTTATTGGAGTCCTCGTCTCGGCATTGCCCATCCGATTACGGAGCGGGATGTTTTTTATTTTAACTACGGGCGTTATTTTCAAATCCCTTCCTTTTTCAAATTATATCGGAATGTCAACTGGGATTTCTCAGGTGCATTTCCGATGGTTGGTAATGCCGATCTCGAACCTGAAATCACCACCTCTTACGAAGTTGGACTTCGCCATCAGATTGGGGCCGACATGCGCTTGGAAATCAAAGGATTCCAGAAAGACATTCAGGGTTTGACAGACATGCGCCAAATCTTTTATACTGCGTCGAACTATTTTTCCTATTATTATAATATAGATTATGGTAATGTGCGCGGTTTTGAGGTTGATTTTTACAAAAGAACCGGTAAATACTTCGGAACCAATGTCAATTACACCTACAGTTTTGCCCGTGGCAAGAGTTCGTCTTCGAGACAGAACTATGATCTCACCTGGGCAGGTCAGATAATTCCTAAACATGAAAGTTATCTTGATTGGGATCAACGGCATACGATTAATGCCACTGTAAAGGCAATTGCTCCGGTGATTGATACACACTTTGACCTGACTTGCCAATATGGATCTGGACTGCCTTATTCTCCGGCTTCACGAACCCTGGAAGTGCTTGTGAATACGGAGCGACTTCCTTCGACATTCACGACTAATTTAATGGTTAGTAAATTATTTAAAATCAATCAACACACTAATGCTTCGGTCTTTTTATGGATTAATAATCTCTTCGATAAAACCGATAATATTAATTATGTTGAAGATGTCGAATGGTACCATCTCTATACTAACATTCAGAAAAAATACGAAGACAAAGACAGTCGATATTTTGGAGCCGAGTCTGGTAGTCTAGGAAGTAATGGCATTGATGATGATGGAGACGGCTATATTGATGAATCCATTAAAGATGAGTATATGATGTTAATGGATACCAATGGCGATGGGAAAATCGATTGGAATAAAAAATATCCAGCCGGAGGTAGCCTGGGAATTCCATATTGGTACGACGAAGGAAGAGTCGTACGAATTGGAGTATCGATTGAATTTTAAAGAATGATATAAAGTATTATTTATTATTAAGGAGTGGGAGATGCCAAAGCGTTTCTGTAAGTCAATTATCTGTGTCGCGATTCTAGCCATATCGTGCTCGTTCCTGTTTGCTCTGAGTAAGAAGGAAGTAACCCATTCGAAACTTGCCAAAACCGCCGCCCGCCCGCCGGAGGAATATAAAGTTCACAAGGTTGGCAAAGTCTGGACTGCTACCAGTAATTTTGGAAATTACGGCGATCCTAACGTTCCGTCAGGATTACCTTCCTACGAGTGGCCAGGTGGAAGCGGCACCCATTACAACTGGGAAGGTCGCTTTTGGTTTGGTGCGGAGGTTGATGGTGAAAAAAGGGTCAGTCATGCCGATTATGGTAATTATGAATTTAAACCTTCCGATGGCTCTCAATTTCTAATGGGATCTGGTAAGTCAGTAGAAGATAGCTACGTGGTCTTTGATGATTTTCAGGCTGATTTGCATGACACTGATCCGGTTGGAATAAAAGTGTATCAGCGTGGTTTGACCTGGAGTACGCCGGATTATGATGACTTTGTAATATATGAGTACGAAGTAGTCAAGGAATTAGGTGGTTCTCCCTATGGTGATATTCTTAATAATGTATTAGTCAGTTGGGTATTTGATGCCGATGTCGGAACGGGCGCTGATCCAACCAGTGCTAATATTGATGACTGTGTGGCTTTCGATGGTTGGGATGGAACTAATCCAAGCTCTCAGATCAAGTACAGAACAGATATTGTCGAAAATGTCGATTGGGATGGAGATGGCATCACCCAGGGATATGATGAGATTGGTATTCCATACGGGTGGAAAAATGTCGGTAGTCCGACTTATACTCAACCAAACTACGATATTACGAAAATTCATCCGGATGGTTTTTATGATTGTTTTACCGTAATTCTCGATGATGAGGGGCCTGTCATGCGCTGGCAAAACTCAGTTACCACAAACATAGCCGGTGAGGACATTACGACTGTCGCTGGCGAAATCGCAGTTGTCAATGGTACCGAATTACATGGTTATGTAGTTCCCCGGAATATGTCTTATATGTATGATGGTGATGATCCTAATACTCCGGAAGAGGATACCAATGAACGTGGCAGAGTTCCTGGATTTATCGGAGGGCGTTTAATTTATACTGACTTTATCAAGAAAGTTGGTCCATATCAAACGGCACCTGATGATACGATGATGCGGGTTTATACCCATCAATGGTGGAACTGGGAATCGGACCCGGGAAGTGACCGCGATAAATATACTTATGCAATGGGTACTAATGTATCAAGCATGGGCTATATGTTCATGCCACATCCTTTTGATATCGGGGCCCCGACCTTCGATTACCGGTTTATGTTAACGACAGGTCCGTATCCGGAGATGAGGGTTGGCGATACGCTACGGTTTGTTTATGTCGCATTAGTCGGGTTGGGTCTGCAGGGAGCCCGCGAAAACGCGGACAATGCTTTGATTGCTTATTATTCCGGAAGTAGCGGAAATCCTTATCAACCCACCGGACCTCAGGAAGATAAACACTATCTGCTTCCAGTACCGCCCCAAGTCCCGGTTCTGAAATACAGCCCAATGGATCGCGGAGTTAAATTAGCCTGGGATGATGGTGCTGAAATCAATCCTGATCCTTTGATCGGTGTACCTGATTTTGAAGGCTATCGTATTTATCGGTCAGAATATAATCCTCAAACCTGGACTTTGGTCGCCGCCTTTGATAAAGTTAATGAACCGATTTATATCCTTGATTTTGAAACCGGCGATACACTCTTAGATGGTAATGGTAATAAACTCTACCGGGATTTGCCAGATTTGGCGCATAATTATGTCGATACCGGGGGGGTATTTTTAGACGCGGATGGATTACCATTATTTGAAGCCAGCAGACCGGTCAATAATCTACCCTATTATTATGTCGTGACTGCCTATGATAATCCTGCTCGATTCGGTCGACCTGAGTTTCCTTCTATTGAAAGTTCAAAGACAAATTTTATGGTAGATCCTGAAACGGGTTCTCCAGCTGGCGTTATGCCTCGTCTAGTCTATGAAAAAGGTCAGGATGTCGATAAATTAGATGTAAAAGTTTATCCTAATCCTTACCGGGGCGGTTCTCCTTTGGAAGTGCAATATGAAGATAAGGTATCATTTACAAATCTTCCACCGGCGTGTAAAATTACCATCCTGACTTTGTATGGCGATATTATTGATGTGATTTATCATACCGATGGTACTTCAGATGAGTCCTGGAATCTGGTATCCCGAAACGAACAGGATGCAGTTTCGGGTATGTACATTTTTGTCGTAGAAGCACCAGGTAATAAAAAACAAGTCGGAAAATTTGTCATCCTCCGTGGTGAATAAAAGTGAGGAGTGGTTCGATGAAACGTCAAAATCTCGCATTAATTATAATGGTCATTTTATTGTGGGGAATCAGTATCCAGGCACAAACGGCCAAGGTTGGGCTAGTAGGAGCTCAGTTTTTAAAAATCGATGTTGGGGCACGTGGCATGGCGCTCAGTGATGCGGTTCTTCCATTGGCAGATGATGCTTCGGCATGTTTCTGGAATCCAGCCAACCTTTCGCTGATCAATAAAGGTAGTATTTTTCTGTCAAATGTAGCCTGGCTGGCGGATGTTCAATACAATGCCGTGGCATTTTCCTGGAAGTTGGCCAAATATGGGACTCTGGGGGCATTTTTATCCAATATGAACTCCGGTGAAATGGAAGAAACTACGATAGAAGAACAGCAGGGGACTGGCAACACCTTTAGTTCGACGGGAACACAGTTCGGAATATCCTATTCGCGCTGGCTTACGGATAAATTTGCTTTTGGTGCGAATATTAAATATATCGTCGAAGACCTGGCATCTGGTTTGGAGAGTACATCTTCCAATTTTGCGCAAGGTGGCACCTGGGCGGTGGACTTAGGTACCCACTACGTGACAGGGATAAAGTCAATCCGTTTTGGGACAGTCATTAAGAACTTCGGTCCCGAAATTCAACTCGGTGGACATTATTACGATTATGAACTGGCCGATACAATCAAAACGGAAACCCAGATACCTGATCCGAATGATCCAACTAAATACATTACAGTAGAGGTTCCTGAAAAAAGGGAATTCAGAGCATATCAAATACCCATGATGTTCCAATTCGGAATAGCGTTTGATCCCATTAATTTAAATAACCATAAGCTGACCGTTTCCGTGGTCATTACCCAACCCAATGATAATCTCCAGCGTTTTAATCTGGCGACAGAATATTGGTTCATGAAAATTTTAGCCCTACGAGTTGGGTATTCGATAGGTCAGTATAGTAAGCTGACCGGTTTCGAAGATGACGGGACGGCTATCTATGAAGCTACTTTTCAGGGCCATGATCTGCGGCGTTTATCATTTGGAGCTGGTATCAACTGGAAAAATCTCCGATTTAGTTTCGCTATGACTGAATTTGAAATTCTGAAACCGGTTACAAATCTGTCGTTGGCCTACAATTTCTAAGGGTTGAGGAGAGAAAACATGAAAAAATGTCTCATATTTTTATTAATTAGTTTATGGATAATATTCATCCCTATGAATGAGGCTACAGCTAGTCCAGAAGTCGGAAATACAAACTTATTCTGGGTGCTTGGCCAGGGATTCTTTGTCGGTTACTATCCAGCCACAGCCACATGTCAGAAAATTGGTGATTCCTATTATATCTTTACTGAGGATGTTCTGGTGAATGATATTAGCATTTCTCCCATTGACCCGAATCAGATTTTAATCGCGACCACGGCTGGCCTGTACCTTAGTTTGAATGGCGGCGATAGCTGGCAATTTGCGAGTGGCAGTGCAGATAAAATTATCGCCGATGATGTTAATGGATATGGTCATGACCCCGCTACGTTACCTATCGTTCACCGGACTACCGTCGACGCCGCCTTATACCTAAATACTAATGATATCTGGTGCGGTTATCTCGATGGAGTTTATCAATCGAAAGATAACGGAGTCACCTGGTCGGCTAAAACCCGGGGACTACCAAACTATAAAAATGCCGATGATGAAACCGTTTATCCACCATTTTACAAGATGGTTATTGATAGTCGGGTAACTAATTTTGCTACCAATACCGATTTTTTCGCCTGCAGTCAGGCGGGACTCTTTTACTGGCAAAAATCCAAGTTTATCGATGTCGGCGGGGGACTTCCTAAAGTCAGCGCGGACTGGGATCATTTATCGGTATATGATTTTATCAATGATGTCGATACCGCCTATGTTGCCACTGAGTTGGGTATTTATAAAGGAACTATCGTATTAGGTGATTCGAAAATATCCTGGATCCCATTAGGAGGTGGGACAGCCGTTATAGATTCAAGCCGTTATAATTCCACGGATGCCGTACTTGAACTTTGTTTGTCGGGTGTCGAACAAAACACTTATGTTAATATCGTCGATAATACCAGACAACTATTTTGGTCGGCGAAAGTAAGAAAGGCGGATAATGTTCTTATTGCCGCTCTCAATAATGATAATCTTTATTTTAATGATATATCAGTTTTTGATCCAACTGGCCTGGATTATAGTACCTACGATCCTGCGAACTTAACAGTATATGTATCGTCCAATATACAAGTAACAGATCTTAAAATAGCCAACAATTACGTCTATTATTTGTCAGGAACAGGATTGTACCAAGTCAGCACTGCCGATTCTGCCCAGCTTGTTCATGATTTTGGGGTCACGGTTAATGATCTACGAGTCAATTCCACAGCGATTTACGTTGGGACTGGTGCAGGACTATATACTGCCAGTTTAAGCGATTTGACCAGCTGGACCAAGGAAACGGCTGTCATTACCGGAGTGGTGGCCTCGACGGCTTCAGATACCGTTAATTATGATGTGCGGTCAATTGAATTTAATGCGGATAACGATATGCTTCTCGGATGTCATGCCGGCGGCCTGGTCAAGAAAGAAGCTTCAGGTGGATGGGTTAATCTGAACATGGGTCTCGGACATCGTGATCTTAATCCTTCAAAAGTAGCTCAGGTTGCGGCGGCCTTCGATAGTTTGGCGATCCCTGTCACACTCTCAGATTGGTTTGGAAGTTACCCAAATGTGGATAACGATCCTAAACAGTACTGTCTATTAGTCGATATTCTGGATGAATATTATCTTCAGGCAGGTGACGGCACGACTTCTATTGATGCTTTCTTCGATCCCACCGATCAGGCGACAAAACTAGAAAATGCCTACTCTAATAATCTCGATCTGATTTATATCGATTCTGATCCGTTGGATTTAAATTCAAACGATGCCTTCAAGGCCGTTGCCAACGCTCTGACTGTGGAAATTATCCAGACCCAGCCAGTTGCCGAACCCGAATGGGTTTACCGGGGATTAGCTGAGTTGGGCGAGTACTTAGTCGGACAAATGGATATAACCGTCACTTATACAATTGGCTCTAACAACAACTTACTGGCGATCGGTGATATAACGCCCACCATTAAGGATTACGAACATAATTTTGTGTTTTTTAATTATTTGTACAGTCATTATCTGAATACTGCCCAGAAGATGCAAGCCTACATCGCCCGCCCTGAAACTGGGATTGAGGGAATCGAAGCGCAACTGAGTGCTCTAAGCGGACCGACTTTTAAAGCGCTATATAACGATTTTTCAAAGGCGGTTCACTTTGATATGCTTAACTTACCCGGAATTGATTCCACATATATTTTTCCCGATATTAATGTGACTCATGGTTCAAGAATTTTAGACTGGGGTTTCGGACCGGCCGATTCTCCTTACCTGACGCCTCAGACAGCCTGGAGTACGATCTATTATGTCAATACGGGTTGGGAAGGCGGATATTTCTGGAGTCCGAAGTTCGGGGGAGTGGTCACTTTTAATGGTGAGGATGGAGCCTCTTATGAATTCACGACTATCAAGCAAAAATCGGATGCTTTCAAATTAAGTGTCGTTAATCTCGATGAAAGAAAATTCGGTAGTAATAATGATTTTAGTGATTTTGGTCGGGCCGATATTAATGATATGACTCGTCCCTATCAGAAGCTCTATTTTATTGTTAATGTACATGAAACTCCTGATCCGGCCGGTACTTCCCATGTAATTCATGACGAGATTGTTGCTCCGACTGAATTCTCCCTGGGTTTTAACCAAAATGTAGGTGCTTCGGATTATATTAACATCTTTTGTTATACTAATAACCGTATATATGACGATGCCGGGAAGGCCGATCAATACGATACCGACAGAGATGGTATTCCCGACCTGGAGGGACCAATCGGATGGTTAATTCTGGATGATGATACGACCGACATCACCCTCGCGCAGTTTTATATGGATGACGAGCATGACGATTACGTCTATTTTGATATGCTTGATCTGTCGACGATTGCGCCGGAAGCCACCAACATTAAAGTCGAATTATTTGGTGAAAATCTGACGAGTTCGGAAGTATCAGTTTCTTCAACAGGTTTGTTAGCTAAAATTAATAACAGCACCAGGGCCAACTTATCGATTGCGGAAAATTCGGTTCGGATAGAAATACCAGAAAACGCCGTCAGTCGGCCGCAGAAAATCATGACTTTTATTAGTAAAGGCCATTTAGCTCAACGTTTGGGATTAGGAAATGAATTACAAACTCCAATTTCCGATATTCTGTTCCTGGGACCTGTCGATCTGAAACTATCTAAATCGGTGGTCGTCCGAATGAAATTGAACCAATATCGTACCGAGGATCCGGATCTACGACCCGTCGTTTATCGGCAGGTGAAAAATGGATTGTCGGCAGTGGCGACAGTTGAACCGACGGATAACGGGGAAGTCTATTTTGAAACTGAACAATTAGGCACATACCAGGTATTTCTCAGTAAAGAAGTCATTTCGACGGTAAGTACACTGTTACCACAAGTGTTTGCTTTACAGCAGAATTATCCAAATCCGTTTAACAGTACTACCATAATTAAGTACCAGGTTCCAAAAGCCTGTGAGGTTAAAGTAGTGATTTACGATCTGTTAGGTGCGAAAGTCAGAACGTTAATTCATGAGACAAAATCGGCTGGTTTCTACCATGCCGATTGGGATGGACTTTCCGACCAAAACCGCATCTTACCATCGGGAGTATATATTTATAAACTAATTACCGATGATTATTCGACCACCAAAAAAATGATGTACTTGAAATAAAAGGGAGGTAAGATGATACGGAAATATATTTCAATTTTTAGAACAATAATAATATTATCAGTAATATCTGCCTTCATGATCCGTTGCGGTGAGGATTTTAGTGATGATATTCCCACTTCTTTTACAAATGTTACTGATGAACTGGCCGCCGGATGGGCCAGCTATCAATCAGGTAATTATTCCGAGGCTGAAGGGCATTTTATAACTGTCGCCGAAAGAGATGCGGAGGTGGCTGAAGCCTACAATGGATTAGGCTGGAGTTATATGCGCTCAAAAGAGTTGTCAAATGCGGCCTCGCAATTCAGTTTTGTGCTTAGTCTGGCAAAACTGCAGGGGAATACAGCTATTCAGGCCGACGCTTATGCCGGGATGTTCCTGATGAATTACATCAAGCAAGCCAGTGGAAAATTAAGCGGCGATTTGAGTGAAGCTCAGGCTGAAGAAATTCTGATCACAGGCCTTCAATATGCAGATTCAACGCTGAAGTTTAATCCGGCTTACAGCAGTGATCATGATCCGGATTTTGATGATGTGGCATTAAAGAAGCTAATGGCTTATTCCTATTATTCTATGCATCGCTTCCACGAAGCCCTGGATTTCATTGATGAGAATGTTTTAAGTAGTATTTTGGTTGACACTGTGACTGAGGAAATTCATGTTCAATCTGACGATGATAAAAATGTTTTTGGGACCTTACCTAGTGGTGGTGCCATCAAAATTCTGGAAGTAAAAGATAAGAGTGTATTAAACTGGCCGAATCAAGGTGATACATGCTGGAACGATTACACTCCAAGTGCGGAAGTTGAATATTTCGAATATTACCTCCAAGGTCATAATCAGGTAATATTCCCGTCGATTGATGAGAAAATTTATCCTCAGAGAACCGATACCCTCACTAGTTTTGAACTGGCTTCGATTTATAAGGACGCCGGTACGATGCTACCGACGCCGCGCACCGGCGTATTTCAGGTTTACTCTGTTTATTATGTTGATGATCCGGCGAAGACCGAATTACGGTACTGGATATATGAACCGGGTAATTTAGTACCGACATTTTTTAAATGGAATTTTGTAAAACTACATAAAGATTATAATTTTATCACCTCGGGGAAAAAATTCGTTCTGACTTATTCATATCGTAATTATGAGGTCAAGTACCAACGTACCGATGATTTTCTGGAATTAATAAAACTATTAGAAACTTATTTTTAATAGAATCAAAGCAAAGAAAGGAGGCCTATATGGCTAAATTGTTATGTCGCAGTACAATGGTGTTTATGATCCTACTGCTGGCATTTAATGTAACCTTTGCATGGGTTGAAACTCTCGGACCGAAAGACTCTGAGATTATCAAGTGGAAAGAATCCATGCGGGCAAAAAGTGCCGCGGAACGGATTGTAGCACCGAAACCGACCTTAAAAAGTAAGGTCGTTCAAAATGATCCTGAATTAGTTCCACTGCGGAATGTTCAGAGTTATGATTATGATTTCAATGTTGCTCAAGGTTTTGAGGCAACGATTGACTATACGCGTCCCTTGTATGGTCAATTCATTTTTGAAGGAACAGATAGTATGGGCGTCTGGTTCAGACCGGCAACGGATTGTAAGATTCTGAAAGTCCAGATTCTGTTCAGTGATGAAAGCGGTCTACTGGGTGAACAGCTGACGGTCAACATCAGTGATGTTCCTGATGTCTTGCCGACTGCGGTAGCACCACAAGTTGCGATCGGCGGTAACGGAGATTACGGATTTACGGAATATATGAAATGTATCCCGAGTCCGTGCGGTACATCACTTGGTTCAGCTCCGCTCAATGTAACCAAGGTCGGTTTTAACCTGGCGACCGGCTGGTGCGAGGCTGATTTGACGACATTAGGTTATCCCTCCGGTATCGATGTTGGGAAACGGGATTTCTTCGTATCCTTACAATTTCCGGCGGGTAACAGCGGCGATGCCGATGTTTACTATGGTCCTGGTGAAGAACAGCACGCCCCGGGTGATTTTCACAGTTTCAAATGGTATCATACTGGTGGCACCTATTCTCCCGGTACTCCGAACTGGGTTAGCCGCTTGAATTTTACCCTGCGGGTTGTAGTGGATTACTATGGTGATCCGCCACCTTTTATAGAAGATGTAACAACGCTGAATTCGGTATATAAGTCTTGCGATCCCGGTCCTTATTCAGTATCGGCCCATATCTATGACATTGGTACGTCTACTTTTACCGGAGCCGTTACCAAGGCCCAATTGATCTATTTCACCGAAGAGATATCAGTAGCCGATACAGTTGATATCACGGCCAGTAAAGTAAGTGATATTTATACCGGACAAATTCCCGCTCATCCTGTTGGAACAACCGTTTTTTACTACTTTAGAGCGGAAGACAACGGTGCCAGCGGCCCGGATGCTACTACGCATTGGTCCAGGATAGCGCCAAAGTCATTTCAAATTCTGGAAGCCAATCCGGACGCGGCCATTTTAATGGTATATGACGGATCGACCGCTGATCTAGGTATGTACACGGATGTACTGGATGCAGGCGGCTGGGCTTATGACATATGGAATACCACAGCCTTAGGCGAACCGACTTTATGTGCATTGGAAAAATACTCCTCTCTGTTCTGGCTACAAGGGCAGGGGACGAGTGGTATTCTGGGACTTAATCTGGATTCGACCATTGTTCCGGATTATCTGGATAATGGTGGTAATCTGTTCATGGTCAGCTCCGACTATATCGGTGTGGTGGAAAACGATTTCCTTGGCGCCTGGACTGCGGCGACTTATCCCTTTATTACCGATTATCTAAAGGTGAGTGAATTTTGTAGTGATGCCAATCCGGATGCCGATGGCAACAGTGCAGATTCACTCTATATGGGTGAATCTGGTAATCCCATCTCGGACTTTCTGGGTACTGATACACTCTGGCTGGCGCCGATGACCAAATATTACGAATTTCAAGCCAGTTATTCCAGCTGGGCGGATGAAGTCGCTCCGGGTACTGGCGCTGAAGTACCATTCACGGTATGGAGCGAGTCAGATGGCGACTGGGTTGAAGCTTCCACCATGTATGACGGAACCTATAAGATGGTATTCCTGCCATTCTATCTGGAAGCCGCGGTGGATATTGAACAATTTAATACAGTAGTCAAGAATGTCCTGGCTTTCTTTGGTGAAAAGGCCGCGCCAATTGCCGCTATCGAGTCCGGCCCGCGTTATGCCCAAGCGGCGAATGCCGGTGCCGGAACAGTTATTGCCTCGGCAACCGATGCGGATGGTACGGTTGAGAGCATGGAAATTGGTACTTCGTCTGATGGTGTCGATTATACCTATGTCGCCATGACTCTGAGCGCGGGCAAATACACATATGAAATCCCGGCTTTGAGTGTCGATGATACATTGTTCTATGAAGTCCGCGCTACTGACAACGACGGTTTGATTGGTTATGCCGGTCCGTGGGCCGTTAACAAGATCGATTTTACACCGGCCAAAGACCTGCTCTATTGCGGTGATGATTATTATGACTGGTACTATGGCGGTAAGGTGGACTCGATCGTAGTCGCTTCTCTCGAGAGAGTTGCGGCCGGCGAATATGACTACTGGGACGTTGATGTCTATGGTCCACCATCCTATCAGGGATGCCTGGATCAATACCAATCGGTGATCTGGCACGGCTATGCCGACTGGGCTGAGACCTTCCCGTATGCGACGATCGATAATCCCTTTGCGCCGTTTGTTGCTGAGGGTGGAGACCTGCTGTTCTCTTCTGAAGAGATGCTGGGAACTCTCTATGGTTGGGAAGATTATGTTACCACCGCACCTGGAGAAGCCGCCTATGACGTACTGGGTATCTCCTGGTATGCGCCGGATATGGCCTATGATTCCGTGCGAGTATTTCCCGGAAGTGAAGATGATCCTTTGCTGGTCGGTGTGGAACCATTGTTAAAACTGGCTGAATTGCCATTTGGGCATATGGAAGACATCGTCGATCCGGTTAATTGGGATAATGTCGCGTTGCTGGATGCCTATGTCCCCGGCTGGGGAGTATGGTACGGCGATTGGGATTGCTACACGGTATGGAAAGAAGTCAGTTACTCAAGGAAAGTTATCGTACCTTTCTGTCTGGCCGCAATGGATGATGATTGTCGGGATGCTTTCCTGGGTAATGTCATTGAATGGTTTGGAACGCCAAATGCGGTTCAGCCGGAAGCGAGCAATATGCCGACTGATTTTGCCCTGAGGCAGAATTTCCCGAATCCATTCAATCCGACAACTACTATCCGGTACGAATTACCGAAGTCGGAACAAGTCCAATTGACAGTTTACAATATGCTTGGTCAAAAGGTCAGAACATTGGTCAATGAACGGCATGATGCCGGTCGTTATACCGTGCTCTGGGATGGAAAAGATGAAGCTGGTCGTATGGTTGGATCGGGTCTCTATTTCTATCAGGTCCAGGCGGGTAATTTCGTAAAAACAGCTAAAATGGTATTTCTAAAGTAATACCTGATAATTAGCAATCTTCAAAAGGGGCTGGTTATACGATCAGCCCCTTTTTCTTTAGGAAAAAATGGAAACAGATTATTTGATGAGCATCATCCGACGGGTAAGTTGACCTGCCTCGAGTTGCATACGGTAAAAGTACAGACCCGTTGGATAGTCGGAAAGGTCTAATCGGATCTCATAAGAACCGGCAGACTGCATCGGTTGGTTAAGGATCGCTAATTCTTCTCCGAGAATATTAAATAAAGTTAAAGTTACCGGGCTCGCCTGCGGCATCGTATAACGAATCGTAGTGGTAGCATTACAGGGATTCGGATAATTTTGCTTGAGTATAAAGTTGTCCGCTTTAGTAATTGATTCTGCGACAAGATCGGAGGTTGTGATACCTGCCAGACTTGAAATTGTGGCTAAGGCGAATTTTGACATACGTGTCAGGAATTCGAAATTCAGTTTCTCATGAGTATCCTGGGCCGTATGGTAATATAGGTATTGAGCTCCATCCCGGTAAGCTTCACTGATTAGCACGGCTTTATAACCATAATTCCAGAATTTCTGATGATCGCCTAACATCGAACCCGGATTATAAATAATCGGTTGCAGGCTATCGCAATATTCATTGCTGAGGATTGCCAAGGTATTGGCGAAAGCGACGGATCCGGCGCAGGTATCGGTATTGATAGAAAAAATGGATTGATTCGCCGGATCGTACGCGATCATATCCAGATTAATAACTCCCCGAATCGTATCGTTATCCCGATCGGCATTAAACGCAAAATGTTCACTGCCCCAGCGTCCTAATTCTTCGGCATCCCAGAATGCGAAAATAATAGTATAATCAGTCGTAACGTTTTCCAGAATACGGGCGGATTCGAGAACGGCGGCGATACCGCTGGCGTTATCATCGGCACCGGGGGCTGGTTCACCGGCAGTCGGATTATATGAGTCGTAATGCGCGCTCAGGATATACTTTTGATTGGGATAGAGACAGCCCGGTTTGGTTACCAGCAGATTACAAATCTCATGATCGTACCAATAAAAATAAACTTCTTCCGGCTGGTAGCCATATTCTTTAAGAACGGATTTTAAATAATCACGGGCTTTATCATGGTCAGGTTGTCCGACCTGACGGCTTTTTATCGAAGTCCATATCCGGTTTATTCTGACCGGATCCGCGCCAGTCAGGATGCGGATGTGTCTGATTAAATTTTGCGAATCCACCTGTCCGATAAGTTCTGAAATTATAGGGTTTGAAGTCTGGGCGAAGAGCATGACAACGAGGTAAGAGATCGCTATTGTCACCTTCCCGAATTTGTTCTTCATCGAATTATTCCAGTCTGAATTATGATCATATATACTTGAGAAATTACCGTTATCGGGCGAGTTATCAAAGTGTCACTATAGAAAAGAAATCTCTTGACATTATTGTTTGACATTAACTAAAATGCGATGTCGACTAGAGGAAGTCAATGTCAAGCCCCAAACTCAAACTGCTCAGTTTGTTTTTGCTTACCAAATGCAAATTAAAATAATCGGGCAGTTTGAGAGGCGAAGGAGGAAAACATGCAACTGAAAAAGCCAATCAATACCTACGCCTGACCGGATCAGCGGTACAGACGCAGGGTGATGTATCCCGATTTCATCGGGAAAACAACGTGGTTGAAATTACGTTAAAATGAGTGTACTTTCAACTGTGAAAAAGAAAATGACAGAAAGAAAAGCAATAAGTAGAAGTACAATGAAATTAAAAAAACAAATCTGTAAAAAAATAAGAGTAATTGTTATTGGATCGATTTTAGGTTCTCTCCTTTATTGTCCTGAAGAGTTTAATCAAACTTATTCAGTCTCTCTTTCTGTCGAAGAAACCTCTTGCCAATCAATCTCACTCCATCTCTCAATACCTAAAACGAGCGATAGCCAGAAATTCATGCTTAAACGCAATGGAATGGAAATATCACGCGGAACAATTGCCGAAGAAGATACTTTGATAAATGATGATAGTCTGCAGGTAAATACTCAATACCGTTATCGGGCTTATGTCTTATCAGGAAAAAGCCGCGTGGATTCCAGCGAGGAAGTCACGGCAATGACAATGGACACGACTGGCAGTGATTTTGTCTGGGATATTGATATTATCGGAGTAAATATCTCAAATTTCTATGATATCTCCATCATCGATGAGAATAATATCTGGGCAGTTGGAGAAATTACGACGGATAGTTATGACACGCTAATTGTTAACGCGGATACTTTTTTCACGCCGATTAAATATAATGCCGCTCATTGGAATGGAAAAGAATGGGAATTGATTAAGATTTGTCCGCCAGGGAAATCTCCCTCTTATCCTCATAAAGCGATTTACATTTTTTCTGCCGTTGATATTTGGACATGCACAAGCGCTGCGTACCATTTCAATGACAATGAATGGTACGTATATGGGACGAATAATAGCACCTGGATTTTCAATGGGTATGTTCAATCCATTTGGGGTAATTCATCCTCCGATGTCTATTTCGTTGGTGATAATGGTTCGATTGTTCACTATGACGGGACTACTTTCACATTGATGGATAGCGGAACTAAACTTCTCCTGCGAGATGTCGCTGGAAACGGTGAACATGTTTTCGTCGTCGGAAGAAACTATAGCGGAGAAAATGTAGTATTATCTCTTGAAAACGGTCAATGGCAGATTTTGTACCAGCCGATCGATTTTAAAAATGAATACTATACGGCGGTAAATGTTTATAGTGATGTCGCATTTTTCATTACCAAAACTGGGGTTCTTCAATATAACTTTATGAAGAAAAAGTCTGTTCTTGAAGAGGTCAAACCAATAAAAGAATGGATGTACAATTACATCGAAGTACAAAACGTAAACGACATTCTTTTATTATCTGGAGACGGTAGAGTTTTACATTTCAATGGTGTTCGTTGGAAAGAAAGCCGTGACCTGGATTTACCGACTACAGAATTTTATCAAGGCAATCTTGCTTTAAAAGGAAATCTGGCAGTCGCGGTAGGGACAATCTATTCGGATGGAGCGAGAGCGATGGTGGCAAGAGGAAGAAGATACTAATAACCTCTTACACAGGAGTTCTTATGAAAAACATGCGTACTTACATGATGATTATCATGCAGTTTTCTTTTTTATTTGGATTACTATTTGGAGAAGAAACCGAGATTATTGAGAAACGGAATTTCACTGCTAAGACTTATCGACTCGACGATGGGGCATACAAAAAAGTACTTTCCGTTAAACCCATGCATTATCGCGACAATAATGGCAATCTGGTTGATATACAGAAAGGGCCGCAGTATAAAGAACAACTCGAACTGGCAATTCAACAAATGCAAGGTCCCCGAGGAGCCCTGGCCAAGGCTGGACCTAGTATGACTACGAATGATTTTGGAGCTTACAGTGAGTATACTTACCAAAAGATGAATATTCAGTATGTCCAATACTGGGATGAAGAAGACAGTTGCTATTACTGGCGAGATGACACGACCTACTCTTATGAAACCGGATATAGTTATTATGGATATACATATATTGGATTTGAAATTGAAACCAATCCCGATTCGCTTGGTCCTGGAGGAGTTTCAAGCGAAATTTGGCGTTCTCTATTATCATGGAATACCGCCGGATCTGGTATTAGCGAAGATGGCTCAGTGCTGATTGATTCTCTTAAATTCGTTTTAGGGTATTATGAAGCTTTTACCTTTTCACCAGACAATTTTATTATCGATGTTACTAGCATAGGTGAATATTCGATTACTGACGAACCTACGGAGGATGATTACGTTTTAATTTCGGATGGTGACAATATTTTATCTGCCGATATTTGCACTCATAACTATCCTTATGATGATAGTCTGGTTTATATATTTACTTCTGGAGTATTTTATGATGATTTCCTTGATTGCTGGGAAAATCAAAAAAGTAAATATACCATAGGGATAAAACATCAATCCGAATCATTTTCAAGCTATGAACCGCCGGAATCGAAATATACCTGGTTAAACAACAGCTATGTGGTTCTGTATTATCACCTGCGGGAAGTAAAACTAGTCAATGAAAAATATGGAGAGTCAAACAATAATCTTGGCGGTACTCTGAGCCTGGACAATCTTGAAGGACATACGGATCAGTTAAATAAAACATCGGGAACTTATGTTCCTGTGTTTACCAGTGAGAATTACACGGTGAAGACTCATTCGGAATGGTTGATGAATGAACAGGATTCTCTTAAACACCTCATCTGGGAATTTAATAGTGGCTATAAGTTGATAAATACATCGTTTTTAATGGATCCAATTTATTCAAAACTGAATGCTCAGTTCACTGAACCTTCAAATATAACTCTATCATCGGATGCCGGCACCTTATCGATTCGCGATCCGTGGTATGTTTCCGATACACAGACGCTTTCACAACCGAACACTTTTCGGGTGATTAGCCCGGGTTCTCAGAAATTGTTCTTAAATCAAGGTAATATTGAAAATCTGCAACCGCCTTATTATTCTCTTAGAGTGCCGCAGAAAGTTGTGACAACAAGTGACATTATGGTTTTTGATTATTGGTCGGTATCACCGGCAAATGGAGCTTTATTCGCCGATTCTACGTTAACAGAAACTGGCGTAGTTTTCAAGCAAGCCGGCGCCACTGTTACCGCGCATTATGTTAGCGCCAATGCTACCGGTCGCACCGTGACGGTAAATGCGGGTGAGACGCTGAGCCTGCCGACCAATGCCACTTACAATATCACACCCGGGAATTTTGGAATCGATGTTTATGGCACCTTGATTATCAACGAATCGGCTTCCCAGCCGGTAACATTTCAATCCAATGCCGCCAGTCCGAGTCAGTCGGATTGGAAAGGCATCAAAGCTTTTAATGGTAGTGCAGTAGCGATTAGATATGTTACTCTGAAAAATGCCCAAAATCCCATCTGGATTTTCAGTAACAATTCCACCTCGACCAGATATATTGAGAATTGTACTGTTGATAATTGTTA